>Ga0180218_1000019_pt1 | contig 469335 bp, 452 predicted proteins | sample eDN3rd37CKraftBY_FD_151334 | JGI IMG/M metagenome (GOLD analysis project Ga0180218, IMG submission 151334) | Enriched backyard soil microbial communities from Emeryville, California, USA - eDNA 3rd pass 37_C Kraft BY (version 2) (version 2) | ecosystem: Environmental > Terrestrial > Soil >... | reverse complement strand
GGGGCGTGAGGAACGAACTGGTGACAGGTTCGGTTTAGGCCGCGAGTGTGAGCGGCTCGGCTAGCTTGGCTTCGAACTCGATGGGCGTCAAGCCGCCGAGGGTGTCCTGGGCGCGCTGGCGGTGGTACTTCCGCTCGATCCAGACGACGATCGCGAGTCGCAGCTCCTGCCGTGTGTCCCAGCGCTGCTGGTTGAGCACGTTCGTTTGTAGAAGCGACCAGAAGCTCTCCATGGCCGCGTTGTCCCCGGTGGCGCCGACGCGGCCCATCGATCCGACCATGTCGTGACGGCGCAGCTCGCGGGCCATCGCCCGGCTGCGGAACTGGCTACCCCTATCGGCATGCAGGATGCATCCGGCGACCTCACCGCGGCGCGCGACGGCGTTTCGGACGGCGTCGACGGCGAGCTTCGCGGTCATCCGGTCCGAGATCGAGTAGCCGACGATTCGGTTCGAGAACACGTCCTTGATCGCGCAGCAATAGAGCTTGCCTTCGCTCGTCCAATGCTCCGTGATATCCGTGAGCCAGAGCCTGTTTGGGGCATCGGCGCGGAACACCCGCTGGACGTGGTCGTCGAACACGGGCGGGCCGGCCTTCTTCCCCTTCCCGCGCCGGCGGCGTTGCGCGGACGAGAGGATCCCGGCCTGCGAACACAGCTTCCACGCCGTCCGCCGGCTCATCCGCCATCCCGCTCGACGGGCTTCGTCGGCGAGGTATCGGTAGCCGAACGTCGGGTCGTCGTGGTGCGCGTCATGCAGCGCGTTGATCCGATACGCGCGGAGCACGTCCGCGTCCCGGACGGGGTCGTTGCGCCACCGGTAGTAGGGCTGGCGGGCGAGCTTGAGGACCCGGCACGACACCGTCACGGGAATCCCCGCGTCGGCGAGCTCAGATACGAGCGGGTACGTCATTTTGGGGAGCCGCCGAGGCGCAGGTTCGCCTGCGACAGATATGCCGCCGCACGGCGGAGGACCTCGTTCTCCTGCTCCAGCAACCGGATCCGCTTCTTCAACTCCCGAGCCTCGGCCGCGTCCGCCGCGGTCTGACCGGGACGGTTCCCGTCTTCGACATCGGCCTGGCGGAGCCAGTTCTGCAGGGTCGCTTCGCTGATACCGAAGTCGGTGGCGATCTGTTTGATGGTGACGCCGCTCTCGCGGCGACGAGCGACCGCGACGACGTCCTCGCGGAACTCTCTGGGATAGGGACCGGGCATGATGACATCCTCCCCGTCAGCGCCTCCCGGCACTAACGATCAGTTGTCACCGATCCGTTCCTCACGCCCGTGGGGGTGGTCGGCTACCTGTCCAGCACGTTCCCCGACCAGAACGTGGGCGGGTGCGTTGTGGGGCAGGCGGCACCACCTCTTAATGGTCCGTACGTCGTCACGTCCGGGTTTGGTTTCCGTGAGGTGAGGGTCGCGGGGACCTCACCGTTCCACCCCGCGGTCAATCTGGTCGGTCAGTGCGGCGACCCGATCTACGCGACCCTTCCCGGTCGGGTTTCTCGCTCCGACGCACTGTTCTTGTCGATCACGTCTCCCGATGGTTCGGTGGTCTCGTATCTGCATTCGTATGTGCAAGATCGGGTGGTGGAGGTGGGTGACATGGTGACGGCAGGGCAGCTGATCGCACGGGTCGGGAACGTGCCTCCGTCGAGCGGCTGTCACCTGGACATCCGTGTGTACATTGCGGGCTCGTCGAACGGTGCCGTCGCCGCGTTGCAGACCTCTCCGCATCGTCCCGGGTATGCGCAGCCTGAGGAGTTCTTCCGGCTCTTCGGGCTCGAGCTGTGCGACCCGCAGTGGTGCACAAGATTGGCTCGCGGATGACGCCGGACGAGCTCGACCGGTTCTTCCGCAAGGTGGTCAAGGGTACGCATCCGGACGATTGTTGGATCTGGGTGGGGGCGATTGCGGACGACGGGTACGGTCGGTTCGCGCTCACCCGGGACGGGCACCCTCGGAGGCAACGCGTCGTGCGGCCGCACCGCATCCTCTACGAACACCAAGCCGAACGGCGGCTCCCGGAAGACACGTTGCTTCTTCACCGGTGCGATGTCCCGATCTGCGTGCATGTCGACGCCGGGCCGGGTTCCCACGTCTTCGAGGGCGACGCGATGATGAACATGCGTGATCGTGAACAGAAGATGCGCGCCGCTCGTGGGCGCGCCGGCATGCGGGGACTTTCACGCACGGAGCTCGCGGTTCGCTCCCGCGCTCTGCGCACGCTCATCCTTGAGCGCGGATGGGATGCGGGCGCGATGGCCGCGGTCCTTGCCGGTCACCAGCCCGACGATCCGCGTCTGTTCTGACGACGCGCGCGGCCGGCTGCTCGTCGCTTAGGAGTGCTCGAGGCCGGGGTCGGTGCGCGCGTTACCGCCCGGCGCGGGACGTGGCGATACGGCGCGTCGCTGGGCCCTGAGGAGTGTCGTGTCGATGAGTTGCGGTCCGCGTGTGCGGCGTGCTTTATCGACCTCGAGGATGGGCTTCGCGGGGCGACCCTCGGCCTGCGCGTCGCGCGCTTCGTCGGCCGTGGTCCGGAAGAGGCGGTAGCGGCTGACTGCAGGGCACTGCTCGGCTAGCGCGCGTGCGGCCGCTTCCGACTTCGACCGGCCACCTGGCCCGTTGAACACGTCCCGCGCGTACTCGCTGGGGACCCACCTCCCGCCGAGCGAATCCCCGCCGTTGAGTGCCGTCATGTAGACCGCCGCCCACCTGTCGCGAATCCGCGCTTCCGATACCTCGTACGGCACCTCGACGTCGATGACGCGGATGTCGTACCCGTCGTCGTGGAGTTGCTGTCCGAGGGCGAGGGCGTCGACCTCCTGGCTGAGCACGGTGTCGATGACGATGTTGTAGCCGTCCGCGATGGCGCGTGCTCTGAGTCTCTTCGCGAGGTAGGACGATTCCTCGTGGACCAGGGATGCGAGCTCCATCGGAAAGAACCGCTCCCCCTGCGCTTCCCGCTCGCGGATCGCGTCAGGAATAAGCCACTGGTCGTAGCTTCCGTCCGCCTGCGCTTCACGCAGGAGTGTCCGCTTGAACTCGTCCGCATCGATGACGAGGTACTTGCCTCGGTGTCTGCCGAGCACGTCACCCAGGACCGTGCTTTTGCCGGCGCCGGGAGGTCCGGCCAGCACGATCGCGTGGCGCTGCTGCTCGGCGCCGGGCGCAGCGTCACGTGCCTCTTGGAGCAGGCGACTGTGGAGCCGTCGACGGGACGGCGTCGGTTCCCCGTCAAGCCACCAGCCGGGGTTGTTCGTTGTGGCCGTGGGTGCGTTCGGTGCGAGGGCCTGTCCAGGCTTGGACAGCTCGCGCACCGTATCCAGGTGGCGCGCGACCGGGTCGGGAAGCACGCGCTACAGCAGCCGGTCGCTGAACGGGGATGCCGCCGAGCGGATCTGGTCGGATGCCCGCGGCCCGTGGACTTCTGTACCGCCTCTCGGGCCGTGCACGTGGATCTCTTCGCCGCCTATCTTGGCCATCAACTCCCGAGCACTCTTGACCGCGCCTCGTTGCGTGTCAGCGCGTTGTGCAGGCTTCGTGTCGATGCCGTGGCGGCGGTTGAACACTTCCTCGTAGACGACCTCTTCGATGAGGCCCCGATCGACGGCTTCCTCAACTTCGGACCATGTGCCGGCCGGGTCGACGATGAGCGAGTCATAACCGTCGGTCTGCCCGCCCTTGACGTACGGGAACCGTGTGAGCTCGTCGACCAGCTGCGCACGGTCGATGAAGCCGGCGGCGTAGCGCTGGCAAATCTCGTGGGGCGTTGCGCCGGAGAATCCGTCCAGCGGCATCGTCACCTTGGAGGCGGTGCGCATCGCGCTCAGCACGGACGGCTGCGCGATCCCCAGCCACTTCGAGATCTGCGTCTGGGTGTAGCCGCGGTCCCGGAGCCGACGCAGTTGGCGTCGGTAGTCCAGCTCGTCGATTTCCTTCCGGCGGCGGGCGAGCACTGCCGCCTTAGCCTCTTCCGGAACGTGTGCGATTGCCACACCCATCACCTCCTATAGAAGATTCTATAATCGATGGCACTCGAAGGCTAGGTGTTCTTCCCCGTGAGGTTGTGAGCGCGTTCGGCAGGCGTGAGGCCTCCGAGCCCGGTGTGGGGTCGGTGGTGATTGTAGTGATGCAGCCAGTCGTCGTAGGTCGCAGCGCGAGCGGCGTCTGACGAGTATGTCGCGGCGTATGCCCACTCGCTCGCGAGAGTGCGGTTGAAGCGCTCGACTTTCCCGTTGGTCTGCGGCCGATAGGGGCGGGTGCGGCGATGCTTCACGCTCTTGCTGAGCGCGTCAGCGAACACGCGAGAGCGGTAGCAAGCGCCGTTGTCTGTCATTACGGCGGTGACGGTGATACCGTGCCCGGCGAAGAACGCCCTGGCGCGTTCCCAGAACGCTGCCGCGGTCTCCTTGCGCTCGTCGCCGAGCTGCTCGGAGTACGCCAGACGGGTGCAGTCGTCGACCGCGTGGTGCAAGAACGCGTAGCCCAGGCCCTTCTTATTGTTGTTGCGCTTGCCCGCCTGCAGTCCGAGCATCCGCCAGCCCCCGCCGTCCGGGATCCGGCCGAGCTTCTTAATGTCGACGTGGACCAGCTCGCCCGGGATCTGCTTCTCGTAGCGGACGGGCTTGGGCTTGCGGACGGGGAGCCCGGTGGCCTGGTCGAGGTGGTGCAGCAGCGGCATCCGATAGCGGGCAAGCACACGCCCCACCGTGGAGCGCGGGATGCCGAGGTGGTAACTGATCCGGTGCGGTCCCCACCGCCGGGTGAACCGCAACGACACGATCCGGTGTTCCCGCCGCGTCGACAGCTGCGATGGCGACGTGCGAGGCCGCGAAGACCGGTCGGTCAACGGCAGACCCGCCCGATATCAGCGAGCCCACCGCGACGCGGTCGCGGGCGATACTTGGAACCGTTCCGCGGCCCGCCGGACGGCCCAGCCGTCGTCGACGATCAGGGAACCGAGCCGGCGACGCCCTTCCGGCGTCAAGGGCGCGTTAGCGTGAGTCACGAAGACCTCCGTGGAATCCGATGTGAGGGTGGTACCCACATCGTCCCGGAGGTCTTCGCCTACCTCAGGCGTTCACAACGTGTCAGGGAAGAACAGCTAGGGACCACCCCTAGTTTCAGGACAGAACCACCGCGACCGCCGGCACGCCCCCACCGTGACGCGCCGACATCCAGCGAGACTCGGTGAGCTGTCTGCCGCCGTGTCGTCACGCTCCGCACCTCAAGACCGGTTACCTGGCTGCATGGGTGGCCTTGTGTCCCGGGGAGACCTCGCATTTGCGCCCCCGAAGAATCCCTCGCCTCCTGTAACGAATTGCCGATGGCCGGACAATATGAAGTGTGAGGGACGACACGGATGAGGCAGTGTGGCACTCGGTCGTGCGCGGCGACGATGATGCGTTCGCAACCATTTGGGACCGCCACTATCCGCGCGTGCTGCGGCATGTGAGTCACCTCTCCCATGACCATCCGGACGCGGAAGATCTCGCAGCTGTGGCTCTCCTCGAAGCGTGGCGGAAACGACGCAAGGTGCGCTTCGTGGACGCATCGCTGTTGCCGTGGCTTCTGGTCACGGCAACGAATCTCCATAAGAACGCTGCCCGCGCGCGGTTGAGGTACGCGAACGTACTGGATCGCGTGCCGCCCCCAGATTCTCCGCGTGAGCCTGCCGAGCAGTTCGATCACGAACATCTCGATCCGACGCTGCGCGAAGCGTTGTCGACGCTCGACGCGCAAGACCTCGCCCTGCTCGTCCTTGTGGCGTTGGAGGGTCTGCCGGTCAAGGACGCCGCCTCCGTGGTGGGGCTTCGAGAGTCCGCGGCGAGAACGCGACTGTCTCGGGTGCGGACTCGGCTGCAAGTCGACCTGCGAAACACAGCGGAAGGAACATCGTCATGACACAGTCCCTTGAGCGGCAACGAGCCCTGCGCAACGCCGCCATCCACCACGTCCGTGAGCACGCCGTGACGTCCCGCGTGCGACGCATCGCTATACCTCTGGTCCTCAGCGGGATGCTTGCAGGCGGGGGCGTCACTTACGCGGCGGCCACGATGCTTGACCTGCAGCTCGCGACGGACTACCCGACGGTTGAGGAGATCGCCATCGCCGACCAGCTGGAACCGCTCGTGCAGAAGCTGCAGGCAGCGGCAGGAGACGAAGAGACACTCATCGCGACCGTCGACGGTGAGCCCAACGGTTTCGGATCTCTCATCCTCGAGAGCGACCGCCCGGCGCTCACCCTCTACTGGAAGGGGGAAGTTCCGGCCAGCATCTCGCGCATCATCGCAGAACACCCCGAGATCGACGTGGACGTCCGCGACGCGGCCTTCAGCAACCACGAACTTTTGGCCGCACGCGACGCGATCGCCGACCAGCTCAACAAGGAACTCGATGGCAGAGGGACGCTGGTCATGGTCGGTCCCGACAGCCACGCACGCGGCATCGTCATCCACATCTACACGGAGCACGGCCTCACCGAGAACGACATACGGCAAGCTGTGGCCCGGATCACGCCCGTTCCGCTCGTAGAGATCAATGCCGGTGAGGAGGAGGGCGTGGAACTGTTCTAGGCCCGCGGCTCGACGCACCGCTAGATTGTCGCCAACCGCCAACCGCCCGCAGGCAAACGTATCTGCAGGGCGAAGCGAGCGGCGTGAGGAGCGAGAATGAGAGCAACGACGTTTGTGACGGCTGCGGTGGCGGTGTGCGTTTGCGTGCTACTTCCGGCAGCCGCGCAGGGCACCCCGACGGACGTACGCGCGACGGCAACTGAAGAAATCGCCACGGACTATCCCACTGCGGACGAACAGAGAGACGCCGCGATCATGGATCCGCTGGTCGAGGCGTTGAGCATGGCAGTCGGCGAGAGCGACCGCGAAGTCCCGACGATCGACGGAGCGCCCAATAGATATGCCGGGTTCAAGGTTGATTACCCCGCTCATCGCATCGACCTTTATTGGGCCGGTGAAGTGCCTGAATCGATCCGAGCCCTGATCCGTAGCCATCCGGATGTCGACGTCGCCACGCACGTAGCCGAGTACAGCCAGATTGAGATGCTGGAAGCGCGTGATCGCATCGCTGCGGAAAGGTCCTCGCTTGAGCAGACTCTTGGGACCCTGCTGAGCGTGGGGCCCGACTATCAGGGGCGAGGACTCAAAGTCCAAACATCCTCCGGGACCGACCTGGGCCGACGCGCCGCCAACAGTGTGGTCGATGACATTAGCGAAGTTCCGATCTTCAGCCTGGAAGCGAACGTCGGTGAAATCACAACGTTCGCCGGGAGCCGGCAAAACGACACGTCACCCCACTATGGCGGAGCCGGCGTCCTCATCACGAATGTCGCCCAAACCAAGGGTGGCTACTGCACGACTGGCGCGTCGGTCGTCGGTCGCAGCACCGGCACGAAGTACATGACGACCGCTCTGCACTGCATGGAAGAGCCCGGCGCCCCCGACGTCGAGATCGACTCGAAAGGTTACGTCTTCAACGCGGCTGGGACGCTTATCGGCTCATGGCGGTGGGACGCTAGCCAGCTCGACAAGAGTCGCCACGCCATTCTTATCAAGCTCAAGGATGGGTCGACGAACTCAGGACGCGCGTATTGGGGGGCATACACCAGCTCGACAAGTCAGCCTTGGGAGGGCGTGACGACAAGCCCTATCGGCGCCAGCATATGCACGTTGGGGGCGAACACCGGCGCGCACTGCGGCGGGATCGTCACGGACAATAACTTCCTTATGTTCCATGGGCCAGCTCAGCTCGACAACATGGTCAAAGCGGCGCACGAAACGGTGGCCCTCGCGGGGAACGGTGATAGCGGCGGCCCCGTCTCTCGCACCGTAAACGGCGAAAGACGACTGGCAGGCTTCATTTTGGGCGGTCCCCCCAACACGACGTCTGCAGCCGAATGCAGCACCTCGATGTATATACCGACCTCTCAGGGCACTAAGTGCAGCAAGGTCGTGTACTACACGGGTGGCATGGCAAGCACCTTGGACGAGCTCGGAGTTGATCTGCGTTAGCGCACGTGTTGCTCCGATTCTGATGGGCGCTCGCCTCGCCGCGCCTCCCAACGCGCGGCGAGGCAAAGGGTTTGAGGCGTGGCGCAAGTCAGTAGTCGGGGGTCACGGCGGCCCGCGGCCCCCGTGCCGGGGTCGAGGGGCGGGTAGCCCTCGGGCGGAGGGTGCCGTGTCGGCGCCCTCCGCTGGGTTGGCTACTCCTGCGCTTCGGTGGTGCTGTCGGGTTCCGTTTCGGTGTTGAGCATGGCGGCGATCTTCTCGACGGGCGAGAGGGGGTATCCCCAGGCGTGGAGCGCCTGCAGGTAGGCGGCCGCGCGGGGGTTGGGGCTACGCCAGGTGTTGCGGTCGGTGCTCTTCTCGACGCCGCCGAGCGCGATCGCGAGGGTGACCTGCGCTGCCATGGTGGGGTGGTCGGTCAGGTACGTCGCGAGCCTGTTCCCCTAGTAGGTATCGGTTCCGGTCAGGCCGAGTAGGTCGGCGGCGAGGTGGTTGCCGTGGCTGATCGCTTCACCGATTTCGTGGCGCGCGATCGTCATGAGGGTCGCGGCGACGCGGGCGGCGTCTTTGGGGAGGGGGCGTGAGGAACGAACTGGTGACAGGTTCGGTTTAGGCCGCGAGTGTGAGCGGCTCGGCTAGCTTGGCTTCGAACTCGATGGGCGTCAAGCCGCCGAGGGTGTCCTGGGCGCGCTGGCGGTGGTACTTCCGCTCGATCCAGACGACGATCGCGAGTCGCAGCTCCTGCCGTGTGTCCCAGCGCTGCTGGTTGAGCACGTTCGTTTGTAGAAGCGACCAGAAGCTCTCCATGGCCGCGTTGTCCCCGGTGGCGCCGACGCGGCCCATCGATCCGACCATGTCGTGACGGCGCAGCTCGCGGGCCATCGCCCGGCTGCGGAACTGGCTACCCCTATCGGCATGCAGGATGCATCCGGCGACCTCACCGCGGCGCGCGACGGCGTTTCGGACGGCGTCGACGGCGAGCTTCGCGGTCATCCGGTCCGAGATCGAGTAGCCGACGATTCGGTTCGAGAACACGTCCTTGATCGCGCAGCAATAGAGCTTGCCTTCGCTCGTCCAATGCTCCGTGATATCCGTGAGCCAGAGCCTGTTTGGGGCATCGGCGCGGAACACCCGCTGGACGTGGTCGTCGAACACGGGCGGGCCGGCCTTCTTCCCCTTCCCGCGCCGGCGGCGTTGCGCGGACGAGAGGATCCCGGCCTGCGAACACAGCTTCCACGCCGTCCGCCGGCTCATCCGCCATCCCGCTCGACGGGCTTCGTCGGCGAGGTATCGGTAGCCGAACGTCGGGTCGTCGTGGTGCGCGTCATGCAGCGCGTTGATCCGATACGCGCGGAGCACGTCCGCGTCCCGGACGGGGTCGTTGCGCCACCGGTAGTAGGGCTGGCGGGCGAGCTTGAGGACCCGGCACGACACCGTCACGGGAATCCCCGCGTCGGCGAGCTCAGATACGAGCGGGTACGTCATTTTGGGGAGCCGCCGAGGCGCAGGTTCGCCTGCGACAGATATGCCGCCGCACGGCGGAGGACCTCGTTCTCCTGCTCCAGCAACCGGATCCGCTTCTTCAACTCCCGAGCCTCGGCCGCGTCCGCCGCGGTCTGACCGGGACGGTTCCCGTCTTCGACATCGGCCTGGCGGAGCCAGTTCTGCAGGGTCGCTTCGCTGATACCGAAGTCGGTGGCGATCTGTTTGATGGTGACGCCGCTCTCGCGGCGACGAGCGACCGCGACGACGTCCTCGCGGAACTCTCTGGGATAGGGACCGGGCATGATGACATCCTCCCCGTCAGCGCCTCCCGGCACTAACGATCAGTTGTCACCGATCCGTTCCTCACGCCCAAGCGCTGACCGTGATTGTCCCGTTCTCGTTCGCGAACATGAACGAAACCTACTACTCAGTAAAGCTTCGATCGGGCCGCATCCACGAACTTTGGCACCCCGGCACGGGTGAGTGCGAGCAGGAAGTCGTCGACGGTCATCGCCGGGGAGTCGTACCCCTCAACGAGTTCGACCAGGGCGCGGAGCGTCGGCGCGTGGTAGAGGTCGAGCTGATCCAGGAGGAAGTCGTCGGGGTGGACGACTTCGAGGTCGAACGGCTCGACGGATTCCGCCGGGAAGTGCTTCGTGTTGAACGTCACCAGCACCTCGGCACCACCGCGGACGGCGGCAGCGAGGACATGCCGATCCTTCTCTTCGTTCGTCATCGTCGGCACCAGGTCGTCGTACCCGGCGACCATCGCGTCGGCAAAATAGTGCTCCATCGTGCCGACGCGCTTCTCGACGAGCACCCGGTCCTCGCCGTTCTTCACGAGGTTCTTAGCCAACTCGAACAGAACATCCTTCGACCACAACGGCCGGAAGAGACCGCGGTCAGCGAGTTCGAGGATGAAGTCGTTGAGCAGTGCCCCGTAGAGAACGTTGGTGTCGAAGAAGGCAGGAAAGCTCACTCAGCGTCCAGCTCCGCGCGACGCTTCACGTCGGCCGGGTTGCCGACCTGAACCTTCGCCCCGAGGTTGGCGCGCTGCAACTCGCGCAGCGCAGCGCGACGCTCGGCGCGGAAGTTTGCCTGGTACGCGACCAAGTCCTCCAGCCGGACACGACGGTGGCGGCGGGGCTTGTCATAAGCGATGTCGCCAGCCTCCAGGAGACGGACCAGCGTCGGGCGGCTGATGCCGAGGAAGTCGGCGGCCTGCTGCGTTGTCATGGTCATGCCCTGCGGCACGATCGTGATGCCCTCACCCGCGGCGAGCGCGTTCGTCACTTGATCGAGGATGCGGAAGATCTCATCCGGGATAGGGCGCTCGTTGCCCTGGGGGTCGACGAGCGCAGCCTTGGACGAACTCTGCGCAAGGAAGACCTCAAGCTCGCGCATCAACTCGGCGAAGTCGAGAATCTCCTCGCGGGCGTCGGCCTCGGGGAGGTAGGTCTGTGCCTTGCGGGCACCGCGTGGCGTGTCGGTCGAGGTGCTCATGGCCTTCATCTTACTCGGACAAAACGAAAAAATCGAACACAAAGGCGGGCGACTCTCCGGCCGATCCTGGGCCATATCCGGGCCCTTTCCGCCCGCTGAACCAATTGCTAGCAACTGCGACGAACCAGCAAAATGCCTAGTCAGAAGCGAGCGGTCACCATAGATACGGTGTGAAAACGCGCCCGAACTCACTGAAAATCGTGAGGTGACGGGATCGACGCCCGTGGGAGCCACAAGGACCGTCGTTACAACGGTCCCAGAAACCCTCGCCTAGCTTCTACATGGCGGGGGTTTTGCTTTTCCCTCAGCGCTGCAGCTCTTCGAACGGCACGACGGGGACGACGCCCTGCGCGAGCTGCGCGAGTCGGTCGTCGGCGGCGACGAGCACATCAGCCTGCAGTCTTGCGACGGCCAGGTACTCGAGCGGGCCGATGTCGTCCGTCTCCAGCTCAAGTGCGAGCCGGAACGCGGTCAGCCTCGACACTCGGTCGCCCAGCAGCCGGATCTTCAAAACGGCCAGAGCATCGAGTTCCGCTCTCGCGGTCCGTCGATCGAGTTCGCCTCGGCGCACTTCGCCGTAGATCGCGGCGAGCACATCGCTCCGGAGAGCGGCCGGGCCGACGAGCGCGTGCCGCTCGCCGATCGCCGCGTCTTCACGAATGATGCGAAGAGCTGTCGGTGCGTCGATCGCGTACCGCGTCTGGTTCCCGCTCACACCTGCACCGTAGCCCCCTCTCGGCCTGTCCGGCAGTGTCGTTCTCGGCACCGACCGCGGGTAGAGTCGCCGACGTGACCGACGCCGCACCCACCGGCACCGTGCGCTTCTGCCGCAGCCGCAACGGCGGGCGGCGATGCACGCGGCCGCTCGGGCATCCGGGGCTGCACCGGCACCGGACGATCATGTGGACGGCTGCCGGGGCCGACGACCCGCACTGCCCCGGCTCGGGCTCACCCGGCGAGCCTGCAGAGCCCCTCGCCGACGGCTGGCCGCACGGCCGCGCGCTCTGCCCCGTGTGCCACCGTTTCGTGTCCGTCACGGCAGAGGGAAAGCCCGCGCCGCACGACACCACCGATCCCGACGAGACGGATGCCGAGGCCGCCCGCCGACAGGAGTGGGTCAACACCCACGGCTGGTGAATTCCGCGCCTTCCGGCGTCGAAACACCCTCCCCTAAGACCGGTAGAAGCCGTTTTCCACCCCCTTGACCGCCGCCGTCTCTGTCTGAGAAAGTCCGGCGACCAAGACGGTTCGCGGGAAGGATGACGGTGTCCCACAGCAATCCCACTCCTCGCGGAGTCCGGCGGCGGCATCCCGCGCTCCGCGCTCTGGCGACGGCGGCGACGCTCGCGCTGGCGGGCTCGCTGCTGGCGGCGTGCTCGAGCGACGGCCGGGAGGTGCTGCGCTTCACGTTCAGCAAGCGCGAGGCGCTCGACTTCATGAACCAGCTCGTCAGCGACTACAACTCCTCGCAAGACAAGGTCACCGTCGAGATGGACACGTCGGGCGTCGACGTCGTGTCGGCGAGCTTCGTGCGCGGCAATCCGCCCGACATCATGCTCGCCAACTACAACTACGAGGTCGCGCGGTTCGTGCAGCGGTGCGCGCTGAGTGATCTGTCGGGCACGGATGCCGCGGCCTCCGTGCGCGACGACCTCGAAGAGCTGATGAGCCAGTACGGCCAGTGCGAGGGCCGCACGAGCGCGCTCCCCTACTCGGTCATGGCGGCATCCGTCATCTACAACAGGGCGATCTTCGAGGAGCACGACCTCGAGGTGCCGACGACCTGGGACGAGCTGATCGACGTGTGCGAGACGCTGCAGGCGGCCGACATCACCCCGATCTATGGCACGTTCAAGGACGACTGGACGGTGGGTCAAGGCTGGTACGACTACGCGGTGGGCGGGTCGCTGGACGTCGTCGAGTTCTTCGACGCGCTCGCACGGGAGGGCGCCGACGTCGGCGCCGAGTCGGAGGTGTCGTTCCAGAAGGACTTCGCCGAGCCGATCGAGCGGATGCTGGAGCTCAGCAGCACGTACGTCAACAGCGACGCCCCCAGCCGCGGCTACGGCGACGGCAACCTCGCCTTCGCGAAGGGCGAAGCGGCGATGTACCTGCAGGGCCCGTGGGCGTTCGGCGAGATCGCGAAGACCGACGACGAGCTCGACCTCGGAACCTTCCCGCTGCCGATGACCGACGATCCCGACGACCTCAAAGTCCGTGTGAACATGGACCTCGCGGCCATGATCCCGGAGGGCTCGCGACACAAGGAGGCGGCGCGCGACTTCCTTGAGTTCCTGTTCGAGCCGGAGAACATCGAGGCGTACAACGAGTCGCAGCTCGGGTTCGCTCCCACGAAGGATGCGCCCGACCCGGACGATCCCCGCATCGAGGGGATGATCCCCTACTACCGCGACGGCCGCGTCTATCAGGGCCCGTCGGTGCTCGTGCCGCGCACCCTTCCGATCTTCAACTACACGCAGGCCATGGTGCTCGGCGCCGACCCCGGCCAGGTGCTCCGGACGATGGATGCCGACTGGGCTCGCACCGCGTTCCGCGCCCCCGCCCCGACGACCGACGGGGGCTCCGACGCCCGGCCGCACAACGAACCCGCCACCGAGTCACAGGAGGCCGGACAATGAGCACGGAGACCGTCGTCACGTCGGGCGGCTCGAAAGCGCGAGGCACATCTCGTCGGGTCGAGCCGATCTACTACCTGTTCCTGCTCCCGAGCCTCGTGCTGTTCACGCTGGCGATCACGGTGCCGGGGATCATCGGTATCTTCTTCAGCTTCACCGACTCGATCGGCATCGGCGAGTGGAGCTTCAACGGACTCACCAACTACATCGCCCTCTTCAGCGACCCGGCCATCCTGCAGAGCTACCTCTTCACGATCGGGTTCTCGATCGCGACCGTCATCGTCGTGAACATCGCGGCGTTCCTCCTTGCCGTGGGGCTCACCTCCCGCATCCGGTTCAAGACGGGCCTCCGCACGATCTTCGTCATCCCGATGGTGATCTCGGGCATCATCATCGCCTACGTCTTCAACTTCCTGTTCTCGAACTCGGTGCCCGCGATCGCGAGCTCACTGGGCATCTCGGGGCTCGAGACGAGCATCCTCGCCAACCCCGATCTGGCGTGGATCGCGATCGTGATCGTCACCGCCTGGCAGGCCATCCCGGGAACGCTCCTCATCTACATCGCAGGGCTCCTCGCGATCCCCGGCGAGGTGTACGAGGCGGCTTCGATCGACGGGGCCGGCAAGCGCCAGCAGCTGTGGCGGATCACGGTGCCCCTCGTGGCCGGCTACGTCGTGATCAACGTCATCCTCGGCTTCAAGAACTTCCTCAACGCGTACGACATCATCGTCGGCCTCACCAACGGCGGTCCGGGCACCGCCACCCGCAGCGTCGCGATCACGATCATCCAGGGCTTCAACGGCGGCGACTACGCCTATCAGATGGCCAACGCGACGATCTTCTTCGTGGTCGCCGTGCTCATCTCTCTCCTGCAGCTCTCGCTGACGCGTGGAAGGAACGCATTCTGATGACGAGCCAGCCCGCCCTCTCCACCGAACCGGCTGTCGCCTACGAGGCAGCCACGCCTTCTGAGCTGCGGAGCCTCCGTGAGAAGAAGGAGCGCGTCAACTGGTCGGGCACGGTGATCCTCATCCTGTGCACGGTCACGGTGCTGCTGCCGCTGTACGTGACGATCTCGATGTCGCTGAAGACCACGGAGCAGGCCGTCGACGGCAACGCGTTCTCCCTTCCCGCCCCGTTCAGCTTCGATGGCTTCGTCGAGGCGTGGAACCTCACGAAGTTCCCCGTCGGCGCCGGCATCTCGCTGCTGGTCACCGCCGGAACGGTCGCCGCCACGATCATCCTCGCGGCGTTCGCGTCGTACGCCGTCGTGCGCAACTGGGACCACCGCCTGTTCCGCTACTCCTTCTACTACCTGCTGGCGGCGATGTTCATCCCGTTCCCCGTCGTGGCACTGCCGCAGATCCAGCTGACGGGCCGCGTCGGGCTCGACAACCCGTTCGGTGTGATTCTGCTGGCCACGATGTTCCAGCTGAGCTTCAGTGTGCTGCTGTTCACGGCGTTCCTCCGCTCGATCCCGATCGAGCTGGAGGAGAGCGCCCGCATCGACGGCGCCAACACGTGGCAGACGTTCTGGCGGCTCATCTTCCCGCTGCTGGCGCCCATGAGCGCCACGGTCGGCATCTTCGCCTTCCTCTACGCGTGGAACGACTTCATGATGCCCTCGCTCATCATCTCCGACCCCGACCTGCAGACCCTGCCGGTGCGGCAGAACCTGTTCCAGAACCAGTTCAGCAACAACTACAACGTCGCGTTCGCGTCGTATCTCATGGCGATGGCGCCCGCCATCATCGCCTACCTGTTCACGCAGCGCTGGGTCATGGAGGGCGTCACGCAGGGGGCGGTGAAGGGATGACGACCGAACGCGAAGCGGCAGACCTGCGCAGGCCGATCGACGATCCGTCGGCCTGGTGGCGGCAGGCGGTGGTCTACCAGATCTACCCCCGCAGCTTCGCCGACTCGGATGCCGACGGCATCGGCGACCTGCCCGGCATCCTGTCGCGCGTCGACTACCTCGCCGAGCTCGGCGTGGATGCCGTCTGGCTCAGCCCGTTCTACCCCTCGGCGCTCGCCGACGGCGGCTACGACGTGGCCGACTACCGCGACGTCGACCCGCGCCTGGGAACCCTCGCCGACTTCGACGCGATGGTGGCGGCGCTGCACGCGCGCGGCATCCGGGTGATCGTCGACATCGTGCCCAACCACACGTCGGACCAGCACGAGTGGTTCCAAGAGGCCCTCGCGGCGGGCCGCGGATCGGCGGCGCGAGACCGCTACATCTTCCGCGACGGCACGGGGCCGGACGGCGACGAGTCGCCCACCGACTGGCTGTCGACCTTCGGGGGACCGGCCTGGCATCGGGTGCCCGACGGGCAGTGGTACTTCCACCACTTCGCGAAAGAGCAGCCCGACCTCAACTGGAGCAACCCCGAGGTGCACGCCGACTTCGTGAAGACGCTGCGGTTCTGGGCCGACCGCGGCGTCGACGGCTACCGCATCGATGTGGCGCACATGCTCACAAAAGACCTCACCGAGCCGCTGCCTGCGCGCGCCCAGCTCGACGAGCTGCCCCGCGACGGCCAGCACCCGATCCTCGACCGCGACGACGTGCACGAGATCTACACCGAGTGGCGGCGCGTGTTCAACGAGTACGATCCGCCGCGCACGGCCGTGGCCGAGGCGTGGGTCGAGCCACACCGCGTGCCCCGCTACGCGAGCCCCGAGGGGCTGGGGCAGTCGTTCAACTTCGACCTGCTGCAGGCCGACTTCGACGCGGCGCAGTTCCGTCGCATCGTGACCGACAACCTCGCACTGGCGGCCGAATCGGGCTCGTCGAGCACCTGGGTGCTGTCGAACCATGACGTCGTGCGGCACGCGACGCGGTACGGCATCCCGCAGGACCACACTTTCCGCGTGCCGCTGCGCAACGGCGGACGCTGGCTGCACGAGGGAGGGCGCGAGTCTGAGCTCGACCGTGCGGGCGGCGCCCGGCGTGCCGCCGCCGCGACGCTGTTCATGCTGGGGCTCCCGGGTTCGGCATACCTCTACCAGGGCGAGGAGCTCGGTCTGCACGAGGTGGCCGACCTCCCGGCGCACCGGCGGCAGGATCCGACGTTCTTCCGCACGCTCGGCGACGAGATCGGACGGGACGGATGCCGGGTCCCGCTCCCGTGGACGGAGTCGGGCCCGTCGTTCGGCTTCGGCGCCGGCGATGCGCACCTTCCGCAGCCTGCGTGGTTCGCCGACCACGCGGTGGAGCGCGAAGCCGCCGATCCGGCGTCGATGTTGCCGCTGTACCGTCGTGCGCTCGCCCTGCGGCGGGAGCTGCAGGCCGACGAGCGGCTCGAGTGGATCGACACCGGCCGCGACGACGTGCTGCGGTTCGCCCGCCCGAACGGGTGGCAGGTGATCACGAATTTCGGCGACCAGCCGTATCCGCTCGAACCGTATCCTGAGGGCGAGGAGGCGGACGTGGTGCTCACGAGCACTCCGCACGAGGGAGCGGTGGCGCCGCAGTCGACCGTATGGATCCGAGGCTGAGCATGCCGGAATCCCAGGCGCCGGAATCGCACGCACCGGAATCAGCGACGCGGGAATCCGTGACGCCCGGCTCGGTCGCGGTCGACGCCCCCCGTCGGGGGCCCTGGGCCACCGCGCTCGCGCTTGCCGGCTCGACGCATCCCGGGCCGACGGTGGTCGTGACGATCGTCGCGTTCGCTCTGGGGCTCGCGCTCAATCTGGATGCCGGGCGGCTCGGCATCCTGACCCTGTCGGTGTTCCTGGGGCAGCTGTCGATCGGGCTCTCGAACGACGCGATCGACGCGGGCCGCGATGCGCAGACCGGTCGCACCGACAAGCCGCTCGCCCGTCCGGGAGCGCCCGTGCGCGCGGCGACCGTGCTCGCGGTCGCGACGGCGGCCGCAGCGCTCGCGACGGCCGCCGTGCTGGGGTGGGGCCTCGCCCTCGCGCACGGCGTGTTCCTCGCGTGCGCCTGGGCTTACAACCTCGCGCTGAAGGCGACGGTGTGGTCGGCGGCCTGCTTCCTCGTGGGTTTCGGCGTGTTCCCGTCGCTCGCGTCGCTCTCGCTCCCCGATCCGCGGCTCGCTCCGTGGTGGGCGTGGGTCGCCGGCGGTGCGCTGGGCCTCGCCGTGCACTTCTCCAACGTGCTCCCCGATCTCGACGACGACCTTCGCACGGGCGTGCGCGGCCTGCCGCACCGACTCGGGCGTCGTGCGTCGGCGGCCGTGGCGTTCCTGGCGCTCCTCGCCGGCGCGGCGACGGCGTTCGCCGGCCCGGCCCAGACGATCGCGCTGTCGCTCCTGTCGTGGGTCACCGCCGTGGTCGTCGTCGTGATCGCCGCGGTCGGACTGGTGATCTCGCGGCGGGGCACTCCGTCGCGCTGGTCGTTCCGGCTCGTGATGATCGCCGCGCTCGTGCTGGTGACACAGCTCGTCGTCACGGGGTGGCTCGTCGTCTGACCGCCCGGACGACGGCACCGGTGCGGTCGCCCCGTCAGCCCTGCCCGGCGCGCATGTTCCGATCGAAGCCCATCGCGTAGGCGCGGGTCGGCACCGCGACCACCGGCCCCGACAGTGCGACGGCGAGCGCCGCCGCCACGGCCCGCTGCGCCGCCTGGCCGCGTGCTCGGCCGATCGCGGTGTTGAGTCCCGCGAGGCGTGCGGCCCGGCGGGCGGAGGCGAGGCGGTCGTGCTCCCATCCGGCCAGGCCGCGCGGCGGCTCGCCGTGGCCGATCCAGCGGCCGATGAGCGGCGCGAGGGTCACGGCATCCAGCAGTCCCAGGTTCATCCCCTGCCCGCCGATGGGACTCACCTCGTGGGCCAGGTCGCCGATCGCCAGCACGCGACCCGACCTCAGGCGCCGGGCGAGCACACGGCGGATGCCGAAGGCCGACACCGGTGCGCCGGCGATCTGTGCGGCGAGGTCATGGTCGTCGGTGCGTGCTTCGACAGCGGCGCGGAGCAGCAGCGCTTCTGCGCGCCCGGCGCCCGCCCACCCGTCGCGACCGCGTCCTGCCCATGCGACCAGGCGTCGGCGTCCGCCCGGGAGGGGGAAGGACTCCACGACCCCCGCGGCATCGAGCGTGATGACGGCGGTGTCGGCGAGCGCGCCGGTGGGATCGTCGACGTCGGCCATGAGATAGCGGTCGCGGTAGGTGTGCGACCGCGGCGACGACCAGGGCGCGAGCGCACGGCCGCGAGCGCCGGCGGCCAGCACGACCAGCCGGGCGCTCGCGACCGACAGCCTGCCGTCCTTCTCCGCGATGACGTCGACGTGGGTCCCGCGGTCGCGCACGGCGCGGACCGTCACTCCCCGCTGCGCGGGTGGGGCGTCGTGGGCGAGTGCCGCCTCCGTGCGGGCCTGCGGCACGGTCGCCACGAACGGGAACCGCGTGTGCAGCCGATCGAACCTCACGTGGCCGATGGTCCGGCCGCCCGTCCGCGCGATCCCGGTCGTGACGCGCGCGGCATCCTCGAGCAGCCGATCGGTGACCCCCGACGCTTCCAGTGCCGCCAGCACGGGCGGGTGGATGCCGATCGCGCGCGACCCGGGTGCGGCATCCGCGCGCGCCTCCCACAGGGCGGCGTCGATCCCGCGGCGGGCGAGTTCCCCCGCGAGCAGCAGTCCGGCCGGCCCCGCGCCGACGACGATGACGTCGTGGTCGATCACGCCCCGCGCTCCCCGTCGACTGCCGACTCCGGGCCCGGCTCGACCTCCCCGCCCGCCCACGGCCGGCGCACGGCCACCACGCGGAAGCCTCGCCGCTCCACCGTCCACCCAGGGGGCACGAGCGCCGCGAGCTCCTCGCGCGTGTGACTGCGGCGGATGCTGCGAAGCCCGTCGGTGCGCAGAAACGACCCCGGCGCGAGCGGCGTGATCGCCACCGCATACGCGGCGTAGGCAGTGCGGCTGCGGTGGATGTCGGAATGCACTGCGACGCGCTCGGCGAGGCGCTCCGTGTCGGCGAACAGTCCCGCGCGCTCCCCGTCGCCCAGGTGGTGCAGCAGGTGGTTGGAGACGACGACGTCGAACACCTCGCCCTCCGCCACGAGGTCATGGCTGTACGCCTGACGGAAGCGGAGGCCCGGCGACGCCTCCCCCGCTCGCGCGACTTCAATCGCCCGACCGTCGGGGTCGATGCCGACGGCATCCACGAGGTGCCCGTCCTCACGCGCGAGCGCCACGACGCGGCGCAGCACATCGCCGCCGCCGCAGCCGACGTCGAGCACCCGCACCGGGCCCGCAGCCCCGGCCAGCGCCGGACGGATGTGCCGGCGGTAGACGGCATCCCACCCCGCCACGAGCCGATTGACGATCGCGAACCGCTCGATGGTGCGGCGCAGACGCACGGGATCGCACGAGGGGTCGTCCATGAGCTCGCGCAGATCGTCGGCGCGTTCGCGGAGGCTCATCGCACGGCATCCCGGCGACGGAACGAAGCGGTCTCGACGGTGAGCCCCGGGCCGAAGGCGAGACCCACGATCCGGGCGCCGTCGCCGAGCGACGAATCGTCCAGCAGCCGCTGCAGGATGAACAGCACCGTCGCACTCGACATGTTGCCCTGTTCGCGCAGCACGGCACGCGACGCGTCGAGCATCGCCTCGGGCAGCTCCAGCCCGTGCTGCACGCGGTCGAGCACGCTGCGGCCGCCGGGATGCACGGCCCACGCGTCGGCGGCCTCGGCGGGGACGGCATCCGCCCCGAACGCCTGCGCGAAGGCGGCGCGCACCTCGCCGCCGACGATCCGCGGCACGTCGGCGCTCAGCCGCATGACGAATCCCTCGTCGCCCACGGTCCAGTCCATGTCCTCTTCGCCCGTGCTCGTGATCGTCGTCGAGAACGCACCGACCTCGAGCTGCGCTCCCGGAGTCTCCCGCGGTCGCGCCGAGACGACGGCCGCCGCCGCGCCGTCGGCGAACACGGCGGATGCCACGATCTGCTCGGGATCGGTCGACGACCGGATGTGCAGCGAGCAGAGCTCGACACACACCACGAGCACGACGGCGTCCGGCTGCGCCCGGCAGATGTGATCGGCGGCGCGCAGCGCCGGGAACGCGGCCGCACAGCCGACGAAGCCGATGTGGAACCGCTCGACCGTCGTGGCGATGCCCAGATCGCGGACGAGCCGGTAGTCGAGGCCGGGGGCGAACAGCCCCGTGCACGACACCGTTACGACGTGCGTGACCTCGGATGCGGCCACTCCCGCCCGCGCGAGCGCGTCGGTCGCGGCAGCCGCCGACAGCACGGGCGCCTCTCGGCGGTACACGTCGTTGCGCTCGCGGGTCGACGGCGACAGGAGCGCACCCCCGGCGTCGGCGAACTCCCCGGCATCGCCGACCGCGGCCGAGCCCGCCAGCCCCGTGAGCACGCTGTGCCGCTCGTCGATCGCCGAGCTGTCGAACACCGCGCGGATGAGTCGCGCCGACAGCCGGTCGGTCCCCTCCTGCGCCGCGAACCAGTCGCGCAGCGCACCCTGCGACACGCGGTACGGCGGTACCGCGGTTCCCACCGCGAGCACCGAGGGTGCGGAGGTGCTCATGCGAGCGGGCCGTCGTGGGTGGGCGAGCCGTGGGTGGGCGAGCCGGATCATGGACCCACCTCACCACGGTCTTCCCCCTGCAGACAGCCCCTTGACGCGGGGCCCCGGCCGACGGCATCGGCCGCGCCGGCACCCGTGCAGCGGTCGCTCTCAGATCGGAAAGATGAGAACTCTTTCATTTTCGGGCGGATCCTCGTTATCGTCATGGCATGCCTCGCTCTGCCTCTTTCTTGCGCGCCGCTCTGGGAACGGTCCTCGCGCTCAGCCTCGTCGCCGGCGGGAGCCTCGTCGACGCCCCTCCCGCAGCGTCCGCCGCGCCCGGGAACTCGGTCACCTTCTCGAAGATCGCGTCGAAGACCGCGCCCTACAAGGGCAAGGCCACGATCAAGCCCAACGTGAAGAAGACCGGCAAGGTCGTGATCTCGAAGAAGACACTGACCGTCAAGCAGGGCTCCAAGACGATCGCCAAGAACAAGACGTCGGTGAAGCTCAAGGCAGGCACGTACAAGGTCACCCAGAAGGTGACCTACCGCACGTACGCGGTGAAGACCGTGACGCAGAAAGTGAAGAAGGTGGTCGTCGGCGTCCCGGCGTGGACCGATGTCACCGTCCAGTGCACCGCGAACAACGTCTCCCCCGAGAGCGACGCGAAGCTCTGGGTGAACGCCTCCTGCACGTCGCCCAAGTTCGACGGCGCCTACCGCATCTCGCTCGACCTGTACGCGGAGGGCGACGGCACCTGGTGGGGTGTCACGGATGACTACAGTGACGAGTTGACGGCTCTGTCGACACCCATCGCCGGTGAGGCATTCAACGGCATCCTCAATGCGGGCGACGACCTGATGAAGACGAAGATCGTCGAGAAGAAGGTCTCCAAGCGGGTCTACTCGAAGGTCAAGACCAAGACCTCGACGTCGCAGAAGCTCGTCATCAAGAAGGGCAAGAAGCCGTCGTCGGTGCCGGGTACCGGCGGCTACAACTGCCCGAGCGGCTACCCCATCAAGGGCAACGCCGACAGCGGCATCTACCACGTGCCCGGCGGCCGGTACTACAAGGCCACCAAGCCCGAGGAGTGCTTCGCGACCGAGGCCGCCGCGAAGGCCGCGGGCTACCGCAAGTCGAAGGTCTGACGATCCGGCTCGCGCTGCGTCGCCGCGTGGCAGCCAGCTCCCGCGGCAGTCAGCGCGGGCGCGGCAGTCAGCGCGAGTGCGGCGGGGCGGTGAGCTTGCGGACGGCGGGCAGGTCGGGCTCGGCCCAGTCGAGCGCGTGCAGGTCGGACAGTGCGACCCAGCGCAGATCGTCGTGGTCGGTGCTTGCGGTCGGGGCGTCTCCGGTGAGCTCCGCGTCGAGGCAGGTGAGGCGGATGGTGCGGTCGCCGACGGGCGTGTCGTCGCTGGTGAGCTCGCCGACGACGCGGATGATGACGCCCAGCTCCTCGCGTATCTCACGCACGAGCGCCGACACGGGCGTCTCACCGGGCTCGATCTTGCCGCCCGGGAACTCCCACCGGCCGCCTGCCGAGCGGTCGGCGCTGCGGCGGCACGCGAGGACGGTGTCGCCGCGACGGATGACGGCGGCGACCACGTGAAGCGGCGTTGCCTCGGTCATTTCGCCCTCCTGGGTTCAGGCTACCCTCGCCGGTGTCACGGGCAGCTGCGAGAATGTCGGTATGGCCGAACAGAAGACGCTGCCCACCGACGCGAACGTGTACGAGTTCCTCGAGTCGGCCACGCCGGCGAAGCGCCGCGAAGACGCACTCGAGGTCGATGCGCTGATGCGCGAGGTCACGGGCGTCGAGCCGGTGCTGTGGGGTCCGTCGATCGTCGGCTACGGCAGCTTCCGCTACATCTCGGCGAAGAACCCGCGCACGCGAGGGATCTGGCCGCCCGTCGCGTTCTCGCCCCGCAAGGCGTCGCTCACGTTCTACGGTCTGGGCGACATGCCGGGCGCCGAGGAGCTGCTCGCCCAGCTCGGCACGTGCACCCGCGGCGCCGGCTGCGTGTACGTCAAGAAGCTCGAGGACATCGATCTCGACGTCCTGCGGCAGCTGGTCGCGCTCGCGTTCTCCCGCGGCGACGACCCGGAGCCCGCCTGACCTCCGTACGAGGAACAGCCTCCGTCAGGATGCCGCGGGGCGGTCGCGCACGTACTCGGTGAGCGCCGCTTCGGTGGGGACTTCGACGCGCAGCCGGATGCTGCCGTCCGGCGCCCCGATACCGTTGACGACGGCGGCGCCGCCGATCTCCTCCAACAGGGGTGCGAGCCGGTCGCTCACGGCACGCGGGAGGTAGCCGACGCCGCGCCCATTGGAGAACACGGCGATCTCGGCATTCCCACGCCGGGGCTCTTGACGACGGATGACGTACAGCCGGTCAGCCTGATCGTGCCGTTCGCGGTCGTTGACGAGGTAGTGCGTCTTCTGCACCACGACTCGACGCGACGGCAGGTCGCGCAGATCGGGAAGATCGCCATGGCTGCGGGAGTGTCCGGCGACGATGTGGAGCAGCTGCTCCCACCAGGTGGGCATGTCTCGACCTCAGGATTCGGGGGCCGGGGTGAAGGAGAGAGCGACACCGGATGGACTGCCGACGCTACACGCCCCGCCTGCCCATCCCCTGGGAGCGATGAGGCGGGCCGGACGGGGGCGTGTTCCCCGTCCGGCCCGTCGCTTCACGGCCGCGTGAGCTCCCGTTCGACCGGCCGTGAGCTTGTGGATGCTATTGCTGGTCCGTGAGGTGCTCCTTTGCTTCCTGGGCCTGCTGGGTGACGCCGTCGGCGGCGTCGGTGGCTTCGGTCTTGACGTTCTCGACCGCTTCGGTGGCACGCTCCTTGACCGCTTCGGCGGCCTGCTGCGCGGGCTCCTTGAGGTCGGCGGCGACTTCCTTGGCGACCTCGGTCGCTTCGTCGACGAGCGGCTGCGCCTTCTCGCGCACGGCGCCGGCGATCTCCTTCTCCTTGCGTGAGGCCGGGATGAGGCCGGCGATCAGCAGGCCGAAGCCGAAGGCGATGAGTCCGACGGCGAGGGGTGCGCCTTCGGCCTTGCGCTTGACCTGCGCGCCGACGCTCTTGGCTTCGCCGCCGAGGTCGGAGACCGACGAGCCGATGTCGTCAGCGGCGCCCATCACGCGGTCCCGCACGGAGCCGAATGCCCCGCGCACCTTGTCCATCTGGCGGTCGACGACCTTGGAGGGCGTCACCTTGTCGGCGAGCGCGTCGACGTCTCTGCCGAGCTCCTCTCGCGTCTTCTCGATGTCGGCGTGAATCGCGTCGGGTGAGTCAGTCATCGGTTCTCCTCATTCCTTGTGAATGCCTGCGGGATCTCCTGGAGGGTCTCCGCGGTCTGCGGAACGCCCTTGGCTTCTGCGAGCTTCTTCTTTCCGATCGCGAACAGGACGGCGGCGATCACGGCCCACAGCACCGCGACGATGACGCCCGCCCAGCCGGCGCCGACGAGGGTCGACAGCGCGGCCCACAGGGCGATCGACAGGAACAGCACCGCCATGGATGCCGCGTAGCCCGCGCCGCCGAGGAGCCCTGCCCCTTTGCCGGATGCGGTCGCGGTCTGCTTGACCTCGGCTTTCGCGAGGGCGAACTCCTGCCGCAGGAGGGTCGACAGGTCGCTGGTGACCTCGCCGAGCAGGTCGCCGAGTGACGTGGTCGCGGCTTTCTGCTCGGACGGGGTGTGCCCGTCAGTAGGAGTCGGGTCGGTCATACGTCACCCCCTCGGGTGCGTGCGAGGCGCGTGCCGCGGAGGCGGAGTACACGGGCGAATCATCCTCGACGGCCGAGGGCCGCGGAACGACGCGCGGGGCGGCCGGGTCGGAGTTCGACTCCTCCTTGGCCTCTGAGACCATCGCGCGGGTGAGGCGCCCTGCCGCGACGCCGGCGACGAGCGCAGCGCCGATGAATGCCATCGGACGGCGGCGCGCGAACGCCTTCACTTCGGCGAGCACGCCGGAGGGGTCTCGCGCCTGGAGCCAGGATGCCGCGCTCGAGGCGCCTGAGGACACGCGCTGCACGAGGTCTGCGGCGAGGCCGCCTTCGGAGTTGCGTGCCATCGAGCCGAGCTGCTCGCCGACCGCTCCGAGCCCGGCCGCGAGACGCTGCTGCTGGGCGGCGGCCTGGTCGCTGACCTCTCGCTGCGTCTGGTGGAAGAGCTCAGCGGCCTCCGACTTCGTGGTGCGCGCCACGGACGCCGCTTCGTCGCGTGCCGTGTCGGCGACGTCCTTGGCGGCGTCGGTCGCGGACGACGTGAGTCCCGCTGCCTCCTCCTTCGCGGTGTCGACCATGCTCGAGTCGCCGCTCGACGTCCCTCCGGACGGACCTGCGCCCATCGCGTAGCTGCCATCTGACATGGTTTCTCCTTCCGTTGCCGCTCACGAGGTGTGTGCGGGGCCACAGGTCTACGCCGGTCTTGGCGGATGCCAACGGGGGTTGCATCCGTCGAGGCCGTGGGTTAGGCGTGCGCGCCGCGGGCCCCCGGTGCCGCACGAGGCGCTCAGAGGTTCGGGAGTCCGGCTGCGATGGCGAAGTCGAGCAGCCGGTCGGCGACGGCCTCGGGGGCGGCGTCCTGCACGACGTGCGCGCCGCCCGGCACGACCGCGAGGCGGGCTCGGCGGGTGGCGGCGGCGAGGCGGCGGCACCAGCTCTCCCCCGCGATCGGGTCGCGTTCACCGCGCATGACGAGCACGGGGAGCTCGAGCCGCGCGACCCTCTCTTCGATGGGGTACGCGACCATGTGGCGCGACTGGGTGAGATACCAGCGGACTCCGCAGCGCACATAGTCGGCGAAGACGATCGCGTTCGTTCGGAGGCGCTCCCGGAGGGTGTCGACGGCGAGGGCGACCGCCTGGGCGCCATGGCTGCGATGGGCTTCGTCGCTCACCGGGCCCATCAGCACGACCGCCGTCACGTCGCGCCCGCCCCGGCGAACGGCGAGCTCGGTGACCCACTGCGCGCCCATCGAATGCCCGACGAGCACGAGCGGTCCGGCTCCGCACGCGGCGAGCGCAGCGTCGAGCCCGGTCGCGATCCGTGAGACGTCGGCATCGGCGCGAGGCTTCGGCAGCCCCGCGTGGCCGGGCAGGTCGACGCTGACGACGGCGAACCGTCCCGACGCGCGGCGGCGGAGCTCCTCATGCAGCCGGGCGAGGTAGCGGTGCGAGACGCCGATGCCGTGCACGAGCACGATCGTCGGGAGCTCGCCGGTGAGCGCGGCGGCATCCCACACCCGGTAGGCAAGGTCGCCGATGTCGATGCGGCGCGGGGCCCCGACGGCTCGGCTCACGCCACGGGCTCGACGACGGCCGCGGCGACGGCCCACCGGATGCCTCTCTCGTCTGGCCGGCCGTGCCCGGGCAGCACGAGCTTCGCGTCCGTGGCGGCGAGCGCGGCGAGTCCGCGCCGGTTCTCGGCCACGTCGGCCGTCGCGGCGCGGGCGACCATGCGAGGTCCGACGCGACCCGAGTACGGGTCGAGGGTCACGAGCGCGTCGCCGGAGAAGAGCACCCCGGTGCCCGGCAGCAGGAAACCGCAGTGCCCCTTCGTGTGTCCGGGCGAGGCGATGGCGAGGGGCCGGCCCGGCACGTCGACCTCGGCGCCCGGCTCGATGACGGGCTCGGCGTCGACGCCTTTCACGGTGAGCGCACCGGCGAGGGCGAGCCGGGCCAGGAGCGGGAGGGTGCGGGGGTAGCGGAAGGGGTACCGCCACCGGGGGTCTTCGTGCTCGTAGCGGTAGGGGTGCCGCGCCAGGCGCTGATCGTCAGGATGCACGCGCACGGCGGTGCGGTGCTTCTCGTGCAGGTGAGCGGCCATGCCGACGTGGTCGAAGTGCCCGTGGGTGAGCAGCACGGCGTCGATGTCGGCGGCCGTCGCGCCCACGGTGGCCAGCGCCTCGCCGAGCAGGCCCCACATGCGGGGAAGCCCCGCGTCGATGAGGGTGAGGCCGCCGTCGGCGGCGACGAGGTAGCAGTTGACCCCCGCCTGCTGAATGCGAATGACCCCGCGAGCGACCTCGCTGATTCCGTCCGGCTCGACTCTCATGCTCCGAGCCTGCACGCCGTCGGCCGGGTGGGTGGAGGGCCTTGTCCGCCGCCGCGACGGCTGGTACCGCCGGTGACCGCCGTCGCGCACGGTGGACGATCGCGCGCCGCGCGTAACGGCCCGACGGACGCACGTCAACCCCGGGGCCAGACCGCGATGACGTCTTTAGCGTCGCCCACGCGGTGGCGACGCGTCCGCGCCGCCTCACCCCATGAAAGGAGTTCGCATGTTCTTCCACAGGCAGGAGCTGCAGTTCAACGCCACCCCGGAGAAGCCGGATGCCCTCTTCGCCCGCCGACTGCAGGAGGTGCTCGGAGGTCAGTACGGCGAGATCACCGTTGCGATGCAGTACGGCTTCCAGGCGTGGAACGCGCATATCCCTGGCAAGTATCGCGATCTGCTGTACGGGATCGGCGCGGAGGAGTTCGGGCACGTCGAGATGCTGGCGATCATGATCGCGCAGCTGCTCGAGAAGGCGCCGGTCGAGCAGAGCGAGGCGGCTGCGGCATCCGACCCGGTGCTCGGCGCGGTGATGGGCGGCATGGACGTGCAGCACGCGATCGTCGCGGGCGCCGGCGCACGGCCCGTCGACAGCAACGGCAACCCGTGGCAGGGGTCGTACATCACGGCGAGCGGCAACCTCCTGGCCGACTTCACGGCCAACGCGAACGCCGAGATGCAGGGGCGCGTGCAGGTCGCCCGGCTCTACCACATGACCGACGACCACGGCGTGCGCGAGATGCTCTCATTCCTGCTGGCGCGCGACACGATGCACCAGAACCAGTGGATCCGCGCGGCGCAGGAGCTGCGGGAGTCGGGCGTCGAAGACGTGCCGGTGCCCAAGAACTTCCCGTTGTCGAACGAGGCGCGCGAGCACTCGTACAAGTACATCAACTTCTCCGACGGCCAGGCCGCGGCAGACGGTCCGTGGGCATCGGGTCCGACCCCCGACGGCAAAGGCGAGTTCTCGTACCTCGACGGTCCCGACACGTCGGTGCCGGCGCCGCCGCCGACCCAGCCCGACCCGCGCTTCTACGGCACCGACGCGAAGCCGAACATCGTCGACAAGGCGGAGGGCATGATCAAGGACGCCTTCTGAGCGCCGTTCCTCAAGACACCGCGTGGCTCCTCTGCGGCTCCCTCTTCGGGGGGGCCGCGCGGTCTGTCCGCCCGGGCGGATGTCAGCGACCGCTGGTGCGGTGAGAGTCGATACCGAGGTCGGGGGGCTCGTCGATGCCGAAGCGGTCGCGCAGGGCGCACAGCGCCGCCTGCCACCCGGCAAGACCGTGCACGCCCGGCCCGGGGGCGGTCGATGCTGACGCGAGGTAGAGACCGGGAACCGGCGTGCGCCAGGGCGCGCCACTCGTGACGGGACGGCGGAGGATCTGCGGCAGGTCGGGCGCGCCGGCGGCGATGTCACCGCCGGGGTAGTTGGGATTGTGCCGTTCGAGGTCGACCGCCGTGCGGCTCGAGACAGCGAGGATCGTGTCGCGGAACCCCGGCGCGAACCGCTCGATCTGCGCGATGACTGCTTCCGCGCGGTCTTCGCTCGACCCGGCGGGCACGTGCGTGTAGGCCCAGAGCGTGTGACGGTCGGCGGGCGCTCGGGTGGCGTCGAACAGCGACGGCTGCGACACCAGCACGTACGGCGAGGCTGGATGGATGCCGCGGGCCACCTCACGTTCACCCGCGGCGAGCTCCTCTCGGCTTCCGCCGAGGTGGAGGGTCGGTGCCTGCCGCAGGCGCTCGTCGCGCCACGGGACAGGGGCCGACAGTGCGAAGTCGACCTTCGCGACGGCGTTCCCGTAACGGAAGCGCCCGAGGCGGCGACGGTAGTGGTCGGGCAGCAGGCCGCCGGCCATCGACAGCAGCGCTCGGGGAGTCACATCGAGAAGCTGCACGCGCGCCTTGGGGAGATCGCGCAGGTCGCTCACGCTGTGGTGCAAGACGACCTCTCCGCCGTGCGCGCGCAGATCGCCGACGAGGGCGTCCATCATCGACTGACTGCCGCCCACGGGGATCGGCCACCCTTTCGCGTGCGCGTATGCCGTGAGGGCCAGGCCGGCACCGGCGGCCGCGAGGCCGGGCAGCGGCAGGATCGTGTGCGCGCTGACGCCGGTGAGCAGGGCGGGCGCGAGCTCTTCCCGAAAGCGCAGGTTCCACAGGGGTGTGCCCTGCTCCGCCGTGCGCAGGGCGAGCAGTGCGGCGGTGAGCGGATGCCGCGGCACACGCAGCAGCGGCGAGCCGGTCGTCACGGCGACCTCGTGCGCACGCGCCGCGAGTCCGCGCATGATCGAGCGGTAGGCCCGGCCATCACGCCCGAGGCCCTCGGCGGTGCGGTCGAGGTCGCGGTAGGCGATCGCCGCCCCCTGGTCGAGAGGGTGCGCGAATGAGATCTCGGGACGCACGAAGTCGACGCGACGCTCCAGCTGGAAGGCCGCGAAGAACGGTGATTCGAAGGCCAGCGGGTGCACGGCGGAGCAGACATCGTGCCGGAAGCCGGGGAGCGTCAGCTCGCTCGTCGATGCGCCGCCGCCCCACTGCGCCGCGCGCTCGAAGACGGCGACGCGCAGTCCCGCCCGCGCGAGCGTGACGGCTGCGGCCAGTCCGTTGGGGCCCGAGCCGACGACGACGGCGTCGTACTCGGTCGCGCGGGCCCGCGCAGCGGTGGGCGCAGAGCTCATGCGGGCCGTCCCGTGCGATCGGCCGTGCCGGCGCGCCCCTCGGCGACGTACGCGAGCCGACGGAGGGTCTCGGTGTTGCGCCAGAACAGCACCGGGTCGAGCACGCCGCTGACGACACTCGCCGGGCCCGACACCGCCTCCTCGCGGATCTCGACCATCGAGCCGTCGCCGTCGGGAGTCACCTCGATGTGCACGCGGGCCACGCCGACGGGCCAGCCACGCGCCGTGAGGGTCATCCGTCGAGGCGGATCCCATTCCTCGACGCTCGTGCTGTCATTCAGGAGGAACGGCCACGTGCCGACCGAGTGGTGCAGGCGTGCGCCCACCCGAGGCCAGGCGTCATCGACCTCGCGCATGCGAGACGCGCCCACGACCCACACGGGATAGAGCCAGGCGTCGCTGAGGACCTCGAACACCGCGTCGGGAGCGCAGGCGAACCGCCGCCTGTTCTTCGCCATCGTCCGCCTCCTCACCGGCACCCGTTCACCGGAGCCCGAGCGTCTGCCACGTTACGCGACCTGCGTCGGCAGGCGGAGGGGCTTGGCGCGATCAGCGCCCGGTGGTACCGGCATCCGTCGCCGAAGCTGTCATCCCCCTGCGACGAGATCACGATAGAGCGCGCCCAGCCGCCCCTGCGCGTGCGCCCGCCGCTGCCGCGTCGCCCCGCCGCCGTGCGCCGACAGGTCGGAGAGGAAGTGCTCGACCGTCCGCTGGTCGTCGGCGCTCAGCCGTGGGTGGATCACCGCCTGCAGCCGCTCGATGACCACCGCCGCCGGAGCCAGCTTCCCCGTGCCCGGGTCGACGAGGGTCGCCGAGGTGCCGTGCCGGGCGGCGTGCCACAGCGCGGCATCCCAGCCTTCGAACCGTGTCGGCCGCGGCGTCTCGTGGGCGAAGCCCTCGACCACGAGGGCTCGCACGATGAGCGCGAGCGCCACCGATGAGAACGCGTCGAGCTGCACATCGCAGGACCGCACCTCGAGGGTCGGGTAGTGCGCCGACATCCGCACCACCCAGTTGATCGTGCCCGCGTCCGACGTGGCGCCCACGCCCGTGAGCCTCGCGATGGCGTCGTCGTGCTCGGCGGCATCGGCGAAGTAGGGCGGAATGCCATGGGTCGTCCAGCGGCGGCTGTGGATGGCGCGCCAGCTCGCGAAGCCCGTGTCGTGGGTCTGCCAGAACGGCGAGTTGCCCGACAGCGCCAGCAGCACAGGAAGCCAGGGGCGCAGGAAGTTCGACGCGCGGATGCCGGCCTCGCGGTCGGGGATGCCGACGTGCACATGGAGGCCGTTGAGCTGGTGCTCGGAGGTGAGCCCCGCGATGTCGTGGGCGATGACGGCGTAGCGCCCCTCGTGCTCGGGCGCCTGCAGACGGGCGGCGAACGGCGTGCCCGACGGTGCCACGACGGCGCCCGCACGATCGGCCCAGTCGGCGAGGCGACGGCGGAACGCATTCAGCGCGGCGACCGCCTCGACGCCCGACGTGCACACGGGCGAGGCGAACTCGACCTGCGACGGGAAGAACTCGCGCACGACCGCGCCCGGGCACGATCCCGTCAGGTCGTCGACGGCGGTCAGCCCCAGGTCGACGGTCATGAGGGAGTGCGGGTCGAGAAGCACGAACTCCTCCTCGACTCCGAACGTCGTCGCGGGGTCGGCCACGGCCGCCACCGCCATGTCCCCCGGGGGCTCCGGCACCGTCGCCACCGTCATCGGCTCGGCCATGCCGCCTCCGCTCTCTTCGTGTCGCGGTCACGGTAGGCGCACCCGTGCTCATCGCACGACGGGCTTGACGTCGGCACCGCCATGCCCTAATCGCCTGCTGCTCTTCCGGCTCTACTCCCGCGGCCGCACAGGCGTCAACCCCATCGGCGCCGTCCGTGCCGCGACTCAGGATGAAGGCGTCAGAGAGGAGACCCCATGCACGCTGACGACAGCGATCGCGAGACCGCTCCGCTGGACCCCGACACGGGACTCCCGCAGGAGCCGAACCCCGACGCGACCGACGACGATCCGCCCGAGGCCCCGGGAGAGAACGACACCGAGCACCCTCTGCCGGGAGACGGCCTCGGAGACGAGCTGCGAGGCGACGCGCTCGCGAAGCCGGACTTCGCGCTGGACGAGCCGCCGCGCGGCGCCGACGCCGTGGGCGGCGAGGCGGGTGAGTCGGCAGGCTCGGAGCGGTGACGCGGTGACCGCTCCGCGTGAGATCGCCGGCGACCTGGTCGCGACGACCGACCTCTCGCGCACGTTCGAGACGCTCGCCGAGCTGGCCGAAGCGGCCGGCGAGGCCGTGCTGTACGTGCGCTACAGCGAGGGGCCGGAAGACGACCGCGAGAGCGGAAGCATCGACACCGAGAGCGGTCTGGAGCTGCCGGGGCTGTCGGTCAATCCGCTGCGGCCCGAACACTGGTGGTCGCGGCCCGTGACCGACTGGCTCGCCCGACAGGTGTGCCAGTACCGCAGTCTGCAGGAGAAGAACCCCGACCGGTTCGCGCGGGTGCTCACGGGACGCGAGGTCGCGCGGGGTCCCGACTGCGAACCGCTGCTGCGAGAGTGCAGGCCGGTCGCGCGACTCGCCGACAGCCTGCTCGATGAGGCGCTGGCGCGCTATCACGAGCGGTTCGACGCCGGGCGCGGACCAGAGGACTCCTGAGACCAGGAGTCGCAGAGAGAACGCATTCCCGAAGTGAACGTCGAGGAGAAGGAGAAGCAGATGCCGGAGAATCCCCCGGCCGAGACGGCCGGAATGCGCTCGATGTTCTGGGTGTGGACCGCGGTGATCTTCGGCGGACTCATCACGATGATCGTCATTCCACTGACGGGGGCGTGAGATGCGTCCTTTCCTCCGCGACAACGCGCTCAGCCTCACGTTCCTCGTGCTGTTCCTGGCGACCCTGGCCGGCCAGTCGTTCGCCGGGCTCGCCGATGCCAACGAGCAGAACGCGATGCACGGCGAGCCGCCGGTCGCCTATCTCGACTACGTCGCGTCGTCCGATTTCATCGTCGACGTCGCCGAGAACTGGCAGTCGGAGTTCCTGCAGTTCTTCCTGTTCATCCTTGCGACGATCTGGCTGATCCAGCGTGGGTCGCCGGAGTCGAAGAAGCCTGGCGACAGCGGGGTCGGCACCGATGAGGAGCAGCTCGTGGGCGCCTACGCGCGGCCCGACTCGCCCGCGTGGGCGAAGGTGCGCGGCTTCCGGCTGTGGCTGCTGTCGAACTCGCTCCTGATCGTGATGGGCACGATCTTCGTCGGCTCATGGTGGGCGCAGTCGCTCGCGGGTCACATCAAGGCTAACGAGCAGAACGTGCTCCACGGGATGCCGGTCGAGCCGTGGATCGAGTACGTCGCCTCACCCGATTTCTGGAACCGCACGCTCCAGAACTGGCAGTCGGAGCTGCTCGCCGTGGGGGCGATGGTGACGTTCTCGATCTATCTGCGTCAGCGGGGCTCGAGCGAGTCCAAGCCCGTGGGCGCCCCGCACAGCGAGAGCTCGATCGAAGGCGAGTGACGCCGCCGACCCGGTGACGGGTCAGGCGTCGTCGGCGCTCTGCGCGCCGGCATCCTCGCCTTCGGCCTGGCTGGGGTGCCCCGTCGCGCCCTCGTCGTCACCGGTCTCCTGACGCTGCGGGTCCTCACCCTCGGCCTGACTGGGGTGGCGGTCCTGTTCGCGGTCCTGCTCGGTCATGCGGAGTCCTTCCGTTGCGTGGACTCTCCAGCATCCGCCGCGCCACGTGCGGAGCCGAGGGGATTGACAGGCATGCGTCCGATCGCCTCGCCCGTCGGATGCCGCGGGGGCTCACACGGTGTCAAGGCCCTCGGCGTGTGCATCCACGGCTCATAACGTCGAGCGCATGAGCATGACCGACACGACGGTGCCCCGCATCCCCGGAGACGCCAGCCTCGCCTTCCTCACCGAGGGCTACCTGTTCGGCCACCGCCGGTTCGAGCGCTTCGGCACCGACGCGTTCCGCACGCGACTCATGGGCCGGCCGGTGACGCTGCTTCGCGGGCATGCGGCGGTGCGCGCGTTCTACGAGGGCGATCGCTTCACGCGCGAGGGCGCCATCCCGCGGTCGGTCGTGCACTCGCTGCAGGACGTCGGCAGCGTGCAGACCCTCACAGGGAGCGCACACCACGACCGCAAGTCGGTGTTCACGAGGATGCTCATCGACGACGAGGCCGGGGCGTCGGCGCTGACGGCCGCCTTCCGTGAGAAGTGGGATGCCGCGTGGCGCGCGGCCGCGGGCGGCGATGGCGATCTGCGCCGCCTGTCGGGCCACGTCCTGGCCGACGCGACCCTGCACTGGCTCGGGCTGACCGAGCCCCCCGACAGGCGTGAGGCGCTCGCGGAGCAGTGCCTGGCGATGATCGACGGCGCCGGATCGTTCGGGCCGCGCAACTGGTTCGGTCGAGCACGACGGCAGGGGGCCGAGCACTGGGCGGCCGAGACGATGCGCGAGGCCGGCGTGCAGGACCCGGCGCTGACCCGCGTCAGCCTCCTCGCCCGCGATCTCGGAGACGTGAGCGGCGACGTCGCGGCACGCGAGCTGCTCAACATCCTGCGGCCGACCGTCGCGGTGTCGCACTTCATCGTCTTCGCCGCGCTCGCACTCCACCGGCATCCCGAGCTGCGGGAGCGGCTGGTCGCGGAGCCCGGCTCGGCGGCGGCGTTCGCCCAGGAGGTGCGGCGCACGACGCCGTTCTTCCCGGCCGTGGGCGGCGTCGCCACGACCGACGTGCTCATCGGCGATGCGCCGGTGCGCACCGGCGACTGGGTGCTCGTCGATCTCTTCGCGACCGACCGCCATCCGCGCGAGTGGCGCGACGCGTGGGCGTTCGATCCGGCCCGGTTCGAACGGAGCATGGCGCACGCCGAAGGCGCACCGCATCCCGTCGTCGCCCAGGGCACGGGCGACTACGTGCAGACGCATCACTGCCGGGGGGAGCCGCGCACGGTCGATCTGCTGGCAGCCGCCGCGCTGCGCCTTGCCGAAGCGCCGTGGTCGTTCGCCGACGGCGACCACCGCGTCCGCCTCAGCCGTCTCCCCGCCCGCATCCGCTCCGAGCGCATCCGCATCGGCTGAACCGCAGCCGGCGCGTCACGTGAGCCGGTCGCGCAGCCGTCGGGCGTCGTAGACGGCGTGCCCTTCGCCGTCGTTGTTGAAGTAGCAGAGCACGGAGCGCCCGGCATCCTGCCACTCGCGGATGCGCGCGGCCCACCAGTCGAGGTCGTCGTCGGAGTAGCCGCCGACGTACAGGTGCTCGGGGTCGGGCCCATGGAACCGCACGTACACCTGGTCGGAGGTGGCGCGCAGCTCGCACGGCAGGTGCGCACCGCTCATGACGCAGTACGAGGCTTCGTACTCCTCGAGCAGCGCGAAGACGTGATCGTCGACCCACGACGGATGCCGCAGCTCGACGGCCGCGCGCCGACCCGCCGGCACGGCCCGCAGCAGGGCGTCGAGGAACGCGTCGTCGCGCGCACGGTCGGGCGGCAGCTGCAGGAGGAGGGGACCGGCGCGATCGCCGAGGCCGTCGAGTCCGTCGGCCAGCCGCTCGGTCCACCGGGCGGGGTCGAGGGTGCCCTTCGCGTGTGTGAGCCCCCGCGGGCCCTTGACCGTCAGGAGGAACCCGGGCGCCAGCTTCGCCGCCCACGACCGGAACGAGTCGACGCGCGGCCAGTGGTAGAAACTCGTGTTGAGCTCGACCGTGTCGAACACCTCGGCGTACACCTTCAGCCATCGTCGCGAGGCGACGCCGGGCGCGTAGAGGACACCGCGCCAGTGCTCGTAACTCCAGCCCGATGTGCCGACGCGCACTTCGCCGGGCGCGAGCCTCGGCGCGAGCGCGGCACTGCTCTCCGCTGCTCTCTCCGCTGGGGCCACCATGCTCACGACCGTACGGCCGGCGGGAGGAGGCGACGACCCTCTTGACAGCGCCGCCCCGACGCCGACGGCCGCCGTTCCGGGCTTGTCAACCCCCTGCGCGTGACGGTGCCGGGCTCGTAGCGTCCGGATGGCGGGTGACGCCGCTGTGGCGTCACTCGATCTTCACAGAGAAGGGATCCGCCATGACCGACTCCCGACACGACCCGCGGGCACGGCCGGAGGCAGACACCGGCTACGCCGCCACCGCGATCCAGAAGACGGCCCTCATCGTGGGAATCGTCTTCCTCCTGGTCGGAATCGCCGGGTTCATCCCCGGTCTCACGCAGAACGTCGACCAGCTGCACGGCGCCGGCACGCACTCCGAGGCGCTCCTGCTCGGCGTCTTCCAGGTGTCGGTGCTCCACAACATCGTCCACCTGCTGTTCGCGGCGGGCGGCATCGCGGCCGCTGTGCGGGCCGTTCCTTCGCGCAACTACCTCATCTGGGGCGGCGTGGTCTACATCGCCCTCTGGGTGTTCGGCCTGTTCGCGGTCCACGCCCCTGACGTCAACTTCGTGCCCGTCAACGAGGCCGACAACTGGCTGCATCTCGGCCTCGCCGTCGGGATGATCCTGCTGGGCATCGTGGTCGGCCGCGACCGCAGCGCCCGAACGGGCGGCACGCGACCGGTGTCGTGACAGGCGCCCTGTGTGCCGTCGACGGTCGGCTACCACGACCGTCGGCGGCGTTCAAGGGACCTTGCCTCCGCCTGGCGGAGGGCTACAGTCGCTCGTCGGTACGCACACCGGCCACCTGGAGGCCCTGCATATGGGACATACCTGCATCGCCGTCATCGGCACAGAGGAGATCCGTCTTCCCCTCGATCGGGTCGACGCCTTTCGGCGGGCCGCGCTCGCGGCCGCGCAGGGAGAAGCGGCATGGGTGCCGATCCGGATCTCACCGTCGCGGACGATCGAGGTGCTCATCGGACCGTACACGACCGCACGCATCGAGACGATAGACATCGACGAGACGGACGAAGACGGGGAGGCCTGGCCATGAAGACGCCGGGCCTCGCCGATCAGAGGGCGTCGACCAGTTCGCGCTCCTTCTCCAGGTGCGCGGGCTCGGGCACGACGTAGAGGCCGGTCGGCGAGTTCGCCGTTATCGCGAGCGCCTCGATCCACGCGCGGTTGAGTGCGGGCGGGACGGCTTCCGAAGTACTTGAACGACATCGCGACGTTGGGGTTGAGCCACACGGCGGTGCGTCCGTCGCCCAGGCTGGCGTCGTCGCGCCACGTGAACATGAACGACTCACTGCGGCGCAGCTTGTTCGAGATGACGACCTGCAGGTGGGCGAGCACGCGGTCGTCGAAGTCCATCTTGTTGGTGGATGAATAGGTGAACTTGCCCATGGCGGGCTCCGATCGTGGCTGCACGACTCTGACCTCGGTTTGTGGGGTGCCACGTCTACTCGGATTGCCGATGACGTGCAGCCTGTTGACCTCCACCGTCTCGCACTTTCGGCCGCGTGTCTCGGTACCCGTCGGCATCCGCTCGGTTATGAGAGCTTCCTCATCTGCCGGTGAGGTCGAGCAGGGCACCTCAGGGCGTCAGGCGTGGGCCTCCTCCGCCTCCCCTGTCGGCTCGTCGACCGGGGCGAGAGGCTTCATCGCAGGGCCCTCGATGACGCTGCCGTCGGCCGCGAACCGCGAGCCGTGCAGCGGGCAGTCCCACGAGCGCTCGGCATCGTTCCATCGCACGATGCCGCCGAGGTGCGTGCACACCGCCGACAGCCGGCACGTCACCCCGTCGACGGTCGACTCGGCGACGGGCCGGATGCCGTCGCGCTCCACGTGCGCACGCTCCGGCTCGGGCGCGCTCCCCGCTCCGGGGGCGGCCCAGCCCGACACCATACGGGCGCCGACGGTGGCGTTGGCCTCCACCGTCGAGAGCACGTCCTTCACACCGCGGCGCCGCTCGCGCAGCCGGGTGTGCCACTCGGGCGGTTTCCCGTGGAGCTCGCCTGCCACGGCGAGCGCGGCGGCGGCGGAGTTGGTCATGCCCCACTTGGCGAAGCCGGTGAGGGCGTAGATGCGGTCACCGCCGCCGGCGACCGCACCGGCGAACGGGATCGCGGTGGTCATGCGGTAGTCCTGCGCCGCCCACCAGGTGATGGGGGTCGCGCCCGGAAAGTGCTCAGCGGTCCACTGCAGGATGTCATCGCGCAGGTCGCCGATGGCGTCGGCCCGCCCGGTCACGATCTCCCCTCCGGCGATCACGATGGCGGGGGCGCCGTCGCGGTCGACGTCCGACCGCACGGAGCGACCCTGCGGGTCGACCGAGAGGTACATGCCGTCGGGCGCAGGCTGGCCCTCGGGAAGGCGGAAGGCGACGACGGCCTGCCGTTCGGGCTTGAGGGCGGCGAACAGCATCGACCGGTCGACGATCGGTGAGCCGGTCGCGAGGATGAGCCGGTCGGCGCGCACCGTGCGCTGGGCGGTCTCGACCTCGACGGCGTCGGGACGCACGTGAACGCCCGTCACCCGGCAGTGGTCGACGAGCCTCCCGCCACGCTCGCGGATGCGGGTGACCAGCACGTCGGCGGTGACGAGCGGATGCAGCTGGGCCTGGTCGACGAGCCGCAGCGCGCTGTCGACGACGTAGGGCAGCCCGATGCCTTCGCCCTCGACGAGCTCGGCGGGGTATCCGCCGACGGCCATCGCCTCGGATTCCTCCTCGAGCGACTTCCGCCCTTCGTCGGTCGTGGCGTACGTGTACGCCGTGCGCGAGTGGCACGCGCCCTCGACGGCGGCGAGCTCGTAGCGCAGCCACCGTGCACCGGCGGCGTTCCCCTCGAGGTAGGCCGCGACGGCGTCGTCGCCGCCGTGCGAGCGGACGCGGGATGCCGTGGACCCCTGAAGCAGGCTGATCTTGCCGGTGGTGCGCGCCGTCGTGCGGCCACCCAGGGCGTCTGCTTCCACGACGAGCACCTCGTGCCCGGCGCGCGCCAGCTCGAGCGCGGTGGCGAGCCCCGCGAGGCCGCCCCCGGCGACGACGATCTCGGCCGACGGCGGCAGGGCGTCGCCGCCCACCGGCTGCGGGCCGGTCAGCTGCCACAGCGACGGTGACGGCCCAGGACCCATCAGCGTCATGTCAGCGCGAGTGGCGGTCGGTGGGGAATGGGGATGGGCTTGCCGGCACCGCGGGGCGGCGTGCGGGCGAAGAGCTCGCCGGCATCCCGGAGCAGTTCGCCGAGGGTCTCATAGGTGGCGGTTCCGACGCCGTGCGACACCCACGTGACCTCGTACATGCCGTTGTCACGCAGTTCGATGTAGGCGACGACGCTGTCGGCGTCGCACGACGCGAACGAGCGGTCGCAGAGCCGCCACGTTCGGTCGGAGAGGGGGTCGAGCGTGAGCTGGTGGGCGCGATCGACGGCAGCGTCGTCGCGTCTGGACGGTTCGGACATGGAGCACCTCCGGGACGGGTTCACTCGACGTCCCGAAGGCACCATGTCGTGGAACCGGCACCCGCCGAAGGGCCTTGACATCCCGAGCGCCGCGGCCTAGCGCCCCGCCAGGCACCGAGGGGTCAGCGGAGGCGAACCCGTAACGCTCCGCGGGTCATCCGTCAATCCCCTCGGCAGCGACGCGAAAGCGGTTCACGATGCGTGCGCGGTCGAGTGCCCACTTCTCCGCACCACTCGATCGGGAGGCGGCATGCACAGCACGACAGCAGCCACCAGGCGCATCCGGACCTTGGGCGTGATCGGCCTTGCGGCCCTCGTCGGGCCGCTGGCTGCATGCGCCGTCGGCACCGGCCAGAAGGCGACGCCCGACATCGAATTCGACGCGAACGCGAGCCTCTCGGGTCAGCTGAAGGTCATGGGCTTCTCGGGCGTCGACGAAGTCGCCACGACCCGCATGGACCTCGCGAAGCAGGCCCTCGGCGACGTCGAGGTGTCGCTCACGGAGGGCGAGCTCGACCTGCAGCAGTTCCTCTCGGCGGTCGCCACGGGAAATCCGCCCGACCTCGTCTACGCCAACCGCGACCAGATCGGGTCGCTCGCCGCCCGCGGGGCGATCCTTCCGCTCGAGGACTGCTACGACGGGGAGGGCATCGACGAGGGCCAGTTCGTCGAGCCGGCGCTGGCGCAGGTCACGCTCGCCGACGACGTGTACGGCGTGCCGGAGTTCAACACCGTGCAGCTCACGATGGCGAACGCGGACCTCCTCGAGAAGGCCGGCCTCACGCTCGACGACGTGAACGGGTCGAACTGGGATGCCGTGTCAGCGGCGTCGTCGGAGCTGTCGCGCACCGATGGCGGCAAGCTCGCGGTGATCGGCTACGACAGCAAGCTGCCCGAGTTCCTGCCGCTGTGGGCGAAGGCGAACGGCGCGGACCTCATCTCGGCCGACGGCCGCACGGCGCAGCTCGACGCCCCCGAGGTCGTCGAGGCGCTCGAGTGGGCCGTCTCGATCTATGACGACCAGGGCGGATTCGGCAAGGTCAAGGCGTTCCGCGACTCCGCCGACTTCTTCGGCGAGGGCAACCAGTTCGCCTCGGGTGTGCTCGGCGCGATGCCGATGGAGCAGTGGTACGTCAACGTCCTCAACGACGTCTCGCCCGATGCGCCCCTCGCGTTCGACACGGTGCGCGACCTGTCGGGGCAGCCGCTCGCATACGCCTCCGGCTCCGCGTGGGCGATCCCGTCGGGCAGCGACAACCCGCAGGCCGCGTGCCGCTGGGCGCGGGTCATGACGTCGGTCGACGCGTGGAAGGCGGCCGCGCAGGCGCGGGTCGAGCTGCGCGAGCAGGAGGGCAAGCCGTTCACCGGCATCCTCACCGGCAACGCCGACGCCGACACGGAGATCCAGGGCATGGTCACCTCGGGCGGCGAGCCGTGGGACACGGCGGTCTCCAAGATGTACGAAGCCAACGACCACACCTTCTCGCTCCCGGCCAACCCCGCCGACGCGGAGTTCAAGGCGGCGCTGCAGGATGCCGTGAACTCGGTGCTCAACGGCAAGGCGGAGCCGGCCGACGCCCTCGCGAAGGCGCAGGACACCGCTCAGCAGGCACTCGACGACGCGTGGGCGAAGCTCGAATCGGACGGCTGACATGACGACGTCGGTTTCGGCTGCTCCCGCGTCGGCCGTGGCTGCGCCGGGCCCGTCGCGGGTGCGGTCGAAGCGGAGGGCGCGCCGCCGCGAGACATCGTCGGCGCTGATGTTCCTCACGCCGTGGATCATCGGGTTCGCGGTGTTCACGGCCTGGCCGCTCGGCTACGCGGCCTACCTGTCGCTCACCGACTACGACGTCATCAACGATCCGAGCTTCGTCGGCTGGGACAACTACGCCGAGCTGTTCTCCGATCCGAAGGTCGCGCTCGCGCTCGGCAACACACTGTGGTTCGCGGTCGTGCAGGTGCCGACGCTCGTGGTCGTCGCCCTCGCGCTCGCGCTCCTGCTCAACAGCGTCGGGCGACGCAGCTCGGGCTTCTTCCGGACCGTCTTCTTCCTGCCGAAGATGACGCCGCCGGTGGCCGTCGGCATCCTGTTCCTGCTCCTGTTCAACGGGCAGAACGGGCTCATCAACTCGGCGCTCGGTCTGGCCGGCATCGACGGGCCCGCGTGGACGACGGATCCTGAATGGGTCAAGCCGGGTCTCGTGATCATGAGCCTGTGGACTGTCGGGTCGACCGTCATCATCCTGCTGGCCGCCCTCCAGAACGTGCCGGAGGAGCTGTACGAGTCGGCGCGCATCGACGGCGCGGGGTTCTGGCGGCAGTCGCTCAGCGTCACGCTGCCGATGATCAGCCCTGCGCTGTTCTTCGTGATCGTCGTCAACACGATCGGCGCCCTGCAGACGTTCGACGAGGCGTACACGGCGTTCTTCGGCGCAGGCAACACGACCTACAGCAACGACGCCGCGCTCTTCTACGTCATCTACCTGTTCCAGCAGGCGTTCGAGTTCCTCCACATGGGCTACGCCGCCGCGATGGCGTGGGTGCTGTTCGCCGTCATCATGGTGATCACCGCCGTGCAGCTGATCGTGTCGCGGCGCCTCGTCTACTACGAGGGCGAGGACCGGCGATGACCCGCACGGAGCCGATCGTCCCCGCCGGCGCCCGGCCGACCCTGAGCCCGATCCTGCCCAAGAAGCCGACGCGCGTCGAGCCGTCGACCGTCACCATCACGAACGCTCAGACGCGCCGGCGCCGCAGGGCGCTGGGCTGGGTGTCGGGCGTTGCGCTCGTGCTGCTGGCGATCGTGTTCACGTATCCGTTCATCTGGCTGGTGAGTGCGTCGTTCAAGCCGCGCGGCGAGGTGTTCGACAACCGCCTCGTCCCGAAGACGTTCACCTTCGACAACTACATCGCCGTGTGGCAGGAGGCGCCTCTCGCGCTCTGGCTCGTCAACACCGTGATCGTCACGGCGCTCGCGGCGGCCACGGTGACCCTCAGCTCCGCCATGGTCGCGTGGGGCTTCGCGCACTTCCGATTCCGCGGCCGAAACGTGCTGTTCGCGCTCGTGCTCGGCTCGATGATGCTGCCCGGCGCCGTCACCATGATCCCGACGTTCCTCATCTGGAACGGGCTCGGCCTCGTCGGCACCCTCGTGCCGCTGTGGGCGCAGAATCTGTTCGGGAGCGCGTTTTACGTGTTCCTGCTGCGGCAGTTCATGCTCACGCTCCCCCGCGACCTGTTCGACGCGGCTCGCATCGACGGAGCGTCACAGTGGGCGGTGTTCTGGCGCATCGCGCTGCCGCTGTGCAAGCCGGCCCTCGCCGTGACCGTCGTGTTCGAGGTGCAGGCCGCCTGGACGGATCTCATGCGGGGCCTCATCTACCTGCGAGACTCGGCCACCTTCACGATCCCGCGGGGGCTCAAGTCGCTCGTCGACGCGTTCGGGTTCGGCGGCGAGTGGCACTGGGAGATCATCGTCACCGCGAGCGTCATCGCGACCGTGCCGATGATCATCCTGTTCTTCGTCGCACAGCGGCAGATCATCCAGGGCGCGAGCACGAGCGGCCTGAAGGGCTGACCTCCGAGACCGGAGGGCGGCTCAGGCGGCGTGAGGGGCGACCGCCTCGACCACGGCGCCGACGGCGCGCTCGAACACCACCGACTGGCCCACCTCGACGGCGCGGTCGTACCGGCAGCCGGCGAGCGCGACAAAGACGACGCCCGCGACGTCGACGAACCCGATGAGCAGACCGTCGAGCAGGACGGCGTAACAGTCGGCGCCGACGCGCTCCCACTGCACGCGGGGCTGCGGCGGGGGCGGCGCGGCCGGGGCCGGCGCAGGTCGCGAGGGAGCGGTGAGGGGATGCCGACCGCGCACCCGCGGCATCCGCGAATCAAGCGTGTCGGTCATCTTCTTCTCATTTCGGTGGAGCCTGGACAACAGACGCTAGACGCAGTGCAGAAACCCTGAGAGGGGCTTGACCGGGGCCCTGTTCGGAGGTACTCGTTCGCGCGCTGGCACCGCCGTTGCGCATGGGACCGCTCACACGCTGATGCGGGCCGCGGGTTGCGGAACGGGGACGACTTCTGGGGTGCCTGCGCGGTTTATGCAACGATGAGCGGGTGAAAGGCATCATTCTCGCTGGGGGTTCGGGAACGCGGCTTCACCCGATCACGTTGGCTGTGTCGAAGCAGCTCATACCGGTCTACGACAAGCCGATGCTGTACTACCCGCTGTCGACGCTGATCCTCGCCGGCATCCGCGACATCCTGATCATCACGACTCCGCACGACGCGCCGTTCTTCGAGCGCCTCGTCGGCGACGGGTCGCGCTTCGGCATCTCGGTGACGTTCGCCCAGCAGCCGTCGCCCGACGGTCTCGCGCAGGCGTTCACGATCGGGGCCGACTTCATCGGCGACGACTCGGTGGCGCTCGTGCTCGGCGACAACCTGCTCTACGGCCCGGGCCTGGGCACGCAGCTGTCGCGCTTCCGCGACATCGACGGCGGCGCGATCTTCGCCTACTGGGTGGCGGAGCCGCAGGCCTACGGTGTGGTCGAGTTCGACGAGGCGGGCCGCGCGGTCTCCCTCGAGGAGAAGCCGGCGAACCCGCGCAGCAACTACGCCGTTCCGGGCCTGTACTTCTACGACAACGACGTGATCGAGATCGCACGGGGGCTGACGCCGTCGGCGCGCGGCGAGTACGAGATCACCGACGTCAACCGCGAGTATCTCGAACGCGGCAAGCTGCAGGTCGAGGTGCTCCCGCGCGGAACCGCCTGGCTCGACACGGGGACGTTCGACCAGATGACGGATGCCGCCGACTACGTCCGCACGATCCAGCGCCGCACGGGCATGTCGATCGGCGTGCCCGAGGAGGTCGCCTGGCGGCAGGGCTTCCTCTCCGACGACGAGCTGCGCGAGCGCGCCGAGAAGCTCGTGAAGTCGGGGTACGGGTCGTATCTGCTCGACATTCTGGAACGGGGAAAGTGATGTCCAGGCTGCTCGTGACCGGCGGCGCCGGGTTCATCGGCTCGAACTTCGTGCGCCACGTCATCGCGCACACCGACCATCACGTGACCGTCCTCGACGCCCTCACATACGCCGGCAACCGCGCATCGCTCGACGGGCTCCCCGAGTCGCGGCTCCGCTTCGTGAAGGGCGACATCACCGACGCGGGGCTGGTCGACGAGCTCACGGCCCAGGCGGATGCCGTCATCCACTACGCCGCCGAGTCGCACAACGACAACTCGCTGCACGACCCGCGGCCCTTCATCGACACGAACATCGTCGGCACGTACACGCTGCTCGAGGCGGCCCGTCGCCATGACACGAGGTTCCACCACATCTCGACCGACGAGGTGTACGGCGACCTCGAGCTCGACGACCCGGCGAGGTTCACCGAGACGACGCCGTACAACCCGTCGTCGCCGTACTCGTCGACGAAGGCGGGCTCCGACCTCCTCGTGCGGGCATGGGTGCGGTCGTTCGGCGTGCGTGCGACGATCTCGAACTGCTCGAACAACTACGGTCCGTACCAGCACGTCGAGAAGTTCATCCCGCGACAGATCACGAACGTCATCCGCGGCATCCGCCCGCGCCTGTACGGCACCGGCGAGAACGTGCGCGACTGGATCCACGCCGACGACCACTCCTCGGCGGTGCTGACGATCCTCGACAAGGGCGAGATCGGTGAGACGTACCTCATCGGCGCCGACGGCGAGAAGAGCAACAAGGACGTCGTCGAGCTGATCCTGACCCTCATGGGGCGGGATGCCGACGACTACGACCTCGTGGCCGACCGCCCCGGGCATGACCTGCGCTACGCGATCGACTCGACGCGGCTGCGCACCGAGCTCGGCTGGACCCCGTCGTACACGCGATTCGAAGACGGTCTGGCCGCCACGATCGACTGGTACCGCGAGAACGAGCGCTGGTGGGCGCCGAGCAAGGATGCCGTCGAGGCCTTCTACGCGAGCAAGGGCCAGTAGTGACGGAGTACGGCAAGGCGCTGTCGGCACGGCAGACGGGCATCGACGGCCTCACGCTGTGGGACCTTCCCGTGCACGGTGACTCACGCGGGTGGTTCAAAGAGAACTGGCAGCGCGAGAAGATGACCGCCGCCGGGCTCCCCGACTTCGGACCCGTGCAGAACAATGTGTCGTTCAACGACGCTGTCGGCACCACGCGCGGCATCCACGCGGAGCCGTGGGACAAGTGGGTGTCGGTCGCCACCGGACGCATCTTCGGCGCGTGGGTCGACCTGCGTGAGGGGCCCGGGTTCGGTCGCGTGTTCACGGCCGAGATCGACCCGTCGGTGGCGGTGTTCGTGCCGCGCGGCGTCGGCAACTCGTATCAGACGCTCGAGCCCGACACGGCGTACACCTATCTCGTGAACGACCACTGGTCGGCCGACGCGTCGTACTCGTTCGTCAACGTCGGCGACCCCGAGCTCGGCATCGCGTGGCCGATCCCGCTCGCCGACGCCGAGATCTCCGCGAAAGACCTCGCCCACCCGCCGCTGTCACAGGCGACGCCCGTGCCCCCGCGGCGCGTGCTCGTCATCGGCGCCGACGGGCAGCTGGGCCGCGCCCTGCGGTCAGCGCTCGCCGGTGCGTCGCACGTCGAGTTCGCCTCGCGCGCCGACATCGACCTCAGCGCCACCGACCTCGCCTCGTCCCGCCGCTGGCGCGACTACTCGACCATCGTCAACGCCGCCGCCTACACGGCCGTCGACACCGCTGAGACGGCCGAGGGCCGCGCACAGGCGTGGGCCGCGAATGTCACGGGCGTTACGGCGCTCGCTCGCATCGCGAACGAGAACGGGCTGACCCTCGTGCACGTCTCAACCGACTATGTCTTCGATGGCGCGTCTGACGAGCCCTACCGCGAGGACGCGCCGCTGTCGCCGCTCGGCGTGTACGGGCAGACGAAGGCGGCCGGCGACGCCATCGCGTCGACGGTCGCGCGCCACTACATCGTCCGCACGTCGTGGGTGGTCGGCGAGGGACGCAACTTCGTCCGCACGATGGCCTCGCTCGCCGACCGCGGTGTGGCGCCGAGGGTCGTCGCCGATCAGGTCGGCCGGCTCACCTTCACCGACGAGATCGCCCGCGGCATCCTGCACCTCCTGTCGACGAGCGCCCCGTACGGCACGTACAACCTGACCGGCGGCGGCGAGCCGTCGTCGTGGGCCGATGTCGCGCGTGAGGTGTTCCGCCTGCGCGGAGCCGACCCGGATGCCGTGACGCCCGTCACGACCGAGGAGTATTTCGCCGGCGCGACCGCGCCGGTCGCCCCGCGTCCGCGGTGGAGCGTGCTCGACCTCGCGAAGATCGAGGCGACCGGCTTCACGCCGCGCGATGCGGCAGAGAGCCTGCGGGACTACGTCGCCGCGCTCGACTGACCCGGTGCCTCGGGATCAGGGGCGACCCATGCCGCGGTAGTCCCAGCCCTCCGCGCGCCAGGCGGCCGCGTCGAGGCAGTTGCGTCCGTCGACGATGAGGCGTCCCGAGACGAGGGATGCCGCATGCTGCGGACTCAGCTGCCGCCGGTACTCGTCCCATTCGGTGACGAGCACGACGGCATCCGCGTCCCGCAGCGCCTCGTCGCGGTCGGCGACGTAGGTCAGGTGCGGGTGCACGCGTCGCGCGTTCTCGATCGCGGCCGGGTCGGTGACGACGATATCGGCGCCGAGACCCTTGAGGCGCACCGCGACGTCGAGAGCGGGTGAGTCGCGGATGTCGTCGCTGTGCGGCTTGAACGCCGCGCCCAGCACGGCGACGCGCTTGCCGTGCACCGCTCCGCCGAGCCCGTCGAGCACGAGCTGCACGGCGCGCTCACGCCGACGCATGTTGATGGCATCGACCTCGCGCAGGAACGCCACCGAGTCCCGGCGGCCGAGCTCCTCAGCGCGGGCCGAGAACGCGCGGATGTCCTTGGGGAGGCAGCCGCCCCCGAAGCCGATGCCCGACCCGAGGAAGCGCCGGCCGATGCGGTCGTCGTGGCCGAGCGCCTCGGCGAGCTGCGTGACGTCGGCGCCGGTGACCTCCGCGATCTCGGCCATGGCATTGATGAAGCTGATCTTCGTGGCGAGGAACGCGTTGGCGGCGACCTTCACGAGCTCCGCAGTCGCATAGTCGGTGACGAGGAACGGCGTGCCCTTGGTCGTCGACGGGTGATACACGTCGCGCAGCACATCGGCGGCGCGCTCGCCCTCGTCGCCGGACGGCACGCCCACGACGATGCGGTCAGGATCGACGGTGTCTTTGACGGCCCAGCCTTCGCGCAGGAACTCCGGGTTCCACACCAGCGTGGCCCCCGTGTCGGCGTACAGCGCCGCGAGGCGCGCCGCCGTGCCCACGGGCACCGTGGACTTGCCCGCCACGACGTCGCCGGGGCGCACGTGATCACGCAGCGCCGTGAAGGCCGCGTCGACGTACGACATGTCGGCCGCGCCGGAGTCAGTGGACTGCGGAGTGCCGACGCCGACGAAGTGCACCTGGGCGCCCTCGGCGGCAGCCATGTCGGTCGTGAAAGTCAGCCGTCCGCTGGCGACGCCCTCGGCCAGTAGCTCGTCGAGGCCCGGCTCGAAGAAGGGCGCACGCCCCGCAGCGAGCGCATCGATCTTGGCCCGGTCGACGTCGATGCCGACCACCTCGTGTCCGATGGATGCCATCGCGGCCGCGTGGACCGCCCCCAGATAGCCGCAGCCGATCACCGAAAGTCGCACGGTCCCACCCCTGTTGTCGTCTCCCCCACCGGACCCCCGCCCAGCGCCCTGCCCGACGGGCAGTGTCTTCCATACCCTAGACCGCCCCGCGGGACCGCCGCTCACGCAGCCACGCGGCGGGTTGCGAGGTCGTTGCGGGCCGTTACGGCGCGATTGCGCGTTGCCGTGAACATTCGCGATGGGTCGCGCCCTGCCCCCGACCCCGCTACACTCACAGACAGAACGCCGCGCGAAACGAGTGGGGTCGTCGCGTGATCGGGGGATCATGGCGTTCTCTGGGGGAGTCACCGGCTCATGAGCCTGTGACCGTCGCATGTTGCTGGGGGGCACAATGTCGACATTCGTTGTTGCTGGGGGCGCGCCGTGAGCGCGATCGATGAGGTCGCGTCCGGACTGCAGTTTCCGAGGCTCGTCACACTGGCGCCGCCTCGGAGCCTGGTGGCTCCTCGTACGTCTGCGGCCATCGTCAGCCGCCAGCAGTGGGAGCGCCGCTACCGCACGCGCCTGCTGCTCTCGGACGGGCTCATCGTCCTCGTCTCGTGCATGCTCGCCTCTGTCGTCTCGCTGATGGCGAGCACGCCGCACGTCCTGCTGGGCGACCCGTGGCTGCTCGTGCGGGTGCCGCTGAGCACCGCGATCGTGTGGGCCCTCATGCTCGCGCTGATGAACACGCGCGATCCGGCCATCATGGGGACCGGCGCCACGGAGTACAGCCGCGTCATCCACGCGACCGGTCTCGCGTTCGGCACGCTCGCGATCGTCTACGTGATCTTCGAGTGGCAGGGGATCCGCGCCCAGCTGTTCTACGCGCTCCCGGCGGGCGCGATCGCGCTTCTCGCGTCGCGATGGGCGTCGCGACGGTGGCTCATCCAGCAGCGCGCTGTCGGCCGCTACGCGTCTCGCACGGTCGTCGTGGGCTCTCGGGACGACATCGAATACGCCATCCAGACGCTCGGCGGAGACGGCCGGCTGGGGTACACCGTTGTGGGGACGGCGGTCCTCGACCGCGATGTGGATGCCGTGACCGTCGACGGCCACACCTACCCTGCCGTCAGGGGCGCCGACGCGGTCAGCCGCGCGGCCTCCGCGCTGCGGGCCGACACGATCATCGTGGCGGGCCAGCCGCAGGGCGACCCGACGTACATCAAGCGCCTCGCATGGGAGCTCGAGGGCACGGCCGCCGAGCTGGTGCTGTCGAGCCGCATCGCCGACGTGGCGGGGCCCCGGATGTCTCTGCGTCCGGTGGAGGGCATGCCTCTCATCCACGTGCGCATTCCGTCATTCGAGGGCGGGGCGCACCTCGTGAAGCGCGGGCTGGACATCGTCGTCTCGTCGATCGCCCTGCTGTGCTTCGCGCCGTTCGCCTTCCTCATCGCGATGGCGATCAAGATCGACGACCCGGGCCCTGCGTTCTTCCAGCAGGAGCGCGTCGGGCGTGACGGACGCACGTTCAAGATGCTCAAGTTCCGCTCGATGCGCGTCAACGCGGAGGCGGAGCTCGAGGAGCTGCTCGGGGCGAACGAGGGCGCGGGTCCTCTCTTCAAGCTCAAGCAGGACCCGCGGGTCACCCGTGTCGGAGCGATCCTCCGGAAGTACTCGCTCGACGAGATCCCGCAGTTCTGGAACGTGCTGCGTGGCGACATGAGCGTGGTGGGCCCGCGCCCGCCGCTTCCCGCCGAGGTCACGGCCTACGACGGCACCGTCTTCCGCCGGCTGTACATCAAGCCGGGCATCACCGGGCCTTGGCAGGTGGGCGGTCGCAGCGACCTGTCGTGGGAGGAGAGCGTGCGCCTCGACCTCCGCTACGTCGAGAACTGGTCAGTGCTGAGCGACATCGTGCTGATGTGGCGAACCGCTAAGGTCATGATCAAGCCCGAGGGGGCTTATTGACCTCGCAGCGCCATGACCTTCCCCGCTCGGGTGAGGCTGACGATGCACGCCTGCCCGCGGGCAGCCGACGGAAGGACACGACCTCGCCGACCGCAAAGCTCTCCATCGCCATGATCGGAACTCGCGGAGTGCCGGCCGCCTACGGCGGCTTCGAGACGGCGGTCGAGGAAGTGGGCTGGCGCCTCGCCGAGCGCGGTCACGACGTCACCGTCTACACCCGCGGCTCTGCCCGTCGTGAGCCGGAGTACCGCGGCATGAAGGTGGTGCACCTGCCTGCCCTTCCCATGAAGCAGCTCGAGACGCTCAGTCATACCGGCCTGTCGACGACGCATGCCGTGCTCGGGCTCGACGCCGCGCACGCGGCGTTCGTCTTCAACGCCGCGAACTCGCCGTTCCTGCCCCTGCTGCGCTCCCGCGGCATCCCCGTCGCCCTGCACATGGACGGCCTGGAGTGGAAGCGGTCGAAGTGGGGAAAGCGCGGCAAGGCGTACTACCGCTGGGCCGAGGAGTTCGGCGTGCGGTGGGCCGACGCGCTCATCGCCGACGCCCCCGGCATCGCCGACTACTACCGCGACGAGTTCGACGTCGACACCGAGCTCATCCGCTACGGCGCCCCGATCCTCGAGACGGCTCCCGAAGACGGCGTGCGCGAGCTCGGGCTCGAGCCGGGTGGCTACCACCTCGTGGTCGCACGCTTCGAGCCCGAGAACCACGTGCTCGAGATCGTCGAGGGCTACCGGGCAAGCAGCGCGCGGATGCCGCTCGTCGTGGTCGGCTCCGCGCCCTACAGCGCCGACTACACGCAGCGCATCCACGCCGTCGCCGACGGCGACGACCGCATCCGGCTGCTCGGCGGCGTCTACGACCAGGATCTGCTCGACACGCTCTACTTCCACGCCCACACCTATATACATGGGCACTCCGTGGGAGGCACCAACCCGTCGCTGCTGCGCGCCATGGGCGCCGGCACCGCGACCATCGCCTACGACGTGGGATTCAACCGCGAGACGCTCGACGAGCAGGGCTGGTTCTTCGCGGATGCCGCCCAGGTGCAGGCGCACTTCGACGCCCTCGCCGCCGACCCCGCCCAGACCGACGCGTTCGGGGCACGGTCACGGGAGCGAGCTGCGAGCGAGTTCCGCTGGGACAAGGTCGCCGACGAATACGAAGACCTCGCGCGACGCATCGCCGGCGGTCAGAGCGTGCACCCGACTGCGAAGCGCAAGAAGCGCCGGCGGGCAGGAGCGTGAGGGCGCGGCGCCGCTAGTGGCGCCGCAGCGCGACGCCCGGTCCGCGAAGAAAGCGCACGAGCTGCGTGCGAAGCTCGTGGGCGACCTGTTCGGCGTCTTTGAGCGTCCGAAGGTGGACGCGCCGCGTGCCGTCGTGCACATCCGGGATGTCGAGGGGATCGGCGGGCTTGCGCCACGGCACCAGGGATCCGCGCGCCTCGCCGAAGCTCACCATCCCTCGCCGCTCGTTGAGTGTGGCCGCGTACAGCGAGAGGCCGGCCTTCCCGGGCGCGACCGCTGCGGCACGATGAAGATCCACTTCGGTGAGCGGCGAGCGCCCGAGACGCACGGCCTCCTTCGCCGTGAAGGTGCGGCTGCGCAGTTCCGGGTGCAGCCGCGCGACGATGGCGCGCTCGGCGCGCGAGGCGGTGACGATGAGGTCGAAGCCGTCGAGGGTATCGGGATCGACGAGCCGGGGGCGATGCTCTTCGGCGAAAGACCGCCCGTAGTCCGTGCCGGACACCAGGTCGGTCACCGTCGGGCACAGGTGACGAGAACGCGTCGCTTCCGTTCCGCGGCTGGTCGTGGACCATTGCTTCTCGGCGACTGCGCCGGAGCCGGGCTCGGTGAGCACGTACTCCATGAGCGGGGAGCGGCATACGTTCGCCGCGCACAGCACCAGCAGGGAGTCAGTCACGCAGCCTCCTCGATCGGTGCTGATTGCCCCCACCCTATCGGGGCGCGGTGCGCCACCGACCGCAGAACGACGCCGAGCCGACGGCACGCTCCGGCGGACTCAGCCGGTAGGAGAGGATGAGGCCATGACGACAGCCCTGTTCGCCCATCCCGGCGCCGAGCTCTTCGGGTCGGACCGCATGGTCATCGAGAGCGTCGCGGGCTCGGTCGCGGCGGGCCTTCGCACAGTGGTTGCACTGCCGTCGACCGGGCCGCTTGTCGACGACCTCCGGCGCGCGGGAGCGGAGGTCGTCATCGTCCCGATGCTCGTGCTGCGCAAGGCGCTGCTGAAGCCACGGGGCTGGGGGACGCTCATCCGCGACACGCTCCGGGGCTGGGGGTCTGCACGACGTCTGCTGCGGAAGGTCCGTCCCGACGTCGTGTACGTGAACACGATCACGATCCCGCAGTGGACCCTCGCGGCACGGCTGAGCGGGGTGCCCGCCGTCAGCCACGTCCACGAGGCGGAGGCCTCGGGGAACCGGTTGGTCAACGCGGTGCTGTATGCGCCGCACACGCTGGCCGCCGCGGTGCTCGTCAACAGCGAGTTCAGCCGCGGCACGATCACGCGCAGCAACCGCCGGCTCGGGGAGCGCGCTCAGGTCGTCTACAACGGGGTGGTCGCCCCCGCGTCGCCGCGTCCGCCGCGTCCGTCGATCGAGGGGCCCCTGCGGGTGCTGTACCTGGGTCGCCTCTCCCCGCGCAAGGGACCCGACCTCCTCATCGACGTCACGGCACGGCTCGCAGAGCGCGGCATCCGCGTCGACGTCGACCTGGTGGGTTCCGTCTTCGACGGCTACGAGTGGTACGAGCAGGAGCTCCGTGAGCGGATCGATGCCGCGGGCCTGCACGATCGCGTCCGCCTGCACGGGTTCCACACGGACATCTGGCCCTTCCTCGACGACGCCGACGTCCTCGTCGTGCCGAGCCGCGTCGACGAGCCCTTCGGCAACACCGCGGTCGAGGGCGTTCTGGCCCTGCGTCCCGTGGTCGCGAGCGACACGAGTGGCCTGCGCGAGGCGACCGCCGGGCACCCGACGACCTTCCTCGTGCGCCCCGACGACGCTGGGGCGATCGCCGATGCGCTGGCGGAGATCACCGTCCGGTGGGGCGAGCTGACCGCGCAGGTAGAGGAGAGCGCCGCGCGCGCGACCGCTCGCCACGCCCCCGAGGCCTACCGTCGGCGGATCGCCGAGGCGCTGACGACGCAGGCAGCCGGGGAGCCTGCCGAGAGCGCACGATGACGCCGGCATCCCCGTCCGCGCCGACCAGGGACCTAGAATGACTGCCAGGGGGCTCGGGGGTCGGCCTCACGCGCGACGAAGGGGAGCGGGATGTCACTCGGGGACTACCTGACATCGATCTGGCGCAACTGGCTCGTCATCGTCATCCTGGCGATGATCGGAGGCGGAGCCGCGTACGTGTATTCGTCGTCCCTCCCCGACACCTACCGCTCCACCGCCGCAGCCTTGGTCACGAGCGACCGTGGCGCGACGGCGGCCGACCTCGTGCAGGGGAGCAACTACATCGGCAACCTGGTGGGCACGTACGTGCTGCTGGCCGAGTCCGAGGTGGTGCTGAAGCCGGTCATCGACGAGCTGAAGCTCGAGACCACCCCCGAGCAGCTCGCCGGGACGATCGCGGCGTCCTCGCCGCTCGACTCCTTCATCATCGAGATCGCGGTCACGAGCCGGAGCCCCTCGCTCGCGCGCGACATCGCCGCCGAGACGGTGCGGAGTCTGACGAACGTCGTCGAGAACCAGGTCTCCCCCACCACGGAGGAGGGCACGCCGACCGTTCGGCTCACGACGATCCGCAGCGCGTTCGAGCCGCGCTATCCGATCGCCCCGAACACGCGGATGGACACGCTGCTCGGCATCGCGGTGGGCCTGCTGCTCGGCGTGGCGTTCGCCGTGATCCGCACCCTCCTGTGGCACACGGTCCGCTCCTCGTCGGACATCTCTCGCATCACGACGGCGCCGATCGTCGGCGAGATCGTGAACACCCGCAAGGACCAGACACTTCCGGGCTCCATCCTCAAAGATCACATGGGCATCGAGGCGGAGAGCATCCGGAGTTTCGCGGCGAACCTGAGCTTCCTGACGATGGGCGACGAGCTGCGCTCCTTCGTCGTGACGTCGGCCGCGCCGCAGGAGTCGAAGAGCTCCGTGGCGTCGTCGCTCGCGCTGATACTCGCTGAGTCGGGCAAGCGCGTGCTGCTGGTCGACGCCGACCTCCGACACCCCTCGCTCGGTGGTCTGACCCAATTGGAGTCGGCGGTCGGCCTCACGAACGTCCTCATGGGCGAGGTGCCGCTGAGCGTCGCAGCCCAGCGCTGGGGATTCGATCACCTGCACGTGCTCACAGCCGGATCGATCCCGCCGAACCCGAGCCAGCTGCTGGCGAGCAAGCTCATGCGCAGCTTCGTCACCGACGCGAAGGACGAGTACGACATCGTCATCGTCGACTCGGCTCCGCTCCTGTCCGTCACCGACGCCAAGTGGCTGGCCAACATGACCGACGGCGCTCTGCTCGTGACCCGGTACAAGCGCACGTCGTCTCGCTCGCTGCGCAAGGTCGTCGAAAGCATGGAGGCCTCGTCCGTCAACGTTCTCGGCGTCGTGCTGACGCGCCTGCCGCGACGGGTGCGCAGCCGCTACGGCGACTCCCACTACGGCGGCCTCCCCGTGCTCCCGCTTGTGGGGGCCGACTCCCTGAGCGCCGACGACGACTCCCCCGCCGACGCGCAGCTGAACGTGCCTGCCGGCACGCAGGCGGACGCCTCGGCGGATGCGGACGTTATGGCGGAGGAAGCGGAGTCGACGGATCACTCCGATACGGCCACGTCGCGTCGCTGAGAGGCCCGCAGCGGCCCGTGCAGCCACCGGAGGGACGGACGTGTACCTCGACCCCGGGAAGGGGTTCAGGCCGCCAGAGGCAGTGAGAATGCTCTCATAGCGCCGTCAGGGTGGGGAATTTTAATGGTTGACGGCGCGAACGTCTGGTTATATGGACGCCAATCGCCGACGTCCCGACCCCGCCGACGACAATCCCCATGGAAAATCACGCTGTCCACTATCCTCAGCGCGCTCAGAGTCTCACCCGTCGTATCGCCGTGGCAGCAGCTGCGGTGTTCGCCCTCCTCATCGTGGGCTCGGTGACCCCCGCCTCTGCCGCAGCGCCCTCAACCGCTCTCGTACACGACGACTTCAGCCGTAAGGTCAGCGCCGGCTGGGGCAAAGCCCCCACTGGTCAGTCGTTCGCAACGTCGGCCTCGTCACGTTTCGGCGTAGACGGCTCCGCTGGCACCATCTCGCTCAGCCCCGGGGCGAACGCCATCGCGTCGCTCTCCTCGATCAGCCAGCTCGACGGCACCATCGGCGGAACGTTCTCCGTCAACCGTGACTACACGTCGGGCAATGGCACCACCGTCACCCTCGCGCAGCGCGGCAAGCCGGGCTACGAGTACCAGGCGCGCGCCAACATCACGACGCAGGGCCGTCTCATCGTGTGGATCAGCCGGCTCGACGGATCTGCCGCAAAGGAGACCATTGTGGCGGCCCACAAGAAAGTCGCCACCGGCATCACCGCCGGCAAGAAGGTCAACGTGGAGTTCGCCGTCTCGGGCACGAACCCCGTCACGCTCCAGGCCCGCGCCTGGGCCGCGGGCACCGCGACGCCCGCATGGCAGCTCACCGCCAAGGATGCGACCGCCAAGCGTCTCACCACGGCGGGCATCCCGCGGGTGAGCGCGTACCTCTCGGCATCGAGCACGGCGACCGTCGTGCGCGCGGACGACCTCGCCTTCGTCAAGGGACTCACCAGCGCGACGGTCACGGGCGGCGTCGCCGCCACGCCGGCCCCCAAGCCGACGCCCACCCCGACGCCCAAGCCGACGTCCACCGCGACGCCCAAGCCCACCCCGACGGCGACGCCCACCCCGACCCCGACACCGACGCCTACTCGCGACCCTGAGCCGCAGCCGACGCCGAACTCGTCGGTCGGTTCTGTTGCCGTCGGCAAGGCGAACTACGCCGTCCCGAGCGGCGCCATCTACGTGACCGCGAAGGGCACCAAGACCGGAAGCGGGACGAAGGCCGACCCCTACGGCAGCGTGCAGTACGCCGTCGACAAGGCGGCGACAGGCAAGACGATCGTTCTCCGCGGCGGCACGTACCACGAGTACGTCTACGTCCCCAGCGGAAAGTCGCTGACGATTCAGGCGTACCCGAATGAGGCCGTCTGGTTCGACGGTGCCGAGAAGGTGACCGGGTTCACCAAGTCCGGCTCGACCTGGGCGAAGTCCGGCTGGAAGTACTCGTTCGACTCCCGAGTCTCGTACACGAAGGGTGAGGACCTGTCCCGCCGCTTCGTCGACCCGAACTACCCCATGGCCGGGCACCCCGACGGCGTCTGGATCGACGGCGTCGCCCAAAAGGAGGTCGGCTCCGCCTCGCAGGTGAAGGCGGGCACCTTCTACGTCGACGACTCCGGCGACCGCCTGATCCTCGGCACCGACCCGACGGGCAAGAAGGTCGAGGCGAGCACGCTCGTCAAGGCAATCAAGATCCACGGCAAGGACACGACCCTGCGCGGTTTCGGTGTCAAGCGCTACGCGACCACGCTCGCCGAACTCGGCACCGTTTCGGCCGAGGTCGATCGTGCCACCGTCGAGAACCTCGTGATCACCGAAAACGCCACGATCGGACTGTTCGCGTGGGCGAAGGATCACACCTTCCGCAACCTCACCCTCACCAAGAACGGGCTCATGGGAGTCGGCGCCAACAAGGCGAACGGCCTCACGCTCAAGAGCAGCCTCATCTCGGGCAACAACGCCGAGAGGTTCAACTGGGCACCCTCGTCGGGTGGTCTGAAGTTCAGCGCGTCCGAGAACGTGAAGATCATCGACAACGTGTTCCGCAGCAACGGCGCCATGGGCGCATGGTTCGACGTCTCGATGTACAACATCACGATCACGGGCAACACGTTCGAGGGCCACAGCCGCACGGGTCTGCTCGTCGAGCTGTCGCAGAAGGCCATCGTCGCCGACAACTACTCGGTGAAGAACGGCCGCGGCATCGCGGTGTACAACTCGGGTGACGTCGACATCTGGAACAACACTCTCGCCGGTAACGACCGCACGCTCGAGTTCATGCAGGACGAGCGCCGCCAGGAGGTCTCCAGCCTCGCCTCGAAGATCCCGTGGGTCGTGACCGACATCACAGTGAGCAACAACGTCCTCGCCTACGGAAGCGGCGGCTGCCCCGTCCTGACGCAGGACCTGCAGCTCAAACGGTCGGGCAACGACTTCGGCATCAAGTCGAACGGCAACCTGTTCTGGCGCACGAGCTCCACAGCCCCGACTAACCTTGCATGCTGGGCGAACGGCAGCGCGGGAACGCGCAGCTTCAAGTCGCTCACCGACTTCAGCGCACACACGGGGGGCGACAAGAACTCCGTACTCATGCAGGGCACCGCAGCCGTGTCGTCGGCCTACGCGCTGACTGCGGCCGCGAAGAGCGCCTCGGCGGCCGTGCCGCGTACGCTGCCGTCGGCGGTCGCCTCCGCGATCGGCGTCAGCACCACCGCGAAACTGGGTGCGACCGGGGCTTACTGACCCACTGAACACCCCGCAGGTAGGCGCAGTCTCGTTGATAGACTGCGCCTACCTGCGTGTCGAGGAACGGGGACTCCCCGACACGTGAACGGCAGGGAGGGGGAGCGAGAATGAGCCTGCTGGTGCGCCCTCGATCCTCCACCCAGATAACCGCGAGCGGCGTCATCGCCGTCGCGGGAACGGTGCTCCTCGGCTTCGACTACAACGTCGCCTTCGGGCTCACCGTGGGCACGGCATTCGCCCTCGCCCTCGTCCCGGTGTGGGCGGTCATCGCGTTCCGCCGTGGGGCGTACCGGCTGCTCGCGGTCGTCGTCGCGGTCGCCGTCGCGTCCGGCATCGTGCTGACTGCCTCTCACACTGTCACGCACACGACGATCAGCGCGGGGACCTTCGAGCGCACTGCGCTGCTGGTCAATCTGCTCGCCGGGATCGGCTTCCTGCTCTGGGCGCATCGCGTCGCCGGGGTCGCGGTCACCTGCATCGCCTTCGGCGCCGGTGCCGTGCTCAGCATCCCGCTGTCGATGGGAGCCGGGATCTCCTGGCGCTTCACCTTCTCGATTCCCCTGACCCTCCTGATCCTCGCCCTGGTCTCCTCCCAGCGAAGACTGTGGCTCTCCGTGACGGCACTCGTCGCGCTGGCAGGCGTGGGCCTCCTCAACGACTCGCGATCGAACTCGTCGTTCCTGCTGCTCGCGGCAGCGATCGTCCTCTGGCAGCGCGTCATGAGCGGCAACGGGCGACACCGGCGCGGGATCAGCCTCATCATCGCCGCTGCCGGCATCGGCGTCACGACCTTCCTCCTCCTGCAGGCGGCGATCGTCGAGGGCGCGTTCGGCGAGGCGACTCAGGCTCGCACTGTCGCGCAGCTGGAGGCAACCGGCGGAAACCTCTTCCTGGGCGCGCGCCCCGAGGCTGCGGCCGCCACGGCCCTCGTCGCGCGCTACCCGTGGGGTCTGGGCTCCGGCGCCAAGGCGAACTACGACGACATCGCCGCCGCCAAGGAGGCCATGGCGGCGATCGGATACGACCCGAACAACGGATACGTGCAGCGGTACATGTTCGGGTCGGTCGTGGAGGTGCACTCCGTCCTCGGGGATCTGTGGATCTGGTTCGGGATCGCCGGCGCCCTCCTCGTCCCCGTCATCCTCCTCATCCTCGTGCGCGGCGCGACCTCCGCATACGAGAACGGGGCCATCACGGCACTCCTGGCGTGGACGACGCTCCGCGGGCTGTGGGACCTCGCCTTCAGCCCGTTCAGCTCCGCGCTGTACATCATGATGTTGTCGACGTCCCTCGCCATCGCTCACGCTGCGTACGCGCACCGCGAGAAGGCGCCGTCTTTGACAATTCTCGACCCGGGGATGCCACGAGCATGACGTCAGCCGCAGACCGACTGGGATGGGTGGACGCGGGCCGGGGGCTCGCCATCGCGCTCGTCGTGTTCTTCCACACGGCCCAGTGGTTGCGTGAAGCGGGACTCGAGGTGACGGGGTGGATCCTCGTCAACGAGACGATCGCCACGCTGCGGCTGCCGGTCTTCTTCGTGCTGGCGGGACTGTTCGCACAGAAGTGGATGACGTCGTCGTGGCGGAGCCTGTGGGGCGTCAAGCTGTCACTGTTCGTGTGGGTGTACTGCCTATGGAGCATCATCGCGACGTTCACGTTCATGCTCGGACTGCATCTGCAGGGGGCGCGGGGCAACTACCTGTTCCAGCTGACCGCGATCCCGCTCGTGCCCTTCGCCCCACGATTCGAGCTGTGGTTCATCTGGGCGCTGGGGATCTTCTTCGTCGTCGCCCGGCTGCTCTACCGGGTGCCGGCGGCCGCCCAGCTGATCGTCACCGGGGCGCTGTCGTTCGTCGCGCTGTCGTGGTCTGCGGAATGGTTCCCGACCGCCAACACCGGCTGGACTGGCATGGCGAAGTACTTCTTCTTCTTCCTGATCGGGCTGCACTTGAGGCAGCACATCCTCCGGGCGTCCCAGTCGGTGGGCGCACGCGTGCTCGCGGCCGGATTCGGCGTGTGGCTCGTCGTGGCGGTGCTCGGAACCGTCTCAGGGTGGGCGCGATCGATGCCCGGCTACTACTTCGCGACGTGCCTCCTGGGACTGGCCGCCGGACTCGGCGTCGCCAAGGTGCTGTCGCGCTGGGGACAGCTGCGGAGCCTGGGGGCACAGACACTGCCCGTCTACGTCACGCACACATCGATCATCCTCGCGCTCGCGTGGGTCTTGTCGCGGGCCGCCGGTGCGCTCGCGGGGTGGTGGTGGGGTTGGATCCTCGTGCCGGCCGTCGCTCTGACCGCCATCGCCGGGGCCCTGCTCCTGGCGCACTCCGTCGAGCGCCGCGCCCCGTGGGGCTATCTCTACGTCGCGCCGCCGTGGTTCAGCCGCGTCCCCGCACGGGCGGTATGAGCATCCAGCGCTCGGCCTCTGCTCGTCCGTCGACGTCGGGGAGATCGGCGGTCACCTGAGCCGCTGTGCGCCCGTCGTCGAGAGCCTGCGACAGAGCCTCGGCCAGCGCGTCGGTGTCGTGAGGCCGAGCGACCACGTAGTGCCCGTTCTCTTGCAGCCACGGCGCAAGTCCCGTCTCCGACGTCGTCACGATGACGCACCCGCGAGCGAGGCCTTCCACGATCGGAAGACCCACCTGTTCGCGCCAGCGCGGGCGGGGCTGTGACGGCAGTATGAGGACCTTCGTGCTCTCCAACTGAGCGAACAGGCGATCGCGTGGCGGGTCGATGATCGTTCGCGCGGAGGCTGTCCCCGCCGCGAACTCCTCCGCCGCCGGCGTCCCGGAGCCCTTGCCCATGAGCACGAGTTCGGCATCGGGATGGCGGCGGGCGACCGCCGGCCACGCCGCCCTCACCTGGTCGAAGCCCTTGCGTTCGGAGAATTCACCGAGGAAGGTGACGACGGCCGGGCGGGCGACGTCCGGCACCGGCTCCGCGACGGGGAGCGCCGGGATGACCGCTTCCTCGGGGCGACGCCGAGCCGAACGGAACTTCCGACCGTAGAGCTCCGACGACTGGCTCGTTCCATACGCGATGCGGTCGAGCGAACGCCAGACCGCAGGGGTGAGGGCAAGCTGCGCGCGGAGTCGGATCTGCGCGTGCGCTGGCAAGGTCTCGTGGCCGTCCCACGGATCCTTGTTTTCAATCGCATAGGCGACGACGCGCACGCGGGTGCGGCGCAGGAGGCCCCGCAGCCGTGCGCCGAGGATCGCCGCGAGCGTGCGCGGTGCGGCGCGAGCGACAAGCGGTTCAGCGATCTCAAGCACATCGATGGGATGGCGGAGCGTGTACCAGAACGCACCCCACACGCCCACGCGGCGGGCGCCGACGGCGGCCGCGAGCTTCTCGTCGAAGTCGTACCGCTTCATCTCGAAGAGGATCGTCGTGCGGACGCCGCTACGAAGAGCCCGCTCGAAATGCGCCGTGCGCGCCACGTCGTACATCTGCACGTGACGCAGTTCCGGCGCCGGACCCGCAAGGGGTTCCGACGCCGGAGCGTGGGTGTGATCGGACGTCATCGCCTCAGATTAGCCTCGCGAGGTCTTCGGTCACGGGGCGACGGCGGGGTCGGTGACGCGTACGGAGTCGAACGAGACCACGCCGACGCCGCTCGCGACGTTCGGGCCATAGCTGAACACCGAAGCCGCCCCCGCAGACTGGAGACCGGCGAAGGCGTTGTTGCCGGTGCGCTGCCAGTCGGGCTCGTCCTCGGACTCCTGCCACATCTTGCCCTTGACGGTGGTCGGACCGGTGCCGGTTACCTCGACGGAGAGTACGTACTTCACGCCCTCCTCGAGCGTGAGCCCCGGGATGAGGAACGAGGAGCCGACGGCGTTGCTGTTCTGCAGCAGCACCAGTCGCGCCGCACCGTCGGCTTCGACCTTGATCCGTGCGCCGTAGAAGTCTGAGCCGACCTTGCGGCCGATGACGCCGATGTACTGGCCTTCCACGATCTTGTCGAGGCTGAACACGGCGTCCACGCGCGTGCTCGTCGACTCGATGCCGTTGAGGTCGGCGTACGCGGTGACCGCCTGGCCCGCGGGAAGCGTGATCTTTCCCTCGCCGTCGCTCACGCTGAAGCGGTTGTTGCCACCTCGGAGCGTCCATGCGCCGCCGAGGTCGGCGGTGCCCCAGCCATTGGTCGCCGTGCGGTCGAACTCGTCCTCGGCAAGCACCCCGTCGGCAGGCTCCTCTGGCTCCGAGACGGTGACGTTGCGCGTCGCCGTGCCGGTGGCGCCGTCGTTGTCGGTAACGGTGAGCTTGACGGCGTAGGTGCCGGCCTCCGAGTACGTCTTGGAGACCGAGGCGCCTGTGCCCGTCGTGTCATCGCCGAAGTCCCATGCGTACGACGCGATGGTGCCATCGGGATCTGTGCCGCTTCCCGTGAAGTTCACCGTGAGCCCGTTGACGGTGGGCGCGGCGATCGAGGCGCTGGGCGCCTGATTCTCCGGCTCCTCCGGGTCCTCCGGGTCCGCCGGGTCCGCCGGCGCTGCGGCAGGGTCGACCGCCTTGACGCGGTCGAACGAGACGACCGCGGCGTTCGCCGTGTTGGGCGTGTAGGCGAAGACCGAGAGCGTGCCTGCCGCCTGGAGAGCTGCGAAGGTGTTGGTCCCCGTGCGCTGCCAGTCGGGCTCGCTCCCGCCCTGCTTCCACATCTTGCCCTTGACGGTGGTCGGCGATGTGCCGGTGACCTCGACCGCCAGCACGTACTTCTCGCCGGGCTGCAGAGTCAGACCGGGCACCACGAACGAGGAGCCGACGGCGTTGCTGTTCTGCAGCAACACCAGACGCGCGGCGCCTCCCGCCTCGACCTTGATCCGCGCGCCGTAGAAGTCGGAGCCGATCCGACGGCCGATGACACCCACGTACTGACCCTCGACGATCCTGTCGATACTGAACACCGCGTCCAGGCGAGCGGACGTGCCGGAGACGTCAAGGTCGGCGTACGTCGTCAGAGCACGCGCCGAGGGCTGCGTGATCTTGCCCGCGCCGTCGCTCACCGAGAACAGCGTGTTGCCGCCGCGAACGCCCCACGCGCCGCCCAGGTCGGCGGTGCCCCAGCCATTGGTCGCCGTGCGGTCGAACTCGTCGCTCGCGAGCGCCCCGCTGGCGGGCTTGACGACGTTCACCTGTCGCGTCGCCGTGCCGGTGGCGCCCTTATTGTCGGTCACGGTCAGGGTGATCGTGTATGAGCCTCCGTCCTCATAGGTGTGCGATGCGCTGGCACCGGACTCCGCGGGCGTGCCGTCGCCGAAGTTCCACGAGTAGGAGGCGATCGTCCCGTCGCTGTCCGACCCGGTGCCCGTGACGCTCACCTGCAGCCCGCTGATGGTGGGGTTCGCGATGGTCGCCGTGGGCGGCACGTTGGCCGGCGGGGTGACCGTCACCTGGCGCGTGGCCGTGCCGGTCGCGCCCTTGTTGTCGGTCACCGTCAGCGTGATGGTGAACGTCCCGCCGTCTTCGTCGTACGTGTGCGACGCGGTGGCGCCGGACTTCGCCGGCGAGCCGTCGCCGAAGTCCCACGAGTACGAGGCGATCGTGCCGTCACTGTCGGTGCCCGATCCCGACACGTTCACCGTGAGCTCGGCGACCGTGGGGTCGGCGATAGTCGCCGTCGGAGCGGCGTTGTCGGCCACCGTCACCTCGCGGGTCGTGATGCCCGTGGCGCCGTCGTCGTCGGTCACCGTGAGGGTGATCGTGTAGGTGCCCGCCTGCGCGTACGTGTGCGTCGCGTCGGCCCCCGTGACCTCCGGCGTACCGTCGCCGAAGTTCCACTTGGTCGAGGCGATCGTGCCGTCGCTGTCGGTCGACTGCGACGACACCGTCACGGTGCGCTCGTCGATCTCGGGTGCCGAGAACTTGGCCACGGGAGCGGTGTTGGGCAGGGTGCCCGTCTTGCCCGCGGTGTAGTGCGCCTGCACGCGGTCGGCGGGAAGCGCCTCCCCGTAGATCGCGACGTCGTCGAGCGAGCCCTCGAACTGCGACGAGGATCCGCCGCTCCAGCCGCTCCAGTTGTCGTTCGCGATGCGCCAGTAGCCGTTATAGCCCTGGGCCGTGGTGGTGTCGGTGCGCGAGGCACGCAGCACACCGTCGACGTAGAGCTTCATGCCGTCACCGCCGAGCGTGGCCACGGCGTGGTGCCACTGACCGTCGCGGAACGTCGTCGGGGTGATCACCTCGCGCACAGTGTTGGGGTAGACGCCGAAGATCAGCTGGCCCGAGTTGTTCATGAACAGGTGTCGGTCGTAGGAGCTCGACGATCCCGTGCGGGAGCTCCCGAAGCCCACGAGCTTTCCGCCGCTCGTGGAGGTCGTCTTGAACCATGTCTCGATCGAGAAGACGTTCCGTCCTGGCTCGCTGTTGGCCGAGCCGCCGGTGCCGGTGTTCAGCGACGCCAGGCTGCTGTCGTTGAACTGGATCGAGCGGTCATTGTCGCCCGAGATCGCGCCGGTCTGGCTGCGGTTCATGCGACCGCTCAGCGTCATCGCGGAGTCGCCGGCGAGGTCGGCGGAGTTGCCCGATCCCTCACCCAGACGCCACAGGTGCACCACATCGTCCGTGAACACCGACTGCAGGTACGCGCTGAGCTGCGCGTTGCTGACGGTCGCCTCCGACCACGACGACTTGAAAGTGTTGCCCCAGGGGTCGGTCGCGACGACGCGCACGCGGTGCGTCGAGCCCGGCTCGAGTCCCGTGATGAGGTGGCGGAGCGTCTTGCCCTTCCAGAAGGGGTCGGACTCGTCCCATTCCTCGACCAGGCCCGCGGTGTTCTCGGAGTCGAGGTAGAGCTTGTAATTGATGTCGAGGTCGTCGCGATCGAAGATCGTCGGGAACGAGACGCGCAGCGAGCCGCCGATGAACGTGCTCACCTTCGGCGCCCACCAGTCGTAGACCGACTGGTTCGCGGCGATCGCCGCGCGCTCCTGCACGATCGTGAGGCGCGGTCCCTGCTGGTTCGGTGCCTTGGAGCGCACGGTGTAACGGACGAGGCCTTCCTGGGCGGTGCCGTTGACGGAGAGGAACTCCCCGCCGAAGACGACGTACTCCGAGTTGCCGGTGACCGACCACACGGCCTGCGTGGCGCCCGACTTGTAGCCGGGAGTGGTCTGCGGGTACCAGTTCAGAAGGCCCGGGTGCGGCACGCCGGCGTGGTGCGGGTAGCCGTAGATGTCGGGAGTGTTGATGCCCGTCGCCTGCTTCGTCCACGCGGTGGAGTGATAGAAGGTCCAAGGGTTCTCCTGCGGGAACCCGCCGCTGTTGCCGCAGTAGTGCTTGTGCGACGCGGAGTAGATGACATCACCGACCGGAGCGATGTCGTAGGTGTCGCCGTGGCAGTCCTCGACCCAGTTGATCTGGGTGTCGGCCCACCGGAACGAGAACGAGCCCTCGATGTTGCCCGTCTGGCCGTACACCCAGCCGCTGCCGTAGACGTTCTCGCCATCGGTCTTGAGGTTCATGATCCCGCCGTCGGTGTTGCCGTTGCGGGCTTCGGCGTTCGCAGCGAGCGGCAGCGTCGTCGCGGCGCTCGCGGTGTCGAACAGCGCCAGACCGTAGCCGGGGTTGTTCGAGTAGGCGTTGACCCCGTTCGCGCCTGTGTAGAGCGCACGGGTGAAGTTGCCGCCCACGACGAGGCGCGAACCATCGGGATTCACGGCCATCGTCTGGATCTGGTTGTCATAGATCGTCGCCTGCTTCTTGTTCGTCGCGTCGGCGGGATCACGCCACCACGCGCGGAAGCTGGGGACGATGCCGCCGGTGGTGAGGCGGACGGCGCCCAGGCGCACGCTCTCCTCGTTGTTGACCGCGCTGAAGTAGCCGCCGACGTACGCCACCGTGTCGGTCACGGCGACCGCCATGACCGGTCCGTTGATGGTCGGGGTCGTGCTGAAGGAGGTCAGGTTCCCCGAGGGCAGGTCGAAGACGGCAATGCGGTTGCGCGTGACGCCGTTGACCTGCGTGAAGTTGCCCACGACGACGAGCTTGCTGCCGTCAGGCGTGGCGGCGATGTCGCGCACCGCGCCGTTGAAGTTCGCCGTGAAGGGCAGCAGGTTGCCGGTTGTGAGGCTGAACGCGAGGAAGTTGCTCCGTGTCACCTCATTGACGCCGGGTCGCGAGCCCGCCGGGCGCGCCGTCGCGAAGGAGCCGCCCGCGTAGACGGTGTTCCCGACGATCTCGGTCGCGTAGACGATGCCGCCCTGACCGTTCGCGTTGCGCGCGGACGACCCGTCGCCGATCTGCACCGTCGGAAGCGCGTCGGCGGAGACGGTCTCATTGGCGGCGGCAGCCGTCACGAGTTCGTCTGGATCACCTTCCGCTGCGGCTGCAGCGGTGGGCGCGGTGAGCGCGAGGGTGAGAATGACTGCACCGGTCGCGAGCGTAGCCAGAGCTTTGCGCGCAAAATTCGTCGATTGCACGAAGGTTCCCCAATTTTCGTGTCTGCAGTCGCGACCCCTCGCGGCTGCAGCCCCCCAGTGACGCCCGTCCCCTTGGGCGATCGGGGCGATTCTAGCCCGGCGCAGACGTATGAGACAAGCCTCATCTTTGGTGCATCTCTGCGCGCCGGTTCAACGCGGGCGTTGCCGACACCTGCAGGCGGTCGTTATCGTCGCGGCAGGGCCACGCGGTTCCGCGTCTGGGGGGACGATGACGACTACTGCCGTTGCGAGCACGCGGCTCGACTATCTCGATGGACTGCGCGCCGCACTGATGCTGCTCGGCATCCCGTATCACGCGGCGTTCGCCTTCACCGGCATCGGCTGGCTCGTCACGTCGCCGGACCAGTCGACGTCACTGGCTGCCTTCGCCGGTTTCCTGCACGTGTGGAGGATGCCGGCGTTCTTCGTGGTCGCAGGGTTCTTCGCCACGTTCATCCTCGCCCGGCGCGATCGCCGCACGTGGATCCGGGGGCGCGTGAAGCGCCTCGGCCTGCCCCTCCTGTTCGGGCTCACGACCGTCGTGCCGGCGCAATGGCTCATCGCCGGGTACGCCAGGACGGGCTCCTGGCGTGGGGCGGCGGGGTTCGCCAGCGGGCTGATCTGGCCACCCTCATCGTGGTGGACGGTGCACCTGTGGTTCCTCGTCGAGCTGCTCATCTACTGCCTGCTCGTGTACGTACTGACCACGCCGCGTGTACGCGGCCCCGTGGGCTCATTCCTCCGGAAGTGCACGGATGGGATGACGGGTCGCCCGGTCCTCGGTCTCCTCACGCTGCTCGCCGTGGCCGCCGCCGTCGTGGTCACCGGCCTGGCCGCGTGGGAGACCGTGGACGGCAACGCACTCCTGGCGGGTCTGGTCTCCCGGAACATCGTCATGTTCGCCCCGGCCTTCGCTCTCGGGTGCATGCTCGGAGCGGGAGTGGCGAACCTTCAATGGTTCCTGAGCCTCCCGGCAGCGCTCACCGCGACGATCGGCGCAGCCGGCGCTGGGATCGTCCTCGTCCTGGATGTGGTGCTGGCCGTCGAATCGCTTCCGGCTCTCGCCCTGCAGGCGGCGTCCTGGACGGTCGCCGGAATCGCCATCACGTCGCTGGCGTTCCGTGCCGCGGCGCACTGGATGTCGCGTCCGTCGCCGTGGGTGCGGTGGCTGGTCGACGGCTCGCTGGTCATCTACCTCTTCCACCTGCCGATCGTGCTGGCGGCAGCGGCCGCGCTGTTCGCAGCGGGCATCACCGGATGGACCGGCTTCGCGATCACTGTCGTCACCGGCTTCGTGGGCGCCGCCGCCTGCTATGAGCTCATCAATCTCGCGCCTGGGCTCAGGTACCTCGCAACCGGGTCCCCCGCACGCGGGGCGAGCCTTTCCACGACGATCCGCTGGAGCCCCTCGCGCGCTGCGGGCGGCGCAACGGGCTGAGGCGTCAGGACACCGAGCCTTCGAACAGCACGACGGGGCTGCCGACGGAGAGGTCTACCTCCACCCGGATACGGTCGCGCTGGTCGGACGGAACCGTGAAGGCGAACTGCCCGCTCGCGGAGCCGCCGGCGTCGAGGACGGTCGGGAAATCCGTGCGTGGACGAGTGAGGATGCCCGCGGGAGTCTGATCATCGCCGTAATAGACGTTCACGATCACGGCGGGTGTGCTGATCTCCTCGTCCGACCTGTTGACGGCCTTGACGGTGATGAGGATCGCGGGGCCGGCCTGCTCGCCGGGCACGTTCACAGTCCCCTCGATCGAGCGGATGGAGGTGAGGCGCACCGCGACGCCCTTCTCCACCTTGGCGGGTTCGTCGATGTCGACAGGCGGCCTCGTGGGCCGCGGCGTCGGCTCGACCTCGGAGTCGTCGGGCTCTTCGGGATCCTCGGTGGGTGCGGCGCTCGGGGTGGGCGAGGCCGAATCGCTGGGCGCCGGCTCGTCGGATCCGGTCGGTTCGGGGGCGGGCGCCGACGACGAGCTGCTCGTCGAAGGCTCGGCGGTCGGCGCCGCGTTCCCGGCGACGATGCTCGCGATGACGACCGCCACCACGATGAGGGCCGCTACGGCGATACCCACCCACAGCCACAGCGGGCGGCGCCCGGCGCGCGCGCCGTCAGTCTGGTCCGACATGTTCTCCCCATCCCCGCCGCAGAGCGGCACGTCGCTATCGTACGCGCGGCGTCGCGATCACCCGCGACCTTCTCGGCCGACCCGCAGATGCGTCTTCACGAGACGGCGTCCGTCGCGGACGCCTCGGTACGCCGCCTTCAGCGGGCCGACAGGACGGACGAACTGCCGGCGCCCTCCGCGCATCAGCACCTCGAACGCCGACGACACCGCCGATCGCGACCACCGCCGCACGCCCTCGTCGTCGAGGTGCTTGACTGCGAACATGAGGCGATTGCGGATGGAGTGGTAGTAGTACGTCGAGGACTTCGCCTCCGCACGCGTCGTCTCAGCGTGCGTCCCGCCCTCGTCGTGGACCACGACCGCGTCGCGCACGACCTTGAGGCGTCCACCCGCCGCGACGATGCGGCGCGACAGGTCGACGTCCTCCCAGTACAGGAAGTAGTCCTCGTCGAAGCCTCCGACCTTGCGCCAGAGCTCGTCGTGCACGAGCAGGCATGCGCCAGTGAGCCACTCCCATCGAGGTTCGCCCTGACGCGTGGAGCGGTGCTTCGCTCCCATGGTTCGCCCGTCCGACAGGTAGACGTCGGCACCGTCGAACCAGGGCCGCCCGGCGCCGTCGACGATGCGCGGCGCGACGAGCGCCTCGGGCGAAGCGGCGGACAGGAGCCGTCGCCATGCGGGCGCATCGATGCGCGCGTCCGGATTCAGGAGCAGGAAGCAGGTCGCACCCAGCTCCTCGGCGCAGGCGACGCCCAGGTTCATCCCGCCGCCGAATCCGACGTTCTCCGCCGACTCGACCAGTGCCCACCCCTGCTCCGTGGCGAGAGACCGCAGGCATTGCCGTTCGTCATCCGTCGTGGGGTTGTCGACCACGACGACCAGGTCCGGACGGCAGGATTGGACGGATGCCACCAGGTTCTCGCGCAGCAGCGCGCTGGAGCCGTAGTTGACGACGACGAATGCAGTCGCTTCCCCCATGCGATGTCCTTTCGTCCCCACGATCGTCCTGCTCACCCTATCGACGTGCGCGAGCCCGGTGACGCGGCATGCGTAGGGTATGACCGTGACCGAATCCCACGCCGCCACCCCCGGAGTCCGGCGACGCGTCCTGATCGGCGCCTACGCGTGCGGCCCGGTCGAGGAGTCCGAGGCGTCGGCCGGCTGGGCCTTCGCGACGGCCGCCGCTCAGCGTCACAACGTCACCGTCATCACCCGGACGCGGTTCCGTGAAGCCGTGGAAGCGGCGCGCGCAGAGGATCCGGTGCTCTCGGAGCGGATGACGGTCGTGTACGTCGACCCCGCTCGCTGGATCATGCGGCTGCGGCAGAAGCTGCCGGGCGCGCTCTACTGGTTCTACCCGTTGTGGCAGGGCCACCTGCTGCGGGAGGCCCGCCGTCAGCACACGTCCCAGCCTTTCGACGTCGCCCATCATGTGACCTTCGCGAACGATTGGCTGCGGTGCGGTCTGGCGGCCCTCGACGGGGTGCCGTTCGTCTGGGGACCCGTCGGCGGCGCGTCGAAGGTTCCCTACCTGCGACTGCGGCGATGGCTCGGTCTGCGCGGAACCGTCACCGAAGCGGCCCGCGACGCCCTGACGGCACTTCCCCGGGCCATCTGGGGCGACCGTGCCGCTCGGCGGGCCGCCCTCGTCGTGGCCCAGAATCCCGACGTGGCGCGCCGATTCGCGCGGCGTGCCCGAACGGTCGTCGAACCCAACGCCGCGATGGACCGGAGCATCCTGCCGGAGCGGCGCGCCGTCGTCCGCGACCGGCCCGTCGCCGTGTTCGCGGGGCGCCTGCTCGCATGGAAGGGCGGCCGACTGGCGATCGAGGCCATCGCGCAGCCGTCAGCATCGGACTGGCTCCTCGATGTCTACGGAGAGGGCTACGAGCTCGCCGCGCTTCGACGCCTCGCCGCCGACCGCGGCGTCGCCGACCGCGTGCGATTCCTCGGCCGGGTCTCCCGGGGGCAGGTGCTTGACGCGTTCGCGGACGCCGACGCGATGCTGTTCCCGTCGATGCACGATCAGGCCGGATGGGTCGCCGCGGAGGCCAGCACCCTCGGACTGCCCGTCGTGTGCCTCCCGCTGGGCGGTCCCGCCACACTCGCGGACCGCAACGCGTTCGTCGCCGATGTCGAGGGGGACATCCCTGCGCAGCTGGCGGAGCAGCTCGTGGCCGCACGTGCGGCCGGCGGCACGCCGCACGACCGGTGGTCGAGCGACCGGCTTCCCGATCTCGTCAGCCGCTGGTACGAAGAGGCGATCGCCTCACGCGAGCACTCCGGAGAGAACCGATGACCGCTGGCCGACCGATCCGCGTGGTCGAGTCCGTTTCCGAGCTGAAACCCACCACCAACCCGTACATCACCCAATTGATCGAGGCGCTCCGCCGCCGCGACGACACCGAGGTGTCGCTGTTCAGCTTCGGCAAGGCGATCTTCGGCGTGTATGACGCCTTCCACGTGCACTGGCCTGAGGTGACGTTCGGCGGGGCCAAGCCCGTCGGGCGGGTGATCCGCCGCCTCCTGACGGAGGCGCTGATGCTGCGGCTCGCGCTCACCCGCACCCCCATCGTCCGCACGTGGCACAACACCGAGCGCCCCGAGGGCCTGAGCCGCTGGGACTACCGGCTCCTCGATCTGTTCGACCGTCGCACGCGGGCGGTCATCCGGCTCAACGACGTCACCACTCCGTCCCTCGACGTGCCGGTGCACACCGTGCCGCTCGGCCACTACCGCCAGTGGTTCGCCGCCTACCCCGCCAGCGAGGCGGTGACCGGGCGCGTCGCGTACGTCGGACTCATCCGCCGATACAAGGGCGTCGAGGCGCTGATCGAGGCCTTCCGATCCGTTGCGACCCCGGGGGCCACCCTGGCCGTGTCGGGCCGCCCGTCGAGCGAGGAGCTCGCCGCGAGCCTCCGCGACCTCGCCGAGCCCGACCCGCGCGCGCGTCTGCGGCTCGAGTTCCTCGACGATGCCGACTTCGTGCACGAGGTCACGTCGGCCAGCCTCGTAGTGCTGCCGTTCGTGCACATGCACAACTCCAGCACGGTGCTGGCGGCGCTCTCCCTTGAGCGACCGGTGCTCGTCCCCGACAACGCGGTGAATCGACTCCTGGCGGAGGAGGTCGGCGACGGATGGATCCGCACCTACGACGGCGACCTCGACGCCACGGACATCGATCGTGCGCTCGCGGTGCCCATGCCGGCCCAGCCGCCTCGCTTCGTCCTGCGGGACTGGGAAGACAGCGCGCGTCTCCACGTCGAGGCCTTCCGCACGACCGCTACGCGCCGACGCGCCCGGCCGTGACCGCAGGGACCGCCCGCGGCGTGCGCTTTCCCGCGATGGCGAGCCCGACGGCCCGGGATGCGGCGATCGTCGGCCGCTCGACCCAGCGGTAGAACACCATCGTCACCGCGACGATGACCGGCTCGTGCGCCCCTCCCCAGTCGGAGACAAGGTACGACCGGAGATTGCCTCTGCGCTAGAGGGGCACCCCATCGGGCCGGCGCAGGGCCGGATCGGTCAGCGCAGTCAGGGCCGCGGCGCGGAGCTCAGACGTCGCTCGTCGCGACGGCGTCGCGGATCGACTGCGCGAAGGGGATCCGCGGTTCCCACCCGGTCTCGCGGCGAAGCCGTCCCGCGTCTCCCACGATCCGCCGGGCGTCACCGGGGCGGATCCGGCGGTCGTCGACGACGACGCGCGGAACGGGGATGGCCATCGCCTTGGCGATCTCCTCGAGGATCTCACGCCCCGTGCGCGCCGTGCCCGAGGCGATGTTGTAGATCAGCTGCTCGTGGCTCGGCACGGTCAGAAGCTCGAGATACGCCGCCGCCACGTCGCGGACGTCCGTGTAGTCGCGGGCCGTGCCGAGGTCCCCGACCGACAGCGCCTCGTCCGGGCCGAGCGAGCGCAGCCGCGAGATGAGGTCGGGCACGAGGAATCCCTGGCCCTGACGGGGACCGATGTGGTTGAACGGGCGCGCGACGGCCACGTCGAGCCCTCGAGAGGCGTAATAGGCGAACTGGGTCTCGATCAGGAGCTTGCTCACGACGTACGGCGACGTGACGGCGACGGGGGCCGACTCGTCGAACGGCTCACCGGATCCGCTCGCGTACACCGCGCCGCTGCTGACCGCCACCACCCGCTGCACGCGTCCCCGGCGGCGCAGCAGGGACTCGCACATGTGCGTGACGATGGCGCTCCCGGTCTCGATGTAGCGCTGCGGCTGCTCGAACGAGGGTCCGACGGCGGCGAGGCCTGCCAGGTGGACGATCGCGTCGGCGTCGACGTCGGGCCACCCCTCTGTCAGGTCGCACGCGACGGCGTGGTCGACGACGTCGAGAAGTGCGTCGCCCGCTGCGATTGGTGTACGCGTGAGGGCCACCACACGGATGCCGCGCTCATGCGCGATCGTGGCGAGGTGGCGACCGACGAAGCCCTCGGCTCCCGTGACGATGATCGATCGGATGATCACGCCTCGCCGCTTCGGATGCGGATGTCGTTGGCGACCATGCGCGACACGAGGCCCTGGAAGTCCACGTCTCGATGCCACCCGAGCACGTCCTCCGCCTTGCTCGGGTCGCCGAGGAGGATGTCGACCTCGGCAGGGCGGAGCAGATCCGGGTTCTGACGCACGTAGGGCCGCCAGTCGTCGACGCCGATCTCCGCGAATGCGGCCGTGAGGAAGTCCTCGATGGAGTGCGTCTGCCCGCTGGCCAGCACGAAGTCGTCGGGCTCGTCGTGCTGCAGCATCTGCCACATCCCTCGCACGTAGTCGCCGGCGTAGCCCCAGTCGCGCTTGGGCCACAGGTCACCCAGCTGCACGTGGTCGATCTGCCCGAGCTTGATCCGTGCGACGTGGTCGGTGATCTTGCGGGTCACGAATTCGTACCCGCGCCGCTCGCCCTCGTGATTGAACAGGATGCCGCATGCGACGAACATGCCGTAGCTCTCGCGGTAGTTCTTCGCGATCCAGTGGGCGTACAGCTTGGCTACGCCGTAGGGACTGCGCGGGTGGAACAGCGACGTCTCAGAGTAGCCCGACCCCGGACGGTTGTAGTCGAGCCCGCCGAACATCTCGCTCGTCGACGCCTGATAGAACCGTGTGCGGTCGGCGCGTCCGGTGAGACGAATCGCCTCGAGCAGGTTCAGCACTCCCTTGCCGGTGACCTCGGCGGCCAGGGACGGGTTCTTGAACGAGAACCCGACATGACTGATCGCGCCCAGGTTGTAGACCTCGTCCGGGTCGGCGAGGTCGACGGCCCGTACGAGCGAGGCCGGGTCGGTGAGGTCGCCCTCGATGAGCGTCAGCGTCGGGAACTCCCGCAGCAGCTCCTCGCGCTTGGGATTGTGCTGACCGCGGATGAGGCCGTACACGCGGTACCCCTCACCCAGCAGCACTTCGGTCAGGTGCCCTCCGTCCTGCCCGGTGATCCCGGTGACGAGTGCGGATTTCTGCCCTTGGCTCACGTCGTGTCCCCCTTCGACGCCGTCAGTCTAGTGGCGGTACTCTCGGTCCTTATGCCGCCCCGTCTCACCGTCGCCGTGCTCACGTTCCGTCGGCCGGATCGGCTGGCGGTGGCCCTGGATGCCCTCGTGGAGCGCGTCACCGAGGCGCAGACTCTCGCCGACGCGGAGATCCTCGTGGTCGACAACGACCCCGCCGGCTCGGCGAGCGCCGTCGCAGCGCGGCCCCGGACGCAGCCGGTGCGCTACGTCGTCGAGCAGCAGCCGGGGATCGCCGCAGCCCGCAATCGCGCACTCGACGAAGCGTCGGGATCAAGGCTGCTCGCCTTCATCGACGACGACGAGATCGCGCAGCCAGGGTGGCTCACGTCGCTGCTGGAGACCTGGACTTCCACGGGAGCGGATGCCGTCCAGGGGCGACTGGTCACGTCGCTCCCGGAGGACGTCGACCCCTACATCGTCGAAGGCGGATTCTTTGAGCGCCCCGTACGCGTGACCGGCGAACCCCTCCCGGCGGCAGCGACCTTCAACCTCCTCCTCGACCTCGACACCGTCAGGCGCCTGCGCCTGCGGTTCGACACCGGCCTCGGTCTCGCGGGCGGAGAGGACTCGATCTTCACCGCACTTCTCGTGCGCGGCGGAGGGCGGATCGTCGCATGCAGCGAATCGGTCGCCGTGGACCCGCTGGCGCCCGAGCGCGCGACGGTCTCATGGGTACGCGGCCGGGCCTTCGCCCAGGGAACCGTGCTGCAGAACACCCGCCTGCGCCTCGCCGGCTCTCCCACGAAGAGACTCGTCGTCCGCATCGCGGGCGTCGGTGGCGGCATCGCGCGCATCGGCTCTGGGCTTCTCCGCGCCGGGCTCGGACGCGTCCGTAGGGACCTCGGTCGCCGGGCGCGGGGGGAACGCGTCGCGCTCCGAGGCCTGGGCGTGCTGGCGCGATCGGTCGGCTACCGTCACGCCACCTACCGTCGGGTCATTCAGTAGACTGCTGTCTCCTCAGCGGCCGCCGCCCTGAGGATGCCTTGGGGGAAGGACGTCTCGGTGCGGTCATTGTTGCCACGAATGAGAAACGTCCTTGCCGACCCGGGCGCGGCGAGGCGTCGACTCATCGTCCGGCTGCAGACCGCGGCGCTCGCCGCACGCAACCGCATGTCACGGAGGCCCGTGACCGGAGACGCCGGCGTGGTTGTCTCCCTCACGAGCTACGGCCACCGGCTTCGGACCGTCCACCTCGCGATCGAATCGATCGCACGCGACACGACCCGGCCGGGCCGCTTCATCCTGTGGGTCTCGGACTCCGGCTTCCTGGAAGACCTGCCGGCTCCGCTTCGGCGGCTGCAGCGCCGCGGGCTGGAGATCCTTCCCTGCCCCGACTACGGACCGCACAAGAAGCAGTTCGTCTACGCGTCGACAGCAGCACCGCATGACCGCGCACTCGTGGTCTGCGACGACGACGCGATCTATCCGAAGGGCTGGCTCGCAGGCCTCGTCGACGCGCACGCCATGCATCCCGACCTCGTGCTCGCGTACCGCGCACATGAGCTCCGCGTCGACGGCGACGTTATCCTGCCCTACGCGTCCTGGCCGGCGGCACCCTCCGGGGAGGCGTCGTTCGCCATCATGGGGACCGGCGTGGGAGGGGTCCTCAACCCACCGAAGCTGCTGGACGCTCTCAACGAAGCGGGCGAGGAGTTCCTGCAGCTTGCCCCGCGTGCCGACGACGTCTGGGTGCACTTCGTCTCCGTACGCGCGGGCATCCGGACGATGCAGGTGCCGTCTCCCTGGCGCGACTATCCGCAGATACCGGGCACCCAGAAGGGCACCCTCTACGGAAAGAACGTGAGGGACGGCGGAAACGACGCGCAGGTGCAGGGCACCTACGGCGTGGCCGAGATCCGCCGCATCGCCCAGTCCGCGACCTCCGGGACAGCGCACGCATGACCTCGGCCCGTAAGCGGCCCACGCTGGCCGATAGCATGCTGACGACGCTGACCGGCAACGCCTACCCCGCGCTGATCGCGCTGATCACGGGCCCCATCATGGCCCACGCCCTGGGCGTCTACGGGCGAGGTCAGGTGGCGGCCGCGGCGGCGCCGCTCTCGCTGATCTCGACACTGGTGACGTTCGGGATTCCCGAAGCCGTCACCTTCGCCGTCGCGGCCAATCCGCGACTCGCCCGTCTCGCCGCACGCCGGGCCGGAGTGATCCTGTGCGCGGCGGGGCTCCTGGGAACGGGGATCATCTGGCTCGCGGCCACGTGGCTGAGCGCAGGCGACGCCGAGACGCGCGCCCTCATCCTCATCGCGAGCCTCGCGGTCATCCCCACCGTGCTGGTCGGACTGCTCCGCGGCGTGGCAGCAGCTGCCCAGCAGTGGCGTATGGTCGCCCTTGAGCGAGGGATCGGAGCGACGATCCGACTCGCCATCATCCTCGCGCTGTGGGTAACCGGGACGCTCACCCCGCTGAGCGCGACGATCGTCCTGTCGCTCATGTCGATCCTCGGTGCGGCCGTATATCTGCGGCTGCCGCGAGCCGTGCGCGGTCGGTACGCGCCGGATTCGCCTTCGGACGCCCCAACGGCGCGCTCTCGCGGCCTCCTGAGCTACGGCGGCCGCATCTGGCTCGGATCGATCTCCGGCATCCTGCTGTCGCGCATCGATCAGACCCTGATGACTGCCCTGTCGGGCAGCTACGCACTCGGTCTCTATGCGATCGCGGTGACGGTGAGCGAGCTCCCGCTCATCATCAACTCCGCCGTGCGCGACGTCACCTTCGCCACCGATGCGGCTTCACCCGATGATTCCCGGCTCACCGCGAGTGCGCGCGTCTCGTTCATCGCCTGCCTCGCCGCCGGTGTCGCCATCGGCGGCTCGATGCCCTTCTGGCTGCCCTGGCTGTTCGGTGCCGACTTCGTCGATGCGGTGCCCGTTGCGGCGGTACTGATCGCGGCCGTCGTCCTGGGCACTCCCGGCTCGATCGGAAGTGCGGGCCTCAGCGCGCGAGGGCGCCCGGGCCTGCGGAGCGTCTCCCTGCTGGTCGCGGCGGTGGTGAACATCATCCTGCTCGTCGCCCTCGTGCCAGGCCTCGGCGCCATGGGGGCGGCGATCGCGACCCTCCTCGGCAACCTCGTCGCCGCGAATCTGAACCTGGTCTTCCTCAAACGGTTGGCCGGAACGCGCATCCGCGACTTCTACCTCATCCGGGCGGCGGACTTCCGGCTGCTGGCGGAGTTCGCGAAGAGGAAGCTCCGCCGCGGCTGAGCACGGCGTGACGGGTCCGCCGCTCAGGCTCCGGCGGCGTCTCCGGCGGCGGTTTTCTCGGCGTCGCGCCGCCCCACCACGCGTGCGGGGGCGCCGACGGCGATCGAGCCCGCCGGAATGTCGCGGGTGACGACGCTGCCCGAGCCGATCACGCTTCCGCGACCGATGGTCACTCCTGCCGTGACGATCGTGCCGGCGCCGATCCAGCAGTCGTCTTCGATCGTCACGAAGCTCCGCTCGACGCCCTGCTCCTTGATGGGCCGGTTCGGGTCGGCAAACACATGGTTCTCTGAGTAGACCTGCACTCCCGGGCCGAACATGACGTCGGAGCCGATCGTGATGCGCCCCGAGCACCCGATGAAGCACCCGGCGTTGAAGCTCGACCGGTCGCCGACGGTGAGGCCGACGCCGACCTCCCCGCCGTAGTAGCTGGATGGACGAATGGCGGTACGCGCTCCGATCGACACGTCGGAACCGAAGCGGATTCCCTCGCTCGACAGTCCCTGCAGCTCCGCGTCGTCCTCGATCACGAGGCGCCCGGTGTGGCGCACGTGCCGGAGCCCGGACAGCCGCACGCCGCGGCCGATGAACAACGGACCCTCCGAGGCGCCGAACCTCCATTTGCGCAGCACGCCCCGCGCGAACATCCGTCCGGCACGGACCAGTGCTCCGACGTCTGCTGCGCGCGCGTCGCTGCCGCGAAGGCCGGAGAATCGGCTCATCGTGCAGTCCCCGCCTCCGCCGCCTTGGCCTCCGCTTCAGCACGCCGCACCGAGCGATACCAGCGCACGCCCGAGGCGGCCAGCAGCAGCAGGTTGATCACGGCAAGGGCGGTGTAGATCGTGACGAAGACGGGCGGAACCCACAGCGTCAGGAAGACGATGCACAGGAGCCCGTAATCGGCGGGCATGACCGCGAGAGAGTACACCGCCGAGGTCGGCCCGGCCTCGGCCGGTGCCGGCATCGCCGGATGCTGCAGGCGGTTGATGCGACGCAGGAAGTCGGCACCGACGACTCCGAAGAAGAACACGCTCGCGGTCGCCCCGAAGGCGAGCGGAACGAGCATCCAAAGGTCGGAGAGGTCGTAGAAGCGGAACCAGCAGATGAGGACCGCGATGTGGATCGTCGCTTGCTTCGTCGCGTCGAAGAAGTGGTCGAGCCACTCGCCCGCGAGCGAGCCGGTGCCCGTGAGCCGGGCGACCTGCCCGTCGGCGGAGTCGAGGGCGTAGCCGAGCACGAGCAGCAGTGAGACGAGGACCGCCGACCACCACGTCGGCGGCACGAGGGCGATGAGCAGAATGCCTGCCCCCGTCGCAATCCCGCTCAGCAGGGTGACCTGCGTCGGTGAGAGGCGCAACGCGTACGCCGCCGCAGCGAGGACGCGACCGAGCGGCCGGTTGACGAAGCGGGAGTACGCGGGCGCGCCGCGCGACGATTTCTGGGCGGCAGCGAGTCGCTCAATCGCTTGGCGGAACTCGGACATGGGCGAGCACCCCTTCGCGGTATCGGATGATCCGGCCCACTATAGCGGGCAGGCCGATTCTGCCCGCGCCACCAGGGCCGGGGGACGCGCTTGCGAAAAGTGATCGCGCTCGACGCGACTTTGCCCTATGCTGAACCTCGTTCGCCGACGGGGGGTTGGCGGACGCCGCTGGCGGGGGCCGGCGAAATGGGGGAAGGCGATGGGGAATCGCCGTTAGTCATTGCTGGGGGGCAAATGACAGTTCGAATCGGCTATGCCGCGGGTGCGTTCGATCTTTTCCACGTCGGACATCTGAACATCCTTCGTCACGCAAAGGCCAACTGCGACGTTCTTGTCGCAGGAGTCGTGAGCGATGAGATGCTGCAGCAGACGAAGGGCGTCACGCCGTTCGTTCCGACTGCCGAGCGCGTGGAGATCGTGCGCAACATCCGCTTCGTCGATTACGTGCACGTGGAGAACGAGCCAAGCAAGCTCGACGCGTGGCGCGAAGTGGGGTTCACCCATTTCTTCAAGGGTGACGACTGGCGCGGCACCGAGAAGGGCAAGCGCCTTGAGCGCGAGCTCTCCGAGGTCGGCGTCGAGGTCGTGTACTTCCCGTACACGGCCCACACCTCGAGCACGCAGCTTCGCCGTGCGCTCGAGACGGTGAATGCCGAGCCGCTCCACGAGTTCGGCGTGCGTTCGGCAACGGCCTGATTCAGGCCATCACAGACTCGGCGGCGCCGAGTACGGCTCGACCCCTCTCCCCAGGCCAGGGCCCACCCCACTCGGCGCCGTCGAACCACGGTCTGTGAACCGGACGCAGAAGAACTCAATAGAACCTCGGATGCGGGTTGGGGGACCCGCAGACGAGTAATCGGGGGATGAGGAGCCGCGGGACCTGGGGGCCCGCGGCTCGACCCGTCTCTGGGCGGGTTTCAGATCCCGGCCCGGCTCAGAGCTCGCCGGGCTCCATGGCCTGCTCGTCGATGCGCTCGAGCGCTCCCCGCAGGGGTGTGGCCGGGCCGGCCTTGCGGGGTGCGTAGACGACGAGCGAGTGGAACACGAACCGCACGACGAACGCGACCACGAGCGTGACGGCCGTGGCGACGACGGCGGAGATGTGCCCGGTCTCGACCATGAACGCGACGATCGGGATGCGGATGACCGCTTCGGCGTTGTTGAACGCGAAGGACTTCGCGAACCGCGCCCACACACCCGACGCCTGAATGCGCATGTCGTTGAAGACGAAGTGCTCGATGAGCAGGAAGTTGCCGATGATGGTCGCTTCAGCGGCGATGACCGCCGCGACGATGTAGTCGACTCCAAGCTGGGTGAGCGCCCACACGATGGCGACGTTCGCGACGGCACCGATGCCGCCGATGACCGCGAACAGCGACATCTTGCCGAACCGGAGCGCCGCGAGCTGGGTGAGGAAGTGCACTCCCTGCCGCAGCGACGCCTTCGACTCGCCCGCGTGACGGTCGGCGAAGTCGAAGGGCACCTCAGCGATGCGGAAGCCCTTCCGAACGAGGATCTCGAGGAGGATCTTGAAGCCCCTCGGCCGCAGGCTGTCGAGGTCGACGGCGGTGCGTGAGACGAGGAAGAAGCCGGTCATCGGGTCGGTGACGTCGCGCAGCCGCACCGGGAACATGGCCTTCGTGATCGAGGTCGACGCCTTCGACACGAGCACGCGCGAGCGGTCGGCGAGCCCGTGAGCCGTGCCGCCGCCGGCGTAGCGCGACGCGATGACGACGTCGACGTCGCCCTGCCGGTAGCGCTCGACCAGCTCGGGGATCTTCTCGGGCGGATGCTGCAGGTCTCCGTCCATGACGAGGCACAGGTCCGACTTCGCCGCACGGATGCCTTCGACGACGGCGCCGCCGAGCCCGCCCGTATGCACGTCGCGGTGGATGAGGCGCACGGGGAGCTGTGCCTCGGCCGCCACGGCACGGACCACGTCGGGCGTGTCGTCGATGCTGTCGTCGACGAAGAGGATCTCGGCGTCCATGCCGGAGACGGCAGCGGCGACCCGACGTACCAGCTCGCGCACATTGGGAGCCTCGTTGTACGTCGGCACGATGATCGACAGGTCGATGATGTCCCCCGTGAGCGTGCGGAACGGTGCGGTCTATCGTCGCACGGTCCCCTGAGCGGATGCGAAGAACGGATGCGAAGAACGGATGCGAAGAGCGGATGCGAAGAGCGATGCTGCGGCGGGAGGCGCGGCATCGAGCCTCCTCCCACCTTCATCCGGGAGAATGGATACATGACTTCCCCCACGGAGAGCACCATCACCGTCTTCGGCGCCGACTGGTGCCGCGACTGCCGCCGCACGAAGGCTCAGCTCCAGGAGCTGGGCGTCGAGTTCACGTACATCGACCTCGAGGCCCAGCCCGAGGCCGCCGATGTCGCTCGCGACATCTCGGGACGCACGAACATCCCGGTGGTGGTCTACCCCGACGCCACCCACCACGTCGAGCCCAGCAACGACGACGTCGCCGCCAAGCTCCGCGAGCTCTCGCTCATCTGACGCCCCGTTCACGAGAACCGGGGAGCGGCTCCCCTAGGCTGAGCCGCATGAGCGACGCTGCTCCGTCATCCCCGGCTCTGCCCCGCCGCATCGTCACGCGCTACGCGATCGGCTCGATCGGCACGGGCGGCTTCGGCACGCTTCCGGGCCTCGTGCTGACCTACTACCTCACCGACAGCCTTGGCGTCACCGCCCTGCTGGCGGGCGTCATCGTGACGGTGGCGAAGATCTGGGACGTCGTCATCGACCCGGTCGTCGGTGCTCTCAGCGACACCGACGTGGCCCGCCATGGCACGCGCCGTCGGCTCATGCTGATCGGCGCGCTCGCGCTTCCCGTGCTGTTCGCGCTGACCTTCGCCGTGCCGCCGGGGCTGGCCCCCGCCGCCGGCGCGATCTGGGTGCTGATCGCGTTCGTCGCGACCGCGACGGCGTTCAGTCTTTTCCAGATCCCCTACATCGCCCTGCCCGCGGAACTCACCGCCGGCTACGACGCCCGCACGCGCCTGCTCACCTGGCGCGTGGTCGTGCTGACGTTCGCGATCCTCCTGTTCGGCGCGGGCGGTCCTGTCCTCCGCGGGCTCACGGGCGACCCGACCACCGGCTACCTGCTGATGGGCATCGTCGCCGGGCTTGTCATCGGACTCGGCATGCTGGTGGCCACCGGTGTCGCGGGGCACGCCGCGCGCGCACGGTCGGCGATGGCGGCCGCCGGCACCTCGACGGCCGAGGCGGCGGAGCTCGTCGCCGACACGGTCGGCCGGGGCAGCGACCACCGAGTGGGCCCCGACGCCTCCACCCCCGCCGGTGGAGTGCGCGACAACTTCCGCGCCGCCGCCGAGACCCTCCGCCGAAGCCAGCCGTTCCGGTCGCTGCTGGCGACGTTCGTGCTGCAGGCTCTCGCCACGGGACTCATGCTCGCCGGCGCCCAGTATCTGGCGACGTGGGTGCTGCGCTCCGAAGACGCGGTCACGTTCCTGTTCGTCGCCCTCATCGCGCCGGCTCTCCTTGCAGCCCCCGGCTGGGGCGTGCTCGCCCGGCGGGTCGGCAAGGAGTGGGCGTTCGCCCTCGCGAGCGCCCTGTTCGCCGCCGCCGCCTTGACGACGCTCGCCGCCCTGTGGGCTCCGGGAGCCTGGCTCTACGTCTCGGTCGCTGTGGCGGGAGTCGCGTATGCCGGGATGCAGTCGCTTCCGATGGCGATGCTCCCCGACGTCATCAGCCACGACGCGAAGCTGCACGGGCCGGGAAGGGCGGGCGCGTTCGGCGGCGTGTGGACGGCGGGTGAGACCACCGGCTTCGCGCTCGGCGCCACCGTGCTCGCGATCGTGCTCGCGGTCACGGGCTACGTGGAGCGCACGAGCGGGCAGGAGGTGACCCAGCCGGGCGAGGCGATCGCCGGCATCGTCATCAGCTTCAGCGTCGTGCCCGCCGCCCTCGTCGCGGTGAGCCTGCTGACGCTTCTGCGCTATGGGCTCCGCCGCGACGACATCGAATGAGTGCGGGCGCGACACCCGCTGCGATCTTGTCTCTGCAACCATGGGACTGCGTGTCAGCCCTAGGCTGAGTTTCCCGCCCGAAGGAGTGCGCCCGTGACCCCGAAGCCGCCGAACCCGCCGCTCGCCGCCGGGACTCGCGCTGCGGTGGATGCCGCGATCGAGGCCGTCTCGGCGGGCTCGCGCACCTGGTCGCTGCTGAGCGTGCGGCAGCGGCAGACCCTGATGCGCCGCCTGCGCGCGACGGTCGGCGCGGTCGCGGCCGAATGGGCCGACGTGGCGTCGACCGCCAAAGGCCTCGAGCCCGGCCACCCGCTACGGGGCGAGGAGTGGCTGTCGGGTCCGTACGCGGCCGTCGTCGCGCTCGACGCCTATGCCGACACGCTGGGCGCGGTCGCCCGCGGCCAGAGCCCGATCGCCCGCGCGAAGCTCCGCTCCGCTCCCGGCGGGCGCACCGTCGTGCCCACGTCGCCGCTGTCGGCGATCGATCATGTGATCCTCTCGGGATACACGACCGAGGTGTGGCTGCAGCCGGGCGTCACGGCATCCGAGGCACGGCGCACCGCCGGACTCGCGCAGCTCCGACCGACGGAGCCGGGCGGAGTCGGGGTCGTGCTGGGTGCGGGCAACGTGGCATCCATCCCGTTCCTCGACGTGCTCTACGAGCTGCTGTCGGCCAACCGCACGGTCGTGCTGAAGGTCAATCCCACGCAGGATCCGCTCGTGCCGGTGTTCGAGCGCGCCCTGGCCCCGCTCATCGAGCCCGGGTTCCTGCGCATCGTGCGCGGCGGAGGCGACGTCGGCGCCTACCTGACGCGGCATCCCTCGATCGCGCACGTGCACATCACGGGAGCCGAGTCGACGTTCCGCGCGATCGTGCCGAGCCTGAAGGCTCCCATCACGGCCGAGCTCGGCGGGGTGTCGCCGATCATCGTCGTCCCGGGAAAGTGGTCGAAGGGCGACCTGCGGTTCCAGGCCGAGCACATCGTCACGATGCGCCTGCAGAACTCGGGGCACAACTGCATCGCCGGCCAGGTCGTCATCCTGAGCTCCGACTGGCCGCAGCGCGACGCGTTCCTCCGCGAGCTGCGCGCCGCCTACGACCGCGCCCCGCGCCGCCCCATCTGGTATCCGAACAGCGACGCCAAGCTCGACGCCGCCCGCGACGCCTACCCGGATGCCGCGTGGTGCGGCGACGGCACGCGCGCCCTCGTGATCACGAGCGACGACGACCGCGATGCCGTCCAGCAGACGGAGTACTTCGCTCCCGTGCTCGGCGTCGTGTCGCTGCCGGGCACGGATCAGCCGTTCGTCGATGAGGCCGTCGTCCACGCGAACGAGCACCTTGTGGGCACGCTCGGCGCCAACGTCATCATCGACCCCGACACGCAGCGCAGGCTCGGCGCGGGATTCGAGCGGTCGATCGCCGACCTCCGCTACGGCACGGTCGCCGTCAACGCGTGGACCGCCTTCGGCTTCCTGACCCCGACGGCGACGTGGGGCGCCTTCCCCGGCGGCACGCTCGAGCACGCGCCGAGCGGCATCGGCGTCGTGCACAACGCGTTCCTCCTCGATCGCGTCGAGCGCACCGTCGTGCGCGGGCCGTTCCGCCCGTTCCCGCGATCGGTCCGCACGGCGCTGTCGTCGCTGCGGGCGGGCCGCCTCGGCGGGCTGTCGGTGCTCCCCAAGCCGCCGTGGTTCGTGACCGCCCGCACGGGAGCCGTCGTGTCAGAAGGACTCACGCGCTTCCGCATCGACGGCAGCCTGCCCCGCCTCCTCGTGACGCTCGTCAGGGCCTTCGGCGCATGAGCGCCCTCGACGCCGACTACATCGTGGTCGGCGCGGGTTCGGCGGGCGCCGCCCTCGCGGGGCGCCTGAGCGAAGACCCGTCGGTCACCGTGCTGCTGATCGAAGCCGGACCGGTCGACAGAGCCCTCGAGCTGCACGTGCCGGCCGCGTTCTCGAAGCTGTTCCGCGGACCCTACGACTGGAACTACGACACCGTGCCGCAGCCCGCGCTCGAAGGCCGCCGCATCTACTGGCCGCGCGGCCGCACCCTCGGCGGCTCGTCCTCGCTCAACGCGATGATGTGGATCCGCGGGTTCGCCGCCGACTACGACGAGTGGGCCGAGACCGCCGGCGAGCAGTGGTCGTGGGAGAGGCTCGTGCCCTACTTCCAGCGGGTGGAGCGCACGCAGGACCCGGAGCATCCCACGCAGGGCGCCGGCGGGGCGCAGCCGATCGAGCACCAGCGCGACCCGCGCCCTCACACGGCCGCATTCCTCGCCGCCGCACGCGAGCTCGGGCACGAGGTCACGCCCGCCAACCTGCCCGACCGGCAGGGGTTCTCACAGACGCGGGTCACGCAGCGCTCCGGCGCCCGCGCCTCGACGGCCGACGCCTATCTGCGTCCCGCCCGCCGGCGTCCGAACCTGCGGATCATCACCGACGCGCTCGTGCACCGCGTCGACCTCGACACAAGCGAGGAGACTCCGCAGGCGACGGGCGTCGAGCTGCAGATCGACGGCATCCGCGTGCACGCCCGCGCCCGGCGCGAAGTGATCCTCTCGGCCGGCGCCATCAACACCCCGCAGCTGCTCATGCTCAGCGGCATCGGCCCCGCCGACCACCTCGCCGAGCACGGCATCGACGTGCGGGTCGACTCTCCCGGCGTCGGCCGCGACCTTCAAGACCACCTCGTCGCCGGCCTCGCGCCCGCCGCCCGCGGCGGCACGCTCTACGGCGCCGAGCGCATCGGCGAACTCGGCCGCTACCTCGCGCGCCGGCGCGGGATGCTCACCTCGAACGTCGCCGAAGCGTACGGATTCATCCGCACGGCGGAGGCCGCGGCATCCGGCACTCCCGACGGACTGCCCGACATCGAGATCATCTTCGCGCCCGCCCCGTACGTCGGCGAAGGGCTCGTGCCGCTGCCCGGCGAGGGCCTCACCGTCGGCGCGATCCTCCTGCGCCCGCGCAGCCGCGGCACGATCCGCCTCGCGTCGGCCGACCCGGCGGAGCCGGCGATCATCGACCCGCGCTACCTCAGCGACCCCGACGGCATCGACGAGCGCACCCTGCGGGCGGGACTCGCCGAGTGCGAACGGCTGCTCGAGACCGAGGCGCTGACCGCTCTCACGACCGGAGACTGGGTGCAGCCCGAAGGCGGTGAGCGCATGACGTCCGCGGAGCGCATCGAACTGTCGCTGCGTCGCTACTCGCACACGCTGTACCACCCCGTGGGAACCGCCCGCATGGGCGCGGATGCGGCATCCGTCGTCGATCCGGATCTGCGCGTGCGCGGCGTCGACGGACTCCGTGTGGCCGACGCATCGGTGATGCCCACGCTGATCCGCGGTCACACCAACGCCCCTGCCATCGTGATCGGCGAAGTGGCTGCCGATCTCCTGCGCTCACGGCGCTGAGCTCACTTCAGCGGAATGCGCGAGAGGCGCGGGCCCCCGAAGGAGTCCGCGCCTCATGACGTGCGTGCGCCGGTTCAGCGACCGCCGCGACGGCCCGCGCCGTTCTGGCGAACGACCGAACCGACCGTGAGCTTGCCGCCCTGGTGGCTGGCGCGGCGGCCCGCCGTGCGGGCGTTGCCGGATGCCGCGGGCTGCTGTGCGCGGGCAGGACGCTCCGCGTGCGCCGCGCGGTCGGTGTGCGAGGTGCGTGCGGCGACGTCGGGACGACCCGACCGGTCGGTGCGACGACGGCCACCCTGACCGCCCTGACCGCCCTGACCGCCCTGGCGCTGGCCCTGGCCGCCGTCGCGGGCGGCGCGCTTGCGCTGGGCGTTCGCGCCCTGGCTGCGACCGCCCCCGCGCTGCGGCGCGACCTTCGGTGCCGGGGCGACGTATTCCGCCACCTCGCCGACGAGCTCGGCGACCTCGGGCGACGCGGCGGTCACGCGCACCGGCGTCGCCGTGATGGCGGCCTTGCGCAGCAGGTCCTTCACGTCCTTCTCCTGGCCGGGGAGCACGAGGGTCACAACCGAGCCCTCGGCGCCGGCGCGGGCGGTGCGGCCCGAACGGTGCAGGTACGCCTTGTGCTCCATGGGCGGGTCGACGTGGATCACCAGCTCGACGTCGTCGACGTGCACGCCGCGCGCCGCGACGTCCGTGGCCACGAGCACCTTGGCCGCGCCCGATGCGAAGGCCGCGAGGTTGCGGTCGCGCTGGGGCTGCGACAGGTTGCCGTGTAGGTCGACGGCAGGGATGCCCTGTGCCGTCAGCTGCTGCGCGAGCTTCTTGGCGTGGTGCTTGGTGCGCATGAAGAGGATGCGGCGGCTCTTGCCCGACGCGAGGGTGCGCACGAGCTCCTTCTTGGCGTCCGGGCTCTCGACGTGGAAGACGTGGTGCGTCATCGCGGCGACGGGCGAGTGCGCCTCGTCGACCGAATGGAGCACCTCGTTCTGCAGGAAGCGCTTGACGAGCTTGTCGACGCCGTTGTCGAGCGTCGCGCTGAACAGCAGGCGTTGGCCGTCGCGGGGCGTCTTGTCGAGGATCCGCGTGACGGCGGGCAGGAAGCCGAGGTCAGCCATGTGGTCGGCCTCGTCGATGACGGTGATCTCGACCGAGTCGAGCGTCAGGTGACGCTGCTGCAGCAGGTCTTCGAGGCGGCCGGGGCAGGCCACGACGATGTCGACGCCCGCCTTCAGCGCAGCCACCTGGCGGTTCTGGTTGACGCCGCCGAAGATGGTCGTCGTCTTCATGCCGTAGGCGGCGGCGAGCGGTTCGAGGGTCGCGTTGATCTGCGTCGCGAGCTCACGCGTGGGCGCCAGCACGAGGCCGAGGATGCGGCCCTGGCGGCGGGCGCCGCCGGCGAGCGCGCCGCCGAGGCGGGCGGCCAGCGGGAGCGAGAAGGCGAGGGTCTTGCCCGATCCGGTCTTGCCGCGGCCGAGCACGTCGCGCCCGGCAAGCGTGTCGGGGAGCGTGTCGACCTGAATGGGGAACGCGTTGGTCTTGCCGTCTGCGGCGAGGACGTCGAGCAGGGGCGCGGGCACGCCGAGCGTGCGGAACGAAGTGTCAGTCATGAAGGAGTTCTCTGAGCGCACGGCGGCGCCCGGTCGGTGGCCCGCGTGCGGATGTGCACACGGGTTCGCCGTACGAAGAATGTCAGCCGATCATCGGCGCGGAGCCGGCGGCGAGGGAAGCGTTCTACGACGCGAGAAGCGCCAGGAACGGCGCTGCAAGTGCTTCCACCCTAGCAGGGCCGCCTGTGCATGCCCTGGTGGGGGTCGGCCTACGAGCCCGGTCGGCTCACAGGTCGCGTCCCGAGACGTCGAACGTGTCGCACGCCCCGACGCCGCCCTCGTATCCGTTCGTGAGCCAGCGCTGCCGCTGCTCGCTCGAGCCGTGCGTCCACGTCTCGGGGTTCGTGCGACCCGACGACTGCTCCTGGATGTGGTCGTCGCCGACGGTGGCGGCCGCGTTGAGCGCGTCGGCACGCTGCTCCTTCGTCGGCTCCTTCAGATAGGGAACGCCGTTGGCATCCTTCTGCTTGGTCATCTGCGCCATCCACGCGCCCGCGAAGCAGTCGGCCTGCAGCTCGGTGCGCACGCCGTTGCTCTCCGGGCCGGTGCCGTTGTTCGGGTACGACTCGAACACCCCGATCAGCTGCTGGATGTGGTGGCCGTACTCGTGAGCCAGCACATAGAGCTGGGCGAGCTCGCCGGCCGAAGCGCCGTACTGCTGGCGAAGGATGCCGAAGAACGTCGGATCGACGTAGATCGTCTCCTCGGGCGGGCAGTAGAAGGGCCCCGTGGCATTCGAGGCCGTGCCGCACGATGTCGACGTCTGCCCGTCGACGATGACGAGCTGCGGCGCGCGGTATCCGTCGACCGCGTCCTCCCAGAACAGGTCGAGCACTCTCTGGCCGAACACGAGACGGCATTCGTCGCTCTCGTTGGCGTCGGCGCCGGTCTCGCAGTTCTCGATCGAGGTGCCCGGGTCGGTCGACGTGCCCGAAGGGCCGCCGAGGAGGCTCGTGAAGTCGCCGCCCGTGAACAGGCTCAGCAGCAGCAGCGCGAGCCCGCCGAGGCCGGCGACGCCGACACCGCCCGCGACCGCACCGCCGCCGCCGCGCCGGCGCGCGGACGAGCCGCCCAGCTCGGCGTTCCTGTTGAACGTCATGCCGATCACCGTACCCCCGGCATCCGCCGTTCCGGGAGGGCTGGGAGCGGAGGCGGTCGCATGGTATTTTCCCCCGCTCGCTCTGCGCGGGCGGGGGCGCCACGGCGTAGGCTCCCGGCATGGTTGATCGTCACGACTCCGTCACCACCGTCTCGGTCACGGGAGCAGGCGGCCAGATCGGCTACGCCCTCCTCTTCCGCATCGCGTCGGGCGCGATGCTGGGCGCCGACCGGCCCGTCAGACTGCAGCTGCTGGAGATCCCGCAGGGGATGAAGGCCGCGGAGGGCACCGCCCTCGAACTGCAGGACTGCGCCTTCCCGCTCCTGCGCGGCGTCGACATCAGCGATGACCCTCGCACCGCCTTCGACGGCGCGAACATCGCCCTACTCGTGGGGGCACGGCCCCGCACCGCCGGCATGGAGCGCGCCGACCTCCTCTCCGCGAACGCCGGCATCTTCGGCCCGCAGGGTGCCGCGCTCGGCGAGGTCGCCGCCGACGACGTGCAGGCGCTCGTGGTGGGCAACCCCGCGAACACGAACGCTCTCATCGCCGCCTCCGCGGCATCCGGCATCCCGGCATCCCGGTTCTCCGCCCTCACGCGCCTCGATCACGACCGTGCACTCGGCCAGCTGTCGGCCAAGCTCGACGCGCCCGTTTCAGAGCTGCGGCACATGACGGTGTGGGGCAACCACTCGGCCACGCAGTTCCCCGACGTGTCGCACGCCACCGTCAGTGGGCGGCCGGTGCTCGACGCGCTGGCCGAGAGGCTCGGCGGGGCGGATGCCGCGACCGCCTGGCTCGACGACGAGTTCATCCCGCGGGTCGCCTCGCGCGGGGCCGAGATCATCTCGGTTCGCGGCTCTTCGTCGGCGGCATCCGCGGCGAACGCCGCGATCGCACACGTGCGCGACGCCCTTCTCGGCACGGGCGACGACTGGACCTCTGCCGCGCTCGTCTCGCGTGGCGAGTACGGCGTTCCCGAAGGGCTCGTGTCGTCGTTCCCCGTCACGAGCGACGGCTCCGGCTACCGCATCGTCGAGGGTCTCGAGCTCGACGGGCGCGCACGCGCACGACTCGACGCCTCGGTCGCCGAGCTCGTCGCCGAGCGCGACGCCGTGCGGCAGCTCGGCGTGCTCAGCTGACCGACTCCTCCGCGCCTGCAGCTAGACGCGCGTCAGCCGGCCGCGCGGCGCGAGTAGTCTCGGGCCGTGGAACTGGTGCCCTCGCTCATCATCGGCGTGGTCGTGATCGCGGCGTCGACAGTGCTGGCCCGACGGCTCAGCATCGCGGGCCCCCTCGTGCTCGTCGCGATCGGTCTCATCGCCTCGCTCTTCCTGCCGGCCTTCGCGGTCGAACCCGAGATCATCCTCGCCGGCGTCCTGCCGCCACTGCTGTTCGCTGCGGCCGTGCGGGTGCCGGCCATCGAGTTCCGGCGCGACGCGCTCCCCATTTCCGGCCTGGCGGTGGTGCTGGTGGTCGTGAGCGCCCTCGTGCTCGGCGCGTTCTTCTGGTGGATGCTTCCCGACCTCGACTTCGCGCTCGCGGTCGCGCTCGGCGCGATCCTCTCGCCCACGGATGCCGTGGCCACCTCCATCGTCAAGAGACTCGGCATCTCGCCGCGCGTCGTCGTCATGCTCGAAGGCGAGAGCCTGCTGAACGACGCGACCGCCCTCGTGCTGCTGCGCAGCGCCGTCGCCGCCGTCGCCGCGGGCTTCTCGTTCTGGGGGACGGTCGGCACGTTCGCGATGGGGGTCGTGGTCGCCGTCGTCATCGGCATCATCGTCGCGATCCTCGCACTGAGGGTGCGGCACGCGCTCACAGACTCCGCGGCATCCACCGCCATCGGGTTCGTCGTGCCGTTCGCCGCCTACTTCCCCACGGAGCACTTCGGCGGCTCCGGTCTGGTCGCCGCGGTCGTCGCGGGCATCGGCGTCGGTCAAGGATCGACACGCTGGTTCACCGCCGAAGAGCGCATCTCCGACCGGCTCAACTGGCGCACGGTCGAGTTCCTGCTCGAAGGCGCGGTCTTCCTCATCATGGGGCTCGAGCTGCGAGACCTCGTGACCGCCAACCTCGAACAGCACAACGGCGTCTGGGTCGCGCTCGGCCTCGCCGCCGCAGCGCTCGCGATCGTGCTCGTCGTGCGCACGGCGTATGTGTCGGGGCTCGTCGCCCTCCAGGGGCGACGAGCGCACACCACGGAGCGGCGCAAACGACTCGAGGCGATGAGCGACCGGCTCGACGCGTTCGATCCGGCGGCGGTGCGCCCGCCGCGCGCGGCCGGCCGGCGCTCGTGGCGCGCGACGGCCGCACGCCGCCTCGCCGGCGACACCCAGGCGATCGAGCGTCGCGTCGACGGCATGCGCGACCGCGTCCGCCGGAGCCTCAACGACCTCGACTACTACCAGGCGTCGGCGCTCGGCTGGAAGCACGGAAGCGTCATCGTGTGGGCGGGGATGCGCGGCGTCGTCACGCTTGCCGCGGCCCAGACGCTCCCGCACACCACCCCGCAGCGCGAGCTGCTCATCCTGACCGCGTTCTTCGTGGCGCTCATCAGCCTCCTGCTGCAGGGCCTGACGCTCCCGTGGCTCATTCGGTCGCTGCGGATCCCCCCGTCGGAGGCCGCCGACCGCTCCGCGGAAGAGGCGCGACTGCTCGACGAGCTGCGCACCGCAGCGCTCGACCGCCTCCGCCGGCCGGGCCTGGCCGGCCCCGACGGAAAGCCGTTCGATCCGGAGCTGCTGAATGCGGTCGGCGCCCGCATGGCCGAGCCGCCGTCCGACGGTGAGGAGAGGACGGAGTCGGCTCGGCGCGAGCTGCGCATCGTGCTGATCGGGGCGATGCGCGAACGCCTCAACGCCCTGTCGCACGAGGGGTCGTATTCGACGGAGACGCTGCGGCACGCGCTCGCCGAGCTCGACGCCGACCAGATGAGCCTGGAGCTGCGGCGTGACGACGCAGACGGGCAGGGCGCCTGACACAATGGAATCCGCGCCGGCGCGACGGCGCATCCGTGATCTCTGGAGGAGCCTCGATGAGCGTCGACCCGCGCGGCCGCGGCCCTGCTGACTACGCCGAGTCGGTGTCGCTTCCTGCCGACACCCAGGCCGTGCCCGCGATCCTGTCGGGATCGGAGTGGTGGGCGGCTCGTCCCGCCGGATCGCGCCTGGTCGGCCTCGTGGTCGCCCGCGACGACCTGCCGAGCGTCATCGAGCAGCGCGACGCGCTCGCGCAGTTCGGCGTTCCGATCGAGGGCTTCCGGCATCCGGCACCAGAGACCGGTGAGAGCTGGTCGGAGCGCCTCACGCGCCTGTTCGGTCGTCTCGAAGGGGGCGACGTCCTCGTGGTGGCCGACAAGCACGCGCTCGGCCGCGACGTCGACGAGGAGACCCGCACGTTCAACGAGCTGCGCCGACGCGGTGTCATCGTGAAGGTGCTCGGCGCCCGCGCCTGACGTTCGCAGCGCTCCGGCGGGGGCTGGCAGGATGAGGGAAGTCGTCCGCTGATGAACGGTGCCCACGTGAGCGATTCGCCCGAGAACCCTCCCACGCCGCCGACACGCGCGTCGGCAGAGGAGTCTGCGGGGGGTGTCGCTCTGCTCGCCGAGCTGTGGGACGACGAGCGCGTGCCCGCCGGATTCGCGACCGCGACGCGGGAGCGCCGACGCTGGCCGGGCATGGTCGCGATGCTCGTCGTGGTCGCGCTCCTCGCCGTTGCGGGCTGGTACGCGGCGTACGCGGTGCTCGGGCGCGCCCCGCAGGCGGCCATCGAGACGCGAACGCCCGTGGTCGTCGAACCTGAGCCCGCGACGTTCCGCCTCCCGTCGACCGGGTCGTATGCCGTGAAGGTCTCAGGTGGCGGAGGCATCTTCGGCGACGCCGACGACGGGGCGGCGGGCTTCACGCTCTCGCAGGCGCCGGAGAGGGCGCGCCCGATAGCGAGCATCACGAAGCTCATCACCGCGCTCGTCGTGCTCGACGCTCGGCCGCTCGACGACGCCGACGATCCCGGGCCGACGCTGCACTTCGATCGCGCCGACCATGCGCTGTACGACAAGTACTACGTGCGGAACGCGACGATCGCTCGGATGCCGACCGGCAGCAGCATGACGCTGCGGGAGGCCCTGCAGATGATGCTCGTGATCTCGGCATCCAACTACGCGGAGGCGGTCGCGAACTGGGCGTTCGGCGGGCCCTGGGGATACACGCAGGCGGTGGAACGCTGGCTCGACGAATATGGGCTCGATGACACGACCATCGTCGAGCCGACGGGCATCGATCCCCGCAACACGAGCTCTCCCGCCGACCTCGTCCGGATCGGCGAGCTCGCGATGAAGAACCCTGCGATCGCGACGATCGTCGGGATGCCGCACCTCGACGTCGAGGGGCACAGCGGCGCCAACACGAACACGCTGCTCGGGCAGAACGGCGTGCGCGGTCTCAAGACCGGCACGCTCAATTCCAGCGGCGCGAACCTGCTGTTCCAGGCGGAGCTCGCCATCGGCCCCGGCGAGCCGGTGATCGTGACGGGCGCCGTGCTGGGCGGGCCGTCGCGGGCGGCGGTCGACAGTCAGGTGAACGCACTGCTCGACAGCATCCGCGCCGGCTACCGGCCGGTCACCGTCGCACGGGGCGGCAACCGGGTGGGCACATACACGACGCCGTGGGGGGCCGAGGCCGATATCGTGCTGGAGCGAGACGCCGTTGTGCACGCCTGGTCGGACGCACACGTCGCGTCCGCCGTGACGCTCACTGCACTGCCCGACGGGCCGGCGCTGCCTCGCGGCACCGTGATGGGCGAGGCGACGTTCACCGCCGGGGATCGCACCGAGCGCGTGCCGGTGGTGCTGGATGCCGACGTCGAGGCACCCGACACGTGGTGGCGCCTCACCCACCTGGTGGAGCTCGACGGCTGGCCGTAGACCGCCGGCGCCCCGAGACCGTCGCGGCCGCGGGTGAGTAGTCGTCACACCGCCAGGTGCTTATGATCCACATGGCGGCGGAAGCGCTCACGAAAGCGCACTCATTTAAGCGTCGGCCGAGGAGCGTAGACGCGCACGGACGCGCGACGGCGGCGTTCCACGCACACGACGGACGCTCGCGCCGCGCGATGGCCCCTCACGAAGGAGAGAAATGTCCATAAGGTCGATGGTTCACTCTGAACGATCTCCACACCACCCAGCGCTCCCGCTCCGGGGGATGCTCGGCACCGCGGGGCTTGCCGCCGCCGCCTCGATCATGCTGTGGTCGCCACAGGGCGCGTATGCCCTGTGGGAAGAAGACGCCATCTCGGTGGGCGGCGGCGTCTTTAGCACGGGCGAAGTGGCGCTGGAGATCAGCGGCCCCTTGTCTGTCGCCGTGGACGGCGTTGCCATCGACCCGAGTGCGGACCTTGTCTGCGTCGGCGATGCCGCGACGATCGCCATCCCCGTGACGGTGCGAGCGACGGGAACCAGCATGAGCCCGATGCTTCACCGCAGCGGCTCGACCAACGCTCCCGCGCAGGTGACGGACGTCGATCTGGACGACGTCAACGCCGCCCTTTCTCCCGCGCCTGTCGCACAGGAGCACGTCATTCACCTGGACGTCCTGAGCTACAAGGCCGGCGTCGTCCACGTGCAGGAGGAGCTTGCGCTCACCGTTCGCGAGGGTGCCGCGTGGGCACCGCACGTCGACGTCGCGACCACCCTCACGTTCGATGACACGACGCGGGCTTGCGAAGCGAAGATCGTCACCACCTGGGACACCGCGCTGTCGGAACAGCCGCCGACGATCCTGTTCGGTGCCGGGAGCGGGGGCACTCTTGACTGGGGCGACGGCTCTCCCGTTCAGGACATCGAGCCGGAAGTCCCGATGATCGCCCCGCTGCCGGACGGACCGGGAAAGAAGCTCACGGTCACCATCAACGGCCGAGTGCCGCACGTGAAGTTCCCCAGTTCCTCGCTCCCCGAGACCCTCGTCTCCGTCGACAGATGGGACGAGGGAACACGCACCACGTCGCTGGCCGGCGCATTCGAATCCCTCGACTACCTGGAAAGCGTCGTCTCCCCGCCGCGGACCGTGACCGATGTGTCCGGAGCCTTCGCGGGCATCCGCACGAACGTACGTGTTGATCATTGGGACACCTCGAACATCACGAACATGTCCCGGCTCTTCACCAGCGCGAGGTCGTTTGACGGAGACCTGAGCGGCTGGGACACGTCGAAAGTCACGGACATGAACACCATGTTCGAGCAGGCGAACGCATTCACCGGACGCGGCCTGTCCGAGTGGGACACGTCCAGTGCGGTCAACATGGGCCGCATGTTCAAGGACACCCCGAGGTTCAATGCGGACCTGTCCAACTGGAACACATCCAGCGCCACGGCCATGAGAAGCATGTTCAGCGGGGCGTACGCCTTCAACGCGGACCTCTCACGCTGGCAGACCGGCAACGTGACCGACATGGACAACATGTTCTACCTTGCGGCCAGATTCAGTGGCGATCTGCGCGCGTGGAACGTCCAGCACATCCCAGTCCAGCCCCCGAACTTCGGGTACGGCTCACTCATCACCCACTACCCGATCTGGGGCACGACCGGTCTCGCTGCCGACGACGAGGCGCCCGCCCGTGACGACGCCCCGCGGCCGGGCCCCGACCTCGCCCCCGAGGACGAGGAACTCGTGAGCGACGACGTTGAGGGTGTTGACGGCGGCGACGCGGCGACAGAGACCGAGTCGGCACCGCAGACAGAGGGTTGGGAGGAACCCGAGGCGACTGAACTCGGCGATGACGAGACATTCGCGGAGGCGCTCCAGCGCCCTGAGGAGGAGGCTGATTCACCCGGCGACGAGTAGCAGCTGCGATCACCGGTGCTGATCAGCGGGCGCGACCTGAGAGCAGGTCGCGCCCGCTGTGTGCACTCGCCGCACCGCGGCAGGTCTTGCAGGTCTCGGCACCCTGCCATTGGTACTGGGCGATCTGAAGCCGGACTACGTCGACATGATCCGCGCCCTCGGAGGACAGGTGATCACCCTCGGCCGTGGGCGCGGGCACCTGAACATCCTCGATCCGGGTGAAGCGATCGAAGCAGCCGAGCGGCTGCGTCAGGCCGGCAAGGAGAAGGAGCGAGCCCAGGTCCTCGCAGACGCCCACGGCCGCCGCCACACCATGGTGTCCGCCCTGCTCACCATCCTCCGCAAGGAGCCGCCGACCGACCGTGAGGAGTCGATCATCGACCGCGCGCTGCGGGTCCTCGACGAGCGGCACCAGGGCGTGCCGGTGCTCGGAGACCTGCTGCGGGTGATCCAAGAGGCTCCGCCGGAAGTGCGCGCTGTCGCTCTCGACCGTGGCGACGACACCCGGTACAAGGCGATCACGGAGAACCTGGAGGCGTCGCTGATCAGCCTGACATCCGGCGGGCGACTGGGGGAGACCTTCGGGCACGCGACCGATGTACCGATGCGACGCGACCGCCCTGTGGTCTACAACGTGTCCTCCATCGACGACTCCGACACGGACATGCAGGCGGCGATCCTCCTAGCCTGCTGGTCGGCCGGATTCGGCACCGTCAACGTCGCGAACGCGTTGGCGGATGCCGGCCTGGAACCTCGCCGCCACTACTTCGTCATCCTCGACGAGCTGTGGCGGGCATTGCGCGCCGGGCGCGGCATGGTCGACCGGGTCGACGCGCTCACGCGCCTGAACCGGCAGCGCGGCGTCGGCCTGGCGATGATCTCTCACACCATGAGCGACCTTCTCGCGCTTCCCACCGATGAGGACCGTATGAAGGCGCGCGGCTTCGTCGAACGCGCCGGCATGGTCGTGTGCGGCGGGCTGCCGGGCGCGGAGATGCCGATGCTCACCAGCGCTGTCCCGCTCTCTCGCGCAGAGCAAGAACTTCTTACCTCCTGGCAGGACCCGGGCACCTGGGACTCCGGACCGGGGTCCGAGCCACCCGGGCGCGGCAAGTTCCTGATCAAGGTGGGCGGGCATCCCGGCATCCCCATCAAGGTCGAGCTGATCGAAGCCGAACGGGCGATCAACGACACCAACAAGCTCTGGCACGCCGCTTCGGCGTTTCCGGTACCGGACGAGTCCAATCCGACGATCGGTCTGCAAGGCGCCGAGCACGCCGTGACGGAGTTCACCGCTGCGGTGGCCGGCGCCGCTCCCCTCGAGCGCGAAGGCGGGGCGGCATGAGTGCGACCAACAAGCGCGGGCAGGGGATCGACGGATCCACGATCGCCCTGCTGATCGCCGTCGTTGCCGCGTTCGCCGTGCTCGGCAGCGTCTGGGGAGCGGTCGCACTCGGATCACAGCTGGAGGGAGTGAACGAAGGGCGCACCGCGGACCCGTTCGAGGTGTTCTTCGGGGTGCTGCGCGGCACCGTCCTCTGGCCTGCGGCCGCCACCTGGATTCTCGCCGTGATCCTCGCGATCGTCGTCGCCGTCGCGGTCCTGGTCGTCGTGGCGATCGGGCGAGCTCGCAAGCGGCGCACGGCCGTCGACGCGGCCGCAGTCCATATGGGCAAGGGCAAGCAGCTGCGCTCGCTGTCGGCGACCGGCGCTCGTCAGACCGCGCAGCGTCTTGGAGTGCAGGACTGGGTCGGCGTGCTCATCGGCATCACGGTCGCGGGCCGCCAGAAGATCTACGCGTCCCCAGAGGACATGATCACCCTCATCGCCGGCCCCCGCGTCGGCAAGTCGACCGCGTACGTCATCCCCACCATCGCGGACGCGCCAGGCGCTGTCCTGACCACGTCGAACAACCGATCTGGGGGCGCTGCCTCGCTGCCGCGCCGTGGTGTTCGCCTCGGCGCGCCGGCGATCCTGGTGGAAACCGTGCCGTGGATGAGCGGCCCGCACGCTGACGAGTTGCGTGCCTCAATTGCCGCGCACGATCCGTCTCGCGCGGTCGCCGCGCCGGATGGGTCGGCAGCAGTCGGGGAGCAGGTCAGCCGTGCGGTGGAGGCGGTCAGGACGAAGGCGGACGCGTGAGTGACGTGCTGGACGACTTTCGGGATGACGACATCGCCGATGTCGACGAGGCACCGGCCCTGATGTATGGCTCCGTGGACGAGTTCGTGCGCGAGTACTTGCGCCACATGTACACCCGCCCCGTAGGAGGCGGAAATGCCCGCTACCGCTGGGCGGCGGACTGGTGGCGTCACCCCGAGGCCGTCGCACGCCTCGAGGGACTGTGGCGATCGTGGGAGCACCTGCGTCAGGACCCGGCGATCGGCGCGAGCACCTGGTGGCGCGACCATGCCGACCACCACATGACGATCCTGCTCAGCCCCGACGGCCCGTTCGCCCGCTCGAAGGACGCGTGCGACCCCGGGGAACCGCTGCCCTACATTGAACCGCCAGCGGGCTGGTTCCCCGACATGCGCAGCTGACCAGAACACGGACAAAATCGCGGGGCAAGTGAGGCCAACGCTGATCACTCTCGACGGCCCACGAGCCGACGACACTATACGGGTCCAGCTCGAGCGGTCCATGGCACCCGTTTCGAGGACGGTCAGGCGGGAGTTGCTGGCCGACCCGCCGGACATGGCAGCACCTCGTCGACGAGAGGCCAGCGGTAACGACGCAGCCGAGCGAGCTCGCGGGGCAGACTGCCTTGCTTGTGCGCGTCGGCGAGCCGGGTCACCAGCCCGCGATCAGCTACTCGGTGCCCGTGCCGGGCAGCGACGGTTCCGGGTGCCGTCCAGACTGGCCTCGTTCAGTTGTCGTCTAGAACGAGGACAGAACGAGGACCCCGCCCGCGGCCGTACCCGAGCGGCGCATCATGCGGATGTGCACTCGAACGGCGAGGCAGCTGAGAGGGACTACCGCGGGTGGGTCTCACCGTCGCGGCAGGAGTCTGGGGCGCGATTCAACTCGGGCGACCAGGGAACGCCCCCGCGGCCAAGGCATACGAGAGCACGCGCGCATAGCTGGGAGACCTGCGGCGCCATCCGCGCCGACCGGGGAGGTGAAGGTGCGACCGGGCATGAATGAGGTCTGCATCCAGCCGTTCCGCCGCTCCACCATTCCCCTGGACTCCAGGTCGTAGGGCCGCAGCTGGCCCACCCTCATGGCGAGCGTGCCGGGGAGCGCGAACACCACCTGCGCCAGGTGCGCCTTCTGGCCGCCGACGCCGGTGGCTGCCTTCCCGAGACGCCTGCGGCAGAGGGTCAGCCCCGAGGCCGCGAGGCTGACCCGGTTTGCATGACGTTAGCTACGGTGAGCGTATGGGTGAGCGATCGCGCGTCGAATAGCTTCGCGCTTCGAATATGGATCTGAGACGGCGACGATAAGGTTGTCAAAGGTCTCCCCTTTGAGTCGGATTTGAAGAGCGGGCGCGCCGGGGCGAGCAAGTACAAGACTGCGTTCGTGCAAGCTGCGCCAAGTACCAATCTTCGATAGGCCCGGCACCCATATGCCGGGGGCTCTGATGCCGGTCACCGCCAGAGTCGGCATCACCTCGGCTGAGATGACAGAGGCAAGCGGGACCCTCACGTTGCCTCGCAGGGCAGCTATTCGCTCGGCTAGCCCGAGCTCAATGACGATTTCGTGCTCAAGCACGCGAATTTGAGCCATTCCTCTTTCCTCCCCTGAAGCCCAGTTGCTGAGACGAGACGTTATCACATGTGATAATGTTCTAGCTCATGGGAACAAAAGCCGGAGTTGCCGAGGCAATCCTCCATCCGCAACGCATGTCGATTCTGCGTGCCCTCGGCGCTGGCCCGCTCACGACGAGGCAGCTGGCGGAGGCACTTCCCGACATCCCCCAAGCGACGCTCTACCGCCACATCGCGCTGTTGCATGAGGTGCAAGTGCTGACGATCGCCTCTGAGCGACCAGTTCGAGGAACGATCGAGAGAACCTACGCCCTGGGCAGCGACACCATCTTGAGCGCCCATGACCTGGCCGGCGCGAGCAAGGAAGACCACTTCCGGTTCTTCGCCACCTTCGTTGCCGGGCTTATGGCCGAGTACGGGCAGTACCTCGAGCGCCCCTCCGTTGATCTAGAGCGCGATCTGGTGGGGTATCAGGAGCACGTCCTGAACCTGACAGACGACGAACTTGCCCAGATGATTGGCGAACTCGGCGCCGTTATCCGGTCGCGACTCAAGCAGCCGCCCGCAGCGGGCCGCAGACCGCGACTGTTCGCAACGATCACCATGCCCGCAGACCGTATCCGGAGGAAGAAGCCATGACCGCCACGACGCCGGCCCTCGCATCACGCAGGATGCGCTTCAGTGCCGCCGCGCTCATTCCTGCCCCGATCATCGCCTGTGCGCTCGTGCTCACCTACACCGGTGGAGTCGACGTGATATCCGCAGTTCTAGGGGCTGTCGGATGGGTAGTTGCGTTACTGCTCAGGCAGCCCGTCGCGGTCCTCGCGAGCCGTCGAGCGAACAAAGCGCGACCGGCAGCAGTTGTTGGTTGGTTCTCAGGTCCGGCCGAGGAACTTGTGCGTCTCGGTATCGTACTGCTTGCAATCCGCACAGTGGACGAGGCGGTCTGGGCCGGTTTCGGTTGGGCGGCAGTCGAAGTGCTGCTTATCGCAGTCAACACTCTCGCAGTCGCCAACCTTCTCACAAAAGACGACCCGAAGTCGCTCGAAGCGCGAGCGATCCTGGAAGGTCACGGGATGCTCACCCAACATCACCCTGCGTGGGGCCTTTTCGAGCGGCTGAGCGCAACGATGCTGCACATCGGCTTCACGCTGCTGCTCTTCGCCGAGCCCTGGCTCGTGCTCCTCACTATTCCCGCGCACTCGTTGATCAATGTGTTTGCCGTTCGGATGGCGAAGAAGAACATCGCGCTCACGGAGAGCGTCCTCGCCGTCACCTCCATGTCGGTGCTGCTGTTGGGTGTAGCGGCGGCCCTCCACAGCCAACTCTGAAAGGAGTCGCTCCGCGCGAGCTGCACGGACGGCAGGTTGCACTGTTTCTCATCCTGAAGAATGCCCACCTTCGCCATCTCGACAGCTGTGCCGTGAGACGACCAACCCCAACCCTGCTACGTCGTTGATGAACTCCTAAGCGATCCCGGCCGTCCGCCGTGGGCTGCGGCGCGTGGATCGTGATGAACAATCGGTACCGAAATCCTGGCCAGGCATCGCCGCTTCCCGGGGCGTCGGCTTCCGCAGTTGAAAGGAAACTCCGTGCTCAAAGCGACCGCCCCGTCCCCTCCTGATCTTCGCACCGCGACCACTGTGATCGGAGCGATCATCCTTGCCAGCGTCGGTGCGCTAGCGGGATTGTCATGGAGCGGTACCGGCGTCACCGGCACCCACGTGGTGGAGACGACCGTTGAGTTCGGCAACTCTTTCGGCATCACCCAAATGGGCGACATCGCCGGGGAAGCAGGCCTCCTCGCTCTGCTGGCCCTCACCGGCATCATCTACTGGCGCTCGCGCCGCTCCCTACCGGCCATGAGCAGAGTGATCACCGGAGGCATCGGAGTTGCGGTGGCGTACGTCACCAGTGAACTGCTCAAGACCGCTTTCAAGCAGCAGAGACCCTGCGCGGCACTGCCCAACCTCGTGATCGAGCACTGCCCACCAGCAGGGGACTGGTCGCTTCCGAGTAACCACGCAACGATCGCGTTCGCGCTGGCTACAGCGATCGCGCTCACAGCCGCAGCTGCAACTGCAGCGGCACTGCCGCTGGCTCTTCTCGTGATCAGCGCCCGAGTTGCCTCCGGCGAACACTACCCGCATGACGTGATCGACGGGGCGCTCCTCGGGGTTCTAGTCACGCTCACGATCACGGTGCTGGTCACACCGCACATGCTGAAACTGCTACGCCGGCTGACAAGCGTGCAGTTCATTGCGCCTCTGATCAGTACCGCCGGTCCTCGCCGGCGTTAGGCAGACTTGTGGGAGAGCAACTACCGCGTCTATGGAGTCCGCAAGCTATGGAAGGCCGCCCGCCGGGCGGGCATGGTGATCGGTCTGGACCAGACGGCCCGGTTGATGCGCGCCGCAGGGCTCGAGACGGTCGAAGCGGGTGAAGACCACCCGGCCCGATCCGACCCTGGCGAGGCACCCGGATCTGGTGCGCCGGGAGTTCACCGCGACCGCGCCGAACCGGCTCTGGGTGACGGATCTGACGTTCGTGCCCACCTGGGCCGGTGTCGCCTACGTGTGCTTCATCGTCACGCGTTCTCGCGCATGATCGTGGGCTGGCGGGTCGCATCGCACATGCGCACCGAGATGGTGCTCGACGCGATCGAGATGGCCCGCTGGTCGCGCAGTCGCCACCACGACGACCTGCGGTGTCATTCCGACGCAGGATCTCAATTCACGTCGATCCGCTACGGCGGACGGCTCGTGGAGATCGGCGCGACCCCGTCGATCGGCACAGTCGGCGATAGCTACGACAATGCCCCGGCCGAGACCGTGAACGGCTACTACAAGCCGAACTCGTCCGCGGAGCCGCACAATCCGGGCCGTGGAAGACCGTCGAGGATCTCGAGCTCGCGACCCCGGCTGGGTGCACTGGCACAACACGCAGCGGCTCCACGGCTACCTCGGCGACGTCTCGCCGGTCGAGTTCGAGAACGCGTTCTCTGCTGTCCAAGCCGACCGCGAACTGCTCGTCGGAATCAAATTGCGCGAGCTTCCATCAAACCCAGGGCGCTTCACCCATCGTGGGGATGACGGCAGGGATCGGGATCCCCCGTTCGAAGTCGGTAGCGCTCACCGCTGTCCGTGATGGTTGCGCCGCCAACGGCTCAGGCGGCGAGCAGCGACGTCGGGAGGGACCGCTGGATGAGCTGCTCATCCGTGGAGTGACGGGCTCTTGGAGGACTTGCCCACCGAACGTCCGGTCACGATCCTCCGCCATGATTTGGCTCTAGCAGTACGGAGAGCAGCTCGCAAAGTGCGGCTGTTGCTCCATACACGAGGGCGGGCACACGGAGATCGGCGAGCCACAGGAGCACGGCGGCCCCGAGGAAGACGGTTAGTTCGGCGATCACCCGCCAGGGCGCGTTAAGTCGGGTGTCGGAGTTGGGTGCCATGAACGCACTCCAGATCACGACAACGAGGAGTGGGGCGAGTATCGCAGCTACTACGCGCCATACCGGGTGCGGGACGAGACGGAATGCGGTGTACGCGTATGCGGCGACACCGGCGAGTTCAAGCATGAACTTCAACGCCAGGTTTGTGGTGACGAGTGTAATCACGACCGCTACCCGATGGCTGTGGCTGGAACGAGCGAGTCAGTGAGACGGCGCCGGAGATGCGCGCGGCGTATTCGTAGATCCATGGCGTCTCCAAGACGTATCGGATAGGGGAGCGTGGCGGGAAATCCGCCGGGCATCTGGGATGCCGGAGCTATGCCTGCAAGACGAGCAACGCCATCTGCATGTCGAGCGCGAAGTGCACGATTAGCAGGTAGGGGAGGATGCCCGGGCGCTTCCTGAGGACGACGGACAGGAGGAGCGCGAAGGGAAGGAACATCGCCGCTCGCCAGAGGATGAAGGAGGGGTCGAAAAGCAGCGGGAGGGTGGCGTGCTGGAGGGCGTGAAACACTGCGGGCACGAGAACGACCGTCCATGCGGGCGCTTTCAGCGCAGCCAGTCGCGGCTGCACGTATCCGTAGTACGTGGGCAGCTCAGCCAGCGCGGTTGTGAGGGGGAACAACAGGATTGCCAGTACCGCCGCCCAGACAGGCAGGGGCTGAACGAGCATGTTTAAAGCCTCTTGCGCGTCGCCGAAAAGGAGGGTCGCCAAACCGATGTTCGGCAGCGCGGCCAATGGCACCGCCAGCACGAGCGTGACCAGCGCGACGCCCAGATCGCGGCGAACTGTGGCCCTTCTTGGAAGGTATAGCGAGCGAAGGGACGACCCGTCCTGCCGCAGGTAGTACGCAAGCATCCCGAGGTTGACGAGGTTCGCGGCTGAAGCGGTCAGAGGCCACCACGCGGCGGACGCAGCCCACGCATCAGGGGTTCCTTCAAGGGCGAGCGCTGCGGCGATCGCCGCCTGGAACGCGGCGAAAAGGCTGATCCTAAGCAGCAGAAGCTCGATCAGCCGCCTAAGGGGCACGGGACGTGTTTGAGGTGCCCGAGTGGGCGCAGTGATCGTCATTGGGTCCTCCAAAGTTCTGGGGTGATTATGAGTTGTTTGCGGGTGTTGGCTGGCTCTGCTCGAACAGTTCGACTGCGGTGCGCCAAGCGGCGTCTATGTCGGCCTCCGGCGGGAAGCGGCCGGCGAGCTCCAGATCAACCAGCCCATGAGCCAGCGCCCACAACGCCCGGGCGCGGTCTTGATCGCCCGCGACCGCAGCCAGCACGGGCTCCGCCGCTGCCTCCTCCGCCCCTGGCGCAAGCAGATCGCGATGCAGCGGGACGCGAGTGAACAGGTTGTACTCGGCCGGGTTGGCCAGCGCCCAACCGCGGTAAGCGTCGCCGAGGGATCGGACGCCGGGCTGAGCGCGGCTGAGCGCTTGTCCGATACTTCGCAGCGCTCGCTCCTGCAGGCCTGCGATGACCTCATCCTTCCCACTCACGTGCTTGTAGAGGGAGGGCGCGCGGATCCCGAGCACATCGGCTAGCTTCCGCATGGAAAGCTCTGAATGTCCCTGCTCAATAAGAATCCGTGACGCGGCATCGAGAATTTGCTCTTTCCGTGTCATGCCGCTGAAGCTCTTTCCTCGGCTCGAGCGCGCAGAGCGCGATTCATCACTTCGAAACCGGACTCTGTTCTTCTCAGCGTCTCGGACATGAACGGCACGAGAAGCCCTGTGAAGGTCTCCGAGTGCGTGAACAAAGTCCCTCTGCCCGAGTGCTCCACACGGAATGCGTGCGACCCGTCGAAGATGCCGGGAACCCCGACCGAACCCAACCAACGCAGCTCGCGACCCTCCTCAAGGACGGTGACCCGAGGGCGGAACCGCATCCCTTTGCCGCCAGGTGGCCGCACCTCTATGTCCAGCCGCTGGCCCAGCGCGATCTGACCGTTCATACGCGTGATGAACGGGTTCCACTCCGGGTAACGAGCATTGTCCATAAGTACGCCCCAGACTTCGTCCGGAGGTGCATCGATGGCTGTGGTGGTCTCAATCTGCCGCATCGCGAACTCCTATGACTAACGGTGTTAGCCATCATAGGCTAACGGTGTTAGCTTGTCCAGTGGTGTTTGGCCATCGTGAGCCATCGTCGATTAGGACGAGCGCTGCACGGGTCATCCGGATGAAGTCGCCGGCGTCGGGGGCGTCGATCGAGGCCGGAACTGCGCAGCAGGAGCCACAGGCCGACGCGCAGCGACAGCCGGTCCAGGGCCGACAGACGCTCGGGTCGCGAGCGGAGGTCGCTCAGGCGTTGCTGAACGCGGTCGAGAGACCGCACGGGCATGAAGGTGGTGTTCATCGTGGTCTCGTTTCGAGCGGGATGGATGGGGCGTGCCCGGAGGCGGGCGGGTCGCGGGAACGCGACGGCGAGGGTGTCCGGGAGGACGTGGCGGCAGACCGTCGGCGCGGCCAGGAGCATCGTCGATGCGCAAGCAAGTCCGCACGAGTCATCCGTCGAACTCAGTCAGGGGATACGACCTGACGCGGGCGCTTCCGCTCACCGGCTTCCACGACCGGCAGCTGACGAAGCAGGATCAGCAGGACGATGAGCGCGATCATTACCGCCCAGCCGCTCACTCCTAGCAGCCCCGTCACGGCGGCATCGATAGGACCGGCGGAGGCCAACAGCACTCCGAGAGAGGCGACGCCGTTCATGAAGCCGTGCGCGATCGCGGCCGTCCACACGGTTCCGGAAGCGAGTGTGAGCCAGCCGAGCAGCACCGACAGCAGCATGCAGAAGACCATCATCAGGCCCAGTGCGGCGACTGGGTTGTGTCCCGGGTAGTTGTAGCCGAGCAGGATCACGGGCGCGTGCCAGAGGCCCCACACGGCGCCCGTGATCAGCATGGCGGGCCACTGTCCCAGCGGAAGGAGCCGCGCCTGGAGGAAGCCGCGCCATCCGATCTCCTCGCCGAGTGCGGGAATTACGTTGAGGATCGGAGCCACCAGCATCGCGCCGATCTGCAGTGCAACGAGGGCTTGAATGGGCACATCCGGCAGGGACGCCCCTGGGACGGCGGAGACCGCCTCGCGAGCGCCGCTGAAGTGCTCGAGGTCGAACCGATACGCTCCCAGCGCTGCAGCCACAACGAGCGATCCGAGGGTCGCAACAATTGGCCCCAGCCAAGCAATCACTGCGTACGGCGCCCACCTGCGAAACGGAAGGCGCGGTTTGAGGGAAGTTATTTCAAGGAAGCGGCGGTCCTCCCTATTGGTCAGGTGCACGAGGCCCGCGGCGAATGCAGGGATGAACATCATCGCCACGAGGAGAACAGGTGCGCCTGGTGTGCGCAGACCCTGACCACTGACCCAAAGGGGCGAGGCGACCAGCCACGCGCCGCCGAGGGCCAGCAACAAGAAGAGCGCGATGGGGCGCGCCGCGATTGAGTGCCTCATGAATGATCCTCCGATTGATTTTGGGGCCGGCCCGAGCTTCCCCGCCCGGGAGAACTCCCGGCGCATAAGGGCCTGGCGGGCGGTAAGCCCGACAACGAAAGCCGCAACCCGTCGGACGACCAGGAGCCTAACAGTGTTAGCCTGATTCCGCTAACGCTGTTAGCCCTGGGCCGGCCCAGCAAGTGCCCTCGTCCCTTCTATGGAGTAGGAGATCATGCGCGCATTCACCGAGAACGACATCCGCGCTTCCTTCGTCAATGCCTCTCTGCGGGAACGAAACGGTCTGATAGTTCCGTCGCTTACTGAGATCGAGTGGGACAGGTTGGACTATTTCGGCTGGCGCGATCCGAAGCAGCCGCTCGCCGGCTTCATCGTCGTGCCAGTGGATGACGAGCCCATCGGGATCCTGTTGCGCCAAACCGAGCAGCGCGTGCGCGAACGGGCACTGTGCTCGTGGTGTGAAGACGTCACCTTGCCCAACGAGGTCGTCTTCTTCGGCGCGAAGCGCGCGGGCAAGGCAGGTCGCAACGGAGACTCCATCGGAACGCTTCTGTGCGAGCGCTTCGAGTGCTCGGCGAACGTGCGACGACCGGTGCCGCCCGCATATCTGGGGTTCGATGTAAGAGCCGCACGCCTGCGCCGAATCGAGACGCTGCGTGCGCGGGCCCAGACATTTGCTCGCGACATCCGCGATGGCGCCTGAAATCTGCGCCTGAGCCGCGACGCGAAGTGCGGCGTGGAATCGCATCGGCGACCCGCCTAAGACTTGTGCCGACCGGGGGCTTCGCCGGCTATCACGAGGACATGTCGGTCTTCTGCGGTTTCGTCGGCGACTTCCGTCGCCTGCTTGGCGAGGGCATTCTTGGCAGAAAGAGCCTGTGCTTAGTGCCCGGGTGCGGTGGTGACTCCGCGCACGTGCAGCAGTCCGAAGAGGGCAGAGGAGAGCAGTACCGCATGGGTGCGCCTCTTGCCCCCGCGAGTGCCCCTAGCGTCCGACGTATTCGGCGAGGTGCTGACCCGTGAGGGTGCTGCGGGCGGTGACGAGGTCGGCGGGGGTGCCCTCGAAGACGATCCGCCCGCCGTCGTGACCGGCGCCGGGGCCGAGGTCGATGACCCAGTCGGCGTGCGCCATGACGGCCTGGTGGTGCTCGATCACGATGACGGAGTTGCCAGCGTCCACGAGACGGTCGAGCAGCGCGAGCAGGTTGTCGACGTCGGCGAGGTGGAGACCGGTCGTGGGCTCGTCGAGCACGTAGACAGCTCCCTTCTTCGCCATCGAGATCGCGAGTTTGAGGCGCTGCCGCTCGCCACCCGACAGCGTGTTCAGGGCCTGTCCGAGCGTGATGTAGCCGAGCCCCACATCGACCATGCGGTCGAGGATGACGTGCGCCGGACCCTTCGGGAAGAACTCGAGAGCCTCATCGGCCGACATGGCGAGCACTTCGGCGATGTTGCGCCCCTCGAGGCGGTATTCGAGCACCTCATCGCTGAACCCGGAGCCGTCGCACACCTCGCACAGGGTCTCGACACTCTGGGTGAAGCCGAGGTTCGTGATGATGACCCCCAGCCCTTTGCACGCCGGGCACGCCCCCTCGGAGTTCGCGCTGAAGAGCCCGGGCTTGACGCCGTTGGCTTTGGCGAAGGCCGACCGGATCGCGTCGAGGATGCCGGTGTAGGTCGCGGGGCTGCTGCGCCGCGATCCTTTGATGGGCGACTGGTCGACGATCACGACATCGTCGAACTTCGGCAGGTTGCCGTGGATGAGCGACGACTTGCCCGAGCCTGCGACACCGGTGACGACCGTGAGGATGCCGAGCGGGATGTCGACGTCGACGTCTTTGAGGTTGTGCTGGTTTGCGCCGCGGATCTCGAGGTGACCCTTCGCGGAGCGAGTGGAGTCTTTGAGCCGTGCGCGGTGGTCGAGGTGACGGCCGGTGAGCGTGTCTGAGCGACGGAGACCCTCGACATCGCCCTCATAGGTGATGGTGCCGCCGTTGCGGCCCGCACCGGGGCCGAGGTCGACGATGTGGTCGGCGATCGCGATGACCTCCGGTTTGTGCTCGACGACGAGCACCGTGTTGCCCTTGTCGCGCAGGTGTCCGAGCAGCCGGTTCGTCCGCTGCACGTCGTGCGGGTGGAGTCCGGCGGTGGGCTCGTCGAACACGTACGTGACGTCGGTGAGACTCGACCCGAGGTGACGGATCATCTTGGTGCGCTGAGCCTCACCGCCGGACAGAGTGCCGCTCGATCGATCGAGCGACAGGTAGCCGAGGCCGATGTCGATGAAGGAGGCGACGGTCTGCTTGAGCCCTGCCATCAGGGGCCCCACCGAGGGGTCGTCGATCTGGTCGAGCCACTGCGCAAGGTCGGTGATCTGCATGGCGGCCACGTCGGCGATGCTCGCCCCGTTGATCTTCGATGACCGCGCGCCCTCGTTGAGGCGTGTGCCGCCGCAGTCGGGGCACGGGAGGAACTTGACCGCGCGGTCGACGAAGGCCCGCACGTGCGGCTGCAGAGAGTCGCGATCTTTCTGCAGCATAGACTTGGTGATCTTGGGGATGAGCCCTTCGTAGGTCATATTGATGTTCTGGATCTTGACCTTGGTCTGCTCTTTGTAGAGGAAGTCGTCGAGTTCCTGGTCGGTGTAGTCGGCGATCGGCTTGTCGGGGTCGAGGAAGCCCGACTCAGCGAATCCGCGCACCATCCAGCCGTCCGCGTTGTAGCCGGGGACCTTGATCGCACCGGCCAAGAGCGACAGCGACCGGTCGATGACCTCGTCGATGTCGACGTCGCTGACCTCTCCCAGCCCCTCGCACCGGGGGCACATGCCGCCCGTGATCTCGAACGACCGCCGCTCCTTCTTGCCTTTGTCCTTCCCGACGGCGATCGTGACGGCGCCCGCCCCCGACACCGACGGCACGTTGAAGGAGAACGCCTGCGGTGAGCCGACGTGCGGCTGCCCGAGCCGGCTGAACAGGAGCCGCAGCATGGCGTGGACGTCGGTGGCGGTGCCGACCGTCGAGCGGGCGTTGGAGCCCATCCGCTCCTGGTCGACGATGATCGCCGGTGAGATGTTCTCGAGGGCGTCGACCTCCGGCCGGCTGAGCTGCCCCATGAACTGCTGTACGAAGGTCGGGTAGGTCTCGTTGATGAGCCGCTGTGACTCGTTTGCGATCGTCGCGAATACGAGCGACGACTTGCCGGATCCGCTCACACCCGTGAACACGGTCAGCCGCCGTTTCGGGATCTCGACGTCGATGCCCTTGAGGTTGTTCTCCCGCGCTCCGACGACGCGGATCCTGTCGTGGCGGTCGGCGGGGTGGACGGCGTCGTTCATGGCGGCCCTTTCGTGGCTCTGAGCGGCGGAGTGGTGCGACCGTACAGCCTGCCACCGACACGCGCCGAACGCGAGACCGAGGTTCCACCGCCTGAGCTGAGTGAGCCCCTCATTTCCTGTTCGCGTCTTCACAGATTCACGCAGACGGCACGGAAGGTCTCCAGCGCGCTCGTATGCTCGCGCCCACGTCCTGACCCAGATCAGGAACCGCTTCGAGAGCAGGGACACACGATGAACAGCAGACGGAGCAAGAGCCGCCTCGCCACCTATGGAACGCTCGCCGCGCTGGCACTCACCCTCGGTGCGGTCGGCCCCGTGCACGCCGTCACGACGACGCAGGTCGTGGGTGACACGGCGTTCAAGATCACCGCCGTTGCGAAGACGAACACGACCTCGGTCAAGAAGAAGGAGCGGTTCCACGCACGTGCCACCGTGAGATACAAGGCGACACTCCTCGGGCTGCCGTTGCCGCTCACAGCGGCATACGTCAACTCGATCCCGCTGCACTTCGAGACCCCTCGGCTCGACGAGTTCGACGCGGAGCTGTCGTCGAAGAAGTACAAGGTCATGCGCGATGCCTGGCTGAAGACCGATCAGTGGATCGTCCGCGGGGACAAGGGCTTCTGGGGTGAGCTGCGTGTCACCGTGAAGGGCAGCGCTATCGCGAAGGGCAAGGGCTCCGCCTTCTTCCACGGTGGCACCGGGGCGGGTCACTCCGTCGATGCGAACGCGGCGATCCGGGTCACGGTCAAGTGACCTCACCGGGTCGGCAGGCGATCAGGGTCACGGCCCCGGATCTGACTCGTCTCGCGGCTGTGCTGTGCATCGCCGCCGCGCTCACCCTCTCCCTCGGGATGCTGTTCCCCGTTCAGTATCAGCTCGACACCGCGGGCTATCGAGGCACCTGCGCTCAGGCCAGTGCACCGATCTCGGCCATGTCAGACGAGGTCGTGGGGCTTCGGGAGGCACTGGGCGGTGAGGAGACCGCGGTGTTCATCGACTTCTTCACCGCGGCGTACAAGGACGAACGCGTCGTGGGCAACGTCTCTCTGTGGGCGCTGCTCGGCGACGTCCTCGAGGCAGAAGTCACGTTGATGCCGGATGCGACGCGTGTGGCCGGCGATCCACGAGACGCGGCCGACCACGGCGACTGGATCGACATCAACGCCGACATCGCCAGCCGGCTGCAGGTGGGACTGGGAGACCGCATCGCGCTCGAAGTCGGCGGGCAAGAGCTCGCGACGTTCACCGTGCGCGGCATCTACGCCGCCAGACTCACCGGAGCCTCTGGCCTTGCACACATCTCGGCCAAAGCGCTCGCGCGTCACGATCCGACCATAGACCTCATGGCCAACTCAGTGGTGAGCGCGGCTTCCCCGGAGCGGGTTGAGGCCGTGCTCAACGCGCCCGGATGGAGAGAAAGAATGAGTGAGATCCATGCGATGCCGGTGGAAGCCGATTCCATCCCTGAGCAGCTTGAAGAGGCAGAGCAGCACGCGTTCGTGAGTTTTCCCCTCGTCCTCGGTCTCAGCGGAATCGCAGTCACAGCCCTTCTTGCGATCGTGATCAGCGAGGTCGCCGCGTTCGTTCGGGCTTTCCACGGTCATGCTGATCTCCTGATCGACCTGGGTGCGCGACCCAGCCGAGTGCACCTCGGTCTTCTCACGGGAGTGGCCGTTGTCGCCGCTGTCGCCCTGAGCACGGGCTCCGCGATGGGGACGGTCGCGTACACGACGGGCTTCGCCGGGCCGACGATCCCGCCAGCTGTGTTCGCGATCTGGGCCAGCACCACCGCGGTCAGCGTCGCTGTCGCTGTGGCGACCGCCACCGGTGCGGCCCTGCTCCAGCGAAGGAGTCTCTTCCGATGAGCCGGCCGCTGATCTCTCTGCACGTGCAGCTGCGCCACCTGAGCGTCGTTCAGCTGATCCTCGACGCTCTGGCCATGGTCGCCGTCGGCGCGCTTGCCATGTTCGTCGTCCTGCTGGCCAGTTTTCAGAACTTCAACGCCGTGTTCTTCGAGACAGGGCTCCGCTACGAAACGCGCGAGGCGCCAGCCGAGCGGAGTGACAACGCGTCCGATTTCACTGTCACTCGGGGAGCGTTCGTCATGTCGGCCAGTCGATTCGACGACCCCGCTCGAGCGACAGGCGACTTCACGAACTCAGAGACTCCCACCGCATGGGGCCACCACGATGAAACGGGAGATTCCCTGACGAAGCTCCTCGGCGGGGTTCTGGTCGCCGGGGACGCAAGAGGAACACGTGCCGTACTCGACAGGTCGACGGCCGCAAGGCTCGGCGTGTCGGTCGGTGACGACGTTGTGCTCTGGTGGGAAGGAGCCGAATGCCGTGTCGTCCTCAGCGGCATCATCCGGGCCTACCACGAGGTGGCCGGCGCTTTCGAGGGCGGGCTCTTCATCCTGCCCGAAGATGCCTGCGCCCATCGAACAGCTCTCTGGGGCGACGACGACCCGACATTCCTCCGGTTCGACGGCGAGAATCCATCATCGTCCGCCACGACATGGAACGCGCACGTGAATGAGACGCTCCGCGCCGCGGCCGATTTCCGTGTGGCAGGACTGTTGCCAGCGATCCTGGCGATCGGCCTCGTTCTCTGGACGCTCGCGGCCCTCCGCGCAGCCGCACGCGTGCGGGTGCAGCTCAGCGCGCCGAGCGAGATCCTCCTCGACCTCGGATGGCGTGCCGGCCGTATCCGGCGCGCGCACCAGTTCGTCGCCGCGTCACTCACACTGCTCGCCGCCTTCGGGTCGGCCTGGCTCTCGAGCGAACTGCTCTTCCGCGCGGCCGGGTTCTACATCCAGCCGGCTCACTGGATGACCGTCGGGGCCCTGTTCGCCGCCGTCGCGATCGGCATCGACTGCTTCTCACACGTGCGGGCGAGTCGCGAAGCCGCGCGACGCCCCGCACGCCGCATCCACCCCGAGACGTCCGCCTCCGGGCACTGAAAGAGACGAATGACCACCCCCACCACGCCCACGCTGCAATTCGACGATGTCCATTACGCCTACACTCAGCGCAAGCGCGTTCAGGTCGGGGTGCTCCGCGGCCTGAGCTTCAGCGTCTCGGCGGGCGAACGGGTCGCGCTCCTCGGACGCTCCGGCAGCGGCAAGTCGACGGTGCTCAGCCTGTCATCCGGTCGGCTCGTCACGAACCGAGGAACCGTGACAGTCGCGGGCACAGACCTCGCGGGCCTGAGCATGGACGAACGCGCTGATCTGCGACTCGCGCACATCGCTCACATCCACCAGGACTTCCGGCTCATGCCCCGCTACACGGCCGTCGAGAACGTCGAGCTCCCGCTGCTCCTGCAGGGCGTCCCACGGACTGACGCCCGGGAACGAGCATACGAGGCGCTCGCTCGCGTCGAACTCGCCCACCGCGCGAAGCATCGCCCCAAGCAGCTGTCGGGCGGCGAGCAGCAGCGCGTCGCGATCGCCCGAGCAGTCGTACGTCAGCCCGCTCTGCTGCTGGCCGACGAACCGACGGGCTCGCTCGACACCGAGTTGCGCGACGAGATCCTCGAGGTCATGTTCCGCGTGTGCGCGGCCTCTGCAACCCTGCTCGTCACCCACGACCCGGTCGTCGCCGACGCCGCGGACCGGGCCGTGAGGCTCAGCGGCTGAGTCCCACTGTGGGCGGTTCGGCGCCGGCCGAGTCACACCGCCCGGAAGCAGCCCTCCACGTGATCGTCGACCATGCCCGCTGACTGCATCAGCGCGTACATCGTGGTCGAACCCACGAACCGGAACCCCCTCTTGCGGAGGGCCTTCGAAAGAGCATCGGATGCCGGAGTGGTCGCCGGCATCTCGGCGAACGACCGCGGGCGCGGCGACGGCTCGGGCGCGAACGACCACATGAACTCGTCCAACTCCCCCGGTTGCATCGCGCGCACGATCCGCGCGTTCGAGATGGTCGCCTCGATCTTGGCGCGATTGCGGATGATGCCGGCATCCTGCATCAGCCGCTCGACGTCATCGGCGCCGAACTCGGCCACGATCTCGGGATCGAAGCCTGCGAACACCTGACGGAACCGGGGACGCTTGCGGAGGATCGTGATCCAGCTCAGCCCGGCCTGGAACCCCTCGAGGCTCATCTTCTCGAACAGCGCGCGATCTCCATGCAGCGGGCGACCCCACTCCTCGTCGTGATAGCGCCGGTACTCCGGGTCGCCGTCGGCCCACGCGCACCGGGCGAGGCCGTCGTCACCTACCCGCACAGAACTCGGCACGGGCGCAGACACAGCGGGCTCAGCACTCACGCAGCCACCCTAGCCATCAGCGCCGACACGGAAGCCGCCAGGCCGGATACGACGCGGGCCGGCGCTCCCCAGGCCGGCCGCGAAGACTCACTTCTTCTTGAGCTTCTTCTCCGAGATGGGAGCCTCGCCGGACGCCTCCAGCGCCACATAGTGTGCGCGCGCTTCGTCCTGACGCATCTGCTCGGCGCCCGACGCGATAGGCGCACGCACGTGCTCGGGTTCAAAGCCGAACGCGTCGACCAGGTCCTGAGCGTGCGGACGCAGGCGCAGGCACAGGCGGTCGATGTACCGGCTCACCGCCGCGGCGCGCTGCGCCGACAGGCGACCGTTGATCAGGTGCCAGGCGAGGTGCTTCTCGATGAGCGACAGCCCGAACAGGTCGCGCAGCCACGTCAGCACCTGGCGTGTGCCGGCGTCTTCGAAGCGGTTCACGCCGTCGCTGAACGCCTCCCACTGCAGCAGCTCCGCGTGCGCGCGCGCCGCCTCGATCAGCTCCGCCTGGTTGGCGTTGAAGATCGCCGCGGCATCCGCCGGCGACGCCTTCTGTGCCGGACGCAGACGCGCCGCGACGTCCGCGACCATCTGCTCGACCCGGCCGGCGAGCAGCTCGTGCTGCTGATCGGCGCGAAGACCCAGCTCCACCGACCGGGCGGTCGAGCCGAAGTCGGCGACCGCCTGACCGAACTGGCGCAGCCCGGCGCCGTGGAAGATCTTGCCCGCCGTCTGCCGGGCCGCGTAGCCGGCGAGCTTCGCGGCATCCGCCCCCTTGAACTGGCGCGCGTAGTCGGACAGCAGGCGCTTGCCGACCAGCTGCAGAAGCACGTTGTTGTCGCCCTCGAACGTGACGTAGACGTCGAGGTCCTGACGCAGGCCCACCAGGCGGTTCTCCGCGAGGAAGCCCGCACCGCCGCACGCCTCACGGCACTCCTGGATGGTGTCGAGAGCGTTCCACGTCGACAGCGGCTTGAGCGCCGCGGCCAGCGTCTCGAGGTCTTCGCGCTCCTCGGGGGTGTCGCTGCTGCCGCCGAAGACGCCGTCGAACTTCTGCAGCAGCTCGTCGTTCGCGAAGAACTGCGCGTACACCTGGGCAAGGCGCGGCAGCAGCCGACGCTGATGCTTGCCGTAGTCGAGCAGCACGACCTCGTCGGAGCCGGCGCCCGAGTCGAACTGGCGACGCTGGTTGGCGTAGGTGATCGCGATGTACAGCGCGAGCGCCGTGCCATTGGTGGCGGCGCCGTCGAGCGACACGCGGCCCTGCACGAGCGCGCCGAGCATCGTGAAGAAGCGGCGACCGGGCGACGAGATCTCGCTCGTGTAGGTGCCGTCGGGCGCCACGTCGCCGTAGCGGTTGAGGAGGTTCTCGCGCGGAATTCGGACGTGGTCGAAGTGCAGGCGACCGTTGTCGATGCCGTTCAGGCCGCCCTTGACGCCGTCGTCCTCGCCCCCGACGCCGGGCAGGAACTCGCCGTCGTCACCGCGCAGCGGCACGAAGAAGCAGTGCACGCCGTAATTGACGCCGCCCGTGATCAGCTGCGCGAACACCGTCGCCGCCTTGCCGTGCAGCGCCGCGTTGCCGAGGTAGTCCTTCCAGGCACCGCGGAACGGGGTGTGGATGACGAACTCCTCGGTCTCCGGGTCGTACGTCGCGGTCGTGCCGATCGCCGCGACATCCGAGCCGTGGCCTGTCTCGGTCATCGCGAAAGCGCCCGGCAGGTCGAGGCTGATCACATCGCGCAGCCACTTGTCGTGGTGCTTCTTGGTTCCGAGCTGGTAGATCGCCGAGCCGAACAGTCCCCACTGCACGCCCGACTTGATCTGGAGGCTCGGGTCGGCGAGCACCAGCTCCATGAATCCTGCGAGGTTCGCGCCGTTGTCGTTCAGCCCGCCGTACTCCTCCGGGAAGGCACGACGCGACCCGTTGTGCTCGACGAGGAGCTTGAGCTGCCCGAGCACTCGCTCGCGGTGCTCCGGCATGGGCTGCCCCTCGATCCGCCAGAACGCGGGGTCTTTGATCATCTCGCGGGCCTCGCGCCGAGTGTCCGCCCACGTGCCGAGCAGCGCTTCATTGACGGCATCGACGTCGATGCGCGGCTCGCTGGCCTCGTCAGCGGAGTGCGCGGCAGTGGGCGCACCTCCTGCGGGCGTGCGCTTGTTGGTCGCGGGCTTCTTGGGACGAACGGCGGCGTCGGTCATCGATTAACCTCCAGGCCTCGACGGGACAAGAATGGACACCCTCGACGGTAGGAGTTCCACAAGCCAGCACCAAGCCGCTTGACGGACACGCACAAGCGACGTGGGGCCGCAGGCGGCCCTCGCTTGTGTGGAACCCACACCCAGGATTCGCGGGACTCCGTTCCAGGCCCCGGCGTCAGGGGCAGGAAGAAGCGGATGCCGAGGGGACGTCAGCCGTGCGCCGTGATGACCTGGAGCACCGCGTCGCCGTACGCCTCACGCTTCTTCGCGCCGATCCCGGTGATGCCGGAGAGGTCGTCGATCGTGCGCGGACGGCGATCGGCGAGCGCACGCAGCGTCGCGTCGCCGAACACGATGTAGGCAGGAACCCCCTGCTCTCGCGCCTGCTCGGCACGCCACGCACGGAGCGCCTCGAACAAATCGCGGTCTTCCTCAGCGACGCTCTCGACTGCGGAGGCCTTGCGGGCACGCGTGACCGTCGTGCGACCGAGGACATCGCGCCGCAGCGGCACCGACTGCTCGCCGCGGAGCACGGGTCCGGCATCCGGCCCCGGCGCCAGCGTGCCGTATTCCCCCTGCGCGACGAGGATGCCGCGAGCCAGCAGCTGCCGCACGACCGAGCGCCAGTCCTGCTCGCTGAGGTCGTTGCCGATGCCGTAGGTCGCGAGGCGATCGTGCCCCTGCTGGACGATGCGGTCGGTGGTCGCGCCGCGCAGGATGTCGATGAGGTGACCGGCGCCGAACGCCTGCCCGCGTTCGCGCTGGAGCCGCACGATCGTCGACAGCAGCTTCTGCGCGGGCACGAGGCCGTCCCACGTCTCGGGCGCTTCGAGGCAGGTGTCGCAGTTGCCGCACGGGCCGGACTCCTGGCCGAAATAGCCGAGGAGGTTCTGGCGACGGCACGCGACCGTCTCACACAGGGCGAGCATCGCGTCGAGGTGCTGGCCGAGCCGCATCTTGAACGCACGATCGCCAGGCGACTGGTCGATCATGCGCCGCTGCTGCACGACGTCGCCCAGGCCGTAGACCATCCACGCCACCGACGGCTCGCCGTCGCGGCCCGCACGTCCCGTCTCCTGGTAGTAGCCCTCGACCGACTTCGGCAGGTCGATGTGGGCGACGAAACGCACGTCGGGCTTGTCGATGCCCATGCCGAACGCGATCGTCGCGACCATGACGACGCCGTCGTCGCGCAGGAAGCGCGCCTGGTGCTTCGCGCGCACCTCGGCCGGAAGGCCCGCGTGGTACGGCAGCGCGTCGATGCCCTGCGTGCGCAGGTACTCGGCCGTCTGCTCCACTGATTTGCGGCTGAGTGCGTAGACGATGCCCGCCGCACCGGCGCCCTGGGCGCGTACGAACGACACCAGCTGACGACGCGGGTCGACCTTGGGCTCGATGCGGTACTGGATGTTGGGACGGTCGAAGCTCGCCACGAAGTGGCGGGCGCTCGGCAGGGAGAGACGCTCGGTGAGCTCCGCGTGCGTCGCGCGGGTGGCGGTGGCGGTCAGCGCCATGCGCGGCACACCCGGGAATCGCTCGCCCAGATCGCCGAGCGCGAGGTAGTCGGGCCGGAAGTCGTGGCCCCACTGACTCACACAGTGCGCCTCGTCGATGGCGATGACGCTCAGCCGGCCCTGCTGCAGAAGGGCCGTGGTGGCGCGCACGCTCAGTCGCTCGGGGGCGACGTAGAGCAGGTCGAGGTCACCGTCGAGGAACGCCCGCTCGACGCCCGCGCGCTCAGCCGGCGACTGCGTGGAGTTGAGATACGCGGCCCGCACGCCGTTCGCGACGAGCGCGTCGACCTGGTCGTGCATCAGCGCGATGAGCGGGCTGATCACCAGGCCCGTGCCCGGGCGCACCAGCGCCGGCACCTGGTAGGTGATCGACTTGCCGCCACCCGTCGGCATGAGCACGACCGCGTCACCGCCGCCGATCACATGCTCGACGATGTCGGCCTGATCACCGCGGAAGTCGTCGTAGCCGAAGACCTCCTTGAGCACCGCGCGCGGATCTGATCCGGTGAAGTCACGGCGTGCAAGCGACAGCACGGATGCCGCGACCGGCGGTGTCGACGAGGGACCGGTTGCCTGCCCCGCGCCGGCAGCGGTCGACCGGGTCGCACGCGCGAGGGCCGCGCCGTAGCCGTCGAACGCCGGATCGGGCGGCGGCGCGTACTCGTCGTCGGGCGGCGGCGCCATCTCGTCGGGATCCCACACGAGATCGGCGTAGGGATCGTTGCTCCAGCCGCCGTCACTCACCCGCTCAACGATAGCCGCGGCATCCGACAACGGCTCCGCGATGTCCACACGAGCAGTCAGCACCACTTCTCGGCGAGCGTGCGCATGACCGTGATGTTGCGGTTGGTCGCCACCCCGAGCAGCTTGACGGCCCCCAGCGGGTCGACGCGCCCCTCCTGGTACCCGGGGCGCAGCAGCGCGTGTGCCACCCGCCCGCGAATGACCATCTCGCCCTTGTCGTTCGCCGCCTCGGCGACCCCACGCAGCGCCTCGTCGGTGGGCTCGTCCTTCATGAGATAGACGTAGTGACGCGCGAGGCCCGGATGCGCGGCATGGATCACCTCCGCCTCCGCGGCCGCCGCCGCGAACTCCGCCGCCGAGAAGACGATCGTGGGCACCTCGAATCCGCGATCACGGAGAAACGCCTCTTCCAGCAGCGCCTCGATCTTCGGTCGCGACCGCAGTCGCGAGTCGAAGCGCACGTTGCCCGTGTTGATGTGGGTGCGCACGTCTTCGAAGCCCAGGCCGCTCACGACCCGCTGGATGTCCGCCTGCCGGAAGACCCGCTTCGCACCGAGATTGATGGCTCGAAGGAACGCGAGATAGGTGGGCATCGCCCCAGTCTGCCTGCGGCATCCGACAGACACGACCCCTCCGCGCGCCCCTCAGTCGAGTCGCACCACCTCGACGACGTGCACGACCGCCGTCCCCTCCTCGACGGATGCCGCGAGATCCACCTCGCCACGGATGCGCCAGTCGTGGTGGCCCTCAGGGTCGTCGATCGTCTGCTCGACGCGCCACACGTCGGCATCCTCCTCGATCGTGAGCAGCCGCGGCGACCGGGCCGGACCGCCCGTGAGGATCTCGTCGTGCTCGTCGTAATACCGGTCGAGCGCCGCCGGCCAGTCCGCGTCGGGATCGAGCTCCGTGAGGGCGTCGTCGTCCTGACGAGCCGCGAGCTGCACGCGGCGGAACATCTCGTTGCGCACCAGCACCGTGAACGCGCGACGGTTCGTGAGCACCGACGGCGGTGCCGGCGGCACCACCGGCGCGTCGTCGGCGGCCGCGGCCGACGGGTCGATGAGGGTCGCCCACTCGTCGACGAGGCTCGAGTCGACCTGCCGCACGAGCTCGCCGAGCCACTCGATGATGTCGAGCAGCTCGTCGGTGCGCGCCTCGGCGGGAACCGTCTGCCGGATCGCGCGATACGCGTCGCTCAGGTAGCGGAGCACGAGACCCTCAGACCGGCCGAGCTGGTAGAAGGCGACGTACTCTCCGAACGACATCGCCCGCTCGAACATGTCCCGCACGACCGACTTCGGGCTCAGCGCGAAGTCGCGGACCCACGGCTGACTCGACGCGAACGTCTCGAACGCCTGCGCCAGCAGCTCGTCGAGCGGCTTCGGCCACGTGATCTCCTCGAGCAGCTCCATGCGCTGCTCGTACTCGACGCCCTCCTGCTTCATCGCCGCGACCGCCTCGCCGCGCGCACGGTACTCCTGCTGACTGAGGATCGCACGAGGATCGTCGAGCGTCGCCTCGATGATGCTGACGACGTCGAGCGCGTAGTGGCCGGTGCCGACGGTCGAGCCCACCGGTCCCGTGCCGTCGGCCTCAGGATCGAGCAGCTCGATCGCGGCGAGCGCGAACGGCGACAGCGGCTGATTGAGCGCGAAGTTCGGCTGCAGGTCGACCGTCAGACGGATGCCGTCGGCATCCGACACCACGACGCCGGCCGCGACGAGGGTGCGGAAGATCGCGATCGCCCGTCGCGCCAGCTCATACTTTCGCGCGCGGGACTGATGACTGTCGAAGACGAGAGAGCGGACATTGCCGAACACGTCGCCGCCGCGGCCGATGACGTTGATGAGCATCGCGGCCGTCAGCTGCAGGTGCGGCTCCAGCGGCTCGGGCTGGGCGCCGACGAGCCGCTCGAACGAGCCCTGGCCCCAGTTGACGACGCCCGTCGGCGCCTTCTTGCGCACGATCTTCTTGCGCTTGGCGGGATCGTCTCCGGCCTTGGCGAGCGCGACGGCGTTCTCGATCTCCCACTCGGGCGCCATCGCCACGACGTTGCCATGCTTGTCGTAGCCGGCCCGGCCCGCCCGCCCCGCGATCTGGTGGAACTCCCGCGCCGTGAGCTGCCGCATCCTCGTGCCGTCGAACTTCGACAGCGCTGTGATCAGCACCGTGCGGATCGGCACGTTGATGCCGACGCCGAGGGTGTCGGTGCCGCAGATCACCCGCAGCAGCCCCTTCTGCGCGAGCGTCTCGACCAGGCGCCGGTAGCGGGGCAGCATCCCCGCGTGGTGCACGCCGATGCCCGCCCGCACGAGACGCGACAGCGTCTTGCCGAAGCCTGTCGTGAACCGGAAGCCCCCGATCTCGGTCGCGATGGCATCCCGCTGCTCGCGCGTCGTGACCTTCGCGCTCGTCAGCGCCTGCGCCCGCTCGAGGGCCGCCGCCTGTGAGAAGTGCACGATGTAGACCGGCGCCTCGCCCGTCTCCAGCAGCCGCTCGAGCACGTCGTGCACCGGGCGGCGCTCGTACGAGAAGTGCAGCGGCACGGGACGCTCGACGCCCGTCACGAGCGCCGTCGGACGGCCGGTGCGGCGCTCGAGGTCGGACGCGATCGCCGTCACGTCGCCGAGCGTCGCCGACATGAGAAGGAACTGTGCACGCGGCAGCGTCAGCAGCGGCACCTGCCACGCCCACCCGCGCTCGGAGTCGCCGTAGTAATGGAACTCGTCCATCACGACCTGGTCGACCGGCGCGTCGGGACCGAGCCTCAGGGCGATGTTCGCAAGGATCTCGGCCGTGCAGCACACGATGGGCGCCTCGGGATTCACGGCCGAGTCCCCCGTGACCATGCCGACGTTCTCCGCGCCGAAGATCTCCACCAGCGCGAAGAACTTCTCGCTCACGAGCGCCTTGATCGGCGCCGTGTAATACGTGCGGCCTCCCGACGCGAGGCACGCCGCGTGCGCCGCGACGGCTACGAGCGACTTGCCCGTGCCGGTGGGGGTCGCGAGGATCACGTTCGCCCCCGACACCAGCTCGATGATCGCCTCGTCCTGCGCCGGATACAGGCTGAGCCCGCGACCCTCGGCCCACGCGACGAACGCGTCGTACACGGCATCCGCCTCGGCGCCCGCCGGGATCCCGTCCATCAGCCGCGCCGCATCACCCATCCTTCGAGTCTGCCTCACCCGCGCCAGCCCCCGCTTCGGGGGGCTTCAGCACCGGCGATCCGCACCGCCGACCAGGCCGGCCGCGCGACAGCGACCGGGTCAGACACGCTCGGGAGTGTGCAGGCGGGCGAGGTAGCGATCGGCGCGGGCCGGCGGGCCACCGTGGTCGAGCAGCGACACGACGACCGTGACGGCGGCGGCGAGCGGGATGGTCCAGGCCGCCGGCTGGCCCAGGAAGGGGGCCGCGACCCCGACGCCGTCGACCGCCGAATACACGAGGAGCGACAGCGCGCACGAGACGGCGCCGACGACCATCCCGGCCACGGCGCCCCGCGTCGTGAGACCGCGCCACCACACGCCCAGCAGCAGCATGGGAGAGAGGCTGGATGCCGCGAACACGAACACCACGCCGACGCTCGAGACGAGTCCGGCCGGCTGAGTGGCGAGCGCGACGACGAGCGGCACCAGGGCGCACAGCAGCGCCGACACGCGGAATGAGCGGACGGAGCCCGAGAAGACGTCCTGGCTGACGACGCCGGCCAGCGACACGACGAGCCCCGCCGAGGTCGCAAGGAACGCCGCGAAAGCCCCCGCGACGACGAGGGCCGTCAGCAGCTCGCCCCCGAGCCCGGGGAAGACGCGCGAGGGGAGCACGAGCGCGACGGTGTCCGCGACATCCGGCTCGGCCAGGTCGGGCGCAAGCATGCGGGCCAGGATCCCCATCGCGCTCGAGACGGCATAAAAGACGCTGACCATCGCGACCACGAGCACCGTCGTCCGCCGCGCCGACACCCCGTCGGGGCTCGTGTAGAAGCGCACGAGCACGTGCGGGAGCCCCATCGTCCCGAGGAGGAGAGCAATCAGGAGGGATGCCGTCTCGTACGCGTCGACAGCCGACGGCCCTGCCTCGACGGGAAAGACGACGGAGGGGTCGAGATCGTGAGGACCGCCGCCGGTGGCGAACACGATGAGCACGACGGGGACCAGCAGCGCCGTGAGCTTGAGCCAGTACTGGAACGCCTGCACGAACGTGATCGCCCGCATGCCGCCCGCCGCGACCGCCCCGCCCACGAGCACCGCCACGAGCACCGCCCCGATCCACGGCGGGAGCCCCGCGACCACAACGAGCGTGAGACCGGCGCCGTGCAACTGCGGCACGATGTACAGCCACCCGATGATGAGGACGATGAGACTCGTGATGCGCCGAGCCGCGTCGGACTGCAGCCGCGCCTCGACGAAGTCGGGGATCGTGTAGGCGCCGCTGCGGCGAAGGGGCGCCGCGATGAAGACGAGCACGAGCAGGTATCCGGCGGCGTACCCGATCGGGAACCAGAACCCGCGCGCGCCGCCCAGCAGCACGAGTCCCGACAGCCCGAGGAACGTGCCGGCCGAGAGGTACTCGCCGCTGATGGCCGACGCGTTCCACACCGGACGCACGCTGCGGGATGCCACGAAGAAGTCGCTCGTGGTGCGCGACGCCCGCAGACCGTAGACGCCGATCAGCACCGTGGCGGTGGCGACCAGGGCGACGGCGGCGAGGTCGAGCGCCGCGTTCACTCCCGCTCCCGCAGCGCCCGGTAGCGCTCTTCGTTGCGGGCGGCGGTGCGCGTGTACAGCACCGCGAAGACGACGATGACGGGGTAGAACGCGAACGCGTGGATGAGCCACGACAGCGGCACGCCCCACAGCGCGATCCGGTCGAGCTCGGGGATGCCGGCGAGCGCGACGCTCAGCGCCACCGCCACCACGACGAACCCGATCACAGTGCCCAGCGCGAGGCGCAGCTGCGTGCGCCGAAGCGCCCGGCTGTAGACCGCCTCGGCCTCGTCGGCAGGGGAGTCGGGCATCGCGATCCCACGCACGGACACCAAGTGGGCGCGCACGCCCTGAGGCCGGGTGACCTGCCCGCGCGGGGCGGTCGGCCGCCCGTCGTCGGCGGTGACCCGTACGCGGCGGGGCGGTCCGTCGGTCATCTCACCGCTCCGTCGCGAGCGCCGCCCCGCACGAGCGCTTCACGCACCGACGGCACGAGCCGGCGGCTCACCGGCAAGGTGATGTCGCCGACCGACACCGAAGGCTCTGCACCCGACAGGCGCACCTCGGTGACCGCCGACGCCTGCACGAGATACGAGCGGTGCACCCGCATGAACCCGGCCGGCGCCCACCGCTGCTCAAGCTCCGAGATGGGGATGCGCACGAGGTTCCCCGCGCCCTCATCCGTATGCAGACGCGAGTAGTCCCCCTGCGCCTGCACCCACCGCACGTCACTGCGCCGCACGAACCGCACCGACTGCCCCACCGTGACGGTGAGCACCTCATCGGCATCCGCTTCGCCCGGCGACGCCTCACGTTCGACGAGGCGGTCGATCGATCGCCGCAGCCGCTCGATCCGCACGGGCTTGAGCAGGTAGTCGGTGGCGCGCAGATCGAACGCATCGACCGCGCGGGCATCGTCGGCAGTGACGAACACGACCGCGGGAGGGCTGGCGAGCGCGGCGAGCGCCGGCGCGAGCTCGAGCCCCGTGAGGCCCGGCATGTGGATGTCGATGAACGCGGCACCGACCGCCCGCTCCGACAGCTGCCGCAGCGCATCCGCCCCCGAGGTCGCCGTGAGGATGTCGCCGATGCGCTCGTCGGCACGCAGCAGGTGCACGAGCTCGTCGAGCGCGGGACGCTCGTCGTCGGCGACGAGCACATCGATCACGAGGGCACCTTTCCGCCGGCCGCGGTCAGCCGAAGTCCGGCTCGTGGAGGGGCTGCGACTTGGGGATTCGCATCCTGACCAGGGTACCTGCGCCCGTTCCCGTCTCGACGACAAGCCCGCCGTCTGGCCCGTAGAGCTGGCGCAGGCGCGTGTCGACGTTGCGGATGCCGACATGAGCTCCGTCGGACACCGTCGTGAGCAGCTCGCGCAGGGCCTCCGGATCCATGCCGACGCCGTCGTCTTCGACCGTGATCTCGGTGTGGGTGCCCTCGTCGCGCGCCTCGATGCGGATCGTTCCGCCGCCTTCCCCGGGCTCGAGTCCGTGGCGAACCGCGTTCTCGACGATCGGCTGCACCGACAGGAACGGGATCACCGTGGCGAGCGTCTCGGGCGCGATCCGCAGCGTCACCTGCAGGCGGTCGCCGAACCGCGCCCGCTCGAGCTCGAGATACGAGTGGATGCTGCGCAGCTCCTCGGAGAGCGTCGTGAACTCCCCCTGTCGCCGGAACGAGTAGCGCGTGAAGTCCGCGAACTCGAGCACCAGCTCGCGAGCCCGCGGCGGATCCGTGTGGATGAACGACGCGATCGCCGTGAGCGCGTTGTAGATGAAGTGCGGTGAGATCTGGGCACGCAGCGACCGCAGCTCCGCTTCAGCGAGCGCCGTGCGCGAGGCGTCGAGCTCTCCGAGCTCCAGCTGCGCCGCGCACCAGTCGGCGACGTCGGCCGTCGCCCGCACCAGCGCGGCCCGCACGGGCGCCGCGAACGCGACGATCACGCCGACCGTGCGGCCGTCGACGACGATGGGTGCGCCGACCGCCTCCAGATCGTCGCCGTTCTCACGTCGCGGGAACACCTGGCGGCGGCCGGTGTCGCGCACGCGGTCGGCGATGCGGGATGCGGCATCCGTCAGCGCCTCGGCATCCGCCTGCCCGTCGAACGCGACAGCGCCGCTCTCGCCGACGATCGCGATCGCGGTGCTCCCGAGGAGCGTGCGCAGGTGACGCGCTGCGCGCTCGACCTCCGGCGCATCGAGCCCCGCGCGCAGGTGCGGGGCGGCGAGCGTCGCCTGGTGGAGGGCGCGGTAGGCGGCCTGCTCCGAGTCGGTGCCGAGGTCGGCCGAGCCCTTGGCGAGCCGACGGGCCAGCGCGAGCAGAAGGGTGAGGGCGATCCCGCCGAACACGCCGGCGAGCGCGGCGAGCACGGTCGGATCGGTCATGCGATCAGCCTAGAGACCGACCGGTGCCGTCCATCAGCCCGGAGCCGCACCGCAGGCCAGCGGCACGGCATCCGTCGGCCTAGCAGCACCGCGCGCCGGGGTTGCGGTCCTGGTCGTCCATCTTCTGACGCCAGAACTGGCGCTCGGTGAGCACCTCGGCGTCGGGGTGGGTGCGGCGCTGATGGGCGACATACGTCTCGTAGGCGCTGTCGCCCATCAGCTGCGACATGTACCAGCGCACGGCGCCGGCCCCACGTCGCACCGCGCGGGCCGCCAGCAGAAGGGCGGCTCCGCCGCGCGTGCACAACTCCGGAAGACCGGTGGCGGGGCGGCCCGAAACGCCCGGCGCACCGCGCTTCGCGTCGATATCTCCGGAGTTGTGCACGGCGGTCATCTCAGTGGCTCCGACGTGCGAGGGCGCGGCGCTCCTCGGCGAGGATCGGCTCCCACTGCTTCTCGAGGTCGCGCTCGGCCGCCGTCGCGAGGAAGCCGGCCGGTGCGAAGCGACGCGACGCGACCGGCGCGTCTTCCGTCTCTTCGCCGCCGCCCGCGCGGATCGCTTTGACCGTGACGATCACCGACATCACGATCACGACGATCGCGAGCACGACGAAGATGATCGACAGCGTGCCCTGAACGGCCGTGTTGCGCATGACGGCGCCGATCACCTCGGGCGTGCCGAGCGAGTCGTCGCCGGCCTCGAGCGCGGCCCGGTAGGTGAAGTGGTTCGCCCAGTATCCGATCGACGGCACGGGCGACAGGATCTTGTACAGGGATGCCGTGATCGTCACTGCCGCCGTGAACGCCAGCGGCACCGCGACGATCCACAGCCACTTCACGTAGCTGCGGCCGCGCTTGGCGACGATCGCCATGACGACGGCGAGCGCGATGGCCGCCAGCAGCTGGTTGGCGATGCCGAACAGCGGGAAGAAGGTGTTGATTCCGCCGAGCGGGTCGGTGACGCCGAGGATGAGGATCGCGCCCCAGCCAGCGACCATGATCGCGGTGGTGATCCACACGCCCGGACGCCACGAGACGTCGCGGAACTTCGGGATCCAGGCGCCGATCGAGTCCTGCAGCATGAAGCGCGCGACACGGGTGCCGGCGTCGACGGCGGTGAGGATGAACAGCGCCTCGAACATGATCGCGAAGTGGTACCAGAACGCCATGAGCGCCTGACCGCCGAGAGCCTGCTGCATGATGTGCGCGAGGCCGAGGGCGAGGGTGGGGGCGCCGCCGGTGCGCGACACGATCGAGGACTCCCCGACGTCAGCGGCGGTGCTGGTGAGCATGTCGGGCGTGATGTTCACCCCGGTGAGGCCCAGCGAGTTGACGAACGCGACCGCGCCTTCGACGGTGCCGCCGGTCGCGGAGGCGGGGGCGTTCATCGCGAAGTAGATGCCCTGGTCGATCGAGATGGCGGCGACGAGCGCCATGATCGCGACGAACGACTCCATGAGCATTCCGCCGTATCCGATGAAGCGCGTCTGGCGCTCCTTCTCGACGAGCTTGGGGGTCGTTCCCGACGAGATGAGCGCGTGGAAGCCCGACAGGGCGCCGCACGCGATCGTGACGAACAGGAAGGGGAACAGCGGTCCGGCGAAGACGGGGCCCATGCCGTTCTCGCCGAAGATCGTGACCGCGGGCACCGAGATCTCGGGGCGGACGAGCACGATCGCGCCGGCGAGCATCACGATGACGCCGATCTTCATGAAGGTCGACAGGTAGTCGCGCGGGGCGAGCAGCAGCCAGACGGGGAGCACGGCGGCGATGAAGCCGTAGATGATGATGCCCCACGCGATGGTCGTGCGGTCGAGGTGGAAGATCGCCTGGCCCCACTCGGTGCCGGCCACCCAGCCGCCGCCGATGATGGCGAGCATGAGCAGCGCGAACCCGATGATCGAGACCTCGGTGACCTTGCCGGGGCGGAGGAACCGCAGGTACACGCCCATGAACAGGGCGATCGGGATGGTCATGGCGACGGAAAAGACGCCCCAGGGGCTCTCGCCGAGGGCGTTGACGACGACGAGCGCGAGGATCGCGACGATGATCAGCATGATGAGCAGCGACGCGATGATCGCCGCCGTGCCGCCGATGCGGCCGAGCTCCTGACGTGCCATCTGGCCGATCGTGCGGCCGCCGCGGCGCATCGAGAAGAACAGCACCGTGTAGTCCTGCACGGCGCCGGCGAGCACGACGCCGACGATGATCCAGAGGGTGCCGGGGAGGAAGCCCATCTGGGCGGCGAGCACGGGGCCCACCAGGGGTCCGGCGCCGGCGATGGCGGCGAAGTGGTGGCCGTAGAGCACGCGACGGTCGGTGGGGACGTAGTCCTTGCCGTCGGAGCGCACCTCGGCGGGCGTGGCGCGGCGGTCGTCGGGGCGCGTGATGTAGCGCTCGATGACCTTTGAGTAGAAGCGGTAGCCGATCAGGTACGTGCACACCGCGGCGAACACGAACCAGATGGCGTTGACGGTCTCACCGCGGACGATCGCGAGCATGACCCACGCGAGGCCGCCGAGCAGCGAGATGACCGCCCAGATCGCGATCTTCAGCGGCGTCCAGCGGGCGCTGCGGGCGTGGTCTTCGTCGCTGAGCGCGACCGGGGGCAGGTTCGGATCGGTGGCGATGCCGGTCTCGTCCACGAGACCGGCGTTCGCACCCCGGGGCCGTGATGAAGGTGCAGTCATGGGAACTCCTCAAGGGCGCATCGTTGCGTGCAGACAGGCTAAGAAGCGGTTCGCGCTGATCACGGGCTGCCGGGGAGGGCGTGCGACGAGCGGCGCGGATACCGCGACGAACGGCATGCGGCGAGGCTCGCGGAACACAGGCGACCCGGCCTACGTTGGGGTCAGCGACGAGAGGAGCATCCGTGAGCGATGACGTCGAGATCACGGTCCAGCGCAATGAAGAGCGGGGACGCTACGAGATCCTCGTGGGCGACACCGTCGCCGGATTCACCCTGTTCCGGCCCGACGAGAACGGCCGGCTCGTGTTTCCGCACACCGAGATCGACCACGCCTTCAGCGGGCGCGGGCTCGGCGGCCGGCTCGTCGAGGCCGCCATGGCCGACGTCGCTCAGCGGGGCGAGACGGTGGTGCCGGTGTGCCCGTTCGTCGTGAAATACCTGCGCGGCACGGAGGTGCCCGGGCTCACGGTCGACTGGCAGACGCGCCGCCACGAGGGCGCTGCCGCCGCGGCGGCCGAGACCGAAGGCTGACCTCGCCCCGCGGGTCGGCGCCGGAGCCGCAGATCCGCGCCCCGCACCGCCCGCGGCGGCGATACCCTTTTGGTTCGAGGGAAGGCGAGCGGATGGCCGAGCAGATCAGCCCTATCGAGGTGACAGCGGCCCCGCGTGCGCTGCTGCTCGAGGCCCGGGAGGTTCCGCTGGGCGGCGTCCGCGGAATGACCGTTCACCGTGCGCTCCCGCAGCGGACGCTGCCGATGGTCGGCGCCTGGTGCTTCCTCGACCGATTCGGACCCCAGACCACGCGCATGCGCGTCGAGCCTCACCCCCACATCGGTCTGCAGACGGTGACCTGGCCCTTCCTCGGCCAGGTGCATCACCGTGACACTCTGGGCAGTGACGTCGTGGTGCGCCGCGGAGTCCTGAACATCATGACGAGCGGCGCAGGCATCGCCCACTCCGAGTACTCGGTGGGCGAGGAGCCTGTCCCGCTCGACGCCCTCCAGCTCTGGGTCGCGCTTCCCGAGTCGCGACGCCACGGCGAGCGCGACTTCGAGCGCATCTCCGATCTTCCCGTCGTCGACTTCGACGGCGGGGCGTCGGCGTGCGTCGTAGTGGGTGAGCTCGCCGGGGTCACGTCGCCCGCACGCATGTATACGCCGATCGTGGGCGCCGAGATCTTCCTGCCCGCGGGCGCCGACACCACGATCCCGCTTCACCCGGAGTGGGAGTACGCCGTGGTCGGCATCGCGGGCGACCCCGTGGTGTTCGCCGCACCCGACGGCGACGGCGCGGCCGACACCGTCACGGTGCCCGACCTGGGACTGCTCTATCTCAGTCCCGGGCGTGACGGCATCCGGATCACGGCCCAGACGGATGCCACGGTCTTCCTCCTCGGGGGCGAGCCGTTCGAAGACGACATCGTGATGTGGTGGAACTTCGTCGCGCGCTCGCACGAAGAGGTGGTCGAGGCGCGGGAGGCGTGGGAGTCGGGCAGCGACCGCTTCGGCCATGTCGTCGGTCACGGCGACGAGCGCATCCCTGCGCCGCCGCTCCCCGGCGTGCGCCTGACGCCGCGGCGCCGGCGGGCCTGACCACGGCCCTTTGCACGGCCGTGGCCTGACCGCGCGCGACTACGCTGGAGGTGTGGCCCCTCAATTCCTGACGACGCGCGCGCTTCTCGTGTGCGCAGCCATCGGAGTCGGCACGGGCATCGCCGTGGGCATCGCGGGATCGTTGAGCCTCGTCGTGCTGGCCGCCGCCCCCTTCCTCTATGGCATGCTGCTCGGCGCCCACGTGATCCCGGGCATCGTCGCGCAGGAGGTCCTGCGTCTGCCGCTCGTGGCCCTCACGACGCATCTGCTCGCCGCCCTCGTCGGCAGCGCCTTCGCTCCCATGTGGATCGGCCGCTACTTCGGCACGGCTCTGCTGTTCGGGCTCATCCAGGAGGGCGTCGCCGCCGCCACGCGCTACCGGGCGTGGGGACCGTGGCGCTTCTTCGTCTCGGCGGGAATCATCGGCGTGATCGTCGCGGTGACGGTCTTCTTCGCCGCAGACCTCGGCAAGCTCCCCGCGTGGGCGCAGATCGCGTACGTCGCGCTGTCGGTGCTGTCGCCGATCGTCTGGACGGCCGCCGCGCTCGGCATCGGCCGCGGCCTCCGGCGTGCCGGCGTCGCCCGTGCGCGTGCGCCGCACGACGACATCCCGGCCTGACGACCGGGCAGGTTAGGCTCAGCTAAGTACGCGTCCGCACCTCGCCCCGCCCGGCGTGCGGCGATTCCATCGCGTTGGGACCCACGGTGACCGCAGCCTCTTCAGACGACGCCCGCGACGGCTTCATCTCGGTCGACCGCGTCGCCATCACCTATGAGGGCGAAAGGGATCCGGCGCTCGCGGGGGCGACGTTCACGGTCGCGCGCGGCGAGACGGTGCTGCTGCTCGGGCCGAGCGGGTCGGGCAAGTCCACGCTCGCGCTGTCGCTCAACGGGCTCATCCCGCACGCCGTGCATGCCCGGGTGGAGGGCGCGATCATCGTGGACGGCCTCGACACCACCCGCACGCCCGTCTCGCGGCTGAGCACGCGCGTGGGCATGGTGTTCCAGGACCCCGACGCGCAGCTCGTCACCGGCACCCTGCTCGACGAGGTGGCTTTCGGCCCCGAGAACCTGTGCCTTCCGGTCAGCGAGGTGCTCGCCCGCGCTGAAGACGCTCTGCGCCGCGTGGGGCTGTGGGAGCGTCGACGCGACAACCCCGACTCCCTCTCCGGCGGCGGCCGCCAGCGCCTCGCGATCGCCTGTGCGCTCGCCCTGCGGTCGCCCCTGCTCGTGTTCGACGAACCCACCGCAAACCTCGACCCCGCGGGCATCGAAGAGGTCTATGCCGTGCTCGCTGAGCTCGCCGCCACCGGCGACCACGCGATCGTCCTCATCGAGCACAACCTCGACGCCGCCATCGCCCTCACCGACCGGGTCGTCGTACTCGACGCCGACGGCCGCACGTTCGCCGACGGCCCGACAGACGACGTGCTGCGCGGCCAGGCCGACGACCTGAAGGCGCTCGGCGTGTGGCTTCCATCGTCGACGCTCGCCGCGATGCGTCTGCGCGACGCCGGCTGGTCGATCGAGCGGCTCCCGCTCACGCCCGCCGAGCTCCGCACCTCCGTCGATGCGGTCGAGCCGCCCGCGGCATCCGCCCCCGCCACCGTCGCGGCCGAGCCCGCGGGGATGCCTGCCGCTGCTGCTCCGGAGGTCGCGATCGAGGCGCGGGGGCTCAGCGTGACCCGCGCCCGCCACCGGGTCCTGCACGACGTCGACCTGGCGGTGCGACGCGGCGAGTTCGTCGCGATCGTCGGCCCGAACGGCGCGGGGAAGACCACGCTGCTGCAAGCGCTCTCGGGGGTGATCCCGGTGCCGCGCGGCACCGTGCGCATCGGCGGCCTCGACCCCGCACGCGCGTCGGGGCGAGCCGTCTCACGGCAGGTGGGGTTCGTGTTCCAGAACCCGGAGCACCAGTTCGTCGCGCACTCCGTGTACGAAGAGCTCGCCCACGGCCTGCGACGGCAGCGGCGTCCGGACGATGAGATCCGTCGCCGCGTGCACGAGGTGCTCGCGCGTTTCGGGCTTGAGGCGCGAGCGGGCGTGCACCCGTTCCTCCTGTCGGGCGGTCAGAAGCGGCGACTCTCCGTCGGCACCGCCCTCGTCGCGGGAGCACCCGTGCTGTGTCTCGATGAGCCGACCTTCGGGCAGGACCGCGCTCGCGCCGACGAGCTGCTGCGGCTGCTGCGGGAGCTCAACGACGAGGGCACGACGATCGTCGTCGTCACCCACGACATGCAGCTCGTCGCCGAGTACGCCGACCGCACGATCGTCGTCGCCGAGGGACGCATCGTCGCGGATGCCGCGACCGCATCCGTGCTCGCCGATGAAGAGCTGCTCGCCCGCACCGGCCTGCGCCCACCTCCGCTGCGGGCCGCCCTCGCCGGCTCACGGCATCCGCAGCTCGCTGCCGTCACACGCCTGGCCGACCTCACCCGAGGGCGGGTCGTGCGATGACCGGGCCCATCACCAATCCGTATGCCGCGCAGCGGTCGGGACCGTTCCTCTACGGCCTCAATCCGCTGGCGAAGCTCGCCGCTCCCCTCCCCGCGATGCTGCTGCTCGTGTTCGTGCGCGACATCCCCACGGCGCTCGTCTTCCTCGCGGTCGCGTACGCCGCGCTGATCGTCGGCGCACGGATGACGTGGCGCCTCGCGCTCGTGCTGTTCGTGGCGATGCCGGCCGCGATCGCCCTCGTCGCCGCCGGGCTCGCCGCGTGGACCGACCCCGTGCACGTCGACCGCTCCGTCGAGCTGCTCACGATCGGTTCGTGGACGCTTTACGCGGGCGCCGTGGAGGTCGGTCTCGCGACCGGGGTGCGCCTTGGGGCGATCATCGCGCTCGCGATGGTCGCGGGCGTCACGACGAACGGCGCCGACCTCGTGCGCTCGTCGGTGCAGCACCTGCTCGTGCCGTACCGCATCGGCTACACCGCCCTCGCCGCCTTCCGGTTCGTGCCCCGGTTCGGCCACGAGCTCGACGTCATCCGGCAGGCGCACCGGGTGCGCGGCGCGCACGCCGGCCGCGGACCGTTCGCTGCCGTCTCGCGCTGGTGGGGGTACATCGTGCCGCTGCTCGCCGGCGCGATCCGCCACGCTGAACGCGTCGCCCTCGCGATGGACTCCCGCGCCTTCGGCGCCTACCCGCAGCGCACCGAGCGCCACACCGTGCCGCTCCGCCGCCGCGACGCCGTCTTTGTCGCCCTGTTCTGGATCGCCACCGCCGCGATCCTGATCATCGTCCCGCGCCTCTGAGCCCCGGCATCCGGGGTCAGGCGTCGAAGCGTCGCCAGGCGCCTTGAGAGACGACCTCAACGCGGTCTCCGTCGACGACGATCGCCGTCTGATCGTCGATCGCGTAGGCAGGCGCTCCGATGCGGGCGACCCAGGCCTCGGCGCTCTGCATCGTGTTCTGGTCCCAGCCCGGGTAGTCCAGGTGGGGAAAGATCGAGAAATCCACCACCCCGAGACCCGCATCGTCATGGGGTCGCCAGTCGACGAACTCCTTGCCGACGCGCGGCGTCATCACCATGCTGCCCGCGCTCACCCCCACCCACACCGTGTCGTCGAGCGAGGGCAGAACATCCGCGAGCCCTGACTCCTCGATCCAGTGGCGCAGGTAGACCGCTTCGCCCCCGTCCACGAGCAGCACATCGGCATCCCGCACCCACGGCTCCCATCGGCCGCGCCCGATCGACGGAAGCGCCGTGAGCTCGAGCACTCCCACCGACCGCCACCCCAGGTCGGTCAAAGGCGACCGCCCGGGTCGGCCTCCCACCGTCGACAGCCACACCGACTGTGGGGAGCAGAACGGATGGCCCCACTGAGCAGTCGGGATGAAGAGAGCATCGCTCTCCTCGACCGACCGGCCCAGCAGGCCGAGCAGCGCTTCACGGATGGAGTCGTTGGTGATCCCACCCGAGGTGAGAAGCAGCTTCATGCGCCACGCTCCCTTCGCTCTGAGGCGTCTCAGCACGCGGTACCGCTGCCGGCGAGCCTAGGTCGTTGACCCCTCGCCCATCGTCAACACTGCGCCGTGTGTCAGAGTGCCGTCCTTCAGCGGACTGGTTGATGTCGTCAGTGGTCTGCCCAGGGATGATGTCCTTCGGCTCGCCATCGTGGCAGGGCTGGGTGCGCAATACGAGCGAAGCGCAGCGGATGGTCGAGCACGCTCTCGATCGCGACTCACGCTAGATGATCGGCACCTCTTCCGCCACGGCTCGCTGCGGTCGCCCGAGAGTGGCGACGCAGAGACGCACGGCATCCGCCGCCATCCGTGCCGCCGCTACGGTGTCGTAGGAGAGCGCCACGGCCACGGCGGGTAGTTTCTGCCGCCGGAGACCCGCCCGCCACAGGACCGGCGCATCCTCGGCGAGCAAGTTGACCTGTACGCTGTCAGCCTCCGTCCGCGCGGCGAACTTCGTAATCGCTGCATCGAATCCACCATGGTCACGATCGCTGACCGCCCAGAGCAGCCACAGCTTTCCGAGTCTTCCGTCCGCCGGCGCTGGCGCGACGACCGCCGAGCCGGTGAGTCCCGACAGGAAGTTGCGTTCGTCGACAACCAGTCGGTCGGCGACATCGGAACCGAATCCGGCCGCCGCCGACTCCGCGTCCTCGAACCAGAGTTCCACCACCCCGTCCGTGTCAAAGAACCGCGTCCGGGCTTCGTCCTCGTACCACACGATGTGATTCTGCCGGTACGCCACCACCCCGGGCAGGTCGCGCGCGATGTCGGCGTGCGTCGTCGACCAGTGCGCGCTGAACTGGGCGGGCGTGAGATCGGCACGTCGAGTGAGGTAGGTGATCCTCTTGACCATCAGACACCCGCTTCCAGCGACGACCGGGCGCACGTCTCCAACGAGACGTCGATGCGCTCGTCGGCGATGAACCACTCGAGGCCGTCGAGGAACTCGTCCTCGTGCGCGAACAGCTCTCGCGCTTCAGGCGACTCGAACGCACGAGCGACGTCGGCGACCGTCGCGAACTCAAGCTCAGCCATTCCATCGAAGGGCCAAGTCTTGCGGTGCTCGATTGCGGGGCTCTGCCGGTATCCGCGGATGCCCGGCAGTCTTCGCACGTAGGCGGGGTGGTCATCCCGCCAGTGACGGAGGAAGTCTTCCCTCGACATCCCGGACTTCCGCCGGATCACGACGATGACGGTGACCATCAGACCGGAGTCACTGCCTGCCGCCGCTGCACCGGCACCGCGTCGCGCTTCTTGTACAGGCGGAGCCGGCTGGTCAGCTCGCCGCGCAGTTCATCGGTGGCGACCACAGCCTCCACGGCGTTCGCATCGGCGATCTTGAACACGTCGATGCCCTCGGCATACTCGGCCTGCTTCTCCGCGACGAACGCCGCCCGCTCCCGAGGGTCTTCGATCGCGTGGATCTGGTTGTAGTAGACGCCGTTCACGGCGGCATCGGGCCCCATGAGCGCGGGGCGCGCGGTCGGCAGCGCGATGATCGCATCCGGATGCATGGGCGCACCCGACATGGCGAGGTAGCCGCCGCCGTACGCCTTGCGCACGAGCACGGTGATCCGGGGCACGCGGCATTCCGACACCGCGAAGATCATCTTCGCGCCGTGACGGATGATGCCCTGGCGCTCGACGGCCGATCCGATCATGTAGCCGGCGATGTCGACGAGAAACACGATGGGGATGTTGTAAGCGTTGCAGATCCAGATGAACCGAGCCGCCTTGTCAGACGAGTCGGGGAAGATCGTGCCGCCCATGTGCTTGGGCTGGTTGGCGACGAGGCCGACCGGGTGGCCGTTGATCCGCGCGAAGCCGGTGAGCATCTCGGGCGCGAAGAGCTCCTTGTAGGGGAACCAGCTGCCCTCGTCGACGAGCGACTCGACGAACTCCTCCATGTCGAACACCTCGGCTTCACGCAGCGGCACGATGTCGCTCAGCTTGCGCCCTTCCCGTGGCTCTGCGGCCGGAGCAACAGGGGCAGGGGACTCCCAGTTGGCGGGGAGGAAGCTGAGCCACACGCGAATCGCGTTAAGGGCTTCGATGTCGTCCTCGACGAGGACGTCGCCGAGGCCCGAGACGGTGCAGTGCATCTCAGCGCCGCCCATCTCCTCCAATGTGACCTGTTCACCGGTGACCATCTCGGCAAGGCGAGGCGACCCCAGGTAGGCGGTCGCGTGGCCGCGCACCATGATCGTGAGGTCGCAGAGCGCCGGAACATAGGCGGAGCCGGCGGGCGAGGGGCCGAACAGGGCGCACACCTGCGGCACACGCCCCGAGATCTGCACCTGGTTGTAGAAGATGTTGCCCCAGGCGTGACGACCCGCGAAGCTGTCGAGCTGCTCGTCGATGCGGGCGCCGGCCGAGTCGAAGAGGTAGACGATCGGGATGCCGGCCGCGGTCGCAGTCTCCTGGGCGAACGTGATCTTCTCGAACGTGCGGTAGCCCCAGGTGCCGGCTTTCACGCTGTAGTCATTGGCGATGACGCAGACCTGGCGACCGTCGATGTCGCCGTAGGCACAGACGACCGCGTCGCCGGGCATCCCCTCGGAGAAGCGGGCGAGCAGGCCGTCTTCGACATACCTGCCGTCGTCGAAGAGGTACGCCAGACGATCACGGACGAGCATCTTGCCTGACGCCGTGATCTTGTCTCGGTTCTTCTGCGAGCCACCCCGCCGCGCTGCGGCGGTGACCTCGGCGAGCTTGTCGTGCACCGTCTTCTCGGTGTCGTTCGTCGACTCCTCGGTACCCGCGGTTGCGAGGTTCGTCATCATTGACCTCCATGATCGAGGGGTTGTTACACGAACGAGCGTACGCTAGTTTTACCGACAAGGGAAGTCGGCTTCGATGAAGAGGCCGCCGCACTCCCGGCCGACAAGGAGAATGACCTCATGACAGAGCCGCAGCCGCGCCACACGCCAAAGGGCCCACCCGATCACCATTGGGAGGACCTCGTCGAAGGTGACGAGATCCACACGACGGGGATCACCGTCACCGAAGCCCACCTCGTCAACTGGGCGGGGCTGACCGGAGACATCGTCGAGTTCCACATCAACGCCGCATACGCCGAGGGCACGCCCTTCGGCGAGCGCATCGGGCATGGCCCCCTGACGCTGTCGCTGTCGCTCGGACTGCTGACGCAGACCGGCTACACGCGGAACGTGGTCGCCTGGCTCGGACTCGATGAGGTGCGCGCGACCAAGCCCGTGCTCATCGGCGACTCGATCACCGTGCGGGCCGTGGTTGCCGAGGCCCGCCCCACTTCCAAGCCGGGCACGGGTGTCTGGACCCTCGCCTATTCGACCCTCAACCAGCGCGGCGAGACCGTCATGACGTTCCGCTCGTCGTTCCTCGTCCGACGTCGCACCGAAGGAGAGACGCCATGACCGCCATCCACCCCGCCACCGCGACCCTCGCGGACCGCGTCATCTCGCGCAGCCGTGCGAGCGACATCGCGCTCGTCACGGCCGGCGTCGCGCTCGTCGCGCTGCTCGCGCGCGTCGAGATCCCGATGTGGCCGGTGCCGGTCTCCGGCCAGACGCTCGCCGTGCTCCTCGTCGGCGCCACCCTCGGCGCGAAGCGCGCCGCGATCAGCATGACCTCGTACATGCTCGTCGGTCTCGCGGGTCTCCCCGTGTTCGCGGGCGGCGCCAGCGGACCGGCCTACATCCTGGCGCCCTCGTTCGGCTTCATCGTCGGCTTCATCCCGGCCGCCGCCTTCATCGGCTGGCTGGCCGAGCGCACGTGGGACCGGCGACCGCTGCTCGCCCTCGTCGGCTTCCTCGGCGCGAGCGTGATCCCGTTCGTGTTCGGGGTCCCGTACCTCGGCTTCATGCTCGCGCGCCTGGGCGCTGCGCACGACCCCGCGACACTGTGGGCGGTCGGTGTGGCACCGTTCCTCGTCGGCGGCGTCGTGAAGTGGCTCATCGCCGCGTCGGTGCTCCCGCTTGCGTGGCGCGGCGTGAAGGCGCTCGAAGCCCGCTCGCGCGACTGACCCTGTCCCGCGCCGAAGGGGCCGGCCACCGCACGGTGTGCCGGCCCCTTCGGCTGTCGACAGAACGCAAGCTGGAGTCGACTCCGCGGAAGCGTGCGTCAGCCCACGGTCCGCTCGAGGTGCGCGAGATGAGCGGCCGATTCCACGAGCGCCATGCGCTGCGACGGAATCTCGAACGACTCGAACGGACGCGACCATGTCAGACGCTGCGCGACCTCCCACGCCGAAGCCGTCGGCATCTCGGCTTTCGCGGCGGCCACCTCGTCCAGCCGCTCTGCGATCCCTGCCTTCAACTGGACGATGCGCGCGTCAAGCCCGACGAAGCGGTACTCGTGAGCCGGCAGCACCTCGGCGTGCCCATACGGGAGAAGTGCGTCGAGGGATGCCAGATACTGCCCGAGCGGATCCGCCGCACCGAACGGGTTCAGCGCGATGTGCGGCGTGATCCGCGGCAGCACGTGATCGCCGCTGAAGAGCAGCTCGCGCCGCTCGTCGTAGAGACAGATGTGCCCAGGGCTGTGTCCGGGGGTCCACAGCACCCGCAGGCGCTCGCCCGCCACCGGCAGCAGCTCCCCGTCGCGCAGACGGTGCTGAGGCGCAACATGATCGCGCGTGAATCGGTAGTCCTCGACCCGGGCGAATGCCTGCGCCTGCGCCGCAGGCGCACCGTGGCTGCGGAACCGCGCGGCCGCCGCCTCCGGGCTCAGGTGATCATCGCACAGCGAGTCGACCCACCGCTGCTCGTGCTCGCCGATCGCGATCCACGCGCCCGTGCGCGACGCGAGATCGTCGGCACCCTCCCAGTGGTCGAAGTGGTAGTGCGTGATGACGATGCCGCCCAGGCGGTCGAGGGGGACGTCGGCCGCCGCGAAGCCCGCATCGAGCGCCGCGGCGGCGGCTTCCGACGAGACACCCGGGTCGATCAGCAGCGCACCGTCGGGCGAGTCGATCAGGTATGCGAACGTGAATCGGATCGGCAGATCGAGCGGCACGGGGATCGCCCACACATCGTCTCGGACCCGGTCGACCGGGGGAAGCTCGCGACGCGACCAGGCTTCCGCCTGCACCTCGTTGGTCGGGGCGACGCCCGCTGCGAGCGTCATGCCTCGTCGTCCGTCAGCTCCTTTTCGAGCGCCGCCTCGACCGAAGGGGCCACCGGGTCGCTCGATGCCGCTCCACCGAGGTAGATGTGGCGGATCATCGGGTCGTCGCGCAGGTCGGCCGCGGCGCCCTCGAGCACGAACTCGCCGCCGTTGAGGAGGTAGCCGCGGTCGGCGAGCTCCAGCGCGGCGTGCGCGTTCTGCTCGACCAGCACGATCGTGAGCCCTCGCTCTCGGCGGAGCTTTCCGAGCACCGCCATCACCTGTGCCGTCATCTGGGGCGACAGACCCAGGCTCGGCTCGTCGAGCAGCATGACACTCGGCTCGCTCATATAGGCGCGGCCCACCGCCAGCATCTGCTGCTCGCCGCCGGAGAGCGTGCCTGCCAACTGGTCCCGCCGCTCGAACAGGCGCGGGAAGTAGCCGTACACCTCCTCGACGAGCCGCTTGTGCTCCTTGCGGTGCGTGTACCCGCCGAGCTGGAGGTTGTCGGCGACAGACAGTGTCGAGAAGACCTGCCGGCCCTCGGGCACGAGCACGAGCCCGGCGCGGACGACCCCGGCCTGCCGCATGCCGCTCGTGTCGGCGCCGCCGACCGAGACCGAGCCCTTGCGGAGCTTGTGGCTGCGGGCGATCACGTTCAGGAGGGTGGACTTGCCGGCGCCGTTGGGGCCGATGATCGTCACGATCTCGCCTTCGTCCACACGGAACGACACGTCGCGGAGCACCCGGGCTCGCCCGTACGAGAAGCTCACATTGTCAACGGTGAGTGCGTCAGTCATCGCTTCCTCCGCTTCTTGGGGACGACCGCCACATTGGCGGTCGTGACCGGCTCGTTCTCATGCGAGACACCGAGGTAGGCATCGATAACGGCCTGGTCTCCCTGCACCTGCTCAGGCGAGCCGACCCGCAGCGTGGCACCGAAGTTCAGCACGTGCACGCGGTCGGCGCTGGCCATGACGAATTCCATGTCGTGCTCGATCACGAGCACCGCCAGGCCTTCGCGGCCGAGTTCGCGCAGCAGGCGCATGAGCGCCGCCTTCTCCTGCTTGTTGAGCCCTGCGCAGGGCTCATCAAGGAGAAGCACACGCGGACGAGAGACGAGCGCGCGGGCGATCTCGACCTGCTTCTGCTGTCCCAGCGAGAGCGCCTTCGCGTCACGATCGGCGAGGTGCGCCAGGCCCAGCCGGGCGAGGACGAGCGCGGTCTCTTCCGCGAGACGCCGTTCCTCCTTCACCGATCCGAGCGTCGGCACCGAGGAGCGCAGCATGCCGACCGAGCCGCGCAGATGCGCGCCGACCTTGACGGTGGCCTCGACGTCCATGCCCTCGAACAGACACGGCGTCTGGAAGGTGCGCGCGAGACCGTGACGTGCCACCTGGTGGGCTCGCAGATGGGTCGTGTCGACGTCTCCCAGCCGCACCGTGCCCGACGTCGGCGTGAGGTTGCCTGACAGCAGATTGACGAGCGTGGACTTGCCGGCGCCGTTAGGGCCGATGACGGCCAGCACCTCACCCTCGCGGATATCGAGGCTGACCTTGTTGACGGCCTTGACACCGCCGAAGCGCTTGACGAGACCCTGGGCCGTGAGCACGGTGTCTCCGAATCTGCGGGCGGGCTCGTCGTCCTCAGCCCGGCGGATCGCCGCCATGTCGGTCGACGGCGCCGAGGCCTCGACCTCCTCGGTCGTCGCCGCCTCTGCCTCACCACGCCGCCGCACGATCGAGCGGGACAGCGCACCGATCGCGCCGACGACGCCGTCGGGACGCACGACCAGGATGAGCACGAGCAGGAGGCCGACGACCAGCTGCTGGCCGGCACCGACAGCCGCGCTGCCGAGGATGCCGGGAAGCACCGCTTCGATGCCCAACTGCAGGGCTTCGAGCACGATGGCGCCGACGATCGCCCCCCACGGGCTCCGCATGCCGCCGAGCACGGCGATCATGAGCACGTCGATCGCGGTCGCGAGGCCGAAAGGCGGCGGGTTCACGTACATGACCTGATGCGCGTAGAGCGACCCCCCGATCGCCGAGATGACGGCGGAGGCGGTGAACACGCGGGCCTTCGACGACGCGATGTTGATGCCGGCTGCCGCTGCGGCGGCTTCATGACCGCGGATGGCCAGCAGCGCACGGCCTTCTCGTCCATTGCGGAGCATGAGGGTGCCCCACAGGACGATGCCGACGATCATCCAGTTGAGGATCATGTGACTCTGGCTGGTGGTGAAGGCGAAGCCGAAGAGCTCCAGCGGGCGGATGCCGCCGAGGCCGGTGGAGCCGCCGGTGAAGTCGGCGTTGTTGACCAGCAGGTAGAACACCTCGGTGAGGGCGAGGGTCGCCATCGCGAGGAAGTGGCCGCGCAGGCGGAAGAGCGGGCGCGCCAGGAGGAAGCCGACGGCGCCCGCGACCAGCGCGGCGAGGACGAGCGCGAGCAGTCCGTACCAGCCGAACTTGACGGTCAGGAGCGTCGAGCCGTACGCACCGATGCCGTAGAAGGCGCCGACGGCGAGCGAGAACTGGCCTGCGTATCCGGTCACGAGGACCATGCCGAGTCCGAGCAGCGCGAGGATGCCGACCGAGGCGCCGAGGCCGGCGTAGTAGCCGTTGGTCGCCGAAGCGAAGACGACGATGGCGACGATCCAGGCGATCGCGGCGGCGGCGTGCTTCCAGCTGAGCACGGGGCGGGTGCGGGTGGTGATGTCAGACACGGTCGGCAGCCACCTTCCGGGTGAGGCCCTGCGGGCGGACGATGAGGAGCACGATCAGCAGCGCGAAGACGACGGTGGGCGCCTGCGCAGCGTCGACGAAGCGCGCGAACGCGACTTCCACGAACGCGACGAGCACGCCGCCGACGAGCGTGAGTCCGAGCTTGTCGAACCCGCCGAGGATGGCGGCGATGAAGCCCTTGAGGCCCAACGCGACGCCGGCGCCCGCGGTGATGAACGAGGTGGGCACCTGCGCGGCGAGCACACCGCCGGCGATGGCACCCGAGAGGGCGAAGGCGATCGTGGCCATGCCGGTGAGGCTGATGCCGACGATGCCTGCCGCGTAGGAGTTGACCGAGAAGGCACTGAGGGCCTTGCCTGCGAGCGTGCGGTCGAAGAAGAGAGCGAGACCGATGTAGCCGACGACGGCGATCGCGATGAGCCACACCGACTGCTGCGGGATCGCACCTCCGAGGATGTCGAACGCGGGTCCGTCGGTGATGGGAGCGAACTGCTTGGGACCGGTGCCGAACATCAGCTGAAGCAGCGAGCGGATCGCGATTCCCACGCCGAGGGTGACGATCGTCTGCACCATCAGGCTCTGGTGGCGCAGCGGGTGGATCGTCAGGTGATACATGACCACACTGACCAGGCCGCCCACGATCGCGCCGACGAGGATCGCCGGCAGCGGCGGCATCATGGCCGAGGCGACCACGGCTCCGAAGGCGCCGGCGACGGCGATGTCGCCCATGGCGAAGTTCACCATCCCGCTCAGCCGGTGCACGATCACATACCCGATGCCGATGGCGCCGTAGAGGGCACCCGTGGCAAGGGCGGTGAGGAGCAATTGCATCAGCACATCCACCTGAAGCCTCCTTGATTCGGTGTGAGCCACGAACACTCGCTGTTCGTTATTCCGTCGATATTGACATACAAACGACCGTTCGCTTAAATCAGGTTAGACGCCTCGTCGACATCCGTCAATCAGGATTCCCCTGGCTCGGGCAGCTCGACAGTGACGTTCAACGAAGAACTCACCACAAGGAAAGGCAATCACATGCGGAATGACTCCACCCGCGGCCGCGGCGCTCGTCGCGTGGCCCTCGCAGCCGGTGCGGCCGCCGTCGCCCTCGCCCTGTCCGCCTGCGCCGGCGGCGGAACTCCGGCCGGCAACGGCGAAGGGGAAGGCGACGCAGCGCCTTACAAGGTCGGCGTCCTCGTCGGGCTGACGGGCAGCTACGCGGCCCTCGGCGACCCCGAGCAGAAGGCGATCGAGCTGTACTTCAAGGACGTCAACGCGAACGGCGGGATCGACGGCCACCCGGTCGAGCTCGTCGTACTCGACAGCGGCAGCAATGAGAGCACGGCGGTCAACCAGTTCCGAAAGCTCGCAATCGAGGAGAACGTGCACGCCGTGCTCGGCCCCTCCTCGTCGGGTGAGTCGAGTGCCCTGCGCACCTTCGCCCGCGACCTCGCGCTGCCCACGATCGCCCTCGCCTCGTCCAGCGCCATCGTGCAGCCGGAAGAAGAGGCCACGCACATCTTCAAGCAGTACACCGGCACGAACGAATCGCTCATCGCGCAGCTGCAGTTCGCCGTCGATAACGGCTGGAAGAAGATCGGTCTCCTTTACGCGAACAACGGCTACGGCCAGGACCCCGCCAACCGCATCGCCGACGTCGCGAAGGACTTCGACGTGACGATCACCGGTTCCGAAGCCTTCGATGACACCTCCACCGACGTCACCGCCCAGCTCGCCAAGCTCGGCGAAGGCAGCCCCGACGCCGTGCTCGTGTGGGCGACCAACCCCGCCAACGCGGTCGTCGCCAAGAGTGCCGAGTCGATCGGCTTCGACCCCGTGCTGTTCAACTCGCCCGGTGCCGGATCGGTGGCCTACATCGAGAACGCGGGCTCTGCCGCCGAGGGCACCTACCTGCAGGGTTCGGTCGTCCTCGCCCCGACCTCACTTGAGGAAAGCAACCCGCAGTTCGCGATCACAAACCGTCTCGTCGACGAGTTCCAGGCCGAGTACTCGGAGCTTGCCGGACAGTACGCAGGCAACGGCTGGGACGGCGCGATCCTGCTTGAGAACGCGATCGCCCAGGCAGCCGACCACGACCCGACCGACGTGCAGGCGACACGTGACGCGATCCGCACCTCGCTCGAGGCCACGAAGGACGTCGTCGGCGCCAACGCCATCTACACGTTCACCCCGGAGTTCCACGGCTCCACGTCACTCGGTGGACTCGCCGTGCTGAAGGTCACCGACGGCGCGTTCGAGGTCGTCAAGACCTACTGACCCGGATCGGCACTCGATCACGGGAGGGCCGGCTGCCGAATGTGCGGTCGGCCCTCTTCCGTCGGCAGCGCGAGGGCTCCCCGACGCGCGCAGACCCACACGGAGCCTCACCCTCGCCACTGAACACACAACCTAGAGAGCACCTCACGATTGGAGAGCACGATGCCCGTGCCCCTTCCTGCCCCGGCCGACGTCCTAGCCGTCACCGACCTCAAGGCGCGCTACTTCGAGTACCTCGATGCCAAACGGTGGGACGAGATGACCGACGTGTTCGCGCCCGACGCGCGCTTCGAGGGGTTCGCGTTTGAAGCCGACGGCCGCGAGGAGTTCATCGCGACGGTCTCGCAGTTCCTCGCCGACGTGCGCAGCCAGCACTTCGGCTATATGCCCAGGTTCGCGCTGCGCCCCGACGGGAGCATTCGCGGGGTGTGGCGCATGCACGACTACCTCACCTGGGCGCCCGACAGCCGCGTCTACAAGGGCATCGAGATCCCCGGCATGCACGGCATCCGGGCCTGGGGAACCTACGAAGAGGAGTACGCGCTGCGCGACGGCCGGTGGTGGATCGTGTTCTCACGCCTTACGCGCACGCGGATCGACCCGCTCGTGGGCCCTGCCCCGCTAGAACCCGCTTACGACGTCATCTCCCCCGACCCAACCTGGCTCGACGTCTGATCACGAGCGACCGTCAGAGGGGTCGCGGTCCGCGGGGACGACTCACGCCGACCGCGACCCCGACGAGCACGACGACCGCTCCCAGCACCTGATTGAGCGAGATCGGCTCGTGGAGCACGACGATGCCGAGGGCGACCCCCACGAGCGTCGTGAGGTACGTGACCATCGACGCCGACGCGGCGCCCCAGCGATCGATGATCCGGAAATTCCAGATGTACGCGACGCCGGTGGCGAAGATGCCGCTGAGCACGAGCGCAGTCACCACTCCCGCATCCCAGCGGATCGGCGGCTGCGCTGTGAACGGCATTACGAGCGTGAAAGCGACGGCGCAGACGAGCATCTGCCCCGCGGCTACGCCGATCGGGTCGATACCCAGCGGCGAGATCGCCTTGCGGGTGTAGGCGAACGCGAATCCGAGCCCGAGCACCGCCGCGATGCACGCGAGCTGACCCCACAGATCGAAAGCCGACGAATCCAGCTGCCACGGTGCCATTACTATGAGGATGCCCCCCGCGCCGAGTCCGATCGCGAGGAGCTTGCGCGCACCGAGCCGCTCCTGCCGCGTCGCGACGATCGTCACGAGCGCTGTCGCCACGGGCACCGCCGCGTTGTAGATGCTCGATAGCCCACTCGGGATCCGCTGCCCGGCCCACGCGTAGAACAGGAACGGGATCGCGACCCCCACGATTCCGAGGGTCGCGATCCGCCGCCAGGCGACGATGCCCCGCGGCCAGCGCCGGCGCATCGCCACCATCGCCGCCGCCAGCACAGTCGTCGCCAGCACGGTCCGCAGCCAGACGAACTGCACGGGCGTCATACCCGCTACGGCGAGCCGAATGAACAGGAATCCTGCGCCCCACACGATGCCGGTGAGGATGAAGACGACGACCGTCCCCGTGTCAGGGCGCTTCACGGGCGATCGAAGAGCTGGAAGTACCGGGTAGCTCCGCCGTCGATCAGTAGGTCTGCGCCGTTGATGTTGCGGGCGTCGTCGCTCATGAGGAAGAGCGCAAGGCCGCCGATCTCGGCGGCGTCGACGATCTGCTCGGTCGGCACTTTGCGGGACACCTGGTCGCGCACCTCTTGGATGACCATGGGGGTGTCGACGACGCCGGGGCAGATTGAGTTGACGGTGACGCCGGTGCCCCAGAAATCGATCACGAGGGAACGTGTGAGATTCGACAGCCCCGCTTTCGATGCCGAGTAGCTCGGGTAGGGGTAGCCGGTGACGCCGGCGATCGACGAGATGTTGATAATGCGTCCCCACCCGCGCCGAATTAGTTCGGGCGCGAACGCCTGGATCATACGGAACGGCCCGGCGAGGTTGATCGCGAGCGTGCGCTCGAACGAGTGCTCGTCGTGGTCGGCGAGGTACTTGCGGTCGAGGATGCCGGCGGCGTTGATGAGCACGTCGATCTCGCCGACCCGGTCGTGCACGTCGCGGGCGAGCGCGGCCACCGACCCGAGGTCGGACACGTCGACGGCGAACGCCTCCGCACGACCGCCCTCGGCTCGCACCACTTCGGCGGCCTGTTCCGCGGCATCCCGCGACAGGTCGGCGCACAGCACGGTGTGACCGGCGGCGGCGAGCCGCGCGTTGATCCCGTGGCACATCCCGCCGGCGGCGCCGGTGATCAGCACGGTCCGCGATACGGAGGCGTTCGTCATCAAGCCCTCTCTTTCTGCGCCGGTGTCGGCGCGACGTCGGTCAGTACGAGCGCGGGAGCGCCAGGTGGTGCTCCGCGATGAAGTTGTGCATCATCTCGTCGGTGAGCGGCGCGAACGTGTAGAGGCGCGCGTCACGCCAGTAACGCTGCATGGGGTACTCGCGGCTGAGGCCCGATCCGCCCAACGCCCGCATGCCGTTCTCGGTCGCCGTCGTGGCGGCATCCGAGGCAGCGAGCTTCGCCATCGCCGAAAGAGTCTCTGCCGCTGCGCCGCCGTCGGCCTGGCGCGCCGCACGCTGCAGCAGTCCGCGGGCCGCCTCGATCTTGACGGCCTCGTCGACGAGCCGGTGCTGCAGGATCTGGAAGCCGCCGATGGGGCGACCGAAGGCCTCCCGCCCCCGCACGTAGTCGAGCGATGCGTGGTGCGCGCCGCGGGCGATGCCGAGCGCAACAGCGGCCGCGTTGAGGCGCTCGCCGTTAAGCGTGGCGATCAACTGGCGGAAGCCGCGGTCGACGTCGCCGAGCACGGCATCGTCGTCGAGCACGACGTCTGCGAAGCCGACCTCGCACGTCGATAGCCCGTGGATGGCGACGGTGTCCATCTCGTTCACCGTGATGCCGGGGGTGGCTGCCGGGACGAGGAACATCGTGATGCCGCCTACGGCCGACTTCTCGATCGGCGTGGTGCGGGCCAGCACCACGAGGAAACCGCAGTCGGTCGCGCCGGAGATCCACATCTTGGCGCCATTGAGCACCCAGCCGCCCTCGGGGCGACGGCTCGCCCGGGTCTTCATCGCACGGGCCACATCGGTGCCCCCGCCCGGCTCGGTCAGCGCGAACGCGGCCCGGTGAGCGCCCTCGAACAGCGGAGCCAGGTACCGTTCACGCTGCGCGGGGGTGCCGTGCTGGCTCAGCAGCGTCACCGCCATGTACTGCACGACGAACGACACGGCGATCGAAGTCGCGGTCGCGCCGAGCTCCTCGAGCACAATCGTCTGACTCTCGTGCGAGGAGGGTGTGCCGTCGACGTCGCCTTCCAGCTGCACCAGGCCGCTCTCGGCGAGCGCACTGTAGAGCTCCTCATCGAACGCCTCACGTTCGTCGAAGTCGCTCAACCGCTGGGGTGTCGCGATCTGTTCGACGATGCTGCGCACCATCGATCGGAGGTCTGCCTGCTCTTCGCTCTGGTCGAAGGGAAGGGGCGTGTACTCGCGCATGTTGTTCTCCCGGTGGTTGTCTCGCCGGCCGGATCAGGCTGTCGGCTCGGACTGTTCGCGACGCTTCATGAGCGCGGTGCGCCGGACGACGCACACGAGCTCGTCGCGCTGGTTGTAGGCGCGGTGCTCGATCCCAACGATGCCGGTGGTCGGGCGCGACGCCGAGACGCGCTTGTCGAGCGCTTCGGTCTCCACGCGCAAGGTGTCGCCGATGAACACGGGCTTGGGGAAATCGATCTCCCGGAAGCCCAGGTTGCCGAGCGTCGTGCCGAGCGTGGTCTCTTGCACGGGGATGCCGGTGGCCAGCCCGAGCGTGAAGATGCTGTTGACGATGCGCTGGCCGTACATGCTCGCCGCCGCGAACTCGCTGTCGAGGTGGAGCGGCTGCACGTTCATCGTCAGCGTCGTGAAGAGCAGGTTGTCGGTCTCGGTGACCGTGCGTGTCACGGCGTGCCTGATGGTCTCTCCGACGACGAAGTCTTCGTAGTACATGGACAATGGGGGCCTCCTGGGCGGTGTGAAGCGGACTACTCGGCCGGGGCGACCGGACGTCCCGCGCGGGCGAGGAGCGCGCGCGCATTGTTGGCGTGGGCGAGGTCGATGTGCTCTCCCTCGAAGCTGACAGCCCCGTGTCCGGCGCGCACGCCGTCCTCGAAGGCTGCGACGAGCCGCTGGTAGTACGCGACCCGCTCGTCGGACAGTCCGTATTCGTCGTTGACGACGGCAGCGTGGCTCGGGTGGATCAACACCTGGCCGGTGAAGCCGAGTCCTGCGTTGTCGCGGGCGAAGGTGCGGAGCCCGTCGAGGTCGCGAACGTCCTGCCACAGTCCGAGCACGATCATCTCCAGACCTGCCGCCCGCGCCGACACGACGATGCGGCTGCGTAGATACAGCGTCTCGAGCCCCCCGGCCGTCCAGCGGAAGCCGACCGAACGGGCGATGTCGGCGTCCTTCGCCGCGGCGGCCATGACACCGCCCACCCGGGGGCCGGCGATGATGTCGTCGGCCCGAGCAATGGACTCCGCCGTCTCGAACGACGGGACGACTTCGATCGTGCCGCGCGGCACCCCGTTGCGGAGCTCCCCCGCGGTGATCACAGCGTCGTAGGCCACGACGTCGTCGCGGGTGCGGAGCATCGGCAGCAGGAACGCCGTGAGGCCCGGAACCGCGACCGCCAGGGCGTCCTCTCCGAAGTCCGGGGTGTCGAGCCCGTTGATGCGCACAAGGATGCGGGTGTCGCCTTCGTAGGCGAGAATCGCGTCGCGAGCGTTCTGCCGAGCCGTCGCCTTGTCGGCTTCGGGCACGGCGTCTTCGAGGTCGATGATGATCGCGTCGGCTGGCGAGGCCAGCGCCTTGCCGATCCAGTCGGCCTTGTGCCCGGGGACGAATAACACCGACCGCAGCGCGCGCATGTCAAGCCCCGACCTTCTCGAACTCCGCAAGGAGCGTGCCCGAGGGCGTGGACTGCCCGACCTCCGCATGCACGGCGGCGATCACGCCGTCCTGCGTCGCCTGAATGGGGTTCTCCATCTTCATCGCCTCGAGCACGAACAGCACCGTGCCGGAGGTGACCTCGTCACCGGCGGCCACGTTGACCTTCACGATGGTGCCCTGCATGGGCGCCTTGACGGTGCCGTCGCCAGCCTTCTTCTTGGAGCGACCGCCCGAGCGCTTCGCGCCGCCGGAGCGGCCGTTCGACTCGACCGGCGCGGCCGCCGCGACGGGTCCGGATGCCGTGGTCGTCACGTCCTCGGGGAAGAATGGGATGCGGTACCAGCGGCCGCCGACCTCCACCTCGTAGCGGTTGTCCTCTTCGGCTTCGCCATCGAACTCGGGGAACTCGACCGATTTCTCGAGCCACAGGGTGTTGATCTCCATGGCGCGGAACGCGTCGGTGCCGAGGATGTGGTCCGCGGCGGGGGCCGTCGTCGAGATGCCCTCGACGCGCAGCTCCTTCAGTCCCGCGCGCAGGCGGTCGATCGCCTCCTCGCGCGTCGGCGCCGTTGCGATGAGCTTGCCGACGAGGCTGTCGTAGAGCGGCAGCACCTCGTCGCCCGACTCGTAGCCGGCATCCCAGCGGAGTCCTTCGTCGGCGGGTGCCGTGAGCCTCGCGATCGGGCCAGGCGATGGCAGGAAGCGTCCGCCCGAGCCGTCCTCCGCGTTGATGCGCGCCTCGATGGCGGCGCCCGCGATCGAGACGTCGTCCTGCGTGAGTCCGAGCGGCTCGCCCGCGGCCACCTTCAGCTGCAGGGCGACGAGGTCAAGGCCCGTCACCTGCTCGGTGACGGGGTGCTCCACCTGGATGCGCGTGTTCATCTCGAGGAAGTAGAAGTCGTCGCCCTCGACGAGGTACTCGACCGTGCCCGCGCCGACATAGCCGACCTTGTGCGCGAGGCGCACGGCGGACTCGCCCATGCGGCGGCGGAGGTCGTCGCTGAGGCCCGGGGCCGGCGCCTCCTCGATGAGCTTCTGGTGGCGGCGCTGCACCGAGCAGTCGCGGTCGCCGAGGTACACGGCGTTGCCGTGGCTGTCACCGAACACCTGCACCTCGACGTGACGGGCGTTCACGAGATAGCGCTCGCAGTACACCTGACCGTTGCCGAACGCAGCGGTCGCCTCGCGGACGGCCGCGGCGAACGCGTCGTGCGCCTCTTCGGCCGAACTGATCTCGCGCATGCCGCGTCCGCCACCGCCGTACGACGCCTTCACAACCACGGGGTAGCCGTAGCGGTCGCCGAAGGCGATGACCTCGTCGGCGCTCCCCACGGGACCATCGGAGCCGGGCGCGAGGGGCACCTCCGCCGCTACGGCGACCGCACGGGCCGACACCTTCTCGCCCATCGCGGTGATCGCCTCGGCTGACGGGCCCACGAATACGAGGCCCGCGTCGGTCACCGCCTGCGCGAACGCAGCATTCTCGGCGAGGAATCCGTAGCCGGGGTGGACGGCCTGGGCCCCTGTCGCGCGGGCGGCCTCCACGATCTTGGCGATGTTGAGGTAGTTCTCAGTCGCCGGCCCGGGTCCGAGATCGACCGCTTCGTCGGCGACCCGTACGTGCAGCGCACCGGCATCCGCCTCGGAGTGCACCGCGACGGTGGCGATGCCCTGAGCGCGGGCAGTGCGCATGACGCGCGCCGCGATCTCTCCGCGGTTGGCGATCAGGATCTTCTGGAACATGTGAGCACTTCCTTGATTCCGTGGCGGGTCAAGCCCAGCCGAGCTGCTGCTTCAGGCGCCCCTTGACGAGCTTCCCGGCCCCGGAACGGGGCAGGTCTGCGGCGTCGAGGAACACAAACTGCTTGGGGACCTTGTATCCGGCCAGGTGCTCGCGCACGTGTGCCGCGAGCTCGATGGCGTCGGCGTGCTGGTTGGCGCGCAACGAGATGACGGCGCGGACTTCCTCGCCCCACTCCTCGTTCTCGACGCCGACGACGGCGGCTTCGAGCACAGCGGGGTGCAGGTAGAGCACCTGCTCGATCTCGGCGCAGTAGACGTTCTCGCCGCCGCTCTTGATCATCTCCTTGAGGCGGTCCTTGAAGAAGTAGTAGCCGCGTTCGTCACGGGTGGCGAGGTCGCCTGTGCGGAGCCAGCCGTCGACGAGGGTGTCGGCAGTCGCTTCCGGGCGACGGAAGTACTCCGTCATGACGTTCGGGCCGGAGACCCAGATCTCACCGAGTTCGCCCGGCGCAGCCTCCCGGCCATCACCGTCAAGGCTCATGAGTTTCGACTCGACGAGCGTGTACTCCTGGCCTATGGAGCCATCGACCGAAGGGTCGAGCATGTCCTCGTGGAGGAGACGAGTGACCATCGGGCCCGCTTCGCTGAGGCCGTAGCGGTAGAAGAGCTTCGCGTTCGGCATCGTCTCGATGAACTCGATCTTGTTCGGCATGCGCAACATGCCGGCTCCCGTGTGCAGGGCCTTGAAGTGACGCTGGACCTCGGGGACTTCGAAGGCGCCGGCCTGCATGAGTCGGCGCATCATGTTGGGGATCATGAAGCTGTTCGTCGCCTGCTCACGGCCGACCCACTCGACGAAGTCGTCTTCGGAGAACTTGTCGACCAGCACGGTCGTCTTGCCTGCGACGAAGTGGGTGACGAGCCAAGTCAGCAGGCCAGCGGAGTGGAACATCGGCGTGACCATCAGGCCCCGCTCGTCGGGGTTCGCGCCGATCCCGAGGTCGAGGTATTCGTTGATGGCGTTCGCAGTGGCCGCGCGGTGCGAGAGCACGACGGCCTTCGAGGTGCCGGTGCTGCCTCCGGTGTAGATGAGGCACAGAGCGTCCTCGGGCGTGAGGTCGTCGATGAAGCGGCCTTCGCCGATGCGGAGGCGGTCGACTTCGCCCTGCTCGATGACACGAGGCAGCGCGTCCGTCTCCGCGTGCGCCGCGAGCATCTCTAGTGCGTCGTTCAGGAGCGGGAGAAAACGGTCCTCGACGATGACGATGTCGGCAGCGCTCTCATGGATGCCCTGCGCGAGCTCTTCAGCGGCCCAGCGCCAGTTGTAGGCCGTGTAGATGCCGCCGGCGACCGCCACGCCGAGGAACACCTCGGCATTGAACACTGTGTTGCCCCCGAGGACTCCAACGGTGTCGCCCTTCGCGACGCCATTCGCTTTCAGCCCCCGTGCCAGCGACCATGCGCGTTCGGCCGCCTCGCCGAAGGAGATCCGTCCGTCCACACCCACGAACGCCTCACGTGCGGGGTGCCGGGTCGCGCCGAGCCGCGTCCAGTCTCCAATGGTTCGCATCTTTGCTTCTCCATGTCGTAAAACAAACGTACGAGCGTTCGTCTGTAAGTGAGTGTAGTGCATCCCCGCCGAATCGCAAGACGCGGCGGGGATGTATCAGCGGGTCAGCGCCAGGTGCGCGTCGACGCGGGCATCCGCGTCGACCAGACCGAGCCCACGCACAATGATCTTGGTGTAGGTGTCGATGATCTCGTCGAGCGAGAAATCGCCGTCGGCACGGTACCAGCTCGACACATGCGTGCCGACCGCAACCACGCTGAACGCATGCAACCGCGCACTGAGTGCCTGACCGTTCACGTCCTTCTGGACCTGGACGATGAGGTCCTCGAGCACCGCGCGATACGCGCGACGCTTCTCTGTTATCTCGGCGCGCGCCTCGGGCGGCAGTGACCGCAGTTCGCTGTTGCCGATGAACACCTCCTGCGCGCGCTCGGCGTGGAAGCGGATGTGGCACTCGACGAACGCGATGAGCCGCTCGAGCGGGTCGGTCTTGTCAGCGAGCGCAGCTTCCATGAGAGCCGTCAGATCGTCCATCGTGCCGCCCATGACCGACAGTAGGAGATCTTCCTTGCTCGAGATGTGGTTGTAGAGGCTGCCAACCTTGATCCCGACGGCGGCCGCGACCTGGCGAAGACTGGTCGCCTCGTAGCCATGCGCGAAGAAGCTGGCCGCCGCCTCCCTGCGGATGGCCGCCGCTGTCTGCTGTCCGCTTGCCGTGACTCCGGTCATCGATCAGTTCCCCTCATGCTGATGTGTCGTGTGGCCGCCGCGCCCAACGGACACATGTGAGCGGTCGCACGTTCATGAATATGAAACCATGTGCCGATCAGGGGATGCTGCCTTCGAACCGCGCCATCCGATATTGGCGCGGCCACTCGAGGACCCCGCCGAGCTCGGCGGCCACCCGCAACGCGAAGCCGGGCTCCCGAAGGAACTGACGCGCGGCGAAGATGACGTCAGCGGCCCCGTCCACGAGTGCGGTCTCCGCCTGACGGGCCTCGGTGATGAGGCCCGCTGCGCCGACGGGTACATCGGCCGCTTCACGCACTGCGCGGGCGAGCGGGAGCTGATACCCGGGCCCGACGGGGATGTCCTGTCGATGGTCATTTCCGGCAGATGAGATCGACACGAAGTCCACCCCGAGCGCGACGAGGTCCGGTACGAGCGAGATCGTGTCCTCGAGGGTCCACCCGCCTTCGACCCAGTCGGTGGCGGAGAGGCGGATGAACAGCGGCATGCCTTCGGGCATCACTGCGCGGACGGCCGCGACCGTCTCGCGCGTGAACCGCGAGCGGCCCCGAGCGTCGCCGCCATACTCGTCATCACGGCTATTCGACAGCGCAGATAGGAACTGGTGATGCAGATAGCCGTGAGCGCCGTGGATCTCGATCGCATCAAACCCGGCATTGACGGCACGGCGCGCCGCGTCGGCAAAGTCCTGCACGACGCCGCGCACTTCGTCCGCGCTGAGCTGTCGGGGCGAAGGGAGCTCGCCGTACGCGAGCGTGCTGGGGCCGACCGCCTGCCAGCCGCCGTCTGAGATCTCGTGATAGCCGCGGCCGCGGTACGGCGGACGTGTGGACGCCTTCCGCCCGGCGTGGGCGATCTGCATGGCGATGGGCACGCCCTGCGTGTGGACGAACTCGACGACCTCCCCCCATTTCTCCGCCTGCTCATCGGTCCAGATCCCGGCGTCGTCGAGGGTGATGCGCCCCTCGGGAGACACCGCGGTCGCTTCGGTCACGATGAGCCCGGCGCGGCCGATAGCGAACGAGCCCAGGTGAGCCAGATGCCACGCCTGGGGAACGCCGTCCACGGCTGAGTACTGACACATCGCCGCCACCCACAGCCGGTGCGGGATCTCGAGGTCACGCAATCGAAGGGGCTCGAAGAGCCGCGGTGAACTCTGGCGCTTGGACATCATCGACCTCACAAGATTAACGAACGGGCGTTCGCTCTTATCCTGCCGGGCTGGACACGAGAGCACAAGGCGCGCCGAACAGGGTCAGCGGAACCGCCACGGACGGACAGTGCCCCGCTTCGCATGCGCCGCGACGATCGAGCGCGTCGCCGTCGCGAGTTCCTCGAGACGCGCCCGCGACCCCCGCGCGGCCGGCACCGATACCACCAGCGCGGCCCGATCCCGCCAGTGACTTCCGTCGAGCGGCACGGCGATCGAGCACACGCCGGGCTCGGACTCCTGCATGGCGAGCGCCCAGCCGCGCCTGCGGGTGTCCTCGAGCGCGACACGCAGGTCAGCGGCAGCCCGGATGGTCGAGGCACCAGGCTGGGGAAGTGGATCAGGCGGAAGGACCGATGCGACCTGCTCGTCGTTGTACGCCGCGAGCAGGAGCTTGCCCGCCGCCAAAGCATGCGCCCACGCTGTCATGCCGATGCGGACGCCGATGTCGTCGGCGTGGACCGAGCGTCGACCGTCGACGACGAGCACGCGCGCGCCGATGAGCACGGCCGTGTGCACCGACTCACCGGTGCTCTGCCGTACGTCGGCGAGAACTTCCCGGTGGCGCGGCCTCGCCCTCGGCTCGAGTACGGCATCCGTACTGATCCCGAGGAGCTGCGGGCCGACGAAGTAGCCCCGGCCGGTTGACGACAGCGTGACGAAGCCGCGGCCTTCGAGAGTGCGCAGACACCGGTATGCCGCAGCGCGACTGGCGCCTGTCGCACGCGCGACGTCTCCGATGCTGACGCGATCGCGCGTCGACAGCATCGAAATGACCCGCAGTCCGAGGTCGAGGCCACCGAGACGGTAGGGGTTGCCTTCGTTGTCTCCCATAGCGAGACAAGAATAACGAACGGTTGCACGTACGCCTAGCGCCCCGGTGGACTGTCGTCACCAGCCCGACCGAAGGAGACCAGGCACATGCGACTCGTATCGTTCACCCGCTCAGGACGCCCGTCATGGGGAGTGCTTGCCGCGGACGGCATCCGCGATCTGGGTGACGTCGCCGGAGGCCGCACCCTCGCCGCGGTCCTGCGGGACGGCGATCTCGACGCGGTCGTCGCCGAGCCGGGAACCCGGGTCGCCCGGGACGACGTGACGTTGCTGCCGCCGGTGACCGATGCGGAGAAGATCATCTGCATCGGCCTCAACTACGCCGACCACATCAAGGAGATGAACCGGCCCTGGCCGGCCAAGCCCGTCGTCTTCACACGCTTCAATGACTCGTTCGTCGGCGACGGCGAAGCCCTCGTCGCGCCGCGTAACAGCACGAACTTCGACTATGAGGGCGAATTCACCGTCGTCATCGGCAAGGGCGGACGCCACATCGCCGCAGCCGACGCACTCGACCACGTGCTCGGGTACACGATCATGAACGACGGCTCCCTGCGCGACTACCAGCGCCACACGCACCAGTTCACGCCCGGGAAGAACTTCCCGCGCAGCGGCGGACTAGGGCCGGCGATCGTCACCGCCGACGAGTTCGGCGACATGGCCGGCCAGCGGATCACGACCGCCGTCAACGGGGAGATCGTGCAGGACTCCACGCTCGATCAGCTCGTGTTCGGCGTCGCGGAACTCATCGCCTACTGCTCGGAGTGGACCACCCTCTCCCCCGGCGATGTCATCGCCACCGGCACCCCCGGGGGCGTCGCCGACGGCCACGACCCCGCCCGGTGGCTGTTCCCCGGCGACATCGTCGACATCACCGTCGAAGGCATCGGCACGCTCACCAACCCCGTCGTTGAAGAAGACTGACCCGACGCGCATCCACCCTCACCCAGAAAGGAACCATCATGACCGACGCACCCAAGGTCCTGAAGAACCTCACCGTGCAGCGCAAGGACGAGCTGCCCATGGCGCCCGGCCAGACCGCCAAGGCACGCCGCTACTCCGGCGTCGCCGTCGAGAACACCGAGGTCGCGAACCTCTGGTTCGGCAAGGTCTACACGGGGCCGGGCGAAGTCTCCGACCCTCACCACCACGGCGAGGCCGAGACCGGCGGCTACGTGTTCAAGGGCAACGGCTTCATCCGCTTCGGCGAGCGCTATGAGCAGATCGTCTACATGTCAGAGGGCGACTTCGTGTACGTTCCGCCGTTCGTGCCCCACATCGAGGGAAACCTGAGCCACACAGAAGAGCTCATCTGGATGACCACCCGCACCCCCGACAACATCGTCGTCAACCTGGAGAACCAGGACATCGCTGATATCGAGATCAAGTACGTCGACTGATCCCCCGTCAAAGGGCCCCCGCCGAACGAGGCGGGGGCCCATCGCGTGTCGCCGGCGCGACGCAGGGGCGAGGAACCGCGATCCCAGATTGATCGCGGGCTGAGGCAAAGCATGTGATCATGCTGGGATGGCTTACCAGGTCCGCCCCGCCGTGCCCGCTGATGCGGAACGTATCGCCAAGTTGCACGTCTCGACGTGGCAGGAGACATACGCGCACCTCCTGCCGGCGGGCTTCTTCAACGAGGAGCACTCGAGTGCGCGCCGCCGCATGTGGGATCACATCTTGGGCAACGGGCATGAGGAATGGTCCGTTTACGTCGCCTCCGAAGCACATGACCTCATGGGGTTCGCGATGTCGGGACCAAGCATCGGCGACAAGGGCGAGCAGCTCCCTCGAGAGCGTCAGCTCTTCAGCCTCTACGCGGCGAAAGCCGTCCACGGAACCGGTGTGGGGCAAGCCCTGCTCGACCATGTTCTGGGCGACTCCCCTGCGATGCTCTGGGTCGCCGCCCAGAATCCTCGCGCGATCGCGTTCTACCGCCGGAACGGCTTCGAGTTCGACGGAGTCGAGAAGGTCGATCCCGTGGCCCCGCTCATCACCGACGCACGAATGCTGCGATAGCGCCGTCTCCCACCGCGGGGTTGTGGAGCGATCAGCGCTTGCCGACGATCTGACGCGCGACGAGGTCGCGCATGATCTCGTTCGTGCCGCCGTAGATGCGGTGCACGCGGGCGTCGAGGAAGGCGCGCGCGATGGGGTATTCGGTGATGTACCCGTAGCCGCCGTGCAGCTGGACGCCGATGTCGAGCAGCTCCCACTCGCGGTCAGTGGTCCAGAACTTCACCTTGGCCGCCTCTTCGGGCGTGAGCTTCGCGTCCTTGTAGAGCATCATGGCGCGGTCGACGTAGGCCCACATGACGTCGACGGTGGTGGCCATGTCGGCGAGCTTGAAGCGCGTGTTCTGGAACTCGGCGATCGCCTGCCCGAACGCTTCGCGGCTGAGCACGTAGTCGCGGGTCCAGTTGAAGGCCGCCTCGCCGGCCGCCGCGGCGGCGACGCCGATCGAGAGGCGCTCCAGCGGGAGGTTCATCATGAGCTGGATGAAACCCTGGCCCTCACGGCCGCCGATGAGGTTCTCCTCGGGCACGAACACGTCGGTGAACGACAGCTCGGCGGTGTCCCAGCCGTGGAAGCCCATCTTCTCGAGCTTCTTGCCGTGGTCGAAGCCCTCCATGCCGTTCTCGAGGATGAGGAGCGAGAACGCATCGGGGCGGTTGCCCTCGCCGGTCTTCACGAACGTGACGACCATGTCAGCGGTCTTGCCCGACGAGATGAAGGTCTTGGCGCCGTTGACGATGTAGCCCCCGTCGACCTTCTTGGCGGTCGTCTTGATGCCGCGCAGGTCGGAGCCGGCGCCGGGCTCGGTCATCGCCAGGGCGCCGAGGATCTCGCCGGTCGCCATGCCGGGGAGCCACTTCTCCTTCTGCGCCTGCGTGCCCATGTGCGCGATGTAGGGGACGGCGAGGTCGTCCTGGATGCCGAAGGCGCCGGCGAGCGAGCCGAGACCCGCGCCGATGACCTCTTCCAGGACGATGGCGCGGAAGCGGTAGTCCTGCAGCATCCCCGCGCCGCCGAACTCCTCGGGCACCGACAGGCCGATGATGCCGGCCTCGCCGGCGGCGAGCATGGTGGCGCGGTCGATCTCGCCGTCCGCGTCCCACTGCTTGCGCTTCTCGTCGGGCGCGTAGCGCTTGATGAACTCCTTGACGACCTCGCGGAACGCCTCGTGGTCTTCGTCGTAGATGTCGCGCTCCATTGCGAGCCGACCCCTTTCGCCTGTGGCTGATGGTTCACGGCGGCCGCGTCAGACAGCGGCGTCGCCTGCCGCCACTCTACGACGACATTCGGTTTCAGTCCACGCGGAACTCAGTATCGCGCCGTTGCGGCGGATCACTGCTCGCCTGCGAGGGCCAGCACGCGCTCTGCCGCCCGCACCATCGCGATGTCGAGGAACGTGCCGTCGTCGAGCACGAGCGCCCCCGACCCGACCTCGGATGCCGTGCGCACCCTTTCCACTATGGTCCGGGCGCGCTCGACCTCGGCGGCGTCCGGTGTGAACGCACGGCGGATGACTTCGATCTGTCGAGGGTGGATCGCGGTGCGGCCGCCGTAGCCGAGCGCGCGCCCGTCACGGCAGCTCCGCTCGAGGCCCTCGAGGTCGGAGACGTCGGCCCACACTGCCATGAGCGGTGCAGGGAGACCGGCGGCCGCAGCCGCATTGACGATCCGCGACCGCGACCAGAGAAGCCCTGGCTCCCCCGCCGCCCCCGCAGGAACACCGAGGTCGGCGCGCAGGTCGGCCTCCCCGGCGGCGATCGAGGCGACCCCCGCCGACGCGATGTCGAACGCCCGCTCCACGGCAAGCGCAGACTCCAGCAGGGCGTGCACGGTCCGACCGGGTGCGGCGGCGAGCACCGCCGCCACATCGCCAGGCGACTGCGTCTTCGGCAGGCGGATGCCGAACTCCGCGGGCAGCGCGGCGAGCGCGGCGAGGTCGTCGGCGTGCCAGGACGATCCGGGAGCATTGACCCGAACTTGCACGGCGGGCCTGTCGGGCCTCTCCCATGCGGCGGCGAAGGCGCCGAGCTGCGCGCGGGCGTCCGCTTTACGTGACGCGGCGACGGCGTCTTCGAGATCGAGGATGACGGCATCCGCGCCGGCGCCGAGCGCCTTCTCGAAGCGCTCAGGACGATCGGCGGGCGCGTACAGCGCCACGACGAGGGGGCGGGCGGATGACGGTGCGCTCATGCGATGGCTCCTTCCGCGCGCATGCGGGCGATGTCGTCGGCGCTGAACCCGAGCTCGGCGAGCACGGCATCCGTGTCGGCCCCGTGGGCCCGGCCCGTGTGGGCGATGGTCGCCTCGTCGCGCGAGAGGCGGAAGAGCGGCCCCTGCATCGCCATGTCGCCGAGGTCGTCGTCGTGGATCCGGTGGATCGTGCCGAGGGCGTTGAACTGCGGGTCGGCGACGATGTCGCGCGCGTCGTACACCGGTGCCACGGCGGCCTGCGCGGCCTCGAACGCGGCGATCACCTCGTCGCGGGAGTGGCGGGCGATCCAGCCGCCGACGGCGTCGTCGAGGAGGTCGGCGTGCTCGGCGCGACCGGCGCCGGTCGCGAACCACGGCTCGTCGGCGAGCTCTGGCCGCCCGACGAGGGTCATGACCCGCTCGGCGATCGACTGCGCGCTCGTCGAGACGGCGACCCACGATCCGTCGGCCGTGCGATAGGCGTTGCGCGGCGCGTTGTTGGTCGAGCGGTTGCCGGTGCGCGGCTGCACCGTGCCGAGCTGATCCCAGCGGGTGATCTGCGGTCCGAGCATCGCGAGGATCGGCTCGATGATCGCGACGTCCACCACCTGCCCGCGCCCGCCGTTGGACGCGCGGGCGTGGAGGGCGACCATGATCGCGTAGGCGGTGGCGAGCGACGCGATGCCGTCGGCCAGCCCGAACGGGGGCAGCGTCGGCGGGCCGTCGGGCTCGCCGGTCGAGGCCGCGAATCCGCTCATGGCCTCGGCGAGCGTTCCGAACCCCGGCCGCGACCGGTATGGGCCGATCTGCCCGAACCCGGTGACGCGCGCCAGCACGAGACCGGGGTTGGCGGCCGACAGCTCCTCGTAGCCGAGCCCCCAGCGCTCGAGCGTCCCGGGACGGAAGTTCTCGATCACGACGTCGGCGGTGGCCGCCAGCCGCAGGAACGCGTCGCGGCCGTCGTCGGCGTGAAGGTCGAGGGCGACCGTGCGCTTGTTGCGGCCGAGCGTCTTCCACCACAGGTTCTGGCCGTCTCTGCTGGGGCCGTGGCCGCGCGCCGGATCGGGCTTGGTCGGATGCTCGACCTTGATGACGTCGGCACCCATGTCACCCAGGTGCATCGCCGCCATCGGGCCGGCGAACAGGGTCGAGGCGTCGATCACGCGGAGCCCCGCCAGCGGGGTCATGATGCGTCCTCCCAGCACACCCGGAAGCCGATCGACGGCGAGGCGTCGTGCCCGAGGCCCGGCAGCAGGAGCTTGAGCGAGAACTCGGGCGCCCGCACGCCGCCGTCGACATACCAGTCGGATCCTTCGCTCACGTGCGCGCTTCCGCCCTTGAGCATGACGAAGCGCGTGCGGCCGTCGGAGTGCTCCGACTCAGTCCAGTTCCACACCTCGGGTGCGCGCCGCGAGAATCCGGGCCGGGATGCCGCGAGCTGCCACTCGTCCTCGGTCGGCAGCCGTCCACCCACCCACGCCGCGTACTCGCGGGCGCGGGCGAGCGTCACGCCGGTCGCGGGACGCTCAGGGTCGCGGGATGCCGGGGACTCGCCGATCGCGTCGAGGAAACGCGCATACTCAGCCTCGGTCACCTCGGCGACCGCCACATACACGGGGCGCTCGACGACGGCGACGCGCTCGAGCGTGCGCTGATCGTGGAGGCGCGGCGGCAGCGGCTTCCACTCGTCGACATACGGGGCACCTTCGTACATCCCCGTCTCACGCTGGCGGAACCGCACCGTGAGCACGTGTTCTCCCGGCTCGACGACCACCGCGTCTCCCCGCTCGACCTCGCCCCTCGCCGCACCTCTCTGCGCGCCCGCGGGGGGCGCAGGCGTCAGGCGGCGAGCGCGACGGCGCGGGAACGACGCGTCGGCCTCCGGGAGGATCCCCACGACCTCGGCCCGCACGCGCTCGACGAGGGCGCGCACCTCCTCGCCGGCACCCGCGCCGATGCGCACGACGGCAGCGATGCCCGCGGCGGGCACCGTGATCGACGCCTCATCGGACGGCGCGTGAAGCGGGAGCCAGTGGGCGGAGGCATCGGCATCCGTCTGCGTTGAGAGCAGCTCGGCGAACGGGAGCACCGCGTCGGCGTCGGACGTGTTGGCCAGAAGCAGCAGGGTCACGCCCTCGAGCTCGAACGCCGACCCGAACACGGGCGCCCGGTGCACGGCGAGCGGCGTCCATTCGCCGTCGACGAGCCAGCGGTGGAGCCCGCGCTGTACGGGGAGCATGCGGCGGAGGGTCGCGGCATCCCGCGCATTCCAGCCGACCCACACGCCGAAGACGACCTCCCACACCATGACGCCCACACCGTTGAGCCAGGCCGACCGCAGCTCCTCGGCATGGTCGCGGTGCCAGCGGCGGATGTGGTGCTGCATATGGCGGCGCTCGAACCAGTGCGCTCGGAGCACGCCGGGCACGCGCGAGTCGGCGAACCACTGCGCCCACGACAGCGTGTGGTCGGCGATGCGCTCGGTCGCGAGCTTCGACTCGCCTTCGAGCCCGATGCCCGGCCGCGCCGCGTCGAGCGCGGAGACGAGGTCGGGGTCGGCCTTCTTGAGCGTGTCGAGGAAGACGCCGTCGGCTCCGAGGCGGCGCACCGTGGCCGCGAGCTCTGTGGCGTCATCGCCCGACCTGCGCGTGCCGACGTCCCACGGGTTGTAGTCGACGAACACGGCGACCCCCGCCGCATGCAGGGCGTCCGCCGCCTCCTTGAGCCCGTCGACGGCGTAGAAGTCCCACTGATTGCGGTCGTCGATGCCGATCACGGGGTAGGCGTGCCAGAGCACGACGCCGTCCAGTCCGCCGAACCGCTCGCGCGCATCGGCGAGGAGCCGCTCGGGGGTGAAGCGCTGGGCGTCGAAGTCGAAGAACAGCTCGTCCCACAGCCACACCTGGGCGACCGTGAAGCACCGGCTCGCCCATGCCGACTCCGGCTGGTCGTAGCGGGTCGGCGCGCCGTGACGCCGACGGGCTCCCTCGCGCCAGCGCTCGAGCTGCGCGCGCCAGGCGGCGACGTCGGCCGGGTCATCGGGCGCGACGAAGATCTTGGCGTCGTCGAGCGCGAGCGCCGCGTCGCCCTGCGTCACGTCGGCGTCGAGCGGGACAGCCGTCGGACGATCGATCTCCCGCGGGACGAGCGGGTCGAAACCGCCGCTCATCGACGCTCCCCCTTCGTCGATCCGTCCGACGACTGTCCGTCCAGCAGCGCCGCCACCTCGTCGGCGGTGGGCACCGCGTCCTGCGCGCCGGGACGCGTGACGGCGAGCGCCGCCGCGACGGCCCCGCGTCGAGCCGCCTGCACGAGAGCCGGCACGTCGATGTCGCCGCGGCGGCGCCCGGAGGCCGCGAGCGCGGCGGCGAAGACACCGCAGAAGGTGTCGCCCGCGCCCGTCGTGTCGACGGGGTCGACGCGCACGGCGGCGACCTCGACGCGCTGGTCGCCGGCCACGACGAGCGACCCGCGGGAGCCGAGGGTCACGATGAGGGCGGGCACACGCGCGGCGAGATCGTCGATCGCGGTGCCGAGCGTGACGGCGCCGGAGACCTCCACCGCTTCGTGCTCGTTGACGATGAGCACGTCGACGAGATCGAGCAGGCCGTCTCCTCCCCCGGCGAGCGGAGCCGACGGTGCGGCGTTGAGCACGTGCCACGCGTCGTCGGCGCGCGACGTCGCGGCGTCCCGCACGAGCTCCAGCGGGATCTCGAGCTGCGTCACGACGACATCCGCCGCCGCGACCGCCGCGCGCTGTGCGTCGGTGAGGGCCGTAAGGGCGGTGTTGGCGCCGGGCACCACGACGATCGCGTTCTCGGCGTGCGCGTCGACCGAGATGAGCGCCGTCCCCGTCGGGGCGTCCACGGTCTCGACGCCCATCACGTCGATGCCGTCGGAGGCGAGGGCTGCCCGCAGTGCGGCTCCCTCGGCATCCGATCCGACCGCGCCCGCGAACGCGACAGCCGCGCCGCCGGCCCGCCGCGCTGCGACGGCCTGGTTGGCGCCCTTGCCGCCGCCCGAGCGGGTCAGCGCAGACGCCAGCACCGTCTCGCCGGGAGCGGGGATGCGCTCGACGCGGGCGACGACGTCCTGATTGATGCTTCCGACGATGACGACGGTCATGCGACGTCCTCCAGGGTGCGTGCGGCGAGCCGGTGCGTGCGCTCGGCGAGCTCGCGAAGCGAACGGGTCGGCCCGCCCGGCATCGAGGTGGCGACGCGGTCGTGGAGCGGGGCGGTCCATGCCGACGGGATGCCGGCCGCGCCGACCAGCCCGCCGACGACCGATCCGACGGTCGCGCCGACCGAGTCGGTGTCCCAGCCGCCGGCGACGGCGAGGGCGACGGCGCGGCCGAAGTCATCGCCGTGAGCCTGCAGTGCGCACGCGAGCAGCGCTGCGTTGTTCAGCGTGTGCACCCAGTGCATGCCCGCGAAGCGCTCATGCAGGGCATCGAGCGCCGCCTCGGCCGACAGCGTGCCCTCGGCGAGCGCACGTCCCGTCTCTCGACCGAAGCGCACGGCGGCCGCCAGTCGCGACGACGGCGGGACGACCGCGTCAGCGGCGTCGAGCACGTCGTCGACGGATGCCGCGACCACCGCCTGCGCGCACAGTGCCGCCGCCCACATCTCGCCGTACAGGCCGTTGCGGGTGTGGCTGAGACGCGCGTCGACCCACGCCGACCGGGCCGCCGCGCGCACGTCGCCGGGGTGGGCCCAGCCGTGCACATCGGCGCGGATGAGCGCGCCGATCCACTCGCGGAAGGGGTTCAGGTGCGTCGCCGTCTCAGGGACGGGGCGCGCGTCGAGGATGTTGCGATACGCGGCCCGCTCCGCGGTGAACACGCGGCCGGCGGGGAGCGCGGCGAGCCACGCCTCGGCGACGTGGTCGGTCGTGAGGGCCGCGCCGTGCTGCTCGACGAGGTCGAGGGCGAGGATCGCGAAGTTGAGGTCGTCGTCCTCCGGCATCCCGTCGATGTTCTCGACGAGGGAGGTCGGCGCCGAGCGCCGGTTCCACGGCCAGCGCTGCGCGACGTCAGCCGGAAGGCCCTGGGCCGTGAAGTAGCCGCGGATGGGCCAGTTCGCGGTCGCGCGGGCGATCTCCTCGATGCCCTCGCGCGGGATCTTCTCGACGGGCTTGCCCAGCAGGCACCCGGCGGCGCGCCCGAGCCACGCGCCGTGGAAGCGGTCGAGGTCCGGCACCCCGCCACGGGCGGCGGCGGGGACGGACGGCAGGAGCGCGACGATGGCATCCCACTCGTCGGGCTCGTCCGCGCTCGGGCGCTGCAGACGCTGCAGCTCCGTCAGCACCTCGCGGGCCAGCGCCCGCAGGGCCGGCGGCGCCGCGTCGGCACTCGCTCCTGAGGGGGCGAGCACGGTCGAGCCGCCGGCATCCGCCCACCGCGCTTCGACGCGTGCAACGGCCGCCTCGTCGGCCCCCTGCTCTCGCAGGGCCGCGATCTCGGCTGGCACGAGGTCTTCAGGCTGCGCCCACGTCAGTCTCACGCGGCGGCCTCCTGGCCGAGGATCTCGGAGAGCGCCGCAGCGCGCGACGCCGCACGCTCGGCATCCGCCCGCGCGATGTCGCGCACGACCGACGTCATCGTCGCCACCACGCCGTCGAGGTCGAGCCGGCTCGCCTTCGTGACGTCGCGCACCCACTCCTCGGGGATCGCGCCCGCACCCCCGAGGCCGCCGCAGATCGCGCCCGCCATCGTCGCGATCGAGTCGGAGTCGCGGCCGTAGTTGACCGCGTCGAGCACCGCGGCCCGCGCGTCGCCGTCATGAGCGACGACGAAGCCCAGCGCGACCGGCAGCTCCTCGATCGACTTGGTGCGCGACGGGAGGCGCGCATCCATGGCCGGCGCGCGGTACGCGTCGCCGACCGTGTCATAAGGCGCGACCGCGGCGCGGACGACGCGACCGAGCTCACGCGGATCGTCCGACCCGCCCGCCGCGCGGAACGCATCGACGGCGTCGAACACCGCACGGATCGCCGCGGCGGTGCCGTCGTGGGCCACCGCGAGCACGGCCGAACGCACGTCGGCGACCGTCGCACCGGGCGCCGCCGCGGCGGCGACGGCGGCGGCGAACACGCCCGCCGCCTCACGGCCGTACGACCACTGATGGGCGCCTGTGATGTCGATCGCCTCGGCATACGCGCCACGGGGGTCGCCGATGTGCACGAGTCCGACAGGCGCCATGTACATCGTCGCGCCGCAGTTGACGACGTTGCCGACGCCCGCCTCACGCGGGTCGGCGTGGCCGTAGTGGAGCTTCATGACGAGCCACTTCTCGGCGAGGAACACGCGCTGCAGGATGAGCGCCTCGTCCTCGAGCTCCGGGATCCAGCGGCGTTCGCCGATCATGAGCGGCACGAGGTCGCTCGCGACGTCGTACGCGTCGAGGTGCCGGCGCTTGGCGTCGTAGACCTCGATCAGCGCGTGCGTCATGAGGGTGTCATCGGTGACGTGGCCGTCGCCCTTGTGGTACGGCGCGATCGGGCGCGCGGTGCGCCAGTCCTCCAGGAACGGGCCGACGATCCCCTCCACCCGGCCGCCGTGCCGCTCTTCGATCTGCTCGGGCGTCCACCCTTCGGTCGCGCCGCCCAGGGCGTCTCCCACCGCGGCCCCCGCGAGCACTCCGGCCACGCGGTCCTGCAACACATCCATCACACGCTTCACTTTCTTCGTTCGGAGGGGCCTAGGGAATGGGGGCGGCTGTGTCGCCGCCCCCATCCGTCATCAGCCGGCGACGTCCGCCCAGCCGTCGGTCAGCTGCTTCGCGAGCTCGTCGCGGCTGATCTGATCGGCGAGGAACTGCTGGAAGGCGGGAGTCGCGACGGTGTCCTTCCACTCGGTGTACTTCGAGACCTTGAGGAACGGAGGTCCGACCAGACCCTCGCCCGACGCGAGCACCTGGGTCCACGCCGGGTTGTCGGCGGCCAGCGTCTCGACCTCCGCGCGTGCACCGCCCGACGACGGGATCAGCGCATCGGCGTAGGCGATCTTGGCGAGGTTCTCGGAGTTCATGAAGAAGTTCAGGAAGTCTGCCGACTCCTCCACGTGCTCCGAGTCGATGTTCACCGAGTAGGTCTGCGGGTTCGCCGACTGGAAGGCGCCGGCCGATCCCTCGATCGGCGGCAGGGCCACCCAGTCGAACCCGTCGGGAGCGTCATTGGCGATGTTGGTCGCCTGGAACGAGCCCTGCACGGTCATGGCGATCTTGCCGCCGTAGAACGACGCGAGCACGTCGGATCCCGACTGCGTGAGCGAGGTCGGGTCGATCGACTTGTCGGTGTACGCCATCTCGTGGATGCGGTCGACGACCGCGAGCTCCGGGTCGCCGACGTCGATCGTGACGTCCTCGCCCTCGCCCTCGAAGAACCCGCCGTCGAACCCGAGCGCGAGGCTCATGATCGTCGAGGTGGGCGAGCCGAGGCCCCACCCGAGGCCGTACTGCCCGTCCTTCGTGGCCTTCTTCGCCATGTCGCGCAGCTGGTCCCACGTGAGGGTGCCGTCCTGCGGCACCTCGATGCCGGCCTCCTCGAGCAGGTCGACATTCGCGAACGCCATGTACGACTGCAGCGTCGACGGGTACGCGATGATCTGACCGTCGTGGGTGACGGAGTCCCAGATGCCCTCGGAGATGTCCGACTTCAGCGCCGGGTCGATGAGGTCGGTCAGGTCGGCGAGATAGCCGTCGGCCGCGAACGACGCGATCGAGCTCGCCTCGAAATGGATGATGTCGGGAGCGGTGCCGCCGGTGAACTGGGTGATCAGCTTGTCGTACGTGCCGTCCCAGCCCGCCTGGATGATCTCGACCTGAACGTCCTCGTTCTCCGCGTTCCAGGCGTCGACGATCTCCTTGATCGCGGCCTGCGTGGTCGGCTGGTCGGACAGCGACTGGAACTGCAGCGTGACAGGACCCCCATCGGTCGCGTCGTCGTCGCGGTTCGCGCTCCCCTGCTGGCACGCGCTCAGGGTGAGCGCGGCAATGCCGGCGAACGCGATGGCGCTGATGCCTCGGATCCTTCTCATGTGGATCGCCTCTTTCCGTGTGTGGTTCGTGGTGCCGTGGTTTCGGTGTTTATCGGGCATCGGAATCACCCCTTGACCGCACCGGCGAGCATCCCGCCGGTGAGCTTCTTCTGAAGGATTCCGAAGATGATGAGCGACGGGATCGTCGCGAGAATCGCCCCGGCGGCGAGCGGCCCGAGCTGGGTCTGCCCCTCGGCGCCGAGGAACGAGCGCAGCGCGATGGGCAGCGTGTACAGCTCGGGGCTCTGCAGCAGGACGAGCGCCAGGAAGAACTCGTTCCACGCCGAGACGAAGGTGAACATCGCGGTGGCGACCAGGCCGGGCGCCAGCAGCGGCAGGATCACGGTGCGCAGGATCGTGAACCGGCCCGCGCCGTCCATCTCCGCCGCCTCCTCGAGCTCGGGCGGGATCGCAGCGACGTACCCCTGCAGCATCCACAGCGTGAACGGCATCGTGAACGTGACGTACACGAGGATCAGCCCGAACAGGGTGTCGTTGAGCTGCAGCGACCGCAGCACGAGGAACAGCGGGATGATGATGAGGATCGTCGGGAAGACCTGGCTCACGAGGATCCACACGGTCCCCGCCGCCCGCAGCCTCCCCTTCAGCCGCGCGAGCGCGTAGGCCATCGGCATCGACAGCAGCACCGTGATGACCATCGTCACGAGCGCCACCATGATGGAGTTGCCCGCCGCCGTGATGAGGTTCTGCCGCTCGAGCGCGGCCGTGTAGTTGCTGAAGTCCCAGTTCTGGGGGATCAGATTCACCGCGAGTGAGTTGAGCTCGCGCGTCGACTTGAAGGATGCCGACAGCAGCCACAGCAGCGGGAAGCCGAGGAAGATCAGGTACGCGGCGAGCGCGACGTACATCAGGCCGGTGCCGTACCAGGGGCCTCGTGCGTTCATGCGCGCACCGCCTTGTTCTGACGGAACTGGTTGATGAGATACAGCGAGAGGATCAGCAGGATCGCGATGACGAGCACGTTGCCCATCGCCGACGCGTAGCCGATCTCGCGGTTGCGGAAGGCCTCGAGGTAGGTGAACAGCGGCGGGATCATCGTGCGGCCGCCCGGGCCGCCCTCGGTCAGCACGTAGATGAGGCCGAACGAGTTGAACTGCCAGATGAAGTCGAGCGCCGTCACGGCGATGATCACCGGACGCAGCGCGGGCAGTGTCACGTGCCAGAACCGGCGCACGGCGCCCGCCCCGTCGACCGCGGCAGCTTCGTGCTGCTCGGCGGAGATCGACTGCATGCCCGCCAGCAGCAGCACCGTCGTCTGCGGGATGCCGGCCCAGACCCCCACGACGATGACGGCGGGAAGGGCGGTCGAGAAGTCGCCGAGCCAGTTGACGCCCGGCAGCCCGAGCCAGCCCAGGATGCCGTTGAGCGGACCCGAGTTCGGGTTGTAGATCATGCGCCACACGATCGCGATGACGACGGGCGGCATGGCCCACGGGATCAGGGCGAGCACGCGCGTGAGGGTCTTGAACCTGAGGCTGCTGTTGAGCAGCAGTGCGAGGCCCATCGCCGAGACGAGCGTGAGCAGCGCGACCGACCCCGCCCACACGATGCCGATGCCGAACGATCCCCAGAAGCGGTGGTCGCCGGCGAGCTCGGCGTAGTTGTCGAGCCCGTTGAAGCTGATCTCGGCATTGCGGCGCAGCGTGGCATCCGTGAAGCCGAGCGCCACACCGCTGACGAGCGGGATGATCGAGAAGACGAGGATCGGAAGCAGCGCGGGCACGACGAGCGCGATCGCCTCGCGGCGCTGAGCCCGCGTGCGGGCGCCGATCTGCCGGGCGCCGGAGCGCCGCTTGCGCGGCGGACGAGGCTGCGTCGCGCGCGTGGGGACGGTCTCGACGCTCATCCGGCGCTCCTCTCCGACGGGCGGTTCTCCGACGGGCGCTGTGCGCGCACGGCCACGGCGCTCGACCCGCGCACGACGAGCGAGGGAGACACCGTCACGCGGTGCGCGGGGCGCTGCGGGTCGGCGATGCGGGCGAGGAGCAGCTCCGCCGCCACCCGGCCGCGCTCCTCGGCGCCGAGGTCGACGCTCGTCAGGCCCGGGCGCACGACGTCGGCGAGCTCCGTGTTGTCGACACCCGTGACAGCGACGTCGTCGGGAAGCGCCAGGCCGAGGTCTTCGGCGGCGCGCATGACCCCGATGCCGATCAGGTCGTTGGCCGCGACGATCGCATCGGGCCGGTCGTCGCGATCGAGCAGCCGCAGCGCCGCGGCGTAGCCGGCCGCGATCGTGAAGTCTTCGGTCGCGACGGCCACGTGGGCGACGGCGGGATGCGCCTCGACGGCGGCCGTGAAGCCGTCGCGACGCAGGGCGCCGGGCGTCGTGTCGACGGGGCCGTTGACGAAGGCGAGCGACCGCCGGCCCTCCTGCACCAGATGGTCGACGACGAGCCGCATCGCCGTGCGGGAGTCGGCGCGCACGGTGTCGAAGCCCGTGTCATCCGGCACGAGGCCGACGACCACGACCGGCACCGGCGCATCGCGCAGCGTTGTCAGCAGCTCATCGGTCACACGCAGCGGCGACAGGATCATGCCGTCGACGTAGCCGCGGCCGAGACCCCGCGCGACGTCGACGGTCGCCGCCGCGGTGCTCGCCGACGACAGCACGAGACGGTAGCCGGATGCCGCGACGACCTGCTCGATCGCCGTCATCATCTCGACGTAGACCGGGTTGCCGATGTCGGCGACCGCGTAGCCGAGCTGCAGTGTGCGCCGGCGCTTGAGCGACTGGGCCATGGCATCTGCCACGTAGCCGAGCTCCTCGGCCGCCTTGCGCACCTTGGCGACGGTCTCCGCGCTGGCGATCTGGCCGTTCAGCGCTCGAGATGCGGAGGCGAGAGACACGCCCGCACGAGCGGCGACCTGGGTGATCGTGACACGGGCCATGCGCTCTCCTTCGAGCGAAGTGGAAACGTTTACAGCGGAGGTTGGTGGATACGTTTCCACCAGTCAGCCGCGCTGTCAAGCCCTCGACCCGGATCGGGCGCACGCACCCTCTTCCGGCAGCAGCGTTCCCTCAGTCGTAATCGGGTGCGGCGGGAAGGCCGAAGAAGTCCTCGAGCGTGTGGAATCCGCCTCCGTGATAGGCGGCGGCGAGCTCCTCGCCGATGTAGCGGAGATGCCACGGCTCCCACGAATACCCGGTCACATCGGTGAAGCCCTCTTCGTAGCGCACGACGAAGCCGAAGCGCCACGCGTTGTCGACGAGCCACTGCGCCTGCGGCGTTCCCCGGAACCCGTCATGACTCGTGCAGGTCGAGGCGCAGGCCACGACATCGACCGCCAGCCCCGTCTGATGCTCACTGTGCCCCGGGCGCGCGCTGCGCAGATCGGCCGCCGCCTGCCCGCGGGAGGCGACGTACCCGTTGTACAGATCGACCTGGAAGTCATACGGACGGAAGGCGCTGTCGACCCCGAGCCGCCCCGCGCCGTCGGCGACGATGGCCGAAGCGAGCTCGTCGAGCGCGGAAGCGGCATCCTCCCGCAGCCATCCACCCCCCGACACGATCCGAAGCTCCGTGATCTGCGCCTGAGGCGCCGGCCAGTAGTCGATCGGATCGAGCGCGTTGAGCTTGTTGACGACGACCCACAGGCGTCCGCCCTCGCTGAGATCGATGCAGGGCGCCTCGCCGCTCACGACCGCCTCACGGAACGCCGCGCCCCCACCGAGAGCCGCGACGACCGCCACGTCGTCGCCGGCCGTCAGCGCATGCGCGACAGCAGGGTCGTCGCACACCGCGGGGATGGCATCGGGCGTCGGCTCGGGCGTCTGCCCCGGGTGCGCCGTCGCCGTGGGGGTCTCGCCGGCCGGGGAGGCAGGGCTGTCGGCATCCGCCGGAGCGGGGCGCGTCAGGGCGAAGACAGCGACCGCGCCCGCCACCACGACGACAGCGGTGAAGAGCAGGGCCGCGCGGCGGCGTCGCACCCGACGCGACGCGCGGCGACGTGACGCGCGCGAGGCGTCGGAGGAGGCGGGCATTCCCCCATTCTCCCGTGCCGATGCCCCGGGAGCCGGCACGCCTCGCGGAGCGATTCCGCCGCTTGCGTTCGAAGGACCGCGCGTTGCGTCTTGACGGAGATTCGCATCTATGTTCCCCTTACTTGATGAGGTGGAACGGCCAGGAACTCGAGGCGGTGGATGCCGACGCCCTCCCGGGTCTCGAATCACTCGCGGGCGTGCGGTCGCTGAGCGGGCTCGTCCGCAGCGTCACGACGCCGGAGTTCGCGGGCGTCACCTTCCACGAGGTGGTCGCCAAGTCGGCGCTCAACCATGTTCCGGGCCCGTCGGCGATGCCGTTCGACTGGACCATCAACCCCTACCGCGGCTGCACGCACGCCTGCGTCTACTGCTTCGCACGGCGCACCCATGAATACCTCGATTTCGACTCAGGGCGTGACTTCGACGAGCAGATCGTCGTCAAGACGAACATCGTCGACGTGCTTCGGCGCGAGCTCGCCCGCCCCGGCTGGCAGCGCGAGCACGTCGCGCTGGGCACCAACACCGACCCCTACCAGCGAGCCGAGGGACGCTACCGGCTGATGCCCGGCATCATCGAGGCGCTAGCGACCAGCGGCACGCCGTTCTCCGTGCTCACGAAAGGCACACTGCTGCGCCGCGACCTGCCGCTGCTCGCCGAGGCGGCGAAGGCCGTGCGAGTCGACCTGGCCATGTCGATCGCCGTCGTCGACGACGACCTCCGCGACGCCATCGAACCCGGAGCGCCGACATGGAAGGCGCGCCTCGCGACCGTGCGGGCCGCGAGCGACGCAGGCTTCCGTCCCACCGTGTTCCTCATGCCGATCCTCCCGCACCTCACCGACGACGTCGCGACCGTCGATCACGCGCTGCGCGAGCTGAAGGATGCCGGAGCGCGCCGTGTCGTCTTCGGCGCCCTGCACCTGCGTCCGGGAGCCAAGGAATGGTTCTGGTCATGGCTCGAACGCGAGCACCCCGAGCTCCTTCCGCTCTACCGAGGCCTCTACCCCGGAGCATCCGTCAACGCCCCCGCAGGCTACCGGCGCCTGCTCGCGGCGCGCGTGCGGCCCCTGCTGCGGCAGCACGGTCTCGCCGGCGGCTCTGAAGACGACGATGCACGTCCCCGTTCGGCCACCGCGTCGCGCCCCGGGCCCGTCGTCACGACGGCACGCGGGCGGGCGGTCGCACGAGCGCTCTCGGCACCCGCGCCCGCGATGCTCTTCTGATCGCGCAGCGCTTCCGGCATCCGTCGGGTCAGCTGTTGGCGATCCTCACGGCGTCAACGGCCTCACGAGCGAGCTGTCGGCCGGTCTTCGTGTCGAGCGTGCCGTCGACCGTGATCCACACGGCGTCGACGAACACGTAGACGACGGCCGTCGTGCCCAGCTCCGTCTCTTCGACGTGCGAGAACGCGGGCTCACCGGCGATCGCCTTCTCACGGTAGGTCGACGAGGAGCGCAGCGAGTCCAGGAGCGTCTTCCGCGCCTCGGCGCCGATCTCCGCGGTCACCACGCTGAAGCCGCCGTCTGAAAACGGGATCGCCCACGTGCACATCTTCGCCTGCAGCGCCTTGCGCACGGTGTTCGCGGCGAGCGGTCCAGGCATGTGGTCGGCGGGCGAACCCGACGCCTTCATCGACTCCGCCTCGTCGGCGAACAGCGCCCGCACTGTGTCGAGCGGCAGCAGTTCGTCGCACGCGGGCAGCACCGCCCCGGGAGCACCGGCCGTCGGCGACGGCGACGGCGTCGGCGCAGCGGATGCCGAGGGCGACGGCAGCGGCTCAGGCTCCTCGACCGGCGCATCAGGCGCGGCAGGGAGCGCAGGGTTCACGGCACGCAGCGACGCGAGTAGCTGAAGCCCGACATCGCGAGCCTGGTCGAGCCCCATGGCCTGCACCGCGATCCACACGTCATCGAGCAGCACGAACGAGTAGACGTGCCCCAAGCCCTCCGGATCCTCACCCGAGAAGACGTCGGCACCCTCGACCTGCTCCTCCGTGAAGAGGGGCTCCGACTCAAGGCTCGAACGCAGGTCCGCCGAGGCGGTCACGGTGAGCTCGGCGATCACGGCAGTCACACCCGTGTCGGTCTGCGGCTCGCCCCACCAGCAGCCGGTCGTCGACTCCGCCGCCAGCAGGATGTCATTGCTCTCCACGGTGGGCAGGTAGCCGTCGACGAGGTACTGGTCGTCGGAGACATCGGCGGCCTCGGCATCCGGGCCGACGAGACGATCGATGTCAGCACGCGAGAGCAGGTCGGCGCACGACGGCACCAGCAGCGGAGCCGCACCGTTCGAAGGGGTCGCCGACGGCGCCGCGGTGCCGCTCGGCGACGGGGCGCCCTCGGGCACGCATCCCGTGAGCACGAGCGCAAGCGCGACGACCGTCGCGGGGAGCAGAACCGAGAGCCGAGGGGTCATGGGCTGATCCTATGGCCGGGGTGCGGCCGCAGCCGGGCGACGCTTCGGAGTCCCGTCACGTCGCCCGGCGGTGCTGTCGGCATCCGCCCGTGCTGTCAGGCGTCGACGTTCGCGAGCTGACGGCCCGAGAGCTCCTCGAGCAGGTCGTCACCGGGGCGCACCTCGTCGAACGGGGCGTCGATCTCCGCGCGCTCGAGCATGTCGGTCATGCGGCGACGGCGCTGACGCGTGATGAGCGTCACGACGGTTCCGCGGCGACCGGCACGACCCGTGCGACCCGAGCGGTGAAGGTACGTCTTGTACTCGTCGGGAGCGTCGGCCTGGATGACGAGGTCGATGTCGTCGACGTGGATGCCGCGAGCCGCGACGTCCGTCGCCACGAGCACCTCGACTCGGCCCGACGTGAGCCGCTCGAGGTTGCGCGTGCGCTTGGCCTGGTTGAGGTCGCCGTGAAGGGCGACGGCACGGATGCCGGCATCCTCGAACTGCTCGGCGAGCATCTCGGCGTAGGCGCGCGTGCGGGCGAAGACGAGCGTCTTGCTGTCGCGGTCGACGAGCGACGTGAGGATCTCGGCCTTGTCGCGGTGGTCGATCACGAGCACGCGGTGCTCGATCGTGCCCGAGTCCTGGTCCTCGCCGGCCACCTCGTAGACGGCAGGGTTCACGAGGAACTCGTCGACGAGCGCCGCCACCTCACGGTCGAGGGTCGCCGAGAACAGCAGCTTCTGCGCGCCGTCCTGCACGAGGCGAAGCAGCCGCTGCATCGGCTCCAGGAAGCCGAGCTCGCTCATGTGATCCGCCTCGTCGAGCACCACCAGGCGCACCTGCGACAGGTCGAGCTTGCCCTGCTCGTGCAGGTCTTCGATGCGGCCGGGCGTGCCGATGATGATGTCGACGCCCTTCTTGAGCGCACCCACCTGTCGGGCCTGGGGGACACCGCCGTAGATCTGGGTGGTGAACAGGCCCACGCTGCGGGCGATCGGCTGGATGGTGCGGTCGATCTGGAGCGCGAGCTCGCGGGTCGGGGCAAGGACGAGCGCCTTCGGGCTGCGACCGAACTCGCGACGCTGACCCGCCTGCGAACGAAGGATCGACTCGACGAGCGGGGCGCCGAAGGCGATCGTCTTGCCCGAGCCGGTGCGGCCGCGGGCAAGGACGTCGCGTCCCTCAAGGATCGGCGCGATCGTCGCCGCCTGGATCGGGAAGGGCGAGCTGGCGCCGAGCTCGGCGAGCGCGCGGACGATGTTGTCACCCAGTCCGAGCGAGCCGAAGGTCACATCCGCGACCTGCTCGGCCTGCACGGCTTCGGCCTGCAGCCGCTCGTGCACGACATCCATCTGCTGCTCACGGGCCGTGACCTTGGCGTCGGCGTGCCAGTCGGAGCGGTTGGCCGCCGAGCGACGGGGACGGTCGTCGAAGTCGCGACGCGGGCGGTCATAACTCCGGACATCCTGTGCCGGACGGCCCGAAACCGGGCGCGCACCGCGCGAACGGTCGAAATCTCCGGAGTTACGAACCGGACGGTCACCGAAGTCACGGCGCGGGCGGTCGTCGACGTCACGGCGGGGACGGTCGTCCACGTCGCGGCGCGGGCGGTCATAACTCCGGACATCCTGTGCCGGACGGCCCGAAACCGGGCGCGCACCGCGCGAACGGTCGAAATCTCCGGAGTTACGAACCGGACGGTCACCGAAGTCACGGCGCGGGCGGTCGTCGACGTCACGGCGGGGACGGTCGTCGAAGTCGCGGCGGGGACGGTCATCGACGTCGCGGCGGGGACGATCATAACTCCGGACATCCTGACCCGGACGGCCCGAAACCGGGCGCGCACCGCGCGAACGATCGAAATCTCCGGAGTTACGAACCGGACGGTCACCGAAGTCACGACGGGGACGGTCGTCGACGTCACGGCGCGGGCGGTCGTCGAAGTCACGACGGGGACGGTCGGTGAAGTCACGACGGGGACGGTCGTCGAAGTCACGACGGGGACGGCTGTCGGCGTCGCGGGCGGGTGCCGCGGGGCGGGTGCCGCGGGACTGGGTGCGGATGCTGCGGGCTTCATCGCGGCCGGCGCGTTCCTGTGCGGACCAGCGCTTCTTGACGGGCGCTTCTTCTTCGGCCGGGCGGTAGCCGCGGTGGTTGGGGCTCTTGCTTCCGGGCTTGCCTGTGGACGACTGCCCGGGGCGGCGCTTGAGATCTTGGTACGAGGTCTTCTTCGCGTAGCGGGGGTCGAAATCGTGCGCGCGTCCGCCGGCGGGCTTCTTGTTCTTCGCCATGGGGTCCTTCTGGGTTGTCTCGTTCGAGAACAGCACTCCATGGATCGCGCACGGGCGCGGCCGCGCAGGGGCGGCGTGGAGTAACCCGGACTATCGTCGGCCGGGGGCCATTCACAGTGATGGTCGTCGGAGCGGAATCGCTCCCACCATCGGCCCCTTGGACTCACAAACCCATCCGCGACCACGTCGCGGTGTCCAGAGCCGACCGTGCCATGGTACAGGCCTCGCCTGGGAGACCGCCGGGCCGCGGGTCAGACCCGGTCGTCAGGGTGCTCGCCCGCGTCGCTTTCGCTCGCGTCGCCCTCGTTCGGGTCTCCGCCGGCCGAGTGGCCTTCTGCGGCATCGCCCTTGCCCAGGTCGGCGTCGCCCTCGGCCGAGTCGCGTTCGGCGGCGTCGCCCTCCTCGCCCGCGTCGGCGTCGGCGGCGGCTTCTTCCGCCGGATAGGAGGTTTCGTCAGCCGAGTCGACGGGCTTCGCCGCCGCTTCCGGCATCTCGATGTCGGGCGACTCCTCGATCGTGGGCTCAGCGACCTCCGGGTCCGCGACCTGCGGCTCCGCGGCGTCCGCCTCCGCGGTCTTCGCGGGCGCCTCCGTCTGCGCGGTCTCGACAGAGGACTCCGCCGGCTGCGCCGCTGCGTCGGTGGCTGTGGCGGCGGCCTGTGCCGCTTCTGCCGACGCGACCACGACGACGGGCGCGGCGACGATCGGGATGCCACCGGTCGCGGCCGCCTCGAGCAGCTTGCGCTCACGGCGCGTGGCGGGGATCGGCTCGCCCTCGGCGGTCATGTGGACGGTGGCCACGGGGGCCGTCGCGAGCTGGGGAGCCGTCTCGCCACGCCGGGCGGCGCGGCGCTCCTTGGCGCCCTCCACCAGGTTGTAGAGCGTCGGCAGCACCAGCAGCGTGAGCACGGTCGACGACACGAGACCGCCGATCACGACGATCGCGAGCGGCTGCGAGATGAAGCCGCCGTGACCGGTGATCCCGGCTGCCATCGGAGCGAGCGCGAAGATCGTCGCGAGCGCCGTCATGAGGATCGGGCGCAGACGCCGAGCCCCGCCGGCGATCGTCGCGTCGCGGGCCGACAGGCCCTTCTCGCGATACTGGTTGACCAGGTCGACGAGCACGATGGCGTTCGTCACGACGATGCCGATGAGCATGAGCACGCCGATGAGGGACGCCACGCCCAGCGGCACACCGGTGGCGACCTGCAGCAGGATGGCGCCGGTCGCCGCGAACGGCACCGAGATGAGCAGCAGGAGCGGCTGTCGCAGCGACTTGAACGTCGCGACCATGACGATGTAGACGATCAGGATCGCCGCGAGCATCGCGAGACCGAGCTGTCCGAAGGCGTCCTGCTGCTGCGACAGCACGCCGCCGATCTCGGCGTCGGCGCCCGTGGGCAGGTCGACGTCGGCGAGGGCGGTGTTGACGGTGGTCGATGCGGCGTTGAGGTCGTCGGTCGCCGGCGTCACGGTGACGGTCGCGGTGCGCTGGCCACGCTGCGTCGTGATCGAGGTGGGCCCCTCGGTCTCGGCGATCGTCGCGACGTCATCGAGGCGGATGAGGCCCGCAGCAGAGGCGATCTCGAGGCGCTTGAGCTCGGAGATGCGGTCAGGGATGTCGTCGGCCTGGAGGTAGACGGTGACGGCGGTGCCGTCGAGCTCGACCGTCCCGATCTGCCGCGGCTGCATCGTGTTGGAGACGAGCGCGCCGACCGCGACCTCCGAGAGACCGAGCTTCGCCGCCTCCTCACGGTCGACGGTCACCGCCACGTACGGCAGCGACGCGGCGAGGTTCGAGGTGACCTGGCCGATGCCGTCGGCGCCGTCGAGCGCGGCGATCACGGCATCCGTCGCCTCGGAGAGGGTGCCGGCGTCGGGAGCGGTGACGTCGATCTCGATGTCGCTGGAGCCGAAGCCGCCCTGACCGGCCGAGACCGTGACCTCGCCCACGCCTTCGAGGTCGGCGACGGCGTCCTGCACGTCTTCGCGCACCTGCACCTGGTCGGCGTCGGCGTCGGTGGTGATCGAGTGGGTGATGCCTGCATTGCCGCCCGCGAAGGCGTCGCGGATGGCGGACCCGCTCGAGCCGATCGAGGTCTGGATCGTCACGACGCCGTCGACGGACAGAATGGCCTCTTCGACGACCTTGGCCGCCTCGTCTTCGGCGTCGAGGCTCGGGGCCTGGCCGAGCTCCTGCCGGACCGTGAACGTGTTCTGGCCGGAGTCGCCCAGGAAGTTGGTCTTCATGAAGGGGGCTGCGGCCACCGTGCCGGCGAGCACGAGCACGGCGAGCAGGAGCGTGACCCACGAGTGCTTGAGGGTCCAGCGCAGCACCGGCAGATACGCGCGCTGCAGGCGGGTGGGCGGCGCGTCCGGGTGCTCCGGGTCGACTACGCGACCCTCCGCGTCGTGCAGCGGCTTGCCCGGCCGGAGGAACCAGTAGGCGAGCACCGGCACGATCGTGAGCGCCACGAACAGCGACGCCGTCATCGCGATGGTGACGGTGAGGGCGAACGGACGGAACAGCTCACCGGTGACGTCGCCGACGAAGGCGATCGGCAGGAACACCGCGACCGTCGTGATGGTGGACGCCGTGATGGCCGCCGCGACCTCGCGCACCGCCAGCAGGATCGAGCGGAGCTTGTCGGCGCCCTGCACGTAGTGGCGCTTGATGTTCTCGATGACGACGATCGAGTCGTCGACCACTCGCCCGATGGCGATCGTGAGCGCGCCGAGAGTCAGGATGTTCAGCGAGTAGCCGAAGGCCTGGATCCCGACGAACGTGATGAGCACGCTCGTGGGGATGGAGATGGCGGTGACGAGGGTCGAGCGCACCGACAGCAGGAACAGCAGGATGATGACCACCGCGAACAGGAGCCCGAGCAGGCCCTCCTGGGCGAGCGCCTCGATCGACTGCTCGATGTACGGAGCCTGGTCGAACACGACCGTGAACTCGGCGTCCTCGCCGATCGCGTCCTGCAGGGCGGGGACGATCTCGGCGACGCCGCGCGACACGTCGACGGTGTTGGCGGCCGGGAGCTTCGTGATGGAGAGCGTGAGCGCCGGCTTGCCGTCGACACGGGAGATCGACGTGACCGGGTCTTCGTCGAGGGTGACGGATGCCACGTCGTCGATCGTGAGGGCGCCGGCGGCGAACTGGTCGGCGCTGCTCGGGACCAGCGGAAGCTCGGCGACCTCATCAACCGAGTCGAGCTTGGTGCCGGTCTGCACCGTGAGCGACTGATCGCCCTCCGTGACCGAGCCGCCCGGGAACAGGACGCCGTTCTGCTCGAGCGCATCGGTGATGGCGCTCTGCGTGTAGCCGGCGGCGGCCAGCTCGGCCTGGTCGGGCACGATCGTGACGCGCTGCGCCTGACCGCCGATGATGGCGACGGCCGCGACCCCGTCGACGTCTTCGAGGTCGGGCACGACGCTCGCCTCGAGCTGCGACTGGATGGTGTTCTCATCGTCGTAGCCGGTGACGGCGAGCGCGATGACGGGCAGGTCGTCGATCGAGAACGACACGACGTTCGGCTCGACCGACTCGGGCAGGTCGCTCTTGATGCGGTTGATCGCCTGCAGGATCTTCTGCTCCGCCGTCGCGAGGTCGGTGCCGTAGGTGAACGAGGCCTGAATGATCGAGGCGTTCGTCGTGCTCGTCGCGCTGGTCGACTCGAGGCCGGGGATTCCCTGGATGGCGGTCTCGATCGGCGTCGATACGTCGTTGTTGACGACGTCGGGCGAGGCGCCGGGATAGGTCGTGAGCACCGACAGCTGCGGGAACTCGATCGACGGGATGAGCTCCTGCTTGAGGTTGGTGAGCGCCAGTCCGCCGAAGATCGCCGCGACGATCGTGATGAGGGCGATGAGCGCCCGGTTCTTGAGGCTCAGGACGGCGAGGTTCGACACGGAGGACCTTTGCGGTGGATGCGGGTGAAGAGCCGATACAGGCGTGTATCGGGTCCATTCTCACACGTGAGCCCCGCCGCAGCCGCGCCGAAGGCGCTGGCCCTGACGCAGCCGCGTCCAGCTCAGCTGGGGAGGAGACCCGCCAGGAAGAACCCGATCGCGGCGGCCACGACGCAGACCGCGAATGTGCCGAGCAGATTCGTCCACGCCCAGTCGCGTCGCCCCCGTCGCGCGAGCCGCACGGTGTCGACCGAGACCGTGCTGAACGTCGTGAAGCCGCCGAGCGCCCCGACGCCCACGAGCGTCAGCCACGTCGCCCCGTCGGGCGCGATGCCGGTGAGCAGTCCCAGCAGGAACGAGCCGATCGCGTTGACGATCAGGATGCCGGCGGGGAACGCCTCGCGCCGCCCCCGCATGACGAGGCCGTCGAGCAGGTAGCGCGCTCCCGCGCCGACGCCGCCGGCCGCGGCGATGAGGATCAGGTCGAGCGGGCTCACGCGGCATCCCCGTCCTGCGCCTCGCTCGCTGCCTTGCGCGTGCCGAGCCGTTCGCCGGAGCCGAGTCCGACCGCCGCCGCGAGGGCGCCGCCGAACAGCGACACCGCCGCCAGGAGCAGGCCGACCACGGGAGCGCCGCTGTAGGTCGACACGACGTGCACCGCGAAGGCGCTGTAGGTCGTGAAGCCGCCGAGCGCACCGGTGCCGAGGAAGGCGCGAAGCCTCGGCATCCGCTCGCCGACGGCGCCCAAGAGCATTCCCAGCAGGAACGAGCCGGCGATGTTCACGACGAGGGTGATCGCCGGAACGAGAAGCGGATGCGCCTCTGCCGTTGCAGGAGGCACGGTGAGTAGGGCGCGCGCTGAGACGCCCAGCGCCCCGCCGAGGACGACGAGCAGGAGCGCCGCGGGCGAGAACCAGCGGGCCGAGGTCACTCCTCCACGGTACGGCCGGATCAGCGCAGGATCAGGGCGCGGATCGCGGATTCGGGCGAGATCGACGTGTCGAGCAGCCGCCCCTTCTTGTACGCCGCGAACACGCGCGGGTCGATGTACGAGCTGCGTGCGACTGCCGGAGTGTTCCCGAGGGCCTCGGCCGTCGCCTTGACGGCGAGCACTTCGGCACGCTTGCGGTCGGTCTTCGTGCCGGCGGTGCCGATGCGCGCGAGGGCGTCGGCGGCGAGGATCGTGCCGCGAAGGGTGCGGAAGTCCTTCGCCGTGAACGACCCGCCCGTCATGGTGCGCACGTAGGCGTTGACCTCACGCGGCGTGAGCGGCACCCGCCGGCGGCTGCGCTGATAGGCCAGCAGAGGGGATGCCGGTCGCCCGGCTGCCAGCAGCGCCATGACGACGGCGAGGTCTTCGTCGTCGATCTGGAGCTGCTGCCGCTTGCCGCTCTTGCCCGGGAAGCGCAGATGCGTCACGGGACCGTCGATGAGCGCGTCGCGGCGCTTGAGCGTCGTGAGCCCACGGCTGCCGTGACGTTCGAGATACCGCTCGGATCCGACCCGCGGCGCCGCCTGATCGAGCAGCCTGAACGCGGCGGCGAGCACCCGCTCGCGATCGAGGTCGTCGCGCCGGAGCGAGGTCGTCACCCGGGCGCGGGCGCGCGGCAGCGACTCCGCCAGCTGCAGCGCGCGGGCGTACTTTCCTTTGTCGCGGCCGGCGCTCCACTGCGGGTGGTACAGGTACTGAAGACGTCCGGCGTCGTCGATGCCGGTCGCCTGGATGTGGCCCTGCGGGTTGGCGCAGATCCACACGTCCTTCCATGCGGGCGGGATCACGAGGCCTGTCACACGCTCGCGCTCCTCGGCGGGCAGTGCGGCCCCATCGGCATCCACGTAGCGGAAGCCGTTGCCCGCGCGGAGCCTGCGATACCCGAGGTCACGCCCTGGGCGTACGCGCGTGAGTCGAGGCATGCCTCAAATCTCCCACACCTCGACGCGGCTCCGGGCGCGTGGTCCCCGCCTGCGTGCGCTCAATGATTGCGGAGCATCGAGATGAGCTCCGCCTTGCGCTTGCCGGAGTAGCCCGACAGTCCGAGCTCCTTCGCCCGCTTGCGAAGCTCGTCGACCGTCCAGTCGTCGTAGTCGCCCGACTTGCCGCCGCGCCGGCCGACGGTCTTGCGGCCGTCACGTGCGGCGGCGTTCGAGATGCGCGCGGCCTTCTCCTTCGACGCGCCGTCATCCCGCAGCTCTTCATAGAGCTCCGGATCCTTGAGGCTGTTCGATCCGCGTCCTTGGGGCATGGCATCCTCCTTCGTCCTTCGAACGGTAGAGGCGGGCCGCGCGGGGGCGCAGGGGGTTGACGAGCCACCGCGTGCTCGGTAGCCATCGGGTGCCTCAGGGATTAGCACTGCTCGCGCTTCACCGTCAAGGGGTTGTTGCGAAGCTGGGAGCCGGCCGTAAATTCAACGCGAACGGAACACCGCTCACACCCGGATCGGACCGTATCGGGATCGAAACGGATCGCTCAACGGGTCCGAAGAACGGAGCAACGAAATGAACATCGCACTCCTCATCATCATCGTGGTCGCTATCGTGCTGGCCATCGTCGGAGGCATGACCGAAGCACTGCAGTGGCTGCTGTGGGTGGCGATCATCGTGGGTGTGATCGCACTCATCGCCTTCCTGCTGAGGGTCGTCCGCGGCGGCACCCGCACCTGATTTCTCCCCCACCGAGGGCCCCCACCGGCATCAGCCGTGGGGGCCCTTTTCGTGTGCGCCGGCGGCGTCGACAGGCGCGGCCGACGGCGCCGTCGGCTCAGAGCCGGGCGTCGGCGTAGTGCCGCAGGGCGTCGCGAACGAAGCTCGCGCCCTTCTCGCCGCCGTAGTTCTTCGCAAACCGCGGATCGGCGACGTACATGTCGCCGAGTCCTCGGACGTACCCGGCGACGTCGCCGCCGGGCTCTGCGGCCGGTGTGCCGGGGATGCCGGTGAGCCACGCGACGTGACGCTCGGCGAGCGCCTGCGCCTCGTCGCTGTCGGGCGCGATGTCACGGTCGGCGGCGTCGATCCAGTCGGCGCCCAGCTGTGCGGCGTGCTCAAGCCAGGCGGCTCGCTCGGCGTCGCTCATCCCGCGGTACCACCGGTCACTGGCCCTGTAGGCGTCGGCACCCCATCTCTCCTCGACCTCTTCGCGGTACTGCGTGTGGTCGAAGCCGTCGAACATCTTCTCTGCCATGAGTTCCTCTCCTCCTCTCAATGCGGCGATGGTCGATTCGACCGACGCGATCTGGCGCGTCAGCCGTGCCTGCTCCTGCCTCAGCCACTCGAGGTGGCGGCTCAAGGCGTCAGCCTCTCTCGTGGGCCGGGCGAGCACCTCCGCGATCTGCGGAAGCGGAAGCCCGAGGTCGCGCAGCAGCAGGATTCGCTGGAGGCGCACGAGCGACGCCTCGTCGTAATAGCGATATCCGTTGTGGCCCGTGCGCGACGGCGGCAGCAGGCCCAGCTCGCCGTAGTGCCGCAGGGTGCGGCTCGTCGTGCCGGCGAGGCGGGCGATCTGCTGGATCGACCATTCGTTCGTCATGACAGCCAGGCTAGAAGTTGACGCGACGTCAAGGTCAAGCGTCTGGTAGGGAGATTTTGCTCCGGCACTTGACGCAGACACGATATATCGTGTTACTCTTCTGATACGCGATATATCTTGACCCGAGCCGGGCCGAGCGCGACAGGACAAGGAGAACCAGCATGACCCTGGAGAAGTGGCTCGTTCAGCCGGGCCAGACGCGCGTGATCGACATCGAAGGCGTGCGCAGGCTGAAGGTGGGGCTGGTCGGCGGACAGGTCGACATCGTCGCCCACGACGAACCGGGCGTGCGCATCGAGGTGCACGGCGTCACGGTCAAAGACCTCCGCATCGAGGCGACAGGCGACACCGTCGAGATCGACCACGCACAGCTGCGCTGGGACAACTTCCTCGAGGTGTTCCGCAACTTCGGCAGCGGCGGCCCCCGCGCCGAGATCAGCGTCGCCGTCCCCCGCGGCATCGACCTGAACCTCGGCGTGGTCAGCGCGAGCGCCCTCGTGTCAGGGCTGGCGACAGACGCGCGCATCAGCACCGTGTCGGGTGACGTCATCATCGACGGCCACCGCGGCGACGTCTCGGTGAACGCCGTGTCAGGCGACGTGCAGATCCGCGACCTGGAGGGCGCGCTGAGCGCCAACTCCGTCTCGGGCGACGTCGCAGCCACCGGCGTCCTCCGCAAGGCGTCGATCGACACCGTGTCGGGCGCCATGCTCGTCGACTCGTCCGGCGCGATCCACGCCGTCTCGCTCAACACCGTGAGCGGCGACGCGACGATCCGCATAGACGAGGGCCTCGCGGCCAACTTCGTCCTGCGCAGCGTGAGCGGCCGTGTCACCGTCGACGGCATCAAGCGCTCGACCTCGACCCCCACGAACTACACCGATTCGGTCGGCGAGCTCAGCGGCAGCTTCGTCGACGTGCGCGCCAACTCCGTGTCGGGCGCCATCACCGTGCTGCGTCGCGTCGTCGACCCCGTCGGCGCCGACGGAGCCCCCACCCCCGAGGAGTGGTGACCATGCCTCCCGTCTTCTCCCACGGCGATCTCCGTCTCTACCTGCTGAGCCTGCTCGACGAGGCTCCGCGGCACGGCTACGACCTCATGCAGGCACTGTCCGACCGCACGGGCGGCACCTACACGCCGAGCGCCGGCACGATCTACCCCCGTCTCGCGAAGCTCGAAGAAGAGGGCCTCGTGACCAAGACCGTCGACGGCCGCAAGACGATCTACGAGATCACGGATGCTGGCCGCGCCGAGGTCGCCGCTCGGGCACCTGAGCTCGAGGGCATCGAGGCCGGCCTCGCCGACAGCGTGCGCCTCATCGCCGACGAGGTGCGCGGCAGCGTGCGCGAGGCGATGAAGAGCCTGCGAGCTGACCTCGCCGCGGCGGCGCAGGCCGAGCGGACGGCGGCCTCCGCGGCTTCCGCCGCCACCGCATCCCCGGCCGACGACCCGCGTGCCGCCGCGCGCGAGCAGCTCCGGCGAGCGGATGCCGCGGTGTCCGCGTTCCGTGCGGCGGTGCGGGCTGACCTGCGCACCCACGTCGCACGGGGCGGGAGCCTTCCGGCATCCGTCGTCGACTCGTTCACCGCGGCGATCGAACGAGCCCAGCACGAGCTCTCCGAGGCGCTGCGGCGCTGACCGTCACTGACCGCCCCGGCACCGGGGCGGTCAGCCGTCGGGCCAGAGCTCCTCGTCGTCGTCGGCCGGCTGCTCCAGCGGCACGACGAGGATGGGGCGCGACTGGCGGTGGGCCAGACGCGCGGCGACCGACCCCGTGAAGAACTCACGGATGGTCTCGCCGAAGCCGCGGCGCCGAGTGCCGACGACGATCAGGCGTGCGTGCGCCTTGTCGGCCAGGTGCTTGATGGCGAGAGCGGGGTCGCCCACCAGCTGCTGGACCGACCACTGCACGGCGACGTCCGACAGCACCGCCTGGGCCGAATTGCGCACGATCTCGAGCTGGGCCTCGCCCGTCGACAGATCGATGTCGATGGGGGCCGAGTGCACATACCCGTCGGGGTCCTCGTAGGTGACGAACCGGGTCACGTCGACATGCGCCACGATGAGCGGGGCCGACATCAGCGCGGCGTACCGCGCGGCCTCGCGCAGGACGCGGTCGGGCTGGTCGGGGATCACCCCCACGATGACCGCACCCTGCGGCACGGACTCCTCGTCGAGTCCGTGCGGATCGTTCCTGTCGGCCATCTCACCCTCCGGTCTCTCGATCGGTGAGCGGGATCCCGCGGACGCACGCGGAAACCGCTCTGCCGAGACCCCCGCGGCCAGTGCCCGGGGCCTCCGTGTTATCCTGAATGCTACTCTTCCCGGCTTCGGGCCGGTTCGTTTTGCGACGGGCGCCAACGCACAGCCCGTGACTCAGAATTGAGGGGGTCTCGCATGGGGCGTGGCCGTCAGAAGGCGAAGCACACCAAGATCGCCCGTGAACTCAAGTACGACACGTACAACGTGAACCTTGCGGCACTTGAGAAGGAGCTCGGGCACCACGGCGAAGACGAGTACGTCGACAAGTGGGCGGACGAATACGCCGACGACGAGGACGAGCTCGAAAAGGCGTGACCGGCTGAGCGTCACCACGGGCGACCGTGGCGACGCTCCCACTCATGTTCGATCGTGTGGGGTCGCGAGACGCTGAATCCCGCAGGAATCGACGCGACGATCACGAGCGCCATCATGATCAGCGGAATCGACCACGATTCCGTCATGTCGTGCACGATGCCGACCGCGAACGGCACGATCGCGACACCGGCGTAGCCGATGCTCTGCACGAAGCCGCTCAGGACGAGTGCGCCTTCGTGCGTTCGCGCGCGCACGCCGATCAGCACGAGGCTGAGCGGGAAGAACAGCGGAGCCGTGCCGAGCAGGAGCACCCACAGGAGGGGCGCCGCCGCCGGTGCGAACAGCAGCCCGGCGACGCCCGCGAGCCCCGCAGTCACGGCGAGGCCGAACAGCACGGGTACCGCGCCCCGGCGTCTGACCAGCAGCGGCACGATCAGCGACATCGGCAGCCCGACGGCTGCGAACATCGACAGCAGCGTGCCCGCCTCGGCCGCCGAGACCCCGGCGGTGTCGACCAGCAGCGACGGCATCCACGCGAACATCGTGTAGACGAGCGCACCCGACACGAAGAACGACACCGTGATGGCCCACGCCAGCGGGATGCGGAGAAGCCGCCCGAACAGAGCGCCGTCCGCTTCTTCCAGCTCGGGGACGGCGTCGCCGCGCGTGCGGATGAGCAGCGTCACCCACGGCACGAGCGCGACGATGCTGAAGACCGACCACAGTGCGAGCGACATCCGCCAGCCCGCGGCATCCGCCACCGGCACCGCGAACAGCGGCGGCAGGAACGTCGAGGCCGCGATCGTCGTCGAGTAGACGGTCGTGACCAGGCCGATGCGATCGGGGAAGTGGCGCTTCACAAGCGGCGGCAGCAGCACATTGCCGACGCCGACGCCGACGAAGGTCACGACCGTCGCGAGGAGCAGCGTCACCGCGCCGTCTGCGAGCCCTCGTGCGACGAGCCCGATCGAGACGGTCACGAGCGCCGCGACCGTCAGCCGTTCCAGGCCGAACCGGCGACCGAGTCGCGGGGTCAGGATGCCGCTGATCGCGAAGCAGACGGGCGGCGCCGTGCCGATCACGCCGACGATCCAGGCGGGCACCTCGAAGTCGGCCCGCACATGGTCGAGCACGGGAGACAGCGACGCGACCGCCGATCGCAGCGAGAACGCGAACAGGAAGATGCCGACCAGCGCCAGCACCCGCCCCCGCCACAGCGGACGGGAACTCGGCGAACTCACCGCTCCAGCCTAGGGGGCGGGGTCAGCTCTCCTGCGCGCCCTCGAGCCACGCGAGGTACTCGTCGGAGACGGTGCCCGTGATGTAGCGCCCGTCGAAGCAGCTCATGTCGAGGTCTTCGACGTCGGGCGAGCCCTCGAGGATCGCGGCCTTGAGATCTTCGACCTCCTGGTACACGAGGTAGTCGCAGCCGAGCTCCTTGGCGACCTCCGGGATCGTGCGCCCATGCGCGACGAGCTCGTGACGCGAGGGCATGTTGATGCCGTAGACGTGCGGGAATCGCACGGGAGGGGCGGCCGAGGCGAACGTGACGGAGAGGGCCCCGGCATCCCGCGCCATCTGGATGATCTCGCGCGAGGTCGTGCCGCGGACGATCGAGTCGTCGACCAGCAGCACGTTCTTGCCCTTGAACTCGCTCGACATCGCGTTGAGCTTCTGGCGCACGCTGCGCTTGCGCACGGCCTGCCCGGGCATGATGAACGTGCGGCCGACGTAGCGGTTCTTGTAGAAGCCCTCGCGATACTCGACGCCGAGCTTGCGTGCCACCTGCATCGCCGCCGGGCGGGCCGAGTCAGGGATCGGCATGACGACGTCGATCGCCTCGCGCGGCGTGTACTTGGCGATCGTGTCGGCGAGCCGGTCGCCCATGCGCAGCCGCGCCTCGTACACCGAGATGCCGTTCATGATGCTGTCGGGGCGAGCGAGGTAGACGTACTCGAACGAGCACGGCACCAGCTTCGGGCTCTTCACGCACTGCTTGGTGTGCAGCTCGCCGTCGAGCGTGATGAAGACGGCCTCGCCGGGCTCGACGTCGCGGACGACCTCAAATCCGCCGTTCTCGAGCACGAGCGACTCCGAAGCGACCGTCCACTCGTACCTGCCGTTCTCGTGCTGACGGGTGCCGAGGATGAGCGGGCGGATGCCGAACGGGTCGCGGAACGCGAGCAGGCCGTAGCCGGCGATGAGAGCGATCGCCGCATACGAGCCCTCGACGCGCTCGTGCACGCGCTCGACAGCCCGGAACACCTGCTCCGGGTCGAGCTCGAAGCCCGAGATCGAGTGCTGCAGCTCGTTGGCGAGGACGTTGACCAGCAGCTCGGTGTCGGACGACGTGTTGAGGTGACGTCGGTCGTTGCGGAACAGGTCCTGCGTGAGCTCGCGCGTGTTGGTGAGGTTGCCGTTGTGGACGAGCACGATGCCGTACGGCGCGTTCACGTAGAACGGCTGCGCCTCTTCTTCGCTCGAAGCCGTGCCCTTGGTGGCGTAGCGCACGTGACCGAGTCCGATGTTGCCCAGGAGCGCACGCATGTCGCGCGTGCGGAACGCCTCGCGCACCTGCCCCTTGGCCTTGATCATGTGGAACACGCCGCTGTCCTCAGCGGTCGCGATGCCGGTCGAGTCCTGGCCGCGGTGCTGCAGCAGCAGCAGCGAGTCGTACACCTCCTGGTTGACTGGCTCCTGCCCGACGACGCCGACGATTCCGCACATGGGGTGTTACTCAGCTCCTGCTTCGCTGTAGGCGCCGACGAGGCGGACGGCGCCGCCGTCGACCCCCTTCGCGCCCTGCTCGTAGTCTCCGGCCGGCAGAGCCGCATCGCTCACGACGCCGACCTGCCATGTGTCGATGCCCTCGGCCGTCAGCGCCTCGGTCGCGGCGGCGGCCTGGTCGGCGGCCACGACGGCGAGGAACCCGATGCCGAGGTTCCACGTGCCCTCGGTGGCCGTCAGCTCCAGGTCGCCGAGGTGGGCGAGCACCTGGAAGACGGCGGGCGGCATCCACGTCGAGCGGTCGACGTCGACCCACGTGCCGCGGGGCAGCACACGCGCGAGGTTGGCGGCGATGCCGCCGCCGGTGACGTGGCTGAGCGAGTGCACGGCATCCGGAAGCGTGTCGATCAGGCGCAGCAGCGGCGACGCGTACAGGCGGGTCGGCTCGAGGAGCGCCTCGCCCCACGTGGTGCCGAAGTCGGCCGCGTTGTCGCCGTAGCCGATGCCGGCCCCCGCGACGATGTGGCGCACGAGCGAGTAGCCGTTGGAGTGAAGGCCGCTCGATGCCAGGGCCAGCACGACGTCGCCCGGCTGCACGCGCTCGGCGCCCAGCACCTTCGAGGCCTCGACGATGCCCGTGGCGGCGCCGGCGACGTCGTAGTCGTTGATGCCGAGAAGACCCGGGTGCTCCGCCGTCTCGCCGCCGACGAGCGCCGTCCCGGTGGCGGCGCAGCCGTCGGCGATGCCGCGGACGATGTCGGCGATGCGCTGCGGGAAGACCTTTCCGCACGCGATGTAGTCGGTCATGAAGAGCGGACGGGCGCCCACCACGACGATGTCGTCGACGACCATGCCCACGAGGTCCTGACCGATGGTGTCGTGCTTGTCGATCGCCTGCGCGATCGCGACCTTCGTGCCGACGCCGTCGGTCGAGGTCGCCAGGAGCGGCTTCTCATACGTGAGGAATGCGGAGGCGTCGTAGAGGCCGGCGAAACCGCCCACTCCGCCGAGCACTTCGGCACCATGGGTGCGGCGGACGGCCGACTTCATCAACTCGACGGCGAGATCGCCTGCCGCAGTGTCGACGCCGGCTTCGGAATAGGGGTTCGGTGGAGACGAGGCCACACCTCCAGCCTACCGGCCCGCGAGCCCTGCCCGGTGCGGGTGGGGTTGCCTAGGATTGGCGGCATGAACGCCGCAGCAGGACCGGAGTGGGTCGTGCGCGAAGACGCCGGTCTGCCGGTGCTCGTCGCGCTGTACCTGCGTCAGGTGCTGGGGCTGCGCTACCCCGAGGAACTCCCCCTATTGCGGGGGGTCGATCCGTGCCCGCCCGACGACGTGCCCGACGATCCGGAGCTCGAGCGGCAGTGGCGAGCCTTCTGGGAGATGACGGTCGAGCCGCTCGCCCACACCTCGCCCGTGCCGCTCGATCTGGTCGACGGATTCGAGATGCTCGTCGCTGTCCCCACGGAGGGCTTCGAGGAGTTCCAGGCGGCGATCGAGCCGCACGGCCCGAATGCCGTGGCCTTCGCGCACCGCGCGCATGAGCGGTATCGAGCGGCGGTCGGGACGGGCTCGTCGTACCGCGCATACGCGAGCGCCATCGCGCAGCACGAGCGTGCCGTCGGCCGTCGGGCACACTCGTTCGAGCTGAACGTGCAGGTGCTGCCGCTGACGCAGCGAGGCGTGTGGTGGATCGGATCGCTGACGATCGCCGTCACAGACGGGCTGCGGGGCGACGTCGCGGCGTTCGACTCGGCGATCGGGCCGGTCATCGCCGACCTCGCCTGACCGGCTATGCCTGGTCGTCGTCTTCCACGACGGTCTCGCGGTCGACGCGCACCTCGCGCGAGCGACGGCCGAGCGCACGGTCGAAGACGAGAGCGACGACTCCGCCGGCGGCGATGCCCACGGGAACGCTCACCAGCAGGAGGAAGCCGAAGACCTGCTCCCACGTGTAGACGACGCCCGTGTAGACGCTCTTGTCCTGCGTGCCGTCGAAGATCGCCGTGAGGATGGCCGCGACGATCACGGCGAGGATCACTCCGGCGCCGATGAACACGCCGTAACGGGGGGCGCGACGCAGCCGCGCCGTCTCGATGCGGTGTTCACCTGTGGGAGCCATGGCATCCATTCTCCCACCCCTCGAGGGTCACCGGCCGTGCGGCCCGGGCGAGGAGGGTCAGGGCCGCAGGGGCAGGAGCGCGGCGAGGTCGGCGCGTGTCCCCGAGGCGTGAATGCGGCCGGCGGCCATGGCATCCGCCCACGCCTCGGCGCCCGTCGCGAGCGCGATCCATGTGCGCGGGTCGCACTCTACGACGTTCGGGGGCGTGCCACGCGTATGCCGCGGGCCCTCGATCACCTGCACCGCGCCGAACGGCGGCACCCGCACCTCGACGGAATTGCCGGGGGCCTTCTCGGCCAGCAGCTGCAGCAGGTAGCGCACCGCCGTCGCGAGGTCGGGGCGGGCGGGCGTCTCGGCCGCGGAGACGGCGGCGAGCGCCGCACGCCCTTCATCGGTCGAGATCCTGCGTGCCATGGCTCCACGCTACTCCGGGCCGATGCGAGGACCGCGGCCGGTCGACGAGAGCGCGCCTCGGTAGGCTGGAGGGGTGCGCATTCTCGTCCTCGGTTCCGGTGCCCGTGAGCACGCCATCGTCCTCGCCCTGAAGCGCGAGGATGCCGGACACGAGCTGTTCGCAGCCCCCGGCAACGCCGGCATCGCCCGCGACGCCGCGATCGTCGCCGGGCTCGACGCGAACGACCCTGCGGCCGTCACCGAGTACGCGAACGACGAGAACATCGATCTCGTCGTCATCGGACCCGAGGCGCCCCTGGTCGCCGGTGTCGCCGACGCGCTGCGCGAGCGCGGCATCCCCGTGTTCGGCCCCGGCAAGGCGGCGGCGCAGCTCGAGGGCTCCAAGGCGTTCGCCAAGCGGATCATGGAGGCCGCGGGCGTTCCCACCGGCCGCGCGGCCCGCGCCCACATGCTCGCCGAGGTCGAGGACGCCATCGACACCTACGGCGCTCCCTACGTGGTGAAGGCCGACGGTCTCGCGGCCGGCAAGGGCGTCGTCGTGACGTCCGACCGCGCGGCGGCCCTGGCCCACGCCGAGACCTACCTCCCGCACGGGCCGGTGCTGGTCGAGGAGTTCCTCAGCGGCCCCGAGGTCTCGCTGTTCTTCGTCTCGGACGGCGACACGGTGCGCGCCCTCAGCCCCGCGCAGGACTTCAAGCGCGCATACGACGGCGACGCCGGACCCAATACGGGCGGCATGGGCGCGTACTCGCCGCTGCCCTGGCTGGCCGGCGCGTTCGGCGGCGAGGAGGAGTTCGTCGCCGAGGTCACCCGCACCGTCGCCGAACCCGTGATCCGCCAGCTGGATGCCGAGGGCACGCCCTTCATCGGCCTCCTCTATGCCGGGCTCATCCTCACGGAGCAGGGCGTGAAGGTCATCGAGTTCAACGCGCGCTTCGGCGACCCCGAGACGCAGGTCGTGCTCGCCCGCCTCGTGACCCCGCTGTCCGGCCTGCTCATGGCCGCCGCGAGCGGTCACCTCGAGGACGAGCCGACCCCGCAGTTCGCCGAAGCCGCCGCCGTCACCGTGGTCCTCGCGAGCGAGGGCTATCCGGAGGCGCCCGTCACGGGCCGCCCGATCTCCGGGCTGGATGCCGCGGCATCCGTCGAGGGCGTGCACCTCGCGCACGCGGCGACAGCCGAGAAGGACGGCGGTCTCATCGCCACCGGCGGCCGTGTGCTCAACGTCGTCGCACTGGGCAACACGTTCTTCGAGGCGCGGAACCGCGCCTACCGTGCGCTGGCCGAGATCTCGCTCGAGGGCTCACACCACCGCACGGACATCGCCGCGCGCGTCGCCGACTGACGCGCCGCGGCGCGGCGGGATCGAGTGGGGACGCTCGAGGAAGCAGACCGCCACCAGCCCGACGAGGATGACGACGAGCGGCAGCACCAGGGACTGCGCCATCGCGGCCGAGAAGCCCTCGGCGACGGCCGGCGGCATCGCACCGTCGCCGAATCCGCTGGCCGAGGCGTCGCGCGCGCCGGGCAGCTGCACGTGGAGGCGGTTCTGCATGAGTGCGGCGATCGCGGCCGAGCCGACGACCGAGCCGACCGTGCGGGTCGTGTTGTAGATGCCCGCTCCGGCGCCGGCCGCGCGCGGCGGCAGGTTGCGGGTCGCGGTGGTCGCGAGCGGACCCCACATCCCGGCGTATCCGATGCCGGTGACCGCCGACGGAAAGAGGAACATCCACATCGGGGTGCCGGGGGTCATGAGGAGCGCGTACGAGGCGAGACCCGTGGCGACCAGCAGCAGTCCGGGCACGAGCAGGAAGCGCGGGTCGGTGCGATCGAGCAGCCTGCCGGCGAGGGGAGCCAGGACACCCGAGAGCACCGCCATCGGCACGAGGAGCAGGGCGGATTCCGTGGGGGTGGCGCCGCGGGCGAGCTGCAGGAAGAACATGAACGGCAGCGACATGCTCGTGACGGTGAACCCGACCGTCGTGATGCCGAGGTTGGCCACCGAGAAATTGCGGTCACGGAACAGCTCGAGCGGCACGAGGGGCTCGCTCTTGGTGCGCGACTGCGTCCACACGAACACCCCGACCACGATCACGCCGCCGACGATCATCGCCCAGACGAGCGGCGACCAGTCGTTCGCCTCGCCCTCCTGCAGGCCGAACACGATGAGGAACAGGCCGATGGCGCTCAGCACGACCCCGACGATGTCGAAGCGGTGCGGGTGGGTCTCGAGCCTGGGCACATAGATCCACGCGAGGACGAAGCCGACGATGCCGACGGGGATGTTGACGAAGAAGACCCACTCCCATCCGAACCCGTCGACGAGGAGGCCGCCGGCGAGCGGTCCGACCAGCGAGGCGAAGCCGGCGGTCGCGCCCCACAGCCCCATCGCGGCGCCGCGGCGGTTCGGCGGGAACGTGCGCGTGATGACCGCCATCGTCTGCGGCGTCATGAGGGCGGCGCCGAGGCCCTGCACCCCTCGCATGACGATGAGCATCTCGAGGGACGTGGAGAGGCCGCAGCCGAGTGACGCGAGCGTGAAGATCGCCAGGCCGACGAGGTAGATGTTCTTGGGGCCGAAGCGGTCGCCGAGGCGACCGGTGATCAGGAGCGGCACGGCGTAGGTGAGCAGGTACGCCGAGGTCACCCACACCACGTTGTCGAGGTTGGTCGAGGCGGGGTCGAGGTCGGCCTTGATGGCCGGGTTCGCGACCGAGACGATCGTCGTGTCGACGAGGATCATGAAGAAGCCGATGACCAGGGCACCGAGTCCTGCCCACGGGCTGCGGGCGTGCGGCGAGGCGGTGGCGGTGCTGTCAGCGGCGTGCGGGTGCGGGCGCTCGGTGTCGGTCATGCGAGGACGCTTTCTCTGAAGGCCGCGAGACGCCCTCGCGTCTCCGCGGGCAGTTCGTGCGGACCCCACGGAAGGGTAGAGTCTTCGAGGCGGGTCAGGATGCCGTGGACCCACCGGATGTCGGTGTCGAGCATCATGAGCTCTCGCTCCAGCTCGACGAGGAACTGGAAGGGCACCTCGCGCTCGTGCGCCGACGCGAGGGTCGCCTGCACGTCGCCGCGATGATCGCGCAGCGCCGAGGCACGCGCCGTCAGGAGGGCGATGACGTCGGCGCGCGGGAGCACGTGCGCCTCCGAGAGCGCGACGCGGAACTCGAGGATGCGGTCGATGCGCGCGAGGTTGTCGCGCACCCAGGCGTCGGCGAGCGCGGCGCCCGCATCCGAGATCGCGTATGTGGTGCGCTCGGGGCGATTGCCTTCACGGCCGACGCCCGCTTCGGTGATCAGGCCATGCCGTTCGAGGCGGTCGACCGTGTGGTACAGCGTGCCGCGGGAGCCGCCGACGAGGCGGTCGTCGCGGCGCTGCTGCATGAGCCGGAGCATCTCGTAGGGGTGCATGGGCCGTTCGCGCAGCAGGCCCAGCACGACGATGGCGAGCGGAGTGAGCGCGCGCGTCGCGGCATCCGTCATGTCTCGCCCTCCCCCGAATAGTCCATGTGGACTGTAGCAGCAGCTCCGGACGTCAGTGGTCGGAGGTGTGCCGCGAGAGGCGCGTCTCCTCCTGGTCGAGGAGCGTCTGCGCCTCCGCGAGCACACGCGACGAGTAGGTTCCCTGCGAGCGCAGTTCGAGCAGCCGCTCGCGCTCGGCGACGACCATTGCCAGGCGCAGCTCCTGATACTGCTGGTGCGGAGCCTCGCTGACGCCCTTCGCGCGCGCACGCTCCCACGCCGCCTCGGCGCGCAGGAACGTCGTCTGCCGGGCGCGCTCGATGACATCGGGATCGATCGGCACGGTCTCGGCCACGGCCGTCTCGAGCTCGTCGAGCGCCGTGAGCCCCACGTTGCTGAGATCGTCGAGCAGCTCGGCGAGCTCCCTCCGGTCCTGATGCGCGTCGATGCCCTGCACCTTCAGCAGGCGGATGAGCCACGGGAGCGTCCCGCCCTGCAGCACGATGCTCACGACCGCCACGGTGAACGCGATCAGGATGAGCTGCGGGCGATACGGGGTGTTCTCGGGCAGCGACTGCGCGGCGGCCAGCGTCACCACGCCGCGCATGCCCGACCAGCCGAGAATCATGCCGCCGCGCCAGTCGATGTGCTCCTTCCGCTGCTGCTCGAGATCGGCGCGCCGCCGCTCGTAGTCGCGCTCGAGGCGGTTGCGGTTGCGGGCCTCGCGCACAGACTCGACCGGGTGGGTGCGGTAGTAGTACAGCGCCAGCAGCGCCCGGTAGGTGCGCTTCTCGCTGCGCTCCTCGCGCTTCCCGAGCCCGTAGACGAGCGGCCCGATCCACAGGAAGCGGATGACGATGAGCGCCCCGGTGGCGAGCAGCCCGATGAGGACGGCGTCGACCGCGCTGAGCACGGTCGGGTCGACGTGGTCGATGAGCGTTCGGATCTCGAGGCCGATCAGCAGGAACACGCCGTTCTCGAGCAGGAACTGGATCGTGCGCCAGTTGATGCGGTCGCTGATGCGCGACTGCGCCGAGAACGCGTTCGGTGCGGCGTGCCCCGTGTAGAGGCCGGCGACGACGACGGCGAGGACGCCCGACGCATGCAGCTGCTCGGCGGGCATGAACGCGACGAACGGCACGGCGAGCGACAGGGCGGTGTCGAGCACGGGGTCGTTGAGCTTCGAGCGCACCCACACCGACACGAAGCCGGCGACGAGCCCTACGAACACCGCCACCACGACCGCGACGCAGAAGTCGAGCACGCCCTCCCACGGCGACGTGATGCCGACGGCCGCCGCCGTGACAGCCGAGCGAAGGAGCACGAGCGCGGTCGCGTCGTTGAGGAGGCCCTCGCCCTCGAGCACCGTCAGCAGCCGAGGCGGCAGACCGAGCCGGCGACCGATCGAGGTGGCGGCGACGGCATCCGGGGGGCTGATGATCGCGCCCAGCGCGACCGCTGCCGCCAGGCTCAGCTCGGGAAGGAGGCCGTAGAGCAGGAAGCCCGCCGCGAACGCCGTCACGATCACGAGCACGACGGACAGGCTCGCGATCGGGCCGAGGTTGCGGCGGAAGTCGGTGATGGGAACGCTGATCGCCGCCGCGTAGAGGATCGGGGGCAGGACGCCGTCGAGGATCACCTCGTGCGGCACTTCGATCTCAGGGACGCCCGGCAGGTACGACAGCGCGACGCCGACGACCACCAGGATGATGGGTGCCGCGATGCCGAGCTTCTTCGAGAAGGCGGCCACCGCGACGATCACCGCCACTGCGATGACCCCGTAGACACCCAGCTCCATACGTCCAAGGTATTGGGCGCCGGCGGGGCCGACGGCGCAGAGCGGACAGCCCACGGGCGGATAATGGACGGGTGACCGACGCGCGCGCCCTTCCCGGCTGGACCCACGTGTACTCGGGGAAGGTGCGCGACCTGTACCGTCCCGCATCGGGGGACGACGACCGGATGCTGGTCGTCGCGAGCGACCGCGTGAGCGCGTTCGACTTCGTGCTGAGCCCCGGCATCCCCGAGAAGGGCGCCCTCCTGACGCGTCTGAGCCTGTGGTGGTTCGGCCAGCTCGCGGGAGGCGACGGCGGACGCGCCGTGCCCAACCACCTCATCGAGGGCGCGGAGCCGCCCGACGAGGTCGCCGACCGCGCGATGGTCGTGAAGGCGCTCGACATGCAGCCCATCGAATGCGTCGTCCGGGGCTACCTCACCGGATCGGGGTGGGCCGAGTACGAGGCGTCGCGGACAGTGTGCGGCATCCCGCTCCCCGACGGCCTGACCAACGGCGACCGGCTGCCCGAGCCCCTCTTCACTCCCGCGTACAAGGCGCCCATGGGCGAGCACGACGAGAACATCACCTTCGAGCAGACGGTCGAGATCGTCGGCGCCGAGCGGGCCGCCGAGCTGCGCGACCTCTCGCTCGAGATCTACACGCGAGCGGCCACGGCGGCCGAGCGCAAGGGGCTGATCCTCGCCGACACGAAGTTCGAGTTCGGGGTCGACGCCGACGGCATCCTGACCCTGGCCGACGAGGTGCTCACGAGCGACTCGTCGCGGTACTGGGATGCCGAGGCCTGGCGCACCGGCAGCGCGCCCGCCGAGCGCATGGCCAGCTTCGACAAGCAGATCGTGCGCGACTGGCTCGCCGCGAACTGGGACCGCCAGGGCACCCCGCCGGAGCTTCCGGCCGACGTCGTGGCACGGACCGCGGCGAAGTACCGCGAGCTGCTCGACCTGCTCACCGCCTGAACCGGCCGCGGGAGGGCCTGTCGCACCGCCGCTCACAGGGTTCTCCCAGGTAGCCTGACACGCGAGCATCCCACCTACCCCGAGGAGCACCCGTATGCCCGTTTGGAAACTGCACGGCGATGGCCGTCACGTCGCGCCCGGCGCTGTCGTCAAGCCCGATGAGCGCCTGAGCTGGGGCGGCACGGTCGCCATCGGCGCCCAGCACGTCGTCGCCATGTTCGGCGCGACCTTCCTCGTGCCGATCATCACCGGCTTCCCCGTGGCCACGACCCTGCTGTTCTCGGGTCTGGGCACCCTGCTCTTCCTGCTGCTCACCCGCAACCGCCTCCCCAGCTACCTGGGCTCGTCGTTCGCGTTCCTCGCGCCGATCCTCGCCGTCAACGGCGGCAACCGGCTCGAGACCCCCGAGCAGTACGGTCAGGCGCTCGTCGGCGTGTTCTTCGCCGGCGTGCTGCTCGCGGTCGTCGGCTTCGCCGTTCAGCGCGCCGGCTCGGGATGGGTCGAGAAGCTCATGCCGCCCGTCGTCGCCGGTGCGATCGTCGCGCTGATCGGCTTCAACCTCGCGCCCGCCGCGTGGAACAACTTCAGCCTCGAGCCGGTGAGCGCCACCGTGACCCTCGCGGCCGTCGTGCTGTTCTCCGTGCTGTTCCGCGGCTTCCTCGGCCGCATCTCGATCTTCCTCGGCGTCATCGTCGGCTACATCGTGTCGATGTTCCTGCACGAGTGGACCGGCCGCGAAGGTGAGACGCAGTCGGCCAAGTTCGACCGGGTGGCCGAGCTCGCGCAGGTCGACTCCTTCGGCGACATCTTCGGCAAGTGGATCGGACTTCCGCAGTTCCACCTGCCGGCCTTCGGCGACGCCGCCTCGTGGGGATTCCTGCCGATGTTCCTCCCGGTCGTGCTCGTGCTGATCGCCGAGAACATCGGTCACGTGCGCGGCGTCGCGTCGATGGCCGAAGACCCCTCGATCAACAAGCAGACCGGCAACGCGCTGTTCGCCGACGGTGTCGCCACGACCATCGCGGGCGCCTTCGGCGGCTCGGCGACCACGACGTACGGCGAGAACATCGGCGTCATGGCCGCCACTCGCGTGTACTCGACCGCCGCCTACTGGGTCGCCGGCGCCGTCGCCATCCTGTTCTCGTTCTCGCCGCTGGTCGCCGCGATCATCGACACGATCCCGGCGGGCGTCATCGGCGGTGTCACGACCGCGCTGTACGGCCTCATCGGCATCATCGGCATCAAGATCTGGGTCGACAACCGCGTCGACTTCTCGCGACCGGTGAACCAGCTCACGGCCGCAGTGGCGTTCATCATCGCGATGGCCGACTACACGATGAACGCGGGCAGCTTCCAGTTCGGCGGCATCGTGCTCGGCACGGTCGCCGCGCTGCTGATCTACCACGTGGGCAACGCGATCGCGCGCGCCCGCAAGACCGGCGCCGACGACGGCGGCCCGCTGCCCGCGGTGGGACAGCTGGGCGGAGACCCTGTCGAGGCGATCAGGGAGTAAGGTCCGACACTGTCGGAATAGCCGTCGGATGCCGGAGGTTGAATATTCATATGAATGCAACGCCTCCGGCATCCGCGGCTCCCTCGTCGGGCCTCGCGCCCGCCACCACCATGGGCGCCGTCACTCTGCTCGTGGGTGACCTCGACGCCATGACGCGCTACTACCGCGACGTCGTCACCCTGCAGGTGCTCGGCGCCGAAGGCGAGACCGTCACCCTCGGCCGCGGCGATCGGCCGCTCGTCGTCCTCCGGCACGAGCCGCGACTGAAGCACGCCGCCCCCGGCTCGGCAGGGCTGTTCCACACGGCGATCCTCTTCGAGACGCAGGAGGCCCTGGCAGCCGCGCTCTACAGCGTCGCGCGCCACGCTCCGCACACCTTCACCGGCAGCGCCGACCACCTCGTGAGCCAGGCGTTCTACTTCACCGACCCCGAGGGCAACGGCATCGAGCTGTACTGGGACCGCGACCGCACCCAGTGGTCGTGGACCCACGGCCAGGTCGAGATGGACACCCTCTACCTCGACCCCAACGCGTTCCTGCGCGAGCACCTCACCGAGGCGGCGGCCTCGGGCGGCACGGCGACGGATGCCGCGGGCATCGGCCACGTGCACCTCTCGGTCGGCGACGTCGCGACCGCCCGCGCCTTCTACGTCGACGCCCTCGGCTTCGACGCGACCCTGTCGATGGGGGAGTCGGCCCTGTTCGTGAGCGCCGGGGGCTACCACCACCACATGGCCATGAACGTGTGGAACTCCCGTGGCGCCGGCCCCCGCATGCCCGCGCTCGGGCTCGGGCGCGTCGACCTCGCGCTCCCCGACGCCGACAGCCTCGGCGAGCTCGGCGAGCGCCTGACGCACCACGGCATCGCCGTGCGCGACGACGGGCAGACCCTGCGATTCGACGACCCCTGGCTCAACGAGCTCTCCGCCACGACCGCCTGACCGCTGCCAGGCGGGTCCACAAGCCCTCAGAGCTCTTCCCGGGCGAGCCTCCGACGGCCGTCCCGTGCACGCGGGCGTCAGGCGGAGTCGCGGACGATGAGCTCCGTGTCGAGGATCGTCATGTGCGGCGGACGTCCGCCGGCGAGCATCGCGAGCAGCACGTCGGCCATCTTCTGGCCCTGCGCGAACGACGGCTGACGCATGGTCGTGAGCTGCGGGACGACGCTGACGGCGACGGGCGAATCGTCGAAGCCGACGAGCGCCACGTCATCGGGCACGCGGATGCCGGCCCGCTCGAGCACCGAGAGCGCACCGCGCGCCATGAGATCGCTCGCGACGAACAGCGCGTCGAAGTCTGCACCGCTCGCAAGGATCCGCTCCATGGCGGCGGCACCCCCGTCGGCGGTGAAGTTGCCGTCTTCGACTGCGGCCTCGTCGAGCCCCGCGCCACGCAGCGCCGCGCGGTAGCCCTGCAGACGGTCGATGCCGGCGGGCATCGTGAGCGGGCCGGTGATCGTCGCGATGCGGCGATGGCCCCTGTCGATGAGGTACTCGGTGGCGTTGCGGCCGGCGGCGTAGTTGTCGACGTCGACGTAGTGGTCGTCCTCGCGTTCGCGCACCGGCCGGCCGCCGTAGACCACAGGGACGGCGGCGGCGATGCGGTCGATGAAGGTGTCGCTCGTGTGGTGCGAGACGACGATCGCGCCGTCGACGGCGCCGCTGCGGAGGTAGGCGGTCGCCTTGTCCTGCGGGTCGTCGCTCGCGATGATCAGGTTGAGCACGTAGTCCGACCGGCTGAGCCGCGAGTTGATGCCCGATACGATCGCGGCGAAGAACGGATCGCCGAAGAACCGGGTGGTGTCCTCGGGGACGACGAGCGCGATCGCCATGGTGGCGCGGCTCGCGAGCGAGCGCGCGGCGCGGTTGGGAACGTAGTTGAGCTCCGCGATCGCTCGCTGCACCGCCTCGAGGGCGGCCGGGCTCACCGACGTCGACCCGTTCACGACACGCGACACGGTCGATCGAGAGACGCCCGCGGCCGCCGCGACCTCTTCGATGGTCACGGCAGAGCGTGCCGGGTCGGCCGCGGAGCGCGTGGAGTCGATGGTCACGGTCGTTCTGCTCTCGTCAGTCTCGGTTCGATGTCGTCACAGGCCGTCGGCTGCGCGTCGCCGCCGGCTCACGCCTTCGCAGGGACGTCGATCGCGCGTTCGGCGATGATGCGACGATACTCGAGCGCGCTGTCCTTGAGCGTGCGCTGCTGAGTGTCGTAATCGACGCGCACGATGCCGAACCGCTTCTCATACCCCCAGGCCCACTCGAAGTTGTCGAGGAGCGACCAGTAGAAGTAGCCGCGCACGTCGACCCCCGCGTCGAGCGCGTCGCGGACCGCACCCAGGTGCCCGCGCAGGAACTCGGTGCGCTCGACGTCGTGCACCCCGTCGGGGCTGACGGTGTCGTCGTAGGCGGCGCCGTTCTCGGTGACGTACAGCACGGTCCCCACCGGCTGCGCGTACTCGGTCCACACCCGCTGCAGTACGTGGGACAGGCCCTCGGGCTGCACCTCCCAGTGCATGGAGGTGCGCGGGAGTCCCCGCTCGTGCAGATGGATGCCGTCGTGCGACGGGAACGGCGACTCCGCACGACGTGGGGTCGGCGCGTCGGTGGGCGCCGGCGGATTCGGGTCCGGCTCTCCGCCGACGTATTCGTTGTGGTAGTAGTTCACGCCGAGCGCGTCGAGGCGCGTCGAGATGACCTCGAGGTCGCCGGGCCGGTTCGCGGCATCCAGCGCGTCGATCGCTTCGGCATCCACGGCGCGGATGTCCTCGACGATGTCTTCCGGGTAGGCGCCCCGGAAGATCGGGTCGAGGAACCAGCGGTTGAACTGTCCGTCGATGCGGCGGGCGGCATCCGCGTCGGCGGGGTCGTCCGGGTCGACGGGCTCCGCGCCCGTCAGGTTGAGCGTGATGCCCAGCTTGAGCGACGCGTCGCGTGCCCGCAGCTCGCGGATCACCTGCCCGTGTCCGAGCATGAGGTGATGGGCGGCGAGCACGCCCTCGGTCACGGAGTAGTGGCCGGGCGCGTGGATGCCGGCGGTGTAGCTGAGGAACGACGAGCACCACGGCTCGTTGAGCGTCGTCCAGTTCTCCACGCGGTCGCCGAGGGCGTCGTGCACGTCGAGCGCGTACTCGGTGAACAGGTCGCTGATCTCGCGCGATGTCCAGCCGCCGCGCTCCTGCAGCGCCTGCGGCAGGTCCCAGTGGTAGAGCGTGAGCCAGGGGACGATTCCGGCGCCGCGAAGCTCGTCGACGAGACGCCGGTAGAAGTCGAGGCCCTTCTGATTGACCGGCCCGCCGTCGGGACGCACGCGCGACCACGACACCGAGAACCGGTAGGCGTCGAGTCCGAGCTCCTTCATGAGGGCGACGTCGTCGGCGTAGCGGTGGTAGTGGTCGCACGCCACGTCGCCGTTGTCGGCGTTGATCACGGCGCCGGGCTCGCGCGAGAACGCGTCCCAGATGGAGGCCCTGCGCCCGTCTTCGAACGCGGCGCCCTCGATCTGATAAGCGGCGGTGGCGGCCCCGAACAGGAAGCCGTCAGGGAAGGGTCGCGACATGGAGGCAGAGTCCTCTCGCGGGATGCGGCTCATGGGAGTTCCTTCTCACCCCTTGACGGCGCCGGCCATGATGCCGCTCACGAGCTGCTTGCCCGCGAAGATGAACAGCAGCAGGAGCGGGATCGTGGCGAGGATGACGCCGGCGAGCACGATCGAGTAGTCGACGAAGTAGTTCGACTGCAGGAGCGACAGCGCCACGGGAAGGGTCGGGTTCTGGCGGTCGAGCACGATGAACGGCCAGAAGAAGTTGTTCCATGCGCCTACGAAGGTGAACAGGAACAGCATGGCGGCCGCGGGGCGTGCGGCGGTGACGCCGACGGTCCAGAACGTGCGGATCATCGAGGCGCCGTCGACGCGGGCCGCCTCGATGAGCTCGTCGGGCACCGCCTGGCGCAGGTACTGCGTCATCCAGAACACGCCGAACGCGCTCGTGAGGGCGGGGATGATGATCGCGCCGATCTGCCCCGTCCATCCGAGCTCGCTGAACAGGATGTACAGCGGCACGACGCCGAGCTGCTGCGGCACGGCCATGGTCGCGACGACGAAGACGAGGAGGGCCGGTCCGCCGAGGAAGCGGAGCTTCGCGAACGCCCAGCCTGCGAGCGTCGACGTGATGACGACGGCGGCGGCGATGAGGAACGAGCTGTAGATCGAGTTCCACAGGGCGGGCCAGAAGTTGACGGCCTCATTGTTCATGACGGCCATCGCGTTGTCCCAGAAGTTGCCGCCGGGAACCCACGAGAACGGACGGCGCAGCGACGACGCGTCGCCCGACCCGATGATGAACGACCAGTACAGCGGGAAGACGCCCGTGAGGAAGACGACGGTCAGGATGCCGTAGGTCACCCAGCCGGGGCGGGCGCCGCGGATCTTGATCGTGCGGCTGCCGCGGCGGCGGGCCTTGGCGTTCGGGATGCCCTCTTCGGCGACGGTGAGCGTGGCGGGGGTGGTTTCCAGAGTGCTCATCGCGAGGCCTCCTCCTTGACGTTCTTCTTGGCCGCTTTCCCGAGTGCGCGCGCCTGGCGCTTGGTCAGCTCGCGGTGGAGCCCTTCGTCACGCACGAGCGTGCGGGTGATGAAGAGGTTGATCAGGCCGATGAGCAGGATGATGACGAACAGGATCCACGCCATCGCCGCGGCGCGGCCGAAGTTCCACTGGCCCCAGCCGATGTCGTAGAGGTACAGGGCGATCGTCAGCCACTGCTGTCCGGCGCCTCCTCGACCGAACTGATCGAACACGCGCGGCTCGTCGAAGATCTGCAGGCCGCCGATGGTCGAGGTGATGATGACGAAGATGAGCGTCGGCTTGAGCGACGGCAGCGTGATGGAGAAGAACTGACGGACGGGGCCGGCGCCGTCGACGGTGGCCGCCTCGTAGAAGTCGCGGTTGACGGCCTGCATCGCGGCGAGCAGGATCAGCGTGTTGTAGCCGGTCCAGCGGTAGTTCACCATCGTCGCGATGGCGACGTGGCTGGCCAGCGGGTCCTTGTGCCAGGGGATGCCGTCGATCCCGATCCCGTTCAGCCAGGTGTTCACGAGGCCGAAGTTGTCGGCGAAGATCGCCGTGAAGATGAGGCCGACGGCCACGGGGGCGACGACGAACGGGAGCAGGACGCTCATGCGCCAGAAGGTCCTGGCGCGGATGTTGCGGTCGAGCACGGCGGCGATGAAGATCGCGAGGATCAGCTGCGGCACGCTCGAGAGCAGGAAGATGCTGAAGGTGTTGCGCAGCGCCGTCCAGAAGTGGGGCTGCGTGAGGATCCAGACGTACTGGTCGATCCCGATGAACTCACCCGAGTTGCGGACCAGGTCCCAGTCCATGAACGAGATGACCGCCGTGTACCCGATCGGGAACAGGCCCACGATCGCGAACATGATGAAGAACGGCGAGATGTACAGGTAGGGCGAGAACTTGAGGTCCCACTTGCTGAGCTTCTGCGAGAACGAGATGACCCGCGGCTGACGGGTGCCGTCGTCTTTCTTCGTGGGGCGCGTCGCCGGGCGCGTTGCAGTGGTGGTCACGGTCGTCCTTCGTGCATGGCGGTCGAGAAGAGGGCGGATGCCGGGGGCGCGGCGTTCGGGTCGCCGCGCCCCCGGTTCGGGTCAGATCAGAAGGCGCTGACCTCGGTCACCCAGGTGTTCCAGGCGGTCTCCTTGTCTTCGACACCGTCGAAGACACGGGTCACGGCGTTCTGCAGAGCGTCGTGGAACTGGAAGTACTTCTCGCCCTTGTAGGTCGAGACCGTGATGGCGTTGGCGCGGTTGATGCCGATCTCGCCGGTGGGCGCGTCGTTGAAGTACTCGTTGACGAAGCCGGTCAGGTCGGGGCTCGACTGCGCGTCGGGCTGGCTCGGGAACGTGCCGGCGCTGTTGAACGCCTTGATCTGCGTCTCGGGCGAGGTCAGCCAGTCAGCGAGCTTCTGCGCTGCGGCGACGTTGGCGCCGTTGGCGGGCACCACGAGGTACGAGCCGCCCCAGTTGCCGCCGCCCTCGGGGAAGGCGTCCGCGACATCCCAGTCGGTGATGTCGGGGGCGTTGCCCGAGATGATGCCGTGCATCCACGGCGGGCAGAGCATCGCAGCGTACTCACCGGAGGCCATCGAGGCGAACCAGTCCTCGCTCCACTGGCCTGCGTACGCCGAGATCGGCACCGCACGGTCGACGACCGTGTCGTAGGCGGCGCGGATGTCGGGGTTCTCGGTGGCGACGATCGTGCCGTCCGGCTTCTCGTAGGCGGTCTCGAGCTGGTTCACGAGGCCCTGGAGCACCGAGTTGGCCGAGTCGATGAACGGCTTGCCGGTCTTGGCGACGTACTCGTCGGCGATGTCGAAGAAGGCGTCCCAGGTCGGGAAGAGCTTCGCGACCTCTTCGCGGTCGGTGGGAAGGCCCGCCTCCTCGAACAGGTCGGCGCGGAAGCAGACGGCCTGGGGGCCGATGTCGGTGCCGTACGCGACGAGGTTGCCGTTCGCGTCGGTCGCCGCCTGCTCCTTCCAGTCGAGCCAGCGGCCCTTGAGGTCCTCGGGGACCGGCGCGACGAGGTCGGAGTACTTCATCATCTCGGTGAACCAGTCGACCTCGACGGCCTCGACGTCGGCCAGGCCGGTCTTGCCGAGCTTCTGGAAGAAGTTGGCGCGGGCGTCGTTCGAGGTGGCCGCCTTGTTGTGGACGACCTTGATGCCCGTCTCCTCCGTGAACTCCGCCAGGAGCTCGTCGGTGTAGCCGAAGTCGTTGAAGGTGGCGAGCGTGAGCTCGACGCCCTCGAAGTTCTGCTCGCCTTCGCTCTCCGACGGAGAGGGGTTCGACGAGCCGGCGCAGCCGGACAGGACGATCGCGGCGGTGGTCGCAACGCCGGCCATGAGGCCGACGCGCCGCAGTGCGCGTGAGTTCACGTGTCACTCCTTTGTGGTGGTGGGTGGTGCTGCGTTACGGGTATTCCGCTGACGAAGGCGTGCCCGCAATCATGGGAGCGCTCTCATCAATCGCCCCCGACGCTATGGGATCGCTCCCACGCTGTCAAGGGAGCGCTCCCACGCACCGATCACGGTTCGGTCACGGGGCCGTCGCTGACCGCAGTCCGCCCGCGCCGGCTCGAAGCGGCATCCCCCCGTCCGGCCCCGTAGACTGGAATGGCACCCCTTCCCGCGACCTCCGGAGCTTCGAATGCCCACCATCGTCGTCGACGTCATGCCCAAGGCCGAGCTGCTGGACCCGCAGGGCAAGGCGGTCGCCGGAGCCCTCAGCCGACTCGAGATCGGCGGCATCACGGGCGTCCGCATCGGCAAGCGATTCGAGCTCACGGTCGACGCCGCAGACGAGGCGACGCTCGAGACGGTCAAGAAGGTCGCCGATGAGATCCTCTCGAACTCGGTGATCGAGGACGTCGTCGGCATCGAGGTCGTCGAGTGACCGCCCGCATCGGGGTCATCACCTTCCCCGGCTCGCTCGACGACGGCGACGCACAGCGCGCGATCCGTCTCGCCGGCGCCGAGCCCGTCGCCCTCTGGCATGGCTCGCACGACCTCGAGGGCGTCGACGCGCTCGTGCTCCCGGGCGGCTTCAGCTACGGCGACTATCTGCGCGCCGGCGCCATCGCCGCGCTCTCGCCGATCATGGCCGAGGTCACAGACGCAGCGGGCAAGGGGATGCCGATCCTCGGCATCTGCAACGGCTTCCAGATGCTCGTCGAGGCGCACCTGCTCCCCGGCGGCCTCATCCGCAACGCACACCAGCAGTTCATCCGGCGCGACCAGCGCCTGCGCGTCGAGAACGCATCGACGGCGTGGACCAACGGCTTCGAGGCCGGCCAGGAAATCACGATTCCGCTGAAGAACGGAGACGGCGGTTACATCTGCTCCGCCGAGACACTCGAGCGCATCGAGGGCGAAGGCCTCGTCGCATTCCGGTACGTCGGAGTGAACCCCAACGGCTCGATCGACGACATCGCCGGGCTCACCAATGAGCGCGGCAACGTCGTCGGCCTCATGCCGCACCCCGAGCACGCCGTCGAGCCCGGCTTCGGCCCCGACACCCGCGCCGCCATGCGCTCCGGGGTGGACGGCCTCACGTTCTTCACCTCTGCGATCGCGTCGCTCGCGAACGCGGCCGCCTGACCCCTCACACGGTGCCGGCGGGCGGCCAGAGCCCCAGGATGAACGACATCACGACCACCAGCACGAGCTCGTGCGCGATGTTGAGCACGGTCAGCTGAGTCGGCCGGCCGGCGAACACGTCGTGGACGATCATGCGCCCCGCCGTGAACCCCGCCCACAGCGTCAGCCCCGTCACGAGGGCCGACGAGAGGTAGCTGCCGCCGTAGAAGTGCCACGCGATCGCGATCGAGCCGGCCAGCACCCACGCGAGCAGGAATGACAGCGCGATCGACACGATCAGCGGCAGCATCGCCTGCATCGACGTCTCGGGGTCGCGCACCTCAGCGAGCCGCTTCCAGCGTTCGCCGAACACCTTCGGGACGTACCAGACCGAGCCGACCAGCATCGCGGCAAGCGTCGCCACGATCACGGCCCAGTAGTTGATCTCGGGAATCATCATCGACCTCCACATCTCACGTACCCGCCTCGGTGCAGGCTACTCCGGGTAGCGTCGAAGCGTGACTCTCCTCGTGACCGTTCCCTCCGCAGATCTCGCCGAATCGCTCCGCCCGCTGCCCGACGGCGTGCGCGTCGAGGTGTGGGATGCCGGCGACCCGCCGGCAGAGCGCATCGATCTCGTCGTCGTGCCGTACATGAACATGGGCGCCTTCCTGCGCCGCCTGGCCGACGTCGAGGTCGGCCTCGTGCAGAGCCAGACCATCGGCTACGACGGCATGAAAGACCTGCTGCCCGCCGGCCTGCGGCTCGCGAACGCCACGACGGTGCACGAGACGTCGACCGCCGAGCTCGCCGTCGCGCTCACTCTGGCCGTGCAGCGGCACATCGACGAGTTCGCGGTCGATGGACGGCGCGGCACGTGGGCGCCCGTCGAGGTCGAGAGCCTCGCCGACCGTCGCGTGCTCGTCCTCGGCTACGGCGGCGTGGGCAAGGCCATCGCCGCCCGGCTCGCCCCGTTCGAGGTGGAGCTCGTTCCCGTGGCATCCCGCGCCCGTGACGAAGACGGAGTGCACGTGCACGGCATCGACGAGCTGGCCGACCTGCTTCCGACCGTCGACATCGTGGTCGCCTCCCTGCCCGGGGGCGAGAAGACCACCGGACTCATCGGCGACAGTGAACTGTCGGCGCTGCCCGACGGCGCGCTCGTCGTCAATGTGGGCCGGGGCACGCTCATCGACACCGACGCGCTCGTGGCGCACGCGAAGGCGGGCCGCATCCGCGCGGCGCTCGACGTCACCGACCCCGAGCCGCTGCCCGAGGACCACCCCCTGTGGGGGCTCCCGGGCGTGCTGATCTCACCGCACGTCGGCGGCGCGACCAGCGCGATGCATCCGCGCGTCGTCGCCCTGATCCGTCGCCAGATCGATCACCTGCTCGCGGGCGAGGAGCCCGAGAACATCGTCATCGGCGGCTGAGCGCTCGTCGCAGTCGGGCGCCCCGCGTCGGCCGGAGCGTCAGAGACGGTCGGCGATCGTGGCCGCGACCGTCAGCCACGCATCACGCGTCTCTGCCGACAGGGCGTCGAAGTCGATCGGCCCTCCGTCGACGAGGGCCGGGTCGAACGGCACGTGCACGACCGCCGACGTGACCTGCTCGAAGTGGCGCTCGAGACGCTCGGTGAGCTTCTTGTCGGGGCGGGCCGACGGCGCCGCGAGGATCGTGACGGCGTCGTCGATCTTGCGGTCGAAGCCCTTCTCGCGCAGGCCGTCGAGCAGCCACGCGGCGCTCGCGGCGGTGTCTTCGCGGACGGTCGAGACGATGACGAGCTGGTCGGCGGCGGCGACGGCGGCCACCCAGTTGGAGGCGCGCATGTTGTTGCCGGTGTCGACGATCAGCAGGCGGTAGTACCGCGAGAGCACGCGGTGCAGGCGGTCGAAGGCTGCGGCGTCGATCGTCGAGGACGCCGCGGCGTCTTCATCGGAGGCGAGCACGTCGAAGCGGGCGTCGACCTGCGTGCGCACGTAGGTGTCGAGGGCCGCGATGCTCGCGTCGCTCGCGGTCGTGAAGCGGTCGAGGTCGGCGAGGAGGTCGACGGCGGTGCGATGGTGCGGCGCGTTCTGGGCGCGCCAGCCGAGCGTTCCGCGGGTCTCGTTGTTGTCCCATGCGAGGGTCCCGCCGCCGCGCTGCGTGCCGAAGGTCGCGGCCAGCAGCAGCGTGCTCGTGGTCTTGTGGGCGCCGCCCTTGGGGTTGAGCACGACGATCGTGCGCGGACCGTCGAGGCGGCGCTGCACGCGGCGCTCCCGGTCGAGGCGCGAGCGCTCGGCTCGGCCCGGGCGGGGCGAGATCGCGCCGTTCGTGGCGCGGCGCACGGCCCCCTGCCAGCCCTGCGTCGCGCGCGGGCGCGAGCGCTCGGAGCGGGAGGCCAGCAGGTCGTCGACCGTCGGAGTGGCACGCAGCTCGCGGCGCGTCACGTCGCTGCGCAGCGGGCCGGCGGCGGGGTCGGATGCCGACGACTCCGCGGCGGGAGCCACTGCCGGAGCGGGGGCCGATGCGGCGACGGGAGCGGCCGCGACCGGCTCGGGCTGAGCGGCGGCCGCCACGGGAGCCGGAACCGCCTCGGTCTCGGGAGCGGCCGGCGCAGCGGCGGAAGCCTCGGTGGCGGGAGCCGGTGCGGCGACGGGAGACTCGGCCGCAGCAGCCGGAGCGGCCGCCGGAGCCGGTCCGGTGGCCGGAGCCGGTGCGGCGACGGGCGTCGGTGCGGGAGGTTCGGCCGCGGCAGGCGCTGAAGCCGGAGCCACGGCATCCGGGATCGACGCCTCGGACAGCGATGGCGCCTCGAGGAACGTTCCGTCGGGGTGGACGATCATGGGCCAGCGGGTGCTGCCGTCGACGATGGTCGCGGTGACAGGCTCGCCGGCCGACGCCGCAAGCTGGCGGATCGCCTCGACGACACGGGCGCGCAGCCCCTCCTCGGTGGAGGCGAAGACCTCGTCGACGTCACCGTCGACATGGATCTCTGCGCCGGTGCTCGAGAGGATGTGCACGATCGGTTCGGAGGTGGTGGTTCCCACGGCGGTCCTTTCGGGAGGCTGCAACGAGTATCCCATCCGGGACCGCTGCATGCCTGTGATGATGCGGAAGGCGTCTTACACGCGGAAGACGGTGTGAACGGGGCCGCACACCTCGCGTCCGCCCAGGTCGGCCAGCTCCATGAGCGCGGCTGTTCCGGCGACGCGGTAGCCGAGCTGTGCGATCAGCCGCTGGGCCGCCTGCAGGGTGCCGCCTGTGGCCAGGACGTCGTCGACGAGCAGCACACGCGTGCCGGGCGCGAGGTCGGCCGCCATCTCGATGGAGGCGGTGCCGTACTCGAGGTCGTAGGAGACGGTCGCGGCCGGTCGCGGCAGCTTTCCCGCCTTGCGGATGGGCGCCATTCCGACTCCCGCTGCGACCGCGGCCGCCCCCGCCAGCAGGAAGCCGCGCGCCTCGACGCCGGCGATGACGTCGAACTGGCCGGCGAATGGCTCGATGAGGGCGTCGACGACCGTGCGCATGGCGCTGCCGTCGGCGAGCAGCGGCGAGATGTCGCGGAAGAGGATGCCCGGCTCGGGGAAGTCGGGGATGAGCGCGATGAGCGATTCGGCTCGCTCGAGTGCTTCGGGGTTCACCGATCCAGCCTACGCGCCCGACCTGGGAGTCTCTGGCACGGCCCCCATGCGCAAGCGCTTGCGCTACGGTGGACTCCATGACTTCGACGATGACCTCCACCCTGGTCCCCCTCGGCGAGAGCCGCCCCGGCGCCGAGTGGTGGCGCACGGCCGTGATCTACCAGATCTACCCCCGCTCGTTCGCCGACGCGTCGGGCGACGGGATCGGCGACCTGCGCGGCATCACGTCCCGCCTCGACCACCTCGTCTCTCTCGGCGTCGACGCCGTGTGGCTGAGCCCCTTCTACCGCTCGCCGCAGAAGGACGCCGGCTACGACGTGGCCGACTACTGCGACGTCGACCCGCTCTTCGGCACGCTCGACGACTTCGACGAGATGCTCGCCCAGGCGCACGCCCGCGGCATCCGCGTGATCGTCGACCTCGTGCCCAACCACAGCTCCGACCAGCACGAGTGGTTCCAGGCCGCGCTGGCCGCCGCGCCGGGAAGCGCCGAGCGCGCCCGCTACATGTTCCGCGACGGCAAGGGCGAGTCGGGCGAGCTGCCTCCCAACAACTGGGAGTCGGTGTTCGGCGGTCCCGCCTGGACACGCGTCACCGAGCCCGACGGCACTCCCGGCCAGTGGTATCTCCACCTGTTCGACTCGTCGCAGCCCGACTTCGACTGGTCGAACCCCGAGGTGCACGACGAGTTCCGCCGCATCCTGCGCTTCTGGCTCGACCGCGGTGTCGACGGCTTCCGTGTCGACGTCGCGCACGGGCTCGTCAAGACCGACGGCCTGCCCGACCACCTCCCGCCCGTCGACGCCGACTCCATGGGCGGCAGCGACGAAGACGTGCCGTACTGGGGTCAGGAGGGCGTGCACGAGATCTACCGCGACTGGAACCGCGTGCTCGCCGAGTACGACGGCGATCGTGCGCTGTGCGCCGAGGCCTGGCTTCCGACGGTCGACAAGACCGCGCTGTGGGTGCGCTCCGACGAGATGCACCAGGCCTTCAACTTCCCCTACCTGATGACCGAGTGGGATGCCGTCGCGATCCGCGAGGTCATCTCAGAGTCGCTCCGCGCGTTCCCCGCGGTGGGCGCCCCGGCGACGTGGGTGCTGTCGAACCACGACGTCGTCCGCCACGCGTCGCGTCTCGCGCTGACGGCCGAGAACCCGCAGGGTCACGGCATCGGCCCCGACTCCCCCGGGCAGCCGATCCCCGAGGTCGGGCTGCGCCGGGCGCGCGCCGCCACGGCGGTCATGCTCGCGCTTCCCGGCTCCGCCTACCTGTATCAGGGCGAGGAGCTCGGCCTTCCCGAGGTCATCGACCTTCCCGACGACGCCCGTCAGGACCCGACGTGGTTCCGCACCGACGGCGAGCGCTACGGCCGTGACGGCTGCCGCGTGCCGATCCCGTGGGAGGCCGCCGCGCCCGCCTACGGCTTCAGCCCGACGGGCGAGTCGTGGCTGCCGCAGCCGGCCGAGTGGGCGGCGCTCGCACGTTCGGAGCAGGAGGGTGACCCCGACTCGACGCTGTGGCTCTATCGCGCGCTGCTCGCCACGCGCCGCTCGCTCGATCTCGGCGCGGGCTCGCTCGAGTGGCTCGAAGGCTACGCCGACGACGTGCTCGCCTTCCGCGTGCGCTCGGGCGACGCCGTCACGACGGTGATCGCGAACACCGGCTCGACGCCTGTGCGCCTGCCGAAGGGCACTGTGCTCGTCGCGAGCGAGCCGTTCACCGGCTCTGAGCTGCCCGCCGACACGGCCGTCTGGCTCACCGACTGACATGCCGGGTCTCGAGGAGGTCGCCCGCCGGGCCGGTGTCTCGACGGCGACCGCCTCGCGTGCGCTGAACGGCCGCGGCCGTCTCGCCGACGCGACCCGCGAGCGCGTGCGGCGGGCGGCCGCCGAGCTCGGGTACGTCGTGTCGGCGACGGCATCGAGCCTCGCGACCGGGCGCACCCGCTCGGTGGGGGTGCTGGTGCCGCTGCTGGGCCGCTGGTTCTTCGCCAACGTGCTCGACGGCATCGCGACCACGCTCGCGACGCACGGCTACGACATCACCCTCTACAACGTCAGCGACGACTCCGCCCAGCGCCGCCATCTGTTCGAGACGGCGCTGCGGCGGGGGCGGGTGGATGCCGTCATCGCGCTGTCGCTCGACCTCGCCGACGCCGAGATCGACGCGCTCGAGGCGCTCGGACTCCCCCTGATCGGGCTCGGGACGCCCAGCCGTCGGCTCCCGGCTCTGCGCGTCGACGACACGGCGGTGGCCCGCGCCGCGACCGAGCACCTGCTCGCGCTCGGCCACCGCGACGTCGCCCACATCGGCCAGAGCCGCGACGAGGATGACCCGCAGCTCGACATCCCGACTCTCCGGCGCCGCGGCTTCGAGGCGGCGCTGGCGGATGCCGGAGCCACTCCTGCCGGCTTCGCGACGGGCGACTTCACGATCGAGGCCGGCTACCGCGCTGCGAACGAGCTGCTGACCGGCGCGCGACCGACGGCGATCTTCGCGGCATCCGACGAGCTCGCGTTCGGAGCGCTGTTCGCGGCGCGCGATGCCGGGCTCCGCGTGCCGGGCGACCTGTCGGTGGTCGGGGTCGACGGGCATGAGCTGAGCGGGTTCTTCCGGCTGACGACGATCGAGCAGTTCCCGCGCGCCCAGGGCGAGCGAGTCGCGGAGACCGTGCTCGCCGCGCTCGGCGAAGACGTCGCAGCTCCGGCCGCGTCGCTGCCGTTCGAGCTCGTCGAGCGTGCCAGCACAGCCGCCCCCGCGACACCGCGCCCGTCGCGCTGACGACGCTCCGGAGTCGCGCGCGGCCCGCAACGTAGTCTGGGAAACATGACGATCGACCTCGAAGCGCTCTACATCGATCTGCACCGGCATCCGGAGCTCTCTTTCCAGGAGACCCGCACCGCGGGTGTCATCACCCGCGAGCTCGCGGCGCTGGGCCTCGAGTTCGTCGAGGGCCTGGGCAAGACGGGCGTCGCGACGTCGATCGTCAACGGCGAGGGCCCTGTCGTGTGGCTCCGCGCCGACATGGACGGCCTTCCCGTCGCCGAGCAGACCGGCCTCGCGTACGCATCGACGGCCCGCGGCACCGATCCGTCGGGCAACGACGTGCCCGTCATGCACGCGTGCGGGCACGACATGCACGTGACGGCGCTCCTCGGCGCGCTCGAGAAGCTCCTCGCGACGAAGGACCAGTGGTCGGGCACGGTCGTCGCCGTGTTCCAGCCCGCCGAAGAGTACGGCGCCGGCTCGCAGGCGATGATCGCCGACGGCGTGCTCGACCGGTTCCCGAAGCCCGACATCGTGCTCGGTCAGCACCTCACCCCGATCCCCGCGGGACTCATCGGCGTGCGGTCCGGCACGCAGATGGCCGCGAGCGATGGCCTGACGGTCACGATGCACGGCCGCGGCGGCCACGGCTCACGCCCCCACGCGACGATCGACCCCGTCGTGATGGCGGCGGCCACCGTCATGCGGCTGCAGACGATCGTGTCCCGCGAGGTCGACCCGCGCGAGATGGCGGTCGTCACCGTCGGCTCGATCCACGCGGGCCTGAAGAACAACATCATCCCGGCCGAGGCCACCCTCGAGCTCAGCCTGCGCTACCCCGACGACGACGCCCGCGCCGACGTCCTGCAGCGCGTCGAGCGCATCGTGCGAGCGGAGGCTGCGGCATCCGGAGCCGAGCAGGAGCCCGTCATCTCCGTCCTGCACACCCTGCCGCCCACGATCAACGACCCTGCCGCCACCGCCCGCCTCACCGGCGCGTTCGAGCGTGCGTTCGGCGAGGGCAGCGTCATCGATCCGGGCATGTTCACCGGCAGCGAGGACGTGTCGTGGTTCGCGCGCGAGGCAGACGTGCCGCTGGTGTTCTGGTTCTGGGGCGGACACGACCCGCAGGCGTATGCCGAGGCCGAAGCCGCCGGCACCGTCAACGAAGACATCCCCACCAACCACTCGCCGTACTTCGCGCCCGTCCTGCACCCGACGATCGAACGGGGCGTCGACGCGCTCGTCGTGGCGGCCACGGAGTTCCTCGGCGGAGGCGCCGCATGAGCATTCAGAGCCCGAACACCCCGCAGCATCCGTCGGACGACGAGACTCCGCGGTTCCCGATCGTCCTCGCGATCATCGCAGGCGTGCTGGCGGTCGCCGTCATCGTGACGCTCGTGATGGTCTTCGCGCGGCCGTCCGGGTCGGGCGCACGGCCCGATCCGACCGAGTCCGCCCCGGCGGCACAGCCCGAGCAGCCCGCCGAGACCCCGGCAGAGACGCCCGAGGAGACACCGGCGGTCGAGGCGAACGCCGTGCAGCTGTCGGCTGAGGGTTTCGCGCTCCTCGACGAATCCGGCGCCGAGGCGTTCCGGTACGGCTGGGCCGACCCGATCGAGCCGGCCGTCGAGACGCTCACGGAGGCGTTCGGCGCAGAGCCCGAGACGCGCACCGAGAAGGGCAACGGAACGACGTATCCCGACTACACGGTGTACCAGTGGAAGGGCTTCGCGCTCTACGACATGGTGCCGATCGAGGGCGGCAAGACGCGCGACGAGTATTCGCAGCCGTCGTACCTCCGCTACACCTCGAACGAGGTCGGGTCGCTCACGATCGCGCCGGAGTTCGACCTTTCGATCGGGATGTCGGTGGCCGACGTGCGCGCGCTGAACCCCGATGAGGAGATCGAGCGCGGATCGGGCGCGCGCTTCGTGTTCGGCGCCGACCGCTCGGCGTTCGTCGACGGCGTGCCCACCTACAGCGCGATCGTCGACACCGATGGCGACGAGGTCACCGCGATCCTGTACTTCTACTTCTCCGGCTGAGCGCGCACAGCTCGGCGTGACTCGTCAGTCACGATGAGTGCGAAGAACGGCCCATTGTGCCGTGGCTCGCGCAGGCGTAATGTCGCCCGCCGTGACTGAAGAGGGTCGCGACCCGTCGGAGCAGCCGACCCCGATCGCGAAACGCATTCTGCTCGGTGATCCGCTCACCAGCGAACAGCTCGACGAGCAGGCTCTGCCCAAGCGAAGAGCACTCCCGATCTTCGCGTCGGACGCGCTCTCGTCCGTCGCGTACGCGCCTCAGGAGCTCGTGATGATCCTGGCGATCGGCGGCACGGCGTTCCTCGCGTTCGCCCCCGGAGTCGCCGCCGCCGTCATCGCACTGCTGCTCGTCGTCGTGCTCAGCTACCGGCAGCTCATCAAGGCCTACCCATCGGGTGGCGGTGACTACGAGGTCGCCCGGGTGAACCTCGGGGAGCGTGCCGGAGTGGTCGTCGCCGCCGCGCTGCTGGTCGACTACATCCTCACGGTGGCGGTCTCGATCGCTTCCGGCGTCGACAACATCATCTCCGCGCTGCCCGGGCTGGATCCGTGGCGGGTGGAGCTGGCGGTGGGCTTCGTCGTGCTGATCGTCATCGTCAACCTCCGAGGCGTTCGCGAGGCGTCGACGGCGTTCGCCCTGCCGACCTATGTGTTCATCGGCTCCGTCGCCGTCATGATCGTCGTCGGAGTGGCACGGTGGCTCCTCGGCGACGCGCCGGTCGCCTCCAGTGCCGCGTTCGCTGTGCAGGGGGAGGAGCTGTCGCAGGCTGCGATGATCCTGCTGATCCTGCGCGCGTTCTCGAGCGGGTGCTCAGCGCTCACCGGCGTGGAGGCCGTCTCGAACGGGGTCCCGGCCTTCCGGATGCCGAAGGTGCGCAACGCGCAGGCGACGCTCGTGACGATGGGGCTCATCGCCGTCATGCTGTTCGCCGGCCTCACGCTGCTCGCCCTGGTGACGGGCGTGCACTATGCCGAGGACCCGTGTGCCCTCGTGGGCTTCGACTGCGCCGGCACACCGCAGCCGTCGCTCATGGCACAGGTGGCGGCGGCGACGTTCGGCGAGGGCTCCGTGCCGTTCTTCGTCATCCAGGCGGCGACCGCGTGCGTGCTCCTGCTGGCCGCCAACACGGCCTTCAACGGGTTCCCCCTGCTCGGCGCAGTGCTCGCCGGCGACCGCTATGCGCCGAAGGCGCTCAACACGCGCGGCGACCGCCTCGTCTTCTCGAACGGGATGATCATCCTGGGCGTCGCCGCGATCATCGTGCTCGTGATGTTCCAGGCACGGCTGACGACGCTCATCCAGCTCTACATCATCGGCGTGTTCGTCTCCTTCTCGCTGGGGCAGCTCGGCATGGTCCGGCACTGGCGACGCGAACTCCGCCTGCTCGGACCACACCGCCGCAGCGAGCGACGCGAAGCGGCCATGGGGCTGCTCGTCAACGGCGTCGGCGCCGCCTCGACCCTGCTCGTGCTCGCGATCGTCACGGTCACGAAGTTCACGCACGGCGCGTGGCTGGTGTTCGTCGCGATCCCCGTGCTGTCGGTGCTGATGATCGGCGTGCACCGCTACTACCGCGATGTCGAGCACGAGATCCGAATGGACGACGGCGTGCGGTTCGGCGCATCCGGGGACGTCGCGATCGTTCTCGTCGGTCACCTGCAGAAGCCTGCCGCGAAGGCGATCGACTACGCCCTCGCCGCACGCCATGACACGACGATCGCGCTGCACGTCGCGGTCTCGCCAGACGAGGCGTCGGAGCTTCAGGTCGAGTGGGAGCTGCATGGCATTCCCGTCCCACTGGTGATCGTCGAGTCGCCGTTCCGGCAGTATGCGGCACCGGTCGCCGAGTTCATCACGCACCATCGCGAGAAGCATGGGGCGTCGGTCGTCACCGTCTACCTGCCGCAGTACATCGTCGGGCACTGGTGGGAGTCGCTGCTCCACAACCGGCGAGCGCGCCGCATCGCCCAGCAGCTCATGCTGGTGCACGGCGTGTCGATCACGCTCGTCCCGTGGCTGCTCGACTCGTCGGAGCTGATCTACGGCCGGCGCTCCCGTCCGTTGCCGGGCGACGATCGCGCCGGTCGCATGACGGCATACGGGCTGGTCGTCCACACGGAGGAGCCGCCGGTCTGATCGGCGGCTCGTGCGGCTCTCGATGAACCATGTCACCGCCCGCGGCTGTTGACGCCCAGCCTGGGTCCGGCCCTCCTCTGAGTGCGTCCACGGCGAGACCTCTCCCGCGCCGGACGATGCGGAACGGCGTAGCCTTGAGGGGTGACCTCCACGACCGACACCGCTCTCCCGACGCCGGCGCCGACGCTCGACGTCGCGCGCATCCGTGCGGACTTCCCGATCCTCGGCGAACAGGTCAACGGCCGCCCCCTCATCTACCTCGACTCGGCCGCCACGAGCCAGAAGCCGCAGCAGGTGCTCCAGGCCGAATACGACTTCCTCACGCACGCCAACGCCGCCGTCCACCGCGGCGCCCACACCCTCGCAGCCGACGCCACCGACCTCTTCGAGGACGCGCGCACGACGGTGGCCGGGTTCGTCGGCGCGCCCGCAGAGCAGCTCGTGTGGGTCAGTGGCGCCACGATGGGCCTGAACCTCCTCGCCTACGCATTCGGCAACGCGACGGCCGGTCGCGGTGCTCCGGCCTCCGCCCGGTTCGCCCTGAAGCCCGGCGACGAGATCGTGACCACCGCGATCGAGCACCACGCGAACCTCATCCCCTGGCAGGAGCTCGCCGCCCGCACGGGAGCCGTGCTGCGGCACATCCCGGCGCACGCCGACGGCACGCTCGACCTCGATGCCGCGGCGTCGATCATCGGGCCCCGCACTCGCGTCGTCGCTTTCACGCACGTGTCGAACGTGCTCGGCATCATCAACCCGGTCGACCAGCTCATCGCGCTCGCACGCGAGGTCGGCGCCGTGACGGTCATGGACGCGTGCCAGTCGGCACCGCACCTGCCGCTCGATCTCCCGGCGCTCGGCGTCGACTTCGCCGTCTTCAGCGGCCACAAGATGCTCGGCCCCTACGGCGTCGGTGGACTCTACGGTCGCGCCGAGATGCTCGACGCGCTCCCGCCGTTCCTGACCGGCGGCTCCATGATCACGACCGTCACGCTCGACACGGCCGAGTACCTTCCCGCGCCGCAGCGGTTCGAGGCGGGCACGCAGCCGGTCGGCCCCGCCATCGGTCTGGCCGCCGCGGTGCGCTATCTCGAAGATGTGGGGCTCGACGCCATCCACGCGCACGAGAAGGCCCTCGCCGCGCGCATGCGAGAAGGACTCGCGGACATCCCCGGCATCCGTCTGCTCGGCGACGCCGAGGGCTCCGAGCGCGTCGGCCTGTGGGCGTTCGACGTCGAGGGAGTGCACGCGCACGACGCCGGACAGTTCCTCGACGACCGCGGCATCGCGGTGCGCGTGGGCCACCACTGCGCCGCTCCGCTGCACCGCCAGTACGGCGTCACGGCGTCGGTGCGCGCCTCGGCCGCCCTCTACAACACCGCCGACGAGATCGACGAGCTCGTCGACGCGGTGCGCGGCATCCGCGCCTACTTCGGAGTGGAATCATGAGCGACCTCGACACCCTGTACCGCGAGCTGATCCTCGATCACTCCAAGCACCCGCAGCACTTCGGGCTGGCCGACGAAGACGGCGTCCACGCCACCTCGCACCAGGTCAACCCCACCTGCGGCGACGAGATCACGCTGCGGGCGCGGGTCGAATCCGACGGCGACACGATCCGTGATGTCACGTGGGAGGGCTCAGGCTGCTCGATCTCGCAGGCGTCGGCCTCGATGCTCTCCGACCTCGCGGTGGGGCTCACGCGCACGGAGGCGCGCGAGCTCATCGACGGCTTCCGCGAGGCGCTCCGATCGCGCGGACAGATGGAGCTCGACGAAGACGTCTACGGCGACGCCGCGGCGCTCACGGGCGTCTCGAAGTTCTCGGCCCGGGTGAAGTGCGCCATGCTCGCCTGGGTCGCGCTCGAAGACGCCCTCGCCCGCGCCTGACCCCTCACCCGGGCGGCGCCCGGCGAGGTCAGTGGTGGCGGCCGCTGCCGACCGTCGACCCGGCGATCGGCCTGGCGGCGCCGGAGGCGAGCCCCGACATCACGATGAGGCCGACGATGATCCACAGCGTGGGCAGGATGCCGATCTGGTGGCTCACCCAGCCGAGCACGGGCGGACCGCACAGGAACGCGAGGTAGCCGATCGTCGCGGCTGCCGAGACGGATGCCGCGGCTTTCGCGGGGTCGTCGGCCGCTGCCGACATTCCCAGCGGGAAGCCGAGCGAGGCGCCCGCGCCCCACAGCGCCACGCCGACGAAGGCGATCGGCGTGGACGGCGCGAGGATGAACAGGATGAGGCCGGCCGCGGCCATGATCGCAAGGATGCGCAGCGTCCACACCCGGCCGATGCGGTCGACCAGCGGACCGCCGATCACCCGGAAGACGGTCATCGCCACCGAGAAGACCGTGAGCGCGATCGCGCCCGTCGCCTCGGACTCCTGATGGCCGTCGACGACGGCGATCGTCAGCCAGTCGTTGGCGCTTCCCTCAGCGAACGCCATGCCGAGCATGATCGCGCCGATCGCGTAGGTGCGCGGGTCGCGCCACACCATGAACAGCGCCCGCATGCGCTCACGCCGCGTGGGGGCGGTCTTCGCCTCGTCGTCGCCCGCGAACTCGCGCGTCGGAACGGCCGTCAGCGAGAACAGGCCCGCGGCGTACGCGAGACCGCCCAGCGCCCACAGGTGCCACGCGACGCCCACGTTCCAGGCCGCCATCGCGATGCCCACGCCGGCGCCGGCGACCGTGCCGAGGCTGAAGAAGGCGTGGAACAGCGGCATGAGGGTCTTGCCGAAGGCCTGCTCGACGGCGGCGGCCTCGACGTTCATGACGACGTCGGTGGATGCCATGCCGATGCCCATCAGCACCAGTCCGAGCGCCGTGAGGACGTAGGAGTCGGCGAACTGGACGCCGAAGCCGATGACGACCATGCCGGCCGCGAAGAACGAGAGCGTCACGTACATGCTGCGGCGGGCGCCCCAGCGCGCGATCATGATGTTCGCAAGCGACAGTCCCACGAGGGATGCCGCACCCGACGTGAACAGCAGCACGCCGACGCCGAAGTCGTCGATGCCGAGCGCGGTCTTGACCGCCGGCAGCCGCGACGCCCACGTCGCGAATCCGATACCTGTCACGAGGAAGATCGTGAAGATGGCGGCACGCCAGCGCACGAGCTGGGGGCGGGTGAGAGCGGTTTCCACCCGCCCACTGTAACGCCTGGTGCGAGCGGAGATCGAATCGATTCGACAACGGACCGGCGGGGCGGGTTACGATCATTGCGATGACCCGACGCGCCACCATCTCCGACGTCGCCCGCGCCGCGGGCGTCTCGCCGTCGACCGCGTCGGTGGTCTTCAGCGGCAAGACCCCCGTCTCCGACGCCACGCGCCAGCGTGTGCTCGACGCCGCCGCAGCGCTGGGCTACACCGGCCCCGACCCGCTGGCCGCGTCCCTGCGTCGCGGACGCACGGGCATCGTCGGCGTGCTGCAGCGGGCTCCCCTGGGCACCGCCTTCCGCGACCCTGTGCAGCGCTCCACGATGGACGGCCTCGCCGACGCCATGGTCGCGATCGACGCGAGCCTCCTCCTGCTGCAGCCCGTCGTCCCGCGGATCGACACGCCCGGCGTGCAGACCTCTGCGGCATCCGTCCCGCCCCCTGTCACGACGCGCGCGACCCTCGCGACCGTGCCGCTCGACGCGGCCGTGCTGATCGGCTCGATCCCCGAAGCAGCCGACGACGTGGCGACGCTGCTCGCGCGCGGCGTGCCCGTCGTCGTGATCGAGGGGGACGCGGGTGAGGGCGTGCCGCAGATCTCGCTCGACAACCGCGACGCGCAGCGCTGCATCGCCGACCACGTGCGGCGGCTCGGCCACGAGGACGTCGCTCTCGTGACGCTTCGGCCCGAGCTCAACGTCGCGCAGGACCGGCTCGAGGGCGCGCGCGACGTCTTCCCCGACGCGCCCGCATATCCGACGCTCGCGAGCTCGATCGACGAGGGCCTGCGAGTCGGGCGCGAGATCTTCGCTCACCGCCGGCCGACAGCCATCCTCGCTCAGAGCGACCTGCTCGCCGCCGGCGTCATCCGCGCCGCAGAGGAGGCGGGGCTGTCTGTGCCGGCCGACGTCAGCGTCGCGGGATTCGACGGGGTGCGGGTCGACGGCCTCGCGCCGTACGAGCTCACCACCATGGTGCAGCCGGCCGTCGAGAAGGGGCGCGCCGCCGGGGCGGCGATCGTCGCGATGCTCTCCGGGGAGCAGCCGGCCTCCTTCACATTCACGAGCGTCTTCCGCTCGGGCAATACGACCGGACCCCGACCGGAGGCCGCCCGCTCGACCCCGTAGAATGAGGTTCCACGACCGCGACCTTTTCAGGAGGCCCGTTTGTTCCTGCTCCTGGCTGCGTTCGCGGTGATCCCGCTGGTGCTGCCCTGGCTGGTGACACGGATCGGAGCCCGCGCGTTCTACGTCGGCGCAGCCGTTCCGCTCGCCGCATTCGTGCATGCCGTGGCATCCGCCCCCGCCGTCTTCTCCGGATCCGCACCGTTCGAGACGCTGCCGTGGATCCCCTCGCTCGGCATCGACCTGTCGATGCGCATGGACACGCTCGGCTGGATCATGGCGCTCATCGTGACGGGCGTCGGCGCGCTCGTGATGATCTACTGCCGCTGGTACTTCGACGGCAAGAAGGACGGCGTCGGCCTCTTCTCGGCCGTGCTGCTCGCGTTCGCGGGCGCGATGTACGGCCTGGTGCTCACCGATGACCTGATCGTGCTCGTGATGCTGTGGGAGGTCACGAGCATCCTGTCGTACCTGCTCATCGGCTTCTACCACGCCCGCGGCGCGAGCCGCCGCGCCGCCCTGCAGGCTCTCCTCGTGACGACCCTCGGCGGTCTCGTCATGTTCGTCGGCGCCGTCATGGTGGTCGTGCTGTACGGCACGTCCAGCATCAGCACGATCCTCGCCTCCCCGCTCCCGGATGGCGACGGGCAGCCGGCGCTCCTCAGCGTGGCGGTCGTCTTCCTGCTGGTGGGAGCGCTGAGCAAGTCGGCGATCTTCCCGTTCCACTTCTGGCTGCCCGGAGCGATGGCCGCTCCCACTCCCGTCAGCGCCTACCTGCACGCGGCGGCCATGGTCAAGGCGGGCGTCTACCTCATCGCCCGGCTCGCGCCCGCGTTCGCCGACACCGAGCCGTGGCGGCCCATGGTCATCACGCTCGGTCTGATCACCATGCTGCTCGGCGGCCTGCAGGCGCTGCGCGAATCCGACCTCAAGCGCGTGCTCGCTTTCGGCACGGTGAGTCAGCTCGGCATGCTCACGGTCGTGCTCGGCTACGGCGAGCGCAACTCCGCCCTCGCGGGTCTCGCGCTCCTGGTCGGCCACGCGCTGTTCAAGTCGTCGCTGTTCCTCGTCGTGGGCGTCATCGACCGTCAGCTCAGCACGCGTGACATCGCCGAGCTGTCGGGCGTGGGCCGGCAGGCGCCGACGCTCGCGACGTTCTCGATCATCGCGATCGCCTCGATGGTGGGCGTCGCGCCGACGATCGGGTTCGTCGCGAAGGAGGCCACGCTCACCTCGCTCCTCGAAAGCGGCGCGGATGCCGGCGCCTGGGTGCCCCTGGTCGGCATCATCCTCGGCTCCGTGCTCACGGCGGCCTACGGCATCCGCTTCGTGTGGGGTGCCTTCTGGACGAAGAAGGATGCCGCGGGGCTCCCGATGCGACGCACCGAGTGGCCCGACCCGCCCATCGGGTTCCTTGCGGCGCCCGTGCTGCTGAGCGGCCTGACCATCGTGGGAGGCGTCGCTGCACCGTGGATCGACGCGGCGCTCGCCGGCTACGCCGACACGATGCCCGCGGCCGGCGGCGAGCACGCCTACCACCTGGCCCTCTGGCACGGATGGGAGCCGGCGCTGTTCCTCTCGCTGGGGGCGATCGCGGCAGGCGCGGCGCTGTTCTGGCTCGTGCAGCGCACGGGCTGGCATTCGCGTCTGCTGCCGTTCACCGCGGCCGACGCGTACAACGTCACACTCCGCGCTGTGGCGCGCGTCTCGGTGTGGACGACCACCTTCACGCAGCGCGGATCGCTCCCCCTGTACGTGGGAACGATCTTCGTCGCATTCGTCGCGGCCGAAGGCACGGCGCTGCTCGCGAGCCCGCAGTGGCAGATCGAGCTCGACGCCTGGCAGACGCCGATGCAGGTCGTCGTGACGCCGATCATGATCCTCGCCGCCGTCGTGTCGGTGCGAGCCCGCAAGCGCTACACGGGCGTCGCACTCGTGTCGGTGACGGGGCTGGGCATGGTGCTGCTGTTCGCCACGAGCGGGGCCCCCGATCTCGCGCTCACGCAGATCCTCGTCGAGACCGTCACCCTCGTGACGTTCGCCCTCGTGCTGCGGCGCATCCCGGCCCGCATGGGCGAGCACAACGCATCGGTGCTGCCGGTCGTGCGCGCCGTCATCGGCATCGCCGTGGGCGCGACGATGGCCGTGGTCGCGATGGTCGCGACGGGGGCGCGGGTGGCTGAGCCCATCTCCGACCGCTTCCCGGAGCTCGCCTACGAGATCGGGCACGGCAAGAACGTCGTGAACGTCGCCCTCGTCGACCTGCGCGGCTGGGACACGATGGGCGAGCTGTCGGTGCTGATCCTCGCGGCGACGGGCGTCGCCTCGCTCGTGTTCGTCACGCACCGCGCCGACCTGCTGTCGCGGTCGATCTCGCCGCTGCCGACCGCGGTCATCCGCACGCGTCGTCCGCTCATCGAGACGGTGGACGGCCCGCAGCCGCGCGCAACCGCCCCCGGCAGCACGCGCCAGGCATGGCTCGTCGGCGGACCGCGGATGCGGCCCGAGAACCGTTCGATCATGCTCGAGGTCATCGTCCGCGTGCTCTTCCACACCATCATCGTCGTGTCGATCTACCTGCTGTTCGCCGGTCACAACCTGCCCGGCGGCGGCTTCGCGGGCGGTCTCGTCGCGGGCATGGCTCTCGTCATGCGCTACGTCGCGGGCGGCCGCTATGAGCTGGGCGCTGCGGCGCCGACGGACGCCGGCCGGCTGCTGGGCGCGGGCATGACGGTCGCCGTGTCGTGCGCCGTCATCCCGCTGTTCTTCGGTCAGGCGCCGCTCACGAGCACCTTCTGGGAGACGGACCTGCCCGTGCTCGGCCACGTCGAGTTCGTGACATCCACCCTCTTCGACATCGGCGTGTACCTCGTGGTCATCGGGCTCGTGCTCGACGTGCTGCGCTCGCTCGGCGGCGAGGTTGACCGCCAGACGCAGGAGCTGCGCGATCGGGGGGTGGTCGTCGCGTGAACGTCTCGATGTTCCTCATCATCGTCATGGGCGCCCTCTTCGCAGCCGGCGTCTACGCGATGCTCGAGCGCAGCCTCACGCGCGTGCTCATCGGCTTCCTGCTTCTGGGCAACGCCGCCAATCTCTTCCTGCTGGTCGTCATGGGAAAGCCGGGCGTCGCGCCGTTCTTCGGCGCCGCCGAGCCCGACGAGATGAGCGATCCGCTCCCGCAGGCCCTCACGCTCACGGCGATCGTCATCACCTTCGCGGTCTCCGCCTTCCTCCTTGCGCTGATCTACCGCTCCTGGCAGCTCGGCCAGGCAGACACGGTGCACGACGACGAGACCGACATCGCCCTGCGTGAGCGCGGCGCCGAAGACGAAGACACGATGGACGACGAGATCACCGAAGAGGACGACGACGCCACGACCGACTTCATCGGCACCGATACGGCCCCGATCGTCGTCCTGCACCACCGCGATCTCGACGCCATCCGCGACGACGCGCCTGTCGACGCCCCTCGCACCGGCGATACCCGCACCGACGGTGCGCAGGGAGGTGATCGATGAGCGCTCTCGTTCCGCTCCTCGTGACGCTGCCCCTCCTGGGAGCTGCGATCGCGCTGATCTTCGGTCGTCAGCGCCGAGCGCAGGTCGGCGTCTCGACCGTCACCCTGACGCTGGTGCTCGCGATCGCGGCAGTGCTCCTGTACTCGGTCGACTCGACCGGCGAGTCACTCGCCGTCTCGGTGGGCGGATGGCCGATCCCCTTCGGCATCGTGCTGTACGTCGACCGGCTCGCCGCGCTCCTGGTGGTCATCTCCAGCATCGTGCTGCTGGCGGTCCTTCTCTTCTCGGTCGGCCAGGGTGCGGCCGACGGCGACGACGACACGCCCGTGACGATCTTCCACCCGTCCTACCTCATCCTGGCGGCGGGCATCTTCAACGCGTTCATCGCGGGCGACCTGTTCAATCTCTACGTCGGCTTCGAGATCCTGCTCGTCGCGTCGTACGTGCTCATCACCCTCGGCTCCACCGAGAACCGCATCCGCACCGGCGTCGTCTACATCGTCGTGTCGCTCGTGTCGTCGATCCTGTTCCTCTCGGCGATCGCGGCGATCTACGGCGCCCTCGGCACCGTGAACATCGCCCAGCTCGCCGCGCGGATGTCGGAGCTGCCGCAGGACGTTCAGCTCGTGCTCCATCTCATGCTGCTGCTCGCCTTCAGCATCAAGGCCGCCGTCTTCCCGCTGTCGTTCTGGCTCCCCGACTCCTACCCGACGGCGCCCGCGCCGGTGACGGCGGTGTTCGCGGGCCTGCTGACGAAGGTCGGCGTCTACGCGATGATCCGCACCGAGACGCAGATCTTCCGCGACAACGACGTCAACACGCTGCTGCTGATCGTCGCGCTCGCGACGATGATCGTCGGCGTCCTCGGCGCGGTCGCGCAGGCGGAGCTCAAGCGAATCCTGTCGTTCACCCTCGTGAGTCACATCGGCTACATGGTGTTCGGGCTCGCGATCGCGACGCCTGCCGCGCTCGGGGCGACCATCTATTACATGGTCCATCACATCGTCGTGCAGACGACGCTGTTCCTCGCGGTCGGGCTCGTGGAGCGCCGCGCCGGCTCCACGTCGATCCTCAAGGTCAAGGGCCTCATGAAGGCGGCGCCCGTCATCGCCGTGCTCTACTTCATCCCCGCCATCAACCTGGGCGGGCTTCCCCCGTTCTCGGGCTTCATCGGCAAGTTCGCGCTCTTCGACGCCGCCGCGCGCGTCGGCACCCCGCTCATGTACGTGCTCATCATCGGCGGCATCGTCACATCCCTGCTGACGCTGTACGCCCTCATGCGCGCGTGGAACCTGTCGTTCTGGCGAGAGGAGGAGGAGCACGACGACGACGGCGATGTCGCAGACCGCATCACCTACCTCGGGGGCGCGCCCGCCGCGGCGACTCAGACCGAGCGTCGTGTCATCCCGCGCATCATGACGCTCGCGACCGCCGGCATGGTCGCCGTCACCGTCGCCCTCACGGTGCTGGCGGGTCCGCTCTACGAGCTGTGCGTCGACATCGGCGAAGCCCTGCAGGACCCGATCGTCCTCGTCGATTCGACCACGGGCGACATCGCCCCCGTCGAGGAGGTGACGCCATGAGCCCCGACGTCAAGCCCGGTCTGCCCGGAGCGCTCAACGCGCTGTGGCGCCAGCTGCCCTTCTTCGTATGGCTGATCCTGCTGTGGATGCTGCTGTGGGGGCAGTTCACGGCGCTGGCGGCCCTCACCGGGCTCGCGGTCGCGGTGTTCGTCACGCGCGTGTTCCGCCTGCCGCCCGTCGAGCTGTCGGGACGCATCAACCTGTGGTGGGGCATCATCTTCTTCGTCGAATTCCTGGGGTGGCTGGTGCGCGGCTCGCTCACCGTCGCGTGGCAGGTGCTCGACCCGCGACGCCTGCCGGGCACCGCGATCATCGCCGTCCCGCTCGTGACCGACGACGACCTGATCATGACGCACGTCGGGGTCACGGCATCCCTCATTCCCGGTTCGCTCATCATCGATCTCGACCGCGACCGCCGGGTGCTCTACCTGCACATCATCGGCGTGCGCGACCTCGACGACGTCGAGAAGCAGCGACGCTCGGTGCAGCACTGGGAGGAGCGCATCGTGCGCGCCGTCGGCTCCAAGGCGCAGGTGGAGGCGATGCGCGAGGCCGTCGCGAAGAGGAAGGCCGCCGCATGACCACCGCTCTGCTCGTCGCCGTCTACGCGATCTTCGCCCTGTCGGCGCTGCTGACCGTGTGGCGCATCATCAAGGGTCCGTCGATCCTCGACCGTGCTGTCGCCGCAGACGTGCTGCTGACGCTGGTGATCTGCGCCCTCGGCGCCGAGATGGCCATCAACCACCACACCCGCACCCTTCCGCTTCTGCTGATCGTGGCCGCGGTGGGCGTGTTCGGGTCGATCTCGATCGCGCGCTTCGTCGCGCGCAGAGACGGAGCCGACCGATGAACGAGGTGCGTGACATCACCGTCCTGGTGCTCGTGCTGATCGGCGCCCTGCTGTGCCTGACCGCCGCCGTCGGCGTGCTGAGGTTCCGCGACGTCCCCAGCCGACTGCACGCGGCGACCAAGCCGCAGGTGCTCGGGCTCATCCTCATCTGCGTCGCGATCGGAATCGGCCTCGAGTCGTGGGCTGTCGCCGCGTTCCTCGTGCCGATCGTGCTCATCCAGTTCGCGACGGCACCCGTGTCGGCGCACATGGTCGGGCGCCAGGCGTACCGGAACGGCACGATCGACGCGCACACGCTCGTGGTCGACGAGCTCGCCGACGCGAAGCGCACGCCGCCCGCCGCGGGCGGCTGATCCGTCAGTCCGCCGGGGTCAGCACAAGCGTGTCCACCGCGGCATCCTGCACCCGGTCGGCCGAGAACAGCCACGGCGTCTGGCGCTTCTGCTGCCATGCCTCGAACTGGTCGGCGTAGTGCGGGTGGAAGGCGTGGCCGCTCGCGCCGGTGAGGTGGTTCCAGCGAGACGCATCGAAGTCGCTCAGGTCGATCGTCATGCGCATCGACGGCACCGTCACGGTCTCGAAGCCCTCGCCCAGCGTCCAGCCCGTGGCGTTGACGACCGACGCTCCCCCTGAGACCGGGAAGGGGCCCCGGTTGAACAGCGCCTCGATGGGGGCGATGCCGCTCGTGCCGAAGGAGTCGTTCGTGAGGGTGATCGCGTGCAGCTCGCCCCAGTCCCACCGCGACACGTTCTCACCCTGGAGGTCGACGAGCCGCTCGTAGGCGTCGACCGCCGACTGCGCGAGCATCTCGTCGCGGCCTCCGATGCCCAGATCGGCGTTCGTCCACCAGGGCGATCCCGGGTCGTCGAGCAGGCGGTCGACCACGAGGAACAGGCGCGCCTGACCCGCGATGGATGCCGGGCGCTCCCGCCGGGCGAACAGGTTCTGCACGAGTTCGTCCCACAGCACGTTCGCATATGCGGCGCCGGCACTGTCGGCAGAGTTCTGTGCATCCCAGTGCGAGAACAGGTCGAGCGCGTTGCGAGCGCCGGCTGAGTCGACCTCGATGTCTGAATACGCCGCGATGAGGCGCCGGCCCATCCAGAAGTCGTCGTCCGCCTGGATCGCGCTCATGTCGTCGGCCGTGAGCTCCTTGCCTGCGGCGGTGCGCTCGATCAGCTCGACGATGCGCGCGGCGCGCCAGCCGTAGTCCCAGTCGTTCGTGAGGAAGTGCTCGTAGTCCTCACCGACGATCGCGTTGTTCGCCGTGACGATGTAGCCGGACTCGGGGTTGTACGACACCGGAAGATCGTCGAACGGGATGAAGCCTCGCCAGTCATAGGCCGAGTCCCAGCCCGGCTGCGGCATCGACCCGTCGCCCGCGCCGCGGATGGGCAGCCGTCCGGGCGCCTGGTAGCCGATGTTGCCGGCGACATCGGCGTAGACGAGGTTCTGCGCCGGCACATCGAACAGCGCGGCCGCCTCGCGGAACTGCTCGAAGTTCATGGCCGTGTTGAGCGCGAAGATCGCCCGCGCCGTCGTGCCGGGCTGCAGCGCGGTCCACTGCAGGGCGACGGCATACTCGCCCTCAGGGACGTCGGAGGGGAAGGTGACGGCATCCGTCTGCCCCGTGTAGGGGTGCGCTGCGATGCCGGCGAAGTCCGCTGTGAGGTCCGACACGATCGGCCCGTGCACCGTGGACCTGATCTCGAGCGACTCGTCGACGCCGCCGGCGACCTTGAGCGTCTCGACGCGCACGTCGAGCGGCACCAGCTCCCCGTCGCGCCAGTACCGGTCGCCCTGCACCTTCTCGAGGTAGAGGTCGGTCACGTCGGTCGTGAGGTTGGTGAAGCCCCACGCGATGCTCGCGTTGTGCCCGATGATGACCCCCGGCATGCCCGAGAACCCGAACCCCGCGACGTCGAAGCGGCATGCGTCGGTCACTGTGCGGCAGCGCAGACCGATCTGGTGCCACACGCTCGGCATCGACGCCCCGAGATGAGGGTCATTGGACAGCAGCGGCATCCCGCTCTCGGTGAGGGCGCCCGAGACGACCCATGAGTTCGAGCCCACGCCCTCCCCCACGCCGCCCAAGAGGACGCTCGCCGCCTCGATGACGCTGCGCACCTCGGTCCACTGAATGCGGGCGGATGCCGTCTCTGCCGCGAGCGGGGCGACCTCGGCATCCGTTCCCACCTCACTCGGGACGGGCACGATCACCGGGTTCGTCTCGTAGGGGTAGGCCGGGTAGAGCTCCGCGATCTCGTCGGGGCTCAGTGTGTGCGCCAGCAAGGCGCGGGAGGTCTCGTCCTCGATGTTCTCGCGGAGGTCCCAGGCCATCGCCTTCAGCCACGCGATCGAGTCGACCGGCGTCCACGGCTCGATCTCATACGCGCCGTTCTGGAGCCCGAGCACGGCGTACTCGAGCGAGACGGCACTGCCCTCCCGGTCGGTGAGGTAGGCGTTGACACCCTCTGCGTACGCCTCGTAATAGCCGCGGGTGCGGTCGTCGAGCGCTTCGAACTCCTGCTCCGCCACCGCATGCCAGCCGAGCGTGCGCAGGAACCGGTCGGTGTCGAGCTGCGACTCGCCGAAGAGCTCCGACAGGCGGCCGGCGGTCACGTGCCGGCGGAAGTCCATCTCCCAGAACCGGTCCTGCGCGTGCACGAACCCCTGCGCGTAGAACAGGTCGTGGGTGTTGTCGGCGACGATCGTCGGGATGCCGAGCTCGTCGCGGTACACCGTCACGTCCTGTCCGAGGCCCGCGACCGCGATCTCGCCGTCGACCTGCGGGAACGATCGCTGGATGTGCCACACCACGACACCCGCGGCGATCAGCGCGATCACGGTCAGTCCCGCGACGACGCTGAAGAGGGCGATCGCGACCCGGCGGCCGATCGAGGGCCGGCGGCGGGGCTCGGGCTCTTCCGTCACCACGGCATCGGACACGTCGGACACGGCGGACATCGTCGTCGAACCCCCCTGGGTCTGCTCCTGGGGCATCGGCTTCGCCGCTTCGGGTGCGGACCAGGTCACGCGCCCCAGCGAGCGTGGCCTTCTGGCATCGTAGCCGAGCGGGTCACGAGGTCGGCTCTGTTCCGAAGAGGCGGCTCGCGGCAGGATGGCTGGCATGTCGCATCCGCTCATGTTCGACGCCGACGAGCCGGTCCTGGCGAGGGTGCGAGCGATCTGCCTCGGGTTCCCTGAGGCGAAGGAGCGGATCAGCCACGGCCGCCCCAACTTCTACACGACGCGCGCGTTCTGCTACTACGGGGGTCGGCCTGCGCGACAGGCGGACGAGGACGAGCCTCCGCGGCGCGACCGCGCGATCCTCGTGCGTCCCGACCCCGACGACGCACCGGCGCTGCGGCAGGACGAGCGGTTCTTCGTCCCCGCGTATCTAGGCGCGTCCGGGTGGCTCGGAATCGACGTGGACGCCGCCGACGAGCAGGAGCTCGTGGAGCTCATCGACGCGTCGTACCGCGTGACGGCGCCCCGCCGCCTGGTGCGGCTCCTCGGCTGAGGCTCAGTCGGCGCCGAAGTCGAAGGACGCCGACTCCGACGCCTCATCGACCGCCTCGGCGAGCTCCTCGCGGGCGGCGTCGTACGGCGTCGCGTGCCCCGTGATCTCGCTCGAGGCGCCGACCGACAGCTCGCCGACGAGCTCGGCGGTCGCACCGCCGATCAGGCCGAGGCCCGTGTACTGCTCGAGGCGCGCGCGCGAGTCGGCGATGTCGAGGTTGCGCATCGTGAGCTGGCCGATGCGGTCGGTCGGGCCGAACGCGGCGTCGCCGACGCGCTCCATCGAAAGCTTCTCGGGAGCGTAGGAGAGGTGCGGGCTCGTGGTGTCGAGGATCGTGTAGTCCTCGCCGCGGCGCAGACGCAGCGTGACGGTGCCGGTGATCGCGGAGCCCACCCAGCGCTGGATCGACTCGCGCAGCATGAACGACTGCGGCTCCAGCCAGCGGCCCTCATACATGAGGCGGCCCAGGCGGCGACCCTGCTCGTGGTAGGTGGCCAGGGTGTCCTCGTTCAGGATGCCGTTGACCAGCCGCTCGTACGCGATGAACAGCAGCGCCATGCCGGGGGCCTCGTAGATGCCGCGCGACTTCGCCTCGATGATGCGGTTCTCGATCTGGTCGCTCATGCCCAGGCCGTGGCGACCGCCGATCGCGTTCGCCTCCTTCACGAGGGCGACGGCATCCGTGTACTCGACGCCGTTGATCGCAACCGGGCGACCCGCCTCGAACGTGACCGACACGTCCTCTGTCGCGATCTCGACAGCGGGATCCCAGAAGCGCACGCCCATGATCGGCTCGACCGTCTCGAGCGACACGTCGAGGTGCTCCAGGGTCTTCGCCTCATGCGTCGCGCCCCAGATGTTCGCGTCGGTCGAGTAGGCCTTCTCGGCAGAGTCCCGGTAGGGGAAGCCGTGCGCGACGAGCCATTCGCTCATCTCCTTGCGGCCGCCGAGCTCGGTGACGAAGTCGGCGTCGAGCCACGGCTTGTAGATGCGCAGGGCGGGGTTGGCGAGCAGCCCGTAGCGGTAGAAGCGCTCGATGTCGTTGCCCTTGTAGGTGGAGCCGTCGCCCCAGATGTCGACGCCGTCGTCCTTCATGGCGCGCACGAGCAGCGTGCCGGTGACGGCGCGACCGATGGGCGTCGTGTTGAAGTAGGTGCGGCCGCCCGAGCGGATATGGAACGCTCCGCACGACAGCGCGACGAGACCCTCTTCGACCAGGAGCGGCTTGCAGTCGATCAGACGCGAGGCCTCGGCGCCGTACTGCAGTGCGCGGCCCGGGATCGACTCGATGTCGTCTTCGTCGTACTGGCCGAGGTCGCCCGTGTAGGTGTACGGGACGGCGCCCTTGTCACGCATCCACGCGACGGCGACCGACGTGTCGAGCCCTCCGGAGAAGGCGATGCCGACGCGCTCGCCGACGGGGAGGGACTGAAGGACCTTCGACATGCCTCAAGTCTACGGGCGTGGCGCTGCCCCCCAGGAATCCCGGCGGCCTGGGGACCCGCGACGGAGGCCCGATAGGATGGGGTGTACGCCCCTCCTCCACTGAAAGGGAGCCCCCATGCCAGGCATCGTCATCGTCGGAGTCCAGTGGGGAGACGAAGGCAAGGGCAAGGCCACCGACCTCCTCGGCGACCGCACCGACTGGGTCGTGAAGTTCAACGGCGGCAACAACGCCGGGCACACGGTCGTGATCGGCGACGAGAAGTACGCCCTGCACCTGCTGCCCTCCGGCATCCTGTCGCCCGGCGTCAACGCCGTCATCGGCAACGGCGTGGTCATCGATCTCGAGGTGCTGTTCGCCGAGCTGTCCGCCCTCTCGGCGCGCGGCGTCGACATCTCGCGTCTCCGCGTGAGCGCCAATGCGCACATCATCACGCAGTACCACCGCACGCTCGACAAGGTAACCGAGCGCTTCCTCGGCAAGCGCATGATCGGCACCACGGGCCGCGGCATCGGCCCGACCTACGCCGACAAGATCAACCGCGTCGGCATCCGCGTGCAGGACCTCTTCGACGAGAACATCCTGCGGCAGAAGGTCGAGGGCGCACTCGACCAGAAGAACCACCTGCTCGTGAAGGTGTTCAACCGCCGGGCCATCACGGTCGACGAGGTCGTCGACGATCTGCTCTCGTACGCCGACCGCCTCCGTCCCCTCGTGTGCGACACCGGACTGCTGCTGAACAGCGCGCTGGATGCCGGCGAGGTCGTCGTGTTCGAGGGCGGCCAGGCCACCATGCTCGACGTCGACCACGGCACCTACCCGTTCGTGACGTCGTCGTCGGCCACCGCCGGCGGCGCCTCCACCGGGTCGGGCGTCGGACCGAACCGGCTCGACCGCATCGTCGGCATCGTCAAGGCCTACACGACACGCGTCGGCTCCGGCCCCTTCCCGACCGAGCTGTTCGACGACCAGGGCGACTGGCTGCGCACCCGCGGCTTCGAGTTCGGCACCACCACCGGCCGCCCGCGCCGCGTCGGCTGGTACGACGCGCCCGTCACGCGGTACGCCACCCGCATCAACGGGAACACCGACCTCGTGCTCACCAAGCTCGACATCCTCACGGGACTCGACCAGATCCCGGTGTGCGTCGCCTATGACGTCGACGGCGAGCGATTCGACGAGGTGCCCGTCAACCAGACCGACTTCCACCACGCGAAGCCGATCTACGAGTACTTCCCCGGCTGGAAGCAGGACATCTCCGGAGCCCGCAGCTTCGAAGACCTGCCGCTCGAGGCGCAGGACTACGTGCTCGCGCTCGAGCAGATGAGCGGCACCCGCATCTCGGTCATCGGCGTCGGCGCGGCTCGTGACGCCGTCGTCGTGCGTCACGACCTCGTGGACTGACCCGCCGTGAGGCTCTTCGTCGGCGGGTACTCGGCCGACATGGACGGCCGCGCCGCGGGCATCGGCGTGTTGCGCGCCGGCGACGCCGAGTCGACGCTCGCTGGCACGGCACTGACCGTGGGTCCGGATGCCGTGGCCGTCGCGGGTTCGCCGTCGTGGCTGGCGTGGCATCCGACGCTCGACGTGGTCTACGCCGCGCTCGAAGGCGCCGGCGCGGTGCGCGTGTTCCGGCGCACGAGCCCGGAGTCGTTCGTCGCGCTGGGGGCGCCGGTGGCGGTAGGCGAGCTGCCGTGCCACCTTGCCGTCGAGCCGGGCGGCCGCTGGCTCATCGCGTCGTGCTGGGGCGACGGCCGCGTGGTGCGCGTCGCGCTCGACGAGGCCGGAGCCCCCACGCGCGCCGTGTCCGGCGAGGGTCTGTCGACTGCTCATTCCGATTCGGCCATGGATGCCGGTGACCTGCGCGCGCTGCTCGCCTCGCTCGGCGGCGGACCGTCGGACGAGGTGCTCCGGGAAGCGGGCGTGAGCGGCGCCTCGCCCGATCCGTCCGACGACCGTCCGTCGCGGGCGCACCAGGCGCGGTTCCTTCCCGGCGGCGTCGTCGTCACGACCGACATGGGCCGCGACGAGATCCGCATCTGGCGCGCGACCACCGCCGGGCTGCGGGAGGTCGAGCGCGTGACGCTGCCGCGTGGCACGGGTCCGCGGCATACCGTGTGGCATCCGAGCGGCCACCTGTTCGTCGTCACGGAGCTGTCGCTCGAGCTGTTCGTGCTGGCGCCTTCCCTTTCCGGAGATCGCGGCTGGAGGATCGTCGGCGGCGTGCCGCTCTCGCCCGCCGCCGAGGCGGGGCGCGACTTCGCGTCCGAGATCGCCCTCTCCCGTCAAGCCGAGTTCGTCTACGTCGGCATCCGCGGCGCGAACACGATCGCGACGCTGCGCGTGCGCGGGACGGGATCCGAGCTCGCGCCGGTGGCTCTCGTCGATGCGGGCGTCGACTGGCCGCGACACCACGTCGTCGTGCGAGACACCCTCCTCGTGGCGGGGCAGAAGTCCGACGACGCGGCATCCGTCACGCTCGATCTGCGCACGGGTGTGCCGGGTCGCGTGCGGCAGCGCGTTGACCTGCCGTCGCCCACGGTGCTCCTGCCTGATCGCGCGGCCCGCGCGTGACACGCAGGCCGCACCGACGCCGGAGCCGTCAGACCTTGGCGTCCTGCTTCGGGATCACGACCTTCTTGACGATGAGGAGGATCGACGCGGTCACGGGGATCGCGACGAGCGCGCCGAGGAGCCCCATGAGCGTTCCGCCGACCAGGGCGCCGATGACGACGAGCGAGCCCGGCACCGAGATCGTCTTGTTCATGACGCGCGGCGTGAGCACGTATGCCTCGAGCTGCATGTAGACCAGATAGACGGCCGCGAAGATGAGCGCACTCACCGGGTGGGCGATCAGCGCGACGAAGGATCCGATGCCCCAGAACAGGACGGTGCCGACGAGGGGGATGATGGTGATCACGAACGAGACCACGGCCAGCAGCAGGGGGAACGGGAGCCCGAGCAGGCTGTAGAGCACGAACGTGAACACGGCGTTGAAGAACGCGAGGATGACCATGCCCCCCAGGTAGCCGCCGACGGATGCCGTGATCTCCTCGGTCAGCTCGGCGGCGAGCGGCCGGTTGCGGGCGGGCATCAGACGGTACAGCGCCTGCTTGATCTGCGGGAGCGTCGCCAGGAAATACAGGCTCAGCACGATGATGATGACGATCCCCGAGAGCGTCGTGCCGACGGAGATCCCGATCTGCAGCACTCCTCCGCCGATGGCGGCGATGTTCGCCGGCTCGCTCAGGAATCGCTGCACCTCTTCGAGCAGCGACGGCACGGGGTCGCCGAACTGGGCACGCAGCCAGTCGTAGACCTCCGTCTGCTGGAAGCTCTGGATGGTCGCGGGGAGGCCGCGGATGAACTGGGCGATCTGCGTGACGACGGTAGGGATGATCAGCCACAGCACGCCGATCATGACGAGCGCGAACACGAAGTAGACGATGAGGATCGACCAGGCCCGGCCGACGCCGCCCGACTCCAGCCGCCGCACGAGCGGGTCGAGGCCGAGTGCCGCGAACACCGCGAATGCGATGTAGATCCAGATCGTCGCGAGGTCGGCGAAGGCCATGCCCAGCGCGTAGGCGAGCAGGGCGCCGAGGGTCAGGAAGAACCCGAACGCGAAGGGCCGGTTGAGGTCGGTGCGCATCGCGTGAGGCCGCGGCTCAGGCTCGGCGGGCGGAGCAACCGGCACGACAGGCACTGCGGCGTCGCGTCCTTCGCGCCGCCGTCGCAGGAGCCCCCGCCGCCGGTCGTCGGTCATGGTGCTCACTCTAGGGGTGGGAGTGGCCGCCCGGGAGGGGTCGCACCGGGCGCTCGGGGTACCGTGGAACGAGGAGGAATTCATGACAGACGCCACGGATGCCGCTCGCGACGCCGTCACCGGTGACTACGAGGAGGCGGTCGCCCAGCTGCACCGCCTTCGCGCCAGCATCGACAACATCGACGCCGCTCTGATCTTCATGCTCGCCGAGCGCTTCCGCTGCACGAAGCAGGTGGGCGTGCTCAAGGCTGAGCACGGCATGCCGGCATCCGATCCGTCACGCGAGGAGCAGCAGATCGCGCGCCTGCGCCAGCTCGCGCTCGACGCCGACCTCGACCCCGAGTTCGCGCAGAAGTGGTTCTCGTTCGTGGTGGCCGAGGTCATCCGTCACCACACGGAGGCGGCCGAAGCCGACTGACTCTGCCCGGTGCACAGACACGACGAAGCCGCCCGGTCGACGAGGGTCGATCCGGGCGGCTTCTCGTGTGGAGGGGGTCAGGGAGTCGCGCGGCGCAGCGTGAGGTAGCTGGTGCCGGCGAGCACCGCGATCAGCAGCGCGCCCCAGAGGGCGAGGCCCAGCGCGCCCTGTGCGGCGAGCCAGGCTCCGATCTGGCCCCAGGCATCGAGACGCCCGGCCAGCCACATCAGGCCCACCAGGATGAGAGCGATCGCCAGGATCGTGCCGGTGAGCACGACGTTCCCGAAGCGCTTGTAGATCGTGGCAGCCCAGAACCCGACGGTGAAGAACAGCATCGCGATCACGAAGAACACGACACCGGCGCCGACGGGTCCGGTCTCCCACACCCACGGCAGATAGAAGAAGTAGCCGTTGAGGCCCCAGCCGTCGGTCGCCTGCTCGACGAATCCGCCGAGCACGAAGATCACGGCCAGGATGGCTGACGTGATCGCCGCCGTGAGCAGCGTGCCGATGTAGAACTCGCGGCGCGTCACGCTCATCGCCTGCGAGAACGGGAACGTCAGGGCCAGGGCCTGCACCCCCACCACGGCGAAGTACCACAGGGGAGCCTGGGCGCCACCGCCATACAGGGGACCTTCGACGCCCGCGCTGGCGAGGATGCCCCAGATGGCGAGCGTGACGACGAGCGACCCGCCGAGCACGAGGATGGGCACCCACAGGTATGTCGCCCGGTTCACCATCTGCATCCTGATGACGCTGAGGGTGCGGTTCTTGGGCCTGCTGTTCATCGTCTGAGTGCTCATCGCTGGGCCTCCTTGTCGAGGGTGGCGGATTCGATGTCGAGTGAGGGCTCGCGGGATGCCGTGGCATCCTCCGCGGCGGCGCCGCCGGCCGCCTGCGTGAGGCGCACGATCAGCTGCTGGAGCGACACGGGCCCCACGTCGAGACCGGCGTCGGTGAGACGAGCGAGGTCGTCGGCCGTGAGCTCGCCGAGCACCGTGACGGATGCCACGCGGCCGAGCGCCTCGCGGTGGATGACTTCACGGCCGGCGGTGAACGCGTCGACCGCCGCCGCGTCGCCCACGATGGTCGCCGCAGCCCCGCGCAGGGCCTCCGTCGAGTCATCGATGAGGATGCGGCCCCGGTCGATCACGATGACGTGCTCCAGCAGGTTCGACACCTCGTCGATCAGGTGGCTGGAGAGGATGATTGTGCGAGGGTGACGCGCGTAGTCCTCGAGGAGGCGGTCGTAGAAGATCTGGCGCGCGACGGCATCCAGGCCCAGGTACGGCTCGTCGAAGAATGTGATCTCGGCGCGGCTGGCGAGGCCGATGATCACGCCGACGGCGCTCAGCTGTCCGCGCGAGAGCTTCTTGATGCGCGTCTTCAGCGGCAGCTGGAAGTCGTCGATCAGGCGCTCGGCGAAGTCCTGGTCCCAGTTGGGATAGAAGAGGCGCGCGATGCGGAACGCGTGGGCCGGCGTCGCGTCATCGGGGTACTTCTGGCTCTCACGCACGAAGCACAGGCGGCTGAGCACCTTGCTGTTCTCGTAAGGGTGCTCCCCGAACACGCGCACGTCGCCGCTCGTGGCGAAGTTCTGCGCCGTGAGGATCGACATGACGGTGGTCTTGCCGGCGCCGTTGCGTCCGAGGAGGCCGTAGATCGTGTCCTTCTCGATCGTGAAGCTGACATTGTCGGCGGCGATCGTGTCGCGGTAGCGCTTGGTGAGGCTGTTCACCTCGATGACGGCGGTCATCGTGCGGTTCCTTCCGTGAGGGTTGCGGCATCCGTTGCGGAGCCGTCGAGTCGGGACGCTCGCTCGGCGAGCAGCCGGCCGAGGTCATCGGCATCGAGGCCGATCTTGCGGGCTTCGGCCAGGAGCGGATCGAGGTAGCGGGCGGCGAACGCCGTGCGGCGCTCGGTGAGCAGCAGCTCGCGTGCGCCGGCTGCGACGAACATGCCGATGCCGCGGCGCTTGTAGAGCACGCCCTTGTCGGTGAGCATGGCGATTCCCTTCGCTGCCGTGGCGGGGTTGATGCGATAGAAGGCGGCGAGCTCATTGGTCGACGGTGCCTTCGCCTCTTCAGGCAGGCTCCCGTCGACGATCGAGTCCTCGACGCTCTCTGCGATCTGCAGGAAGAGCGCCCGGCCCTCTTCGATCATCCCGACCTCCGCTTGGTAGGTTACCTACTTGACTAACTAACCATGCAACAGACGCGGCCTGTGTGTCAAGCGGATGCCGTGAAGTACGTCCGCGCGCGGCAGTGCGCGCTGCGACGAACGAGCGGTGTCGCCGCGGCTCGAGGGGGTGCCCGCGCTCAGCGCGGGTCGGCCTCGGCTTGGCGCTGCGGACCTTCAAGCTCGAGGGCGACCTTCTTCTCGAGCACGACGATCGCCTCATCAGACACGGCGATGAGTCCGTCGAGCTCCCGTCGGGCCCTCTTGTACGCCGACTGCCGCTCGGCCGGCGTCGCGGCCGTGTCGACAGCGACGGTGAGCAGCTGCTTCGCCTTCTGCAGCCGCTTGCGCTCGGCATCCGTGAACCCGGAGTCGGACTGGCGGCGCGCGTCGCGTTCGGCGAGGTCGAAGGCCACCTCGTAGTCGGTGACGGCCGAGCGATACTCCGCGACCTGCTCGGCGGTGACCTTGGCGGTGGCGGACGTCGGGCGCAGACCGTCGGCGATGCGCTTCGCCTTCAGGAACGCGGCAGTGAGCGGCTGACGGCCGTCGCTCATAGCCGGGAAGTCGATGATCTTGGCGACGTCGAGTTCGTACTCCAGCCACCGGTGAGTGACCGCGTCGTGCGCGGCGAAGAGCTTCTCGAGCTGGTCGGGCAGCGGCTGGGGCCGTGTGATCGGCTTCGGTTCCGACACCGTCGCCACGGGGGCGGTGCGGGCGAGGGCCTCGGCCGCCTTCAGCTCGCTCTTTGCGCGCAACACCTCAAGCCGACGCTCGTGGCGGCGGCGAGCGCTGCGTTCGATGGCGCTTCCGATGCCGCCGATCGCGGGGATGAGCGGGAAGACGATCCACCAGTAGTGGCCGAGGAACTCGAAGAAGTTCACCGTGCCCATGGTAGTGCGGCCCCCGACCGCCAGCGGGGACGCCGCGTGCAGGCTTCAGCCGCGGCGCGGGACCGGCCACGCCGGCGGTGTGTCTCCGCCGCGCGGGGGCGACTCCGGGGCGGGCGCCTCGGACGCGCGTCGCGGATCCGATGGCTCCGTTTTGCGCGACGTGTCGGTCGAGAAGGATGTCGCGGCGCTGCGCGCCTGCTCGAAAGCCGCTGCGGCCGCTTCGGTGGCGCGGCTGAGCGACTCCGCTGATCGTGCGATGACGTTCTGCGCCACGACCGTCCAGGGGGCGGATGCCGTGGACGCCGGCGCCGGTCCGGGCAGGTCGCGCGGTGCAGTGCCGGCGGCACGCGCGATGCGCCAGGCATCCGCTTCGGCGTCGTCGAACGCACGCTCCACACGGTCGACGGCCGCGCGGTAGGCGGCGAACTCCGCGGCTGTCACACGCGGACCCTTCGGGCGAAGCCGAAGCGCCTCAGACTGCAGTGTCAGGTAGGCGGCGGTCGACGGGTGGCTGCCGTCGCTCAGGGTCGGGAAGGCGATCGCCTTCGCGGCATCCGTCTCATACGACATCCACCGCGCGGTGACCGCTTCGTGCTGCGCGATGAGCTTCGCGAGGGGCAGCTGCTCGGGCGGGGTCGAGGAGGCAGGGAGCGCGGCTCGCGTCGCCGACACGCGCGCCCGGGCTGCCCGGAGCGACGCAGACGCCGCCTTGACGTCATGCTGAGCCTGCTGCACGCGCTGACGCGCATTGGTTACGTCGGCCGCCGAAGCGCGGGAAGCCGCGCGCTCCGCCTGAATCCGGGCGAGCTCGGCGCGCGCGATCTTCGCCGCGACGCGAGCGCCGGCGAGGTCCTGCCTGGCGGTGCGCACATCAAGCCGCGCGGCGTCATACGCGACGCGTCGGGCGCGCTGGCGGCGTCCGCCGCGCACCCCAAGCCAGCCGACAGCTCCGGTGCCGATCATGGTCGGACCGACCCACCAGAACTCGGCGATCGCCGTCCACACGACCGGGTCCATGGCTCCATGCTAACCAGCGTGACCGACGCGCGTCCGGGCCCGCAAGAGACTCGAAGGCTGCTCAGAGGTGGGCGAGTCGCGCTTTCGCAATGTCACCACAGCGGACAGTATGTACTCGCATGAATGCAGTGACGCATTTTTGTCGAGCAGGGGGACAGGATGAAGACGCCTGAAGAGGAGCGCGAGATTCGCCTCGACGTTTTCCGGTGGCTAAAGGAGCGATCTCTGCGGACCGGCGGATATGAGATCAGTCGTTCAGAGTTGCTCAACTATTCCTTTCGCGGCGAGCGCATTCCACTACTCGACACAGGCCGAGGAATCCGTAACCCGGCGACATTCCGCTCGACCCTTTCGATCATGTCTGGCTGGAAAGCGAACAAGTACAACGACTTCGAAGACGAGAACGGCTGGATCGAGTACTCGTACCGTGACCAGATTGGCGGGGACAACCTAAAGCTCATCAACGCCTGCGAGCTAGGTGAGCCCATCGTCTACTTTCGTGCGGTTCGCGAGGGCCACTACATCCCCTACTTTCCAGTGGTGCCGATTAACGACCCAGACAAACGGGTCGTCCGGTTTCCGCTCACTGAAGAACTCGCCCTTTTGGGTGATCCGGCTGATTACGGCCCTCCACAGCGCCGTTACGCCGAGACGGTCGTCCGCACTCGCCTACATCAGCCCATCTTCCGCGCGCGCGTCCTGCACGCGTACCAAGATTCCTGCAGCATCTGTTGTCTCAAGCACACAAAGCTGCTGGATGCCGCGCACATCATCCCCGACGCGCAGACCCACGGTGTACCGGAAGTATCGAACGGTATCGCCTTGTGCAAGATTCATCACGCCGCGTTTGACCATCTGCTTCTCGCGATATCACCGGAGTACAAGGTCCAGATCAATCGAGAGCTACTCGCTGAAGTCGACGGCCCCATGCTTCGATACGGGCTTCAAGAGATGCATGGCCATCGAATTCATGTTCCGAGGAATCAGAAGTTGCAGCCCGACCGTGACCGTTTAGCCGAACGGTTTGAGCTGTTCAAACAGCATGAAGCCGTGCGAGGGAACCAATCCGCCTAGCTCACCCGAACAGCAACGCGAGCACGGTCGAGCCGCCGCCGACGAGGATGAGCGAAACGATCGCCACCCATGCGACGATGCGCACTCGACGGCTGCGGGTGGCGTTGAGGTCGCCGTATTCCGGGTCGTCGGTCATGGTCTCTCCTGGTCGAGTGTCAGACGGTGGGCTCGGCGATGATGTCGCCGAACACGGCCGGGAGTGTGGCACGCGAGGTGTTGCGCAGCTCGGACACCGAGACGGTGAACACATCCTGCACTTCGAGCGTCGCCTCCTGGTCGGGGGCGGCGTCGGTAACGCCAATGCGGAGCACCGGGTAACCGCGGCCCTCGCACAGGCCACGGAACTTCACGTCCTCTTCGCGGGGCACCGACACGATCACGCGGCCGGTCGACTCGCTGAACAGCGCGGTCGCGGCATCCACACCGTCGCGCTCCATGATCTCGCGCAGCCACACGCGTGCGCCCACGCCGAAGCGCATGACGCACTCCGCGAGCGCCTGAGCGAGGCCGCCCTCCGACAGGTCGTGTGCACTCGAGACCAGCTCCTGCTGTGACGCGGCGTGGATGAGCTCGGCGAGCTTCTTCTCCTGTGCCAGGTCGACAGCCGGCGGGCGCCCGCCGAGGTGGCCGTGGATCTCACCGGCCCACGCCGAACCGCTGAGCTCGGTGGCGGTGACGCCCAGCAGGTAGATGTTCTCGCCGGCATCCTGCCAGCCCGACGGGATGCGGCGGGCGACGTCGTCGATGATGCCGAGCACACCCACGACGGGTGTCGGGAAGATCGGCTGGTCGCCGGTCTGGTTGTAGAAGCTGACGTTGCCGCCCGTGACGGGAACGCCGAGCTCGAAGCAGGCGTCGGCGAGGCCGTCGACGGCCTGCCCGAACTGCCACATGACCTCGGGGTTCTCGGGGCTGCCGAAGTTGAGGCAGTCGGTCACTGCGGTCGGCACGGCACCCGTGACGGCGACGTTGCGGTACGCCTCGGCGAGCGCCAGCTGTGCGCCGGCGTACGGGTCGAGCTGGCAGAAGCGACCGTTGCAGTCGGTGGCGATCGCGAAGCCGAGGCCCGACTCCTCGTCGACGCGGATCATTCCCGCGTCATCCGGGAAGCTGAGCGCCGTGTTGCCCATGACGTAGTAGTCGTACTGGTTGGTGATCCACGACGTGTCGGCCAGGTTGGGGCTGCCGAGCAGCTGCAGTAACTGGGCGCGCAGCGTCTCGGGGTCGTCGGTGCGGGGCAGGGCGGATGCCGAGTCGTCGCGCAGCGCGTCGATCCACGTGGGGTAGGCGACGGGACGCTCGTAGACGGGGCCGTCGACGGCGACCGTCGAGGGGTCGACGTCGACGATCTTCTCGCCGTGCCAGAAGATCTGGAGGCGTCCGTCGCCGGTGACCTCGCCGAGCACGCTGGTCTCGACCTGCCACTTGTCGACGACGGCCATGAAGGCGTCGAGCTTCTCGGGAGCGACGATCGCCATCATGCGCTCCTGGCTCTCGCTCATGAGGATCTCCTCGGGCGTGAGCGACGGGTCGCGCAGCAGCACGTTCTCCAGGTCGACGCGCATGCCCGAGCCGCCGTTGGCGGCGAGCTCGCTCGTGGCGCACGAGATGCCGGCGGCGCCGAGGTCCTGGATGGCCTCCACCAACTCGTTCTTGTAGAGCTCCAGGCAGCACTCGATGAGCACCTTCTCGGCGAACGGGTCGCCCACCTGCACGGCGGGGCGCTTGGTGGGGCCGCCGTCGGCGAAGGTGTCGGATGCCAGGATGCTCGCGCCGCCGATGCCGTCGCCGCCGGTGCGAGCTCCGAAGAGCACGACCTTGTTGCCGGCGCCCGACGCGTTCGCGAGCTTGAGGTCTTCGTGGCGCAGCACGCCGACGGCGAGCGCGTTGACGAGGGGGTTGCCCTGGTAGACCGCGTCGAACACCGTCTCGCCGCCGATGTTCGGAAGGCCGAGGCAGTTGCCGTAGAAGGAGATGCCGCTGACGACGCCGTGCACGACGCGGGCGGTGTCGGGGTTGTCGATGGCGCCGAAGCGCAGCTGGTCCATGACGGCCACGGGTCGCGCGCCCATCGAGATGATGTCACGGACGATGCCGCCGACGCCGGTCGCGGCGCCCTGGAACGGCTCGATGTAGCTCGGGTGGTTGTGCGACTCGACCTTGAACGTGACGGCCCAGCCCTCGCCGACGTCGACGACGCCCGCGTTCTGGCCCATGCCGACCATGAGGCGCTCACGCATCTCGTCAGACACCTTCTGGCCGAAACGGCGCAGGTACACCTTCGACGACTTGTAGGAGCAGTGCTCGCTCCACATCACCGAGTACATCGCCAGCTCACCGCTGGTGGGACGACGGCCGAGGATCTCGCGGATGCGCTCGTACTCGTCGGGCTTCAGGCCCAGCGCGGCATACGGCTGTTCGCGGTCCGGCGTGGCAGCGGCGTTCTCGACGGTGTCTGCGACGGGGGAGGTGACGGGGGTGCTCACGCGGCTGAACTCCAAGACTCGGGTGCCGGCGGGGGATCGCCCTCCAGTCTAGTTGTCGCGCGCTCCGTCGTTGTCGTGCTCCGCGGTGCTGTGCACCTCGTCATCGGGGTAGTCGATGACGCCGATGCCGACGGCCTCGTGGCTGGGCTCGGGCTCCTGTCGGGACGGCGCCTTGGGCTCTTCGCCGGGCGACTTCTCGGTGCTCGGCTCCTCGAGCTCGTCGTTGGACGGCAGCTCCTCCTCCTGGCTGGGCGGGTCTGCCGGAGCCTCGTCGATCGCCGACTCCTCCGTGGCCCCCTCCTTGGGGGCGGCAGGCTCGTCCGGCACCTCCTCGGGGGGCGTCTGGGCCGACATCTCCTCCGACGGGGTCTGCTCGCCCTGACCCTGCTGCTCCGCGCCCTCCGTCTGCCCGGTCTCGCCCTGCGCCTGCCCGGTTTCACCCTGCGTCTGCTCGTCCGACATGGCTGCTCCTCTCTCGTCGCCCCAGCCTCTCGCTCGAGCACCGCCGCGCAAACGGGCTTGACAGGGCGTGCCCGTGCCTCCCGCCCGGCCGGATGTCGAATGTCTCGCGTAGTTTCGGATCATGACCAGAGTGGCCCTCGAACAGCGACTGCGTGAGATCGACGCGCTGCTGGCGCGGCTGGATGCCGACGAGGCATCGCTGCGCACCGACCGCGCCGACGCGACCGCAGACGACGAGCACGATCCCGAAGGCTCGACCCTGTCGGGCGAATGGCAGCGGGTCGACGCCCTGCGCCGGGCGCGGCTCGACGAGCGCGCGGAGGTCGAGGAGGCGATCCGACGGATGGATGCCGGAACCTACGGCGTCTGCGTGCGCTGCGGCGACCCCATTCCGCCCGCTCGGCTCGAGGCGCGTCCCATGGCGACGATGTGCGTGGCCTGCGCGTCCCAGACCTGATCCATATCGAGACGGATGCCCGCGGCGCGACGAGATGCCGCAGACGGTGGTCGCGCGATGCTCCTAGTCGCGGTTCGCGGTCAGATCGTGTCCCGTGATAGAGCGCAGCAGAGACGCCGGCTCCGCGTCGCGCCGGCAGACCGCTAATTCGGCCCTTCGCGACGACACCAGCGGGGGTTGACAGCGCGGGCTCGACGGCATAACGTACAACCAAATGGTTGTAAATGACGAGCCCCGAGAGCTGACCGACGATGAGATCGACCGCCTGTTCCACGCACTGGCGGCGACGACCCGTCGCGACATCCTCCGCCGAACCATCGAGGCGGAGCAGTCGGTCTCGGCACTGGCATCGGCCTACGACATGTCGTTCGCCGCAGTCCAGAAGCACGTCGCCGTCCTGGAGGCGGCGCACCTCATCATCAAGCGCGCCGAAGGACGCGAGCGCCTCGTGCGCGCAGATCCGGCGATGATCGCCCGCGCCCGGGCCCTCCTCGCCCGCTACGAAGACCTGTGGCGAGCACGCATCGACCGGCTCGATGCGCTGCTGGCCGACGCGGACGGCTGAACGGTCGCCCGCCCCATCCCCCGGGATCCAGACTCACCGACGAGAGGAACCGCAAATGCCTGTCACCGACATCACCACCGACTCCGAGAACCTCACGATGACGCTCACGGCCGACTTCGCTGCGCCGGTGTCGCGCCTCTGGTCGGCGTTCACCGACCCGCGCCAGCTCGAGCGCTTCTGGGGCCCTCCGGGCTGGCCGGCGACCTTCACGGAGTTCGACCTCACGGTCGGGGGACGCGCCCGCTATCACATGACCAGTCCGCGGGGCGAGGCGTCGCGCGGCTCGTGGGAGTTCCTGAAGATCGACGCTCCGCACTCGTTCGAGGTGATCGACTCGTTCGTCGAGGCCGACGGCGAGCCGCTCGAGGGATTCCCCTCGATGCGCATGATCTTCGCGTTCGAAGAGACGGATGCCGGTTCGCGGCTGACCAACACGACGTTCTTCACCTCGCTCGAGGCACTCGAGCAGGTCGTGGCGATGGGCGCCGTCGAGGGCTCGCGCATGGCGATGGATCAGCTCGACGCCGTGCTGCAGGACCTGCGCGAGTACGCGCTCGGCAAGGGGACCCGCACCGAGCTCCTCGACGACCAGCACGTGCGCATCACGCGTCTCATCGAGGGTCCGCGCGACCTCGTGTGGCGGGCTCACCACGATCCGGAGCTGATGAAGCGGTGGCTGCTGGGTCCGGAGGGCTGGCAGATGGTGGAGTGCACCGTCGGCGACACTTACCGCTACGTGTGGCAGCAGGGCGACGACGAGTCGACGCGCTTCGGCTTCGAGGGCGAGACGCTGCTGCGCGAGGAGCCGCAGCGCTCCGTCACCACCGAGAAGATGATCGGCACCGACGGCCCGTCCACGCTGAACGACCTGCAGCTGTATGAAGAGGACGGCGTCACACTCCTCACGCTCCTGATCGAGTACCCCGACAAGGACACGCGCGACGCGATCCTCGCCACCGGCATGACCGAAGGCATGGAGGCGTCCTACGCGCGGCTGGAGCAGACGGTCCTGGTCTGACGCGGCACAGGACGGATGCCGTGCCGGCGGCCGGAGGGGTGGATGCCTCTCCGGCCGCCGTCGTCTCTCCTGGGCGGTCGTTCGCGCAGGTAGGCTCTTCGGGTGCGCCTCGTCATCGCCCGCTGCTCCGTCGATTACACCGGCCGACTAAATGCGCATCTGCCGCTTGCCACCCGCCTGCTCGTCCACAAGGGCGACGGCTCGCTGCTCGTGCACTCCGACGGCGGCTCGTACAAGCCGCTCAACTGGATGAGCCCGCCGTGCACGCTCACGGTCGAGGCGCCCGATGAGGAGTCGGCGTCGGCCGGCGTCGTCGAGCACTGGCGTGTGACGCACGCGAAGACCGGCGACGCCCTCCTCGTGCGCATCTACGAGGTGCTGCACGATTCGACGCACGAGCTCGGGATCGACCCGGGCCTGCAGAAGGACGGTGTCGAGGCCGACCTGCAGCGTCTGCTGGCCGAGCAGGTCGACGTCATCGGCGACGGACTCACGCTCGTGCGCCGCGAGTTCCCCACCGCCATCGGCCCGGTCGATCTTCTCCTTCGCAACCCCGAGGGCGGCACGATCGCCGTCGAAGTCAAGCGCCGCGGCGACATTGACGGCGTCGAGCAGCTCACGCGCTACCTCGAGCTGCTCGGCCGCGATCCGCACCTCGCCCCTGTCACCGGCGTCTTCGCCGCACAGGAGATCAAGCCGCAGGCTCGCGTGCTCGCGACCGACCGCGGCATCCGCTGCGTCACGCTCGACTACGAAGGCATGAAGGGCATCGAGTCGGGTGCACCGCGTCTCTTCTGACTCGGCTGGCGACGTCGGCCGACGTGCCCGCTGACTAGGCTGGCTGCATGACGATCAGATCACCGTGGACGTGCATTCTCTGGGACGTCGACGGTACCGTCGTCGACGCATCGGAGGGCATCCTGCGGCGTCTGACGATCTGCCTGGAACACTTCGGTCTGCCCGCGCCCAAGCGTGAAGAGCTTGTGCACTGGATCGGCCCGCCCATGTACGAGTCGTTCCAGACGAACGTCGGCATGACGGGCGAGCGTGCGGCCGAAGCCGTGGCCTACTACCGGCAGATCGGCCGCGCCGAGGGCTATGCGAGCGGCGCACGCCTCTATCCCGGCATCGCGGCCGTGATCGGCGATCTCGCCGCGCTCGGGGTTCCGCAGGCGACGGCGAGCTCCAAGCCCGAGAACCAGGTCGAGTTCCTCATGGACCACTTCGACCTCGCCCCGCACCTGCAGGTCATCGTCGGCGCGACGCCCGACGAGAAGACGCGCGCGACCAAGTCGGACGTCATCGGCGAGGCGCTCCGCCAGCTCGAGGAGGGCGGGCACGACACCAGCCGCCCCGTGCTCATCGGCGACCGTCACCATGACATCGACGGTGCCGCCGACTACGGCGTGCCCGTGATCTTCGTGCGCTGGGGATTCAGCTGGCCGCACGAGTCGGAGGGCGCACAGGCCGTCGTCGACGACATCGACCAGCTCCGCAGCCTCCTCTTCATCGAGGACGACGAGTGAACGAGACCCTGGAGGCCGTCCTGCGGTGGGGAGTCCCCGCCGCGATCGTCTTCGGGGTCGCCGCGGTCGCCGTCGCCATCGGCGTCTGGATCATCCGGCGCGCCCGGCGCGGACCGCGTGCACGGGCCGCTGCCGAGGCTGAGCGCACGCAGGCGGGTGTCGCGCTCGTCGCGCTCGACGATGCGGTCGCCGAGCTCGAGCTCGAAGTGGGCCTGTCGGGCGCACTGTACGACGGCACCGCTCCCCCGACCCTGCGGCGAGCGCGCATGACGGCGCAGCATGCGCGGGATGCCGCGTTCGAGCAGCTGCGGGAGCTGACGCCTGACACGCATCCGTCGGTGGTCGCGCGCGTCAGCCGCGGCATCCGCTCTCGCGCCGATGCGGCTGCCGCTGAAATCGCGCGCGCCCGCCGCCAGCACACGGAATGGATGGCGGCGCACCGGTCGGCTCCCGCGCAGGTGGCTGAGGCGAAGGAGCGTGCCGCGGCGCTGCGGGCCGACATGGGCGACGCCGACGCTCTCGTGGCGGAGCTCTCCGCGCGGTTCGACGACGCGGAGGTCGCAGACGCGCGCGACGCCGCGGCGGAGGCGTCGGTCGCGCTGGCCGAAGCCGATGAGCTGCTGGCGGCGGCGGAGACGCTCGCAGCCGACCCGACACGTTCCGCGCTGTCGGCCCTCGCGGAGGCCGAGCGTGCGCTCCGTCGCGGGCAGAGCGCAGCCCGCTCGCTCGAGGAGCAGCACCGCCTGGTCACGGATGCCGCTCGCGCGGTGGCGGATGAGATCGATGCGGCACGCACGGCGCTTCGTCAGGCCGAGGCCCTGCGCGCCGATCTGGAGCCGGCCGACGCGGAGCGGCTGGGCACAGAGGTGCGCGCCCTGCTGACGATTCTGGAGTCGATCGAGCCGACGGCATCCCGCCGACCGGCCGAGGCGGTCGCCGCCATCGCACGTCTTCGCGACAGACTCGACCTCGCTGTCGGCGACGCACGCACAGCACAGCAGCGTCTCCGTGGCGCGCGCACGGCGCTCCCGGGAACACTCGCGGCGGCGCGGGCCGCCATCGGGCGCGCCGAGGCGGCGACGGCGCACGCGGGCGCCGATGCTCGTGTGCGCCTGTCGGCGGCGCAGCATGAACTCGCGGAGGCGCGCTCGGCGCCCGACCCGGTCGCCGCTCTCGACGCGGCTCGGCGGGCGCTGCGGCACGCCGAAGACGCGATCGCCCTCGCGGACTACGACCGGCTCACCCGACGCTGATCCGGGCCGGAGCCGGCCGGATCAGCGACGGTCAGCTCAGAGGGGGCGGATGTTCTCCGCCTGCAGGCCCTTGGGGCCCTGCGCGATCTCGAACTCGACGCGCTGGTTCTCTTCGAGCGACCGGTAGCCGGTCGCGTCGATCGCGGTGTAGTGCGCGAACACATCGGCACCGCCCTCATCGGGAGCGATGAAGCCGAAGCCCTTCTCGGAGTTGAACCACTTGACGGTGCCGCTGCTGGTCATGGAATGCCTTACCTGGTGCCACTTTTCTCGGCGCAGGATGCACGCCGACGGCTCCCACGCTAGGGGGAGGCGCACGCGGCGCGATAGGGGGATGTCGCGGATGGTGACATAAACGTTGCACGGCGCGTTCGCTGCATGGCGCGTTAACCATTCGACGCCCGGGCGTACACGCAGACAGCGCTCGCCCGGGCGTCGACGGATCCCCCCGGATAGCCACGCGAAGCGTGACAGAGGTCACTTTAGTGTCAATTCGCTCATATCGGCAGTGATGCATTCATGGGAATTCGCCGTGAGCCACGTGGCAGACACGGTCCGCGACATTGTGGGCGCGCTCCCACGCGGTCGTAGTCTGAAGCTGTCATGTCTGCGACCCTCTCCCCGATCAAACTCACGCACGGCACGATCCTCAGCGACGAGGTGTACTCGTGCATCGGCTCGGCGATCCTCGACGGCCGTTTGCGCCCCGGACAGCGCCTGCGTGACGTCGATCTGGCCGCTGAGCTCGGCATCTCGCGCACCCCCGTTCGCGAAGCCCTGCAGCGGCTGGAACGGCTCGGTCTCGTAGAGGTCGCGGTCGGTCGCTACACCCGCGTGTCAGAGCCGGGGGAGCAGCTGCGGGCTGACACCGCGGTGTTCACCGTCCTCACGCTCGGCAACGCGCTTCGGCTGGCGCTGGCCTCGTGCTGCGACGACCAGCTGCGCGCGATCGTCGCGGCGGCGGATGCCGCGGCCGCCGCCGCTCGGCTGCGCGATGAGCTCGCGCTGTTCGACGCGATGACCAGCCTCTTCAGATTGGTCGTCGAGGCGACCGGCAACGGCATGTTCATCAGCGTCATGCAGGAAACGTCGCTCGTGATCCTGCGCAACCTGCGCGGCTGGTCGGCGTTCGTCGAGGCCCCGCTGCGCCAGCCTGAGGCGTACGAGCGCCTGCGCGACAGCATCGCACGCCGCGACGGCGCCGCTGCGGAGAGCATCGTCCGGTCGCTTCACGGCCTCGCCTGACCCACCCAGCCCTCCACCCGAAGGAGCACACCAGATGGACATCAGCGGCAAGGTCTTCGTCGTCACCGGCGCAGGCAACGGCATCGCACGCGAGGTGACGCTGCAGCTCCTCGCCCAGGGCGCGCGCGACGCCGGCGCGATGGACAGGCTCTCGCGTCTCAGCCCCAAGCTCGCCGCACGCACGATCGCGAAGCAGATGGGGTCACTGCGCGACTGAGCCCGGCCACGAGCATCGAGATGGTCTCGCCACACGATCACCCCGCCACGATCGCCGCGCCCGTCGAGCACGAGCTGGTCGTCTCGAAGTCGCGATTCATCACCCACGCGCATCCGCTGCGCGACCCGGAGGATGCCGTCGAGATCATCGCCGACATCCGCAGGCGGCATTGGGATGCCCGTCACAACTGTCTCGCGCTCGTGACGGGGCTCGACGGCGAGCACTCGCGATCGTCCGACGACGGCGAGCCGTCGGGCACGGCCGGCGCACCGATGCTGGCGGTGCTCCGGCACCGAAGGCTGACCGACCTCGTGGTGGTGGTCACTCGCTACTTCGGGGGGATCAAGCTGGGAGCCGGTGGTCTGGTGCGCGCCTACTCGACGGCGACGTCGGAGGCCCTCGACCTCGCCGTGCTCGTGCGGCGCGAAGTGCTCACCGAGGCGACGCTGACGGTGCCCCACGCGGAGGCCGGCAGGATGGACAACTTCCTCCGAGACTGGGCCGCTGGGCACCATGCGCAGTGGGACGGCGTGACCTACGGCGCGGAGGCGGTGCTCCGGCTGTGGGTGCCGGGCGATCAGCGAGACCGGCTCACGGCGGATGTGGCATCCGTCACCGCGGGCGCCCTCGCACCGGTGTTCGGCGGGGAGCGCGTGGTCGACATCGTGCCGCCCGCATGACCGCAGACCACCGCGGTTTTCCCAGGCACGCGGCTCGGCTGTTGCCACCGTCGCGCCCCGCTGACGATACTGCTGATACCCATCCGCACGGGCGGAAGGGATGACACACCCGCGCTCAGGCGGGTGCCGTCCGTCGAGTGATGGGGAGACGACGCTGACAACGCGTGTGGGACGCAGCAGGCTTCTGCTCCTGCGTGCGCGCGCCCGCGCGGGCCTCCTCGCGAGCGCCGCCGCGACGGTCGCCGTGGCCATCGCCACGGTGTGCCTCGTGGTCGCGCGGCTCGGTCGTGCCGTCGCCGATGCGGGCGACCCGCCGCCCCCGGGAGTGCCGGCGGCCGAGGTGGCCGCTCAGGTCGAGCGCGGGGCCGCGGCTCTGGCATCCGCAGCTCCTGCGCTCGTGCTGATGGTCGCGATCCTCGCCGCGACCGCGGTCGCCCAGCTGGCCCGGCTCGTGACCGCCGCGCGCGAGCACGAGACGATCACGCTCCGGGCGCGCGGCTTCTCGTCGGCGCAGACCTGGGTGACGGATGCCGCGGAGGGCGCTCTCGTGACGGTCGCGGGCGCCGTGCTCGGCGTGCCCCTCGCGGCCGTGCTCGCTGCCCCGGCAGGGGCCTCAGCGGTGGACGTCGTCGTGGCGTGGCCGTGGGCGCTGGCGACGGGCGTCGTACTGGCGATCGTCTTCGCCGTCTCGCTGCGTCGCGGGGCGCGCGGGCGTGCATCCGCCCGCGTCACTCGCGCGACGACGGGGGCGGCGGTGGTGTCGGTGCTGCTGGCATCCGCTCTCGTCGTCTGGCAGCTTCCGCTCGCCCGCAGCACGGGCTTCGACCCCATCGTGGCCGTCGCGCCGGCCGTCGCGCTCATGGCGGGCGCGCTCGTCGCGCTGGCGCTGTTCGGCCTGGCGGCGATCGCCGCGGCGCGTCCGGCGGCCGCGTTGCCGGCGGTGCAGCCGTCGTATCCGGCGCGGCAGGTGGCGCGACGGATCCCCATCTACGCCGTCGCGGTGCTCCTCGTCGCTCTGACCGTCGCCCAGGCGGTGTTCGCGTCGGCCTACAGCGCGACCTGGACGGCGATGACCACCGACTCCGCGGCGGTGCGAGCCGGCGCCGATCTGCGCGTCGACCTGTCGCCGCAGGCCGCGACCCCGGCAGACGTGGGGGCGGCGGGATCGGTGCCGGGAGTGACGGCGAGCGCCCCCGCCCTGCTCGGTGAGGTCGAGATCGGCGACGACGAGGTGAGCCTGGCGGCGGTGCCCGTCGCGAGCCTGGCGGTCGTGAGTGCCGCCGGTGGGCTCGTCGACACGGCAGCGGTGGAGGCTGCGGCAGAGACGGACGGCACCGTGACCGCCGAACCCGTGCCGCTGGGCGAGGGAGCGAGCGGGCTCCGGGTGTCGGTGCGCATCGCCGCCGACCACGACCGCCCGTCGGAGGTCACGCTCGTCGCGGTGCTGCTCGACGCCGCCGGCACTCCCCTTCGCCTGCGGCTCGAGGGCGAGGCGCGGCCTGATGCCGACGGGTCGCAGGTCCTGACGGCGGAGGCCGCTCTTCCCGACGGGACGACACCATGGCGGCTGCTGGCGATCGGCGTCGGTCGCGTCCGTTCACCCATCTCGGTCGGGATGCAGCTGACGCTGGACTCTGTCGAGGCGGTGGGCGGCGGCCGACTGGAGGTCGAGGCGGAGGCGACACTCGAGCCCGGCACTGACGACATCGTGCTGTGGCTCGCCGACGGCGGGCAGACGGGCGGCGGCGGAACGGATGCGGCAGCCCTGCCGGTGGCGGTCGTCGCCTCGCGCGACCTCACGGAGCGCCTCGGCATCGGCGAGGGCGGCGCGTTCGAGTTCCGCTATGCGGGCACGGGCCGTCGAGGCAACGCCGTCGTGTCGTCGATCGCAGAGGTCGTGCCCGGGGCTGCGTCGTCGCGGGCGTTCTTCGCGCCGCTCGAGACGCTGCTCGTCTCGCAGCTTCAGCGCGACCCGTCGTTCGTCAGCCCGAATTCAGTGTGGGCGGCGGGCGATGCGGCCGCGCGTGACGGTGTGAGCTCCGTGCTCGGCGACCGTCCGGTGATGACGGCGGCTCCGGACGTGGTCGCGGATGTCGTCCGCGCCCTCGTGCCGGGCTGGTGGATCGCGACGGCCGGGGCGACGGCGCTCGCCCTCGTCGCCGCCTTCGCGATCGTGCAGACGCTCGCGATCGCTCGCCGCCGGGAGCTCGGCGTGCTCCGGGCGCTGGGCATCACGGCGGCGGCACAGGGCCGCATGCGGGCGGCGGAGCTGAGCGGGGTGTTCGGCGGCGCCCTCGTGCTCGGCGGCGGCGTGGGCCTGCTCGCCTCGTGGCTGATCGTGCCCGATCTCGTGCGCGCGGTGACGCCCGGCATCCTGTCGGCCGCGGGCGGGATCACGTTCTCGGGGGCACCGCTGGGCGTCGCACTGCTGGCGCTCACGGCGGGGCTCGCCGTGATCGTGGTCGCGGCATCCCTCGGGGTGGCGCGCGCCGCCCGGACACAGACGGTGACGGAGGAGTCGCGATGACCCGCCGCGTCTCGACCCGCACGCTGGTCGCCCACCACGTCCGCTCGCACGCGGGAGGCGGCGCGATGGTCGCGCTGCTCGTGCTCGTGCTGGCGGTGCTCGCGACCGCCGCACCCATCGCGCTGAGCGCACTCGGCGACGCGACCCTGCGCGACCGGCTCGACGCGGTGTCGCCGACCCTGCGCGATGTCGAGTCGGAGAGCACGGGCAGCACCGCCGTGCCTTTCCTCGGCGACCTGTTCCTGCCAGAGTCGCCCGTGGCCGAGAACGTCTGGGACCCGTTCACGGCCGCGATCGAAGACATCCGAATGAACGCCGACGCTCCCCTGCCCGACGTGCTCGCGCCCGGCCGCGTGGTGACTCGCAGCTTCGAGAACTGGTTCCAGGACAGCCGCAACACGCGCGCCGCGACGGTCGCCTTCGATCCTGCGTACGCCGACGAGATCCGCGTCGTCGACGGCCGGATGCCGGAGCCCGCTGCCGGTTCCTTCGACGATCTGCGCGTGGAGGTGGTGGTGTCGGCGGCGAGCGCGGCCGAGCTGGCATGGGGAGTCGGCGAGGTGCGTACGGTCGGCGACCCGCGGCACCTACTCGTCGACCTCGTGCTGGTGGGGATCTTCGAGGCCGCCGACCCTCAGTCGGGCTACTGGGATCACGTGACCTCCGTGCTCGAGCCCTACATCTTCGACGACGGCAACCGGCCCCGCCGCGTCACCGGCACCGCATACGCACATCCGGACTCTCTCTACGCCATCAGTGTCCTCCCCGGCCAGCGGTCGACGATCGTCTGGTATCCGACGGATGCCGACCGCATCGTCGGCGACAACGCTGAGGCGGTCGTGGCGGCGCTCAACCGGCTCACCGCCGTGTCGCACCCGCTCACGACGGCGAGCCAGGGCGCGGGAGCCGGGCTGCAGAGTCTTCGTTTCAACGCCGCGATCACCGCGACCATCGAATCGGCCCTCGACCAGCAGCGCTCGACCGCCGGCATCATCGCGATGCTCGTCGCCGGCCCCGTCGGTGTGGCCGCAGCCGTGCTCGTGCTCGGATGCCGCCTCATCCTCGAGGGGCGCCGCTCGAGCCTGCGACTGCTGTCGGCGCGTGGCGCGTCGCTGGGCCAGCTGCGTGCCCTTCTCGCCGTCGAGGGCCTCCTCGTCGGGCTCGCGCCGGCTGTGCTCGGAGCCGCGGCCGTCACCGCCGTCTCGGGACTCGCATTCGGGGCCACCGTGCATGGCGCGGGCGTCGCGGTCGCGCTCGCGGCAGGACTCGCCCCCACCGGCATCCTGATCGCCCTCGCCCCCACCGTCTCGGAGCGGCAGGCGCGTGCCGACCTGGGCCGCCGTGGATCTCGCGTGCGGCTCCTCATCGAGCTCGGGATCACCGTGCTGGCGCTCGTCGCGCTCGCCCTTCTCTTCCTGCGCGGCTACAGCGACGGTGTCGATCCCCTGCTGGCCGCCACCCCGCTGCTGCTCGCGCTGGTCGCGTGTCTGGTGACCATCCGCCTCTACCCGCTTCCGCTGGCCGCCGTCCATGCTCGGGCTCGCGCGGGTGCGGGCCTCGACGCGTTCCTCGGCTCGGCACGTGCCCTGCGGGAGCCCGCGCTCGGCGTCACGGGGGTGCTCGCGCTCGTCGTGGGCGTGTCGGTGTCGGTGTCATCGGGTGTGCTGCTCTCGACCCTGCAGACCGGCGTCGCCGACGCTGCGAGCGCGCAGATCGGCGCCGACATGCGTGTGCAGGGGGGCCTGTTCACCCGCGACCAGCTCGACCTCGTGCGCCGGGTCGACGGCGTCGAGCATGCGACGGGAATCTCGGGGGCGGATGCCGCGACCCTCCACATGGGCGAGAGGCAGCGGGGCACCGCGGTGTTCATCGTCGAGGCCGCCGAGCTGCGTGCGGTGCAGGGCGACGGACCGGGCATGCTCCCCTCGGGGGTCTCGCTCGAGCCGGCGCCGGACGGGACGATGCCGCTCGTCGCATCCGCCGCCGCGGCCGACATCATCGGCGACGCCCGCGGCCTGAACGTCAACGGCGTTCCCGCCGACCTCGTGGGTGTGACCCGGGGGCCGGTGCCGGTCGGCAGCCGGGAGAACTGGGTCGCGATCGACGCGTCGTACGCGCAGGAGGTGCTCGGGCTCGATCCGAACGACCTCACGCTCCTCGTGCGTCTTGCCGAGGACGCATCGCCGGATGCCGTCGAGCAGCGCCTTCGCGACATCCTCGGAGCGACGGTGCGCATCGACACGGCGGACGAGCTCGTCTCGGCGTTCGCCACCGGCCCCGCGCTGCAGGGCGTGCGCGGGGCGCTGCTCCTGGCGACCGGCGTCGCCGCCCTGCTCAGCGCCCTCGCGATCGTGATGACGTTCACGCTCGCCGCGGGCACCCGGGCCCGCGTGCTCGCGCTGCTGCGGACGCTCGGCGCCACCCGCCGGTCGGCGTCGGCGCTCTCCCTGTGGGAGATCGCGCCGCCGACCGCCGCCGCGCTGATCGCGGGCACGCTGTTCGGGGCGCTCGTGCCGCTGGTCGTGATGGCCGCCGTCGATCTGCGCCCGTTCACGGGGTCGACGGTCGCGCCCGCGTACGCGATCGACCCGGCGATACTGATGCTCACGCTCGGCGGCTTCGTCGCGCTCGCACTCGCGCTCACCGCCGTCGCTCTGCTGCTGTCGCGCCGTACGCGCGCCGCGGGAGCACTGCGAACGGTGGAGGAAGGATAGGGACATGACAGTGCAGGCGGCGACGGATGCCGACATCCTCTGCAGCGACCTGGTCCGCATCTTCAAGGTCGCCGGGCCGAACGGGTCGAGCGTCGAGGTGCAGGCCCTGCAGGGGCTGAACCTGCGGATCGACCCCGGTGAGCTGGTCGCGGTCGTCGGGGCTTCGGGCTCCGGCAAGTCGACCCTGCTGGCGATCCTGTCGAGCCTGGATCAGCCGACCGCCGGCGTCGCTCGCGTGGCCGGTCACGACCTTCTGACGATGAAGGGCAAGGAGCGCATCGCGTTCCGCCGTCACAGCGTCGGGTTCGTGTGGCAGCAGACCTCACGCAACCTCCTGCCGTATCTGTCGGCGAGCGAGAACGTCGCGGCGGCGCTCGCGATCACGGGCTCCGCGCGCGGGACGGCGGCCAGACGTGCTCGCGTCGCCGAGCTGCTCGACCTGCTGGAGGTCTCCCACTGCGCTGACCGCAAGCCGACGGAGATGTCGGGCGGCGAGCAGCAGCGCGTCGCGATCGCCGTCGGCATCGCCAACAGCCCGCGAGTGCTGCTGGCCGACGAGCCCACGGGTGAGCTCGACGATGTGACCAGCGCGCACGTGCTCGAGGCGATGCGCTCCGTCAACCGCGAGCTCGGGGTGACGACCCTGATCGTCACGCACGACCCGTCGGTGTCGGAGCACGTCGCCCGCACCGTGCAGATCCGCGACGGACGCACCTCCACCGAAGTGCTGCGGTCGACGCGCCTCGATGAGCACGGCGCCGAGCAGCACGTCGCCGAGGAGTTCGCCGTGCTCGATCGAGTCGGTCGCCTGCAGCTTCCCGACGAGTTCGTCGCCGCCCTCGACCTGCGCGAGCGGGTGCGCCTGGCCTTGGAACCCGACCATGTCGGCGTGTGGCCGGGCCAGCGCTCGACCCCCGCCGATCGCGGCCGCGCCGACGACGACAGCGCACTCGCGGAATCCGATGATCCGTCCACGGAGGAGCCGTCATGACCGTTGCACTGCGGGGCGAGAAGCTCACGCGCACCTTCTCGTCGTCGGCCGGAGACGTGCATGCCTGCGTCGACATCGACATCGAGGTGCGCGCCGGTGAGCTCGTCGTCGTGCGCGGGCCGTCGGGCGCCGGCAAGACGACGCTGCTCAACCTGCTGGGCGGACTCGACCGGCCGACATCGGGCACGGTGTGGCTCGGCGACGTCGAGGCGACCGCCCTGAACGAAGACGAGCTCGCGACGCTGCGCCGAGAGCGACTCGGGTTCGTGTTCCAGTCGTTCGGCCTCATCCCCATCCTTTCGGCCGCCGAGAACGTCGAGCTTCCACTGCGGATCGCGAAGGTGCCGCCCGCCGAACGCGACGAGCGCGTGGCGGAAGCGCTGAGGCTCGTGGGCCTCGACGGCCATGCGGCCCAGCGACCCGGCGAGCTGTCGGGCGGTCAGCAGCAGCGCGTCGGCATCGCGCGCGCGATCGCGGCCCGGCCGCAGGTGCTGATTGCCGACGAGCCCACCGGTCAGCTCGACTCCCGCACCGCGGCGACCGTCATGGACCTCATCGGCGAGCTCGTGCACTCCCGAGGGATCGCCGCCCTCGTCTCCACCCATGATCCGCTGCTCGTGCAGCGCGCGGACCGCGTCATCGAACTCCACGGGGGGCGCGTCACCGGTGCGGACCCGAATCCCGCGCACGACGAGATGCCTGTGGAGTCCCGGCCGCCGACCGCGGGGCTCCGGCGCGACCGACGTGACCGCCACTGAGCACGGGCGTCATATGCCGCGGATGGCATCCACGTGCCGCTGAATCGTTATCCACGTGAATGAGCCCCGTCCGTAGGCTCTCGGCAAGGAGGCGACCATGAGCGACGCGAAGCAGGAGCCCACCGGGAGCAGCCACCGCACGCGTCGGTGGCTGGTGGGGGGCACGGTCGGTGTCGTCGCCGCTCTCGCCATCGGCGCCGGCGTGATCGCGCTGCCGCTGCTGAGCCCCGCAGAGAGCGCGTCGACCCCGACGGCTGCGCCGACCGCGGCGCCGTCACCGACGCCCGCGCCGACGACTCCCTCGCCTGAGCCGACGCCCACGCCGACCTGCACCGTGACGGCATCCGATCTGGTCTGGACCGACATCCGTGCCCTCGATCTCCCCTCGGACGGCCGCGTGACGTCGACGCGGGTCCAGCGCATCGAGGGCATTCGCACTGACCCGGTGACCACCCCCGACGCATTTCCCATCGACGACGACCTGATCGGAATCATCACCTCCGTCGGCGAGGAGGCCAGTCGCGAGGCGCACCTGGCGGTCATCGATCGCGCCAGCGGCTCGGTGGTCTGGTCCCTCCTGGTCGACGGGTATGTGTGGGTGATCTCGACGCCGGCGAGCACGGGCGTCGACAACCAGCTCATCATCGCCGCGTACGACAGCGAATCGGGCGGCTACCGGATGATCTCGTACGACCCCGGCACAGGGGAGCTCATCCATGAGCGCGAGACCGGGGAGCTCTACCTGCGTCCCGCGTCGGCCTGGCGGGCGAACGACGCCGAGGTGGCTCCGGCCGCTGCCAGCGGGTTCTTCGTCAGCGATCGGGACGCCCTCTTCTGGATCGACGCCATCACGCTCGAACCACAGTGGAGCGTGTCGGGCGAGCAGTTCGACGAGCCGTGGTTCGAAGGCGGCGTCGCATTCGCGGTCACGAGCGACGTCGTGTTCGTCGGCTCCCACGCCCTCGACGCCCGCACCGGCGAAGCGCTCGGCTGGGAATCGGACGGCTGGGCGTTCGAAGCCGCCGGCGCCACCTTCTCCGTGCCCCTCCTCTACGACCACATCGGCCCGTACACGCTCTCCGGCCTTGACACAACGACCGGCGAGCGCTGCTGGTCGCGCGAGATCCTCGACGTCGCCGCGACCGCCGACACCCTGTGGCTGCTCCTCGCCGACGGCACCCTCGCCGAGGTCGACCCCTTCACGGGCCAGACGATCGCTGAGCTCGCCACCACCGGCGCCACCTCTATCACGGCACTCGGACTCCACAACGTCATCGCCGCGGAGCGGGTCGACGCGGGCGACGACTTCTCCGGCCGCCGGTACACCCTTTACGGCTCGGGTGCGGGAGGGGGCCCCGTCGAGCTGCCTAACGGCGATCGCCTGCACTTCTCGAACGGCCAGGTCGTGGCCCTCGACCGCGGCACCGTCAAGGATCCCGCGAAGCTGTACGGCTATGACTTCCCCACCGCGACGCCGGTCTGGGAGATCGACGGCGAGGGGATCTCGCTGAGCGCGGGCGTCGTGCTGCGCACGACGTGGGATGCCGCCCAGAAGCGGATCGACGTCGAACTCCTCCAGTGACGGTCGCATGCGCGTCGCGCTCGCTCGATTCGTGCGCAGCCGCCACCCCCTTTTAAGATGGCCGAATTCGGCATCTTGGAGAGTCATGGCGGCCCCGGTACAACTGCATCCCCAGCGAAGAGCGCTCCGTAAAGAGGCCGGTCGGCACCTGCGCCGAGACATTCAAGGCATCCGCGCCATCGCGGTTCTGGTCGTCCTGCTCGACCACATGCTGGGGTGGCCCCGTGGCGGGTTCGTCGGAGTCGACATGTTCTTCGTCATCTCCGGCTTCCTCATCACCGGCATGCTTATTCGCCAGTACTCGCGGACCGGTCGAATCTCAGCGCGCGCGTTCTACTCCAGTCGCGCCAAAAGGATCCTGCCCGCGGCGACCGTGACACTGGCCGTGACGACCGTCGCGGCTTTTCTCCTCTTCGCTCCGCAGCGCGCGATCTCGGTCGCCTGGGATTCGGTCTGGGCGTTCCTGTCCGTCGCGAACTGGAACTCGGCGGTCCAGGGAACCGACTACTTCCAGCAGGGAGCGCCGGTCTCACCGATTCAGCATTACTGGTCGCTCGCTGTCGAAGAGCAGTTCTACTTCGTGTGGCCGTGGATTCTCCTCGGCCTCCTCGTCCTCTTCGCTCGCAAGGGCAAGGCGGCCGACAGCCGGGTCCGCCTGGTCGCAGGCTCTGCGATCGGGCTCGTCTCGGTGCTCTCGTTCGGGTGGGCGCTCGTGCAGGCTGTCGGAGATCCGACGATCGCCTACTTCTCGACGCTGACGCGTGCGTGGGAGCTGGGAGTGGGCGGTCTCATCGCCGCCGCGACGCCGCTGTTCTCCCGTCTGCCGGCCGCGTACCGCACGCTCTTCGCGTACGTGGGACTCGCGGGGATGCTCGCCTCCTGCTTCATCATCAGTCCTGCATCGCTCTGGCCCGCCCCGTGGGCGCTCCTGCCCACGCTGTCCACCGCGCTCGTGATCATCTCCGGTATCGGCGGGGAAGCCCGGCACATCTGGCCGCTCACCAACCGTGCTGCCGTCTACATCGGAGACATCTCGTACAGCCTCTACCTGTGGCACTTCCCGGTGATCATCTTCGCCCGAGCGCTCTTCCCGAACGCGGGTGTGGCGCTGTACGTCGGCATCCTGATCGCCAGCTTCGGACTTGCGATCGCCTCTCACCACGCGATCGAGCGGCCGCTCTGGAAGTCGCCGCTCTGGACCGCGGGAGAGCGACGGACAGCGGGAGAACGGCGCGACCAATGGGCGAGATGGCGCCGGCAGTTCGGGCAGGAAGCAGCCTACGGAGGGCTGCTCGGCCTCGCCGTGTGCACGACGGTCATCGTCTGTGTCGCGTTCATGCCGGCCCTCAGCGGCCGCACGGACTTGGCATCCGCGGAGAGAGTGTCCGATTCGACAGCGGGTGACACCGACGGCGCGACGAAGATGGGCGCACTGACCCGTGCACTCGGGCAGGCCGCGCAAGCCACCGCCTGGCCCACGCTCACGCCGTCGATCGATGCGCTCGGCAAAGAAGCGAGAGTCGCGCCGTGGCGCGAGGATGGATGCCTGCCCGGCGAGGTCGGCGATGAGCAGGCCATGGCCGCCACAGCAGCCCGTTGCGTCTACGGGGACCAGAAATCCGACCGGGAAGCGATGCTCATCGGGGACTCGAATGCGATCGGCTGGCTGCCGTCGCTGGAGACCGCCCTGCCCGATTGGAAGATCCACGCGACCACGCTGCAGCAGTGCCCCTTCAGCGAGATCTCGGTCAGGAAGAACAACGGGTCGGCGCATCCCGACTGCGACGCCTTCCACGACTGGACCGCGAAGGAGATCGAGCGCATCGACCCGGAGCTGATCATCGCCTCGCACATCGACAGCGTCACCGAACGACTCGTGGAGGGCGACGGCGACGACCTCACCGCGGCCACCGTCGACACACTGCGCGAATGGGATGACGACCGCCGAGAGATCATCGTCCTGCCCTCGGCCGTCCCCGGCGTGCCGCTGATCGAGTGCTACACATCCACCGGCGCGCCGTCCGGCTGCAACCACGAGATCAGCGCCGTCCATATCGATGCCAGTGACCGGCTGCGGGATGCCGTCGAGGAAGTGGCGTCACCCAACGTCCGGTTCGTCGAGACCGACTCCCTCTTCTGCACCGAAGGCATCTGCCCCGGTCAGGTGGACGGGGTGGTCGTCCTCGTCGACGACAGGCACGTCACCGACGCGTACGCCGACTACATCGGTCCCGCGCTCGGCGAGCTGCTCGACATCGACTGAAGTCGACACCGTTGGAAAAGAGACAACCCCCGCCGGGATGATCCCGGCGGGGGTTGTCTCTTCGCTGTGACCGTGTTCGTAAATCCCAGAGCCCAGTAGGGGCTAGGGATCGCGGGAGGCCGCTTCAGGCGTTTTCCACGAAGTGCCGCCGATTTTTCCACGGCCCAGGTCAGAGACGGTTTCCGTGAGGTGCGCCACCGATACTCCGAGAGACGTTCTCAGTCGTTATCGGGACCCGTAGTCGGGACTGGATCCGGCTCCGAGGGGCGCCCGTTTCGTTCGCGGCGTTTCCAAGCCGAACTCGACCAGCACGGCCTCGTCGGATCCATGGGCCGCGTCGGCGCCGCTGGCGAGAACGCCGCGATGGAATCGTTCTTCGCGCTGTCGCAGAGGATCGTGCTCAACAGCCGCCGCTGGGCCACCCGCCACGACCTCCGCCTCGCCATCGTGACCTGGATCGACCGAACGTATCACCGGCGGCGCCGACAACGCGTCCTCGGCAAGTTGACCGGTCAAGTTCGAAGCCATCATGACCACACCGGCCGCATCCGCGGCCTAACACGAAGAGTCACCAAGACCCTCAGCAGTCCCGCCACAAGTCTGATGACGTGCGTTGAGCACAGCAGTCTGCCTAGCGTTATGGTTGTCACTTTCCGTCTATAGCCCGATTCGGGTAGCACACGCAGGCCACGAGGTTTGTCAACGTCGCATACCATGAGTCATCGATCACCCACACCAGGTCGGTGCCACCGTTACACGCCACGAAGCTGCTGAGTGACAGCTCAATCCCCTCTCGAAAAATGTCTGGAGTCGTCGCACCCTCATGGAGCCACTGGCCCATGCGGCGCGTCTTCCTCGGATCCACTCGTCGGGCCCTTGCGCGAAGTGAGGTCGTCCGCCCTCCACATGCCGGCGGCCGTGACCTCAGTCCCTTGCACCTCGCTCGCACTCAGCGGTTCCGGCCGGACTCCATCATTCGCCTACAACGGCTTCGAGCGCATCACACGCCTCCAAGAGAATCCCGTAGCGCGTTGGCCAGTATCTCTCCCAATCGCGATTCCCTTCGAGCGCAGACCGGCAGTTGCGGATATCGATAGCCCCAACCCGTTCTCCACCGAGAACGCTTGCCACGTGACCGGCGATCGTTGAGTCCAACTCAGCCAGATCCATCCATGCCTCCTGAACCGCATCGGTGGCCTCGGCTGGGTAAGGGTCGTGTTTCTGCAGCAACTCGTAAATGCGCCTCAGTTGGGGTGTCCCGTTACCTACCATGCTGTATAGGTCCTCCCTCTTGGGCTGACGATGCCACCGCCGGCTCCCTTAACCTTCACGGGCGTGAGGAACGAATGGGTGACAGGTTCGGTTTAGGCCGCGAGTGTGAGCGGCTCGGCTAGCTTGGCTTCGAACTCGATGGGCGTCAAGCCGCCGAGGGTGTCCTGTGCTCGTTGCCGGTGGTACTTCCGCTCGATCCAGACGACGATCGCGAGTCGCAGCTCCTGCCGTGTGGCCCAGCGCTGCTGGTTGAGGACGTTCGTTTGAAGAAGCGACCAGAAGCTCTCCATCGCCGCGTTGTCCCCGGCGGCGCCGACGCGGCCCATCGATCCGACCATGTCGTGGCGGCGCAGCTCGCGGGCCATCGCCCGGCTCCGAAACTGGCTGCCCCTATCGGCATGCAGGATGCAGCCGGCGACCTCACCGCGGCGCGCGACGGCGTTTCGGACGGCGTCGACGGCGAGTTTCGCGGTCATCCGGTCCGAGATCGAGTACCCGACGATTCGGTTGGAGAACACGTCCTTGATCGCGCAGCAGTACAGCTTGCCCTCGCTCGTCCAATGCTCCGTGATGTCCGTGAGCCAGAGCCTGTTCGGGGCATCGGCGCGGAACACCCGCTGCACGTGATCGTCGAACACGGGTGGTCCGGCCTTCTTCCCCTTCCCGCGGCGCCGGCGTTGTGCGGACGAGAGGATCCCGGCCTGCGAGCACAGCTTCCACGCCGTCCGCCGGCTCATCCGCCACCCCGCTCGGCGGGCTTCGTCGGCGAGGTATCGATACCCGAACGTCGGGTCGTCGTGGTGCGCGTCATGCAGTGCGTTGATCCGATATGCCCGGAGCACGTCCGCGTCGCGGACAGGGTTGTTGCGCCACCGGTAGTAGGGCTGGCGGGCGAGCTTGAGGACCCGACACGACACCGTGACGGGAATCCCCGCGTCGGCGAGCTCAGATACGAGCGGGTACGTCATTTTGGGGAGCCGCCGAGGCGCAAGTTCGCCTGCGACAGATACGCCGCCGCACGACGGAGGACCTCGTTCTCCTGCTCGAGCAACCGGATCCGCTTCTTCAGCTCGCGAGCCTCGGCCGCATCCGCGGCGGTCTGACCGGGACGGTTCCCGTCTTCGACATCGGCCTGGCGGAGCCAGTTCTGCAACGTCGCTTCGCTGATACCGAAGTCGGTCGCGATCTGTTTGATGGTGACGCCGCTCTCGCGGCGACGAGCGACCGCGACGACATCCTCGCGGAATTCTCTGGGATAGGGACCGGGCATGATGACATCCTCCCCGCCAGCGCCTCCCGGCACTAACGATCAGTTGTCACCCATTCGTTCCTCACGCCCAAGCGTTAAGTGCGGCACTCCGCGCACTCGCAGTCGCGAATCTCTTCGACGAGGACGAGGCACCGCGCGTGGAGACCGTAGTGGCACTCGGTGCAAACGTACTTGCCGTCTACAGCCAGGAAGCGCATCACTGTGTAGATGTCGTCGTCTACCATCTCGGCGGCACGGTCAGGCGCAAGGCCGTGGTTGTCAACAGCGGCGACTACGAAGTCCCGCTTCGACTTGCGGACCTCGGCCGCGCGGCGGCGGATGATCGCGGCGAGGAGTTCTGCCCCGTCCGTGGGTTGGTTAGGCTCGAAGGTATCCATCGTTCTACCCCTGCTGGTTGGTCGTGGTCGGTGTGGAGCGGCTCCCGTGATTGGCGTCTCGGAGCCGCTCCACTGCTGTCTCTAACAATTGTCCTCAGCGCTCAGACAAGTCCAAGCGGCCCTGTGGATAACTCTGGGGAGAACATGTGTGAAACGCCGCCGAATATGTGTATAACCCCTCTGGAAACCGGGGATACCCGACCGGCCGCGCGGTCGCTTATTCCATGCGGACCCGGGACTTCTTACGCCACAGCCCGTGGACGAGGAGCGTGACCGAAGCGCGTGTCTACCTGGGGCTCGTTGTGGATCACTTGGGGACGACCCGCCCAAGAGGATCGAGCGGGCCCGACGTCACTAGATTGTGTCCATGGCAGACGATACGTTCAGCGACGATGGGATCGTGCAGGTCAAGAAGCTCCTAGACGAGATCGACGCAGCTTTGCCACGGACTCTCGGGACGCGCGGTCTGATCGTCACCGATCATCAGACTCAGCGGATCGTGCGCGTTCTGCGGATCCTGACCGACCAGGTGGAGCAGCTTCGAGAGCAGGCGCCGTAATTGCCCACTCGCAGTTGCGCTTGATGCACAGGGGCTAAAATCATCCGTACACGCGCCAGGCGAGTTGGGTATTGGCTCGATCAGTCGACCACGTCCCTAGCCGCATGGGCGCCGTGCAGTTCATAACCATTGTTGGGAATGAACATCTGATTCGATTGCCCGCCCAAGGGTCTAGTGACAGCGAGTACCAAACACGACAATAACTGCGTCTCGACACGTCGCTCAGTCCCGGCGGAGCATTGTCGAGCAGGCTGTATTCGCATGCCGGGCTGGCCTCGATCATTCCCGGCTCGTGGCCACGACTCTCCCCGACGAGCGTGCTCCGTTCGCAATTGTCCCAAGTCCAGGTCGCGAGGCAGATCTCGCCGCCGTGGCACAGGCTCGGGAGGCGTTCCCAGAATCTTTCACAGCAAACCGGCCGATTTGGAGTCTTACCCGTCCCCCAGGAGGCGAGAGCAATCGCTGGCGCTCTACGTCGTGGACAAGGGAGGCCATTTTTCGCTCCCCGCGTGCGGGCCGCCGAGAACGAGCCCAGTAGTGACCCAGAACTTCACCCTGCGCGACACATCGAAATGCAGCGTGTATCGCGCACTCGTATAGTCCGGGTTGGTCTTGTGAACGGGAAAGTGCTTCGACAAAGCGTCGTACTCTCGTGCCACCCACTCGGACAGCGTCGTCGCACCGGGCAGGGTGGACTGGAGGGGCGTGGTCAGGTTGTCGATGTCGGCAGCTGTCAGTATCCGTCCGTCCACGCGCGCCTGTGAGTAGTCGATGAGACGCTGCCCAAGTTCACGACGTTCCTCGACCTTGGCGGCGTTATTCAATCTGACCTCCGCGGCCTGCTCCCGCTTGTGTGCCTGGATGGCCAGTGTCAAGGCCCACACTGCCAGCGCCAGCGTGAGAACGGGAACGATTATCCCGGTCCAGAGTTCTAGCCACCCGATGTCGTTGACCACAACGACGGGCAGGGGGGGACGGAAGCGCAGGCGGGGTTGGGGCGACAGTACCCAAGCGCATGGCGACAGCGTAAGGGCCAGCAGCGTGGAATGCGACACGCAGGCTTCAATTGCGCACCCATGGATTGCGGTCGTGACCTCGCCCCACACGATGGCCGGCGAAAGCGACGCGTGCGACAGGCAAGGAGGTGCCGTTCAGCGGGGGTACAGGTCGGCCCTCAGCCCATCGAATATCGCTCGCCGAGCATCCGCGTCGTAGTTCGTGTCCTCACGCTCAGGGAACGACTCCGCCTTGATTGCTCCGAACTCAGCATCGATCACCAGCCATCGCCCACCAGCGACCGCGGGCACATGCGTGGCATTCAGACTCGTGATCGCGGAACGGGGCACCAGTTCCCACCGGACGTTTCCCAGGCCAGGGTTCTGCGGGTCTCGCGTGATTTGGACCTTTAGAGCGAAACGCTCGGTAAGGCCGAATACCGAGAGTTCCCTCGCGTCCTCGGCGAAGTGGTGGTCCTTCCGGAACCCGAGGTACTCGAACGCCTCGTCATGCAGCCATAGGTCCACCTGCTCCTTCAGCCTCTCTACCCACTTTGGGTAATGCTGCGGGTAGCCGGTCGACTTCAGCCCGCCCCACTCGTAATCCACCCGCTCGTTGAACTGATCCAATGCAGAAGTCATCAGGCACCCTCCCCATCGAGTTGGCCCCAAAATAGCGGATGTCCTCCCAACGCGACACGCCGAGTTCCGCATTGCCCCGATCCCGAGCTAGGGCCGTGTGCCTGGCATGCCGACCCCGGTACGGCGCAGCCCACCAGAAGCTCCGCAAGGAATGGGCGAATGGGGTACCGAAGGGGTCGCTGTGAGCCGTGTTACTCCTGCCTGGTGTCCGCTCGCTATAGCGTCACGGCCCCGTGGATCAGCTGGCAGGGCGCATACAGCCAGGTCGAGGCCCGGGTCGAAGCTCTTCTCCCCATCGAACGTGAAGTACTTAGGCGCCACCTGCCCTCGAACAGCACGTATGCGAGAAGCGCTCGCGGTTGATTGAACGCCACGCCCCCCGCTACTCCTTGCGCTGCTCCGCTGGCGTCGACGGCATCATGTGCACGACAGGACCGAACGGCTGGAGAGTGAAGCCGTAGACCTCTTTCGCGGCCGCGACCGTCGCTTTCAGGATCGCCGGTACACGGCGTCTCGGAATGCCCCGCGCGATGAGCCCGGCTCGGAATGCCCGCTCGGCAGCGAAGATGTCCCAGTCGCGGCTCATGACCACAGCCGACGAAGAGTGGGCATCGTGTGCACGGTGGGACGTGTCTCCTTGAGCAGCCAAGCTCGAGTCGATCGACACGATCGCCAAGGCCGTCCGGTGCACACTGCCCGAACGACTCGCGGCGAGTCGGTAATCGGACTCCAGTCCGCTGGCGCCACCTGTTCGCCCCCCAATCTTGGTCGGCCGCGCAGATCAGCCTGTCCACGTCGTAACGCCCAGCGCCGCACCCCCTGCATCAACCCCGCAACGCCTCTAGATACCGCTCGGCGACGCTGATGACGAGTTCCGGGTCGTCGACGACCACGTCGATGGGGCGAGGCGCGGTTCCGTCCGCACGCTGCCCGAGATACGTCGTGGGACGGGTCAGCCAGAGCACTAGTTCCTCTGGGGACCAGTCACGGAGCTCATGCTCTTCGAACACCTTCATCAAGTCGTCCCACCACGGGCGTCCGTGGTACGTCATCGTCACTCCTTTCGTCGCCGTCGCGGACACCGCCGCAGTCGCTGCCCTTACCGCCCCTCCCGTTGGATAGTGGGGCTGGCCGACGCCCCGCCATGAGCTGCCAGATGCGCGGCGGCTCCGACGATCGCCTGGATGTCGCTCTCATCCCCCAGCCAGAAACCCGCCAGTTCCCGCACTTCGGCGAGATCGGGATCAGGGTGGTCCAACAAGTAGGTCGCGATGTGACCCGCTGCTCCGAGATTCCGGGCCGGAGTGGCGTCGAGCAGGAATGCCCGCATCCGGCGCCACCTTCTGCCCCTCGCCCGCGAACCGTGATTGGCCGTATCGGTCTCGTCGCGAAGTTGCGCCCGCTCCCGGCGACGCCGTCGACGTAGCTCGGCGTGCCCTGGTTCGGTCGTGGCGAGCTCCAACCATTCGTTCATCTCAGTCACGTCGGTCGAACTGAGGCCGACAGTCGGATCACGGATCCACTGCAAGCGAGTGAGGGCACGGTCCCGCGGCTTCCGAAGCTCATCAAGCTGATACCCGGCCCTTATCGGCGGCATGTCATCCACCCACAGCAGCGGGCGCCCCGCGAACCCGTCCGCGAGCTGGACACTCTTCCACTCCGCCGGCCCCCACTCGCGCTCGTCGTCCCCGCGAACAGCCACAGGCAACGGGGGAATCCCCAGCACCGGCGCGAAGTATTCGTTCGCGTAGTGCTGCCACGTCGTCGCCCACACGACCTCCACGTCCCGATCCAGCAGCGACCGCACCCACGCAGCCCCCACCCCCGAGAACATGTGACGCCCGGTAGACATCCCGTCGTCGTCCCACGTCGGCGGGGAATGGAACACACTCGGGTACGCGTAGCGGAAAACGGTAACCTCCGCGACAAACGCGCCCGGCGGGTCCAGCTCCGCCGCCTTACCGCGGCGCAACCGGAGCACACCATCGACATCCACCGCGACCACCGGCCGATACCGATCACTCAGCTGCACACGCCCTGCCTCTCCGCCGCCCCTCCGGCACGTCTAGGAGCTGCATCGCCACGGTAGGCGAAACGCGCTACTCGTGTTCCATCAACTGCGAGCACCGGCAGGGAATTGTGGCGTCCGCGCATGAGAAGGTCCGCCAGGCTCGAGTCCCCTGTGAACGGTGTGCTCACGCTGCCCACCACCTGCGGCCAGCGGTGGAAGGTGATCGCCAGCCCGTAGGCGCTCGTCCGCGGGTCACCCTCTCGCTGGCGAGAAACCGTTCGCGACCTCTCGGGTCGCCGTAGCGAGTCAGGTCATCGACTACGCAGCTGCTCGCTGCTCGACAACCGGCGCCGAATTGCATCAGCGCCCACGAATGGGCTGATCTCTTCCCAAGCATCAGCGTCTTCCACGTCCCACTGCGCGCAGAACTCGTCGTGAAAGCGCACCACGTTCTCCGCGATCTCGGTCAGGTTCCACGACAGGGCCTCGGCCGCGTCCCGCCGCGATCGACCCCTGGTAACTGCGCCCCACCGAGACATGGGACTGTCGAGCTCGTTCGCTGGCAGTAGGTAGGTACGAAAGACATTGCGAGACCGTTGCAAAGCCCATATCAGGGCGAAGTATGCAGCGATGGCATCGAGACGGGACGGAAGGTCGCTACGGCTCGTCGAGTACAACAACGTGCCAATCGTGTTTCGAGCCGCCGCCGTCTCGCCGCTTGTGAGCGACACATGCAGATCCGCCAACGCTTGCCGGCGTTCACGTCGGCGAAGCCCGAAGAAGACGAAGACCGCGATAATGGCTGTCGCGAAAGAGAGCAAGACTCCAGCCCAGGTTGCCAGGTCGCCAACCTCGAGACCGGTCCCTCGGGTGATTGCGTACATGTGGCTCAAGGTACCTGACGTGCACGCCGTGATCCCGGATCGGGCGCGCGCTGGGCGACCGGCTTCGAGCGCTGGATCAGGGCGTCATGTCGGCGATGCCCGCCAGAATCTCTGGCATGTTCGACTATTCGACATTTATTGCGCCAGCCGCAACGGTGGTGGCCGCAGGCCTCGGAGCCTACTTCAGTGGACGAGTAGGCCAACAGAACGCGGAGGCGGCTTCGAGGCTGACACGTCGCCACGAACTTGCGGACGCCGCCATCGGGTCAGCGCTGGCCCTTCGGACAGCCCTACATAAGTGCGACCCTGAATGGACCGGCCGCGATTGGGAGCGTGTGCTCGGCGACACGTACGATGCGCTCGACGCAGCGAAACCGATTCTTCCCGCGCCGTTACTACACCTCCGACGAAGCATCCGTGACGCATGTGGTGAGTCCTTGGGGACCGTCGCGGTCTTCGAGCTTGTGGACATACGCGAGCGGCTTGAGCCCACCGAAATCGACCCCCGGTGGACGGAGTACGCACGCGACTACGTGGGCGTGGCGATCCGGGCGCTACAACGCTGGCGCGAGGCGAGGGAACGCGACGCGGTGAACGTCGGGGCACCAACGTACGACGATTGGCTTCGTGCCACCGGCAGGTACCGCCGCTCCTAGGTGGATCGTCGACCCGATCGCGGCCGGACGCCGTCCGCGCGAGCGCTATGGACCCAGTTGCGGCGGCCACTGGTGAATCTGCGTGACCAGCTCGCGACGGATTCTGCGAGACGCCCGCGCGGCTTCGTCGCTCAATTGGCCGGGTCCCGCATCATGAGCGCGTGGCATCCAACCCCCGAAATCCCGAGCATTGGACAGATGATCCAATAACGTCTGCCGCACAGGACCGACTTGGCCGGCTGGAACTGGCGAAGCGAGTTGCGAAGCTGATTGCTGAGACATATTCGGACGACTCCAGCGTGGTGCACGGGCTTGTAGGACCTTGGGGAAGTGGGAAGTCGTCCGTACTCGCGCTCACCGAGTTGCAACTGATCGACTCAGATGCTGGGTGGGTCGTCGTGCGGTTCAGTCCCTGGGCAACGAGTGATTTGAACGGCCTGCTCGCAGAGTTCTACGCCGCGCTTGTGGAGGCTCTGCCACGCAAGAAGGGCGTCGCAAACTTCAAGCGCGGGCTCGGTGAAGTGATGGGCGCGACGGCGCCGCTCGCGAGCGTCGTCGGTTCGTTGGCTGGTGTCGCGTCCGTCGGCGAGGCCGTGAAAAAGGGCGGGGAGCTGATCGGGCGCGAGAAGTCATGGTCGGCGCGATTCACAGACGCGAGCAAGGCCCTGAAGGAGCTTGGAATAAAGCTGCTTGTGGTCGCGGACGATATAGATCGCCTTCACGGCGACGAATTGCTCAACTTCCTCCGATTGGTCCGGCTCGTCGGACGGTTTCCCGGCCTAAGCTATTTGATCGCCTACGACGAGGAAGGCTTGCTGTCGTCCATCGAAGATGCGGGAAGCTCTGTCAGCGGGAACGAACGAGCCCACGATTTCCTGGAGAAGTTCGTCCAATACCCGATCTACCTTCCCCCTCTGATCGAGAGTCAGATCATCGACGGTCTCAACGAGGCACTCGATCCCGTGATCGCGGCGAGCAACCATCGTTTCGAAGCCGCGGATGGCCGGCTTTCCTTCGCGCGAGCCTGGGTCGATCTCCTCGATACGCCCCGCGCGATAAACCGCTATGCGGCGCAGCTTCGACTGATTCTCCCCCTCCATCGTCCCGGTGAGGTCGATCTAGTCGACGTGGTGCTCCTTACCTTGATTCGGCTTCATGCGCCTCATGTGTTCGAGTCGATAAGTCGGTCGAAGAGCCTGCTCACATCTACGCGCTCGAGCAAGGAAGCCTTCGACTGGACCCCCATCGTGGGTGACGGTGTACCAGCCCGATCCGTCCGAGCAATTCAAGAACTGGTGGCGCGGCTCTTTCCGGCAACCGAGAACAGGGGTGGGGCGGTCGACCCGCCCCGTGTCGGCAATGCTGACTACTTTGATAGGTACTTCATGCAAGGAATTCCGGACGATGACGTCGCCGACTCCACGGTGCGATTTGCCATTGACGAATGCAATAAAGGCGACAGTCGACACCTGGACGTTCTCTTGAAGACCGCAAAGACGGACGCGAAGCGCGGAGCCATCATTGGCAAGCTCGAACGATTCTCCACTTGGGGCGAGGATGCAGGAACTACGCCCGTCGCTGCGTTGAGGTCGATCCTGACCCACCTGAGCTCGCTACCGAACAAGTCCGCAGCGTTCTTGCCCGGCGCGCATCTGCGCGCCCAGCGCTGGGCCGCAGAGATGCTCCTCTGCCTGCCTCCAGACGTCTCGGTGAACGAAGTGGCAGACACCTTGGCGGCCACTGAGGACGAGGTTCAGCGGACCATCCTTCTCGAGACCGTTGCGTACTCGAGCGAAAAGGCACCGCCGGCAGCGGTGCTTTCTGTCGCTCAGGACGCCGCCGTGTCGCTTCTCCACATGGCGCTCGAGAATGTACGCCAGGGTGATGCGGCGGAGCAGTTTGGGCTCATCGAGCGTTGGACCGTTCTAGTCCGAGCGTTTGCGCTGGAGGACGCACGGGCGCGACTAGCGAGTGCTCTATCCGACAAGCTCAATGCCGACGACCTCGCAGCCAGGTTCGTTTCGGTCGCCCATTGGAGTGGCGGCCAGGGCCAGACGTCGATCGAAATGAACGGCTTCCTGTGGGATGCCTACCACGATCTCTTGCCCGACGGAATTCTGACGTCTGAGCCAGACCCCGAGGCAGAGGTGGATCAGCGCGATATCTCGTGGCCTTCGCGCAGACTGTATGCACTGCGAGAACTCGCGAAACGGCGGGAGCTCGAGGCCGGCTACTGACCCGCAAGCGATTGGGTTGCACGACTCGCAGGGCTGAAATCAAGGTGGAGTCGGCGTCGCCTTGCGTCTCGCACAAGTCCATGCGAAGGCTCTGGGCCTGAACCGGTCAGCGCTCGAATAGGGATCCGGTCAGCCGAGGGTTTCGAGCGATCTCCTCAGCTTCTGAGTGACGTCCATGCCATGCCCGCGGCCCGGGCAGGGGCCATTGGATTCTCCATCCATCCGAGGCATGAGGACGTGCGAGCTCGCGCGCCTCGGCTCAAGCCAACTCCCTCGCCCATTCCATGCCAGTGTGGCGCGGTCGACGAGGATTACAACAGTCACGTCGAAATCTAAGTCGACGAGCAGTTCGCCGCGCTGCAGGTCGTCACTTGCCGTGGCGCGCAGCTCACGCGGGCCCAGAGCAGCCTGACGTTATCGGGGTGGGCTGAGCACGGAGGGCCTCCACGACCTGGGCCCTGACCTTCCCCGTCCTCCACTCGGCAGATTCCTTCGGGGTGTTCCGCGCCAAAGGAATCCATTACGACCGCTCGGGCATTCCCGGTCATCCCCTACGTCCAGCGGCTCGCAGCTCGACTGGCCGGCACCGAGACCCGACTGGCGACGCTGGAGGAGTCGCGCTAGATGCCACCGCCGCCGTAGGGCCCATACTGCTCGAAGTCCCGCTTACGATTCGCGATCGTGGCCAAGACCTCCTTTTCGGTGCGATGGATCTCGCCCTTTCGGAATCGAACCTCCGTAATCCCGGCTATGTTGCTGAACTCTTCCGTCCCCTCTTCGAGGAGGATGATTGTGTTTCTCACTCCGATCTTTCCCTGCGCGAACCCAATCTCGTGAACTACGTTCTGGCGGGCGAGCGTACGATGATCCACTGTCTGGTCCGCCCCAGTCATCACGACCACCGCGACGGCGGAGGACGCGATCATGTTCTCGACAACTTCGAGCGTCGCCTGCCCGGCGCGATAGTCCGACTCGAAAGCCTCAATGCTGTAGCCAGCTCGCTCACAGTAGGCGCGGACCTGTTCCCACTGAGCGTCGCCACCATGCCCGATGAATACCTTGAAGTCAGGCTTATGGACCTCGATGAGCGTCGGATCGGCTGCCGTTTCCAGCACCCTCCTGACGGCTGCACCGACATCGTGTAGGTCCTCATCCTCTGCTGCGATCTCCAACTGCAGCCTGCAGAACGGCAGGCTTCACACCAGCAGCGGCCCGCAAACTTATAAAGCAGCGGGGATTTGAGCCTCGGAAACAGACTGAAATTGGTCAGCAATACTGACGGTGCGGGTTAGGTTCCCGTAGTTCCATCCCAGTCCCTGTATGGGAACTTGGACTACCGCCCGTGAGGACCGAACCAGATTCCCCGCGAAGACCCCGCGTCCCCTCTTTCGCCTCCGAAGCTCAGGTGCGTTGGCCCGCCGGGGGTCCCACGTGGACAATGACCGTTATGTCTTTGTGGGAACGCGCGCGCAAGCTGGCCGGAGAAAACGTGGGGCTGGCTGTATCGCTGTGCCTCACGGTGGTCGTGGTCCTTCGGGCTCTCTATTTCGCGGGCTTCGATATCACTGTCGCCCTCTCAGTGCTCGCCTTCACCAATCAAGCAACACTGCTGATTTCGACTTTGGCCCTTGTGCTCATCGCGGGGGTCTCACTCGCATGGATATTTGATCCTGGCGGGATCATCAATAGGGCTCATGACGCCAGTGCGCCTTGGGCGATTGTCTTCTGGACAACTATCGCGGTGACTGCGCTGCTACCTCTGGTCTACGCCTCCTCTATGTCTCCGTTGCTCATCGCGGCGACCACCATCGGCTTGCTTATCATCATTCTCTTCAGAATCCGGGCGGCTCGGCGAAAGAAGCCGCGATCCGCGAAAGCGTCCAACCGACTGGCGTGGTTCGCGGGCGTGGTCTGCGGCACAGTCGGCGTGTTCCTCCTATCGCAGCCGTGGATGGCCTCTGAGCAGCTCATCATTCGTTCCTCAGCCAAGCCTGTTGTCGGATATGTGGTTGGCGAACAGGCCGGGCAACTATTCATGCTCGACCGCAACAAGGCGCCCGTGTGGGTTAAGTCGTCCGATGTTCGGGAGCGCTATGTGTGCACCATCAACCCAGTTCCAGATGAACTCCGGTGGCTTACTACCCCAATCAACAAGATGGCGCGTGCAGAAATCGCAGACTGCGCTGATTGACACCTACTTGTCGGCCTGGGGCTTGCGCTTGTTCTCGAGCGCCTGTACGAGTTTTTTCCGCAAGAGCGCGTACATGAACACAGACCTCATGAGGACGACGACCTCACCTCCGGGACGCAACTCCGGGCGACGCACGTTTTCCAATCCAGAGACGGGCAAGGGGCGAACTCAGCGCGACTCGCGTGCGCCGTCGGCGGCCTTCGTCCAGTGTTCGAGGTAGCGCACTACCTCTTTCGTCACGGTCGGGAACTCCATGGCCCAGAACGCGAGGTCGGCGAACGTGGCGCTGGTCTCGCCACGCAGTAGGCGGCGCACGCGGTCTGCGCTGGCCCCCGGGACGTCACCGATCTCTTCGACGAACGTGGTGACCTTCTGCCCACGGAGCTTCAGACCCTCACGAATCCTGCGGGCCATCAGATGTTGGACCATCGCGGCGCGGTACCGGTGGTCGCTGGTCTCGATACCGGGGGCGGGCCTCAGCAGGCTGGAGGTGTGCCCGAACGCGTCCGGCTGTTCCACCATGCGCCGCGGTTGGAACGTCATGCCCTGCCGATATGCCATCGAGCCACCCCTTTCGGTCCGAGAATCTCTCCACGTACAAGAGTAGGTCGGTCCTAAGCCTGAGTATTCGTCTTTTGCTGAATTTTTTCCGCATCTCGCTCGACCCGAACTTCCCGCCGCGCACATCAGCGGCATGGCATTCACTTTCACCCAGACCCCTGTCAACCGATCCGCGGCCGGGGAGGACACCACCGAGGTGCGAACGCACGCGGAGGCGGTCGCCGACTATCTCGGCTCATACCGGATGGCGAATCCGCCCCGCGAGCTCGCCGGCGCCCTGTCGAAGACGTCCTACGCCGCCCTCACGGCGGAGACGCTTCGCGTCGTATCCGCCCAGCCGCTTCCCGCACCCGTGGACGCCGACCTCGACGACTTCGTCCGCGACGCCGTGGAGATCGCTGCCCCGCACACGACCTACGCGTCGAAGCTGCTGGTCGCGGATGCCGCTCGGTACGTCGCGTGGTGCGTGCGCGAGAACGGGTGGCCGCTGGACGCGCAGATCATCTGGTCGGTGCGGGCTATTGACCTGTACGCGACGACCGAGAGGACGAACCGGTCGGAGGGCACGCGTCGCAACTACCGCGCCCGACTGATGCGGATCAGTGAGGTTCTCCTCCCCCACGAGCATCCCGAGAAGCCGACCGCGCTCTCGAACCGCACGACCCAGGCACCCTACTCCGCCAACGAGCTGGCGCGGTTCCGCGCGTGGGCGACGAGTCAGCTCACCCCGCAGAACCGCGACCGTGCGATGGTGATGCTCGTCCTGTGTGCCGGGGCGGGCTTGCGCCCGAACGAGGTCCCCCTGGTCCACCCGTCCGACGTGACCGTCGATGACGAGGGCACCCTCATCACCGTTCGCGGGGACGAGCCGCGCGAGGTGCCTCTGCTGGCCGACTGGGAGGAGTGGATGCTCGCTCTGCTCGAGCGCCGCCCCGCCGATGAGGCGCTGTGGGGTCCGGTGAACCGCGCCACCACCCGGAACCTTATCTCCGCCTTCACCGAACGCAGCCATGGCACACCCCCGCGGTCAGACCGGCTCCGCCACACCTGGATCGTCCACCACCTCGCAGAGCCGACTCCTATCAAGGAACTGTTCCGCGCCGCCGGCGTGACGAAGATGCAGCACCTGCACCTCTTCCTTGAGTTCGTCGGCTCCCTCGACCAGAGCGACTACCGCCGCGCCCTCCGCGCGGCACGCCCCGCGTGAGCGCCGACACGGGCGCCGCCCGCGAACGCGCCGACCGGCTGACAGCCAACCGGCCCGGCCGCAACACCCTGAGCCAGCGGTACCGCCGCCGTCGGCACGCCAAGAACCGGTCGCACGGTCGCGCACATCCGCGTGTGCCGTGCGGCCGTGGCGCCTCAGAAACGCACGCTAGCCGGATGATCCGGCCAGGGGCGGCTCTGGATGGGCCTGTCGACCGGTCGGCGACTACGATCTTCAATCTCTCAAGATGTAGTCCAAGATGTCTGATCGGTGAGTGGCGAGCTTCGCCGTTCGCTGTGCGACGAGTTGCCGGGAGAGCCAGTGCGCGAGCGCGCTCTCTTCGGGGTCGCGTTCTCGCGGCAGCCGCCCGTCGTGGGATTCCCGGAAGGTGCGGAGCTTTTCGGCGCGGTCGAGCCATGCGTCCTCCGCAGGGTCCCACGACCAGCCGGGAAGTTGCTCGAGCGCTGCCCGCTGTTCGGGGGTAAGCCGGGATGACCTGCGTTGGTTGGAGGGCCAGTTCACGAGTCTCGGGTCGACTCCGTCACTGAGTCGAGGGAGCCGACCGAGGTCCTTAGCGATCGCGAGGATGCGGTCGTACGTGGAGTTCCAGCTGGCTCGTCGGGGTGAGGGGCATGTGTCCATGTCCCTCACATGCGCAGCGCAGACCCGCTTCGTGGGTCACACCGGCGGCAGATAGCTCGTGCTCGCAGGTGATGTGACGTTCCCGCGAGCGACACGGCAGGCTTGACGTCCGTGTCGGAGGACTTCTGCCAAGGTACGCAAAGCACGCGCGAGGTCGGTCGTGCCAAGAATGACCCCGGGCGGTTTGACCGCGTGTGCCCCGCCGGTGTCGCACCGGGGGCGCGTACTGACTTCAACGGCGTCGCCGGCACCTTCCCCGCCTTGAGTCGGCACGATCTCGAGCGCGTCCAGCTATCGCGGAGGTGCGGTCAGCAGATCTGGGTGCGTCCTGTGCGCACCATATGAATGGTGCCGAGATGCTCGCGACCGTCATCGTCGCCATCGCGCTGCCGATAACGGTGCCGAGGCCGATGCCTTACGCGTTCATGAAGTGCTGGGGCCCGGCAACGACGCCGCGGCCGTCACGGCACGAGCTGAGAGGGGCACAGGGGTTCCGCGGCGGCAGCGGCGCTGTCACAGAGGAACAGCGGCTGCAGGTACCGAGCCACATCCAACGTGCCGAACGCAAACGTCCCGGCCTTCAACCCCGGGTGCAGGGAAGCCGCTTTCATCTCACCAGCCAGCCTCACATTTCCGCGAGCGGCGATAAGGAACCGCTGTCGCTGAATTCTTGTCACATTCCGTCTAGTGTCTCGTCGTCGCCGCGCACACGACGGACATGCAAAAGAACACTCACGCTCCCGACTTCCTTCACCGCGTCACCCGCTGGGGCAACACCGACTGGGCCGCGGACAACTACGAGATCATCGGCCCTTACATCGGCGCTTTCAACCTGCCGAACCCGCCGCGCGAGCTCACGCGTATCCTCACGGCCCGCGCGAAGTCGCAGCCGGACGCGGGGGCGCTGAAGGTCATGGCGACCAAGAGACTGCGTCCCACTGCGGACCATCCGGAGATGGATGCGTTCGTTCGCGACGCCATCGCGGTGGCTGCACCTCACACCGCTTACACGGCGAGCTTCGCGATGCCCTACGTCGCCCGCTACGTCGCGTGGGCAGTGCTCGAGAAGGGCTGGCCGATGACGGTCGAGTCGCTGTTCACCGTCCGCGCCATGGACATCTACTCGACCACCGCGAACCTGGACCTGACCGAGGGAACGCGAGGCAACTACCGCGCCGTGCTCATGCGCATCAGTGAGGTACTGCTTCCCGACGAACATCCCGACAGGCCCAGTTCACTCAGTAATCGCACGACGGCCGCGCCGTACACGCCCGACGAGATGAACGGGTTCCGCACCTGGGCGACCAGCCAGCTGACGCCCGAGAAGCGCGACCGTGCCATGCTCATGCTCGTTCTCTGCGCCGGCGCCGGCATCCGCGCGAACGAGATCTTCCGGATCCACCCGGAGCACGTCACCACCGACAACGACGGCATCCTCATCCACGTGGCCACCGACCACCCCCGCCACGTTCCTCTCCTCGCCGAGTGGGAGGACTGGATGGTCGCCGTGCTCGGCCGGCGCCCCGCGGGCGAACCGCTCTGGGGCCAGATTCACCGGAAGGACACCAGCAACCTCACCTCGGCGTTCACCGAGAACAGCTACGGCGCCAGCAAGCGGCCGCGCGCTGACCGCCTGCGCGCCACCTGGCTCGCGCACCACCTCTACGCACGCGGCATCAAGGACATCTTCCGAGCTGCGGGCATCGAGAAGATGCAGCACCTGCACAAGCTGCTCGAATTCGTCGAACTCCGCGACGACGACGAGTACCGCCGCCTCTTCCGCGAGGAGGACCAGGCGTGACCCCGGCGCAGGAGGCCGAAGTCCTCATGACCTACGACCGGCACATGCTCGAAGCGACCGGTCACATCCACGAAGAATACGAACGCATCCGCGAGTCCGCCGCGACCTCGCTCGAACGCGTCCACCTCTGGGGAACCCTGATCGACGAGTCCGGCGTCGTCGCAAAGGTCGAGCACTGGGCGCGCGCGGAACGGAAATCCAATGCGGGGCGTAAGCCGCACATGTCGTTCCGCACCGTGCTCATCCTCTTCATGATGCACATCGACGCCGGCGACAACCGATACAACGCCGTCGCACGAACGCTGTTCGCGCAGATGACTCCCGAGACCCGCGCCTATCTCGGCATCCCCGCCATGCGTGGCACCAAGCGCATGTGGTACCAGCGGTACCGGAGGTCGCTGAACCGCGTTCTCGCACTGTGTGAGCCGTGGACGGTGGACCGCAAGAAGAAGGCGACTGCCGAGGAGTTCCAGGCGGCCGTCGCCTCGTATCCAGAAACGAAGCGCACACATATGGACGAGCTCATCAACGACATCCTCCAGGCCACCGTCCGCCGTCTCCCCTCGGACATCCGCGCCACCTACAAGGGCAACGTCGCACTCGACGCAACCCTCATCGAGATCGTCGGCCGACCCAACCCCGGGAAGAAGCACCACGACCGCGACCGCTGGAACCTCGACGCGATGAGCGGCCGGTACAGCCGCGAGGGAACCCACGAAGGCACCGGTCACGCACAAGACAAGGCCGGATGGGAAGCGGAGACCGTCGTCACCGTCCCCAACAAGCCCGGCGCCCCCGACACCTTCCCCGTCCTCACGACAGGGATGACCGTGCACCAGCCCGGCCGCACCCGCCACGGCGGTCGCATCGCGATGTGGTACCACTCACGCGAGTTCGCTCGTGACCAGCGCCACCTGCTGATCACCGACATGCTCTACCCCGGGCTTACTCCCGAACACTTCCAGGTCCCCATCGCCAAGATGGGCTTCCGCACCGTCTGGGACATCCGCAAGACCCGCGATTCCAAGGACAAGGACAAGGCCATCCACGGCATCGTGGACGACGCCATCGCCGTCGACGGCTGCCTGTACCTGAAGTGGATGCCGGAACACCTCATCAACGCGACCATCGACTACCGCCGCGAACCCGGCGACCCGAAGAAGATCGACGAGGACACCTACTACGCGCGCCTGAAGTCGCGCACCCCCTACCGAGTCATGGGGAAGGGTCGCCCCGAGGAAGACGGCAGCTTCCGCTTCTACTACCCGACCATCGACACGAAGAAGCACCGCTACTTCGACCGCGCCACGGGCACCGAGGTCAAGCGCCCTGTCCTCAAGCAGACCACCCTCACCGTCTCACCCGACATCCCCGAGCACCTGCCCATCATCAAGCAGCTGCAGATGTTCGAGCTGCGCAGCGAGAACTGGACCAAGTGGTACGGCCAGCGCAACCGTGTCGAAGAGAACAACTACTGGCTCAAGCACGACGGGTTCACTGACCTCGGCAACCCCGAGAAGCGCCGCCCCCGAGGGTACGGATACCAGGCCCTGACCGCAGGACTCGCGGCCGCCGTCTCGAACATGCGCCGCATCGTCAGCTTCATCGCGAACGCCGCAGTCAAGGCGCTCGGCGAGACCACGCTACGAAACCTTCGCCGGTACGACGAACACGGCAACCCGATACCGCACGTGTAGCGCAGGCAGCGCCCCGAACCGAAAACGACACCGAACAGGCCCTCCGGGGCCTATTCGTGTTGGTCCGGCAAGCCGAGATCCGGAACCAGCGACGCCATGAACCCCGAAAATGACGAAACCGGCAGGAGATCAGATCTCCTGCCGGTTCTCGTTCTAATAAACGAACAGTTGGCCGTCAATAAAGTTACACGGCCCGCTGTGCGCGAGGGGGGAGTTGAACCCCCACGCCCTTTCGGGCACTGGCACCTGAAGCCAGCGCGTCTGCCTATTCCGCCACTCGCGCGAATCCACGTCTCCGCGGACTCAACTTCCCGAGGATATCACGGGCGGCGAACAGCGCAGAATCCGCATCCTCGGAGGCGTCTCAGCGACGGTCACAGGCAGGGCAACTAGCATGTGAGAACCGATCCGCCTGCCTGAGGAGCCCCATGGGACTACTTGACAGCTTCGAGAAGGGACTCGAACGCGCCGTCAATGGCGCCTTCGCGAAGACCTTCCGCAGCGGTGTCCAGCCTGTGGAGATCGCCTCCGCGCTGCGCAGCGAACTCGACAAGAAGGCCGCCGTCGTCAGCCGCGACCGCATCCTGGCGCCGAACACGTTCGAGGTGCGGCTCGCGCCGTCCGACCATGAGCGGCTCGGGGCGCTGGGCTCCACGCTCGACGACGAGCTGCTGCGTCTGGTCGAAGACCACGCACGGTCCCAGGGCTACAGCTTCGCGGGCCCCGTCACTGTGCGCCTGGGCGCCGACGAGCAGCTGTCGACGGGCACACTCCGCGTCGACTCACGCACGGCCGCCGGCGAGGTCACGTGGCGCGGCGTCATCGAGGTCGAGGGCAAGCGGCATCCGCTCGTCAAGGCGCGCACGGTCATCGGCCGCGGCTCCGACGCCGACATCACGATCGCGGATGCCGGCACCAGCCGCCGTCACGTCGAGATCCTGTGGGACGGCCACCGCGCGATGGTGCGAGACATGAACTCCACCAACGGAACGAAGCTCAACGGAGTGAAGGTCACCGAGGCGGCGCTGCCGCCGGATTCGGTGGTGACGATCGGTCGTACCGATATCGTGTTCTCCGTGGTGGCTCAGACGGTCCCCGCGCGTCCGTCGATGCCCGCCGACGACGCGACACGGGCGTTCGACTTCGGGGGAGCTTCGTGAGCCTGACTCTCCTGCTGCTGCAGGTCGCCTTCCTTGTCCTGCTCTGGTTCTTCGTCTTCGCAGTCGTGTACTCGCTGCGCGCCGATCTCTTCGGCGTGAAGGCGCGCAAGCTTCCGGAGCCCGCCGCCGCGCAGGCTCCCGCCGGTCCGGTCGTCCCGGCATCGTCGGCGAGCGCCCCGACCGCCGCCGTCGCACCCGTGTCACCGGTCTCGCGCGGACCCGAGAAGGCCACCGCCTCGACGGTCTCGCGCATCGTCATCACGAGCGGCCCGAAGGCAGGCCTCGAGGTGCCCCTCGGCAACGAGCCCATCACGATCGGCCGCTCCAGCGAATCGGGCCTCGTTATCCGCGATGACTACACCTCGAGCCACCACGCGCGCCTCCTTCAATGGGGCGACCAGTGGATGCTGCAGGACCTCGACTCCACCAACGGCACCTGGCACGACGGCGATCGCGTCACCACCCCCGTCCCCGTGATCGTCGGCGCACCCATCAAGGTGGGCGCGACGACGTTCGAGCTGCGGAAGTGACGGGCTCATCTCCATGGTCTTCGAGGGCTCGAGTGTCGCCATCTCCCACACCGGGAAGGTGCGGTCGAACAATCAGGACTCGGGCTACTGCGGCTCGAACCTGTTCGCCGTGGCCGACGGCATGGGCGGCCACGCTGGTGGCGATGTCGCGTCGAGCCTCGCGATCCACCGGCTGAAGCACCTCGACCACGCGTACCCGTCGACGGCGGCCGCCGAGAGCGCTCTGCGCGAAGCGATCGCCGACACGGCATCCGAGCTCATCCAGACGGTCGCCACGCGTCCCGAGCTGGCGGGAATGGGGACGACTGTCAGCGCCATCCTCATGGTCGACGATCACGCCGTCATCGCCCACATCGGCGACTCGCGGGTGTACCTGTATCGCGACGGCGCGCTCACTCAGATCACGACCGACCACACCTTCGTTCAGCGACTCGTCGACTCGGGCCGCATCACGCCCGAAGAGGCGCGGTACCACCCCCGCCGCTCCGTGCTCATGCGCGTGCTGGGCGACATGGACCCGGATCCCGAGATCGACGCGTTCGTCATGCAGACGCAGCCCGGCGACCGCTGGCTCATTTGCTCCGACGGCCTCTCGGGCGTGGTGGACGACGCCCACACGAGCAAGGTGCTCGCGCAGAACCAGGCTCCCGGCCGCACCGCCGACCTGCTGCTGAAGCAGGCGCTCGACGGCGGCGCCCCCGACAACGTGACGATCGTGATCGTCGACGTCGGCGGCGTGCACCCCGTGGTCAGCGGCACCCCCACGATCGTCGGGTCGGCGTCGAACCCGCAGGGTGTCGAGGTGCCCGCGTTGCGTCCCGGCCGCCCGAGCTGGCTGCACCCCGGACGCCAGGCCGCGAACGAGCCGACGCACTTCGAGCCGGACGCAGAGTTCCTCGAAGAGGTCATCGAGGAAGACCGCCGCCGCGCCCGGCGCCGCCGCATCTGGTGGATCGTCGGCTTCATCGCGATCCTCGCCGCGCTCACCGCTGGCCTCTTCGCCGCATACGAGTGGACCCAGACCCGCTACTTCATCGCCGCCGACGATGACTCCGTCGTCATCTACCGCGGCGTCCAGCAGGACCTCGGCCCCATCTCTCTGTCGTCCGTCTACGAAGACACCGGCATCCTGCTGGCCGACCTGCGGGCCTACCAGCGCATCTCCGTCGAACAGACGATCTCCGCGCGGTCGCTCGCCGACGCGCTCGCGATCGTCGAGAACCTGAGACCGGAGGCCGAGGAATGACTTCCGCCCCCGCCCCCATCCAGGCAGACACACAGGTCATCAAGGCGCTCCGACGCCTGCGCACCCCGCAGACCCATCGCAATCGCGAGCTGTGGCTGCTGCTGTTCGCCTTCCTCATCAACGGCTCCGCCGCCGCGCTCGTGCAGCTGGGCGTGCTCGGCCACATCGAGTGGACCTTCCTCTACTACTGCGGCGGACTCGCCGTGCTGGCGCTCGCCCTGCACGTCGTGCTGCGGCTGCGCGCGCCGTCCGCCGACCCGTTCGTCGTGCCCATCGGCACGCTGCTGACGGGCCTCGGCATCGCGATGATCTATCGCATCGACCTCGGCAAGCGCCTCGAAGGCTGGAACGCGTTCTCGATCCGGCAGCTCGTCTGGTCGGCCATCGCCATCGCAGCGGCGATCGCGATCGTCATCCTGCTGCGCAACTACCGCGTGCTGTTCCGCTACACGTACGTGTTCGGCTTCGCCGGCATCGTCCTGCTCCTGCTCCCGTTCGTGCCGGGCCTGGGCACCGACGCGAACGCCGACGTGTGGGTGTCGGTCGCCGGCATCTTCTCGTTCCAGCCCGGCGAGCTCGCCAAGATCGCCCTCGCGATCTTCTTCGCCGGCTACCTCGTGCGCACACGCGAGGCCCTCACCTCGGTGGGAACGCGCTTCCTCGGCATGACGTGGCCGCGCGCCCGCGAGCTCGGACCGGTGCTCGTCGTGTGGCTCGCGTCGCTCGGCATCATCGTGCTGCAGCGCGACCTCGGCACCGGCCTCCTGATCTTCGGCATGTTCATCGCCATGATCTACGTCGCCACCGGCAAGACCAGCTGGGTGCTGATCGGCGTCGCCCTCGCGGTGTCGGGAGCGCTGCTGGCCGCGCAGGTGCTGCCGTACGTAAAGGCGCGCTTCACCAACTGGCTCGACGCGTTCAACCCCGACACGATCAACGGCTCGAGCATGCAGCTCGCCAGCGGCATCTTCGGGCTGGCGCAGGGCGGCATGCTCGGCACGGGCCTCGGGCAGGGGCGCCCCGGCCTCACGCCCCTCGCCCACAGCGACTACATCTTCCCCAGCCTCGGTGAAGAGCTCGGCCTGGTCGGCGTCTTCGCGATCCTGTGCCTCTACATGGTGTTCGTCAGCCGCGGCATCCGCGTCGGCATCGCCGGGCAGGACGACTTCGGCAAGCTCCTCGCCACCGGCCTGTCGTTCACGATCGCACTTCAGGTGTTCATCATGGTCGGCGGAGTCACCCGCCTGATCCCGCTGACCGGACTGACGGTGCCCTTCCTGGCTGCGGGCGGATCATCGCTCGTGGCGAACTGGATGATCGTGGCGATCCTCCTCCGCATCTCGGATGCCGTGCGCTCGCGTCCCCGGGTGGTGATCGGATGACGAAGGAACTGCGCCGTCTGAGCATCGTCATGCTGGTGATGTTCCTCGCGCTGCTGGGCGCGACGAGCTGGATCCAGGGGATCAACGCGGAAGAGCTCCAGGCGAACCCGTACAACAAGCGCGCCCTGTACGACTCGTACCAGGTGCAGCGCGGATCGATCTTCGCCGGGTCCGAGGTCATCGCCTCGTCGGTCCGCAGCGACGACCTCTACAGCTGGCAGCGCACCTATCCGGATGCCGAGATGTGGGCGCCCGTGACCGGGTACATGAACCCGGTGCTCGGCTCGGCGACCGGTCTCGAGCAGGCGATGAACTCCGCGCTGGCCGGCGCGGGCAGCTCGCAGTTCTTCGCCCGCCTCGAGCGCAGCGTGAGCGGCAAGCCCGCACGCGGGTCGAACGTGCTCACGACGCTCGACCCCGACGTGCAGCGCGCCGCCTACGAGGCGCTCAGCGACTACAAGGGCGCCGTCGTCGCCATGGAGCCCGACACGGGACGCATCCTCGCGATGGCCACGAGCCCGAGCTACGACACCAACTTGCTCGCCGTGCACGACGCGGCATCCGTCACCGCCGCGTACGACCGGCTCGTGGCCGACCCGACGAAGCCGCTCTACAACCGTGCCATCGCCGGCGACCTTGACCCGCCCGGATCGACCTTCAAGGTCCTCGTCGCCGCGGCGGCGCTCGCGTCGGGCGAGTACACGCCCGAGTCGACCTTCGACAATCCGGCCGAGTGGACCCTCCCCGGCACGAGCACGCAGATCACCAACTTCGACAACGGCACCTGCGGCAAGGGCAAGAAGGCGACGCTCGCCACTGCCCTGCGACTGAGCTGCAACATCCCGATGGCGCAGCTGGCGGTGCAGCTCGGCGACGACGCGATCCGGGAGCAGGCCGAGAAGTTCGGCTTCAACACCTCGTTCGAACTGCCGCTCAAGACGACCGCGTCGACCTACCCCGAGGTGCTCGACGAGGCGCAGACCGCGCTCACGGGCTTCGGCCAGAGCGACGTGCGAGCGACGCCGCTGCAGATCGCGATGATCTCTGCCGGCATCGCCAACGACGGCGTCGTCATGAACCCCCGTCTGGTCGACTCGGTCGTCGGCTCGGACCTTTCGGTGCAGGAGCGGTTCGAGAGCACCGAATTCAGTCAGGCGCTGACAGCGGATCAGGCCGAGACCATGACGCAGATGATGATCGCCAATGTCCGTGAGGGCGCGGCGAGCGGTGCAAGAATAGACGGCATCGACGTCGCCGGGAAGACCGGCACGGCTGAGCATGGCCCCGGCGATCCGTACACCCTGTGGTTCACCGGGTTCGCGCCCGCTGAGAACCCCGAGGTCGTCGTCGCCGTCATGGTCCAGGACGGCGGAGGACTCGGCCAGAACGGCACGAGCAACGGGATCGCGGCCCCCATCGCGAAGAAAGTCATTGAGGCGGTGCTGAGCAGATGAGACCGACGCAGGGTGTGAGCTTCGGAGGGCGCTACGAACTCGATTCCCGGATCGCCATCGGCGGTATGGGCGAGGTGTGGGAGGCGACCGATCACGTGATCGGTCGCACCGTCGCGATCAAGATCCTCAAAGACGAGTACATGGGCGACCCGGGATTCCTCGAGCGCTTCCGCGCCGAGGCCCGCCACGCCGCGCTCGTCAACCACGAGGGCATCGCGAGCGTCTTCGACTACGGCGAGGAGAACGGCTCCGCCTTCCTCGTCATGGAGCTCGTGCCGGGTGAGGCCCTGTCGACGATCCTCGAGCGCGAAGGCCACCTGTCGAGCGACAAGACGCTCGACATCGTCGCCCAGACGGCATCCGCCCTGCAGGCCGCACACGCCGCGGGACTCGTGCACCGCGACATCAAGCCCGGCAACCTGCTGATCACCCCCGACGGCCGCGTCAAGATCACCGACTTCGGCATCGCGCGCATCGCCGACCAGGTGCCGCTGACCGCGACCGGCCAGGTGATGGGCACCGTGCAGTACCTGTCGCCCGAGCAGGCGTCGGGACATGCCGCGTCGCCGTCGACCGACATCTACTCGCTCGGCATCGTCGCGTACGAGTCGCTCGCGGGCAAGCGCCCCTTCACGGGCGAGTCGCAGGTGGCGATCGCGATGGCGCAGATCAACGACGCCCCGCCGCCGCTGCCCAACACGATCTCCGAGCCCGTGCAGAACTTCGTGATGAGCATGATCGCGAAGAAGCCCGAAGACCGCCCCGCCACGGCATCCGCCGTCGCGCGTGCGGCGACCGCGCTGCGCCGCGGTGACCTCGCCGGTGCGATCTCGATCGTCCCGGCGATCGCGGGCAGCGCCCCGGTCGACGACGTCACCCAGCTGCTGACGGGCGGCTTCGCGGGCGACGACGCGACACGCGTGCTCCCCTCGACCGCCCTCCTGGAAGGCACCGACCAGACGGTCGACGAGCCGGTCGAGAAGAAGCGCAAGCGCAGCCCCTGGACGTGGCCTCTCATCGCACTCATCGCGCTGCTGGTCATCGTGCTCGGCGGCACGCTGTTCGCACTGCTCACCGACAATGACGAGGCTACCCCGGCGGAGACGACGAGCTCGACGCCCCGCGAGACTCCGTCCTCCGAGCCGAGCAGTCCGACGCCGGAGCCGGAGCCGACGAGCGCCAACATCGATTCGCTCGACCTCGTGGGCATGGTCTGCGCCGAGGCCAAGGCGAAGGCCGAGGACGAAGGCTTCACCGACGTGAGCTGCGCAGCCGGCGACCCGGCCGCGACCGAGGATGACATCGACGTCGTGTATCGCGTGGACCCGCTGGGCAACGCCGACTTCGACGAGCCGATCACCCTGACCCACTACGGCGCCGTCACCCCTATCGACACTCCGGCGGCCGCTCGCATCCTCGTCGACAACGCGCCGAGCTCGACCGTCGAGGCCGGCTCGACCGTCGCCGTCATGTGGGACAGCTTCACCTGCCCCTCGGGCACGCCGACCGTGCAGTCGTACAACTTCACGATCAACTCCGGCGGAGTCTTCGTCTCGGGCGGCGAGAACACGGGGAATTTCAGCCTCAACCAGCGCCCCGCACAGATCACCGTCGACGACACCGGCGACGAAGTGCTCTCGATCACTTACCACGTCATATGCGCGGCCACCGACGGCAACGGCGAGCGCAAGTCATCGGAGTCGGCGGAGGTCACGGCGACGATCGTGGCGCCGGCCGAGCCGGAGCAGGAAGAAGACACAGAGCCCTGACCCGCCCGCGGGCATGAGCCATCAGCGGTGAGGGGGCCGTCCGCGCAATCCCGGACGGCCTCCACCATCCGTTCAGGGTCGCTCGCTAGGCTGTCAAGGTTCCACCACAGGGAGTGATGTGTCAGCAGAGGCGCGCGTGCTGTCCGGCCGTTACCGTGTCGATGAGCTCATCGGTCGCGGCGGCATGGCCACCGTCTATAGGGGTCACGACCTCACTCTTGGTCGCGCGGTCGCCATCAAGATCCTCAAGCGCGAGCTCGCCGCCGACAGCGCCTTCCGCACCCGATTCCGACTTGAGGCACAGGCGGCGTCGCGCATGTCGCACCCCGCGATCGTGCGCGTGTACGACGCCGGAGAAGACGTCGACACCGACCCGGATGGCACGCAGCACCCACTGCCGTACATCGTCATGGAACTCGTTCAGGGCAAGCTGCTGAAGGACATCATCGCGGCGGCCCCCGTCTCGGTGTCCGAGGCGGTGCGCTACGTCGACGGCATCCTGGAGGCCCTCGAGTACTCGCACCGCGCCGGCGTGGTCCACCGCGACATCAAGCCCGGCAACGTCATGGTCACAGGGCAGGGCCAGGTCAAGGTCATGGACTTCGGCATCGCCCGTGCCGTGTCCGACTCGTCGTCGACGGTCGCTGAGACCACGGCGATCATCGGCACCGCCTCGTACTTCTCGCCCGAGCAGGCGAAGGGCGAGCCCGTCGACGCGCGCGCCGACATCTACTCCGCCGGCGTGGTGCTCTATGAGCTGCTCGCCGGCCGTCCGCCGTTCCGAGGCGACACCCCCGTCGCGGTCGCCTATCAGCACGTGAGCGAGGCGCCGGTGCCTCCCTCGGAGCTCGTCGGGAGCGTGCCGCGATCGCTGGATGCCGTCGTGCTGCGCGCGCTCGCGAAAGACCCGTTCCAGCGGTTCGCCGACGCCGCGTCGTTCCGCGAGAGCCTTGACGCGACGATCGGCGGCAAGCCTCCGAGCAAGCGTCAGGTGGGAGCCCTGCACAGCGAGCTCTACGGCGCCAACCCGCGTCAGGCGGCCGAGACGGCCCGATCACTCCGGCAGCTCAGCACCGACACCACGATGCGTCGCACCCAGACCGGACCGCCGGTCGCGTGGATCTGGACGGGTGTGGTCGTGCTCGCCGCCCTTCTCGTGTCGGTGTTCATCTGGGTGATGATGATGCGTCCCGCGGGCGAGATCCCCACGACCGCCCGAGAGGTTCCGAACCTCGTCGACATGTCGTGGGAGCGCGCCGACGAGGAGCTCGTGAAGAACGAGCTGGTGGGTCGCCAGGTCGGCGAGAGCAGCGAGACGATCGCGGAGGGCAACGTCATCCGCACCGACCCCGAGGCAGGCACCACCGTCAATCCGGGCGAGGAGATCGTCGTCTACGTCTCGACCGGGCAGGAGCTGGCTGCCGTCCCCCGCCTCGAGTCGCTCACCCGCGCCGAGGCGACCGAAGCCCTCGAGGGCGCCGGCCTGCGCCTCGGCCGCATCACGACCCGCAACGACCCCAATCTCGCCGCCGAGACCGTCATCTCCGCCGCCTTCGCGGAAGGCGACGAGGTCGCGGTGGGCACCCCGGTCGACCTCGTGATCGCCAGCGGCAAGGTCACCGTCGTCAACATGGCCGGTTACCGGCTGGATGCCGCGGAGCGCACGCTCGAGGCGGACGATCTCGCGCTGACGGCCGACGTCGTCGAAGACGCCAACTGCGTGGGCGACCCGGCGAATCCGATCGTGAAGTCGCAGTCGGCCATCGGCGACGTGCCGATCCACTCGACCATCGAGCTCGTGGTCTGCACGGGCGCAGGCGAGTAGCGCGAGATCAGCTCACGCTGCGGTGCGGGCTGAGCGTCGAGCCGCGCTCGGCGGCGCCTTCGAGACCGACGCGTTCCAGCCAGTTGCCGAGCAGGCGATAGCCGCCGTCCGTCAGCACGCTCTCCGGATGGAACTGCACACCCCAGAGAGGAAGCTCGGCGTGGGCGATGCCCATGACGACGCCCGAGTCGGTGTGCGCCGTGGCGACGAGCTCCTCCGGGAGCGTGTCGCGCTCGACGGCGAGAGAGTGATAGCGCGTCGCGTCGAACGGGTCGGGCAGGCCGGCGAAGAGGGCGCTGCCGTCGTGGTGCACGGCCGAGGTGATGCCGTGGAGCAGCTCCGGCGCGTGCGAGACCGTCGCGCCGAACGCTTCCGCGAGCGCCTGGTGACCGAGGCACACACCGAGGAGCGGGATGCCGGCCTGTGCGGCTGCACGGACGATGTCGATCGACGCACCGGCGTCGCGAGGAGCACCCGGACCGGGGGAGACCAGGACCCCGTCGAAGCCGCTGATCGCGGCATCCGGCGCCGTGATGGCGTCCGCTTCGACCATGCCGCATTCGGCGCCCAGTTCGGCAAGATAGCCGACCAGGGTGTGGACGAAGCTGTCGTGGTTGTTCACGACGAGCACGCGCGCCGCGCTAGCCACCGATGGTCGAGTCCTGCGGAGTGATGAACTGGGAGGCCCACGGGAACACGTGCCAGAACAGCCCGTACAGGACGGCGGCGATCAGCGCGAGCAGGATCAGCACCCGAAGCCAGGCGGGCCCGGGCAGCACACGCCAGAGTGCGGCATACATCAGGCGGACACTCCTTCGGTGAGAGAGGCCGGCGGGCCGTCGGCGCGCGGCGTGAAGCCGTCGAACAGGGCATAGGCGATGATCCGCTCGAGCATGTTGAGCTTCGGCGCGCAGCTCGTGAGCGTGAGGTAGCGGCCCGTGGCCTCCACGTCCGTGCGCTGCGGCACCGGAAGGAGCACGTCGACCTGGGTGTCCTGTACGTACTGGAGCGTGCGGAACCGGTAGGTGTACCAGCCGTCGCGCGTCTCGATGACGATCGCGTCGCCGACGACCAGCTGGTCGATGGGGTCGAACGGAGCGCCTGATGTCCAGCGGTGAGCGGCGTAGACCGTGTTGCCGACCTCGCCCGGCATCGCTGTGTCGGGGTAGTGGCCGATCTCGCCCTGGTCGAGGATGTCGGGGCGCGTCACACCGCCCGTGATCGCGAAGCTCCACTTCTCGCCGAAACGGGGCACATGCATGACACCGAAGGTCTCACCATGCTCCGCCGGGTCGAGCACGGGGACGACGATCTCGTCCGCTTCGGCGGGCGTGGGCGTCGGGGTGGGGATCGGGACCTCGTTGTCGAACTCCTGCGCCCAGATGCGCGTGATCTCCTGTGCTTCGGCCTGTTTCTGCGAGCCGATGATCCAGTCGCCGACCCACATCTGCCAGGCGACATAGAGCAGCGCTACGACGCCGGCCGTGATCAGGAGCTCGCCGAGCACGCCAACGAACGTCACGTGCGAACGGCGGCGCGGCGCGCCAGCCGGATCGGTTGCCCCCATACCGGGAATTCTCCCACAGCAGCGCTGAGCACGACCTGACAGGACTTCGGGCCCCGTGCCGGTAGGATCGGTCGCATGGCACGTTCAGGCAACGGCGACGAACCCCTCGTTGAGCACCACGAGGGAGAGCCCGCACCCAACCCCGTCTGGTTCAAGCCGATCATGCTCGGCCTCATGATCATCGGCCTCGTCTGGGTGATCGTCTACTACCTGAGCGGCTCCGTGCAGCTGCCCATCCCCGGCATCGGTGCCTGGAATCTCGTGATCGGGTTCGGCATCGCGTTCGTCGGCTTCCTCATGACCACCCGCTGGCGCTGACCAGCGGCGACGAGACCCCCGCAGGGCATCGGCTCTGCGGGGGTCTCTTTTTGGTCTCCGAGCGGAAAGTTATCCACAGGTTTGTCCCCAGGTGGGGATGAATCACACCGGTGTAATTCACAGGTGTGGAACGGTCTGTGGACTCCTCGCGCCCTACGAGTACAGCGCGACCGACGCCGCGAGGAGGGCGATGAGGCCCGCCGCGGTCGCCGTCAGCAGCAGCTTCTGGGTGCGCTGCTGTCTCGTCGCGCGCGTGCGCGCATAGATCCAGCCGACGAGCAGACCGACCAGGCCGCCGCCGATGTGACCCTGCCACGAGATGTTCGACCCGGGCAGGAACGTGATCACGAGGTTCAGGCCCAGCAGCACGGCGATCGCTGTGACGTTCGCTCCGATGTGCCGGCCGATGATGAACATCGCGCCCAGCAGGCCCCACACCGCGCCGGACGCGCCGATCACCCAGGTGTACGGCGCGAGCAGCGCGACGAGCACCGACCCGCCCATCGCGCTCAGCACATAGAGCGCGGCGAACCGCCAGCGCCCCAGCAGCGGCTCGAGACTCCGGCCGAGCGCCCACAACGCGAGCATGTTGAGCGCGATGTGCCACGGACTCCCGTGCACGAGAGTCACGGTGAGCACACGCCACGGCTGGAAGAACGGGCCCGGCTCGAGGAAGCCGCTGTTGAACGCGAGCGCGCTGAACACGACGTCGCCGATGCCCGGAAGCAGCGCCACGAGGTAGGCGAGCACCGTGACCGCGACGATCCCGTACGTCACGATCGGACGGTCGCCCGACCGCATGACCCGCGCCGCCCGCGCCCGCCGCGGCATCCGCGTGACGTTCGCCGCCTTCTGCTGCTCACGCAGGCACTCGGGGCAGATCACCCCGACGGGCATCTGCGTCTGGCATTCGACACAGATCGTGCGCGTGCATCGCTGGCACAGCACGAAGCTCTGCCGATCGGGATGCCGGTAGCAGTAGTTGTCGGGATGAGCGCGGTAGTCGGGAGTCGTCACGCGAGCCTCACTCGCCGGTCGGTCGCCGGGCCCTCAGGCCGCGACGACGTCGATCGACGAGATGACGACCGGCTCGAGCGGACGGTCGCCGGGGCCCGTCGGCACGGCGCTGATCGCGTCGACCACCGAGCGCGACGCATCGTCGGCGACCTCGCCGAAGATCGTGTGCTTGCCGTTGAGCCACGGCGTGGGGTCGGTCGTGATGAAGAACTGCGAGCCGTTGGTTCCTTCGACCTGGCCCGTGATGGCGTTGCGACGCAGGCCGGCGTTCGCCATGGCGAGCAGGTAGGGAGCGCCGAAGGTGAGCTCCGGGTGGATCTCGTCGTTGAACGTGTAGCCCGGGCCGCCCACGCCCTGGCCGAGCGGGTCGCCGCCCTGAATCATGAAGTTCGGGATGATGCGGTGGAAGATGACGTCGGTATAGAGGGGGCCCTCGCCGGGCTTTCCCGTCGCCGGGTGCGTCCACTCCTGCGAACCGTCGGCGAGACCGACGAAGTTCTTGACGGTGCGGGGGGCGTGGTCTCCGAAGAGGTTGACGACGATGTCGCCGTGGTTGGTGTGGATCGTCGCGACTGCGGTGTGGATCGGCATGCCCACCATTCTCCCACCTGTCAACCCCTGGCGCGCTCGTGGCGGTCTGGCAAGATGGGAGGAAATCACCCAGACGAGGGAGAGTCTCGTGAGCCTCAGCCGCAAGCGCAAGAAGGAACTCCGCAAACTCCAGAAGCACGCGAACACCCTGTGGGAGTCGCAGCAGGTCCTGCTCGGCCAGGCGGGTGAGGTCGCACGCGAGGCCGGACGTCAGCTCGGCCACTACAGCCGCGAACATGTCATTCCCACGGTGCAGCACAGCTACGACAAGTACGCCGCTCCCTACGTGTCGCAGGGTGTCAAGACGTCGGCGAAGCTCTACAACGAGCGCCTCGCACCCGCCGCCGGATCCGTCATCGGCTCTGCCCTCTCGGTCTGGGATGCCGCCAATGAGAAGCGCCACGCCCTCGCGGCCGGCCGCGGCTTCGGCTCGATCGACGTCGCCAAGCTCCAGAAGTCGGCGGCGAAGTACGGCAAGGACGCGACGAAGAAGCTGATCGTCGCTGCGCCGCAGCCCGCCAAGAAGAAGATGGGCGCCGGCGGTGTGCTGGCCATCATCTTCGGCATCGCCGCGGCGGCCGGTGTGGCGTATGCCGCGTGGCAGACCCTGCGCGCCGATGACGAGCTGTGGGTGGCCGACGACCCGCTCCGCGCCCCCGACGCCTGATCTGTCCGTGGCCGACGACCCCCTCGTGAGCGCCAGCGCTGAGGACGGTCTCTCGCGCGTGCGTGCCGCGGCCGCCGAACGCGCGCTCGACGTGGAGATCCGCGAGCGTCCTGCAGCACGGAGCCTCCCCGAGGCCGCGGCCCTGCTCGGCCTGCAGCCGGCCGACATCGTCAAGACGCTCGTCGTCAAGCGCTCCGACGACACGTACCTGTTCGCGCTGATCCCGGGCGACCGCGCGATCTCGTGGCCAAAGCTGCGAGCGGTGGTCGGAGTCAACAAGCTCCAGCTTCCCGATCCGCAGCGCGCGTTAGAGGCCACCGGCTACGAGCGGGGCACCATCGTGCCGATCGGCAGCACGACCGACTGGCCGGTGTTCGCCGACGAGCAGGTCGTCGGCAAGCGCATCGCCATGGGCGCCGGCGCGCACGGGTACAGCCTATTCGTCGACGCCGACGCGCTCATCGAGGCCTATGGCGCGACGGTCGCCGACATCTCGCAGCCCATCGACGGCGCATAGCTCAGGCACGAGAGCCCGGTGTCAGTCGACGAGGCCGGCCAGGCGGAGTCCGATGTCGACCAGACGCACACGCTGGAGATCAGCCACGGCATCCAGGGCGAACCACCCCGCCTCGTCTGTTGAGCCGTCGAGCTCGTTCTGCAGGGCGCCGCCCACGATGTGCGCGCGGTAGACGATGCGCAGAGCGTGAAGCGGCTGATCTCTGTGGTGGAGACGGTGCGCCGCGGGGATCACCTGCGAGTCGACGCCGAGGATGCCGTCGAGCTCGACGCGGTAGCCGGTCTCCTCGAGCACCTCACGCCGGGCGGCGTCTTCGGGGTCTTCGCCCGGTTCCAGCCCACCGCCCGGGAGAGTCCATGCGGAACGCTGACCCTCGGCCCAGTGGGCGAGGAGCACACGACTGTTCTCATCGGTGACGATGGCGTAAGCCGCGACGCGGAGGTCCATCCCGTCACCCTAGTACTTGGGTGCTGGTTCCGAGGTTCGGTCCTCTGCGTGACCGCTCGCGGCCTGCGTCATCACGGGCACGTCGTCCCAGTTCAGGTAGGAGATCAGGTCGTCCATGAGTTCCTCGACGCGCCCGGGCGCCGGGGGCACGTGTAGCGCGCCACGCGGGGAGTGGTCACTTCCGCCGATCCAGTTCTGCATGTCGCGAAGGCGCCAAGGGAACGGATCTCAACCGTTGGCGTGGGGGATTCCCGCTCTGCGGGGTTCGTCGCAAACTCCGGCGCACGCCCTCAAAGGCAGCGCAACGACCCGCGGAAAGTCGGTCGGGTGGGAGATGTGGTGGAGCCTAGGAGATTCGAACTCCTGACATCCTGCTTGCAAAGCAGGCGCTCTACCAACTGAGCTAAGGCCCCTTGCGGGAAGGTGTTGTGGTGGGGCTACCAGGACTTGAACCTGGGACCTCTTCATTATCAGTGAAGCGCTCTAACCGCCTGAGCTATAGCCCCGTCTGGAGACCGGCGCCGACGCCGTCAACCTCCAAGACTTTACCTGAACTGCGCGCTAATCCGAAATCGGCGTCAGTTGGAGGTGAAGCCGACGAGCAGGCCGCCCGTCACCTTCACCATCAGGTTGTAGATGCCGGCGACGACCGCGCCGAGCACCGTGATCACGATGAGGTTCAGGATCGCCACGATCGCGGCGAAAGCCATCACCTGCGGCAGGTTGACGACCTCCGTGAGAACGAACGAACCGTCGGTGAACGCACGCAGCAGCTCGTCGAGCTGCGACAGCAGGCTTGTCGACTGCAGCACGAGGAAGATGAGGAAGACCGACACCAGCGTGACGATCGCGAGGGCGACCGCCGCCAGGAACGACAACTTCACCGCCGACCAGAAGTCGACGTACACCAGACGCAGGCGCACCTGCTTCGCGCTCGTCTTGCTGGACGACTTCTTCGCCAGCTTGTCGGCTACTGTGCTCATGCTTCGGTTTCCTCGGTGGTCTGGGGGGCGGCGCTGTCGGATGCCGGGGTCTCGGCATCCGCGTCGGCGGCTTCGTCTACGGGGGTCTCGGCCAAGCCACGCTCACCGTTGCGCGCAATCGCAAGGATGCGATCGTCGTCGTCAGGACGGGCGAATCGGACGCCCATGGTGTCGCGTCCCTTCGCCGGGACCTCGGCCACGGCAGAGCGTACCACCTTGCCGCTGGCAAGAACCACCAAGACCTCGTCGTCCTCGCTGACGATCAGACCGCCCGCGAGGTCGCCCCGGTCGTCGCTCAGCTTCGCGACCTTGATGCCGAGGCCGCCTCGGCCCTGCACGCGGTACTGGTCGATCGATGTCCGCTTGGCATAGCCGCCCTCGGTCACCACGAACACGAATCCGTCGGTTCCCGCGACCGACGCCGACAGCAGGCTGTCGCCCTCACGGAACGTCATCGCCTTGACGCCTTCAGTGGAGCGGCCCATCGGACGCAGCGACTCGTCGTCGGCGGTGAACCGCAGCGACATGCCCTGGCGAGAGATCAGCAGGATGTCGTCGGACTCATCGACGAGCAGGGCACTGACCAGTTCGTCGCCGTCCTCCTCGTCCTGACCGCGGAGACGGATCGCGATGATGCCGCCCTGGCGGTTGGTGTCGTAATCGGCGAGCGACGTCTTCTTGATCTTGCCGTCGCGGGTCGCGAGCACGAGGTACTTGGCGACCGAGTAGTCGCGGATGTCGAGGATCTGCGCGATCTCCTCACCCGGCTGCAGCGCGAGCAGGTTCGCGACGTGCTGGCCCTTGGCATCCCGGCCGGCTTCCGGCACCTCGTACGCCTTCGCCCGGTAGACGCGGCCCTTCGTCGTGAAGAACAGCAGCCAGTGGTGCGTGGTCGTGACGAAGAAGTGCTCGACGACGTCGTCCGACCTCAGCTGCGCGCCCTTGACGCCCTTGCCGCCGCGGTGCTGCGAGCGGTAGTTGTCGCTGCGCGTGCGCTTGATGTACCCGTCGCGCGTGACGGTGATGACCATCTCCTCCTCGGGGATCAGGTCTTCCATCGACATGTCACCGTCGAATCCGTGCAGGATGTGCGTGCGACGCTCATCGCCGAAGCGCTCCACGATGCCGGTGAGCTCGTTGCGGATGATCTCGCGCTGGCGCTGGGGGCTGGAGAGGATGTCGTTGTAGTCGGCGATCTGCAGCTCGAGCTCCGCCGCTTCGTCGATGATCTTCTGACGCTCGAGCGCCGCCAGCCGACGCAGCTGCATCGACAGGATCGCGTCGGCCTGGCCATCGTCGATCTGGAGCAGCGCCTTCAGCCCTTCGCGGGCCTCCTCGACGGTGGGCGAGCGGCGGATGAGCGCGATGACCTCGTCGAGCGCGTCGAGCGCCTTGAGGTAACCGCGCAGGATGTGCATCCGCTCTTCGGCCTTGCGTAGACGGAACGCCGTGCGGCGGACGATGACCTCGACCTGGTGCTCGATCCAGTACGTGATGAAGCCGTCGAGCGCGAGGGTGCGCGGCACGCCGTCGACGATCGCGAGCATGTTCGCGCCGAAGTTCTCCTGCAGCTGCGTGTGCTTGTACAGGTTGTTCAGCACGACCTTCGCGACCGCGTCGCGCTTGAGCACGACCACGAGACGCTGGCCGGTGCGGTCGCTGGTCTCGTCGCGGATGTCGGCGATGCCCGTGATTTTGCCGTCGCGCGCAAGGTCGCGGATCTTCAGCGCCACATTGTCGGGGTTCACCTGGTACGGCAGCTCGGTGATCACAAGGCACGTGCGGCCGTGGATCTCCTCCACCTCGACCACCGCGCGCATCGTGATCGAGCCTCGGCCGGTGCGATACGCCTCGCGGATGCCCTTGGTGCCGAGGATCTGTGCGCCGGTCGGGAAGTCCGGACCGTGGACGCGCGACATGAGCGCCTCGAGCAGCTCCTCGCGCGGCGCCTCAGGGTTCTCCAGCGCCCACAGCGCACCCTCGGCGACCTCGCGCAGGTTGTGCGGCGGGATGTTGGTCGCCATGCCGACCGCGATGCCGACCGAGCCGTTCACCAGCAGGTTCGGGAAACGCGACGGCAGCACCGTCGGCTCCTGCGTCTTGCCGTCGTAGTTCGCCTCGAAGTCGACGGTCTCCTCGTCGATGTCCCGGACCATCTCCATGGCCAGCTGGGCCATCTTGGTCTCGGTGTATCGAGGAGCGGCGGCGCCCTGGTTGCCCGGTGACCCGAAGTTGCCCTGGCCATCGGCCAGCGGGTAGCGCAGCGACCACGGCTGCACGAGACGCACGAGAGCGTCGTAGATCGCGCTGTCGCCGTGCGGGTGGTACTGACCCATCACCTCGCCGACGACGCGGGCGCATTTGTTGAAGCTCTTGTCGGGACGGTACCCGCCGTCGTACATGCCGTAGATCACACGGCGGTGCACGGGCTTCAGACCATCGCGCACGTCGGGCAGCGCGCGCCCGACGATGACGCTCATCGCGTAGTCGAGGTAGCTCCGCTGCATCTCGACCTGGAGGTCGACCTGGTCGATGTTGCCGTGGTTGTGTCCGGCGTTCGGGTCGGGACGTTCTTCGTCAGTCATTGTTCTCTCGTCTTCGCGCGTCTGTGTCAGATGTCCAGGAAGCGGACGTCCTTGGCGTTGCGCTGGATGAACGTACGACGCGCGTCGACGTCCTCACCCATGAGCACCGAGAAGATCTCGTCGGCGGCCGCGGCATCGTCGATGGTCACCTGACGCAGCGTGCGCGTGTTGTGGTCCATCGTGGTCTCCCACAGCTCCTTCGGGTTCATCTCACCGAGACCCTTGTAGCGCTGGATGCCGGACTCCTTCGGCATCCGCTTGCCGTTGGCCAGACCGTCCGCCAGCAGCGCGTCGCGCTCCCGGTCGCTGAACACGTACTGGTGCTCGGCGTTGGACCACTTCAGGCGATACAGCGGCGGCATCGCGAGGTAGACGTAGCCGGCCTCGATGAGCCCGCGCATGTAGCGGAACAGCAGCGTCAGCAGCAGTGTCGTGATGTGCTGGCCGTCGACGTCGGCATCCGCCATCAGCACGATCTTGTGATAGCGCGCCTTCTCGACGTCGAAGTCCTCGCCGATGCCCGTGCCGAACGCCGAGATGATCGCCTGTATCTCGTTGTTGCCAAGCGCGCGGTCGAGCCGCGCCTTCTCGACGTTGAGCACCTTTCCGCGGAGGGAGAGGATCGCCTGGGTCTCGGGGTCGCGGCCGCGCACGGCCGAGCCGCCGGCCGAGTCGCCCTCGACGAGGAAGATCTCGCTGATCGAGGGGTCTTTGCTCGTGCAGTCCTTGAGCTTGTCGGGCATCGACGCCGACTCGAAGACGCTCTTGCGGCGTGCGGTCTCACGCGCCTTGCGGGCGGCCAGGCGCGCAGTCGCCGCGTCGATCGCCTTCGTGATGATGCGCTTGGCCTGTGCCGGGTTGCGGTCGAGCCAGTCGGTGAGCTGGTCGCCCACGATCTTCTGCACGAATGCCTTGGCCTCGGTGTTGCCGAGCTTCGTCTTGGTCTGGCCCTCGAACTGCGGCTCCGACAGCTTGACGGAGATGACGGCGGTGAGACCCTCGCGGATGTCATCGCCGGTCAGGTTGTCGTCCTTCTCCTTGAGCAGGTTCTTGTCACGCGCGTAGCTGTTGATCTTCGTGGTCAGCGCGGCGCGGAATCCCTCTTCGTGTGTTCCGCCCTCGTGCGTGTTGATCGTGTTCGCGAAGGTGAAGACGTTCTCCGTGTAGCTCGTGGTCCACTGCATCGCGAGCTCGAGCGAGATGTGGCGGACGGTGTCTTCCGACTCGATCTCGATGATCTCGTCGTTGACGACCTCGGCCTTGCGCACCTTGTTGAGGTACTCGACGTAGTCGACCAGACCGCGCTCGTAATGGAAGTCGTCGTGAGGCTGCTTGGTGACCGACGTGCCGTCCTCACCGTCGACGACGTAAGCCGAGTCGGGGCGCTCGTCGCTCAGCGTGATCCGCAGGCCCTTGTTGAGGAACGCCGTCTGCTGGAAGCGGGTGCGCAGCGTGTCGTAGTCGAAATGGACCGTCTCGAAGATCTCAGGGTCGGGCCAGAACGTGACGATCGTGCCGGTCTCGTCGCTGGCCTCGCCCTGGACGAGCGGACCCTCGGGCTTGCCGCCGTGCGAGAAGCTCTGACGCCACACGTGTCCCTGGCGACTGATCTCGACCTCGAAGCGCGTCGACAGCGCGTTCACGACCGACGAGCCCACGCCGTGCAGACCACCGGACACCGCGTATCCGCCACCGCCGAACTTTCCGCCGGCGTGCAGCACGGTGAGCACGACCTCGACCGTCGACTTGGTCGGGTCGGACGCGTGCGGATCGACGGGGATGCCGCGGCCGTTGTCGAAGACGCGGATGCCGCCGTCGTCGAGGATCGTGACGTGGATCGTGTCGCAGTAGCCGGCCAGCGCCTCGTCGACTGCGTTGTCGACGATCTCGTAGACCAGGTGGTGCAGACCGCGCTCACCCGTGGAGCCGATGTACATGCCGGGGCGCTTGCGCACGGCTTCGAGGCCCTCGAGCACCTGGATGGCATCTGCCCCGTACTCGTTGGGAACCTGCGCGGACTGGGGCGACTGGGGTTCCTCGGGAACGCTGTCGGGGCTTTCGGACGTCATAGGTTTTCGAACACTCCAGGTTAGATTCCAGGCTGTATCCATCCTACCTGTGTGCGACCCTCAAAAGGCCACTGAACGGCCCTGTGCCGCGCGAAAAGGCGTCGGGAGGTCGCAGGACGTGGTTCACCCGTAGGTATCGCGAGGACCGCGCCCTGGAACGGCTCTGGGGCCCCATTTCCACGAGGGGACGTCCGGACCGATGAAACGGACGTTCTCGACCTTCGCCTCGGGGAACCGCCGGGCGATCTCGGTGACGATGGCTCCGCGCATGAGCTGGAGGTTCTTCGCCCAGGCCGTCGAATCGCACTGAACCGTGAGCAGACCGTCGGCGAGGGCGACCGGAGACGCATGACGCGCGGTCTCCTCCCCGGCCACCTTCTCCCACTGCAGCACCAGGTCTTCGCGAGCGAGCTGCGAGTCCCATCCGGCCTGCCGCGTGAGATCGGCGAGGGCGTCGCCGATCCCCTTGGGGTCACGGCCGGGCATGAACGGCTGGTTCTCGTCGTCGTCGCGACGGCGGCGGCGACGCCGGGCGCGCGGCGACGGGTCGAGGCCGCGCAGGCGGAGGTACGTCGCGAGGGTCTCGGGGGTCTCGACGGCGTCTGAAGCCGGGATGCGGTCGTCGTCAGTCATCGACGGTCTCCCGGATGGTGCCGGCTTCGACATACACAGTCCGGCTGCGCAGCTCGACCGGGACGTCTCCCTCGACGGCGGCCGTGACGATCACCTGCTCGAAGTCGGCGACGACTCCCGCGAGCCGGGCTCGACGGTCGGCGTCGAGCTCGGCGAACACGTCGTCGAGGATCAGCACCGGGTCGCCCAGCATCGACTGCTCCCTCAGAAGCTGCGCCGACGCGAGTCGGAGCGAGAGCGCGACCGACCACGATTCTCCGTGCGAGGCGTATCCCTTGACGGGAAGACCGCGCACCCGCAGCAGCAGATCGTCTCGGTGCGGCCCCACGAGAGTGACGCCGCGCTCGAGCTCTGCCGCGCGCTTGGCGGCGAGCACGCTGCGGAATGCCGACTCGACGTCATCGGCCGAGCGGACATCGAGTGACGTCGTGCCCGCCGCGGTCTCGGCAGAGCCGCTCGCGACCGGGTCGCGGTCGTCATCGTCGTCCGCCGTCGCGCCGTCGATCGTGAGCACCCACTCCAGCTCGGGACGGTGGTCGGCGCCCGCGATCGTGGTGTAGGCCGACGCCAGTGGGCCCGCGACGTCGGCGGCGAGCGCAAGCCGTGCCCGGATCACCTGGGTGCCGAGCTGCACGAGCTTGTCATCCCACACATCGAGGGTCGTGAGCTCTTCGCCCCGGATGCCACGAGCCCGTGCCGACTTCAGCAGCGCCGTGCGCTGCTTGAGCACGCGGTCGTAGTCGGCCAGCACGCCGGCCATGCGCGGTGCGCGCTGGATGAGCAGCTGATCGGCGAACCGGCGCCGCGCCGACGGATCGCCGCGCACGATCTGCAGGTCTTCCGGGGCGAACAGCACCACCTGGGCATACCGGGGAAGCTCCGCGGTCTTGACCGGCGAGCCGTTGACACGCGCTCTGTTCGATCCGGTGCGGTTGAGCTGCGCCTCGAGGATGACACGACGCTCGCCGTGCGCGAGTCGCGTGCGCACGAACGCGGCGTTCGCACCGTCGCGCACCATCGGCGCATCCTGCGACACCCGGTGCGAGCCGAGCGTCGCGAAGTAGCCGATCGCCTCGGCGAGATTCGTCTTGCCCTGTCCGTTTCGGCCGACGAACACGTTGGTGCCGGCGTGAAGCGTCACGTCGGCGGCCGCATAGTTGCGGAAGTCGACGAGACTGAGCTGCTCCACGATCACCAGAACACCCTAATTCCCGCCGCCGACGGCATCCTCTCCGCACCTGATCCGCGCGCCCGCCGCATCCGACGGGCCCATCGATCAGCGGAGAAGCAGGTTGGGCTGCAGCAGGTACTTGAAGCTCTCGGGGGTGCCCGACGTCTGCGGCGTGATGAGCACGGGGCTGAGTTTGTTCGCGTTGTCGCTCGACGTGAAGGTGATGCGGGTGAACTCGCTCTTCACGGCGCTGAGCGCTTCGAGCAGGTACTGCGGGTTGAGGCCGAGCGTGACCTCTTCGCCAGTGAGGGTCGCGTCGACGGCTTCGGTCGCTCGCGCCTGCTCCGTGCCGGACGCGTCCATCGACACGCCTTCCGCAGTGAAGGTGAAGCGCAGCGGAGCGGAGCGGTCGAGCACGAGCGACACACGGCGCACGGCCTCTGCCAGCTCAGCCGTGTTGACGACCGCATAGTGGTCGGTCTGCTCCGGGAACAGGCGTCGCACCGGCGGGAAGTTACCCTTGATGAGCAGCGACGTCACGGTCTTGTTGCCGGCGGTGAAGGCGATGATCTCGCGATCGCCGGTTCCCGAGAACGCGACCTGGATGTCACCGGAGTGCGCGAAGGTCTTGCCGACCTCGGTCAGTGTGCGTGCGGGGACGAGCGCGGTGGTCGCCTCGTCGCCGGCGGTGGTCGTTCCGGCATCCCAGGGGATCTCGCGGAGGGCGACGCGGTAGCGGTCCGTCGCGACGAGGCTGAGCTCGTTTCCGGCGACCTCGAGTTGCACACCGGTGAGCACGGGGGTGACATCGTCACGCGACGCGGCGAACGCCACCTGCGAGATCGCGGTGGCGAAGTCCTCTGCAGGAACGAGGCCGGCCTCGCCGGAGACCTCCGGGATGGCCGGGTATTCCTGCACGGGCATCGACGCGAGCGTGAAGCGCGCGGATCCGCACGTGAGGACGATGCCGTTCTCCTCGTCCTGCTCGATCTGGATGGGAGCGTTCGGAAGGCGCGAGGCGATCTCCGACAGGAGCCGGCCGTGCACGAGGATCGTGCCGGGCTCGTCGACCGTGGCTTCGATGGTCGTGCGGGCGGACGCTTCGTAGTCGAAGGCCGCGAGCGAGAGTCCGCTGTCGGAAGCCTCGATCAGCACACCGGCCAGGATCGGCTGGGGATTGCGCTGCGGCAGGAGCTTCACGACGAACGACACGGCCTCGCTGAACACATCGCGATTGACGTGGAACTTCACTGGGGCTCCCTTGACGTCGAGTAGGGCCTTCCCATGCTAGTGCCACGACCGGCATGGTCCGGAAGAGTCTGTCGTTCACCCGTCCCGCTTCCCCAGGTGATCGAGCGCCCTTTACATATATCTATCTCTGTCATGGTGTTAACCGCTGTGGAAACTGTGGATAACTCGGCCGATCCCTTGTGCCGAGCGGAAACCACACATGTGTAAGTTGTGAGCGAGCTGCGGATGCCGCAGGGGACGCGGAATCTCGGGCATCTCCGATTCCACGGGTCCATCCACAGGATCCCCCAGGAGACTCACAATCCATCGACAGCGCCGCGAAGTTATCCACAGGCTGTCCACACTGTGAAGAACGCGAATAATTGGGCATCCACGCGACGAGTGTCAAGCGCGGATCCAGGAATATATCGCCCTGGGACGGGCGGGACGGTCAGCGGCCGACGCGACCGAGCTGCGTCGTGATCTCGGAGACCTGGTTGTAGATCGAGCGGCGCTCCTTCATGAGCTCGCTGATCTTCTTGTACGCGTACATCACGGTGGTGTGATCGCGATTTCCGAAAAGCTGCCCGATCTTCGGCAGCGACAGGTTCGTGCGCTCACGACACAGGTACATCGCGATCTGGCGCGCCGTGGCGACCGACTGGGATCGGCTCGAGCCGTAGAGGTCGTCGACCGTGAGCCGGAAGTACTGCGCGGTGGCCGTGATGATGTCCGTGGGAGAGATGACGTTGGCGTCGTCGTGGTCGACGATGTCGCGCAGCACCGTCTGGGCGAGCGCGATGTCGAGCGTCGAGCGGTTGAGGTTCGCGAACGCCGAGACGCGGATGAGGGCGCCTTCGAGCTCACGGATGTTCGACGAGACCTTCGTCGCGATGTACTCGAGCACGTCGTCGGGTACGAGGAGCCGCTCAGACTGCGCCTTCTTGCGGAGGATGGCGATGCGGGTCTCGAGGTCGGGCGCCTGAACGTCGGTGATGAGGCCCCACTCGAAGCGGCTGCGCATGCGGTCTTCGAAGCCGGTGAGCTGGCGAGGCGGCACGTCGCTTGTGATCACGACCTGCTTGTCGTGGTCGTGAAGCGTGTTGAACGTGTGGAAGAAGGCTTCCTGCGTCTCGGCGCGACCCTGAAGGAACTGGATGTCGTCGATCAGCAGCACGTCGACGTCGCGGTAGCGCGCCTGGAACGCGGATCCGCGGTTGTTCGCGATCGAGTTGATGAAGTCGTTCGTGAACTCCTCGCTCGACACGTAGCGAACGCGGATGCCGGTGTAGAGGCTGAGCGCGTAGTCGCCGATGGCATGGAGGAGGTGCGTCTTGCCGAGCCCCGAGTCGCCGTAGATGAACAGCGGGTTGTATGCCTTCGCGGGTGCCTCGGCGACGGCGACGGCGGCCGCGTGGGCGAACCGGTTGGACTGGCCGATGACGAAGTTGTCGAAGGTGTACTTGGGGTTGAGCCGGGTGTCGCTACGCGACGGCGGCTCGGTGTACTCCTCGAGCGGGGGTCGGCTGATGTTCGCCGCCGGCTGGAGCGATGGCCCGGATGCCGTCGACGTCGACGCCTGCACCGCGACCGGAGCCGTGAGCTGGGCGTCGGCGAGCTCGGGATTGACCACGACGCGGAAGGTCGTGGCCTCCGGCTGAGCGTCGACACGGGCGAGTGCTTCGAGGATCGGCGTGCGCAGTCGCTTGTTCAGCTGTGCTGCCGTGAGGTCGTTCGGCACATCGAGGTAGAGAGTGCCGCCCATCACGCCCTGCGCCACGGCGAGGTTGAGGAAGCCCTGCATCTGAGGAGTGACGCGCTCGTCGATGGCGAGGACGTCGAGCACTGCGCTCCAGACGGGGACGTCCGGAATGTCGTGCTGTGTCATGGCTCCCCAGTTGTGGTCTATCGGATGACAGCCGGGGTATGGCCGTCGCTCGCAGGTCTTCGCGTGGTGTCGATCACCGGGTTCCCTCTGGCCGGCCGTCGTGGGGCCGGACTGCGGAGGGACGCTGCCTGTGGATAACTCGACCGTGCCACGGTATGTCATCGGGGCGCGGGCGAGCAAAACCCACTGTAGATCGGGCCCGCGTGTCCTCGCCAGGGCACCTGTGAAGTCCGTGGACAATGTGTCTCTCCGCCGGTGCCGGTTTGAGTTCGGGCGTGTCTCGACGTACCCTTACTCAGTTGACTTATGCCCGCCTTGGGCAGTCCCCTGTACCTGTGTCCCCGGTCTAGAGCGTTCGGGTGACCGCCGATCCGGAGTGATCCTCATGAGCAAGCGCACGTTCCAGCCCAACAACCGCCGCCGCGCCAAGAAGCACGGCTTCCGCGCCCGCATGCGCACTCGCGCCGGCCGCGCCATCCTCTCGGCTCGCCGCGCCAAAGGCCGCACCGAGCTCTCGGCCTGAGCCGACGACCGGTGCTGGCGCGCGGGAATCGAATCACCCGCGGGGCGGAGTACAAGGCCGTCGTCCGCGGCGGTGCCCGTTGTGCCGGTGCGCTGACGGTCACGTACGTGGTGGCATCCGGTGAAGACCGTCCTGCGCGCTTTGGCTTCATCGTGAGCAAGCAGGTCGGCACCGCTGTCACGCGCAACACGGTTCGCCGGCGGCTCAAGGCCGTCTGCGCCGAAGCCCTTCCCGGCGTGCGCCCCGGATCCGACGTGGTGATCCGCGCGCTCCCCTCGTCAGCGACGGCGCCGTTCCCTGCCCTGCGTGACGAGGTCGCCCGCTGTCTTAGCAGGAAAGCGGCAGCGTGAGCACCTCGACACTGCCGTCGTACGCGCTCGGTGACGGCAGGCTCACGGCATCCGACCCGCTGCAGTTCATCAGACTGCTCCCGCGCAACCTGGTGCTGACCGGTCTTCACGCATATCGCGCGACGATCTCGCACCTGTACGGCGACGTCTGCAAGTACTACCCGTCGTGCTCGGCGTATGCCGTCGGCGCGGTCCAGCAGCATGGCGCTCTCAAGGGCGCTGCGCTCACGGCCGCCCGGCTGGCCCGATGCCACCCGTGGGCGAAGGGCGGCATCGACGACGTCCCGCCACACGCAGATTTCCGACACCGCCTCACTCCGCACGGCTTCGTCGTGCATCCGAGAAAGGACTGATCCTTGCTGGATCTCTTCGCCGCGACGCCGACCCCCGCGGTTCCGACACCCACGACTGACGCTCCCGCCGCGGGCCTCGACTTCTTCAGCACGATCATGTGGCCGTTCAAGTGGCTGGTCGAGGCGATCCTCGTGTTCTGGCACTGGCTGCTCACGTCGCTCGGCCTGGAGGCGAACGCCGGCCTCACGTGGGTGCTGTCGATCATCGGCCTCGTGATCGTTGTGCGCGCCGCGCTCATCCCGCTGTTCGTGCGGCAGATCAAGAGCCAGCGCAAGATGATGGAAATTGCTCCTGAACTGCGGAAAGTTCAGGAGAAGTACCGCGGTAAGAAGGATCAGCTGTCTCGCGAGGCGATGAGCCGCGAGACGATGGCGCTGTACAAGAAGCACGGCACGACGCCGGTGTCGAGCTGCCTTCCGCTGCTCGTGCAGATGCCGATCCTCCTCGGCATGTTCTACACGCTGAGCGACGTCAAGCGGCACGCTGAATGGGGCGTCGGCGGCGTCGGGCTGCTCAGCCCCGAGCTCACGAGGCAGTTCTACGACGCGCAGCTGTTCGGTGTCGCTCCCCTGCACACCAACATGGTCGACGCGATCGGTCAGGGTCAGACGGCGACGGTCATCATCTTGGTCATCCTCGTGATCCTCATGATCGCGTCGCAGTTCTTCACGCAGCTGCAGATCATCTCCAAGAACCTGTCTCCCGAGGCCAAGACCGGGCAGGCCTACCAGATGCAGCGCATCATGCTCTACGTGCTGCCCCTGGCGTTCATCTTCTCGGGCGTCTTCTTCCCGCTGGGCGTCGTGCTTTACTGGTTCACCAGCAACATCTGGACGATGGTGCAGCAGTTCCTCGTCATCCGGAACCTGCCGACCCCCGGATCCGAGGCGGCCAAGGCACGCGAGGAGCGTCTGGCGCGCAAGGGCAAGGCTCTCGATGCGCAGGGAAGGGTCGTGCCGCTCGAGAAGTACCAGGCCGAGCAGCAGCGGCTGTATGAAGAGGCGCAGCGTGCCAAGGAGCAGGCGCCCAAGCGTCAGCAGCCGGTCCGCAAGCAGCGCGCCAAGAAGCAGTCGCAGAAGAACAAGCCCCAGAATCCGTCCTGACCGAGCCACCGAGGATCACCATGAGCACCTCCCCTGAGACGACCGCGTCCGTCGCGCAGCTGGAAGAAGAAGGCGACATCGCCGCCGACTACATCGAGGGCCTCCTCGACATCGCCGACATCGACGGCGACCTGGCGCTCGACGTGCGCGCAGGTCGTGCATACGTGACGGTGGAGAACGAAGACGCTGACTCGCTGCGTCTGCTCTCTTCGCCCGACACGGTGCAGGCACTTCAGGAGCTGACGCGCATCGCGGTGCAGACCAAGACCGGGCGCTTCTCGCGTCTGATCCTGGACATCAGCGGCTCACGCGACGCACGCCAGCAGCAGCTCGAGAAGCTTGTCGACCGCGCGATCGCACGCATCGAGGACGGCGCCTCCCAGGCGTCGCTTCCTGCGATGTCCAGCTACGAGCGCAAGCTTGTGCACGACGTGGTCGCCGCCCGCGGCTATGTGTCGGAGTCCTACGGTGAGGGCGCCGAGCGCCACACCGTGATCCGCCGTGGCTGAACAGCAGCAGTCGGGAGATGTTTCACGTGAAACATCTCAAGAGGTCGAAGCGGAGCCGGCAGCAGCAGCCGCCATCTTCGGCGACCGGATCGATTTGGCGCGCGCCTTCACGGCAGCGCTGGCCGAGCATGGTGAGGAGCGCGGCCTGATCGGTCCGCTCGAACCGCCTCGTCTGTGGACGCGACACATCCTCAACAGCGCCGTAGCCGCTCCCCTGTTCTCTGCGGGCGCCCGTGTCGGCGACGTGGGTTCGGGCGCCGGCCTCCCCGGACTCGTCCTCGCCATCGCTCGGCCGGACGTTCGCTGGGTGCTGATCGAGCCTATGGAGCGTCGCGTCGCCTGGCTAAGCGAGCAGGTCGATGCGCTTGATCTCGACAACGTCGAGGTCGTTCGTGCTCGTGCCGAAGACTGGAAAGAGGGTGCGGTGCTGGATGCTGTGACCGCGCGAGCAGTCAGCGCTCTCCGTACGCTCGTGCCGATCATTGCGCCGCTTGTGCGCGACGGCGGCGAGCTCGTCCTCTTGAAGGGTGCCAATGCCGCCAATGAGATCACAGCGGCGGAGAAGGTGATCCGCAAGCACAGGCTGACCGATGTCCGGGTGGAGCCGGTCGGCGAAGGCGTGATCGACGAGCCGACGCGCGTGGTGCGGGCTCGCGTGCGCTGAACGCGTTTCACGTGAAACATCGGCGCCAGTCGAGTCGCCGGGCCGTTTCACGTGAAACATCGGCAAGCTGACGACTCGACAGGTTCCCAGACGCCACCGTCTGGGAACGCCGTTTCACGTGAAACATCGGCGGTGAGCGCGAGTCAGGGTCTCAACCCGAACCAGCCGACCCGGCTCGGGCCGCTTCGGGACGCGCGCACAGAAGACCACCTCGCGCGCGGCCTTGTTTCACGTGAAACATCGCCCTTTGAAACCAACTGAATCCGGACCATCGCCGGGGTGAGTGTCATCCGCCTCGACTACAGTGGGATGGTCCCCGACAGACAAGGAGCAGCAGGTGGCGGATACGGAGAACGCGACTTCCTCCGCACCCTTCTCCTTCGAAGACAGCCCGATCGCCCGCGAACTCGCTGACCTCTCGTCGCGGCGCAAGGTTCTCGAAGGCGTGCAGCTCGAGTTCGCCGGACCGACCCGGGTCCTCACGGTGTCGAACCAGAAGGGCGGCGTCGGCAAGACGACGACGACCGTCAACCTCGCTTCGGCGCTGGCGTCGCTCGGTGCACGCGTGCTGGTGATCGATCTCGACCCCCAGGGCAACGCCTCGACGGCCCTCGGTGTCCCGCACAGCGCGGATGTTCCGAGCGTCTACGACGTGCTGATCGACGAGTTCCCGCTCGCGGACATCATCCAGACGAGCCCGGAGTCGGAGCGCCTGCTGTGCGCTCCCTCCACGATTCACCTCGCCGGCGCCGAGATCGAACTCGTCTCGCAGGTCGCCCGTGAGCACCGCCTGCGCACCGCCCTTGAGGACTACCTCCAGTCGGACGACGAAGCTCCGCATTTCGTCCTCATCGACTGCCCGCCATCGCTCGGTCTCCTCACGATCAACGCCTTCACGGCTGCCGACGAACTCATGATTCCCATCCAGTGCGAGTACTACGCGCTGGAGGGCCTGAGTCAGCTCCTGGGCAGCGTGCGGATGATCCAGAAGCACCTCAATCCGCGCCTGCATCTGTCCACGATCCTGCTGACCATGTATGACGGTCGCACGCGTCTCGCTCAGCAGGTCGCTGACGAAGTGCGCGCCCATTTCCCCCGTGAGGTGCTGCACACGGTGATCCCGCGGTCGGTCCGTGTGTCCGAGGCCCCGAGCTTCGGGCAGACCGTGATCGCGTACGACGGCAACTCCGCCGGCGCGATCGCCTACCGCGAGGCTGCCGTCGAGATCGCGCAGCGATCGCGTCCGCAGGACGAGCGCTCCCCGTCAGCAGCGGGCGACACGAACAACTCCACCTCTCACCCGCATCACGGTGATGAGCACGGCGAAGAAGGAGCATCCTGATGGCGAAGCGCACTGGTCTCGGTCGTGGAATCGGCGCACTCATCCCCACAGCGGAGACGACGGAGACCCGGCCGGTAGACGTGTTCTTCCCCGGAGCGCCGGTCAGGGAGAAGTCACAGCCGGAGACGAGTGAGGCCGGCGACGAGACGGCCGAGCTGCTCGCTGTCCCCGGCACGCGCCTCATCGAGGTCGACCCCAACGAGATCGTCCCGAACCCGCGTCAGCCGCGCACGCATTTCGACCCTGACGACCTCGCCGAGCTCGTCCACAGCGTCCGCGAGTTCGGCGTGCTCCAGCCGGTCGTCGTTCGAACGAACGAAGACGGCAAGTACGAGCTGATCATGGGCGAGCGCCGCACCCGGGCGTCCCGTGAAGCCGGCCTCACCAAGATTCCCGCGATCCTCCGCGACACGACAGACGAGAACCTGCTCCGCGACGCGCTGCTCGAGAACCTCCACCGCTCGCAGCTGAACCCGCTCGAAGAGGCATCGGCATACCAGCAGCTGCTCGAGGACTTCGGCATCACGCAGGAGGAGCTCGCGACGCGCATCGGACGCTCGCGTCCGCAGATCAGCAACACCATCCGTCTCCTCAAGCTGCCGGTGCCCGTGCAGCAGCGGGTCGCGGCCGGCGTCCTCAGCGCGGGTCACGCACGTGCGATCCTGTCGCTCGAAGACCCCGAGGCGATGCAGCGCCTGGCCGACAAGATCGTGAACGAAGACCTCTCGGTGCGCGCCGCCGAGGCGGCCGCCAAGGCGCCCGAGGCCGGCGCGCGGCGCACGGCGCCTAAGGCCGGCGCGCGTCGAGCCCACCTCGACGAGGTCGCCGAGCGGCTCGGAGACCGACTCAACACGAAGGTGAAGATCACGCTCACCTCTAAAAAAGGCCAGATCAACATCGATTTTGCGACTATCCAGGACCTCAATCGCATCCTGGCGGAAATCGGCGAGACCGAGTACGGCGCGTTCTGAGGATCGCGCTCACGGAGCCCATGACCGCGCCCCGGCGTAGGCTTGACCGGTGACCGAAGAGCCCAACATGCCGCGCCGCGCCAGCCTCGAGCTGCTCCGCGCTGAAGCCGCTGACGAGCTCTCGGTGCTGATCGAGGAGCGTCTTCGTGATGGCCAGGATCCGTGGGACTTCATGGAGGATCTGCCGTCGGTCGACGAGCTCGTCGTGCTGACGCTGCGCGCTGAGAACATCGCGGCCGACGGCGGCGTGAAGCCCACGGCGGCTCGCAACTACCGCGTGCTCCGTCAGATCGCGCTCGACTACCCCGCGCTGACGAAGGCCGTGTGGCGTCTGCTCGGCAGTGAGCCGCACCGCACGTGGGACGCGTCGGTGCGCGTGCAGGCGTCCTGACCGCGCGGGCAAGAGACCCGATGCCGGCATAGAAAAGGCCCGGTCAGAAGCATGTCTGACCGGGCCTTCTCTGATGTCTTACGCGAGGTAGTCCGCGAGGTCCTGCTCGAGGGCGAACTTCGGCTTCGCACCGATGATCGTCTTCTCGACCTGACCCTTGTTGAACACCTTCATCGCCGGGATGGAGGTGATCTGGTACTCCATGGCGAGGTTCGGGTTCTCGTCGACGTTCAGCTTGACGACCGTGATCTTCTCGCCGTTCTCGGCGGCGATCTCGTCGAGGATGGGTCCGACCATGCGGCACGGGCCACACCAGGCGGCCCAGAAGTCCACCAGGACGGGGCCTTCGGCGTCGATGACGTCCTGCTGCCAGGTGCTCTCGCTCGTGGCCTTGGCGGTCATGTCTTCTCCTTAGGGAAAGTTGTCACAGATGAGAACGCCCGGTGGGCGCGAATTGTTCCGTGCGTCGGCTCAGGCGGCGTCAGCGTCGGGAAGATCGTCGATCTGCGCCGCGTCGACCGCGGGCTCGCCCGCGTCGGCGAGGGATGCCAGATAGTGCTCGACGTCGAGAGCCGCGACGGTTCCGCTGGCCGCAGCCGTGACGGCCTGCCGGTAGGTGGGGTCGACGACGTCGCCGGCGGCGAACACCCCGGGAACCGACGTGCGCGAGGTGCGCCCGTCGACCCAGATGGTGCCGTGCTCGGTGAGTTCGAGCACGTCGTGCACGAGGTGCGTGCGCGGGTCGTTGCCGATCGCGACGAACACTCCGTCAAGCGGAAGCTCGCGCGTGGATCCGTCGACCGTGTCGCGTAGCACGACGGCCGTCACTGCGTCGTCGCCCAGGATGTCGACGACCTCGGCGTTGAAGATGAACTCGATCTTCTCGTTGGCGAAGGCGCGGTCCTGCATGATCTTCGAGGCGCGCAGCTCGTCGCGGCGGTGGATGACGTAGACCTTCGATGCGAACTTGGTCAGGAACGTCGCCTCTTCCATGGCCGAGTCGCCGCCGCCGACGACGGCGATCGTACGCTCACGGAAGAAGAAGCCGTCGCACGTGGCGCAGTAGGAGACGCCGTGACCGGAGAGGCGAGCCTCGCCCTCGATGCCGATCTTGCGGGGAGCCGAGCCGGTCGCGTAGACCACGGCATCCGCTTCGTGCACGGCACCGGAGCCCAGCACGACCTTCTTGACGCGGCCCGAGAAGTCGACCTCGACGACGTCGTCGTACACGACCTCGGTGCCGAACTTCTCGGCCTGCTCCTGCATCTTGGCCATCAGGTCGGGGCCCATGATGCCCTCCGGGAACCCGGGGAAGTTCTCGACCTCCGTCGTGTTCATCAGTTCACCGCCGGCCTCGACCGAGCTGGCGATGAGGAGGGGCGACAGGTTCGCGCGCGCTGCGTAGATCGCCGCCGTGAAGCCTGCCGGACCCGATCCGATGATGATGACCTGCCGCACGTTCTGCCCTTTCGTCTGCGGGGCGAGTGGCCCCAGCACGTTCAACCCATGGTAGCCGCGGGGAATTCCACGAACGGTGGGAGTCTCGGTGCGTCGTCAGGCGTCGCGGAGATCAGCGTCCGGGGAGGAAGCGGCGCACCGCCTCGACGGCGATCTTGAGCTCGGGGGCACGCAGCAGAGCCAGGAACACGACGTATGCGACGAGCGTCGCGAGGCCGATCAGACCCGCGCCCAGCAGCCCGAGGAGCCTGTCGGCGAGCATCCACCCGTCGACGCCGCCCACGAGCTGGAACAGTCCCCACCCGAGGAGTCCGGCGGGGATCGCAGCGACGATGAATCGGAGGACCGACCGCGCTGCTCCGCCGAGGCCGAGGGGGCCGATCTTGCGTCGCAGCAGCACGATGGCGAGAGCGAACTGCACGATGTTGGCGATCGACTGGCCGAGCGCGATGCCGAACGCCAGCTGCTCCAGCGGCAGCGTCAGGCTCGCCACGATCGCGGACGCGATCACGAGAACTGCCTGCACGAGCGTGTACAGGAACGGTGTGCGGGTGTCGCGAAGTGCGTAGAACGTGCGCTGGATGCCGAACTGGAACGAGAGCGGAAGAAGCGCGACCAGATACGCGGCGAGCACCCAGCTGAGCGCGACGGCGCCCTCGACGTCGCGTGTGAAGACGCGCATGAGGGGCAGGATCGCCGCGCCCATCGCCGCAAGGATGCCGACCATGAAGACGCCGACCGTGCGGGTGAGGGCGGCGAGGTCGCCGGTGGCGGCATCCGTCCTGCCCTCGGCGACGTGCTCGCTGAGCCGTGTGTAGTAGGGGGTGCCGATCGAGAGCACGACGACGGAGAACGGCAGCATGAACACGAGCCACGCGTACTGCAGCGAGGCGTTCGCGGCGGCGTCGCCCGAGGCGGAGCTCACGAGATTGGCCTGCACGGCGCCCGCGATCTGGCTGACGACCACCATGAGGAACGTCCAGCCGGCCAGACGCGCGATGTGGCGGAGGCCTATGCCGCGCCAATGGAAGTCGGGTCGCACGTGCAGCCCTGCGCGGCGCCAGAAGAAGAGCAGCACGACGGCCTGCAGCACGACGCCGAACGTGGCGGTGGCCCCCATGAGGGAGATCATCTGCGGGGTCCAGACAGCGGCGTCGCTCTGAAGCCCGAAGAGCCAGATGAAGGCCCCGAAGCCGATGATCGAGACGATGTTGTTGACGATCGGCGACCACGCGAACGGGCCGAAGACGCGCCGGGCGTTGAGGGCCTCGCCGACGAGCGCGTGCAGACCGTAGAAGAACAGCTGCGGAAGACACCAGTACGCCAGGGCGAGGGCGAGCGCCTGTCCGTGAGGCTTCAGCCCGCCGCCGTAGATCGAGACGAGCAGCGGTGCGGCGATCAACGCGACGCCTGTCACGGCTGCGAGCACGACGGTGCCGAGCGTGAGGAGCTTCGAGACGAAGGCGCTGCCGCCGTCGCTGTGAGTGCGCATCGCCGACACGATCTGCGGCACGATGATCCCCGCCAGGAGCCCCGACGAGATGAGGGTGAACAGCGTGTTGGGGAACTGGTTGGCGATGCCGAACGCGTCGGCCGCCGTCGAGTGCGTGACGCCGATCGCGGCGGCGAGCACGAAGTTGCGGACGAGGCCCGTGATGCGCGAGACGAGTGTGCCGGCGCCGATGAGCGCGCTGGAGCGGCCGAGGCTATGCATCCGTCTTCTCCCGGGAGTCGATGGCCGCCAGCTGGCGTGCCCCGCGCCGCTTGCGGAGCCGCAGGACGGTACGGACGACGCCGAGCAGGATGAGGATCGACACGATCGCCGACATCACGATGATGCCGACGCCCTCCCATTCGGCCTGGACCGAGATCGTGACGTCGACGGGGTCGCCGATCGGGATCATCGTGCGGCTGCGCAGCTGCAGGGTCAGGCTCGATTCGCCGCTGCCGACGCGCGCCTCGACGGGCACGTCGACGCGGGTCGTCTGGCTGGCGCCGGCGGCGACCTCGGTCGACTGCTGCACGACGACGCGCAGGTCGTTCGGCTCCGTGTCGAGCACGAGCTCGGCCGGCCACGGGAGGTCGTTTCGCACGGAGAACGTGAGCGGAGCGCTGGAGCCCAGCAGGTTGATGTCGGGCGACGGGATGATGCTGACCGATGCGAGCGTCGTGGCGGTCTCCGCGCGGTGAGTGGCGACGGCATCCCGCCATGCGGGGCGCTCATCGATCCATGCGTTGCCGAGGAGCTGAAGGATGTCGGCGCGCTCGGGGGCGAGGAGCACCTGCGGGTCTTCGAGGATCGATGCGAACTGACGGAGGTCGGCTTCTCCCTTGAGGAAGCGCTCGAGCGTCGATGCGCGGCCGGTGTCGGGCTCGACGTCATCGACCCGGACCTCCGTCGCGGGAGCGAGCGTGAGACTGTCGAGCCCGACGGCCTCACGACCGTCGATACCCGACGCCACGCGGACAGCGGAGCGCAAGGCGGCGGCGGAGCGGGCGTCGGCACGGTCGATCGTCACCAGCAGGGGGGCCTCGGGATCGGCGAAGGCGGCGTAGGCGGTGGCGGCGGCCAGGGCGGCGTCGCGATCGACGATCATGTCGGACGTGCTCGCCGCGTGGAGAGCACGCGACACATCGGCGTCGTAGACGAGGAGGTCGGCATCGCCGGCGGTCGCTCGCGCGCCCGTCTCGCCGCGCACCGTGTCGGAGGGCACGAGCGTGAGCGAGCCGGCCGGGCTCGTGCCCGCCTCGCCGAGCCGTGTCACGAGTTCAGCGCCCGCCGTGCCGCCCGCTGGCCAGAAGACATCGCTGCGGGCGCGTCCGATGTCGGTGAGCGTCTGCACATCGGGCAGCGTCGGCTGGCCGCTCTCGTCTGCGGTGGGCGTCGGCGAGGGCTCCACGGCGGGGGCGCTGAACCCCTCGGGGTCGAGCGCCGGCGTGAGGTCTTCGACCGTCAGCGGCTCATCGAGGCCGGCCGCGTACTGCACCGCGATGTCGGCATCGCCGAACTGCAGCGCGAAGCGCGTGTGGGGCAGGGCCATCAGGTCGTCGAGCCAGCGCGTCGCCGACTCCGGTGCATTCGTGCCCAGCACGCGTATGGATGCCGCGATCGCCGGGTCGACGGCGAGGATCGCATTGGTGCCGAAGACCGCGTTGAGCTGGGAACGCAGCGCGCCGCCCGCCGAGGTGAGCTGTTCGAGCTCCTCCGCGCTCAGGAGACCCTCACTCCGCGGGCCGGCGGTGATCGGCACGACCACCGCGACCTGGCCGGCGCCCGCGTCGTCCGAGATCGTGAACACACCCCGCGACTCGAGCGGCCCCTGCGCCGAGTCGTAGACGCCGCGCATGGCGTACACGCCGGGCTCGAGGTCCTCACCGAGCTCGAGCACCGTCGTCTGCATGCTTCGGCCGCGTGCCGCGATGCTGTCGACCACGGCGGTGCCGACGCGGCGCACCGCGGTCCGGGAGTCGCCGTCGAGCCAGGCCGACACCTGCGAGCGGGATGCCAGGGGCTCGCGGCCGACTGCGATGGTGACGCGGCCGCCGCGCACCGTCGACAGGGTCGGGTTGTCGACCGAGAGTGACACGGCGAGGGCCCCGTCGTCGGTGACGACGCCGTCGGCGTCGGCTGCGAGCCGGAACTCGAGGGGCGCCGCCGGGGGCGGACCGTCGAGAGCGGTGACGGCGGGTGCGCTGGACGTGGCCGGCGCCACGGCGGGCGCCGCCGCCGAAGCTGAAAGCGGGGCGATGATGGCGAGCGCGGCCGACAGCGCGAGCACAGCGCGGACGCGCGTGCCCATAGTGCGAGGGGCGCGCGCCGCGGCGGCGTGAGGTGTGGAGGTCATGGCTGCAGGTGTGCGATCCATGACCGCACCTGGAGGCATTCTATTGATCCGCTCCCTTGAGAACCCTCAGAGGGGCGGTGCGATCCGCGGCGGGGTTGAATGGTCGGGTGACCGATCCGCATCCCGATCCCGCCCTGTGCGCCGCGCTGCGCTCCGACCTCTCGGCCGCCGGCTTCACGGCTGAGGCGGTGCGCTCCGCGTGGGGGCCGCTCGCCGACGAGGCGGTCGGGCACGGACTGACCACCCCCGCCGTGACGGCCCTCGGCATCCGCGCCGACCCGATCGCCGTGCTGGCACGCCTGCTGTTCCTGGGTGTTCCGGTCGACGTGGATGCCGTCGACACGGCGCTGCCGACGTGCCGCGCTGCGGGACTCGCGGCGCTGCGCTTCGCGACCGTCGCCGACGGCGAGGTCGTTCCGCTCGTGCTTGTGCGGCCGCAGGACTTCGACGACGAGTCGGGCGACGGCGGCTGGTGGATCGCGAGCGACCTCGATGAGGCGGCTCTCGTCGCGCAGCGGCACGGCAGCGCCCTCCCGACCGATCATGTTCTCGGTGTCGGCGGCGCCTCTCTCACTCTCGCGTCCCTCCAGCTCCACTCGCGCGCGGAGCGGGTGCTCGACCTGGGCACAGGGTGCGGCATCCAGGCGCTCCGCGCACGGCACTATGCCGGCCGCGTCGTCGCCACCGACGTCTCGGCCCGTGCGCTCGCCTTCACTCGCCTCAACGCGCTGCTCAACGACGTCGACGGCATCGAGACGCGACTCGGGAGCATGTTCGAGCCGGTGACGGGCGGTGCGGAGCCGGAGCTGTTCGACCGTGTGGTGTCGAACCCGCCGTTCGTCATCACTCCGCGCGTCGAGGGAGTTCCCGAGTACGAGTACCGCGACGCTGGGTATGCCGGCGACGAGCTCGTCGCCGAGTTCGTGTCGAACGTCGGTCGCGTGCTCGCACCCGGCGGCGTCGCGCAGCTGCTCGGCAACTGGGAGTACCGCGAAGCGGAGGACGGCCTGGAGCGCGTGCGCGACTGGGTCGACGCCTCGCCCGTGCCGCTGGAGGCATGGGTCGTCGAGCGCGAGCTGCTCGACCCGCTTGCGTACGCCGAGCTGTGGGTGCGCGACGGCGGCACGACTGCCGGCACCCCCGACTACGCGCGACTCGTGCAGGCGTGGCTCGAGGACTTCTCCCACCGCGGCGTCACCGGCATCGGCTTCGGGTACCTGCTGCTGCGTCGTCCTGTATCGGGCGAGCCCGTGCTGCGGCGCTTCGAGCGCGTGACGCAGCCGATCGCCGGAGCACTCGGCCCGCACCTGCACGACGCCCTCGCCGCCTGGGATCGGCTGGCGACCCTCGACGACGACGCGCTCGCGGCATCCGCCCTCGTCGTCTCCGGAGACGTCACGGAAGCCCGCCATCACATGCCCGGAAGTGAGAGCCCGCGCGTCATCGAGCTGCGTCAGGGCGGCGGGTTCGGGCGCGTGATCGACGTCGACCCGGCGCTGGCGGCACTCGTCGGAGCCTGCGACGGCGACCTGCCCGTCGGTTCGCTGATCGCGGCGATCGCCGACCTGCTCGACGCGGATGCCGAAGCCTTGCGCGCCGACCTGCTTCCGCGCGTGCGGGAGCTCGTGTTCACCGGCTTCCTCGGCTTCGAATGACCCCCATCGCGCCCGCGCGGGGTGCCGCCGGCGGCGGTGGCCGGGCAGGTCGCCGGTAGGCTCGGAGCATGCTCAACATGGCCGAGGGCCTCGCTCGGATCGGCGCGCTCGCCGCCTCTCCGGTGACCGTGACCCTTGCCGACGCCTTCGCCGACGCGGGATTCGAGCTCGCTCTCGTCGGCGGTCCCGTGCGCGATGCGCTGCTGGGTCGCGCCACCAACGACCTCGATTACACGACCGACGCGCGTCCCGACGACATCCTGCGCATCGTGAAGCCCATCTCGACCGCCACATGGGACGTCGGCCGCGAGTTCGGCACGATCGGGGCGAAGGTCCAGGGCGAGCAGGTCGAGATCACGACCTACCGGGCCGACAGCTACGACGGTGTCACACGCAAGCCCACCGTCGAGTTCGGCGACACCCTCGAGCAGGACCTCACCCGCCGCGACTTCACCGTCAACGCGATGGCGCTGCGCGTTCCCGGTCCGACCCTCGTGGACCCCACGGGCGGTGTCGAGGATCTCCTCGCTGAGGTGCTCCGCACGCCGATCGACGCGCACGTGAGCTTCGGCGACGACCCGCTCCGGATGCTGCGGGCCGCCCGCTTCTCGTCGCAGCTGGGCTTCCGCGTCGCACCGGAGACGGTCGCCGCCATGACGGAGCTGCGCGAGACGCTGCGTATCGTGAGCGCCGAGCGGATCCAGGGCGAGCTGGTCAAGCTCCTGCAGACCGACGACCCGGTGCGCGGCATCCGCCTCCTCGTCGAGACGGGCCTCGCCGGCGAGTTCCTCCCCGAGATCCCCGCGCTGCGGCTCGAGGTCGACGAGCACCACCACCACAAGGACGTCTACGAGCACTCGCTCACCGTGCTGCGGCAGGCGATCGAGCTCGAGCGGACGCGGCATCCGGAGTCGGCGCCCGACGTGCCGCTGCGCCTGGCCGCCCTGCTGCACGACATCGGCAAGCCCGCCACCCGCAAGCTGGAGCCCGGCGGCGGCGTGAGCTTTCACCACCACGACGTGAAGGGCGCGCGGCTCGCCCGCAAGCGTCTCAACGCCCTGCGGTTCGACTCGGCGACCATCGGCTCCGTCACGCAGCTCATCGAGCAGCACCTGCGCTTCTTCGGCTACGCCGAGGGCGCCTGGACCGACTCCGCCGTGCGGCGATATGTGCGCGATGCCGGCGATGAGCTGGAGCGCCTGCACATCCTCACCCGCGCCGACGTGACGACCCGCAACAGGAGAAAGGCCGCCACCCTCCGCTCCGCCTACGACGACATCGAGCGCCGCATCGCCGAGCTCGCCGCGCAGGAGGAGCTCGACGCGATGCGGCCTGAACTCGACGGCAACCGCATCCAGGAGGTGCTCGGCATCCCGCCGGGGCGCGACGTCGGCGAGGCGTACCGCTTCCTGCTCGACATCCGTCTCGACGAAGGGCTCATCGGACCGGATGCCGCCGAGCAGCGCCTGCGCGAATGGTGGGCGGCTCGCTCGGCAGGCGGCTCCGGCGCCGACTGACACGGCTGCGACGCCGGCCCCGCCTCCGGCACCAGCGACCTACACTGGGGGGCACTCCACCGCGCCACGCCGCGCAGAACGGAGTGACGGGAGCGACATGACCGGACTGTCCCAGCCACCCGACACGCCCGCTCGCGCCGAGGCCCCCAGCCCTACGCTCGTCGCGCTCGCCGAAGCGCACGGCATCGCCACGGAGTACTGGTCGTTCTTCGGCGAGCACGTGTCGGTCCCTGCGGCCACCCTCCACGCGATCCTGACCGCGATGGGCGTGGACACGAGCGACGACGCGGCCCTGGCCGCGGCGCTGCTGGAGGTCGGCGAAGGTCCGTGGCGCGACCTGCTGCCCCCGTCGCTCGTGACGCGTCCGGGTGCCCGCCCACTGATCGTGCACGTGGCCGACGCCCACGACGTGTCGCTCACCGTCACGCTCGAGGACGGCACGCAGCGGGACATTCCGATCCCTGAGCAGCGCCCCGCCGCGCGACTCGTCGACGGCGTGCTGCGCTGGCGGGTCGAGGTGCCCGTGCCTGACGACGTGCCGCTCGGGTGGCACACCGTGCGCGCAGAGCAGCTCCCTCACGGCGGCGGCGAGCCCGACCGGGCCGCCACATGCACCCTCGTCGTCACACCCGACCGTCTGCCCGACCCGCCCACTCGCCCCGGTCGTCGCCGCGGGTGGGGCCTCATGGCACAGCTGTACTCCGTGCGCTCGGCCCGCTCGTGGGGCATGGGGGACTTCGCCGATCTCGGCGACCTCGCCGCCGTCGCCGGCGCGCGCGGCGCCGACTTCCTCCTCGTCAACCCGATCCACGCCGCCGAGGTGACCTCGCCGATCGAGCCCTCGCCGTACCTCCCGGCCACCCGCCGGTTCCTCGCCCCTCTCTATGTGCGCCCGGAGGACATCGAGGAGACCGCCTACCTCGCGCTGGAAGACCGCTCCGTCGTCGACGCCGCCCGCGTTCCGGTCTCAGCCATGAACACGGATGCCGCCGCCCGCATCGACCGCGACGCGGTGTGGGCTGCGAAGCGCGCTGCCCTCGAGATCATCCGCGCCGTGCCGCGCTCGCCGGGACGACAGGCCCAGCTCGACGCCTTCGTCGCACGCGAAGGACAGCCGCTGCAGGACTTCGCGCTGTGGTGCGTCATCGAGGAGCACTTCGCTGAGCAGAAGTCGGAGCGCCCCGAGGAGGTCGACGACATCCGTTCGCCGCTCGTGGCGCGCCTGAGGGAGCAGCTGGCCGATCGCGTGGAGTTCCATCTGTGGCTCCAGTGGATCGCCGACCAGCAGGTCGAGGCGGCGCAGCGTGCGGCCACGGCATCCGGAATGTCGATCGGCGTCATGCACGACCTCGCCGTCGGCGTGCACACCAGGGGATCCGACGCGTGGTCGCTGCGTGACATGTATGCGCGCGGAATCACGGTGGGCGCCCCGCCCGACATGTACAACCAGCAGGGGCAGAACTGGAATCAGCCGCCGTGGCTCCCGGGAGCCCTCGCACGGTCGGCGTATTCGCCGCTGCGGGACATGATCCGCACGCTCCTCCGGCACGCGGGGGCTCTGCGCATCGATCATGTGATCGGACTGTTCCGCCTGTGGTGGATCCCGGCGGGGCTCGGCGCGGAAGCGGGCACGTACGTGCGCTACGACCACGAGGCGATGATCGGCGTGCTCGCGCTCGAGGCGCACCGCGCGGGCGCCGTGCTGATCGGCGAGGACCTCGGACTCGTCGAGCCGTGGGTGCGCGACTATCTCTCCGCCCGTGGCATCCTCGGCACGAGCGTGCTGTGGTTCGAGCGCGAAGGCGACGGCTTCCGCCCGCCCGAGAGCTACCGCCACGCCCTGCTGGCGACCGTCAACACGCACGACCTTCCTCCCACCGCGGGCTACCTCGCCGACGAGCACGTCGCCCTGCGTGCGCGGCTGGATCTGCTCACCAGGCCGGTAGACGAGGAGCTGGCGGATGCCGCGCGCGAGCGGGAGGCGATGCTGGCGCTCCTGCGCGAGCGCGGCCTGATCCACGAGGGCGCCGGCGAACAGGAGGTGATCGAGGCGCTCAACGTGCTCATCACCGCGTCGCCCTCGCTGCTGCTGGGCATCGCACTTGTCGACGCGGTCGGCGAGCGGCGTGTGCAGAACCAGCCGGGCACCGATCGGGAATACCCCAACTGGCAGGTGCCGCTCGCCGACTCCCAGGGACGCGCCGTGCTGATCGACGACCTTCCCCGCCACGAGAGGTTCGTCTCGCTCCTGTCAGCCGTCGACAGCGCGGTGTGATCCGGCGCGCAGGCCGGCGCCGGTCGACGAAGCCGTGAGGGGCCCTGCTCAGCGCTCCTTGGCCAGGGTGATCGGCTGGCCCGACGAGTCGACGAGGCCGTCTTCGATCGCGCGGCGGAAGAGGTCGACCTTGGTCGGGGCGGCTCGTCCCACCTTGGCGTACTTCACCCGGATGCGGCGGATGTGGTCGTGCACGGTCTCACGCGTCACGTACAGCGCCTTGCCCACTTCATCGGCGCTTCCGCCGGCGGCATAGTGCATCAGCACTTCCGCCTCGCGTTTGGTGAGACGAGCGCACTTGGCCTTGTGGCCGCCCGCCGCGCGCGACCAGTCGGCGATGGTCAGCTCTTCGCCGCGCGCTGCGGCGTGGACGGCACGGACGACCGACGCGGGCGGCTCCGACTTGCGGATGAGTCCCACGGCGCCGGCGTGTGCGGCCTCGCTGAGCCGCGCGTGCGCGTCGCCGGTCGCGAAGACCAGCACGGAGGCGCCGGTCGTCGACAGGACGCGCAGGTTCTGACGGGGTGTCGTCGAGTCTTCGAGGTGCAGGTCGAGGATGACGACGTCAAGGCGGTCGCCCGCCGACGCGAGCTCCCACGCAGTCGGCGCCGTCGCAACCACCTGCAGTGACGGATTCACGTTGAGAATCGCCGTGAGCCCGAGGACCGTAGCCGGCTGATCCCCGACGATTCCGATGCGCGTGATCATGGATGCCTCCTCCGAACGTGGCACCATTGCGGGCGCCGACTGCAGAAAGCTATCCCCGGGGCCGGGGGCGCCTGAGCGCCCTCCCCCAGCACCCGGGGCAATGTACGTGCGGTCGGGGACGGTATTGCGTAGCGTCGGCGCACCACTCAGTGCGACGGACGTGCGGACTGCGAGCCGTCGCGGTCGGGAGTCACGGCGCGAACACGCGGAGGAACGAGCCGAAGACGCCCGCCTGCAGCAGCATCCACACCGCCAGGAAGACGCCGAAGACGACGATGGCGGGCCACGGCACACCCCGCTTGAGTCGACGCCCCTCGACCGCCACGCCAGGCGGCGGACGCAGCGCCGCGGTCGGGGCGGAGAAGGGAAGGGCCGCCGTAGCGCTCGGGCCCGCGGCCGCGCCGGCCTGCGGCCCGAAGGCCGGGGCGGCATTCGCACCCTGCGGCGCGTGGGATGAGGTCGCGGCCAGACGGTCGTCGCGCCAGCGCTCCCACTGCGCGAACTTGCCCAGCAGCGCGCCGACGATCGAGAACAGCCACGACCACGTCGACGGGTCGAGGGTCGAGAACTCCCGTCTGGCATAGAGGAACAGCCAGTCGTCGACGATCTCGACGTCGAGCGCGGCCGCGTGATCGACGAACCGCGCCATGATGTCGGGCGTGAACAGATAGAGGGCGTCGGCCTCGTAGCCGCGCGGGCAGTACAGCGCGAAGTGCCGGTCGAAATCGCCCTCGAGGCGCAGCCGCTGGGCCCTGTCGAACGAGGCCGGCAGGTTCGATCCGAAGAGCGCGTTGTTGCTCGTCGCGTCGAGCACGATGTGCGGCAGCGGCGTCGACAGCTTGACGGCGACATACCCCCAGTGGTGGGTCGTCTGCTCCTTGCCCGAGCCGGTCGTGTACTGGTAGTTGCCGAACTCGACGAAGCGCGGGCGCTCGCCGCGCACGACATCGGTCGCCTTGCGCGAGCTTCCCTGCGAGAAGATCATCCCGGGCAGCGGCGGATTGGGCGACACCGGATGCCACGTCATCCCGTTCGCGCGAGCGAACCGGTCGAGGCGGTACCAGCGCTCGGCCGGTCCCCCGGAGAACAGGCGCCGCGCGGCGAGCCCGGTCACCGCGATGAGCGTCACCAGCATGAAGACCGGCACGATCGCGAGCACGCCCACGCCGCCGGTTCCGCCGGAGGATGCCAGCGAGAGCACGCCGTGGACGATGCCGGTCGCCATCGTCCCGAATATCGAGAGGAACACGACTCCGATGCCGACGCCGATCGCGATCGCGGCCGGACCGGGCCCGGCCGGAGCCCGTCCGGTGCGGCGCAGCTCCTGCACGTGGGCCCGCGCGAGACGCCTGTCGACAGGCTCGATCAGCGGTCGCGCATCGAACGAGGCGGCTGCCGTGGGGCTCGGAGCGCTCATCGGTTCCATGCGGCCACGCTACCCGGCGCACGGGATTCGCCCCCTGATCTGGCTTGGGCTAGACTGTTGTGGTTGTCCGACTGTGCCCATGCGCAGAAGGGCACGTGCATCAACCCTCCTGATGCCGGGAACCGCCCGGCATCCGTTCTAGTCCGAAGGAGGTGGGTTAGTGACGCACACGCACCAGTACGAGCTCATGGTCATCCTCGACCCCGAGATCGACGAGCGCCAGGTCGCTCCCAAGCTCGACGGTTTCCTGAAGGTCATCACCGCAGCGGGTGGCTCGATCGACAACGTCGACGTGTGGGGCAAGCGCCGTCTCGCGTACGAGATCCAGAAGAAGAACGAGGGCATCTACGCCGTCGTCAACTTCACCGCCACCAGCGCCGCGACTGTGGAGCTCGACCGTCAGCTCAAGCTGAACGAGCAGATCATGCGCACCAAGGTCCTCCGTGCCGAGGAGGCGATCGCTCAGGTCGCCGCCGAGAAGGCACGCGCCGAGGCCAAGGCCGCCCGCAAGGCAGCGAAGGCGTAACGACGATGGCCGGCGAGACCGTCATCACCGTCGTGGGCAACCTCACGGCAGACCCCGAGCTGCGCTACACGCAGAACGGACTGCCCGTCGCGAACTTCACCATCGCGTCGACGCCGCGCAACTTCGACCGCCAGACCAACGAGTGGAAGGACGGCGAAGCGCTGTTCCTCCGCGCCTCGGTGTGGCGCGAGTTCGCCGAGCACGTGGCCGGTTCGCTCACCAAGGGCATGCGGGTCATCGCGACCGGCCGTCTGAAGCAGCGCTCCTACCAGGACCGCGAGGGCAACAACCGCACGGCGATCGAGCTGGAGGTCGACGAGATCGGCCCCTCGCTCCGCTACGCGACCGCCCAGGTCACACGCGCCGCCTCCGGCGGCGGCGGTGGCCAGCCGCGGCCCCAGGTGCAGCAGGACGAGCCGTGGGCGACCCCCGGCTCTGCTGCCCCCGACGCGTGGAGCGCGCCGGGCGCCGGTTACGGCGACGACACTCCGTTCTGATCAGGACTCCGGATGCCACGGCATCCGACATTCACTAAGGAAGACAAATGGCTGGAAAGGCTACCGGCGATCGCCGCAAGCCGCGGAAGGGCGCGAAGAACGCCGCTCCCGCGAAGGCGATCCGCGTCGGCGTCATCGACTACAAGGACGTCGCAACTCTCCGCAAGTTCATCTCGGAGCGCGGCAAGATCCGCGCCCGTCGTATCACCGGTGTCTCGGTGCAGGAGCAGCGTCTGATCGCCAAGGCGATCAAGAACGCGCGCGAAATGGCGCTCCTGCCTTACGCCGGCGCTGGCCGCTAAGGGGTACCGACAATGGCAAAGCTGATTCTCACGAACGAGGTTGCCGGGCTCGGAAGCGCCGGCGACGTCATCGAGGTCAAGAACGGGTACGCCCGCAACTACCTCATCCCCCAGGGCTTCGCTGTGGCCTGGACCCGTGGTGGCGAGAAGCAGGTGGCGTCTATCCGCGCCGCCCGCGAGGCCCGCGCGATCCACGACCACGAAGAGGCTGTGGCGCTCAAGGACGCGCTCGAGTCCAACAAGGTCAAGCTCGCCGTCAAGGCCGGTGCTGAGGGCCGCCTGTTCGGCTCGGTGAAGACCGCCGATGTGGCCGAGGCCGTTAAGGCCGCCGGTCTGGGCGACCTCGACAAGCGCAAGATCCACATCACCGCGCCGATCAAGGCAGTCGGTGAGCACGAGGCGACCGTTCGCCTGCGTGACGACCTCACCGCCGTGATCACCCTCCAGGTGGTCGCCGCGAAGTAAGTCGCGACAGCAGAAGGGCCGTGGGAGAGATCCCGCGGCCCTTCTCTCGTTTCTGCCGCCGTTCTGCAGTCGCCTGTCAGGGGCGGCCCACCGGAGCGGGCCGCCCATGAGGGACGTCAGACAGAGCGACGCGCGAGCAGCACCGTCACTCCCCCGGCCAACAGCAGCAGCGCGAGCGACAGAAGCGGCATCAGCGAGACGCCACCGGACTCAGCGAGGGCGCCGACCGCCGCGACGTCACCCGCAGCGGCGGGCGTCCCCGTCACGTTGATCGCCACCAGCCCTGCCACGCCGGCCGGGTTCGAGGCGGTGTCGGGGTCCGCCCCCGCTCCCGGGTCGTCAGACGGCGCCGGCTGCGCAGGCGTCGCCGGAACGGCCGGGTCCTCCGGCTCCGTCGGGACGACCGGTGCGGTCGATGTGGACGGGGCCGACGCGCTGTCGCCCAGGACCGAGATCGCGTTGCCGCCGACGGTGATCGGCAGGGCGAGGGGCGCGGCAAGCTGCGTGCCGCTGGCTGTGCCGCCGGTGCCGTCAGTGGTCGCGCCGGCGGGTGCGGTCGATCCGGTGGTCGCACCCGTTGCCGTGGCGCCTGCGGAGGTGCTGTCGCCGAGGACGGAGAGGGCGTTGCGCTGCACCGCCACAGGGACAGCGACCGGTGCGGCGACCTGGCTGCCGCCGGCGGTGGAGTCGGTGCCGTCGGTCGTGGCACCCGCCGCGGCGCCGGCGAAGTCGGTCTCCGTGCCCGCGCCGGCGGCATCGGTGGAGGCGCTGTCGCCCAGGACCGAGATGGCGTTGCCGCCCACCGTCACGGGCAGCTCGACCGGCGCGACGACCTGCGTGCCCGAGAGGATGCCCCCGGTGCCGGCCGTCTCGGCCGACGTGCCCACCGTCTCCGCCTCGGCGCCGTCAGCCGCCGCAGGCTCCGTCGAACTCGAGCTGGCGGAGTCCCCGACGACCGAGATCGCGTTGTCGCCGACGGTGATCGGCACTGCTACGGGAACGACCGCCTGAGTGCCGGAGGCGACCCCCTCGTCACCCGAGGTCGAAGCCGCCGCCTCGGTGGCATTCGCATCCGCATCCGCGTCTTCGGCGGGGTCCGCTGCCGCGGCGGGCGCGGCATCCGACTCGCTGTCCCCGGCGACCGAGATGGCGTTGCCTGCGACGGTCACGGGGATCTCGACCGACACCAGTCCCTGCGTTCCCGAGGCTGTGCCGTCCTCGCCGCTCGTCGACGAGTCCTGAGTGTCAGCACCCGTCGCTGAGGGCTTCTCGGCGGCCCCGCCGTCGGTCGTGGAGTCACCGACGATCGAGATGCCATTGCCGTCGACGGTGACGGGCACGTCGACGTCGAGCACTGCCTGTGTGCCGGACAGCAGTCCGTCTTCACCGTCGGTCTCGGCCGCCATGGCGACCGATGCGCCCGCGAGCGTGATGCCGCCCGCGAGGAGCGTGCCCCAGAGGGCGCGCGTGATGAGCTTGTTCATTTCCTTCTCCTTGAGTGAGTCTTCTTCGGCGTGCGGGTGCGCGCCGGCCTGCCATGCGCGGCGGTGGTGCCGCGGCGGCCGACTCAGTCAGGAGGGGTGTCGGGCGAGTGCGTGCACGATGCCGGCACCCGCTCGGAGGCCGGAAGGGCGCTGCGGGCGCGGGCGTCGACATGCGCTGCGCCGTGGGAGAGCGTGGCAGCGGTGCCCGCCCCGAACGCGATGCTCGCCGATGCCGCCGTCGAGCCGCCGGGGGCGGGAGGAGCCGACGGCCAGCCGGGGTGCTCGCCGGGAGCGGAGGATGCGGCATCCGCTGCGACGTCGACGGTCCAGGGGCCCACGGCCGCGGCCGACGCCGAGGGAGGGGCGTCGGCCGCGTACCGCGGGGTGGCCGACCCGCCAGCGCGCGCGTCGGGGGGAGACGCGGAGTGTGCGCGGCGGTCGTCGGCACCCTCCCCGGGTGCCGCCGATGGCACCAGCGGGGGATTCAGGGGCTCGGAGGAGTCGGGAAGGTCGGTCTGCTCGGTAGGCGGCGGGGTGACGGCGGAAGCGACGGCATCCGTGACATCGACGACCCGGTCGACGACGGAGGTGAGAGCGTCGCCAGTGCGGTCGATCGTCTCGGACAGGCCGGACTCCTCTGCCACACGATTCACGACCGGGACCTTCGCGACCGTCTTGGTGACGGCCGACGTGGCCTTCGAGATCGGCTTGGTGGCGGTGACTGCCTTCACCGTCGTCGTGGCGGCGCGCACCGTCTTCGTCGTCTGGTGTTCGACCGTCGACACCACGTCGGTCAGCGGCTCAGCTGTCTCGCCGGGAAGGACGTCGATGACGTCCTCGACCACGTCGAACACGGTCCCGAGCACCGCGGGGTCGTCGTCATCGGCGGCGTGCGCCGCGGGTGCGCCGAGGCCGAGCGCCGCGCTGGCCGCTGCCCATCCCAGGGCGACGCCGGCGGCACAGACGGCGAGGCGGACCAGTCGGCCCCTTCTCGTCGCCCTGCTTTCTGCCACGGTCGGTCGCTCCTTCATCGGTCGCATCTGACGGTCTTCCGGGTCGTCGCAACGGCCCGCCGACTCCGCCCGAACGTAGGGAGGCAGAGGCGGGATGACCAAGGGGGTTGCACGTGAAACGGGGGTGTGGCACGGCCTGTTCCCGCGTCCGATCAGGTCGATGGTCGACAACGCCGCGCCCGGGACATAGTCGGACTTGACAAATCTGGGTTGCGTCCGATCAGTTGTCCCCAACTGATCCACAATCCTTAAACCTTCAAGTCCCACTTCACACGCGTTGCGAGTCCACAGCCTGTGGAAACTGAAACACCAGGTCAGACGCGCAAATCCGAACATGAGAAGTTCTCATCTTCGGCGTTTTCCACAGATGCTGTACACAGGCTGAGCGGCGTTTCACGCATCTTCTCCACATAGTTATCCACAGGCCCGTTTGCTTGTGTCGGAGGCCGTGCCTACCGTGGCGTGTGACCCGGTGAGAGGGGCCTCGGAAGGAGCGTGCATGTCGATCGCCGACATCTCGGAAGAACGGCTCGGCGGACGCCGCGAATCCGATCGCACCCCACCCCACGACCTTCTCGCGGAGCAGAGCACCCTCGGTGGAATGCTCCTCTCGGGCGACGCGGTCGCCGACGTCGTCGAGTCGCTGCGGGGCACCGACTTCTACGTGCCGAAGCACGAGCTCATCTTCGAGGCGATCCTCTCGCTCTACTCTCACGGTGAGCCCACCGACGTCATCGCGGTCACCGACGAGCTCATCAAGACAGGCGACCTGCAGCGCGCCGGCGGCGCCGACTACCTGCATTCGCTCACGTCGATCGTTCCTACCGCGGCCAATGCCGCCTACTACGCGTCGATCGTGCGGGAGCGTGCGCTGCTCCGACGCCTCGTCGAGGCCGGCACGCGCATCGTGCAGATGGGCTACAACGGCCAGGGCGAGGCACTCGACCTCGTCAACAACGCGCAGGCCGAGATCTACTCGGTGACGGGGGCGGAGCAGGCCGAAGACTACGTGCCGCTCCAGATCGCCGTCGATGCGGCGGTCGAGGAGATCGAGGCCGCCCGCGGACGCGACGGCCAGATGACCGGCATCCCGACCGGCTTCTCCGGACTCGATCAGCTCACCAACGGCCTGCACCCCGGTCAGATGATCGTCGTCGCCGCGCGTCCCGCCATGGGAAAGTCGACGCTCGCGCTCGACTTCGCGCGGGCGGCCGCCATCAAGCACAACCACCCGACGATCTTCTTCTCGCTCGAGATGGGGAAGAGCGAGATCGCGATGCGCCTCATGAGCGCGGAGGGCGCGGTGCCGCTGCAGAGCATGCGCAAGGGCATGCTCGACAGCCGCGACTGGACGACCATCGCCTCCACCCGCGGTCGCATCAACGATGCGCCCCTCTATATCGACGACAGCCCGAACATGACGCTCGTCGAGATCCGCGCCAAGTGCCGCAAGCTCAAGCAGCGCGTCGGTCTGAAGATGGTGGTCATCGACTACCTCCAGCTCATGACGAGCGGCAAGCGCGTCGAGTCGCGTCAGCAGGAGGTCTCGGAGTTCTCGCGCGCGCTGAAGCTTCTTGCGAAGGAGCTGCAGGTTCCCGTGATCGCGCTGTCGCAGCTGAACCGTGGCCCCGAGCAGCGTTCCGACAAGAAGCCCGCGATCAGCGACCTGCGTGAATCCGGCTCGATCGAGCAGGATGCCGACATGGTGATCCTGCTGCACCGCGAGGCGGCCTACGAGAAGGACAGTCCCCGCGCCGGTGAAGCCGACCTGATCGTCGCCAAGCACCGTAACGGCCCCACCGACACCATCACCGTCGCCTTCCAGGGCCACTTCTCGCGCTTCACCGACATGGCGGGCGACTTCCAGTAGCCGTTGCCTGTTCCGCGTGAAGGTGATCCGCCTCGCGGCGTCGCATGCACGCGGGTGGCCCGCGTCACTCAGCCTCGGGTTCGGGCGGCGGGTTGTGCATGAACTCGATGCGGATGCCGTCGGCATCCTCGAGGAACGACGCGTAGTAGCGGTCGCTGAAACGCGGATAGAGCTTGGGGTCGCGGACCGCCGTCCACCCCGCCTCGACCGCGATGCCGTGGAGACGCTCGACCTCTTCGCGGGAGTCCACCGCGAACGCGAGATGCTGCCAGCCGACGCGACCGTGCACATGCGGGCCTGTTCGCGACTCGCGCGCCGGGAACAGGATCAGCTCCACATCGCCGTCGCGGTACCAGGAGACGCTCCCGGCCGCGCGGGAGAGTTCGAACCCCAGCGCCGCCATCACCGGATCGAACCGGTCGGTGGCGAGAGACAGGTCATCGACGGTGATTCCGAGGTGATCGAAGACAGGCATCCGCCTATCGTGCCCTACGGCGTCGACACCCGGCCTGGCGCCGGGCGGGTCACTCCGACGAAAGCCGCCACGGCTCGACGACCGACTTCAGCGTCGTCGGGTCGGCTGCCGAGTCGAGCGCCTGCTGCGTCTCGTCGAGCGCGAACGCGCCCGTGACCATCGCGTCGAGGTCGACGAGCCCCGCGGCGACCAGGCGAACCGCGGTGGGCCACGTGTTGGCATAGCGGAACACACCGGTCACGACGAGCTCGCGGTTCTGGATCGTCGTGATCGGCAGCGGGACCTCGGGCAGTCCCATGCCCACGAGCACTGCGCGTCCCGAGGGGCGCAGCGCCTGGATGCCGCTGCGAACGGCAGCCGCCGCGCCCGACGCGTCGACGAAGGCATCGACGGGGTCGAGGTCGCCGGCATCCGTCGCCAGCGGGTCGAAGACCGCGGTGGCCCCGAACTGAAGGGCGCGATCGCGTCGCTCCTGCGCGATGTCGGAGACGACGATGTCGGTCACGCCGTACGCGCGGGCGACCTGCACCGTCGCGACCCCGACAGGACCGGCGCCGGTGATCAGCACGCGCCCGCCCGGGGCGAAGCCGGCCTTGCGCGCCGCGGCGATCGCGACCGACAGCGGCTCCATGAGGGCCGCGGCATGGTCGCTCACACCATCGGGCACGCGATGGGCGAAGTGGCTCTGGATCGTCACGTACTCCTGGAACGCCCCGTCGGTGCCCGGGATCGCATAGAAGCGCATGTGCGGGTCGAGGTGGTAGTCGCCGCGAAGCGTCTCGGCCGACGACGGCGACGGGTGCTGCGGCTCGATCGAGACGCGCTCACCGACACGCGACGAGGGCACCTCTGAGCCCACGGCGACGATCGTGCCGCCCGATTCGTGGCCGAGCACCAGCGGGTCGTTCGCGACCCAGTCGCCCAGCCGTCCGTCGTGGTAGAAGTGCACGTCCGAGCCGCAGACGCCGACCGACGACACCCGGACCAGGACCTCATCGGGAGCGGGCTGCGGCGTGGGCCGCTGCTGCAGCTCAAGGCGTCCGGCCTCCACGAGAACGCTCGCGGACATCGTGTCGGGGATCTCGATCACATTCCGTGCTGAGTCAGTCATCACGCTCTCCTTCGAGCCTTTCGTGGCGGTGTTGACAACCGCAGGCGTTGTATCTACGGTGAATCTAACGCAACGAGCGTACAAGATCACACGAATCTAACACGAGAGTGATCCGCTCGAACCGTCACCTCGTCGCTGTGAAAGACCGCGCAGCGACGCGCGGCGTTCAGGGTCGACGCCGTATCTGCAACACGCGAACGGAGCAAAGATGCGAGCAGTGGTTTTCACAGCCGAGGGCGAACTGGCCCTGGAGGAGCGCCCCACCCCGGAGCCGGGCTACAAGGAGATCCTCATCAAGACGGCTGCGGTGGGCATCTGCGGCACCGACACGCACGTTCTCGACGGCGAGTTCGAGGGCACCGTGTTCCCCCTGGTGCCCGGGCACGAGGCCACCGGCACGATCGTGGCGCTCGGGGAAGGCGTCAACGACGGCGTGTTCGACTTCAAGGTCGGCGATCACGTGGCCGTCAACCCCAGCACCACGTGCGGCGAGTGCGAGTTCTGCCTCAATGGCCACCAGAACCTGTGCCGGTTCTGGAACGGCCTCGGGGTCGTGGCATCCGACGGCGCCGCCCAGGAGTACTTCACGGCTCCGGCCAGCAACTGCTACCGGCTCAAGCCCGAGACCGACCTGTACGAAGCCGCCCTCATCGAGCCGCTGGCCTGCGCGATCCGCGGCTGGGACGTGCTCCCGCGCCGCCTGGGCGACCACGTGCTGGTCTACGGCGCCGGCACGATGGGCCTGCTCATGGCGCAGCTCGCGTCGCGCGCGGGCGCTGCGACGGTGACGATCGTCGACCTCAACGAGCAGCGGCTCAAGACCGCGGAGGAGTGCGGCATCGCCCTGCGCTACACCACTCCCGACGAGGCCGACCGCGAGAAGTGGGATGTCGTGATCGACTGCACGGGCAGCATCCGCGCGATCGAAGACGCGCTCACCCGCGTCAAGCCGGCCGGCTTCTTCCAGGACTTCGGCGTCGCGCCGGCCGACCGCACGGCACAGTTCTCGCCCTTCCGCGTGTACCGCGACGAGATCTCGATCGTCGGGACGATGGCCGTGCTCAACTCGTTCGGCCGTGCGGTCGAGCTGTTCGAGGCGGGTGCGATCAACGCCAAGGCGATGATCAGCCACTCGTTCACCCTCGACGACTACGAGACTGCGCTCGGCATGTTCCGCAAGGGCGAGGGCCGCAAGCTCCAGATCCGCCCGAACGACACCGAATCGCGGGTGCTCCTGTGAGCGCGGCGACGGCAGAGGCCACGCGCGGGTCGACGCCGGCTCGCCGGCTGTCGACGGGTGCCAAGCGCGGCATCTGGATCGGCGCGGCCGTCCTCGTTCTCCTGATGATCGTGCTCGGCACCAAGGTCGTGCCGGCAGACGACCCCCGCGCGCAGGGCACAGTGGAGTTCGACCCCGCGACCTTCGGCGCCGAGAACTTCCCCGCCGTGCAGCAGGCTGTCGCCGAGAAGGCAGTGGATGCCGCCACGCTCTCCGAGGCGATCGCCGCCGACCCCGAAGCCGCCGCCGCCGAGTACGCGCAGAGCAGCTCCGGTGGACCGGTGTTCAGCGTGACCTTCTCGGGCGTGGTCGGCGAGATCCAGTCGGGCATCGCCACCGTCGACGTCGAGGGTCTCTCCGACGACCTGCTGATCCGCGTGCAGACGGGCCCCGCCATCAACGGCACCGAGCTGCGCGACGCGACCGACCGTTTCCCGTTCGGCGACTTCACGAACCAGATCGACTACCAGAACGCCGCCGCAGCGCTCAACAACGAGATGAAGGAGCAGGTTCTCTCGGGCATCGACGCGGCAGACCTCTCGGGGCAGACGATCAGCGTGACCGGAGCGTTCACGCTCCTCAACCCCGAGGCGTGGCTCGTCACGCCGACGGAGATGAGCGTCGGATGACCGGTCAGGAGAACGTGGGCGATGTCGTGCTCGAAGCGCGCGACATCGTCAAGACCTATGGCGGGACGCGTGCGCTCCGCGGCGTGAACTTCCAGGTGCGCCGGGGCACGGTCACGACCCTCTTCGGAGAGAACGGGGCGGGCAAGTCGACGCTCATGAAGATCCTCTCCGGCGTCGAGCAGCCGACCTCCGGGCAGATCATCCTCGACGGCGCGCCGGTCACCTTCGCCTCGACGAGCGAGGCGCGCGACCGCGGCGTCTCGATCATCCACCAGGAGCTGAGCCTCGCCCCCAACCTGTCGGTCCGCGACAACATCTTCATGGGCCGTGAGATCACCGGCCCCTTCGGCATCGACTACGCCGAGGAAGACCGCCAGACGCGCGCGCTGCTGGACGAGCTGCAGCTTCCGATCGAGCCGGACACCCTCGTCGCCGATCTCCGCGTCGGACAGCAGCAGATCATCGAGATCGCCCGAGCGCTGTCGGTGAACTCGCGAATCCTCATCATGGATGAGCCGACGTCGGCGCTCGCCGCCGCCGAGGTCGAGGTGCTCTTCGGGATCATCCGCGACCTCCTCTCGCGCGGCGTCGCGATCGTCTACATCTCTCACCACCTGGAGGAGGCCCTCGAGGTCACCGATTACGCGGTGGTGCTGCGCGACGGGTCGATGACCGCGGCGGGCCAGCGCGCCGACATCGACCTCGAGTGGATCGTCCGGAACATGGTGGGCGACCACTTCGACCTCGGCTCGCCGCCCACCGGATACGACTTCGGCGACACCGTCCTCAGCATCCGCGACCTCACCGTCGTCGACCGCGAGAACCCCGAGCGGGCGATCGTGAACCGCCTCGACCTCGACGTGCGCGCAGGCGAGATCGTCTGCATCTACGGCCTCATGGGCGCGGGGCGCACCGAGCTGCTCGAGGCGATCGCCGGCAAGGAGCCCATCGCCGGCGGAGACGTGCTCGTCGACGGCGTCTCCATCGCCGGATGGTCGATCGCCCAGCGCATCGAGAACGGCGTGGGTCTCGTGCCCGAGGACCGTCAGCGCGACGGCCTCGTCCAGACCTTCGACGTCGGCACGAACCTCACCCTCGCGAGCCTCGGCGGCAGCCTGAGCCGCGGCATGATCTCGAACCGCATCGAGAAGAAGCGCGCACGCGGCCTCATCCAGGACGTCACCGTCAAGACCCCCGGCCCCGAACAGGCCATCGGGGCGCTGTCCGGCGGCAACCAGCAGAAGGTCGTGATCGGCAAGATCATCGCCACCGAGCCGAAGGTGATGCTCCTCGACGAACCGAGCCGCGGCATCGACATCGGCGCGAAGGGCGAGGTGTTCAGACTGCTCGCCGAGCGGGCGCGCAAGGGCCTCGCCGTCGTGTACTCGACCTCCGAGGTGGGCGAGTGCTTCAGCATCGCCCACCGCATTCTCGTCATGCGCCGCGGCCGGATCTCGGCCGTGTTCGGCCCTGACGCGACGAAGGACCAGATCATGGCCGCCTCCGGCGAATCCGCAGCCGCCTGAGACCACATCAAGGACCGGACAATGACGACCACAACAACGACCGCCATCATTCAGCGGCGAAAGACGTTCTCGCTCGCGAAGCTCCTCCTCGAGGGCCGCGCCTTCCTGGCGCTGCTGCTGATCGTGGTGGTGTTCTCGCTGCTTTCGCCCAACTACCTCACGCTCGGCAACGTGCTGATCATGGCCTCCCACGTGGCCATCTACGCGCTGCTGGGCATGGGCATGCTCATGGTGATCCTCAACGGGGGCATCGACCTGTCGGTCGGCTCCACGCTGGGATTCTCGGCGATCATCGCCGGCTTCCTCCTGCAGGGAGTGCCGATCAATGTCTTCGGCGTCGTGCTGTACCCGAGCGTTCCCGTGGTGGTGCTGCTGTCGTGCGCAGTGGGCGCCCTCATCGGGCTCGTCAACGGCATCCTGGTGTCGCGATTCAACGTGGCCCCGTTCGTCGCGACGCTCGGCATGCTCTACGTCGTGCGCGGCCTGGCGCTGCTGATGACGAACGGCCTGACCATCAACGACCTGGCCGGCGACGCCGAGCTCGGCAACACCGGATTCGAGTGGCTCGGCTTCAACCGCCTGCTCGGGATCCCCGTGGGCGTGCTCATCATGATCGCCGTCGCGATCGTGCTCGGATTCGTGCTGGGCCGCACCCGCTTCGGCCGGTGGCTGTACGCATCGGGCGGCAACGAGCGCGCGGCCGAGCTGTCGGGCGTGCCGGTGAAGTCGGTCAAGGTGTGGGTGTACGTGATCTCGGGCGTGTGCGCCTCGATCGCCGGCCTCATCCTCGCCTCCACGCTCACGAGCGCGAGCCCCACGGCGGGCAACACCTACGAGCTCACCGCCATCGCGGCGGTCGTGATCGGCGGTGCCGCGCTCTCGGGTGGCCGCGGCAACGTCCGCGGCACCCTCCTGGGCGCCTTCGTCATCGGGTTCCTCTCGGACGGACTCGTGATCGTCGGCGTCTCCGCGTACTGGCAGATGGTGTTCATGGGAGCGGTCATCGTCGTCGCGGTGCTGCTGAACACCCTCCAGTACGGCCGTCGCCGCAAGGCGCCGGCATCCTCCACGCCGAGCCGCCCGGACTCGGCATCCACGACGACGGATCAGAACAGCGCGGCCCCGACCGTCGCTGCCCACTGACCGCGATCGGTATCGACGACGTTGCCGATTCACTGAGAGAGAGAAGACACACATGCGCAAGAAGGCAATCGCCGCGATCCTCGCAGCGGGTGCTCTCGCCTTCGGTCTCACGGCCTGCGCCGGAGACTCCACCCCCGCCTCCTCGGAGCCGGCCGGTGAGGGAGAAGCCGGCGGTCTCATCACGATCATCGTGAACGACCCGGCCAACCCCTACTGGAAGACCGAGGGCGACGTGGCCAAGGCGGCCGCTGAGGAGCTCGGCTACGAGGCGACGGTCGGCGCCCACAAGGGCGACACCAACACCGAGAACACCCTCATCGACACCGCCATCGCGAACAAGTCGGTGGCGATCATCCTCGACCCGGCGAACGCCGACGGCTCCATCGCCGCGGTGAAGAAGGCGGATGCCGCCGGCATCCCCGTCTTCCTCGTCAACGCCGAGATCAACGAGGCGGGCCTCGCGAAGGCCCAGCTGGTGTCGAACAACGCCCAGGGCGCCGCGGTCGGAGCCCAGGAATGGGTGAAGCAGATGGGCGACAAGGGCGACTACGTCGAGCTGTTCGGCGCCCCGTCCGACAACAACGCCCAGACGCGCTCCAACGGCTTCACGACCGTCATCAGCCAGTACCCCGACCTCGTTCAGGTCGGCAAGGAGGTCGCTGACTGGGACCGCACCAAGGGACACGACAAGATGCAGTCGCTCCTGCAGGCCAACCCCAACCTGAACGGCGTGATCTCCGGCAACGACGAGATGGCGCTCGGCGCCATCGCCGCGCTGAAGGAAGCGGGCAAGCTCGAGGGCGTCGTCGTCGGCGGCTTCGACGGATCGCCTGACGCCGTCGCGGCCGTCGAGTCGGGTGAGCTCGCGTACACCGTGCTGCAGCCGGTCGCCGTCTTCTCGAAGGAGGCCGTGGCGCTCGCCGACGCGTTCATCCGCACGGGCGAGGCGCCCGAGACCGAGAAGCAGTCGTTCGACTGCATCCTCATCACGAAGGACAACGTCGACAAGATGACGGCGCCCTTCACCTACGAAGGCTGATCCATCCTCATCAGCAGCGGGGAGGTGGAGCAGCGGCTCCACCTCCCCCACCCTCCGCCGCCAGGGCGGAACCCGACAGACAACGAGGCATCATGAGCTACGTCTTGAACGACCCCGCGGACTTCGCCGACGAATCGGCCGCAGGCTTCGTCGCCGCGCATCGCGACCTCGTCCGCCGCGTGCCGGGAGGCGTCGTCCGGGCCGAGTCGACTCCCGACGGGCAGGTCGCCGTCGTGATCGGCGGCGGGTCCGGGCACTACCCCGCCTTCGCCGGGCTCGTCGGCCGCGGCATCGCGCACGGCGCGGCGATGGGCAATGTGTTCGCGTCGCCCAGCGCGCAGCAGGTCGTCTCCGTCGCCACCGCCGCCCAGGCCGGTGCGGGAGTGCTCCTCAGCTACGGCAACTACGCCGGCGACGCCCTCAACTTCGACCTCGCACAGGACCAGCTCATCGCCGACGGCATTCCGTGCCGCACCGTGCGGGTCACCGACGACATCTACAGTGCCCCTGCCTCCGAGCGCGAGAAGCGCCGCGGCATCGCGGGCGACCTCACCGTGTTCCGCGCGGCCGGATGGGCGGCGGAGCAGGGACTCGACCTCGAAGGCGTGTACGAGCTCGCCCGCCGGGCGAACGACCGCACGCGCTCGATGGGCATCGCATTCACCGGCTGCACCCTGCCCGGCGCGGAGGAGCCGCTGTTCACGGTGCCCGCCGGACAGATGGCGATCGGCATGGGCATCCACGGCGAGCCCGGCATCTCGACGGCGCCGCTGGCGACCGCCGACGAGCTCGCCGCGCTCTTCGTCGAGGCGCTGCTGGCAGAGCTTCCCGACGACATCGCCGACCCCGATGGCGCGCGCGTCGGCGTCATCCTCAACGGCCTCGGCTCGGTCAAGGCCGAAGAGCTGTTCGTCGTGTACGGCGCCGTCGAGCGCCTGCTGGGCGAAGCCGGCGTGACGATCGTCGACCCGGAGGTCGGCGAGTACGCGACGAGCTTCGAGATGGCGGGCATCTCCCTCACCCTCTTCTGGCTCGACGAGCAGCTCGAGCAGGCCTGGACCTCGCCCGCGTACACCCCCGCCTACCGCAAGGGCTCCGTCGGGGAGCAGGCACGACGCGCCGCCGCCGAGACGCGCGCATCCGCCGAGGCGACGGCCGCGGTGCCGCCGGCAAGCGACGCCTCTCGTGCGGCCGCGGCGGTGCTGCTGCGGGCGGTCGAGGCCGTGCGCGACGTGATCGATCGCGAGGTCGACGAACTCGGACGCCTCGACTCGGTGGCCGGCGACGGCGACCACGGCATCGGGATGCAGCGCGGTGCTCGCGCGGCCGCCGATGCCGCCGCCACCTCGCTGGATGCCGGAGCGGGCGCCGGAACCCTCCTCGCCCTCGCCGGCGACGCCTGGGCGCACCGCGCGGGCGGCACCTCGGGCGCGCTGTGGGGCGCCGGGCTGCGGGCAGCCGGCAACGCGCTCGGGGACGATCTCGCACCCGATGCCGCACGCGTCGCGGCAGCGGCCGAGGCGTTCCGCGAGACGGTGCAGACGATGGGCAAAGCACAGGTGGGCGACAAGACCCTGGTCGACGCCCTCGTGCCCTTCGTCGACGCGCTGCAGGATGCCGTGGCATCCGGCCTCCCGATCGACCGGGCATGGCAGAACGCCGCCGCAGCGGCGAAGAAGGCCGCCCAGACGACCGCCGACATCATGGCGCGGCTCGGCCGGGCCCGCCCCCACATGGAGAAGAGCATCGGCACCCCCGACCCCGGGGCTGTGTCGTTCGCGCTCGCGGTGACCGCCGCCGGCACCGCCATCCGTTCCCCCCACGAAGGAGAAGCATCGTGACCACCCAGTGGCGCATCGTCGTCGGCAGCGACGACGCAGGATACGAGTACAAAGAGGCGCTCAAGGCCGACCTCCTCAAAGACGACCGCGTCGCCGAGGTCGTCGACGTGGGCGTGGATGCCGAGGGGCACACTCCCTACCCGACGATCGCGGTCACGGCGGCCGAACGAGTGCGCGACGGACTCGCTGACCGCGCCCTGCTGGTGTGCGGCACCGGCCTCGGCGTCGCGATCGCTGCCAACAAGGTCGCCGGCGTCCGCGCCGTGACCGCGCACGACAGCTTCAGCGTCGAGCGCAGCGTGCTCAGCAACAACGCGCAGATCCTCACGATGGGCCAGCGTGTGATCGGCCTTGAGCTCGCCCGTCGCCTGGTGCGCGAGTGGCTCGGCTACGAGTTCGACGAATCCAGCGCCTCCGCGCAGAAGGTGGCGGTGCTCTCCGAGTACGAGCAGTCGGGCACCTGTGGCTGAGGTGCCCGATGCGCAGGTCACCCTCCCGAAGGTCACCCTGGGCGTCAGCACCAAGCTGTACCTGAGCATCGAAGACACACAGGCGTGGGCGCGCGTGGTCGCGACCATCGCACGCAGCCACCCCGCCGTCCGCGACGGGATCGTGCGGCTGTTCGTGCTGCCGTCGCTGCCCGCCGTGGCCGCCGTGCGCAAGGCGCTCGCCGGCACGCCGGTGCTGGTGGGCGCGCAGGACCTGTCGGTCTTCGACCGCGGCGCGTACACCGGCGAGGTCAGCGGTGAGGATCTCGCCGCGCTCGGCTGCGCTCTCGTGGAGGTGGGTCACGCAGAGAGACGTCGGCTCTTCGGCGAAGACGACGGGGTCGTGGCGCGCAAGGTGGCCGCCGCCGTCCGCAACCGCCTCATCCCGGTGCTGTGCGTCGGCGAGACCGCTCGCGGCACGGCGGAGGAGGCGATCTCGCAGAGCATCGCTCAGCTGGAGGCCTCGCTCACCGAGGTCGACGAGGCGAATCCGACAGAGCTCATCGTCGCGTACGAGCCGGTGTGGGCGATCGGGCAGGCCGAGCCGGCAGAGCCCGAGCACATCCGCGTGGTCGCGGCGGCGCTCCGGACACGTGTCGACGCGGATCCCCGGATCACCCGCGGCTCGATAATCTACGGAGGAAGCGCTCAGCGCGGCGTCCTCACCGATCTCGGGAGGGCTGTCGACGGTCTGTTTCTCGGGAGGCACGCGCACGATCCCGCGGAACTGGGTCGGATCATCGACGAAGCCGCGGCGACGGATTGAGCGAGGAAGGCACCGCCATGGAGACGGATCTGGTCGCCTCGGGCGACGCCCGGCAGAGCCGCCAGGCCGCTCGGCAGCGGGCGATCACCGAAGCCGTCATGAAGGCCGGCGCGATTCGCATCGAGGAGCTCGCCGAACGCTTCGAGATCAGCCAGATGACCGTCCACCGTGATCTCGACGAGCTCGAGGCCCGGGGCCTCCTGCGCAAGAGCCGCGGCATCGCGACGGCGCTGTCGACCGCTCTCGTCGAGTCGAGCGACGTGTACCGCGCGGGTCGCCAGCTCGCCGAGAAGGAGGCGATCGCCCAGGCCGCGCTCGACTTCATCGAGCCCGGGCAGGCGATCATCCTCGACGACTCGACGACGACGCTCCACCTGCTCCCGCACCTGCGCGCCAAGAAGCCGCTCACGGTCATCACGAACACGCTGACCGTGATGGAGCAGCTTCGCGCGACCAGCGGCATCACCCTCGTCGGACTCGGCGGTCAGTATTACAACTGGTGCAGCGCTTTCATGGGCCGCATGACGGTGAACGCCCTGTCTGCGCTCCGTGCCGACACGCTGGTCATGTCGACGTCGGCGATCACCGACGACATCTGCTTCCACCAGACGCTCGAGACGGTCGACGTGAAGCGAGCGATGTTCGACTCGGCATCCACGCGTCTGCTGCTGGTCGACCACACCAAGTTCGAGAAGCGCGCCCTGCACGCCATGGTCGCGCTGAGCGAGTTCGACGCCGTCATCGTCGACGCGGGCACCGATCGCTCGCATGTCGAGCGACTGCGGGATGCCGGCGTCAACGTCGTCGTCGCCGGTCGCCGCCCCGTCGCCTCCCGCGACAACGGCTGACGCACGCGCCGGCGTCTACTGCGCGGCGACGGTGTGGATGTCGGATGCCAGCGCCACGCCGTTGATGTCGAGGTAGAGGCGGCGTTCCGTCACGGAGACGGTGAGCTCGTTGCGGCGCTCCAGGGCTGCGGTCGCGTCGTCGACGAACCCGGGGTCGAAGCTGTGCAGCAGGATGCGGTCGGCTTCGTGGATGCGCTTGCCCGCCCACTGCGCCATGACCTTCGCGGGGTCACGGTGCGTGTAGACGGCCGTGCGGTCGGCCGACTTGCTGCCGTGGTGCAGGCGCGCGGCATCCGGGGCGCCCACTTCGATCCAGGCGACGAGGCGGCCCGTGAGGTCGCGCACGGACACGGCCGGCTCATCGGCGGCGGCGATGCCCTCGCTGAAGGCGATTCCCTCTTCGTACTCCAGACAGTAGGCGAGCACGCGCGTGAGCATGAACGCGTCGGTCTCGGCCGCCTGGCGCGCGGTGCGCAGCGACAGCTCGTCGTAGACGCCGCGGTCGACGTCTGCCAGCTGAACAGTGAACGTGTGGATCGTCGCGCCGATGGCCATGACTCACGAGCCTACGCGGCCGCCGACGCCCCCTGCGGCTTCAGCGGATGACCCACGCGGGCACGGCGAGCGTCGCGATCGACGGACCCTGCAACGGCACCGTGTGCCAGCCGGCGTGCACCGCGCCGGCCGAATCCGCCCGCACGATCATGCGGTGCGGAGATGTGGGCATCACGAGGTGCACGAGCACGCCGTCGGCATCCCGCTCTCCGCGGGCCGCGATCGCGATGTGCGTCCCCTCTTCGACCGGCGGGCTCTCGACGACAGCGCCGCCCGGGTCGGCGAGCGCGACCGCCCGGACCGTCGTGTGTGCCCATTCGCCGGACCCGACCGCCACCCCACCCAATGCCGGGATGTCGAGCGTCCAGCCGCCCTCGCTGTCGGTGAGGCTCCAGTCGGTCGTGTCGACATCGACATTCCGGTCGACAGCGAGGGTGCCGCGGAACGACCACGTGTCGAGGGCGGCGAGGCGCTCGCCGGCGGTGTCGGCCACGGCATCCGGAGCGGGCGTCGCCGCCGGCGCGTCGCCGATCGTGTCGACGAACCGCCAGAACGCGGAGAGGGTGTGCTGCGTCGCGAGCGCCGAGCCCTGATACGCGATGACGATGCCGCGCTCGGGCAGCACGAGCCCGAACTGTCCGTATGCCCCGTCGAGCCGGAAGCCGTGGGTGCTGCGCCACACCTGGTAGCCGTACCCCAGGCCCCAGTCGTCGACGACGTTCTCGGGCTGCGCCGGGTCGCGGGTGTCCGACCACGGCCGCGACAGCTCCTCGATGTACTCGGCCGGCACGAGCTGCCGCTCGCCAAGGCGGCCGCCGTCGGCGAGGAGCTGCGCGACGCGCGCGATCTCGCCGACGGTGATGTGGAAGCCCGAGAAGCCCTGCTCGACGCCGCGTGCCGGCTTCATCCAGCGGCGCCCGATGCCGAGGGGGTCGAGCAGGCGGGGCCGCAGATAGTCGGTGAGGCGCTCGCCCGTGAGGGCGGTGACGATGCACGAGAGGGCGAAGGTGGCGTCGGAGTTATAGGCGAATCGGGTGCCGGGGGACGCCGCAGGCGGCACGGTCAGCAGCGCCCGCACGTCGAAGCGCAGCGCCTCGATCTGTTCCGGCGAGTGGCCCGTGTTCATCGTGAGCAGGTGGCGCACCGTCAGCCCGTGCGGGTTCGGGAGGCCCAGCAGCTCGCCCACGGAGTCGTCGGCCGTTAGTCGCTGCTCGCCGATCAGGAGCCCGATCGCGAGCGAGGTGAACGTCTTCGACACCGAGTAGACGAGCGCCGGCTGCTCCGTGTCGAAGGGGCGCCACGCGCACGACACGGCGTCGTGCCAGCCGTCGGCGTCGCGCCGTGCGACGAGGAGCGCGTGCGGGTCGAGGCCGCGGCGCTCGAGCGTGTCGACCAGGTCGATCACCGCCTCCGACGGGATGCCGAACTCCTCCGGGGACACCACGTGCTCACTGCTCATGTATGCCTCGCACCTCTCCTCGTGTTCTCCGTGGCATCTCCGGCGTAGACATTCGCACTCTATTCCGGCGTGTGGTGAGCCACCGTCGCTACCCGGTCTCGCCTCAGCTGTCGAGCCACCGGACCGGCATCGAGCCCGGTTCCCGCGAGCCGTCGAGCTGGGAGGAGAGAAGCGCCAGTTGGCTGTCGCGTACTCCGCAAAGGTAATCCACGACAGCTATCGCCACCGCGAACTCGTTCGCGGCAGTCTCGTTGATGGGCACGCCGCCGCCTGACTGCCGCAACTCCATGATGGAGGCCGGTTTTGTTGCCTCAAGGATGTACGCATCGGATCGGGGCGTGCGGTCGCGCATGTCGCGGCGGAGATGGGGATCTCGCGCACCACGGCCTGGCGATGGTGGCGCAGGTTCCGCGAGCACGGTCCTGCGGGGCTGGTGGACCGTTCGAGCGTCGCCCGTTCCCACCCTCGCCGGACGGCGGCGTGCGTGACCGGGACGGTGATCCGTGCGAGGCGCCGCTCCGCGGAACGCTACGAGCACGACCACCCGGGCTCGCTGATCCACGTCGACGTGAAGAAGCTCGGCCGCATCCCCGCCACCTTGGCATCGGAGGCAAGACCCCCATCGACCGAGTCAACAACGGTCGAGGTCAGGACATCTAGGACGGTGTCGGGCTGCTCGATTTCGCATTAGTTGTGGTGCGCGCTCGGCCAAGTTCGATTGCGCCCCAGACGGCTGCTGCTGTCGTGATGACGATGGCAGCGACGAAGACGGCAACGAGGAGCGGGTGGTGGACGGCAGTGTCCGGAATGCGACGCTCCGGGACCGCCAGTACGCCGACGAAAGCGCCGAGCAGGCCGAAGTAGCTGCCGGTCATGAAGGACCTGTGTGCTTTGATGCGGTGCTTCTTCGCGGCTACCACGCCCATCGTGAGCGTGACAGCGGTGAAGAGCGAAAGGGCGTGCAGCCATCCGAAGCCGCCGTTGATGGTCCTGATGCCAAACGATGTGATCAGCACGATTGCCATGGCGATGACCCAGCTCCACCCGATGTACCGGTGAGGACGGTCGCCTCTCTTCCGCCGGAGGAGTTGTACGGCCCCCAGCAGGAGTGCGTACGACGCCGTGATGGCGTGGATGAGGATCAGCGGGTCCCAACGTTCGAGCATGGCGCGAGGTTACTGAGCCGGGGCCGCGCGACGGCGGTGGCGGAGGGGAGCGGCGGTGAGCATGTCAACCTTTCGGTCGGTGCGGCGCGGTGTGAGTACCGAACCTGGCGAGGCGAGGTGGTGGTGAGAGCGGCGTCAGACCGAGCGGCCGGCGCGGGTCATCGCGTCGGCGAACCCGTCGAGGAGCAGCTCGAGACCGTATTCGAATTCGGCCGCGTCATCCTGCGTGAAAAGGATGGGGCTGACTTCGGTGACAAGCGGAAGCAGTTTGCCCGTCGTCGGTGTGTCGATGGTGTCCCGACTGTCCGAGGTGATGGCACGTGCGTCGGGTGCGAAGTACCCGCCGAGTTCGATGTCGATGGTGCCGAGAGAGTACGCGGCGAGAGCGCGGTAGCAGCGGGCGGTGCTGAGTTCGTCGAAGCCTGCGCGGCGGAAGCTGCGGAAACCTGCTTCGACGAAAGCCAGCGCGTCGGGGGTGTGCGGAGGAAAGCGATTGATGAGCCGCGCAGCGTTCGGGTGACGCATCGCCACGTGCCGCACTGACCGCATGATGAAGCGCATTGCGTCACGCCAGTGCACTTCCTCGGGCGGAGTCTCCACCTCCGCCATGAGAAGCTGCGCGACTCCGTCCAGCAGCGCCTCGCGGTCGGGGAAGTAGGTGTAGAGACCCATTGGCGAAGAGCCGAGATGCTGTGCCAACTTCCGCATCGTCAGCGCGTCGATGCCCTCGGCGTCGATGACGTCCAGTGCCGCTTGCGCGATGGCCCGTTGTGAGAGCTTTTCTGCCATTGTCTGTACCTCCTACTTGACAGCGTACATCGTACGCTCCAGTATGTACCTCGTATCCGTACAACGTACGGACTTACTGGGACAGCGTAAGGAGAGTCATCATGGTGGAGATCAGGGATGCGTCCCCAGCGGACGCCCAAGTGCTCGACGAGATGGTGCGGGAGCTCGCAGCGCACGAGGACTCGCTGGAGCACGTGAACGTGGACGCCGAGACTTGGCGGCGCCTTCTCGTACGGCCGGACGTGACCGTGCTGATCGCGGAATCCGACGGGGCCGTGATCGGGTTCACCTCGACGGTGCGCCGTTTGCACCTGTGGAGCGGGGGCGACCTGCTGGCACTGGACGACCTCTACGTCCGCCCCGAGCACCGCGACAAGGGAGTCGGCGGCGCGCTGATGTCCGCGGTCGCCCGGCTCGCCGCGCGCGATGACCTCTCCGTCATCTGGGGAGTGCGCTTGGACAACCACTCCGGGCAGCGGTTCTACGCCCGCCTCGGCGCCACCCTCAACACCAAGATGACCGCCAGCTGGACACCCGACAGCTACCGCCGCCATCTCACCACGACCGCCCGCTGATCAGAAACGACAAAGCCATGACGTTCCAGCACGCCATCGAGGCCACCGACCTCGTCAAGACCTACGGCACGGGACCCACCGCGGTCCGCGCCCTCGACCACGCGTCCCTCAGCATCGGCCGCGGTCGATTCACCGCCATCATGGGCCCGTCCGGCTCCGGCAAGTCCACCCTCATGCACGCCATGGCGGGACTCGACACCGTCGACGCCGGCAGCATCCGGCTCGGCGACCTCGAACTGGTCGGGCTGAGCGAGAAGAAGCGGACGCTGCTGCGCCGCACTCGCATCGGATTCATCTTCCAGTCGTACAACCTGGTACCCGCTCTCACCGCCAAGGAGAACATCGAGCTGCCCCTGCGCCTAGCCGGGAAGAAGGCCGACAGCGGTTGGTTGCTTGAGCTCGCCACCACCCTCGGGATCGCCGACCGGCTCACCCATCGCCCCGCCGAGCTGTCCGGGGGACAGCAGCAGCGCGTCGCCGTGGCCCGCGCCCTTGCCGCCCGACCCGAAGTCGTCTTCGCCGATGAACCCACCGGTGCGCTCGACTCCCGCGCCAGCACGGCACTGCTGACCTTCCTCCGCCGCGCCGCGCACGACCTGGGACAGACCATCGTCATGGTCACCCACGACCCCTCCGCCGCCGGCTACGCAGACAGGGTCGACTTCCTCTCCGACGGTCGGGTCGTGGACGGATTCGACAATCCCACGGCAGCGTTGGTGCTCGACCGGATGGCTCGGTTCGACGTGGAGCGCGACGAGGTGCCGGCATGATCCGGTTCGCATTCGCACAGGTCCTCGCGCACCGTGTCCGGCTCGCGCTGACGGTCGTCGCCGTCATGCTCGGGGTGTCCTTCGTCTCCGGCAGCCTCGTGCTCAGCGACACCGCTCAGCGGCTGTTCGACGACCAGTTCGCCACCGCCACCGCCGGGACGGACGTGACAGTCCGCACGGCGACCGCGTTCGACTCCGGCATGGGCGTCGAGGTCGAACGCGACCCGATGCCGGCCAGCGTCCTCGCCGACGTCACCGCACTCGACGACGTCATGACGGCGGTGCCCGTCGCGAAGGGGACCGCCCGGCTGCAACAGCAGGGAACGGACCTCGGCAGCTTCCAGCTGACCACCTGGGTCGACGAGCCCATCGGGTCCTACCCGCTCCTCGACGGCGACGCGCCGAACCGACTCGGCGACGTCGTCATCGACAAGGCCGCCGCGACCACGCTCGGCCTAAGCATCGGCGACACCCTCACCATCGCCGGTACGGAAGCGGTAGACGCGCGCATCGTCGGGCTGGCAGGGTTCGGCGACAGCGACGGACCGCCGGTCGGGTCCGTCGCGCTCACCACGCTGGCCACCGCTCAGGAGGTGCTGACAGTGAGGGACGGGCTCAGTGAGATTCTCGTCACCTCGGACCTTCCCGTCGCGGAGATCCAGAGTGCGCTGGCGGACGAGCTCGGCTCCGACATCCAGGTCGCCACTGCCCAGGACCTCGCCGCCGCCGGCGCCGAGCAGGCCGCCTCCAACCTGGAAATGCTGCAGATCGTTCTGATCGCGATGAGCGTGGCCGCACTCATCATCGGCGCCTTCCTCATCGCCAACACCTTCAGCATCGTCATCTCCCAGCGAACCCGCGAGCTCGCCGTCGTCCGGGCCGCCGGTGCTACCGGAAAGCAGGTGCTCGCCTCTGTGCTTGTCGAGGCCCTCATCGTCGGAGCGGTCGCCTCCGCCGCAGGCGTCGCCCTCGGAATCGTCAGCACCTACGGCCTACGCGCCCTCGCCCGTACCTTCGACGTGAGCATCCCCGACGGCGACCTCGTGATCCTGCCTCGGACCATCCTCATCGCGGTCGCAGTCGGCGTGGCCGTCACCGTGGTCGCCGCAATCGGGCCCGCCCGACGGGCAGCTGCGGTCTCACCGCTGGCAGCGATGCGCGCCAGCGCCGCCGAGGCGCGCGGCGTGGGGCGCTTCCGCGTCATCGCTGGCGCCGCTCTACTGGCTGTCGGGGCGGCAGGTTCGGCGGCACCTTCCTTCGGAGCCCCGATGCTGCTGCTGGGTGCAGGGCTCGTGCTCGCACTCGTCGGCGTCGTCATGGCCGCCCCGCTCGCACTGCGCCCCGTGGTCGCACTGGTCGGGCGCGCCGGCTCCCGCACGGTCCCCGGACAGCTGGCGCGCGACGCCACCCTGCGCGCGCCGCGCCGCACCGCCGCAACGGTCATGGCTCTGGCGTTCGGACTCGCCCTGATGGTGTTCGTGTCCATTGTCGGCGACTCCGTGAAGACAGCGACCGGTGCGCAGTACCGCGAAGTCATCTCCGCCGACGTCGTCATCGAAAGCGCCGGCCAGGAGATGCTCGGCGGCGTGCACTCGGCCGTGTACGACGAGGTCGTGGAGATCGCCGAAGTGGGCGAGGCGACACGGCTGAAGTACGGGCACTGGAAGGACGGCAAGACAACCAGCGCGCTCACGGGCCTCGACCCTGACGCCATCTCCACGGTCGCTCGCATCCAGATGGTGGACGGGGACATCGCGGACCTCAACGGCGGCGGCGTGGTCATCGCCGAACGAGTCGCCACGGACCGGGACCTCACCGTGGGCGACCAGCTTCCGATGACGTTCGCGCGCACCGGCGAGCAGCAGCTCCCCATCGTGGGGATCATCGAAGACAGGCCTGCGCAAGCGCTGCAGACGGACTACTTCGTCTCCCTCGACACCTACGCCGCGCTCTTCACCGAAGACATGGACGCGAGCATCTTCGTGCTCGCCGGTGACGAGACCACCCCGGCAGAGCTCACCACGGCGCTGCAGGCGGAACTTCGGGACCACCCGACGGTGCAGGTGCGCGACCAGGCCGCCGTCATCGCAGGACGCACGCAGACGGTCGACCAGATCTTCGGCCTAGTGACAGTGCTTCTCGCGTTCGCCATGGTCATCGCCGTGCTCGGCATCGCGAACACCCTCGCCCTGTCGATCCTGGAACGCACCCGCGAGATCGGTCTGCTCCGCTCCATGGGAATGTCTCGCGGATCGGTCGCGCTGATGGTGCAGGTCGAAGCGGTCATCGTGGCGGTCGCTGCGGTCGTCACCGGTCTCGTGCTGGGTGTCGCCGGGAGCTTCACGGCTGTGGGCGCGCTGTCCACCATCGCCCCGATCAGCATCATGATCCCCGTGCCGCAGCTGTTCGTCATCGCCGGGATCGTGGCGGTAGCGGGGCTGTTGGCCGGCCTTGCCCCTGCCCGGCGGGCGGCCGGGCTTCCCGTCCTGGAGGCCCTCGCTCATGCGTGAACGAACTCGCCTGTACGTGCTCATCGCGGCGCAATTCGTGGTCATGTTCGACACCGCCGTCCTCAACGTCGCACTGCCTACCATCGGGAGAGCGCTGTCGATGGACCCCGTGGCCACAGCATGGCTGCTGAACGCGTACTTCCTCGTGTTCGGCGGGTTCCTGCTTGTCGCAGGCCGCGCCGCCGACGTCTTTGGCCGACGCCGCATGTTCCTCATCGGCGCCGCACTCATGGTCGCCGGAGCGACAATCGGGCTCACCAGCTCGACTGCGGCCACCCTCATCGCCGCCCGCCTGGTTCAGGCGGCGGGCGCCGCGGCGCTCAGCCCGGCGGCGATGTCGATGATCCTCGCGTCCACTGACGGGCAGGCTCGGGCGCGCGCCATGAGCGCGTGGGGTGCAGCATCGACGGTCGGCGGCGCGACTGGCGTCGCCGTGGGCGGTCTGGTCACCGCGGCGCTGGGATGGCCGGCCATCTTCGGGCTCACCGGTGGGGTGGCTGCGCTGGTCCTCGCGTTTGGGTTCTACCTGATTCCCGCCGGTGCACTCGGGCCGCGGCGCGCGTTCGACGGTCCGGGCGCCACGCTGGTGACCGCTGCGGCATTCGCCATCGCGTTCGCCGTGCTCTCCGTCCCGCGCCAGGGATGGCTGTCCGCCCCGGTCCTCACCGCTGCGTTGGGCTCGGTGATCCTGGTCGGGCTACTGGTCATCCGCGAACGCCGCGCCCCGGACCCGCTGTTCCCCGGCACCGTGATGGGAAGCCCTCGCGTGGCGGCCACACTGGCGGTGAACCTGCTGGGCGGTGCCGCGCGGATCGCATCGTTCGTGCTGGTGGCGTTCCTCCTGCAGCGCGTCCTGGGCATGGAGCCGGGCCCGGCGGGGATGGCGATGCTACCCACCTCACTCGTCGGGTTCGGCGTCAGCGTCGCCGTGCTGCCGAAGCTGCTCGCGCGGTTCGGCCCGGAACGCGTCGTCACCGCCGGCTGCGTCCTTGTCACCATCGCGCACCTGATGTTCGCCGCCGCAGTCCCGGACAGCTCCTACGCCTTCCAGGTGCTGCCCGGGCTCGCCCTGGCCGCAGCCGGTGTGGCGTTGAGCTTCACACCCACCACGCTGATCCTCGCCCGCGAGGTCGGTCGCCGTGACGCCGGGGTCGGATCGGGGCTGGCGTCGGCCAGTGCCCAGCTAGGCGGGATGTTCGGTATCGCAGTGTTCGGCGCGGTCGATGCCGCCGCCACAGCAACGACAGGCTCCGCCGCCGGCGTGTCCACCGCATTCTTCGTCGCCGCGGCCTTCGCCGCCAGCGCTGGCGCCCTGATGGTGGCACAGCTGGTGTGGGATCGGCGCACGACGACCGTGGCGCGCGCTGAGGACCCGGCGACGCACTTGGACCGTCCAGCACGTCAGGCGGCCGCGCAGTGAGCGACAGGTCAGGGCTAGGCGTGCCGCACGTCCGACGAGCTGGCAGCGACGATCTGCCGGCCATCGCGGACGCCCTGGCCTGGGCGTTCATCGACTACCCGTGGACACGATGGACCGTCCCGGGCTCCGAACTTGACCTGCCACGGCTCCGGAGGTTGCAGAAGGCCTATCTCACCGCCTTCGCGCTCCCTCACGGCGCCATCTGGGTGACGCCGGAGCTGAAATCGGCGGCAGTGTTCGTGCGCAACCCGGCATCCACACCCGAGCCGGCTGACTGGGACCGCATCACCTTCCTGCACGGCAGCGACGGCATCGCACGCATTGAGCAGCACGAGAAGGCCGCCGCACCGCTCCGCCCTCATCACGACTGGACTCTGGCGTCCGTCGGCACCCATCCCTACCACCAGGGCCGCGGATACGGTGGTGCCGTCATCGCCGCAGGGCTTGCCGACCTCGACGCACGCGGCGGGACCTGCCTTCTCGAGACCTCCACCCACGACAACATTCGGCTCTACCAGCGCCTCGGCTTCCAAACGGTCACCACGGTGTCCGCCATTGCGGGCAGCCCGCCGGTCACGATCATGCTCCGGCGCCCCAGCGGAGCGGCATCATGAGCATGCCCGTCGTCCAAGCTGCGCTCAGACGGGCCGAGGAGTGGGAACGCCTCCCGCTGTCTGAAATGGGGGACGGTGAGGCCGTCGCCGCGTTCGCCGTCCCACCGGAGTACCTGCTCGAAGCGGTGCGTTCCGTAGACGAGGCGGAATCCGCTCGTCTGCGGCGGGAAATGCGCGAGCGTTCGGACTCGCCCAGCGCACTTCTCACGGACCGGTTCGTTCGGTGGCTGCTGCGCCGGAACCAATTCCTGCCGCTCGACCCCCGCACACGCCGACGGATCCAGGACGCCTACGACCGGGGCTTCCTGCGCGCACTGCGGCTCGGCGAGCACGCGACCCGTCGTAACCTCTCGGGGGTGCTTGAGGACCACGGCAACGCGCTCCGGTCGCTGGTCACCGACATCACCGGCGGAGCGCCGCGTGACGTCGTCTCCGCCGAATACAGCCCCGCCACGCAGCTGGCCGTGCTCGGACTCACCATGGCTTCCGTCCGCGGTCCGGTCCTCGACCTCGGCAGCGGTGAACATGCCCTCCTGGTCCACCACCTGCGGTCAGCGGGATTGGAAGCGCACGGCATCGACCGTCTCGCGGACGGTGCGATGCGGGCGGACTGGCTCACCTTCGATCCCGGGCGCAATCGCTGGGCGACAATCACCGCGCACCACTCCTTCACCCTCCACTTCCACCACCACCATCACCGCGTCGACGCCGGCGACACCGCAGCGGCGTACGCCGAGGCCTTCATGCGATACCTGTTCGCACTCGAAATTGGGGGCACCTTTGCGTACGCGCCAGCCCTGCCCTTCTTTGAAGCGCTCCTTCCGCCCGACCGCTGGCGGGTCCGCCCAACCGCCCAGACTTTCGACGGTGTAACGACCACCTCAACGCGGATCACCCGGAGGTACTGATGAACTCGCTTGATCCCGTCTCTTTCACGCCCGCCCCTGCTGCCGCGCCCGACGGCTACCGGGACGCGCTGGCCGCCTACATCGCAGGAACCAACACACACGACTTCGACCACGTCCGCCCGCTGCTCCACCCGGATGTCGTCTTCCGATTCAGCGACACCGACTGCACCACCCTGCTCGCCGCCCGGCACTACTTCGAAAACACCTGGTCGGTCGTCCAAGACGAGCACTACGAAGCAGGCGACGTCGCGTGGCGGGTTCCGACTCCGACAACCGCCATCGCGTCCTACACCTACCGATGGGCGGGAGTCATCGACGGCGAACGCCGGAGCGGCAGCGGACGCGCCACGAACGTCTTCGTCACCGGTGCCGACGGCCGCTGGGTCCTCGCACACGAACACCTCAGCCCATCCCCTTCACATGGTTCTTGCTGCCGAGAGGCGGACCCGCCTTGTGGACTTGGTCCGTTCAGCTGGCGTGATGAGCACGGAGGAGCTTGCGCAGGTACTGGACGTCTCGGCCGAAACCATCCGGCGTGACCTTCTTTCGTTGGAGAAGAAGGGCGCGATCTCCCGCGTGCATGGCGGCGCAACCATCGGAGGGCGGTCCGCGGTGGCGTCCGAGCCGTCGTTTGAGATCCGAAGCGCCGAGGAGCTCGAACGCAAGCAACGCATCGCCGCTGTCGCCGCGGATCTGGTCTCTCCTGGATCGCTGGTGATGATTGACATCGGCACGACCGCGTTGCTTGTCGCGCGGGCGCTCCCGCCGTCGCTTTCAGCGACGGTCGTGACATCGACAGTGTCCAGCTCGCGAATCTCTAGGGAGGCAACCTTTTCGCTCACCGTTCCAGCGCCAGTCTTGCGCTGTTCGCCTGCCGGTGGCGAGGGGGCTGCTACCGGAGGCGGCGGGTCGACCCCTGGATTCAGATCTCACCGAGCTGGGCCCGCAGGTACCGTGGCGCCTGAGTCCGCCAGGCCTCGGTGACGAGTTCCGCCAGGTGATCGAGGTCGATCGCCGCCATGCGAAACGCCACCTTCGGCTCGCCCCAGCGGGTGGTCTGCGCCAGGAACACATCGGGATGCATCTCTCGAAGCGCGAGAGCGTCGAGCGGGTCGGCGATCTTCACGGCCACGACCAGCTCACGGGCGAGGATCTCTCGCACCTCATCGGGCACGCTCGGCCACGGGCGGCACTCCCACGCGAACGGCTTGCGCCGAACGAGCCACGAGGCCCCTCCCGTCGACGCGCTCTCCTCGCTTCCGGGCAGACGCGCCGCGATGACGCGGATGTCGTCAAGGGATGCCACCCCCGGATGCTATGCAGAAGCACGGACATCGCGCTGACTCAGTGACGCTGAACAGCGCCGCGTCATCCCCTCTAGCCGCTGCTGCGCGGCGCCGCGTCGATCGCCGCTCTCTGGCACGAGCTGGGCGGGGGGCACGAGCTGGGCGGGGGGCACGACATGGGCCGGACGCGAGAGGCGAGGGCCTGACCCGGCGGGACGATCGGCCGCGTCTCGCACGAGCGCATCGGTGCGTACCGCCCCGAATCGGCTCTCGTCAACCCTCTCCCGCCGACGGCCGATCGTCGCCAGCATGAACGCTGCACCATCCGGCCCGCCCGCCGGTCCACAGCACGAGGAGGCTCCCTGCCGATGACCGCTACGAAGCCGCGCCGCGCCACAGGAGAGCTCAAGCCGCCGACGGAGCGACTGCGCCGCGGGATCACGGGCCCGCTCCTCTTCCTCTTCATCCTGGGTGACGTGCTCGGCGCGGGCATCTACGCCCTCATGGGCGTGCTCGCCGAGAACGTGGGCGGGATGCTGTGGGCGCCGCTCGTGGTCGCCCTTCTCCTGGCCCTGCTGACGGCCGGCTCGTACGCGGAGCTCGTCACGAAGTACCCGCGCGCCGGCGGTGCCGCCGTGTTCGCACAGCGCGCGTTCCGTGTGCCGATCGTGTCGTTCCTGGTCGGATTCAGCATGCTCGCTGCCGGCGTCACGAGCGCCGCGGGTCTCTCGCTCGCGTTCGCCGGCGACTATTTCGCCACCTTCATCGACCTCCCTCCCATCCCGGTCGCTATCGCGTTCCTGCTGGTGATGGCGGCGCTGAACATGCGCGGCATCCGTGAGTCGATGGCGGCCAACGTCGTCATGACGATCATCGAGCTCAGCGGCCTGGTGATCGTGGTCGTGGTCGTGGCCGTCATGCTCGGAGGCGGCGGAGGAGACGTCGGACGCATCACCACGCCCGCCGGAGAGACGAACATCGCGATCGCCGTGCTGGGTGCCGCGATCATCGCCTACTACTCGTTCGTCGGCTTCGAGACGTCTGCCAACGTCATCGAGGAGGTCCGCGAACCCCGCAAGGTGTACCCGTGGGCGCTGTTCGGCGCGCTGATCACGGCCGGCGTCGTCTATGTGCTCGTGGGTCTGGCGAGCGCGATCGCCCTCCCGGCCGACGAGCTCGCGGCATCCTCCGGGCCGCTCCTGGCCGTGGTGGAGGCGAGCGGCGTCGCGATCCCGTCGTGGCTGTTCAGCCTCATCGCCCTGATCGCGGTCGCCAACGGCGCTCTGCTCACGATGATCATGTCCAGCCGCCTGGCATTCGGCATGGCCGAGCAGGACCTGCTGCCCAGTCCGCTCGCCCGGGTGCTCCCCCGGCGGCGGACGCCGTGGGTCGCGATCCTGGTCACGACGGCCGTCGCTGTGCTGCTGACGCTGGTGGGCGACCTCTCGACGCTCGCCGAGACAGTCGTGCTGCTCCTGCTGTTCGTCTTCATCAGCACCAACATCGCGGTGCTCGTGCTGCGCCGCGACAAGGTCGAGAACGACCACTTCCGGGTCTGGACGTTCGTGCCGGTGCTCGGCGTCGCCTCGTGCGTGCTGCTGCTCACCCAGCAGCGCCCGATCGTGTGGCTCTTCGGGGCCTTGCTGCTTGCGGGCGGGGTCGTGCTGCACCTCGTCGCCCAGTGGGGACGCCGGCGCAGCGGCGCGGTCGATGCGCCGGAGACCGAGCCGGTCAGCGAGACGGGGAGCGAGGGATCTCGGCGCCCTCGTTGAACACGGGCCGCCGGCCGAACAGCCGCGCGAAGCCGAGCACGACGCCCACCACGACGAGACCCACGGCCAGACCGACGACGGCCGAGACCGCGGTGTCGCCGACCCACACCACGACGCCGCCGAGCGGCTCGAGGGCGTGCTCGACAGCGTGGAGGAGCTCCACGGGGAGCGCCCAGCCGACCTCGCCGAGATTCGAGAGCACGAGGTGTCCGCCGACCCACAGCATCGCGACGGTGCCGACGACGCTGATGACGAGGAAGACAGCGGGCATGGAGCGGACGATGCGGGTTCCGGTGTGGCGCACGCGCCGTGAATGGTGCTTGGCCAGGCGGAGACCGATGTCGTCGATCTTCACGAGGAGCGCGACGGCGCCGTAGACGACGCCCGTCATGAGCACGGCGATGAGCGCGAGCACGGCCACGCGCGTCCAGAAGGACAGGTCGGGGTCGATGTTCGACAGTGAGATGAGCATGATCTCGGTCGAGAGGATGAGGTCGGTGCGGACCGCTCCCAGCACGAGCCGCTTCTCGTCGCGGCCGCCCTCCTCTTCGTGCCCGTGCCCGAAGCCGAACCACTCCAGCACCTTCTCCGCGCCTTCGAAGCACAGGTAGGTGCCGCCGATGATCAGCAGGTATGGAAGCACCCACGGGGCGAACGCCGTGAGCAGCAGCGCCGCCGGGATGATGATGAGGAACTTGTTCGCGAGCGACCCGAGGGCGATCCTTCCGACCACCGGAAGCTCCCGGGCGGGGGTGATGCCCTGCACATACTGCGGGGTGACGGCAGCGTCGTCGATGACGACTCCGGCCGACTTCGCCGACGCCTTAAGTGCAGCGCTGAGGATGTCGTCGACGACAGCGAGCAGACCAACGGACAATGCGACCCCCTGAACAAGTAGTTGCAGAGTGCAAACGTACGACACCGGGGCGTCTGCCCGCGCACGTCCGACGCCCAGGGCGCGCAGAGTCCCGGCGCGTATCCTCGTTGCGTGACGCTCCTCGACGCCCTCCCCGACGCCGCTCGTGCGATGCTGCCGGCGTCGCAGTGGCGCGAGAGGGAGCGCGAGCACGCCGCTCGGGTCGACTCGCTCACCGCCGGCCGTCGCGCGCGCGTGGCACGCGGTGAGACGCACCCGGTCGATGACTTCCTGTACACGTACTACAGCTACAAGCCGTCGCTGATCCGCCGGTGGCATCCGGGCGCCGGAGTGGTGCTGCAGGGTGCAGCCGCCGAGCCGCGTGCACAGTGGCGCTTCTATCGCGCGGAGGGGGAAGACCTGACGGTGGACGCCGAGGGCTTCGTGCGCGAGAAGGAGCTGCTCGTCACGGGGGTCGCCCGTATCCTGCGTGCGACCCGCTCGCGCCGGGCGCAGTTCGGCTGCTTCGGGCTGCATGAGTGGGCGATGGTCTACCGGCAGGCAGAGCACCGGCATCCGGTCCCGCTTCGCCTCGGCCGGGACGGCACGGATGCCGTGGTCGACGCGCACCACCTGGGGTGCACGCACTTCGACGCGTTCCGGTTCTTCACTCCCGATGCCGTGCCCCGCAACCGCACGGCGCTCAGCCGGGAGCAGCAGGCGGCCACGGAGCAGTCGGGGTGCCTGCACGCGAACATGGACCTCTACAAGTGGGCGGTCAAGCTCGGCCCGCTCGTGCGCGGACGGCTGCTGCTCGAATGCTTCGAGCTGGCCCGCGACATCCGCGAGCTCGACATGCGCGCCTCCCCCTACGACCTGACCGACTGGGGATTCGAGCCCGTGCCGATCGAGACGCCCGAGGGCAAGGCTCAGTACGTCGCCGAGCAGCGCGGCTTCGCCGACCGTGCCGAGCCCTTGCGGGCCGAGCTGCTCGCGGTCGCCGAGGCGGCGCTGGCCTCCACTCCCCGCTGAGGGCGCGCCAGGCGCCGTTGCGGATCATGCGGATCCCTCACGTTCACATGTTCTTCTCCGAATCGATTCGATAGCATGGGGGACGCCGCACTCGCGGACCTTCCCCTGCTCGTCTCTTCTCCTTCCTGAGAGCACCCCATGGCACGCACCCTCACCACCGGCAGCCCGTGGCGAGTCATCCTCCTCTTCTCGGTTCCCCTGCTCATCGGAAACGTCGTGCAGCAGCTGTACCAGGTGGCCGATGCGATCGTCGTCGGCCGGTGGCTCGGGGTCGACGCTCTCGCCTCGGTGGGGGCGACGGGCAGCCTGCTCTTCCTGCTGCTCGGATTCGCCTGGGGACTCACGTCTGGCTTCGCCATCCCGACGGCGCAGGCATTCGGCGCGCGTGACTACGAGGGCGTGCGCCGCTCGGTGGTCGCGGGCACGATTCTCACCGGCATCACGAGCGTCGTGCTCACTGTGGGGGCGCCGTTCCTCGCCGAGCCGGCGCTCGCCCTCCTGCAGACGCCGCCGGAGCTGATGGACGACGCCGTCGTCTTCGCCCAGATCAGCTTCCTGGGCGGCAGCACGATGATGTTCTTCAACTACCTGTCGGCGGTCATCCGCGCGATCGGCGACTCGCGCACGCCGCTCATCTTCCTGACGCTGTCTTGCCTGCTCAACGTCGCGCTCGTGATCCTCATGGTCGGCCCGTGGGGCTGGGGCGTCGCCGGTGCGGCGCTCGCGACGGTCGTGTCGCAGGCGGTGTCGGTGCTGCTGTGCCTCGAGTACGTGCGCCGGCGCGTTCCCGTGCTGCGCGTGACCCGCGCCGACTGGCGGTTCTCCCGAGAAGACCTCGGGCTGCACCTCAAGCTCGGCCTGCCCATGGGCTTCCAGTCGTCGATCATCGGCATCGGCACCGTCGCCGTGCAGGTGCGACTGAACGACCTCGGCGCGGATGCCGTCGCCGCCTACACCGCCGCGTCGCGCGTCGACGGTCTCGCCGTCGCGCTCCTCATGTCGCTGGGGCTCGCGACCTCGATGTACGTCGCGCAGAACTTCGGCGGCGGCCGGCCCGACCGCATCCGCCGCGGCGTCGTGCAGGCGACGTGGCTCGCGATCAGCGCCGCGCTCGTGCTCGGCGCTCTGCTGGTGGCCTTCGGTGGGGGTCTCGTGCGCGTGTTCGTCGGCGACGGGTCTGACGAGGTCGTGCGCCTCGCCGCCCTCATGCTCCTCATCAACGGCCTGACGTACACGGCGCTGGCCGTGCTGTTCATCCACCGCGGCGCTCTGCAGGGCCTCGGACACACGGTCATCCCGACCATCACGGGAGTGGTCGAGCTCGGCGCCCGCATGGGGGCGGCCGTCGTGCTGGGTGGGGTCTTCGGCTTCGCCGGCGTCGCCTGGAGCAACCCGCTCGCGTGGATCGGCGCCGTCGTCATCCTCGTCCCCGCCTACATCCGCGAACACCGCAGGCTCGGACGGATGCCGGTGACCCCGGCCGTCCCGACGCCGACGGCGGCGATCCCCGTCATCGGACCGACCGACGGCTCGATGGTGGTCGACGCGATCGTGACCCAGCCGGTCCAGCTCCCGCAGCAGCCGAGCGGGTCGCAGCGCGGAAGCCTCGTGCGGGTGTTCGCACGCCGCCGCGCGCGCGAGCGCGTCTCCTCGCGCTGAGCGCCGCTCGTCGACGCCCCGCCGCCGCTGGTCGACGACGCCGGCCCGGTGGGGGCGCAGGAGGAGCAGAATCGACGGGTGACCACTTCGCTGACTCAGCTGACTGAGATGCCCGACCCGCAGTACATCATGGTCGGCGACGGACACCGCGTCGCGACCTACTCGTGGGGCGGCGACGACCTTCCGACCGTCGTCCTCGTGCACGGGTTCGCGTCCAACACGCGCGACAACTGGGTGAACACGGGCTGGGTGCGCGACCTGCAGCGTGCGGGATACCGAGTGCTCGCGATAGACCAGCGCGGACACGGCGCCAGCGACAAGCCCCACGACCCCCGCGACTACTCGCTGCGCGAGCTCGCGAGCGACGTCGAAGCGGTGCTCGACACGTACCTCGTGAGCGAGGCCTTCTACGTCGGCTACTCCCTCGGCGCGCGCGTCGGCTGGGAGGTGCTGCAGGACATCGCGCCGCGCATCCCTCGCGGCGTGCTGGGAGGCGTCCCCGACGGCATCCCTCTCGCCCGCCTCGACCTCGACCAGGTGCGCGCGTTCGCCGACGAGGGGACCCCCGTCACCGACCCCGTGACCCAGAACTACATCAGGCTCACGGAGCGCGTCGCCGGCAACGACCTGCACGCGCTGCTCGCCATCGCCGGCGGACTGCGAGCGTCGAAGCAGGTCGACCCCGACCCCTCCCACGCACCGTCACAGCCTGTGCTGTTCGCCACCGGCACCCTCGATGCGATCATCGAGGGATCGAAGGCGCTCGCCGAAGCCTGCCCGCAGGGTCGCTTCGTCGAGATCCCGGGGCGGCACCACTTCAACGCACCCGGAGCGCGCGCGTTCCGCGACGCGGCGATCGCGTTCCTCGCTGGCGAATGACCCCTCGCGCGGGGGATTAGCGTGGAGCGCATGATCAGGATCGCGACCCTCGGCACGAGCACGATCACCGAGCGGTTCGTCGACGCGGTGCGGCAGGTCGACGGCATCCGTGTCGACCTCGCCTTCTCACGGGACCTCGACCGCGGCCGCGCCTTCGCCGAGCGCCTCGGCATTCCCGGCGCGACCGACGACTTCGCATCGCTGGCCGGGCGCGTCGACGCGGTGTACGTCGGGTCGCCCAACGGCGTGCACGCCGACCAGGCCCGGCAGGCGATCGACGCGGGGCTGCACGTGTTCCTCGAGAAGCCGGCGACCCCTACCGCCAGAGAGTTCGCCGAGCTCGTCGAGTCGGCGACCGCCCGCGGAGTGGTCGTGTTCGAGGGGATGCGCAACGTGTACGACCCCGGCTTCGCGCGGCTGCGGGAGCTGCTGCCCCGCGTCGGGACCGTGCGGCGTGTCTCGTTCGCGCTGTGCCAGCGGTCGGCCCGGTACGACCTCGTGCTCCGCGGCGCGAAGCCGAACATCTTCGACCCAGCGCTCGCCGGCGGCGCGCTGTACGACCTCGGCGTCTATCCCTTGAGCGCGCTCGTGGCGCTGTTCGGCGAGACGGATGCCGTGGCCGCCTCGACCGTCACCATCCCGACGGGCGTCGACGGCTCCGGCACGGCGCTGCTCGCCTATCCCGGGTTCGTCGCCGACATCGCGTTCTCGAAGATCACCGCGTCGTCGCGTCCCGGCGAGGTGCAGGGCGAGCTCGGCACGATCGAGATCGACCGGATCACCGACCCGCGCCGGGCAGTGCTGACGCCCGTGGGCGGCGAGCCCGAGGAGCATCTGATCGATGCCGACGACAACAACATGACGTACGAGGTGGCGCGCTTCGCCCAGCTCGTGCGCGGCGAAGCCGATCCGCGCCCGGATCAGGAGCGGACGCTCGCGGTCCTCCGCCTGGTCGAGCGCATTCTCGCCGCCGCAGGGCATGCGAAGATCGCGGGGTGAGCAACGGCCAGGACCTCGCGACCCTCGCGGCGCTGCGCCGCGCCCGCGACCGGATCGACCGTGACTACGCTCGCCCGCTCGACGTCGAGTCGCTCGCCCGGGGAGTGCACATGTCGGCCGGGCACTTCAGCCGGCAGTTCAAGCTCGCCTACGGCGAGAGCCCCTACTCCTACCTCATGACCCGCCGCATCGAGCGCGCCATGACACTGCTGCGCCGCGGCGACCTGAGCGTCACCGTCGTCTGCTTCGCGGTGGGATTCCAGTCGCTCGGCACCTTCAGCACCCGCTTCAGCGAACTGGTCGGCGTGCCCCCGAGCATGTACCGAGAGCAGGGCGCGCCGTTCCGTCCGGGCATGATCCCGTGCATCGCGAGGCAGGTCACCAGACCGATCAGGAATCGAGAAGCGACGCCAGAGCCCCGCCCGTAACGTGGGCGCCATGGACATCACGATTCACTCCAGCTTCCTCCCGCACACCGACCCGGAGGCATCCCTCGCCTTCTACCGCGATGTGCTCGGCTTCGAGGTGCGCCTCGACGTCGGCTACGAGGACATGCGCTGGATCACGGTCGGCCCGCAGGGGCAGTCGGACACCGCGATCGTGCTCCACCCGCCGGCCGTCGGCTACGACGTGTCCGACGAGGAGCGCGAACTGCTGCTGCAGCTCATCGCGAAGGGAAGCTACTTCGGGGTGAACCTCGCGACCGACGACCTCGACGCCGCGTTCGCGCGCATCGAGGCGGCGGGGGCCGACATCGTGCAGGAGCCGATCGAGCAGGACTACGGAGTGCGGGATGCCGCGTTCCGCGACCCGGCAGGCAACCTCATCCGCCTGCAGGAGACGAAGAAGGAGAGCTGACATGAGCACGAAGACCACCGAGGGCGGCTTCAGCGCCGAAGAGCGCGCCGCCATGAAGCAGCGCGCCGAGGAGCTGCGTTCCACCAAGGGCCTGAAGGGCGCCGCAAAGCTCGCCAAGGAGCTGGAGGCGTGCGTCGCCGCGATCGACAAGCTCACCGGGCCCGACAAGGACATCGCCGTGCGAGTGCACGCGATCGTCACCGAGGAGGCGCCGCAGCTGAACCCCAAGACGTTTTACGGCTTCCCGGCATACGCGAACGCCGACGGCAAGGTCGTCGTCTTCTACCAGCCGGCGTCTCGGTTCGAGACCCGCTACGGCACGGTGTCGTTCGACGAGCCGGCGAACCTCGACGACGGCGAGATGTGGCCGGTCTCCTTCGCTGTGCTCGAGGTGACGGATGCCGCGGAGGCCCGCATCCGAGAGCTGGTGCGCAAGGCCGTCAGCTAGGAGAAGCCGCCAGCCCGAACTCTCAGTCGTCCGGGTCGACCGCCGCCGGGGACAGCCGCAGGATGCGGTCGTCGCCCGTGCGGGGGTCGCCCCGGCCGTCTGTGTTGTTCGTGAGGATCCACAGCGCCCCGTCGGGTGCGACCACCACGTCGCGGAGGCGACCGTACTCGCCGGCGAAGCTGTCGAGCGTCTCCTCGTCGGGGTCGTCGATCGACACCGACCGGAGCACCTCGCCGCGGAGGTTCGCGATCACGACGAACTCGTCGACGACCGCGATGCCGCTCGGACTCGCCTCGCGCGTCGGCCACTGCGCGATCGGATCGATGTAGTCGCCTCCGCTCGCGCTGCCTTCGACCACGGGCCAGCCGTAGTTGCCGCCCGGCTCGATGACGTTGAGCTCGTCCCACGTGTTCTGACCGAACTCGCTCGCGATGAGACGCCCGTCCTCGTCCCACGCGAGGCCCTGCACGTTGCGGTGGCCGAGACTGTACACGGGCGATCCGGAGAACGGGTTGTCGGCGGGCACCGACCCGTCGGGCGTGAGCCGCAGGATCTTCCCGTTCAGCGAATCGGGGTCCTGCGCGCGTGCGCTCTCGCCGGCATCCCCCACCGGCACGTAGAGCATCCCGTCGGGACCGAACGCGATGCGCCCCGCGTTGTGGTTGCCCGCCGCGGGCAGCCCGTCGATGATCGGCGCCGGGTCGCCGAGGGCCCAGGAGCCCGGCCCGCCCCGCAGCGGATAACGCTCCACGCGGTTGCCGTCGTCAGCCGTCGAGTACACGTAGAGCGCCCCATCGCGCACCGCGAGCCCCAGCAGGCCGCCCTCGCCGCCGTGCCGCACGCCGTCGATCGTCGCGACCACGCGCGTGCCGCCCGGCACCAGCTCGAGCACCCGCCCGCTGTCGCGCTCGCTCACCAGGGCGCTCCCTTCAGCGAACGCGATCGACCAGGGCGCCTCCAGCCCGTCGACCACCGTCTCGGGCGTCTGCGGAAGCGACCCCGCGGATGCCGTCGGCGACGCGGACGGCGCGAGGGTCGACGTCGGGCCGGGCCCAGCGGTCGTCGCGCTCGGCGCGGGCTCGGGCGCACCGCACGCCGACAGCAGCAGCACCGCCGCGATAACGGCGGCGGCACCGGCATCCGGGCGTCCCATGGGCTCACGGTAGCCCGCGGCCGAGGCAGGCAACAGGGCCGGATGGCGCCCCCGCGGGAACGCAGGCGGGGCGACGCGTCTGCCAACGTAGACTGGTGGGGTCCACGATCGCCCCCCTGAACAGAAGAGTTCACCGTGTCCGCTGCCCCCGTCCGCGCGTTCGACGTGCGTCACGTGCAGCTCCTGCGCGCGCTCTTCGCCGCGGTCGCCGCGATCATGATCACGTTCTCGCCCGATCACTCCGCGTCGGTGGGCCTCGCCGTCTTCAGCGGGTGGGCCATGGCGACGGCGCTCGTGCTCCTCATCTCCGCCTGGCTCGTGTATGCCGCGGGCAGCCGCGCCACCACCGTCACCCTGGGCATCGTCACCCTCGCCGCAGGCATGGTCGCCGGGATCCCCGCCATCCGCACGACCGAGCTGTTCTTCATCGTCGTGATCGTGTGGGCCCTCGCGGCCGGCGCCGTCGAGCTGATCTCCGGCGTCCGCCGTCGTCGCACCGACACGGCCGCGCGCGACGCGATCCTCATCGGCGCCATCACGATCGCGCTCGCCCTCGGCCTGCTGCTGGTCAACCCGGCGTACAGTCTCGACTACTTCATCGAAGAGGCCGGTCGCAGCTTCGAGCTCACCGGCATCACGATCGGCGTCGGCATCTTCGGCGGCTACGCGGCCGTCGTCGCGGTGTTCCTCGGCATCGCGGGCTTCTCGCCGCGACGGCCCGAAGACGCGGCAGCCGACGAGAACCCGGCCGACACCCCTGAGACGGCAGGAGACCCCGCATGACCGACTCGCGCCCGAACCGCCGTGACATCATGAAGCCGGCTCAGCTGCTCGGCCTCGCGTTCGTGGCCGCCGTCTTCGGCGGAGTGATCACACTCGTCTCGATGGGCGTCTTCCAGCAGCCGCGGGTCGTGCCCGCCGGTGAGCTCGAGCCGCACGTCAAGGCGTGGGTCGTCGCAGGCGTCGTGGCGGGCATCGTCTTCATCGTCACCCTCGTGACGATCGCGCTCCTGCTGCTGGCCGTCGATCCCGCCGACTTCGGCAAGCGCGTCGACAAGCCCGTGCTGCTCGGCGATGAAGCCGCTGACGAAGCCGCCGACGGCGGGACGGCATCCGGCGGCGAGGCATCCGCGCCGGGCACGGGCGAACCGCCCCGCGCCTGACGCGGTCGCGCCGCGGGTCTCAGGCAGGACCGGCCGGCCGGCGGCCGGTCAGCCGAGTTCGTCGACGAGGCGGTCGGCGAGTCCCGTGTAGCTGGCGGGAGTGAGGGCGAGCAGGCGCTGCTTCGCCTCCTCGCCGATGTCGAGGCCGCGCACGAACTCTGCCAGCTCGGTGCCTCCGACGCGGCGCCCGCGGGTGAGCTCCTTCAGAAGCGCGTACGGGTCGGTGATCTGCGAGCGGCCCGCGACGATCTCGGCGCGAACGACGGTCTGGATCGCCTCGGCGAGCACCTCCCAGTTCGCGTCGAGGTCGGCCAGGAGAACGTCGCGGGAGAGCGAGATCTCGGTGAGGCCGCGCTGCAGGTTGTCGAGCGCGAGCAGCGAGTGGCCGAAGGCGACGCCGATGTTGCGCTGCGTGGTCGAGTCGGTGAGGTCGCGCTGCATGCGCGACGTCACGAGCGTCGAAGCGAGGGTCGTGAGCAGTCCGCCCGAGATCTCGAGGTTCGCCTCCGCGTTCTCGAAGCGGATGGGGTTGATCTTGTGCGGCATCGTCGAAGACCCGGTGGCGCCGGCGACGGGGATCTGGGCGAAGAAGCCCATCGAGATGTAGGTCCAGATGTCGGTGGCGAGGTTGTGGAGGATGCCACCGGCGTGACGCACGCGGTCGTACAGCTCGACCTGCCAGTCGTGCGACTCGATCTGGGTGGTCAGCACGTTGAAGTCGATGCCGAGGCCTTCGATGAACGAGCGCGACAGCTCGGGCCAGTCGACTTCGGGGGCCGCCGAGAGGTGGGCCGACCAGGTGCCGGTCGCTCCCGAGAACTTGGCGAGGTACTCGCCGCCCTCGATCTGCTTCGCGACGCGCTCGAGACGCCACGCGAACACGGCGAGCTCCTTGCCCATCGTCGAGGGCGTCGCCGGCTGGCCGTGCGTGCGCGAGAGCATCGAGGCGTCCCGGTGCTCGCGCGCCAGGTCTGACAGGGCGCCGATGACGGCGCGCAGCTTGGGCAGCCACACGTGCTCGACCGCGCGCTTGACCGTCAGCGCGTACGAAGCGGAGTTGATGTCCTCACTCGTGCAGGCGAAGTGGGCGAGCTCGGCGATGTGATCGAGACCGAGGGATGCCAGGCGGTCGCGCACCAGATACTCGACGGCCTTCACGTCGTGGCGGGTGACCGCCTCCTTCTCGGCGAGCCAGTCGATCTCGGCCTGGCCGAAGTCGCGGTACAGCGCCCGGAAGGCCTCTTTCTGCTCGTCGGCCAGGGGAGCGGAGCCGAACAGCGAGCGGTCGGTGAGGGCGATGATCCACTCGACCTCCACCTCGACGCGGGCGCGGTTGAGCCCGGCCTCCGAGAGATAGTCGCTCAATCCGGCGACCGCGGTGCGGTAGCGGCCGTCGAGCGGGCTGAGGGGCTGGGGAGGCAGAGAGTTCACGAGGCTCCGATCGGTGAAGAACGGGCGCTCAGGACGTCGGGCGGATAGCGGGTTCAAGCTGCCGGAAGAGCGCCCGGCTCGCACTCTCGATCATACCGAGCACCTCATCGAACATCTGCGGGCCCGCGTAGTAGGGGTCGGGGACGTCGAGGTTCCCGCCCGCGGCCGGATCGAACGACAGGAGAAGCGCGAGCTTGTCGGTGTCGGCGGGCGTGCGCGCCCATCCGGCGAGGATGCGCTCGTGCGACCTGTCGAGGGCGACCACGAGGTCGTAGAGGTCGAAGTCCGCGGGGGTGAACTGACGTGCGCGGTGGCGTGAGCCGTCGTAGCCGCGCCCGGCGAGGGCAGCCAGGGTGCGGCTGTCCGCCCGCTCTCCCACGTGCCAGTCACCGGTGCCCGCGCTGGCCGACACCACACGGTCACCGAGCCCGGACTGGTCGGCGAACCAGCGGAACACGACTTCGGCCATGGGCGAGCGACAGATGTTGCCCGTGCAGACGAAGACCACCCTGAAGGGGTCGTCTCGGGTAGCCACGTCCCCATTTTGGTGCGATTCGGCCGTTCCTGCACATGTCGCGCAACGTCTGACCGCTCCACGAAGCGCCCTCGACGGGCCGGCGGCCGCGTCTCCAGCGTCCAGCATCGATCTCGATGAGAGAGACGGATGCCACGGGCGACGCCCGCGCCATGCTTCGGCGCGCGAGCGACGGGTTGCGCGACGTGCGGCTGCGCGCCCCGGCACTCGCGGCCGCGGTGGCATGGCGATCACCGGCGGCCGCGGAGTTCGGCAAGGCGCTCGACGAGTGGGTGCGGCTACTCGACAGCCTGGGCGAGCAGATCGGCCAGTGGGACGACGAGCTCTCGCGCGCGACGCGGCAGCGCGGCGGGCTCGAGGGAAGGTGAGCGATGACATCGAGATCCGGTCGGGAGGGGCGATCGCCGTCGACACCTCCTCGCTGCGGCACGTGGCGGCGGTCGTCGCGCAGCTCGCCGACGACTGCGGCGACGCTGACGGGTGGCTCCGGCGCGCCCAGCAGGCTGCGATGGCGGCGGCGCTTCCGTCGCCGTTTCCGGTCGTCCGGCTCGATCACGCCGCAGCGCGGGCGCGCGACCTCGCGTCGTCTTTGCGGCGGCGGGCCGAGGTGTACGAGGAGGTCGAGCGTGCGGTGGGGGTTCTCTTCACCGACGGTCGAGCCGCAGCTGTCACGGGGGAGGCACGCAAGCTTCTCGATCAGTGGCGTGCCGGCCGCCACGCGGAGGTCGAGCATCAGCTCCTCGGAGCGGTGGCGCCGCTGTGGAGGCTTCAGCTCGCGCTGTCCACGATGCTCTACGGGGTGCGCGCCGTCGGGCTCGGCGTCATCCCGCGCAGCGCTCCGCCCCTGGCCGGAGACGCGCCGCCGGTCGAGGTCTCGGAGCTCTCCCGCGGCCCGGCCACCCCGCCCGCCAGCCTCCGTGACCTCGCGAGCCGCATCCCCGGGGCCGATGGCTCGCGCGTGCGCATCGAGACCTACGCAGGCTCTGGCGGCGATCCGCACCACGTCGTGTACATCGCGGGCACGCAGAGCTGGGAGCCCGTCACCGACGACCCGTGGGACATGACCTCCAACCTGCAGCTGTACGCGAGGAGAATGTCGGCGTCGTACGCCGCCGTCGAACGCGCGCTCTTCGAGGCCGGCGTGCGCGAGGGCGACGCGGTGCATATCGTCGGCCACTCGCAGGGCGGCATGCTCGCGACGCATCTGGCCCGCCAGGGCGCCTACGACGTGCGCAGTCTCGTCACTTTCGCGGGCCCCGTGCAGGCGGAGCTCCCCGAAGACGTCCTGCAGGTGACCCTCCGTCACGCCGACGACGCCGTCGCCGCGCTCGCCGCGGGCGGTTCGCCGGCGGTCGCCGGGTCTCCCGGGAGCTTCATCGTCGAGCGCGTCGCCGATCCCCGGCCGCGCCCGGGCGACCTGCGGATGGAGGTGCACCAGATGGACGCCTACCTCGGCACGGCGAAGCTGGCCGATGAGAGCGGCGATCCCCGCGTCGGCGAGTTCCATCGGCGGCTGGGCGCGCTGAGCGCGGGCGCGGCGGGCGCTGCGACCGCCGTCGTCTACGGAGCCCGGCGCGAGACCGTGTCGCGGCCCTTCGCGCCAGGGTCGGGGAGGAGCCCTCGGGTCAGCGCCGCTTCTTCAGCTGCGGGCGCAGGATGATGCCGAACAGCCAGTTGAGGACCGAGATGACCAGGGCGGCCACGACGCCGAGCCAGAAGTCCTCGACGCGAAGACCCCACGACCACGACTGCGTCAGCCAGGCTGTGATCCACAGAAGCAGGCCGTTGATCACGAGCGAGATCAGACCGAGCGTCAGGATGTACAGCGGGAACGCGACGATCTTGATGATCGTGCCGATGATGGTGTTCACGATCGCGAACAGCGCGGCCACCGCGAGCAGCGTCAGCACGAGCTGCAGCGTCTCGCCGGGGGCGAAGGCGATGACGTCGACGCGCAGCGGCTCGATCAGGGTGACCACCCAGATCGCGAACGCGTTGATGACGACGCGGATGAGGAATCTCATAGTCGGTCAGTCTTCCACGAGTGCGGTCTTCGAGGGAACCGGCACCGTCACACCCCCGCGTGCACGGGCCGTCGCGTCCGTAGACTCGTCGGGTGACCGAATCTCCTGTGCGCATCCGTCCCGAGATCGCCGCGCTGCCCGCCTACAAGCAGGGCCGGCAGGCCGGCGCCGACGCGTTCAAGCTCTCGAGCAACGAGAATCCCTTCGACCCGCTGCCGAGCGTCGTCGAGGTCCTCCAGCGCACGACGGCGGTCAACCGCTACCCCGACGCGTCGTCGCCGCGCCTGCGACAGCGACTCGCCGACCGGTTCGGCGTCACGCCCGAGTCCGTGCACATCGCGGCCGGATCCGTGTCGATCCTGTTCCAGCTCGCGCAGGCCACCAGCGCGCCCGGCGACGAGATCGTCTTCTCCTGGCGCTCGTTCGAGGCCTACCCGGGCGTCGCCGTCGTCCCCGGTGCGACGGCCGTCATGGTGCCCAACACGGCCGACGGCCGGCACGACCTCCCCGCGATGGCGGCGGCGGTCACGGAGCGCACGCGCATGGTCATCGTCTGCAGCCCGAACAACCCGACGGGCCCCATCGTCACGCAGCGCGAATTCGACGAGTTCGTCGACGCCGTGCCCCGCGACGTCCTCGTCGTGCTCGACGAGGCGTACATCGAGTTCGTGACCGACCCGGATGCCGTCGACGGACGCCGGGTCCTCGCGGCCGGTCGCGACAACGTGGTGATCCTGCGCACCTTCTCGAAGGCGTACGGACTCGCGGGGCTGCGCGTCGGATACGCCATCGGCCACCCTCGCGTCCTCGACGCGGCCCGCTCGACCGGCATCCCGCTGTCGGTCACGGCCGCGGCCGAAGAGGGCGCCCTCGCGAGCCTCGACGCCGAGGAGGAGCTCCTGGCGCGCGTGCGCGTGCTCACCGAACGTCGCGACCGGCTCGCCGCGCGCCTGCGCGAGGCCGGCTGGGACGTGCCGCAGGCGCAGGGCAACTTCGTGTGGCTGCCGGCGGGTGAGCGTACGCTCGAGATCGCCGCGGCATTCGAAGCGGCCGACCTGATCGTGCGGCCGTTCGCGGGCGACGGGCTGCGCATCTCCGTGGGCGAAGAGGAGTCGCTCGACCGGGTCGTCGCTGTGGCGGCATCCGTTCTGTCCTGAGCCTCGGCACCACGAGCTCCCGTCCGTCCGGATCGAGCGCGTTTCGATCCGGTGCCCTGGCGTGTCCTCGCCCGCGAGAGCATCCCGCACCACGCCTCCAGGAGGAATCCCCCATGACCACCCTGAAGCTTCGCGACCGCCTCGACCGGATCGTGCTCTACCAGGTGTACCCGCAGAGCTTCGCCGACGGAGACGGCGACGGCATGGGCGACCTCGACGGCCTCGCCGCTCGCCTCGACTATCTCGCCTGGCTCGGCGTCGATGCGGTGTGGGTCAACCCCTGCTTCGTGTCGCCCATGCGCGACGCCGGCTACGACGTGGCCGACTTCCTCCACATCGACCCGCGCTACGGCGGCGATGACGCACTCGACCGGCTCGTCACCGCAGCCGATGCTCGCGGAATCGCCGTGCTGCTCGACCTCGTCGCCGGTCACACGTCAGATCAGCACCCCTGGTTCCGCGCGTCGGCTGACGACCCCGCCGACGACCGCTACGTCTGGAGTCCCGAGTCCGCCGAGGGCTTCGTGCCGGGCCCGGGCACGCGCGGTCAGTGGTACAAGCCCAACTTCTTCGACTTCCAGCCGGCGCTGAACTTCGGCTACGCCCGCCAAGATCCCGCGGAGCCATGGCGCCAGCCCGTCGACGCCGACGGACCGCGTCGCAATCGCGACGCCCTGGTCGAGATCATCTCCCACTGGTACGACCGCGGCGTGCAGGGCTTCCGCGTCGACATGGCCGCCTCTCTCGTGAAGGACGATCCGGGCCACGTCGAGACCGGTCGCCTGTGGGCAGAGGTCCGCTCGCGCCTCGACGCGCGGCAACCGGGCAACATCCTCATCTCGGAATGGGGCGATCCGCAGCGCGCCGTGCCCGCCGGCTTCGACGTCGACTTCTTCCTCCAGTTCGGCGGCGACGACGACGGCAAGCCCCTCAAGACGCTCTGGAACAACGGCGCCGGGACGATCTACGACGAGTGGGAGCCGCAGACCGCATGGGCGGATGCCACCGGCGCCGGAGACGCGGCGTACTTCGTCGATGCGTGGCGCCGGGCCTCCGAGGCGATCGCTGCCGCAGGCTCGACCGGCCTCACGGGCCTGCCCACCGCGAACCACGACTTCACGCGACTGGTCGCCGGCGACCGCACCGCCGACCAGGTGCGTCCGGCGCTGATGCTGGCCCTCACCTGGCCGTCACTGCCGTCGATCTACTACGGCGATGAGATCGGCATGCGCTATGTGCCGGGGCTGCCGTCGCTCGAAGGCTCGGCGCTCGGGCCCAAGTACGAGCGCGCCGGATCGCGCACGCCCATGCAGTGGGGCGATCTTCCTGCCGGAGCCGCCCCTGCCGCGCCGTCGCGCTACCTTCCCGAGGATCGCGATCCGCTGCGGCCGACGGTGGCCGACCAGCTCGACCACCCCGACTCGCTCCTCCGGTTCGTGCGGGCGGCGATCGCGCTGCGCCACGACCCGCGCCTGTCGGCCCGCGCGCCGCTCGAGGTCGTGTCGACCGGATCGCCGTTCGTCTTCCGCCGCGGCTCGCTGCTCGTCGCGCTCAACCCGTCGAGCGCGCCCCACGTCGTGCCTCTCGGCGAGGACGCGACGGATGCCGTTGCCCCCGCAATCCTGCTCGGCCACCGTGCCGAGCTCACCGCCGACACCGTCGAGCTCGCTGCGTTCGGCTGCGCTGTCGTCGACCTCGAAGGCGCCCAGGTGACCGCTGGTCGCGACTGATGTTGTGCGTGGAGTACCGCGAATTCCGGCATCCGTTGTCGAACTCATGCAGAGACGCGTATGCACAGGGCATTAGCGTGGGAACATGACCCCGCCTGACGACCCTGCCCTCGTGCGCGTCCTGGCGGCGGACGGGACGTTCGCCCCCACCCCCGAAGCGGAGCGCTACCTGCCGCTCATCGACGCGCTCGCCGACTCCGACCTCGAGACCTTCTACCGCGACATGGTGACCGTGCGCGCATTCGACCGCCAGGCGACGAATCTGCAGCGCCAGGGTCAGCTTGCGCTGTGGCCGCCGTCATTCGGGCAGGAAGCGGCGCAGGTCGGCTCTGCGCGCGCCGCCCGCGCGCAGGATCACCTGTTCCCCTCGTACCGCGAGCACGTGGTCTGCACGATCCGCGGCGTCGATCCCGTCGACATCGTGCGGCTCATGCGCGGCCTGACCCACGGCGGCTGGGACCCGACCGACCCCAAGAACGGCAACACGCACATCTACACGCTGGTGCTCGGATCGCAGACGCTGCACGCGGCCGGCTTCGGCATGGGCCTCGTCTTCGACAGGCGCTGCGGCACCGGCGATCCCGAGCGCGACGAAGCGGTGCTCGTGTACTACGGAGACGGATCGTCGAGCCAGGGCGACGTGCACGAGGCGATGGTGTTCGCCGCCAGCTACCGCACCCCGCAGGTCTTCTTCCTGCAGAACAACCAGTGGGCGATCTCCGTGCCCGTCGCCACGCAGTCAGCCGTGCCGCTCGTACGCCGCGCCGCCGGGTACGGCATCCCTTCGATCCAGGTCGACGGCAACGACGTGCTCGCCAGCTACGCCGTCAGCAAGACGGCGCTCGACGAGGCTCGCGCCGGCGAAGGCCCCCGTGCGATCGAAGCGCTCACCTACCGGATGGGCGCCCACACCACCAGCGACGACCCTTCGAAGTACCGCACCTCCGAGGAGGAGCAGGCGTGGGCGCAGCGCGATCCGATCGCCCGCATGCGCGCCTACCTTCAGGGGCGCGGAGCGTCGGACGCGTTCTTCGCCGAGGTCGACGCCGATGCCGCCGCCTATGCCGACGATGTCCGCGTGCGCACCAACGAGCTCGGCGACCTCGACCGTGAGACGATCTTCGCGCATGTGTACAGCGAACCGCATCCGCTGATCGACGAGCAGCGCCGCTGGCTCGCCGACTACGAAGCATCCTTCGAGGAGGCGTGACGATGACGACAGAGACGCAGGCCCCGCCGCAGGTCGAGACCCTCCCGTTCGCCAAGGCCCTCAACGCCGGACTCCGCGCCGCGCTCGCCGCCGACGACCATGTGCTCCTCATGGGCGAGGACATCGGACGCCTCGGCGGCGTCTTCCGCGTGACGGAAGGACTGCAGGCCGAGTTCGGCGAACGGCGGGTGCTCGACACGCCGCTGGCAGAATCGGGCATCGTCGGCTCCGCGATCGGTCTCGCGATGGCGGGGTTCCGCCCCGTGTGCGAGATCCAGTTCGACGGATTCGTCTTCCCCGCGTTCGATCAGATCACGACCCAGCTCGCCAAGATGACCAACCGTCACGAGGGCGCGATGTCGTTCCCCGTGGTCATCCGCATCCCCTACGGCGGGCACATCGGCGCCGTGGAGCACCACCAGGAGAGCCCCGAGGCGTACTTCACGCACACGCCGGGCCTACGCGTGGTGTCGCCCTCGACGCCGAACGACGCCTACTGGATGATCCAGCACGCCATCGCGTCCAACGATCCCGTGATCTTCATGGAGCCGAAGTCGAAGTACTGGCTCAAGGGCGAGGTCGACATGTCGGCTCCCGCGCTTCCGCTTCACGCCTCGCGCGTCGTGCGCCGCGGCACCGACGTGACCCTCGTCGGCCACGGCGCCATGGTCACGACGCTCCTTCAGGCGGCGGCGCTCGCCGAGGGCGAAGGCACTTCGTGCGAGGTCATCGACCTGCGGTCGCTGTCGCCGATCGACTACGGTCCGATCCTCGACTCGGTCCGCCGCACGGGCCGGATGGTCTACGCGCAGGAGGCGTCGGGCTTCACGTCGCTCGGCTCCGAAGTCGCCGCGACCGTCATGGAGAAGGCGTTCTTCGCGCTCGAGGCCCCCGTGCTGCGCGTGTCGGGATTCGACACGCCCTTCCCGCCCGCCAAGCTCGAGGGGCAGTTCCTCCCCGACGCCGACCGCATCCTCGAGGCCGTCGACCGCGCCCTCGCCTACTGATCGCGCCCTGTGATCGCCCCGTCTCGCGGATATCGAGAGGATTCACGATGAGCACCCAGACCTTCCACCTCCCGGACGTCGGTGAAGGCCTCACGGAGGCCGAGATCGTGCAGTGGCGCGTCGCGCCCGGCGACACGATCGCCGTCAACGACGTCATCGTCGAGATCGAGACCGCCAAATCGCTCGTCGAGCTGCCGTCGCCGTTCGCCGGCACGATCGGCGAGCTGCTGGCCGCGGAGGGGGACACCGTGACCGTCGGCGCGCCGATCATCACGATCGTCGGGGCCGCCGGGACGCCCGACGCGTCGGCAGGCCAGAGCGAGCACGGCGAGAAGCACGCGGAGCCGGATGCCGCGGGCGCCGTGCTCGTCGGCTACGGCACGGGCGGCGCCGTCAAGTCGCGTCGCAGCAGGCCAGCGCCTCGTGCCGAGGCCGTGCGCCAGTCAGCCGGCGTCGTCGCGAAGCCGCCCGTGCGCAAGCTCGCCCGCGATCTCGACGTCGACCTCGCACAGGTCACACCCACCGGCCCTGCGGGCGAGGTGACCCGCGACGACGTCGTGCGTCACGCCGAACAGGCGTCGGTGTTCCGCAACATCGCCACCCCTGACCTTCCCGCCGAGCGCGAGCAGACGATCCCCGTCGCCGCGGGCGGCAACGGGTCCGGTCCGGCGCCGGGACTCGACGAGAGCCGTGAAGAGGCGATTCCCGTCAAGGGCGTGCGCAAGGCCACGGCATCCGGCATGGTGCGCTCGGCCTACACGGCCCCGCACGTGTCGGTGTGGACCGATGTCGACGCCACGCGCACGATGGAGCTCGTGAAGAGGCTCAAGACCTCTCCCGACTTCGCCGACATCAAGGTGTCGCCGCTGCTGATCATGGCGCGCGCCGTGATCTGGGCGGTGCGGCGCACGCCGATGGTCAACAGCGCATGGATCGACCGTGAAGACGGCTCGGCAGAGATCCGGGTGCGCAACTACGTCAACCTCGGCATCGCGGCTGCGACGCCGCGGGGTCTGCTCGTGCCGAACATCAAGGACGCGCAGAGCCTCAGCATGCGCGAGCTGGCGAAGGCGCTCGAGAAGCTGACGCTGACCGCTCGCGAGGGTCGCACGTCGCCCGCCGACCAGCAGGGCGGCACGATCACGATCACGAACATCGGCGTTTTCGGCATGGATGCGGGCACGCCGATCATCAACCCCGGCGAGTCGGGCATCGTCGCGATGGGCACGATCCGGCAGAAGCCGTGGGTCGTCGACGGCGAGGTGCGCCCGCGCTTCGTGACGACGGTGTCGGGATCGTTCGACCACCGTGTCATCGACGGCGACGGCATGAGCCGCTTCATCGCCGACGTCGCCTCGATCCTCGAGGAGCCCGCCCTCCTGCTCGACTGATGTGAGGCGGATGTGAAGGCTGGCCAATGTCGCCTGTCGCCGATATCGTCTGCGGGGGTGCTCCCGCGCGCTGTGGACGGCGTACTGGAGGGGGAGCCGGACTCTGGGGAGAATCATCATGCGCGTTTTCACGAAAGCAGGGACAGCGATCCTGTTGGCTGCAGGTCTTACCTTCGGGGGTGGTGCCGCCCACGGAGATGCCCCGGTTGCGGCTCCCGCTGTCATCTCACAGGCCGCACAACCTACGGGCGCGAAGACGCTGACCGCTGCCACGCCGAAGATCACCGGTACCGCGAAGGTCGGAAGCAAACTGCGGGCGTCCGCGGGGAGGTGGACGTCTGGGACCACTCTCACGTACCAGTGGTACGCGTCGGGGGAGAAGATCGTCGGGGCGACGAGCTCTTCGCACACGTTGAAGGCGGCCCAGTACGGCAAGCGCATCGTGGTGAAGGTCACCGGCAGGAAGGCCGGCTACACGACCGTCACCCGCACGTCGGCGAAGACCGCGACGGTCGCCTCGTCCTGGGCGATGCGGGAGTACGGCCGGTTCACGCCCATCACCCGATCCGGTGTCGGCGACGATGTGATCAAGCTCCCGAAGGGTGCGAAGGCCGCGATCATCAAGGCAACGCACTCCGGCGACCGCAACTTCATCGTCCAGGGTCTGGACTCGGCCGGCGACTTCTCGGCACTCCCGGTGAACGAGATCGGCGACTACAGCGGTACCACCGCGATCGGCCTCACGGACTACGAGCGCGGAGAAACGCGATACCTCGAGATCGTCGCTGACGGGCGGTGGAAGCTCGTCATCTCCCCGATTGCAGACGCTCCGTCGATCAAGTCGAGCGGCACTGGTGACAGCATCTTTGTTTACAACACGACCTCGCTGAAGAAAGCGAAGATCACCCACAAGGGCTCGTCGAACTTCATCATGGTGTACCACCGCGCGAACAGCTGGGACCTGCTGGTGAACGAGATCGGCAACTACTCCGGGACGAAGACCATCAAGGCCGGCCCGGGCGTCATGGAGATCATCGCCGACGGAGCCTGGACGTTCCGACGCTGACACCGACGCCCAGCCACCCCGACGAGGCGGCGCAGGCGCCCGACGCGTGATCGCCGGACGCCTGCTCCGTCGGCCGAGGTCAGTGGCTCTGGAGCACGGCGCGTTGAGCGTTCGCGCATGCGGCTCAGAGGCGTCCGACGTCGGGAAGGTCAGCCACAGCGTCGGCCCAGAGGGCCGGGTCGCGAAAGTCGCCGCAGCCGGGCGGTTACACCGGAGGGGTGCCGAGGTCAAGGGTGCTTGTCGGGCACGCCCGAGCGACTACACAGGGGACACATGGCGAAGAGCACCACGTCCCATGCCCGCCCCGCGTCCGAGGATCGCACGGTGCCCGACGCCGAGGCGCCGCAGAAGCCGGAGTCGCCGAACGATCTTCATAAGCGGTCGTGGCTGTACGTGCTGCGAAAGACTGTCCGCGAGTTCACGAGCGACCAGTGCATCGACATCGCGGCGGCACTCACGTACTTCGCGGTGCTGTCGATCTTCCCGGGTCTCCTCGCGATCTTCTCGCTCCTCGGAGTGTTCGGTCAGGGCCAGGCGGCGAGCGACGCCGTGCTGGGCATCGTCGAGCAGGTGGCGCCCGGCGACACCGCCGACACGCTGCGCGGCCCCGTCGAGCAGATGGCCAGCTCGCCCGCGGCGGGCCTCGCGCTCGTCACCGGAATCGTGCTGGCGGTGTGGTCGGCTTCCGGCTACGTCGGCGCGTTCAGCCGGGCCATGAATCGCATCTACGAGATCGAAGAGGGACGGCCCTTCTGGAAGCTCAAGCCCACTCAGCTGCTCATCACGGTGGTCACGATCATTTTGCTCGTGGTGGCGGCGATCATCCTCGTCGTCTCCGGGCCGGTGGCGGAGGCGATCGGAAACGCCCTCGGCATCGGGAAGGCTCCGCTCCTGATCTGGTCCATCGCGAAGTGGCCGGTGCTCGCGTTCATCGTCGTGCTGATCGTCGCGATCCTCTACTACTGGACCCCCAACGCGAAGCAGCCGAAGTTCCGTTGGATCAGCGTCGGCGCCGTCATCGCCATCGTCGTCCTCGTGCTCGCGACCGTCGGATTCGGAATCTATGTCGCGAACTTCTCGAACTACGACCGCACCTATGGATCGTTCGCGGGTGTCATCGTCTTCCTCCTGTGGCTGTGGATCGCGAACCTCGCCCTGCTGTTCGGCGCGGAGTTCGACGCCGAACTGGAGCGGGGTCGCCAGCTGCAGGCAGGCATCGCGGCCGAGGTCGACATCCAGCTCCCTCCGCGCGACACGAAGAAGAGTGACAAGGCTGCCGCGAAGGAGCAGAAGGATGTCGCGGAGGGCCGGGAGATCCGCCGCCGCAATGCGCGCGAAGCGGAGGAGGGCGACGCCGCTCGGGGCTCGATGGAGTGACGCGGAACCGCCCGTGGAGATGCGCACAGCGGTGTATATGGATTCCTCCCGTGGACGACGCGGCGATCGTTCCTGCCCGCGAGGCGGGAGACATGAATTTCCGCACTCGCAGAATCACCGTGGCCGCCGTGTCGGTCGCCGCCGCCGGCACTCGCCTCACGGCAGCTCGGAGGTCCAGTGGCGCTGTCTCAGGAGCAGTCCCCCGGCTGGGCGATGCGCCTGCGGCGTGCGCGGCGTTGAGAATGATTATCAGTAACTGGTATGCTGGAATCATGACCGTTCGACGCCCCCATGCGCTCGCCGTCCCGCTCGCCGTCGCCGGCCTCGTGCTGGCCGGCTGCACGTCGACGAATGCGGGTGCAGACTCCGGCTCCGACTCCGGCGCGGTGCGAATCGTCGCGTCGACCTCGGTGTACGCGTCGCTCGCCGAGGCGATCGGCGGCGACCGCGTCGAGGTGACGCCGATCATCGCCTCGCTGAGCCAGGACCCGCACGCATACGAGGCATCGGCCCGTGATCAGCTGACGATCTCCCGCGCCGACCTCATCGTCGAGAATGGCGGGGGATACGACTCCTTCATCGACGGGCTCATCGAGTCGACCGGGACGGATGCCGTCGTGCTGACCGCCGTCGAGTACGCCCAGGAAGCCGGAATCGTCGACGCGCCGGACCACGACGATGACGACGGCGACGAGGGCCCCGAGGACGACCACGGGCACGAGCACGAGCACCTGGACGGCGTGAACGAGCACGTCTGGTACGACCTGACGACGGTCTCCTACCTGGCCGCGGACCTGGCGGAGCACCTCGCCGAGCTCGATCCCGAGGGGGCCGAGACCTACGAGGCGAACGCCGCCGAGTTCGCCGGCGGCATGTCCGACCTCGACGGCGCGCTCGCCGAGATCGTGTTCGATCACTCAGGCGCGAAGGTGTTCGTGACGGAGCCGGTGCCGCTGGCGCTCACCGACGCAGCCGACCTCGTGAACGTCACCCCGGCGGAGTTCAGCGAGGCCGTCGAGGAAGGGCAGGACGTCCCGCCCGCCGTGCTGCTCGAGGCCTCGCGCCTGATCCAGAGCGGCGACATCTCCGTCGTGATCGCCAACGCGCAGACCGGCGGCGCCGAGACCATCGAAGTGATCGAGTGGGCGGAGGCCGCCGGCATCCCCGTCGTGGAGTTCACCGAGCTGCTGCCCGACGGCGAGACCTACCAGTCGTGGATGTGGGAGAACATCCGCGCTCTCGCCGACGCGCTCGGCTGAGGCGAAGGGGCCGCCCGTCGTCGGACGGCGGCGAGCCGACGCGGGATGGCCGACCGCTGCTCGTCTACTCGCCGTCGGCCTCAGCCGTGCGTGCCGTGTCGGCGGCCTTGCGGCGTCCGGCCAGGGCCTCGAGCAGGGCGCGCTGCTCGTCCTCGGTCGCGCGTGCAGCGGAGCGGTTCTCGGTCTCGACGGCAGCGACGATCTCGGCGCGCTGGATGCGCGTCTCGCGCGGTGCCTGGATGCCGAGGCGAATGCTGTCGCCCTTGACTTCCAGCACCGTCAGTTCGATGTCGTCGCCGATGAGCACACGCTCACCGATCCGTCTCGTCAGCACCAGCACTCGATCACACTACTTTCCTTCAGCCCGCATTGAGGGCGTGCTGCTCTGAGACCGTATCGCGGACGACGCCCACGGTGTCGATCGCCAGGCCGCCCGCCGTCGCCTCGGTGTACGAGAGGACGGGCAGGCCGTCGGTCTGCGAAGACACGAGCCGCCGCACCGCGACCCTCAGCGACGGCGCACACACGAGCACCGGCTCCGAGCCCGGGCCGGCAGCGGCCACGGCCGCCTTGGTCGAGGCGATGACCCCTTCGAGGCGGCGCGGGTCGAGCGCGATGTGCAGCCCGTCCTCCCCGGTGCGGAGCGATTCGAGCATCGTCTGCTCGAGGAGCGGATCGATCATGATGATCCGGAGGCGCCCCTCTTCCGCGAAGCGGGCGGCGACGGCAGGGCCGAGCGCGGCACGAGCCGCCTCGATGAGGCCCTCGGGGTCGGTCGACGTCTTGGCTCGCAGCGCGAGCGCCTCGTAGATGCGCACGAGGTCGTTGATCGCGACGCGCTCGGCCAGGAGTCCCTGCAGCACGCGCTGGATCTCGGCGAGCGAGAGCAGCGCCGGCGTGAGCTCCTCGACGGCGGCGGGGCTGATCTGGCGCAGCTGGTCGGTGAGCTGGCGCACGTCCTCGCGGCTGAGCAGGCGTGCGGCGTGCACCTGGATGACGCTCGACAGGTGCGTGATGATGACGCTCGCCCGGTCGACTACGGTGGCGCCCGCCATCTCAGCGCTGTGGCGCAGGTGCTGCGGGACCCACTTGCCGTCGATGCCGAACACGGGATCGGGCGCCGATGATCCGGGAAGGGAGTCGAGCCCGGTTCCGAGGGCGAGCATCGATCCACGCGGCGCGACACCCCGCCCCGCTTCGACGCCCGCGACCCGGATGACGTACGTGGAGGGCGGCAGCTCGATGCTGTCGCGAGTGCGCACCGGCGGCACGATGAGCCCGATGTCGACGGCGATCTTGCGGCGCAGTGCCTTGACCCGGCTGAGGAGGTCATCGGGTCCGCCCGTGACGAGATCGACGATGTCGGGTGAGAGGAGGATCTCGAGCGAGTGCACGCGCATCCGCTCTGCGAGCTCCTCCGGCGCGTCGGCGGCCTGAGGGTCGACCGGGGGAGCGTCTTCCGGGTTCGGCTCGTCCGTGCCGCCGAGTCGCTGTGCGATGAGCAGCAGGGCCGCGCCGATCACGAGGAACGCGAGCATCGGCATCCCGGGGATGAACGCCATGGCGATCGCCGCGCCGCCCGCGATCATGAGGGCGTTGCGTGACTGACCCAGCTGAGCCGCCGCCGACGCGCCCATCTCCGCCTCGGCGTTGGAGCGGGTCACGATCATTCCGGTCGCCACCGCCATGAGGAGGGCGGGGATCTGGGTGACGAGGCCGTCGCCGATCGTGAGGATCGCGTAGGTGCTGAGCGCCTCCTCGACCTCCATGCCGTGCGACAGCAGACCGATCGCGATGCCGCCCACGAGGTTGATGACGATGATCACGACACCGGCGATCGCGTCGCCCTTCACGAACTTCGACGCACCGTCCATCGCACCGTAGAAGTCGGCTTCGGCGGCGATCTCGGCGCGGCGGGCACGGGCCTCGGCATCCGTGATCAGTCCGGCGTTGAGGTCGGCGTCGATCGCCATCTGCTTGCCCGGCATCGCGTCGAGGGTGAAGCGCGCGCCGACCTCGGCGACGCGCTCGGCGCCCTTCGTGACGACGACGAACTGGATGACGACGAGGATGAGGAACACGACCACGCCGATGACGAGCGAGCCGCCGACGGCGATCGCCCCGAAGGCGTCGATGACCTGACCGGCGTGCGCCTCGCCCAGCACGAGCTTCGTGGACGCGACGTTGAGGCCGAGGCGGAAGAGGGTCGCGACGAGGAGCAGAGACGGGAACACGGAGAAGTCGAGCGGCTTCTTCACGAACATCGTCGTCAGGAGGATGAGCAGCGCGAACAGGATGTTCGTGATGATGAGGAGGTCCAGCACACCGGGCGGGACGGGGACGATCAGCAGCAGGATGATGCCCACGACGCCGACGGGGACCGCCGACTTCTTCATGATGCTCTTCACGGGTTCTTCCTCTCCGGGACGGTGTGCACGCCGCGGGCCGAGCCGCGTCGCTTGAGGCCGTCGACGAACACGAGCACACGGGCGACCGCCGTGTACAGGTCTGCGGGGATCTCCTGTCCCAGCTCGCACGCGCTGTGCAGGGCGCGGGCCAGGGGGATGTCGCGCACCATCGGCACGCCCGCTTCGGTGGCGCGCTCGCGGATGCGCTCCGCGACGACGCCCTTGCCCTTCGCCACGACGCGGGGCGCCGACTTGCCGGGCTCATAGCGCAGCGCGACCGCGACGTGCGTGGGGTTCACGAGCACGACATCCGAGTCGGCGACGGCGGCGATCATGCGATTGCGGCTCATCGCCATCTGCCGCGCTCGCCGCTGGCTGCGGATGTGCGGGTCGCCCTCGGAGTTCTTGTGCTCGTCGCGCGCCTGCTTCTTGGTCATGCGCGTGTGCTTGCGGTTGCGGCGTGCGACGACGAGCACGTCGAGCAGCGCGAGGCCGACGCCCACCGCCACCGCCGTCGAGAGGAGCGCGCCCACGCCGGACGCGGCCACCTCGAGCAGGCGGGTGATCGAGAACGAGCCGCTCGCGGTCAGGACGGGCATGAGCCCGGCGACGACGGCATAGAGCGCGATGCCGACGGCGGCGGTCTTCAAGAGCGCCTTCGCGCCCTCCCACAGCGCCTGCATCCCGAACAGACGCTTGACGCCGCTGACCAGGTTGAACTGCTCGAACCGCGCCGGCACGCCCCGCAGGTGGACGCCGCCCTGGACGACCGAGATCGCGAGCACCGACGTCGACACCGCCGCGAGCGCGCCGCCGAGGATGAGCGGGATGCCGGACGCGCCCGTCTCGAGCATGCTCATGACCGCCGCCTCCTCGGGATGCCGGATGACCGAGGCGATGTGCACGAACTGCTCCGCGCCGACATCGCCTCCCACGGCGACGAGCGTGGGCAGCATGGCGCAGAAGACGCCGATGCCGACCCACGCCGACATGTCCTGGCTGCGGGAGATGCGACCCTTTCGGTAGGCCTCGCGGAGCTGCCGCCGCGTGGCCTTCTCGGTCCGTTCGCCGCTGTCGTCGCTCACCGCGCACCTCCGATCACGAGGCCGATGGCGTCGTCGGTCAGGGCTCCGACGATGCCGGGGAGGGCGATGAGGACGGCGCTGGCGAGCACGAGCGTCAGCAGGATCTTGACGGGGAAGCCCATCGCGAACGCGTTGAGGGCGGGGGCGACGCGGCTCACGAGACCGAGGCCGACGTCGGCGAGGAACAGGACGAGCAGGAGCGGCCCCGCGATCTGCACGGCCGACAGCAGCAGCTGCGCGGCGGTGCCCGTGAGCAGGTCGATGGGGTGCTCGAGCGCGATCATGCCGTCGACCGGCACGGCTGAGAAGCTGCGAGCGAGGCCGGCGAGGATGACGGCGTAGCCGTCGGACGAGACGAGCAGGGCGAGCGCGACCATCTGGAACAGGCGTGTGAACTGGGCGCCGCTGACGTTCAACTGCGGGTCGAAGGCCTGCGCGAGCTGGAAGCCGCCGAACAGGTCGATCAGGCCGCCGGCCGACTGCACGGCGGAGAAGCACACCGTCACGAGAAACCCGAGCAGAGCGCCCGTGACGACCTGCGCCATGAGGGCGAGGAAGAAGTCGGCCGTGTCGAGGGGAGCGTAGCCGGGCGAGACGCTGCCGCTCAGGGCGAGCGCGATGCCGACGGCGAGCATGGCCTTGATGCGGGCCGGGAAGCCGCGGTACGAGAACGGCGGAGCGAGGAACACGAACGCGGTCGTGCGCACGGCGGCGAGGCCGGTGGCCTCGAGCCACGCGAAGTCGATCGGGATGTTCACGTCATCGGCCCTGTCGTCGGCTCCGTCACCCGCCCGAGAGCAGACCGGGGATGCGCTCGAACATGGTGTTCGTGAAGGCGACTGCTTCGCTGATCATCCAGTTGCCCGACACGACGAGGGCCGTCGCGACGGCGAGCGCCTTGGGCACGAACGAGAGCGTGACCTCCTGGATCTGCGTGATCGACTGCAGCAGCGAGATCCCGAAGCCGACCGCGAGGGCCGTGAGCAGGAGGGGAGCGGCGAGTTTCGCCGTGATGAGGACGCCCTCGAGGGCGATGTCGAGAACGGATTCGGGATTCATCCTGCCCCCGTGTAGCTCTGCATGAGGGTGCGGAGGATGAGTCCCCACCCGTCGACCATGATGAACAGAAGGATCTTGAACGGCAGCGAGATCATGACGGGCGGAAGCATCATCATGCCCATCGACATGAGGGCCGCGGCCACGACGAGGTCGATCACGAGGAACGGCACGAAGATGACGAAGCCGATGATGAACGCCGCCCGCAGCTCCGAGATCATGAACGCGGGGATGAGGGTGATCAGCGGCGTCTCGTCGGGGTTCGCGGGATTGCCTGCGCCCGAGAAGCGCGTCATGAGCGCGAGGTCCTCTTCGCGCGTGTAGGACAGCATCCAGGTGCGCAGGGGGCCGGATGCCGCATTCACCGCCTCGGTGAACGTCGTCGCGCCCTCGGTGTAGGGCTGCACCGCGACGGTGTTGATGTCGGTGAGCACCGGCCACATGATGAACAGCGTCATGAAGAGGGAGAGCCCCGCGAGCACCTGGTTCGGTGGGATGGTCGGCAGCGACAGCGCGTTCCGTGTCATCGCCAGCACGACGAAGATCTTCGTGAACGACGACATCATCAGCAGGAGCGCCGGCGCGACCGACAGCAGGGTGATGCCGATGAGCGTGAGGATCGACGCCGACGGCGTGCCGTCGATGCCGTTGATGTCGACCGTCACGAGAGGCACGCCTCCGCGCGTGAGAGCCGAGACGGGCACGGCGGCGAGGCCGCTCATCACGCTCCGAGCGCGCGCCGCAGCACCTGTGCGGCGTCCTTCTGCAGGAACGTCGACAGCGGGGTGGCGCGCATGGCGCGAGCGGCGGCGCGGCTCTGCTGGTGCGTGCGGCGGCGCAGCGGCAGCGCGTCGGCGGGCTCCGGCTGGGCCGCGGGCGTGCTGGTCGTGGCGGCCGGCGTCGGCAGCGCGGTGAGCGGCGCGACGGATGCCGTCTGCGCCTCCGGCTCCAGCCGGTCGAGCACCGAGATCCCGCCCTCAGCGACGCCCAGCACGTAGCGGATGCCGTCGACCTCGACCACGACGAGCTGCGCCTTGGGGCCGATGCCGCGCTTCGCGAGCACGCGCACGGCATCCTGCGGCCGCTCCTTCTTGGCGCCTCGCGCGAGCCGCCGCTGCACCACCCAGACCACGCCGAGCACCGCGCCGAGGGAGACCACGACGCGGAGTGCGAGCAGGAAGTCGTCCAGGTCAGACCTCCGTGTTCTCGATGATGCGGGTGATGCGGACGGCGTAGTCCTGGTCGACCACGACGATCTCGCCGTGGGCGATGAGACGACCGTTGAGCTTGACGTCGGCGGGCGCTCCCGCGGAGCGGTCCAGCTCGATGATGCGGCCGGGCTCGAGGTCGAGCACGTCGCGCACCGTCATGCGGGTGCGTCCGATCTCGACCGTGAGATCCATCTCGACGCCGGCGATGCGCTGCAGGCGCCGCGGGGACGCGCTGCGCGTCTGCGAGATGCGCACCGCGAGGCGGCCGATGGTGCGGTCGTTCTCGTCGACGAGGTCGAACACCTGCGCGGCAGGGTGCGAGAACTCCGCGGAGGCGTCGCCGATCGTCGGCTCGCCCAGCACGCTCGGCCCGAATGCGGCGGCCGCCGCGTCGAGCGCGTCGCGCAGGCGGTCGGAGAGCGGGCTCTCGGGGTCGACGCCGACGAGCACCGACTCGTCGAGCATGACGACGGCGAGCGCGGCGCTCGTGTCGCCCACCGACGTCACCAGCAGGGCGTCGCCGGTCTCGCCGGAGCCCGTGGCGGGGCGGACGGTCGTGCGCGTCGCTGTCGGAAGACGGTCGGCGAACGCGGCAGCCGCGGCGAACTCATGGGCTGTCGTGGTGGTCATGTGGTCTCCGTGTGGGGGGTCTCGTCGACGAGCGATAGGGGTTCGGAGGAGGTGACGACGCACGCGAGCCGCGCGCCGTTCGCTCCGACGGCGGCGGTCGCGACGACGTGGTCGCCGACGGCGAGGTCGAGCGGACGGTCCTCGCTGTGGGGGAGCGCGATGACATCTCCCACCGACAGTTCGAGAACCTCGTCGGGGCGCATGCTGCGGGTCACGAGTCGGAGGGTGAGCTCGACGGGCGTCTCCTCGACGTGCTTGCGGACGGCATCCGGGTCGGCCATCGCGTGCGTCGCGGATGCCGTGTCGCTCAGGCGCGTGAGGAGCACCGCCGCCGGGATCGCGATGCTCGCCGCCTCGGTGCGGTCGGCGAGGCGCATCGAGAAGCGTGCGACGACCACGAGGTCCTGCGCCGACACGATCTGCGCGAACGCGGCGTTGTACTGGATGGGGCCCACGGTGAGGTCCTCCGACAGGAGACCGCCGAGAGACCCGCGCAGGTGCGTGAGGGTCTCGTCCATGAGCGAGCGCAGCAGCGCCTGTTCGATCGGCGTCAGCGAGCGCGTGTCGAGCGGGCGGGCGGCATCGCCGCCGAGCATCTTGACGATCCACAGCAGCGCCGTCGAGACCGGGAACTCGATGACCGCGCGATCGTCGGCGTCCTCCGCGGAGCACAGCACGAGCGTCGTCGTCGACGGCACGGTCGACACGTACTCGTCGTAGGTCTCGAGGGTGACGCGCTCGACCGTGATGTGCGCGCGCAGGCGTGCCTTCGAGGTCAGCTGCATCGCCCACAGGCGAGCGAACGCGTCGAACGCGCCGGCCAGCGCCCGCGTGTGCTCGCGCGACAGCGCGGCGGGGCGGCCGAAGTCGTAGCGTGCAGGCTCGAGCAGCGCGGTGTCCGCGGAGGTCGCGCTGTCGTCGATGTGCACGAACGCCACTATCGGTCGGACTCGTGGCGGCGTAAGGAGGTGTCAGCGGTGGGCGGCGGCGGCATCCATTCTCTTGAGCTGCTTGCGGACCTTCTCGTCGGCCTGGGAGAGCACGACGATGTCGACGCGGCGGTTCATCGCGAGGGCTTTCGCGCTCGTCCCCTTGGCGATGGGACGTGACGACCCGTACCCCACCGACTGGATGCGCTTGGCCGGCACCTCCGCCTCCTGCGCGAGGTAGCGGAGTACCCCCGTGGCCCGCGCGGTCGAGAGCTCCCAGTTGTCGCGGAACGGAGCCGACGGCCGGCGGTAGTCGGCGTGGCCTTCGACCGAGATGGGGCGTCCGTCCTCGGCGAGCACGCCTCCTGTCGCGTCGAGCACGGAACGCGCCTTCACGCTCAGCCGCGTGCTGTTCGGCTCGAAGAAGGTCTCGGCGCTGATGAGTCCGATCGTGAGCCCCCGCTCGTCGATCGTGAACGTCGCCGCATCGCCGAGGCCTTCCTTCGCGAGCGCCTTCCGGAGGCGCTCACGCAGGGCCGCGAGGCTGTCGTACTCCTCTTCGGCGGCGTTGGGCGTGAGCTCGGTGAAGTTCTCGCCCTCCTCGTCGACGAGCTCATCGGGCACGATGACGCCCTCCGAGACGTCGACCGTCTCGGTCTCCTCCGATCCGAAGCCCGTCGCGAGCGAAGCCCGCAGCGCCTCGAACTTCTCCTGGTCGACCGTCGACATGGCGAACATCACGATGAACATGCACATCAGCACCGTGATCATGTCGAGGTACGACGCCATCCACCGCTCATCGGGGCCGTGGTCGGAGTGCGTCGGGATGCGACGCCTGCGGGGGACGCTCATGCCGGCTCTTCCGCCGGGGCCTTCTCGGCCTTCTTGCCCTTGTCCTTGCCCTTGCCGCCGGCGTCGGGCGCCATGGCGCGCAGGCGCTCTTCGACGAGGTGATGCGGGCTGCCGGCCTGCACGGCGAGCATGCCCTCGGTGAGCAGCGTCATGCGGTCGACCTCGATGTCCGCGAGACGCTGCAGGCGGGTGCCGATCGGGAGCCAGATGAAGTTCGCCGAGAGCAGACCCCACAGCGTCGCGACGAAGGCCGCCGCGATGAGAGGGCCCAGCGTGTCGGGCTGGTCCAGCTTCTCCAGCACGTGCGTCAGTGAGACGACCGTGCCGACGATGCCCACGGTGGGGGCGTAGCCGCCGAGGGTCGAGTAGAAGCGGGCGGCAGTGCGGCGCGTGGCAGCCGTCGTCGCCACCTGGTCCTCCATGAGCACCCGCAGGTCTTCCGCGTCGGTGCCGTCGGCGATGTTCTGCAGCGCCTGCTTGAGGAAGGGGTCGGTCTCCTCGGGCACGGCATCCTCGAGCGCGAGCAGACCCTCGGCGCGCGCCTTCTCGGCGTACCCGACGACCTTCTGGATCAGCTCCTCCGACGAGCCCTTGAGGCCGCGCGCCGCGCGCGGGATCGCCCGCACGGCTTCCTTCGCGTCGCGGACGGTGCCGCCGGCGAGGCCGATCGCGATCGTCGCGCCGAAGACGAGGATCATGGGCGCCGGCAGCAGCAGCGCCTCGACGTGGGCGCCTTCGAGCGTGATCATCACGTACAGCCCGGCGAAGGCGAGCAGCATTCCGATGACGAGCATCAGTCCGTCCCTCCCGTGTTCGCGGCGACGGATGACGTGTCCGGCTCGGCGTCGACGACGGGAGTGGAGACGAGAGCCGTCGACAGCACGCGGGCCCGGAACGCGACGATCGCGTCGATGACGGCATCCAGCGGCTCGGCGACGACGAACGTCGCACCGTCGACCATGATGAGAGTCGTGTCGGGCGTCACCTGGATGCGCTCGATCAGGTCGGGGTTCACGGCGAACCGGCTGCGGTTCAAGCGCGTGAGAACGATCACGATCTCCCCTTCCCTGGTCGATGTGCGCGGCACCGCATCCTGCGGAGCCCGTGAGCCTGCGACATCCTGTCTTCGGCTCACTTCGTCACTGTCGGCCGCCGGGATCCGTTCGTTAGGCGCCGGCGAGGCAGGGATCGAGAGCACGGCCGCGTCAGCGGGCGGCGAGGCCTTCCAGGGCGACGTCGAAAGCGGTGCGGGCGGCGTCGCCGTCCAGTGACGACGGCTCGAGGAGCAGGCGCACGTAGATCGGGGCGTAGAGGCGCTCGGCGATCTCGTCGGGATGCCGGTCGCCGCGGAGCGCGCCTTCGTCGACGGCGCGCCGGATGAGGGCGTTCACGACTTCGCGTCGCGGGCGCCAGTATGCGCGCTTGAACTCGTCGAGCGCCGCGGGGTCGTACTGGCATTCGGCGATCAGCTGCGCCATGAGCCGGCCCTCGTGTCCTCGGTAGGTGTCGGCGAGGACCGCCACGTGCTCGCGGAGGGCGTCGACGGCGGGCAGATCGTCGCGCAGGGGCGTGGCGAGGATGCCGTGTTCCAGGAACGCGTCGATGACGACGGCGGCCTTGCTCGGCCACCACCGGTAGATCGTCGTCTTGCCGACGCCCGCCTCACGCGCGATGCGCTCGATCGACAGCTGCTGGACCGTCACGGCATCCGGTTCGCGCTCGTCGAGCAGCCGCATCGTCGCCAGGAGGATCGCCTGGCGGCTCTGCTCGCTGCGGGTCGCCATCACGCCCGTCCTCTCGCGGCGGCGCACAGCCACACATGGCTGGGCGACTTCGACACCGCGCTTCCCGCGGTCAGGTCATCGGAGCATGGGTCGCGCTGGGGCTGTGCCTGATCCTGCTGCTGGCCGGCATGTCGAAGATCGACCAGAGCCTCTACGAAGCCGCGCGCATGGACGGCGCCGGCCCGGTGCGGGAGTTCTTCTCGATCACGATCCCGGGCGTGCGACAGGAGCTCGCCGTGTGCGTCCTCGTCACCGTCATCTGGGCGCCGTGCTGCTCATTCTGCTGATGGCGGTGACGATCGTCCCGTTCGTGAGCCTCTTCATCACGGCGCTGCATCCGCAGGGCACCTACCGAAACAGGAGACCGCGCCAGGTGTGGGCGGATGCCGTGGCATCCTGCCTGTTCCAGCGCGATCTCCTGTTCTCGGGGGGTGCCGGCGCGGGGGACGCCGGTCTTCGGGGGACGTCGACGCGGGGGAGCGTCGACGGGGGGATGAGTCGTTATCGCTTGAGGTTCGTCAGCTCCTGCAGCACCTCGTCGCTCGTCGTGATGATGCGGGCGTTCGCCTGGAACCCGCGCTGGGCCACGATGAGGTTCGTGAACTCCTGCGAGAGGTCGACGTTCGACATCTCGAGGGCACCGCTGACGAGGTCGCCGAGCCCGTCGGAGCCGGCGGGGCCGACGCGGGGAGCGCCCGAGTTGGCGCCGACGCGGTACTGCGACGATCCGGCCTTCTCAAGGCCCTCCGGGTTGTCGAAGGATGCCAGGGCCACCTGCGCGAGCACTTCCGCGGCACCGTTGCTGAAGGTTCCGACGAGGCTGCCGTCGGCGGTGAGCGCGTAGGAGACGAGGGCGCCCGAGGCGCGGCCGTCCTGGCTGCTGATGGCGACGGTGCGGAGGTTCGCGTAGCCGCTGAGCGCCGACATGTCGACGGTCACGCCGCCCGACACGAGAGCGGCGGGGCCGGTGAGCACGCCGTCGACGAAGGCGAGGCTGGTGGTGGCGGCGCCGTCGGTGACGTCCCAGCCTCCGGCGGTGCGAGTGAACGTGAGGGTGAGCTGGCTCGAGTTTCCCTCCGCGTCATAGACGGCGATGTCGCGCACGATGACCTCGCCGGCGGTGGCGTCGGCCGGCAGGTTGCCGGTGACGGCCGCGTTCTGCGTCGCGACCGCCGGGGAGGTCGCGCCGATCGGCAGCGAGACGGTGCCGAGGGGAGCGCCGGTGGAGACGACGCCGTTCTGCGCCGTCCAGCCCTGCACGAGTGCGCCGTCGGCGGTGACGAGTCGGCCCGACGGGTCGAACGAGAACCCGCCGTTGCGGGTGTAGAGGGTCTCGGCGCCGTTGCGCACGACGAAGAAGCCGTCGCCGGCGATCATGAGGTCGGTGGGGACGCCGGTGCTCTGCGCCGAGCCCTGCGCGAAGTTGGTGCGGATCGCCGACACCTGCGTGCCGAGGCCGACCTGCGCGGCGTTCGTGCCGCCGGCGCCGTCCTGGCCGGCGCGCGAGTTCTGCACGATCTGCGAGAGCGTGTCCTGGAACTGCACCGATCCGGCCTTGAAGCCGACCGTGTTGACGTTGGCGATGTTGTTGCCCGTGACGTCGAGCATCGTCTGGTGGGAGCGGAGGCCGGAGATCCCGGCGTAGAGCGAGCGGAGCATGTCAGTAGCCCTTCTGGGTGGGGGTCAGGAAGCGGTGGTGATGCCCGACACGGCGTCGAGCGGGACGGTGGTGTCGCCGATGGTGACGAGAGGCACGCTGCTCTCGAACGAGACCTTCGTGACGAGGCCTGTCTGCGTCACGCCGTCGGCGTCGACGTACGTGGCCTGCGTGCCGACGAGTGCGGCGGCGGTCTGCCGCATGCTGAGGGCGAAGCTCTCGGTGAACGTGTCGGCGAGGGCGGTGAGCTGCTCCATCATGGCGAGCTGCGTGGTCTGTGCCATCATTTCGTTCGTGTCGAGGGGAGAGCTCGGGTCCTGGTTCTTCATCTGGGCGACCAGCAGCTGCAGGAACACCTCGGCGTCGAGCGTCTGCTTCGGGGGGCTGGTCGTGGCGGCCGCGGTGGCCGCGGCGGTCTGCGCGGCGGCGGTGACGGATTCGATGGGCATGGCTACCTCGGGGTCAGGCGAACAGGTCGATGCCGGTGCTCGACGATGCGAGCGCGGCGGGGACGGGGGCGGCGGGGGCGGATGCCGCGAGGGCGGCGGTGTCGCGGTCGCCACGAGGGGCAGAGGAGGCGCGGTCGGATGTGTCCTGGCCGGACGCCGACTGACCCGACGACTGGCCGAATGCCGACTGGCCGGCGCTCCAGCCGGCGCCCGAGCCCGTGGCCGACGAGTCGCCGCGGGGAGCATCGGCCGACGCGACGGCGACGGTGGAGTTCGGGGCGAGCACGGCGAGGTCGCGGCGCAGGTCGATGAGCAGCGCCCGCAGCGCGTCGCGCCCGGCGGCGGAGCCCGATGTCAGCTCGATCGAGATCGTGCCGCCGGCGATGTGCGCCTTCACGGTCACGGGACCGAGGTCGTCGGGGGAGACGCGCAGCGTCATCGTGTGCTCGCCGTCGGCCTTGCCGACCAGTGACAGGACGGGCGTCGTGATCTGCTGCGCGAGCGGCGTTCGGGTCGCCGCGGCAGGTGCGGCGACGTCGGGCACAGCATCGGGCAGGGCGGTCGTCGAGCCGGAGCCCGTCGTGCCCGCCAGGGCCGCGAGCGCGGTCGCGACGTCGCCGGTCGCGGATGCCGCACGCGTCGCCCCGCTGGCGGCCCCGACCGTCGAGTTCAGGCCGGTCGCATTCAGGCCGGTCGCGTTCTGGCCGGCGGCGTTCCCGCCGGCCTGGGCGGCGACGGAGTCGGTCGCCACCGCGCGTGAGAGCGCCTGCGCGACGGCGAGGGAGAGCGGCGAGTCGGCCGGCGCGGCGGTCGCGGCCGACGGCGCGTCGGCGCCCGCTGCGGAGGCGAAGGCGCCCGCGATGGTGCGGGCGAGCTGGGCCGTGGCATCCGACGACCCGGCCGGGGGCGTCGACGCCAGGAGGGATGCGCTGGCCGGGCGGTCGCTCGAGGCGGCGACGAGCGCGGAGGAGAACGTCGCGGGGGCGGCTGTCGTCTCGGCTGCGGGGACGATGCGGCGGATGGTGCCCAGGTCGCCGTCCTTGAGCCAGTTGCTGCGCAGCTCGACGACCTCGCCGGGCTTGGGCGCGTGGATGACCATGCCGTCGCCCGCGTAGATGACGATGTGCCCCTCGTCCTTCGTGACGAGGAGGTCGCCCGGCTGCGCGTCGGCGAGGGACGGCACCTCGACGCCGACGTCGGCCTGGTCCTTCACGACGCGCGGCACCTCGATGCCGAGGTCGGCGAACACACGCTGCACGAGCCCCGAGCAGTCCATGCCGGAGCGGTCCTCGCCGCCGAAGACATACGGCACGCCGAGGTAGCTCTTCGCCTGCGCGACGACGTCGTCGCCGGTGACCTCGCCGTCGGCCGTCAGCGCGTGCCTGCCGACGTCGCGCACGGCGTCGGCGAAGGCGCTGGCGGTCGTGGCGGGGGTCGCGGCGCCGCCGAGCACCGACGCGGCGGCATCCGAGGCGGTCGTGCCGGAGGCGGCCGGCTCGGCGGAGAGCGAGCGGATGCGCTGCTGGATCTCGTCGATGCGACCGAGTGCCGTGACGAGGCTCATGAGTGCTCCCTTCTCAGCGGACGGAGGGCGATCTCGTCGAGCGCGGCCTGCTCCTGCTGGAGTGTGCGGGCCTGCTCGCGTCGGTGGTGGGCATCGGCGAGGCGGCTCAGGCCGTGCTCGTCGATGCGGGCGCTGGCGTGCTCGGCGCGGGCGGCCTCGAGGGCGGCGGCCTGCGCGTCGGTGAGCGAGCGCAGGTCGGCCAGGAGGCTCCGCGCGGCCACGCGACTGGCGGCCAGCGCCTCGAGCGTGCGGACGTCTTGGGGTGCCTCGGCATCCGTCGTCAGCGACGCACGCACCTGCCGGTCGCGCGCCTCGGTGCGCGCCTTCTCGATCGAGGCGCGGGTGAGGCGCTCGGCGGCGGCACGCTCCTGGATGCCGCGCACGCGCAGCAGTCCGGCGAGGGGGAAGGCACGGCTCATGACAGATCTCCGAACGTCGAGACGAGTTCGCCGAGGCGGCGCCACGACTGCTCCGGCGTCGACTTCTCGTCGAGCGCCTGGGTGAGGAAGCCGGTGATGTCGAGCTCGTGCGCGATCGCGGCGTCGACCCGGCGATCGGCGCCCTCCCGGTAGGCGCCGATGCCGATGAGGTCGCGGGCCTCCTGCCGCGCGGCGAGCACGGTGCGCAGCGCCGACGACAGCGCCCGCTGCTCGCGCGTCGCGATCTTGCTCTCGAGGCGCGACACCGAGCCGAGCACATCGATCGCCGGGTGGTGGCCCGTCACGGCGAGTGAGCGGTCGAGCACCAGGTGGCCGTCGAGGATCGAGCGCACGGTGTCGGCGACCGGCTCGTTGTGATCGTCGCCTTCGACCAGCACCGTGTACACGCCCGTGATCGAGCCGTCGCGGTCGGTGCCGGCCCGCTCGAGCAGCCCGGCGAGGATCGGGAACGTCGACGGCGGATAGCCCCGCGTCGCGGGCGGCTCGCCCGCCGCGAGGCCGATCTCGCGCTGGGCCATCGCGACGCGCGTGAGCGAGTCCATCATGAGCATGACGTGGCCGCCGGCATCCCGGAACGCCTCCGCAATGCGCGTCGCCGTCGTCGCCGCCCGCAGGCGCGCGAGCGCCGGCTGATCGGAGGTCGAGACGATCACGACCGACCGTGCGAGCCCCTCAGGCCCCAGGTCGTCTTCGATGAACTCCCGCACCTCACGGCCGCGCTCGCCGACGAGGGCGATGACGTTCGCGTCCGCGCTGGAGCCGCGGGCGATCATCGACAGCAGCGACGACTTGCCCACGCCCGACCCGGCGAACAGCCCCATGCGCTGGCCGCGTCCGATCGGAGTGAGCGTGTCGATCGCGCGCACGCCCGACGCGAGCTGCTCCGTGATGCGAGCGCGGTCCATCACCGACGGCGGCTCGTGGTCGAGCGTCACGCGCGGAGCGACGACGGGGCCCTTGTCGTCGATCGGTCGGCCGAGGCCGTCGAGGATGCGGCCCAGCACGGCGGGACCGGTGGGAACGCGCACCCGCCCCGACATCGAGAGGGCGCGCTCGCCGACCCGCAGCCCGTCGGTCGGCGCCAGCGGCATGCAGCGCAGCACACCGCGCTCAGCGGCGACCACCTCGGCGGGCACGCCGTCGCCGATCGTCACGAGGTCGCCGACGGCCCCCTCCAGGCCGCGCACTTCGACTCCGAGGCCGAGCACGCGCGAGACCGTGCCCGACCGCTCTGGCCGGGCCGCCTCGAGCACCGCGCTCCACCCGCTCATGAGGCCTCCTGCAGCGCGGCCCGCGCGCGGGCGACCGCGTCCCTGACGCGCAGGTCGACGCGTCCGTCGCCGACGTGCACGACGGCGTCGCCGGGCGACAGGGATGCCGAGGTCTCTACGGCCACGCCCTCGGGGCGCTCGCCGAGGCGGTCGAGGGTCGCGACGTCGTCGGGGCTGAGGATGACGACCGCGCCCGGTGCGCCGTCGGCGACGTTCTGCGCGCGTTGAAGGGCGGTGCGGGCGGCGCGCACCGGGTCGGACAGCTCGCGGTCGAGGATCGCCTCGGCGAGCTCCACCGCCAGCTCCCACATGCGCTCCTCGGCCAGCTCCGCGAGAGCGGCCGTGCGCGAGGCGAGGGAGGCTGCGGCCTCCTCGACCGCGGCGCGCGTCGCGGCCATCGCCGCGGCATCCGCGGCCTGTGCGGCGAGGCGCTCCGCCGCGGCCCGCTCGGCCTCGCGACGTGCGTGGGCGGCGGCCTCCCGCATCCCTTCCGCATATCCGAGCGCGTGCCCCTGACGGCGTGCGCGCTCGCGCTCCCTGTCGTCGGCAGGGCCAGGCAGGCGCGGGATCTCACGGCGGACGAACGCGTCAGTTGACATACTCGTCCTCGTCTCCACGGCGCACCCGGATGTCGCCCGACGCCTCGAGGGTGCGGATGGTGCGGACGATCTCGGAGCGGGCCTCTTCGACCTGCGAAACGCGCACCGAGCCGAGCAGGCGCGACTCCTCCTCGAGCACCTCCCGGTTGCGCTCGGTCATGTTCCGGCGGATCACGGCGGCGACCTCGTCCGAGGCGCCCTTGAGGGCCAGGGCGAGCACGCGGATCTCGATGCCGCGCAGCACGCGCTGGGCGTCACGGTCGTCGAGCACGACGATGTCGGCGAAGGTGAACATGCGCGAGCGGATGTCCTCGGCGAGCGCGCTGTCGCGCGCCTCGAGGTTCGAGAGCAGCGCCTTCTCGACCGTGGCGTCGGACCGGTTGATGATGTCGACGAGGGGCTGGACGCCGCCCAGCGTCTCCCGAGAGTCTCGCGTCGCGAACGCCCCCGAACGGGCTCGGAGCGAGCTTGCGACGATGGCGACGGCATCCTGCGACGCGGTTCCCATCGTGGCGATCGCGTGCGCCACGTCGGTGCGCGCGGGGTCGGACAGCTCGGCGAGCACGGCGGCCGCCCGTTCGACGGGGAGGTGCGCGAGCACGAGCGCGATCGTCTGCGGCAGCTCACCCTCGACGACGCTCGCGATCTGGGCGGGCTCGATCGTGGTGAGGAAGTCGAACGACGAGCCGGTCATCGCCGACGACACCTTCGTCAAGACGCCCGCTGCGCGCTCGGCGCCGAACGTCGCCTCGAGGAGCCCCGTCGCGACGTCGCGCCCGCCGCGCGCCGGCGGGAGGTGGCCCTTGAGCAGGCGGTGGTAGTCGGTGAGGGCCGTATTCGTCGTGTCGGCGTCGAGGTCGCGCAGGCGGATGATCTCGGCGGCGACCACCTCGGCCTCCTCCTCGGCGAGATGCTTCATGACCTCGACGGCCAGGGCGCGGTCGAGGTTCATCATGACGACGGCCGCCTTCTGCGGTCCGGTGAGGGTCGCGCTCATGCGTCCTGCCGATCACGGACGAGCTCGCGCAGCAGCTCCGCCGCCCGCGCCGGGTCGCGGCGGGCGAAGTCGCTGATCTCCGCGCGGCGGCGGTCGAGCGTCATCTGGCTGAGCTCCGGCTCGGGGTCGGGCTCGAGGACGGCGGTGGCGAGCGTCTCCGCCGGCGTGCTCTCGATCTGCGGCGACGGCACGCCGAGCGCGATCGCCTCGAACTCGTCGATCGGGTCGGCGACGGGCGTCAGTTCGAGCACGTCGCCGCCCTCACCGGCAGCAGCGCGCCGACGTCGGCGCACGATCATGCCGGCGACGAAGGCGAAGATCCCGACGAACGCCGCGATGCCGGCGACGATCGCGATGCGCATCGTCTCCGCGGCGCGCTCCGCGGCCTCAGCCTCGCGGGCCTCCTCGAGAGCGGCCTGTGCGTCGCCGGCGGCGCCGGCGCTGAACGGCACGAGCTCGACGGTCACGGCATCCCCGCGCTCGGCGTCGATTCCGGCTGCGGTCGTGACGAGCGCCGTGAGCTGGGCGACGCTGAGGCCCTCGGTGGCTCCCGCGTCGACGGCCACGGCGACGGTCTGCCGCGTGACAGCGCCCGCGGGCGTCGTCACGCTCTCGGTGGTCCTGTTGATGGCGTTGGTGCGCGACTCCTGCGACGACTCGTACATGCCGCCGTCGCCGCCCACCTCGACGTCGGCGCCGAGCACACCGCCGCGGCCCCTCCCGTCGCCGGTGTAGGTCTCGGTCGAGGTCTCCTCGGTGATGGCGCGCTCGCCCTCGACGGGCTCATACGTCTCTGCGACCCGCTCGCTCGTCGCGTTCTCCATGACGGCGGACACCGTCACGGTCGAGTTGCCCTTGCCGACGACGGTGTCGAGCATCTGCTGCACGTTCGCCGCCAGTCGCACCTCGTACGCGCTGGCCTGCTGGTCTGTCGTGCGCGTCGTGTCGCCTCCGATCGCCGACAGGGTGCGGCCGGTGCTGTCGATGACGGCGACGTTCTCGGGCTTCATCCCGCTGACGGCGGCGGACGTGAGATGCACGATCGCCTCCACCTGCTCGGACGGGAGGGTCGTGTTGCGCTTCGTCTCGATGAAGACGGACGCCGTCGGGTCGACGGTCTCCGACACGAACACGCTCTCCTCGGGGATCGCGAGCTGCACCGAGGCGGTGCGGACGTTCTCGATCGAGCCGATCGTGCGGGCCAGCTCGCCTTCGATGGCGCGCTTATAGGTCACCGACTGCTGGAACTCGGAGCTCGTGACGCCCATCGCGTCGAAGAGGGAGTAGCCTCCGGTGGCGCCGCTGGGGATTCCCGCCGCCGCGGCCGCCAGACGCTGCTCATAGACGTCGCCCTCGGGGACGAGCACGGTCTGCCCGCCGTCGGTGAGCTCGTAAGGCACGGATGCCGCACGCAGCTGCTCGACGACCGCGCTGGCGTCCTCGGCGCTCAGGCCGGAGAACAGCGGCGACATCGCGGGGCGCGACAGCCAGCTGCTCAGCGCGAACACGCCCATCGCGAGCACGGCGATTCCGATGATCGCGATCGTGCGCTGCGCGAGCGTGAACGACGCCACCGTCGAGCGGAGGCGACCGAGCAGAGACGTGACGGCGGGGGGCATCAGGCCTGCATCCGCATGATCTCATTGAAGGCGTCGACGCCCTTGTTGCGCACGGCGGCGACGAGCTCGAGCGTCACCGAGGCGCGCGTGGCGGCGATCATCGCCGAGTGGATGTCGTCGAGGTCGCCCGTGACGGCTGCCACCGCGAGACGGTTCGACTCGGACTGCAGCGAGCGCACCTCGTCGACGGCGCCCGTGATGCTCTCGGCGAACCCGGCGCCCGCATCGCTCGACTGTGTGGCGGGGGAGGCGAGCGAGGGCAGCGGTGACAGCGCTCCCGCCGATCCCAGGGACTCGAGGCCCGACAGCGGAGGCATCAGCGCTTCCCGATCTGCAGAGCGGCTTCGTACGTCGTCTTCGCACGGTCGACGACGGCCGCGTTGGCCTCGTAGCCGCGCTGGGCGAGGATCAGGTAGCCCATCTGCTCACCGAGGTCGATGTCGGGGTAGCGGACGTAGCCCTCCTCGTTGGCGAGCGGGTTGTCCGGCTCGTAGATGAGGCGGCCCTCGTCGCTGCCGAAGACGACTTCGGGCTCCTCGACGCCGCCGGCGTCAGCGGCCTCGACCGCGACGTAGCGCTGGCGGAACGCCGCGTCGTCGCCCGGCACGGCCGTGTTCATGTTGGAGAGGTTGTCGCTGAGCGCGTCGAGCCAGACGCGGTGGGCGGTCAGGCCGGAGCCGGCGATGGCGATGGCGTCGAAGGTCATGAGGTCCTCAATGCGGTCTGCACCGACGTGAAGGCGCCGCCCACGGCCTGCGACGCGAACTGGTAGCGCAGGACGGTGTCGATGTTGGCGAGCGTCTCGGTGTCGAGGTTGACGTTGTTGCCGTTGAGGCGCGTGGCCTCGGTGGACTCCGTGACGGATGCCGTGACATGGCCGTCGCCGCGGGCGACCGACGCGGCCAGCGCGTCTTCGAACGACACGACCTTCGCTCGGTAGTCGTTGGTGTTGACGTTGGCGATGTTGTCGGCGATCGCGCGCTGGCGCTGGGACAGCCCGTTCAGGGCGCTGGTGAGCGCGGCGGTGGTCACGGATTCGAGCACGAAAAACTGCTTTCGTCTTCGGATGGGTGGCCGATCCGTGGCCGGGGGCGAGCGATCCGTGCTCTCCACCCTCTATCGGTCGCCGTCGCCGATGCGTTAGCAGAAGGGGCGCCGGCGGGTGTGGCGCGCGGCTCAGCCGGCGCGGTCGAGGTACGCGGCCGTGTCGTCGCGGCGGCCCGGGATGAGGCGTGCCGCGTCAGACTGCGCGCGCACCATCGCGAGCTCGTCGCGCATGGCCGACAGCTCGCTGCGCAGCTGCGCCGTGCGCAGCAGCTGCCGGGCGGCGATGCTGCGTGCGCGCTCGACGAGGTGCGCCGGGAGGGGGCCCAGGCCGGGGTCGGGCGTCCATGCGGTGGGCGTCGGCGATTCGAGGTCGCGCTCGAAGAGATCCAGCTGCGCGGCCCAGGCCTCCGCAGTCACGCGCTGACCGCCATCGCCTCTGCGGCCTGGTGCCAGGCGTCGCGCAGCGGAGCGATGATGTCGCGGCACTCGCGCGTGCGCTCGGGGTCGCGTCCGATGTTCGCGCCGATCAGCGTGCGGGTGAGGTAGCCGTAGAGGGCGCGCAGCTGGCCGCTGCCCTCCCACTCCGACGTGAGCGAGCCGTTGAGCTCGGCGATGATCCGCTGCGCGTGCTGGAGCTCCTCATTGGCCGCCTGCCAGTCACCGGCCCGCTGCGCCGCCTCGCCGCGCTCCACGTCCAGCACCAGCCGGTCGTAGAGCATCGTGAGCAGGCGCTGCGGGCTCGCCGAGAGGATCGCCTCCTCGCGGTAGCGCTGCTGGGCGCGCAGCGCGGCGTTCACGAGCTGCTCCTCGGCGAAGGCAGGCTGTCGAGCTGCGAGGTGAGGTACGACTGCTGCGACTGCAGGCGCGAGAGCATCGTCTCCATCGCGGCGTAGGTGCGTTCGAGGGTCGCCCGCCGCTTCTCCAGCCGCACATCCCACTGCTCGAGCTGGTCGGCGAGGCGGCGCACCTCGTCCTGTTGACCCGTGATGCGGCTCGTGAGGAGTCCGTCGTACTTGTCGGAGTACTGGTCTGTGACGTCGGCCACGCGCGTCGTGATGCCGGAGAAGACAGCCTCGACCGCCGCGGGGTCTCTCGCGAGCGCGGCGGTGAACGCCGCTTCGTCGAACGTGAGGTTTCCCGACTTGTCGAACGAGATGCCGATGGTCGACGGCGACATCCCGTCGACGGGGTACTGCACCGCGTCTGTGAGGGCGGTGCGCAGGGCGCGGACGGTGCTGTCCCCTGTGAACACGCCGAGGGTCGTCGATCCGCCTGCGCTCGTGGCCGGGGTCGCCGTGGACCCCTTCGCGATGCCCGAGAGGACCGCGGTGATCTGCTTCACGAAGTCGGCGACCGCTGTCGTGCTGGCGGCGGTGTCCGACGCGACGGTGACGGTGACCGGATCGGCGCTCGCCTTCGTCACCGTGACGTCGACGCCCGGAAAGAGGTCCGCGAACGTGTTCGACGAGGACGTGACCGTCTGCTCGGCGGCCGTGCCGGCCCACAGCCGCACCTGCGCATCGGCGCCCTGCGTCACGACGGCGGCGCCCGGCTGGGTCGAAAGGTCGGTCGCGAGTCCGCCGGCCACGGCATCCGCATCGCCGAGGAACACGCGGAACGCGCCGTCGGCTCCGCTCTCGGTGGCGGTGATCTGCAGGCGGAAGAGCGGGTTGTCGTCGGCGTCCCTGCCGGAGGCGACGGCGGTGACCGAGACGCCGGCTCCCGCGGCGGTGAGCGCCCGCGCGACGTCGGCGGGCGAGGAGGACTCCGGACGCACCTCGATGCGCTCGCCGGCGGCGTTCTCGATCGTCAGTACGAGCGGGTCGTCGGCGAACGCGTTCACCGCGGCTGTCACGATGCCGTGCGTCGTCGCGACGCTGTCGACGACGATCTGGGTCGACATCGCCGTCGTTCCGGTCCGCGCCGTCGCCGTGACGGCATCGCTCGAGGCGGTCGCCGTCATGAGCGAGGTCGGCGCGGAGGTCCTGAGCGACGAGGCCTTCGTGAACAGCTCCTGCAGCGCCGTGTTGAGCGACTGCAGCTGCGTGATCACGTACTTGCGGTCGTCGGACTTCGCGCTCAGCAGAGTGCGAGGGATCGACTCGACGTCCATGAGCGCTTTGATGATCGCCGAGGTGTCGAGATTCGACGCCAGCCCGTCCATCGCGATGCCCACTGCCGTGTCCCCTCGTTCACTGCCGGCCGGAGGCGGTCTCCGACGAGAGTGCCTATCGGCAGGCGGCGGCCGCGCGTTAGGCCCGACGTCGAACGGATGCCGTCAGCATCCGCCCGACGCGGCGCGCACCGGGGCCGGCTGGCGTCGCGCGGCGGAGGAGCGGCGCAGCGGGTCGAGGGCGTCGATGCGGGCGAAGTAGGCGTCGCGGGCGTCGCTCGAGACGCGGGAGGTCGGAACCATCTCGTCGCCGATCGCGTACCGCTGGAGCGCGTCGTGGAGCAGGCGCACAGCCTCGGCGCGCTGCTGCGAGACAGCCGAGTGCGAGACGCCCAGCTCCTCGGCGATCTCCTTGACGGGTCGCTCCTCGACGTAGACGGCCTGGACGATGTGGCGCATGCGCTCCGGCAGCGCCTCGACGGCGTGGGCGAGGGCTTCCCGCCGCTCTCGCTGGAGCACCGACTCGTCGGGGAGGATCATGCCGGCCGGCACGTCGAGCACCGACGGGTCGTCGAGGCTCGTGACCGTGCGAGCCGCGTCATCGAGGGTCTCGACCACGGTCGCCCGCGGGAGGCCCATCGTCTCGGAGATCTCGTCGACCGTCGCCGTCCGTCCGAGGCGGGCGGTGAGCGTGTCGCGGACGGCGAGGGTCTCCTTGATGCGCTTGCGGGTGCCGCGCGAGGCCCAGTCCATCGATCGCATCTCGTCGGCGAAGGCGCCGAGGATGCGGCGGCGAGCGTACGCGCCGAACGGGACGCCGAGGCTGGGATCGAAGGCGTCGGCCGCCTGCACGAGCGCGAGAGCTCCGACGGCGGCGAGGTCTTCGAGGGGGATGTGGGTCGCGCGGGAGTGCAGGTCGCGCGCGAGGTAGCCCACAAGGGGAAGGTTCTCCTCGATGAGAGAATTGCGTTCTGCGCGTTCAGGCATCAGCGACTCTGCCTTTCGTCTGCGGGGGCAGGGGGAACGAAGGGGCGGGTGCCACGCGTGGGGCCGAGTGACGAGGTCAGACTATGAGAAATCTCTCATCTTTTGGAATAGGTAAAGGATTTCCGTCACGTTACGAATCCTCTCGGCCCGCCGATAGAAGACCACAAGCCCGTCGCGGAGCCACACACGTGGGGTCGTGTGAAACCGCGAGAACACCGGGATCCACTGGGGAGGAAAAAATGGGAGCGAACGAGTTGTCGATGCAGCTGTGGCAGGAGCGGGAGCTCCTCGAGCTGCTGATCTTCAAGCTCGAGGAACAGCGCCTGCTGCTCGAATCCGGCGGAATGCGCTGGATCCACTTCGCGAGTCGCGAGATCGAACAGGTGCTCGGCCGCCTGCGCGAGTCGGGACTCGGGCGAGACGTCGAGGTCGCCGCCGTCGCACGCGACTGGAGCGCACCAGAGGGGGCGACGCTCGCTCAGCTCATCGAAGCCGCTCCCACCGACGCGTGGCGCGAGGTCTTCACCGACCACCGCACCGCGCTGACCGGCCTCATGGCCGAGGTCGGGCAGCTCAAGAACTCGAACGAGGTGCACCTGCGCGCCGCGGGCCGAGCGCTCGAGGAGACCCTCGCCGGGCTCCACGCGAGCACCGGCGAGTACACCACGCAGGGCGGACACGCGCGCGAAGACCTTCCGCGCATCGTGGACAGGGAGATGTGACGGGCACATGTCGACGTTCAGCGGACTGACCACCGCCTCCAGCGCCATCGCCGCGGCACGCCGCGGCATGGACGTCGTCGGGCAGAACATCGCCAACCAGATGACGACCGGCTACACGCGCCAGCGGCTGGAGACTTCGGCCGTCGGCGCGCCGTCGGTGTACGGACGCTTCGCCACGGGCGAGCAGCCCGGGAACGGCGTGTCGATCGATGGCATCGCCCGCCTCGGCGACGCCGTGCTCGATGCGCGCGTGCGCGACACCCTGGCGGCATCCGGCTACTGGACGACGCGCGCATCGGCATCCGCCGCCGCCGAAGCAGCCCTCGCAGAGCCCACCGAAGACGGCATCGCGCACCAGCTCTCCGAGTTCTGGGCCGCCTGGCAGGACCTCGCCAACGCGCCCGACTCGACCGCGGCGGCCGCCGCCGTCATCACACACGCCGAGACTCTCGCGGGGCGCATCGGCGACGCCTACCGCAAGATCTCCGACCAGTGGTCGAGCGCGCACACCACCGCCGCCACGACCGTCTCCCAGATCAACGCGCTCGCGTCGCAGGTCGCCGACCTCAACGGCGCCATCCGCGACGCCGCCGTCTCCGGCAGCAGCCCCAACGAGCTCGTCGACCAGCGGAACCTCCTCGCGCAGAACCTCGCCCGGCTGTCGGGCGCCACCGGAACCGTCGAGCCCGATGGCACACTGACCGTCCGCATCGACGGCAACGCGATCGTCTCCGGCGCCGACGCGCGCGCGATCGTCGTCAGCGGCCCGTCGTCTCTCGAAGCAGGCGGCGGTCTGACGCTGACCTGGGCGACCGACAGCGCCATGACCGTCGACGCCGTCGGAGGCGAGCTCGGCGGCCTGCTCGCCGTCCTCGCGCCCGCCGGCGACGGCGGCGTGCTCGCAGGAGTGGCCGAAGACCTCAACGCGCTCGCGACCGCGCTCGCGGCATCCGTCAACGCGCAGCACCAGGCCGGAGTCACGACCGACGGCACGCCCGGCGGCGACTTCTTCTCGATCGCCGTGGGAGGCCCCGCCGCGCTCGGCCTCGGCGTCGTGCCCCAGGGCCGCGCCGACCTCGCGGTCGCCGCGCCCGGCGGCGGACCCCTCGACGGAGCCAACGCCGACGCGCTGTCGGGCATCGGCAACGCCGCAGGCGGACCCACCGGGCTGTGGAGCGACGTCATCGCCCGCCTGGCGGTGTCGACCGCCGCCGAGGCCGGCCGCGCCAGCAGGGCGGACTCCGGCGCCATCGCGGCCGTCTCGGCGCAGCAGTCGGTCGCCGGCGTCGACGTCGACGAGGAGACGGTGAACCTGCTCACCCTCCAGACCGCCTACCAGGCCGCGGCGCGCGTGCTGACGGCCGTCGACGAAGCGCTCGACGTGCTCATCAACCGCACCGGCCTCGTCGGCCGCTGACCCCAGGAGTGACATGATCTCGCGCGTGACCTCGCAGACGATGACCGCCACCGCCCTGCGCAATCTGCAGTCAGGGCTCGGCGACCTCGCGCGCCTGCAGGCGCAGGCGACCTCGCAGCGCCGGTTCGCCGCTCCCTCCGAAGACCCCGCCGGCGCGTCGAACACCCTCGGCATCCACGCCGCGCAGCGTCGCAACGAGCAGTACACCCGCAACATCGACGACGGCCTCGCGTGGCTCACCACCGTAGACTCCGCGATCACGGCATCCACCGGCCTGCTCGGCCGCGCGCGCGACCTGACGGTCCAAGGCGCGAACTCCGGCGCCCTCGACGCGACGGCGCGGGAGGCGATCGCCGTCGAGCTGGAGGCGATCCGCACCGAGCTCATGGCGCAGGCCAACACGACGCTGCTCGGCCGCTCGGTCTTCGCCGGGACGTCGGAAGGTCCCGCGTTCGCCGCCGACTACTCCTTCGGAGGCGTCGCCGGCTCGAGCGTGCAGCGTCGGGTGTCGGACGGCGAGACGGTGCGCGTCGATGCGAACGGCGCCGAGGTGTTCGGCGACGGGGCGACGTCGGTGTTCGCGCTCCTGGACTCGATCGTCGCCGACCTGCGCTCGGACGTGAACGTCGGCCCGCGCCTGGCCGAGATCGACGACCGGCTGAACAGTATGCTCGGGGTGCAGGGCGCGGTGGGCGCCCGCCAGAACCAGGTGATGCGAGCAAAGGAGGCCGCCTTGGACGCGTCCGTCGCTCTCGAGTCCCAGCGCGCCGCTGTCGAGGACATCGACACCGTCGAGGTGCTCGTCCAGCTCCAGGCGCAGCAGCTCGTCTACCAGTCGGCGCTGTCGGTCACGTCGCGCGTGCTGCAGCCCACTCTCCTGGACTTCCTCGCGTGAGCGCCGCACAGCTCCGCTTCATCGCCCCGCCGCCCGGCCTCGCGCCCCACACGGCGTTCAGCCTCGACACGATCGACGGCGCCGACGGCCTGTTCGCCCTCACGGCGGTCGACGACCCCGAGGTGCGCCTGTTCGTCGTCGATCCCGCGAGCGTCGTCCCCGACTACGCACCGGTCCTCTCAGACGAGCAGGTCGAAGGTCTCGATCTGCGCTCCGCCGACGAGGCGGGCGTGCTCGTGGTCGCCCGCATGGCCGACGACGGCATCGGCGTGAATCTCCTCGCGCCCGTCGTCTTCAACCAGCGCACCGGCGACGCCGCGCAGGTCATCCTCGAGGGGCAGGACCTGCCCGTCCGCGCGCTCCTCGCCTGAGCGCGACGTCGGCGCCCCGCGCCGTCGCGCTGGGCGTCGTCCGCCCGGACGTGCGAGGGATCAGGCGGCGACGGGCTCGGGCGTGCCGACGGCGACGGGGCGGCCGGCGATCGCGACGCGGGCGTCGACAGGCTCGGCGCCGGTGATGGCCGCAAGGTAGCGGTCACGGTGCCCGGTGCGGATGCCGGTGGCGCTCGGCTTGTTCTCATACACGCCGGCGGCCCAGTTGCCCTCCACAAGCACGGGACCCTCGGGCGTTACAGCGATGTCCCAGCCCACGTATCGCACCTGCGGCACGACGCGCGCGATGCGGTCGACGAACGCGAGCACCTCGTCGAACATCGGGAGCCGGAACGCGGCGATCGGGATCTCGCTCTCGGGGTGCACCTCGTGCACCTGACCGCAGGAGTCGTAGCCGGCTCCCGTGGCGCGGCCGTTCTCGTCGAGCATCGCGTAGAACCCGCCGAAGGCGTTCTGATCGCTCACGGCACCGCGGCCGAACTTCTGCGCGACAGCGAGGATGTGGGTCGTGCGGCCGTCGAAGAAGGCCGTCACGCGGGTCGTGTTGACCGTGCCGGCGCAGAGGGCGGCGAGCTCTTCGTGCTGGCGGATGACCTCTTCGACGAGGATCTCGCCCCGCGCGAGCAGCCCCCGGTGGAAGAGCTGCCAGTCGTGGACGTCGGCGGCGTGGTAGCGGTGCACGCCGAGCCCGGCGCGTCCCATCGGCTCCTTGGTCACGATCGTGCCGTGGCGCTCGGCGAAGGCGCGCAGCTCGTCGGCGTTGTCGGTGGTGACCGTCATCCACTCGCGCTTCAGGAATGCGTCGAAGGTGTGGTTGAACGCGACCTTGTCGTGGAACAGGTGCCGGTAGGCGGGGTCGTCGAACCGCATCGCGAGGCGGTCGGACAGCGGGCTCGTCATGTAGGTGGCGCGCTCCTCGCGGGTGAGGATCGCGAAGTCGTAGTCGACGTAGTCCTGGAAGCCGACGCCCCGGAAGGCCGCCTGCCACAGCATGTCGACCGCGACGGCGGCCGTGGACCTCCCGTGTCGCTTCGCGGTCTGCTCCGCCCGGCTGAGGAGCGCATCGGCGTTGAAACGACGAACACGCCGCGCGAGGTAGCGGAGGCGCGGCGTGAGCGAGAGGGGGGATGACATCGTGCTCCTGGTCTTCTTCAATCGGGGCAGGCGGAGCGTCCCCAGGTGAACGGGGGGCTCGCGGACAGGCCGCGAGACCCCCGTCAGAGAGTCATCGCAGAAGCTGGAGGACGCCCTGGTTCGCCTGGTTCGCCTGCGCGAGCATGGCGGTGCCGGCCTGCGACAGGATGTTCGAGGCCGTGAACTTGACCATCTCGGCAGCCATGTCGGTGTCGCGGATGCGGCTCTCGGCGGCCGAGAGGTTCTCCGCAGCCACGTTGAGGCTGTTGATGGTCGACTCGAAGCGGTTCTGGGCCGCACCGAGCTCGGCACGAGCGGTCGAGACCGACGTGATGTGCGTGTCGACGGTGGCGATGGACGTCAGCGCGGTCGCTGCCGAGTCGACCGTCAGGCCGGCGATCGCGGTCGCGATGGCCGAGATGTCGGCAACCGACAGGTCCACGGCGATCTGGTCCTCGGCGGCTTCGGAGCCGGCGCCGACCTGGAAGGTCAGCGTGGGGTTGTCGCCGTTGAGGAGCTTGATGCCGTTGAAGTTCGTCGACTCCGCGACACGGGTGAGCTCTTCCGCCAGAGCGTCGATCTCGGTCTTGATCGCGTCGCGCGACTTGGTGTTGTTGGAGTCGTTGCCGGCCTGGACCGCGAGGTCGCGCACGCGCTGCAGGATCGCGTGCACCTCCGTCAGGGCGCCTTCCGCGGTCTGGATGACCGAGATGCCGTCCTGAGCGTTGCGGGCCGCCACGTTCAGGCCGTTGACCTGCGAGCGCAGGCCCTCGGAGATCGCGAGACCGGCGGCGTCGTCGGCAGCGCGGTTGATGCGGAGACCGCTCGAGAGCTTCTCGAGGGACTTCGACAGGTCGTTCTGCGTCGACGACAGGTTGCGGTAGGCGTTGAGCGCCGACACGTTGGTGTTGATCTGCATACCCATGGTGTTTCCTCCGTGACTGGGGGTCAGCGGGAGCCCGTCCTGGGCCCCCGGAGTCCATCCGTGGACTCCTGAAGACGTCTATCGGCAGGTGTCGTCCTCGCGTTAGGCGGATCACAACTCCGGAGGTTCGGCCGGGCACCGCCGCGCGGGCCGCGGCGTTCTGCGGAGGCCGCGCGCGGCGACGCACGGATCTCCGGAGTTGTGAACAGCTCGCGGCGAATCCCGCGCTCGCGACACCCCCGGAAGATAGGCTGGCTCGGTGAGTCTGCTCGAGATCCGGGGCGCGGCGCTGCGGCGCGGCGACCGCGAGCTGTGGAGCGGACTCGACCTCGACGTCGCGCCGGGCGAGCTCGTCGCCGTGCTCGGGCCGTCGGGCTCGGGCAAGACGACGCTGCTGCGGGCGATCCTGGGCCTGGAGCCCCTGAGCGAGGGCTCGATCACGGCGCTCGGCGAGCGTGTGACGCGGCGCGGCAACCGCCGCATCGGCTATCTGCCGCAGGCGCGACCGCTTCCCGTCGAGACCCCGCTGCGTGCGCGAGACCTCGTCGCCCTCGGTGTCGACGGCCACCGGTTCGGCCCGCCGCTGCGCCGTCGCGGCGACCGGGAGCGGATCGACGCGCTCATCGAGGCGGTGGGTGCGACGTCCTTCGCCGACCGTCCCGTCGGGGTGCTGTCGGGCGGTGAGCAGCAGCGGCTCCGCGTGGGGCAGGCGCTCGCCGACGACCCCCGGCTGCTGCTGTGCGACGAGCCCCTCACGAGCCTCGACCTCGCGAACCAGCAGGCGGTCGTGCGACTCATCGACGACCACCGCAGGACCGGCGCGGCCGTGCTCCTTGTGACGCACGACATCAACCCGATCCTGGGCGCGGTCGATCGCATCCTCTACATCGCCAACGGGCGCTTCACGCTGGGGGCCCCGCAGGACGTGCTGACGTCAGAGGTGCTCACCGATCTGTACGGTGCCCCCGTGTTCGTCCTGCGCGCGGGCGATCGCCTCGTGGTGGTCGGGGCTCCGGATGCCGAGGCCTCGCATCACCATCACGACGACGGAGGCGTGGCGTGAACTGGTCCGATGTGGGCGATGCCATGTTCGGCGGTGTCGCCGACTACGCCGAGATCCTGGCGCTCGTGTCGAACTCGGTGTGGGCCGGCGCGATCCTCGGTCTCGTGGGCGGCCTGATCGGCGTGTTCGTCATGCAGCGCGACATGGCGTTCGCGGTGCACGGGATCAGCGAGCTGTCGTTCGCGGGTGCGGCGGCCGCCCTGCTCATCGGCGTCGACGTCGTGTCGGGGTCGGTCGTCGGCTCGCTGGTGGCGGCCGGCCTCATCGGCTGGCTCGGAAGCCGGGCTCGCGACCGCAACTCGATCATCGGCGTGCTCATGCCGTTCGGCCTGGGGCTCGGCATCCTGTTCCTCTCGCTGTACAGCGGACGCAGCGCCAACCGCTTCAGCCTGCTCACGGGGCAGATCGTGTCGGTGCAGAACGACCAGCTCGGCTGGCTCGTCGCGATCGCGACGGTGGTGCTCGTGGCGCTCGTGCTCGTGTGGCGGCCGCTCCGGTTCGACTCGCTCGACCCGCAGTCGGCGGCGGCGCGCGGCGTGCCGACGACGGCGGTGTCGCTCGGTTTCATGCTGATGCTCGGCCTCGTGGTGGCCGTGGCCGTCCACATCATCGGCGCGCTCCTCGTGATGGCCCTCGTGGTGACGCCCGCCGCGGCGGCGATGCGGGTGGCGGCCGGTCCCGTCGCGGTGCCCGTGCTGTCGGCTGTCTTCGGCGTGGCGGCGGCGGTCGGCGGGATCCTGCTGGCCGTTATGGGCACGCTCCCCGTGAGCCCCTACATCACGACCATCTCGTTCGCGATCTACCTGGTGTGTCGCGTCGTCGGCTCCCGGCGCGACCGCGTCGTGCGGGCGCGCGCCTGACAGCTCGCCGGTCGGTGCGCGGCGGGGCGCGGGTAGACTCGCGTCATGGCCCAGCGGAACACCTGGCAGCGTGATCGCGTGCGCGCGGCGCTCGCCGAGACGCAGGGTTTCGTGAGCGCGCAGGACCTCCACGCCGCTCTTCGCGAGGACAATACGGGCATCGGACTGGCGACCGTCTACCGGGCGCTGGCGACGCTCGCCGCCAGCGGCGAGGCCGACCAGCTGCAGAGTCCCGAGGGCGAGGCGATCTACCGCGCGTGCTCGAGCACGGGGCACCACCATCACCTGATCTGCCGCGGCTGTGGCAAGACGGTCGAGATCCAGGCGACCGACGTCGAGCAGTGGGCGCAGCGCACGGCGGCGTCGCACGGATTCACGCGCGCGGAGCACGTCGTCGACATCTTCGGGCTGTGCGCCGCCTGCTCGGCGGAGGCGGCTGCCGCGCAGTGAGCGAGTCGGCGACGCGGCGAGAGCGCCGGGCCGCGGGCGTCGGCACGACGTCCCGCCATCGGATGCCGGACCCGGCGGCGCCGGGGCGGACGCCGCTCCTGGTCGGCGCGGGGCTCGTCGCGATGGCGGCGCTCGTGGCCGTCGCCGTGCTCAGCCCGCTGCCCGCGCTGCCGGCGCGCGCGCAGGACGCGCTGACGCTGGCGCTGAGCGTGCTGGTCGAGTCGATGCCGTTCGTCGTGCTCGGCGTCGGGCTGTCGATCGTCGTGCAGGTGTGGGTGCCGCCGGGGGCGATCGAGCGGTGGATGCCGCGCAGCGGCTGGGGGCGTCGGGCGGTGCTCTCGCTGCTGGGCATGCTCGTGCCCGTGTGCGAGTGCGGCAATGTGCCGTTCGCGCGTGGCCTCATGATCCGGGGCTTCACGGTGTCGGAATCGCTCACGTTCCTCATCGCGGCGCCGATCGTGAATCCGATCGTCATCATCACGACGCACCAGGCGTTCGGGTTCGATGACGGCATCCTCGTCGCGCGGCTCTTGGGGGGCTTCGCCGTCGCGAACCTGATCGGGTGGCTCTACAGCCGGCATCCCGACCCCGATGCGCTCGTCACCGACCGCTTCCGCGCGTCGTGCGAGACCGCCGAGGTCGAGACCGCCGGGCGCGGTCGGCGCAGCCTTGCGCAGGCGGTCGTCGAGCTGCGTGCCGTGATACCGGCGCTCATCGTCGGGTCGGTGCTCGCGGGGGTCATCCAGGTGGTCGTCCCGCGAGAGACGCTGCTGGCGATCGGCTCCGACCCGGCGCTGTCCATCGTCGCGATGATCGCCCTCGCGATGGTCGTGTCGATCTGCTCGAACGTCGATTCGTTCTTCGCGCTGTCGTTCGCGTCGACGTTCACGCCCGGGTCGATCGTCGCGTTCCTCCTGGTGGGCCCGCTCGTCGATGTGAAGATGCTCGCGCTGCTGCGCACGACGTTCCGCACGGGCGTCCTGGCGGGTCTGGTCGTGATCGTCGTGCTGTTCGCGGTCGCGGTGGGCGGGGCGGTGAACCTCCTTGCGTGATCGGGCGGCGACGGTGTCGAGCGCGGACGGCAGCGTCGCCCGCGGCTTCGCGCGACGGCTGCTCGGCGTCGGGCTTGCGGCGGGGCTCGCGGCGGCGACGATCGCCCTCGCACTCACCGACCGGCTGTCGCTGTACATCCACCCGTCGTCGCACGTGTTCGCCGTGACGATGGCGGTGGTGCTTCTCGTCGGCGCGGCGGCGAGCTTCGCCCTGCCGCTCGGCGCGGAGGGCGACCACGAGCACGGTCATGATCACGACCACGGGCACGACGCGCAGCCGGGTCGCCGAGGCGCTCCGCGGGCTGTCCGAAGTGCCGGCGCGGTCGTGGTCGCGGCGGGCGGCGTGGCGGCGACGGCGGTGACGGCCGCGATCGTGCTCGTGCCGCCCGCGACGCTGTCGGTCGAGCTGGCGCTGTCTCGCGACACCGGATCGGCGCCGCTCTTCCAGGGCGCCGACGCCGTGTCGCTCGCCGCCACCGGCGACACCGCCTCTTTCGGAGTGGGGGACTGGGCGAGCGTGTTCGCGACCGCGACCGACCCCGAGGCGTTCGCCGGCGACGAGGTGACCCTCGTCGGTTTCGTGACCCCGGCGGCCGCACCCGGCGGGGGAGGCGACTTCGCCCTCACGCGACTCGTCATCACTCACTGCGTCATCGACGCGCAGGCCGCCCGCGTGCCCGTCGCGGCGGCATCGGCCGACCGCCGCTCCCTCGACACCGGACAGTGGGTGGAGGTCGAGGGCGTCATCCGCGACGCCGACGGCCGTCTGCAGATCGAGGCGCGCTCCGTCAAGCCGATCGACGAGCCGACGGACCCCTATGAATACTGACTCCCGTCGCAGCACCGCCCCTGACCGACGCCGCACAGACCGAGGATGCCGTTGACCGACCGACCGCTTCCGCCGGCCGACGCCGACCTCCGGCGTCGGCAGGGCCGCGCGCCCGCGCGCCGCGGATCGCGACGCTTCCTCGGTGCGTTCGCGATCGTCGCGGCGGCGCTCGCGGCTCTGGGCCTCGCCGGCGCAGCGGTCACGACGGCGCAGGGGCCGCGCGTCACGCGCGTCGACGTCGACCCGGATGCCGCGGTCACGGCATCCGGATCGCGCATCATCTTCACGACGACGCAGGCGCTCGACGACATCGACCCCGAGCAGGTGACGGTGACGCCGTCGGCTGACTTCACGGTCGACACGGCGGGGCGCAGCGTCGGCATCCGCTTCACGCTGCCGCTGTGGGACGAGACCGACTACACCGTGCGCATCGACGGCGTCACGGGCCGCGGCGGCGGGTCGGCGGCGACGATCGAGCACTCGTTCACGACGCCCGCGCTGACGGTGTACCTCCTGCAGCGCGGAGCCGACGGCGACACCGTCTTCCGCACGGGCCTTGCGGGGAAGGCGGCCGAGCCGGTGTTCCGGCATCCGCACATCGAGGACTTCCGCGCGACGGCCGGACACCTCGTGTTCGCGACGGTCGACGATGAGCGCTCGCGGCTCATCGTCACTGACCGCGACGGTGCGAGCGAGCGCGAGCTGCCGCTGCCGGGCGATGGCATCGTGAGCGGTCTGCAGAGCGCCGACCGCGGCGAGCTCATCGGCTACACCTTCACCGACGCAGATCTCGACGGCGAGTCGGGCCGCGACAGCGCGCTGTTCACCGCCTCGCTCGACGACCGGGCCGCGGGAGACCCGCCGCTGATGATCGAGCGCCCGGGCGGCGACTCCCGCGTGGCCGAGTGGAGGTTCGTGCCGGACGCCGACGCGCTTCTCATGCTCACCTTCGACGGGGCGCTCACGCTCGTGGCCTCCCCCGGGGCAGGCGGCACGCCGGGCGATCCGGTGGCGCTGGGAGCGGCCGTGTCGATCGAGGACATCGCGCGCGGGTCGACTGTCGCGATCGTCGACCGCGCAGACGGCCCCGCCGCGATCGACCTCACGACCGCGGAGGAGTCGCCTCTCGCGGCCACCGACCCGGAGCATGGGCAGGCGTCGTCGGTGCTGGGGCTCGCCGACGGATCGACGCTGCGCGCGCTGTCGCGGCTCGACCCGTCGGGCGTCACGGTCGAGCAGACGTCGGTCGCCGTCGTCAGCGAGACCGGCGACGATGTGCGGACCGTGTTCACCCTCGGCGAGTCCGACGCACTGCTGCAGGTGTGCCTCGCCCCCAGCAACAGGTACGCGGCGGTCGTCGTCGCCCCCGGCATCGTCGACAACCCGTACGACGGCTACCTGCTCCCCCTGCCCGAGCGGGTCGAGACGCACATCGTCGACCTCACGTCTGCGCGAGAGACGGCGGCCCTGCGGGGCTTCGACGTGTCCTGGTGCCGGACGGGACCGCGCTCATGAGCCTCATCCCCGCGACGCGCGAGGCCCTGTCCGGCCTCCCCGTCGAGGTCGCGCCGCTGCTCCTCGGCGGCGTCCTGCGGGTGACCGTCGACGGCACCACGGTCGCGGTGCGGCTCACGGAGGTCGAGGCCTACCACGGGCAGGGCACGGGACCGCTCGCCGATCCCGGGTCGCACGCACGAATGGGGCGCACGGCCCGGAATGCGACGATGTGGGGCGAGCCCGGGCACCTCTACGTGTACCTGAGTCACGGCATCCATTCATGCGTCAACGTGGTCTGCGGACCCGAGGGCGTCGCCGGCGGTGTGCTGCTGCGGGCCGGCGAGGTGATCGAGGGGCGGGATGCCGCGGCCCTCCGCCGGCCTGCCGCCCGCACGCCGCGCGACTTCGCCCGTGGGCCCGGGCGGCTCGGCGATGCGATCGGCCTGCGGCATCCGCGTCATGACGGCATCGACGCGGTCGCGCGGACGCCGCTCGCGGGCGCCGTGGCGGAGCTGCTTGTTCCCGAGCGGCCGCTCGAGGACGTCTCGACGGGGCCGCGCGTGGGTGTCGCCGGCCTGGCGGGCACGGCGGCGTTCCCGTGGCGATTCTGGATCACGGGCGATCCGACGGTGTCGGCGTTCCGCTGGGGGCGCGGGGCGGCGGAGGCCGCCGGCGCCACCTGAGCGGTGCGGAGCTCCGGTCAGGGCGCCAGGATGAGGCGCTCGATCGCGCGGACGACCCACGCGCGGTAGTCCTCCATGCTCCAGCCGCACTCGATCACGAGGCGCACGTAGCCCTCGGGGGCGAAGATGTAGGAGAGCGAGTCGCCGAGGGCTGTCTCGTCGATGTCGTTCTGGACGCGTCCCTCCTCGCGCAGCCACGAGACGGCCGCGCACATGTCCTTGCGGCGGTTGGCCTGGAGGTTCGCGAGGCGCTGGGCGATCTCAGGGTCGCCGGCCGCCGCGTCGTGCAGCCGCGGCCACAGGCGAGCGACGCGCGCGTTTGCGTCGGAGACGAAAGCGACCCACTCCGTGAGCATCTCGTCGGCGGGCAGGGCGCGCAGGGCGCTGCCGATGTCGGATTCGTGGATGGTGCTGGGCAGCTCTTCGCCGACGAACGACTGGTCGAAGGCGGCGAGGAGAAGCGCCCCCTTGGGGCCGGCGAGCTTGACCGTCTCGACCGAGACGCCGGCGCGCTCCGCGATCTTCGCGAGCGAGGTTCCCGTGTAGCCGAGCTCGCCGAAGAGCTCTGCGGCAGCGTCGAGGATCCGTCTGCGCGTCTGAGCAGCCTGAGCCTCCCGGAGGGGGGAGTTGTAAGGAGGCATTGACCTTCCTAGTGGGGTAGTGAATACTTACGGAGTACATTCAACCCTACCAGCCGGAGAAATCATGACCTCGGTGCTCCTGTGCAGCACTCCCGTCCACGGGCACGTCACACCGCTCCTCGCCATCACGCGACACCTCGTCGACCGCGGGCACGACGTGCGCTTCCTCACGGGCGCCCGCTACCGCCCCGCGGTCGAGGCGCTCGGAGCCACCTGGCTCCCGCTGCCGGGGGCCGCCGACTTCGACGACACCGACATCGACGGCGCCTTCCCGGGCCGCGTCGGCCTCCGCGGCGTCAAGAGCGCGCAATGGGACCTGCGCAACATCTTTCTCGAGCCCGCGCCGGCCCAGCTCGCCGCCATCGACGAGGCCATCGCGAACGCACCCGTCGACATCGTGCTCACCGAGAGCCTGTTCTTCGGCGCGATGCTGCTGCTCGGGCGCCCGCCCGCCCAGCGCCCGCCGGTCGGCATCCTCGGCATCGTGCCGCTGCCCCTCGCGAGCCGCGACACGGCGCCCTACGGACTCGGCATCCCGCCGCGCCCCGGCGCGCTCGGCCGGCTGCGCAACCGCGTGCTGACGCTCTCGACGGAACGGTTCGTCTTCGGCGACCTGCACCGTGCCGCCGAACGGCTGCTCGAGCAGAGCGGGGGCCTGCCCCTCACGACGCACGTCATGAACTACCAGAGCGCAGCGGATGCCATCGTGCAGTTCACCGTGCCGGAGTTCGAGTACCCGCGCGACGACGTCCGCGTTCCCGTCCACTTCGTCGGCCCGGTCTCACGCAGCGGCCCGTCCGCGGTCGACGTCGAACTGCCCGAATGGTGGGACGACCTCGACAGCGGGCGTCCGGTGGTGCACGTCACGCAGGGGACCGTCGCCAACGCCGACCTCGACGCGCTCGTGTTCCCGACGATCGACGCGCTCGCCGACCTCGACGTCCTCGTCGTCGCCACGACAGGAGGCCGCGACATCCCCGGCCGTCCGCTGCCGGCCAACGCGCGCATCGCGCGGTACCTGCCGTACGACCGACTGCTCCCGCGCACAGCCGTGTTCGTCACCAACGGCGGCTACGGCGGCGTGCACTACGCGCTCGAGCACGGCGTGCCGATCCTCGCCACCGGTGACACCGAGGACAAGGCGGAGGTGTCGGCCCGCGTCGAATGGTCGGGAGCCGGCATCCGTCTCAAGGCCGGCGCCAAGGGACTCACGCCGTCGGCGCTGCGCGCGGCTGTGCAGCGCCTCCTCGCCGAGGAGTCGTTCCGTGCGAATGCGCGCCGGATCGGCGAGGCGATCGCGGCATCGCCCGGGCCTGCCGGGCTCGACGCCGTGATCGAGAGCGTCCGGGCGGAGGTTCGGCGATGACCGGGGGGCTCATCGCGGAACTCGAGCGACTGCGCGCGGGGGTGCGCGGTCGTGTGCTCCTCCCGGGTGACGCGGGCTGGGACGACGCCCGCAGAGCGTGGCAGCTGCTGGTCGACCAGCAGCCCGCCGCGGTGGTCGAGGCGGCCACCGTGGACGATGTGATCGCCGCCGTCCGCGCCGCGCGCTCAGCCGGGCTGCGCGTCGCACCCCAGGCGACCGGGCACGGGGCAGGAGCCCTGCCCGATCTCGCGGAGGCGATCCTGCTGCGCACCGGCGCCCTGACCGAGGTGCGAATCGACACCGAGACCGCTGTCGCCCGGGTGGGGGCCGGGGCCCGGTGGTCACAGGTGGTCGAAGCCGCCGACCGCGAGGGCTACGCGGTCGTCGCGGGATTCGCTCCCTCGGTCGGGGCCGTCGGGTTCTCCCTCGGCGGCGGGCTCGGCTGGTTCGCTCGATCGCACGGGCTCGCCGCCGAGCACATCGTCGCCGTCGAGGGCGTCGACGCGTACGGACGCGTCGTGCGAGCGGATGCCGCCCGCAACCCCGACCTGCTGTGGGCGGCACGCGGCGGCGCCCTGCCGCTGATCGTCACGGCGATCGAGGTGCGACTCCACCGTGTCGGCGCCCTGCACGCAGGTTCGCTCATGTGGCCCATCGAGCAGGCCGCCGACGTCGCTCATGCCTGGCGCGCATGGATCGCGACGGTGCCGGACACCGTCACGTCGCTCGCGCGCGTGCTGCGGTTCCCGCCGCTCGAGGTGTTCCCCGAGCCGGTGCGCGGGCGCGCATTCGTCGTGGTCGAGGCCGCCGTGCAGGCGGAGGGCGCTGACGGCATCCTCGCGCCGCTGCGCGCTCTGCGCCCTGAGATGGACACCGTGCGACCGCTGCGTGCCGCCGACCTCGGCGCGGTGCACGGCGATCCGGTCGACCCTTCGCCGGCCTATGGGGAGGCCGTCGTGCTGGCCGAGATCACCGCACCCGCGGTCGACGCGTTCGTGGATGCCGCGATGGCGCCGGCGACCTCCGCGCTGCTGTCGATCGAGCTGCGGCACCTCGGCGGCCGGCTCGCGCAGCCGCGCGAGGACGAGGGCGCGGTGACGTCGATCGCGGGTCAGGGGCTCGTCATGGCGGTCGGGATCGTGCCGGTGCCCGAGGCGCTCGCGGCGGTGCGCCAGGGCGCGGAGGCTCTCGTCGAGGCGCTGCGTCCGTACTCGTCGTCGCAGGCCGTGAAGAACTTCGCGGAGCGGCCGGCGTCGGCCGAGGCGCTGTACGGGGCGTCGCTGCCGCGGCTCCGTGAGATCGCCGCGCAGTGGGACCCGGAGGGCGTCATCGTCGGAGCACACGCGCTCGTCTGACGGATGCCGCCGGCCGCGGTCGGGCCGGCAGGCGTCGCCGTGCTAGACTGACTCTTTGTCTGCGCGCACTCCAGCACGCAGTTCGTACCCCGCACCACGAATCCGGCACTTGTGTCGTGCTCGCGGGTGGGGTGCAGACAAGGGATCTTGGGTGGCGCCGTCCGGCTCCACGGTACTAAGGAGACATCACTATGGCAGCAGTGTGCCAGGTGACTGGAGCAGTTCCCGGCTTCGGTCACAACATCTCGCACTCGCACCGCCGGACGAAGCGCCGCTTCGACCCGAACGTGCAGAAGAAGACCTACTTCGTCCCCTCGCTGGGTCGCAAGATCACCCTCAACGTGTCTGCCAAGGGCATGAAGGTGATTGACGCTCGTGGCATCGAGTCGGTCGTGAAGGACCTGATCGCGAAGGGTGTGAAGCTCTGATGGCGAAGAAGGCTCAGGACGTTCGTCCGATCATCAAGCTGCGTTCGACCGCCGGCACGGGCTACACCTACGTGACGCGCAAGAACCGCCGCAACAACCCCGACCGCATCGTGCTCAAGAAGTACGACCCGGTGATCCGCAAGCACGTCGAATTCCGAGAGGAGCGCTGATCTCATGGCTAAGAAGAGCAAGATCGCGCGCAACAAGCAGCGCGAGGAGGTCGTCGCCCGTTACGCCGAGAAGCGTGCCGAGCTGAAGAAGACTCTCGTCGACCCCAACGCTTCCGACGAGGCCCGCGAGGCCGCCCGCGTCGGTCTGCAGAAGCTTCCCCGCAACGCATCGCCGGTGCGTCTGCGCAACCGCGACGCCATCGACGGTCGCCCCCGTGGCCACCTGTCGAAGTTCGGCATCTCGCGTGTTCGCTTCCGCGAGATGGCGCACCGTGGCGAGCTGCCCGGCGTGACCAAGTCGAGCTGGTAAGCACAGCGACATCGAGGAGGCGGATCCCCGTTCGGGGGTCCGCCTCCTTCGTGTTCGCCGCCGCCGAGCACCCCGTCATCGACGCGTACGGCGCCTGATGGGGGCGCCCCGGTCGTCACATCTGTCACATTCCGGCGCGACACGCCGGGCAGAACGGGCCCAGATCGCCGGAAATCCGCGGAATCACGCGCATCGTGGGTATATTCGGGTTCGGTCATCCGACCAGCCGACGACCACCGTCGTCGGTCCGAAGTAACTGAAGGCGGCTCAGCCGTCTGGAGGACAACCCCATGGCCATCACCAAGACCGAGCTCGTCGCCAGCATCGCTTCCGCTACGGGCCAGAGCCAGTCCGCTGTCTCGGGCGTGCTCGACGCGCTGTTCTCGACCGTCTCCGAGGCCGTTGCCAAGGGTGACAAGGTCACCATCCCCGGCTGGATCGCCTTCGAGCAGGTGGAGACCTCCGCTCGCACCGGCCGCAACCCGCAGACCGGCGAGGAGATCAAGATCCCCGCGGGCAAGCGCGTCAAGGTGACCGCCGGCTCGAAGCTCAAGGCTGCCGTCAAGTAAGACGCTGCGCGACGCGAACGTCGTACGAAGGGGGATGCCACACGGCATCCCCCTTCTTCTCTGCCCGCGCGCCGCTGCCCCCGCGGCATCCGCTGCCCCGCGGCATCCGCTGCCCCGCCGAGATCGCCCCGTACTGTCGAGACCGCCGCTTGCTGCGTCGCCGCAGCCGGCGTTCTCGGCAGCAGCCGGCGTTCTCGGCGGAGCACCCTCCGGGGCGAACTACGCTGGATGGGTGAACTCCCGCGCGCTCCGCCTCGCCGGGCCCGCGATTCTCATCGGGGCCGCTCTGGTCGCCGTCCTGCTCGGCCTCGCCTTCGGCGGAGGCGCGGCGCCCCTGGTCGTCGGAGATCCCGGGCCCGTCGTGCGCTGGGGTCTCCCGGTCGTCAAGCTGCTCGTCAACCTCACGGCTGCGGGCATGATCGGCTCTCTCGTGCTGGCTCTCTTCGGGCTGCGGTCGGGGGAGCGTCCTTTCGACGTCGCGCTCGACACCGCATCCGTCTCGGCCGCGCTCTTCACGATCGCCTCGGCGCTGACGGCGTATTTCACGTTCCTCAGCATCTTCAACGCGACGCCCAGCGCCGATGCCGAATTCGGTCAGCAGCTCGGGCGGTACCTCGTCGACACGGAGGTGGGCCGCGCCTGGCTCATGACGGTCGTCGCGGGCGCCGTGCTCACGGTCCTCACCTTCGCCGTGCGCGGCTGGACCGCCACGGCGATCGTCGCCGCCCTCGCCGCCGCGAGTCTGGTCCCCATGGCCACCGTGGGCCATTCGGGGGAGGAGGCGAACCACAACACCGCCGTGATGGCGCTCGCGCTGCACATCGTCGCGGCGGCGGTGTGGCTCGGGGGTGCGCTCCTGCTCGTCGTCATCCGTCCCGCGCTCGACCGGCGGGAGCTCGGGCCGCTGCTGCGCCGCTACTCGAGCCTCGCGCTCGTCGCCTTCCTCGTCGTGGGGCTGTCCGGCCTCGCCCGGGCGCTCGCCGGCGGCATCGGACTCGCGGAGCTCGCCACCCCCTACGGCACCCTGCTGCTGGTCAAGATCGTCGCGCTCGTCATCATGGGGCTCCTCGGAGCGCAGTACCGGCTGCGGCTGATCGGCCGTGTCGAAAGGGCAGCAGCGCAGGCGGATGCCGCGACCGACCGCTCGCCGGCCGCGCGCGCGTTCTGGGGGCTCATCGCGCTCGAGCTCGCGTTCATGGGCATCGCGAGCGGCGCCGCGGCCGCCCTCGCGCGCACGCCTCCCGCCGTCGACACGAGCCTGCCCGCGACGCCGACGCCGGCCCAGCTGCTGACGGGCGCGCCGCTGCCGCCCGAGCTGACGATCGGGCAGTGGCTGACCGCGTGGGACATCGACCCGCTGTGGGCCTTCGCGGTGGGCTTCGGGCTCTTCTTCTATCTCGCCGGAGTGTGGCGCCTGCATCGCCGCGGCGACGGATGGCCGATCTATCGCACGGCCCTGTGGGTGCTCGGCATGCTTCTGCTGCTGTGGGTGACGTGCGGGCCGATCAACGCCTACCAGGACTACCTGTTCAGCGTGCACATGGTCGGGCACATGCTGCTGACGATGGCGATTCCGCTGTGCCTCGTGTTCGGCGCCCCCGTCACGCTCGCGGCTCGTGCGGTGCGCAAGCGCGACGACGGCACGCGGGGCGGACGGGAGTGGATCCTGTGGGCGGTGCACACTCCGTTCGCGAAGGTCGTGACGCATCCGCTGTTTGCTGCCGCGATGTTCATCGGGTCGCTGTGGGCCTTCTACTACAGCGAGCTGTTCCGGTGGTCTCTGTACGACCACATCGGCCACGAGTGGATGATCGTCCATTTCCTCCTGTCGGGCTACCTGTTCGTGCAGTCGCTCGTCGGCATCGATCCGGTGCCGCTGCGCCTTCCCTATGCGTTCCGGCTCGTGACGCTCATCGGGGTGATGGCGATGCACGCGTTCTTCGGCATCGCGATCATGATGTCGTCGGGGCTGTTCGTCGCGGAGTGGTTCGGCAGCATGGGGCGCACGTGGGGCGCGACGCCCCTGGAGGACCAGTACGTGGGCGGCGGCATCGCCTGGTCGATCGGTGAGATCCCGACGCTGATCCTCGCGATCGTCGTCGCGATCCAGTGGAGTCGCTCGGACGAGCGCGCCCAGCGCCGCGCCGATCGCCACGCCGACCGCACGGGCGATCAGGAGCTCGAGGACTACAACGCCCGTCTCGCCGCTCTCGCCGAGCGCGACGCCCGTCGCGGCTGACCCCGCTGCCTCCCCGGTTCAGTCGGCGGAGGAGACGCGGATGGATGCCGTGCCGTCGGGGAGCACGGTGATGTCTCCGTCGAGGAAGAACGGGACGTCTTCGTCGACGTGACGGATCGATCCGTCGAAGATCGACTGGATGTCGACCTGGATGTGGGCGACGGCCTGGGTGCGGCGGATGCGCCAGTCGGCGCCGTCGGGCTCCAGCGCGACGACGGGCTGCTCCGCGATCGACCACACGGGCGCGTCGATGATGCGGTTGCGCACGGTGAAGCCGAAGGGACAGCCGGTCGGCTGAAGCACGCGCTGCGTGGCGCACTCGTCGAGGAAGTCCTCGACCTTGTCCTGCACGACCTCGACGAATTTGTCGGTCGCCTGGGTCTGCACCTGCACGGCGATCTCCGCGTGCGGCGTGTCCGAGAGCACCGCGACTCCGGGGCTGGCCGACAGGGGCGTGTCGACCGAGATCGAATACAGGCCGGGTGAGAAGACGAGGAGCGGAACGGGGTCGAGCGGGTCGGCATCCGAGCCCTGCGGCGACACCTGCCGCTTGTCGACTTCGAACCCGTTCACCTGGAACTGCATGGCGCCGCGCACGGCGAGCTCGATCACCGCGAGGGGGCTCTTCGCGAAGCGCCAGGCGGGGGCGATGCCGATGCTGCCGTCACGGGCGACCTGGAAGGTCGAGCGTCCGTCGTAGGGGCCCGCCTCGTACTCGACGGTCACCGCGGACACGCCGTCCACCTCGTGCGTCTCGACGACGTGGATGTCGCTGAGGGGAGCGAGGGCGGCCTGTCGGAGCAGTGCGTCGCTCGCGTCCGACGGGAGTCCGGCGTCGTCGAGCTCGGCCGAGTCGACGCGGACGCCCGGGACGAGGAGTGCGTCGGAGGCGCGGCCCTGCGACAGCAGCTCGAGGTAGCGGAGGACGAACGCGGAGGGGCTGTACAGCTTGTCGTAGGCGTAGGCGCCCGCGGCGAACAGGGCTCCGCCGAGCAGGATGCCGACGACCGCGAGCGCGGTCAGGTCGAAGGCGAGCGTGCGACGGCGGCGACGCGCGTCGGCCGTGACGACGGGCTCGGCCGCGGCGGCATCTTCGAGTCGCGAGCGTGGCTGCGCGTCGGCGGGCGCCGTGGCATCCCGCTGGGCGGCGCGCTGCTCGGGGCGCTCGTCGAGGTCCATCGCTTCAGTCTAGGAAACCCCCGCTGACAACTAGCATGGATCCGGTGAGCATCCCCGCCCTGTCTGCCGAGCAGGAGGAGCTGTTCCGGCTCATCGAGGACACTCGCGAGCACGTCTTCGTCACGGGACGCGCCGGCACAGGCAAGTCGACCCTGCTGCAGCACCTCGCGTGGAACACGGACAAGCAGATCGCGGTGTGCGCGCCCACGGGCGTCGCGGCGCTCAATGTCGAGGGTCAGACGATCCACTCCCTGTTCCGGCTTCCGATCGGGCTCATCGCCGACAGCGAGCTCGATCAGTCGGAGCCTGCCCGCCGGATCATGAACGCGATCGACACGCTCGTGATCGACGAGGTCTCGATGGTCAACGCCGACCTGATGGATGCCATCGACCGCTCGCTGCGGCAGGCGCGGCGTCGTCGCTCGGAGCCGTTCGGCGGGGTGCAGGTCGTGATGTTCGGCGACCCGTATCAGCTGTCGCCGGTGCCGCCGCGCGGCGATGAGCTGCGCTACATCCAGGACCACTACCGGTCGTTCTGGTTCTTCGACGCGCAGGTGTGGGCGGGGCCCCGGGCCGACAGCGGTGCGATCCGCTCCGACGGGCTGCTCGACCTCGGCCGCGTGGGGGCGCCGCTGCACATCAAGGAGCTCCGGGAGATCCACCGCCAATCCGACCCGGCGTTCAAGGCGATGCTTAACGCGGTGCGCTACGGCGTGGTCACGGCCGACATCGCGGAGGTGCTCAACACGACCGGCGCGCGCCCCGTGCCCGAGCCGGTCGACGGCGAGCCGCCGATCATCACCCTCGCGACCCGCAACGACATCGTCAACCGCATCAACCAGCGGCATCTGGATGCGCTGCCCGGTCCGGTGCAGACGGCCCGCGCCGATATCAACGGCGATTTCGGTCGCGGTGAGGCGTATCCGGCCGACGTCGAGCTGCAGCTCAAGGTGGGCGCGCAGGTGATGTTCCTGCGCAACGACATCGGCGGCAAGGGCGAGGGTCCGCGCTGGGTCAACGGCTCGATCGGAACCGTGACGCGCATTGCGGGCGGCTCTGTGCGTGTGGAGCTCGAGGGTCGCGAGCACGACGTGGAGCCGGTCGTGTGGGAGAGGTTCCGTTACGCGTACGACCCGGGCAGTCGCAAGCTGACGCGCGACATCGTCGCCGAGTTCACGCAGTTCCCGCTGCGGCTGGCGTGGGCCGTGACGATCCACAAGTCGCAGGGCAAGACGTACGACCGCGCGATCATCGACCTCGGCTCGGGGGCCTTCGCTCCGGGGCAGACGTATGTGGCCCTGTCGCGCCTGACGAGCCTCGACGGGCTGTACCTGTCGCGGCCGCTGCGACCCAGCGACATCCTGGTCGATCCTGACGTGCGCCGGTTCATGGCGGCGGTCCGTGCCGCCGGCGGCTGAGCCGCGTGATCGGGATGCCGGAAGCCGCGCGAGGCGGATGCCGGCTCAGGCGGTCTGCTCGGCCGAGAGGGCGCCGGACTTGGCGGCGGCGAGGTCTTCGAACAGCTCGGTGTTGAATCGGTAGGCCACGAGCACCTCTTCGATCACGCGCTCGCGCTCTTCGTCGTCCCACGGGACGGCGTCGAGCTGCTCTCGGTACACGTCCTTGAACGCCTGCGGGTCGGCGATGTCGGCGAAGACGTAGAAGCCGATGCCGTTCGTCTCAAAGCCGAACTGGCGGGCCATGAGCCTGCCGATGAACTGGCCGCCTGAGAGGTCGCCGAGGTAGCGCGTGTAATGGTGCGCGACGAAGCCGCCCGCCCACGTGGCGGCTACCTGGCGGATGCGGTCGACGTAGCGGCGGGTGGCCGGCAGCGGCTCGATGCGGTCGCGCCAGTCGGGGCCGATGAGGAACTCGAGGTCGGCCTCGAGCGCGGGGAGGCGCGTGAGCCTGTCGCTGATGAACGGGGCGGCGACCGGGTCGGCCTTCATCCGCTGGGCGGCGGACTCGAGGGCCTCGTAGATGAACCAGTGCTGAGCGACGAGGGCGACGTAGTCGTCGCGGGTGCCCTTGCCGTGCAGGAGGTCGGACATGAAGCCGGCGTGCTCGCTGCCGGAGTGGGCGGCGGAGGAGCGATCGCGGATCGCGGTGGAGAACGGGGTCGGAGCGGGCATGCCCCGAGCATATAGGTAAGGGTCAGCTAACCTGAAGGTCGATCTCGGGCGGTGACGCCGCTCATTCGTGCGGTCGAGGGCCCACCCCGAGGCGCTCACACGCGCCGTCGTAGAGGGCGACGACCTCGCGACGCACCTCGCGACGCTCGGTGATGGGGCCGCCGGGCCACGCGATCCGCACACCCTGCTCGTCGCCGGCGGCGGTCGTCACACGCCATTCGCCGCCGTCGCCGTCGAAGCCGGTCATCTCGGCGGCCACGACGTCGTCGACCCCTGAGAACGCCCGCGTGATGAGGACGTTGTCGTCGGCGTGATCGTTGTTCATGTGGCCGAGCACGCCTGCGATCGTGGCGTCGTCGAAGAGGTGAGGCATGTCTCCAGCGTATTCGCGCGGCGCAGGTGCGCCGGGAGGATGCGCGGATGCCATGACGTACCCTGGTAGTCGATATATCAGGGGGTGGACATGCCGCGAAGCCGCAGACGTCGGGGTCTGGTCGCCGTGCTGACCGCCGCGATGCTCGGCCTCACCGCGTGCGCCCCCGGGATGAGTGTCGATCATGAGCCGACGTCGCAGGCTGACGCGCCGCTTCCGGCCGAGATCTCCGACCGCCTGCAAGCCGCCGTCGAGACCGCGATGGCGGCGACCGGCTCCACGGGGGCGATCGTCGAGGTGCGCGCACCCTGGTCGGGCGTCTGGAGCGCGACTTTCGGCACGAGCGGCCCGGAGGGCGCGGAGGTCACGGCCGACATGCGCTTCAAGGCCGGCCCCGTCACTCGCATGATGGCCTGCGATGTGCTCTACGGCATGGCGCATCGCGGCATCGTCTCGGTCGACGACAAGCTCTCCACCTGGCTTGCCGGCTACCCGTCGGCGGCCGACGTCACGCTCGGTCAGCTGTGCGACAGCACGAGCGGTCTGGGCTCCTACGCGCCCGAGCTGACTTCACGCTGGTATGCCATTCCGAAGCGCGAATGGGCGCCGAAGGAGCTCATCGCCTACGGCTTCGCCAAGGGCTTCACGTCCGACCCGGGGGCCGCCTACCGCGATTCCGACACCGGCTACCTGCTGCTGGGCCTCGCGCTGCAGCGGGCGGCCGACCGCACGCCGGCGCAGCTCCTGTCGGAGTACGTGTTCGAGCCGATGGGGATGGAGTCGTCGTCGCTCCCGACTGCCGTGACCGGGTCGGGATGGCTGGCGGGCCTGCGTTCGGCCGGCAAGAAGCCGAACTGCACGGAGCCGGTCGACCTCACGTCTCTGTCTCCGACCACCGGCGGGATGGCCGCCGGCGTCGTCTCGACGGTCGACGACCTGAGCGATTACATCCAGTCGGTCGCGCTGGCGACGCGGTCGTACGACACGGAGTCGCGGTTCGCCGACGGCCTGCCCGCGGGGTCGAAGGCGCCGTCGTGGTTCACCGCCGGCGGCGGCGCCCTTCAGGCCGGCTCGCTCGTCGGCCAGGCCGGCGCGGTGCCGGGCTACCTGACGGCGGCCTTCGCTGACCGTGAGACCGGACTGTCGGTCGTCCTCGTGCTGAACAACTCGCGCGCGGATGCCACGGTGCCGCGTCACCTCGCGTGGCAGCTCGCCGCGATCGCGTCGAAGGCTCCCGCGGCGCCCGGCGAATCGACCCCCGAAGCGGGTCTGCCGTGGAAGTCGCAGACGTACGCGCAGAAGGTCGTCGACTCCGCGATCTGCCCGCTTCCGTGAACACGCGCGCGACGTCGGCCGCGGGGCTCGTCGTGGTCGGCCTCGCGTGTCAGGAAGTGGGGGCGGCGTTCGCTGTCGGGCTGTTCCCGCATCTCGGTCCGCTCGGCGTCGTCATGCTGCGGCTCGTGTTCTCCGCGCTCGTCCTCCTGGCGATCGCGCGCCCGAGGGTGCGCGGGCACAGTCGGAGCGCGTGGGCGGCGGTGGTCCGCTTCGGTGTCGTGCTCGCGCTCATGAACGCCCTCTTCTATCTCGCGCTCGAACGCCTGCCGCTGGGCGTGACGGTGACGATCGAGGTGCTCGGCCCCCTCGCGCTGTCTGTCATCACGAGTCGGCGCTCCGTCGCCTGGCTGTGGGCGGCGATCGCGCTCGCGGGGGTCGTGGCGCTCGGGGGTGGGGGATGGGACCGGCTCGATGCGCTCGGCGTCATGTTCGCGCTGGGCGCGGCGGCGAGCTGGGCGGGCTACATCCTGGCGTCCGCCCGTGTGGGCGCGGAGTTCCCCAGGCTCGACGGTCTCGCGCTCGGGATGAGCGTCGGCGCCGCGCTCGCGCTGCCGTTCGGCCTCGTCGCGGCCGGCGGTGCGCTGATGCGGGCAGACCTCCTCGCGGTCGGAGCCGCCGTCGCCGTGCTCAGCTCGACGATCCCCTACGCGATGGAGCTGGTCGCGCTGCGGCGGCTCGCGGCATCCGCGTTCTCGATCCTCATGAGCCTGGCGCCCGCTGTCGCGGCGCTCGCCGGGTTCGTGCTGCTCGGTCAGCACCTCGCGTGGCTTGAGCTCGTCGGCATCGCGCTCGTGATCGCCGCCTCGATCGGCGCCGTGCGCACCGCCGGACGTCGCGCTGTCGAACCGGCTGAGCCGCTCGCCTGAGTCGTCCGGCTCGACGGGGCGGAGGCGGGCATCCTCTTGCCCGCGCCAGGGGTCCGACCTACAATTACTGAACGGTCGTTCTGAAATTCAGGATGACGCATTCCCGGTCGAAGGTCGAAGATGTCCGACACCGCAGTCCACGAAGACGCCGTCACCGCCGACGACGCCGCAGGCCAGGCCGCGTTCGACGCGATCATCGCCGCAGACTCCCGGGTCGAGCCGCGGGACTGGATGCCCGACGCCTACCGGCGCACGCTCATCCGGCAGATTTCGCAGCACGCGCACTCCGAGATCATCGGCATGCAGCCGGAGGGGAACTGGATCACACGCGCCCCCAGCCTCAAGCGCAAGGCGATCCTCATGGCGAAGGTGCAGGATGAGGCCGGCCACGGCCTGTACCTGTACTCCGCCGCGCAGACCCTCGGGATCACACGCGACGAGATGACGCAGCAGCTCATCGACGGGAAGGCCAGATACTCGTCGATCTTCAACTACCCGACGCCGACATGGGCCGACATGGGCGCGATCGGCTGGCTCGTCGACGGCGCCGCCATCTGCAACCAGGTGCCGCTGTGCCGCGCGTCGTACGGGCCGTACGCCCGCGCCATGATCCGCATCTGCAAGGAGGAGTCGTTCCACCAGCGGCAGGGCTTCGAGATTCTCCTCGCCCTGATGCAGGGGACTCCGGAGCAGCGTGAGATGGCACAGGATGCCGTCGACCGCTGGTACTGGCCGAGCCTCATGATGTTCGGCCCGCCTGACGACGCCTCGCCCAACTCGGCGCAGTCGATGGCGTGGAACATCAAGCGGTTCTCCAACGACGAGCTGCGGCAGCGGTTCGTGGGGATGCTCGTGCCGCAGGCCGAGGCGCTCGGCGTCACCCTGCCCGATCCGAACCTGCGATGGAACGAGGCCGAACAGCGCTGGGACATGAGCGAGATCGACTGGACCGAGTTCCACGAGGTGCTCAAGGGCAATGGCCCGTGCAACGCGGAGCGGATCCGCGTGCGCCGCGACGCGCACGCCGAAGGCGCATGGGTGCGGGAGGCCGCGGCCGCCTACGCCCGCAGGCAGCGACAGCGCACGCAGGAGGTGGCCTGATGACGACGCCCGGTGCGGCCGACAGCGAGGTCTGGCCCCTGTGGGAGGTGTTCGTGCGTGCGTCGCGCGGGCTGAGCCACGTGCACGCCGGGTCGCTGCACGCGCCCGACGCCGAGCTGGCCCTGCGCAACGCCCGCGACCTTTACACGCGGCGCGGCGAGGGGACGTCGATCTGGGTCGTGCCCGCCGACGCGATCACGACGAGCGACCCCGACGCGAAGGGCGCGTTCTTCGAGAGCCCCGCCGGGAAGAACTACCGGCACGCCGTGTACTACACGGCATCCGAGGGGGTGCCGCACCTGTGACGCCGCGAGGGATCGATCTGCACGGCGACGTCACGGTCGACCGGCTGCAGCTGGCCGACGAATACGTCGCAGAGGGCGCGCGCGCCGCGAAGGACGTCGCCGAGTACGCGCTGTGGCTGGGCGACGACGCCCTGATCCTCGCGCAGCAGCTCGGTTACTGGGTCGCACACGGGCCGGAGCTGGAGGAGGATCTCGCCCTCACCAACATCGCCCTCGACCTCCTCGGCCACGCGCGCTCCCTGCTGCGCTACGCCGGCACGGCCGACGGGCGCACCGAGGACGACCTCGCCTACTTCCGCGACGAGCACGAGTTCCGATGCGCATGGCTGTTCGAGCAGCCCAACGGCGACTACGCGCAGACGATGGCGCGGCAGCTGTTCGCGTCGACCTACTGGTTTGAGCTGTACTCCGGCCTCGGGCGGTCGGCCGACCCCGCGCTCGCCGCCATCGCCGCGAAGGCCGTCAAGGAGGTCGAGTACCACCGCGACCACGCCGTGCAGTGGACCCTGCGGTTCGCGGGCGGCACCGACGAGTCGCGGACGCGCATCATCCGCGCGATCGGCGACCTGTGGCCCTGCATCGACGAGCTCTTCCGCGACGAGCCGCTCACCGACGCGCTCGCCGCTCGAGGTGTCGCGGTGCGTCCCTCGGCGCTGCGCCCGGCGTTCGACGCCGTGATCGACGCCGTGTTCGCCGAGGCGGAGCTCGAGCGGCCCGCCGTGCCGTGGTCGGCGGCCGGCGGCCGGCACGGACGGCACGACACGCCGCTCGGGCATCTGCTCGCCGAGATGCAGGTGCTCGCCCGCCGCTTCCCGGGGGCGACATGGTGACCGCGACGCGCGCCGCATACGAGGTCGCGGCATCCGTGTGCGATCCGGAGGTCCCCGTGCTGACGATCGAGGACCTCGGCGTTCTGCGTGCCGTCGACGCCGACGACGACCGCGTGACGGTGACGATCACGCCGACCTATTCGGGCTGCCCCGCGATGGAGACGATCCGCGACGACCTCGTGCTCGCCCTCACGCACGCCGGCTTCGCGCACGTCGACGTGCGCCTCGCGCTGACCCCCGCATGGACGACCGACTGGATGACGGATGCCGGAAAGGAGAAGCTCCGGCGGTTCGGCATCGCACCGCCGACGGGGAAGGCCGCCCACCGGCGCGGGCCGATCCCGCTGAGCCTCGCCGTGCGGTGCCCGCGCTGCGGCTCGCTCGCGACGCGCGAGGTGTCGCGATTCGGATCGACGTCGTGCAAGGCGCACTACGAGTGCACGGCATGCCTCGAGCCCTTCGATCACTTCAAGGTGCACTGATGGCGACGCGGCCCGACTCCCTCGACGCGCGCGCGCGTGAGACGACCGACGCCGAGGCCGAGGCCGAGCGTGTCGCCGAGCAGCTGCTCGCGGGCTCGGTCGGGGGTCCGCCCGGGCGCCGACGGACGCGGTTCCACACCCTGACCGTCGCCGACGTGCGACCTCTGACGAAGGATGCCGTCGAGGTGACGTTCGCGGTCCCCGCCGAACTGGAGGCCGAGTACGACTTCCTGGCCGGTCAGCACGTGGCGCTGCGGGCGGTGGTCGACGGGCAGGAGCTGCGACGCTCCTACTCCCTGTGCCGGCCGCCCGAGCCGGGGCGCATCAGCGTCGGCATCAAGCGCGACCACGGCGGCCGCTTCTCCACGTGGGCGCAGACCGAGCTGCACCCCGGTGACACGCTCGACGTCATGAGCCCGCAGGGGTCGTTCACGTCGACGCTCGCCGACTTCGACGGGGCGCATGTGGCGGGCATCGCCGCAGGGTCGGGGGTGACACCGCTCATGGCGCTCGCGACGGCCGTGCTCTCACGGTCCGACACGAGCCGGTTCACACTCCTCTACACGAACCGGGCGACGGCAGACGTCATGTTCCTCGACGACCTGGCCGATCTGAAAGACCGCTACCCCACTCGCCTCGCCCTCCACCATGTGCTCTCGCGCGAGCAGCGCACGGCGCCCGTGCTGTCGGGCCGCCTCGACGAGGCGCGGCTTCGCCTCATCTTCGACCGGCTCATCCCGCCCGCGACGGTCGACGAGTGGTTCCTGTGCGGGCCGATGGAGCTCGTGCAGACATGCCGCGATGTCCTGCACGACTGCGGCGTCGATCGTGCGCACATCCGGTCGGAGCTGTTCACGACCGGAGAGCCCGGCGAGGTTCCGCGTGCGCGACCGATCGCCGTGAAGGAGAACGAGCAGACCGTGCGCATCGACTTCACGCTCGACGGCACGTCGTCAAGCGTGCAGAGCCCCGTGAGCGCGAACGAGTCGGTCCTCAACGCGGCGCTGCGAGTGCGCGGCGACGTGCCGTTCGCGTGCGCGGGCGGCGTGTGCGGAACCTGCCGGGCGCGGCTGGTCGAGGGAGCCGTGCACATGACCGAGAACTACGCGCTCGAACCCGACGAGCTCGAGCGCGGCTACGTGCTGACCTGCCAGTCCCACCCCACGACGCCGCGCATCGTGGTCGACTACGACGTCTGAGGAGCCCCGAACATGATCGATCTGCGCATCGCGCCGGCCGGCGACAGCAGCGTGGCGCACGTCGTGCTCGACAACCCCGACAGGCTGAACGCGCTCGACGAGACCGCGCTGCAGGAGCTGTCCGACGCGTACGCCGAGGCCGAAGCGGCGGGAGTGCGGGCGCTCGTGCTGCGCGGCGAAGGACGCGCGTTCTGCGCCGGCCGCGACATCTCCCGCGTCGACCCCCGCCAGGACGACGTGATCGGCTACCTCGGCGGCCTCGTCACCCCGCTGCTGAAGCGCATGGCATCCTTCCCCGCCCCCACCTTCGCGGCGGCCCACGGTGCGTGCCTCGGGGTGGGTCTCGGGCTGCTGATCGCGACCGACGTCGTCTACGTCGCCGACGACGCGAGGATCGGCTCGCCCTTCGCCGCCCTCGGCGCGACCCTCGACTCGGGCGGCCATTCCCTCTTCCTCGACCGGCTGGGCGCCCACAAGACCCTCGACCTCATCTACACCGGACGGCTCATGACGGGCGCCGAAGCGGTGCAGTCGGGACTCTTCTCGCAAGTGCTTCCCGCTGACGACCTCGTGGATGCCGTCACCGCGGCCGCCGAGCGGGCGGCGACGGGCGCGACGGCCGCCTTCGTCGCGAGCAAGCGCCTCGTGCACCGCATCCGCGACGAGCGACTCGCCCTGTGGGACTCGATCGACCTCGAGAACGCGGCGCAGGTCGCCCTGTGCGACACCGACGACTACCGGGAGGGATTCTCCGCGTTCCAGGAGAAGCGCGCTCCGGTCTTCCAGGGGAGGTGACCATGACCGAGGCCGCCCTCCTCGTCGACTGGCGTGACGACCGCGTCGTCGCGACGCTCCACCGCCCCGCCGTGCGCAACGCCATCGATCAGGCCATGATCGACGAGCTCCACGCGCTGTGCGCACGCCTCGAAGTGCAGCCCCGCATCCTCATCCTGACCGGAGCCGGAGGCGTCTTCGCCAGCGGCGCCGACATCGCCCAGCTGCGCGAGCGGCGCGGAGCAGACGCACGCCGCGGCATCAACACGATGGCGTTCCGCCGCGTGCGCGACCTGAGCATGCCGGTCATCGCCGCCCTCGACGGCTGGGCGCTCGGCGCCGGCGCAGAGCTCGCCTACGCCGCCGACCTGCGCCTCGGCACCCCCGCCACGCGCATCGGAAACCCCGAGGTGAAGCTCGGGATCATGGCCGCCGCCGGTGCCACATGGCGACTGCCCGCGCTCGTCGGCGAGGCGCGCGCCGCCGAGCTGCTCTACACGGGCCGCGTGCTCGACGCCGACGAAGCGCTCGCCTGGGGGCTGCTCAACGGCATCCACCCCTCCGAGAGCCTGCTCGACGCGGCGCACGAGCTCGCCGACCGCATCGCGCAGAACGACCCCCTCGCCGTGCGCCACACCAAGACGGCGCTCGCCGCACCGCCCGACCGCCACCCTGGCATCGACCTCGAGCTGCAGGCCGAGCTGTTCGACAGCCCCGAGAAGACGCGGCGCATGACGGAATTCCTCGAGAGGAGGAGACGATGACCGCACCCACGCGTGTGGCCGTCCTCGGTGGCGGCCGGATGGGGGCCGGAATCGCGCACGCCTTCCTGCTCGCCGGGACGCACGTGACCGTCGTCGAACGAGACGCGAACGCGGCGGAGTCCGCGCGCGAACGGATCGAGAGCCTCGTCGCCACCTCCATCCGCCGCGGCGACACGACGCTCGACGGAGCGACGATCCTCGACCGCCTGACCGTCGCCGTGGACATCGCCGCCGCCAGCGGCAGCGAGCTCGCGATCGAGGCCGTTCCCGAAGACCGCGACCTCAAACGCGACGCACTCGCCCGCATGGCCGAGGCCGCCCCCGACGCCGTCCTGGCCACCAACACGTCGTCGATCTCGATCGACGCGCTCGCCGCCGATCTGCCGAGCCGCGACCGGTTCGCCGGGCTCCACTTCTTCAACCCGGTGCCGGCGTCACGGATCGTCGAAGTCGTCGTCGGATCAGCCACGTCGCCCGCGACCGTCTCGTTCGCCCGCGAGGCCGTGGCGATGATCGGCAAGGCGCCCGTCGAGGTGCGCGATTCGCCGGGGTTCGCCTCGTCGCGGCTCGGGGTGCTCCTCGGGCTCGAGGCGATCCGCATGGTCGAGGAGGGCGTGGCATCCGCCGCCGACATCGACGCCGCCATGGAGCTCGGCTACCGGCATGCAATGGGACCCTTGCGCACGACCGACATCGTCGGTCTCGACGTGCGGCTCGGCATCGCGGAGGAGCTCGAGCGGGAGCTCGGCGACCGGTTCGCGCCGCCCGCGCTGCTCCGACGGCTCGTCGACGAAGGACACCTCGGCCGCAAGACGGGCCGCGGCTTCTACGAATGGAGTGACGAATGACCGCGATCCTTCCCAGTTACGTGCGCGACGAGTGGTGGACGCCCGTGAATGACGTCGAGGCGGTGCCCGTCCGCGACGCGTCGACCGGCGAGATCGTGACGCGCGTCAGCACCGAGGGGCTCGATCTGGCCGCCGCGCTCGAGCACGCCCGCATCGTCGGGCAGCGCAGCCTCGGCCAGCTCACGTTCCACCAGCGGGCCGTGCTCCTCAAGCGGTTCGCCGTCGCGCTGTCGGAGCGCAAGGAGGAGCTGTACGAGCTGTCGATGCGCGCAGGATCGACTCGTCGCGACTCGCTGAGCGACGTCGACGGCGGCATCGGCGTGCTGTTCACCTACTCGTCGAAGGGACGCCGTGAACTGCCGAACGCGCAGATGCACCTCGACGGGCCCGTCGAGCCGCTGTCGAAGGACGGCTCGTTCGTCGGTCGCCACATCTACACGCGGCTCCCGGGCGTGGCCGTGCAGATCAACGCGTTCAACTTCCCGATGTGGGGGGCCCTCGAGAAATTCGCCCCCGCCTTCCTCGCCGGCGTGCCGAGCCTCGTCAAGCCGGCGACGCCCACGGCCTACATCGCCGAGGCGTGGGTGCGCGTTCTGATCGAGTCAGGGCTCGTGCCGGCGGGAACGCTGCAGCTCGTGAGCGGTCCGGTGCCGACGCTGTTCGATCACCTGCGTCTCGGAGACATCGTCGGCTTCACCGGCAGCTCCTCCACCGCCGACCGGCTGCGGCGGCAGGAGTGCGTGCAGACCGGGGGCGTGCGGTTCACGAGCGAGACCGACTCGATCAACGCATCCATCCTCGGGCCGGATGCCGTCCCCGGCACACCCGAGTTCGACGCCTACATCCGTCAGCTGTTCATCGAGCTCACGACGAAGGCGGGTCAGAAGTGCACCGCCATCCGCCGCGCCCTCGTGCCCGCCGGGACCGAGCAGGCCGTCGCCGAGGCGCTGCGGGCGACGATCGAGCAGAAGGTCGTCATCGGCGACCCCCGCGCGGAGGGAGTGACGATGGGTCCGCTCGTGTCGCTCGAGCAGCGCGACGACGTGCTGCAGCAGGTGAAGGCGCTCCGCGACGCCGGTGGCGACCTGCTGCTGGGCGACGTCGCACCGCCGGAGGTGCTCCGCGCCGACGGCACGCGAGGCCTCGCCGACGAAGGCGCGTTCGTCGCTCCGATCCTCCTCGGCTTCGGCGCCGACGCCCCGCGGGCGGTGCACGAGATCGAAGCGTTCGGGCCGGTCGCGAGCGTGCTCCCCTACACGACGCTCACGGAGGCGAGCCGGCTCGTCGCGCGGGGCGGCGGGTCGCTCGTCACCTCCGTCGCGACCCACGACCCCGCCGTGGCAGCCGAGCTGCTCGGCGGCATCGCCGCCGTCAACGGCCGCGTCCTGTTCCTCGACCGCGACGACGCGCGCACCTCCACCGGCCACGGGGCGCCTGTGCCGCACCTGATGCACGGCGGACCCGGACGGGCCGGTGGCGGCGAGGAGCTCGGCGGCATCCGCGCCGTGCTGCACCACATGCAGCTGACGGCCGTGCAGGGCCCGCCCGAGCTGCTCACCGCCGTGACCGGCGTGTGGCATCCGGGGGCCTCGTCCAACGGCGACGGCGTCCACCCGTTCCGCAAGCCGCTCGCGTCACTGCGGATCGGCGACCGGATCGACTCCGCGTCCCGCACCGTCACGCTGGAGGACATCGAGACGTTCGCGCACTTCACGGGCGACACGTTCTATGCGCACATGGATGAGGAGGCCGCCGCCGCCAACCCGTTCTTCCCGGGGCGCGTCGCGCACGGATACCTGCTCGTGTCGTGGGCGGCGGGTCTGTTCGTCGACCCCGATCCGGGCCCCGTCCTCGCCAACTACGGACTCGAGAACCTCCGCTTCCTGACGCCCGTGTCGCCGGGAGACGACATCCGGGTGAGTCTCACCGCCAAGCAGATCACCCCTCGCGAGACCGACGACTACGGCGAGGTGCGCTGGGATGCCGTCATCCGCAACCAGCGCGACGAGATCGTCGCTCAGTACGACGTGCTCACGCTCGTCGTCAAGGAGTGACGGCGCGCGCGAACAGACGAGGGGGCGACGCGCAGACCGCGCGCCGCCCCCTCGGAGTGGATCAGGGAGTCACGCCCCGAAGCTCACGCTCCGGACGCTCGTCCCTTCGGCCTCCCGTGCGGCGAGCTCGCGCTCGGCGCTCAGGTCGAGGTTGCGGGCGAGCAGCAGGTACGCCACAGCCGAGACGATGAGCCCGACGAAGAGCGCGATGTCGATGCCGCCCATGGCCGCGGCGATGGGGCCGACGAACCACGTCGTGACGACGAACGGGATCATCGCCACGATGCCGATCACGTAGGCCGCGATGCCGCGACCGCCCCACGCGCCGTACACGCCGTCCGGTCGGAACATCTCGCCGACCGCGTAGTGGCCGCGGCGCACGAAGTAGTAGTCGACGAGGTTCACCGACGTCCACGGCACGAGCACGTAGAGCAGGACCGTCAGGAAGCTGCTGAACGAGTCGAGGAACGCGCCGCTCGAGAAGGCCGCGCCGATGAAGGCGAGGCCGGCGATGACGGAGCACGCGATGACGCGCGCACGAAGCGTCGGCTTCACACTGCGGAACGAGTCCACCGTCGTGATGAGCTCGATGCTCGCGGCGTAGATGTTGATCGTGATGACGGTGATCAGGGCCGGGAGAGCCGCCCACAGGAGCACGATGCCACTGCCGGGGAGGATCTCGTCGGCGGCTGCCGCGATCGCGGCGACCGGGTCGGCGTCTGCGAAGAGGCTCGCGACGAACGCGCCCAGGAGCATGAGCCAGCCGGCGCCGACGATGATGCCGGACGACGTGTAGAACAGCGCCTTGGCCGGGCTCGTCTGCGGCGGCAGGTAGCGCGAGTAGTCGGACACGTACGGCGCCCAGCCGAGGGCGTATGCGGCGGCCGCAGCGAACTGCACCAGGAACGCCGCCCACGTGAAGCCGTCCGCCGCGAATGCGGTGGCGGGCAGCGGCAGGGCGATGAACGCCACGACCGTGAACACGCCGAAGGTGGCGAGGAACAGCCACGTCAGCCAGCGCTGCACGCGGTGGATCCAGTCGTGGCCGAAGATCGCGATCGTGAGCGCGACCGCCGTGATGAGGACGTACCACCACGCGCCGGCGTCGACACCCGTCGTCTGGGTGAGCACCTGACCGCCCAGCATCTGGTTGAAGATGTTGAAGCCGACGATGCTCGCCACGACCACGAGGCAGACGATCGCGACGCCGCGGTAGCCGAACTGCGCACGCGACTGGATCATCTGGGGCAGGCCCAGCTGCGGTCCCTGCGCCGAGTGGAACGCGGTGAACACCGTGCCGACGATGACGCCCGTCACGATCGCGATGACCGAGAGGACGAAGTTGCCGCCCATCGCGATGCCGACCATGCCGGTGGCGAGAGTGGTGAGGTTCGCGTTCGACATGAACCAGAGGGAGAACAGGCTCCCCGGCTTGCCGTGCCGCTGACTGAGGGGGACCCAGTCGATCGACTTGACCTCGATCGCGGTGGCCGGGGCTGCTGCCGTCGCCGCATCTGTCGTGTATGTCATGTGGTTGTCCTTCGGGTGGTGGGATCAGTAGAGATCTGGTCGGCGGTCGCCGAAGAGGTCGTTGTAACGGCCGAGTCGCTTGTCGCCCAGGAGCGTGAGCTTCGTGACCACCGCTCCCCGAGTGCCGGACGCCGCGATCCAGCCGTCGCCGTCGATCACGACCGTGCCCTCCGTCCACGGCACGCCGCGCTCTTCGCCGTGCCGATCAGCGATGACCATCGGCAGGCGAGAAGAGCGGGCAGAGGCCATCGCCTGGATGATCTCGGGCGCGTGCTCGGTCTCAGGCTTCGGAACGAGCGGCCAGTTGACGGGCAGCGCGAGCACCTCGGCGCCGCCCAGCGCCAGGCGACGCGGGACCTCGGGGAACTCGTTGTCGTAGCAGATGGCGATGCCGACACGCCCGACAGGTGTGTCGACGATCGCGCCGGCCTCGGCTCCGCGATCGAAGATCTCGCACTCCTGGCCCCAGAGGTGGCTCTTGCGGTAGACCGCGCGCACCGCGCCCTCGAAGAGCACGGCCGCACTCGTGAAGAGACCGTCGTCCCCGCGCTCGCAGAAGCCCATGACGACCACTGCGCCGTCCACGGCCTTGCGGGCGATCGCGCCGAGGCGCCCGTCGGCCGCGTCGAGGGCGGCGGCCTCCGCCTCGGCGCGATCCGCGAACACGTAGCCGCTCGTCGCAAGCTCCGGCAGCACCACGAGGCGTGCGCCGGCGGCGAGGGCGGCATCCACTCCCTCAGCGATCGCCGCGAGGTTCGCTTCGACGTCGCCGAGCACGACCGGGGTGCTCACCGCGGCGACGACGAGCTCTCGCGAGCCGGCCTCGGGCGTCGTGGCGTCGTTCATGGCGCTCCTGTCCTCTCTTGGGAATGAGGCCGCGCCGCCGGGGGACGCCGCCTCCGGTTCGACTACTCGCTTTGAAGGCGGTCGAGACGCATCGTGGCGGTCGCGCTGTGCGCCGCCATGCCTTCCGAATCGGAGATCGTCTGCACGGCGTGCGCGAGCTGCGGGGTCGCGTCCTTGGCGATCCGCTGATACGTGAGCGGCTTGAGGAAGCGCGAGACAGAGAGCCCGGCGCTGTGCTTGGCACCGCCGGCGGTCGGCAGCACGTGGTTCGTGCCGGCCATTCCCTTGTCAGAGTACGCCACCGTGCTCCACGGGCCGATGAACAGGGAGCCGTAGTTGGACAGGCGGTCGTGGTACCACTCGTCGTCGGCGGTGATGACCTCGAGGTGCTCGGGGGCGAGGTCGTCCATGAGCGCGACGGCCGTCTCGCGGTCATCGGCCACCGTCACCACGCCGTAGTCGCGCCACGCGGCGCCGCAGATCTCGGCGGTCGAGAGCGTCTCGAGCTGACGGTCGACCGCTTCGATGACCGCCTGGCCGTGGGCTTCGGAGGTCGTCACGAGGGCGGCCGGCGAGTTGGGGCCGTGCTCGGCCTGACCGAGCAGGTCGGCCGCCACGAGCTCCGGGTCGGCGGTCTCGTCGGAGATGACGGCGACCTCGGACGGGCCGGCGAGCAGGTCGATCGCCACGGTGCCGAAGAGCTGGCGCTTCGCCTCAGCGACGTACGCGTTGCCCGCGCCGACCAGCATGTCGACGGGAAGGTCGCCGAGCAGGCCGAAGGCCATGGCCGCGAGAGCCTGCACGCCGCCCAGCACGAACACGCGGTCGACGCCCGAGAGGTGCGCGGCGTAGACCACGGCGTCGTTCGCGGCGCCGTCAGGCTGGGGCGGCGTGCACGCGATGACGGTCGGGACGCCCGCCGCCTTCGCGACACCCACCGTCATGAATGCGGATGCCGTGAGCGGGAAGCGGCCGGCGGGCAGGTAGGCGCCGACGCGTCCGACGGGGATGTAGCGGGCGCCGGTCACGAGACCGGGAACGAGCTCGGTCTCGAAGTCCTTGAGGCTCGCGCGCTGCACGGAGGCGAAGGCCTTGGTGCGCTCCGAGCCCAGCTCGATCGCCTCGCGGAGGTCGGCCGGGAGCCGGTCGCCGCTCGATGCGATCTGCGCGCTCGTGAGCTCGATGTCGCGGCCGTCGTAGCGGTCGAGCCGGCGCGCGTAGTCGAGCACCGCGTCCAGGCCGCGACGCTCGATGTCTCCCAGCATCTCGCTGACCGTCTGGATGACGGCGGGGTCGCGCTGCGCCGCGGGGGCGTCGATGAGCGGGGTCTTCAGGTGGCGGAAGGAGCCCTGAAGCTTGGCGAGGACGGGAGCTGAATAACGCATGGTCGCCACAGTACGAGCGGAGTTTTCCATAACACAAGGGCGGCCTATCCTGGGATAGACATAGGATTTCCCTATAGATGAAGGTCGGTCCATGACGCTCACCCAGTTGCGCGCGTTCCTCGCCGCCCTCGAATTCGGCTCGTTCACCGCCGCGTCGATCGAGCTCGACATCTCGCAGGCGTCGGTGTCGGAGCTGGTCGCGCGCCTTGAGAAGGAGCTCGACGTCAGGCTCTTCGTGCGAGGCGGCCGCCGGCTCCTGCCGACCGCTGCCGCGCTGGAGCTGCGCGAGCACGCCGAGCAGGCGGTCGCGGCGCTCGGCAACGGGCTCCAGGCCGTCCGCGCGCTCCATTCGCTTGAAGGCGGAACGTGCACGTTCGGCGTGCTGCGCAACGCCGCGTACTACGAGCTCTCGGGCCTCGCCCGCGAGTTCCATGAGCAGTATCCGGGCGTGAAGGTGCGACTCGTCGGTCTCAACTCCGCCCTCGTCGCAGAGTCGGTTGCGAACGGCGAGGTCGAAGCCGGGCTCGTCGTGCTCCCGGTCGAATCCGAAGGGCTCACCGTGACACCGCTTCGCCGGGACGAGGTGCTCTACGCGTCCACGACGCGCGACGCGCACGCCGGACCGGTCTCCATCGAGGAGATCGCGCAGGCGAGCCTTGTGCTCTACGACGCATATGCCGGCTGGTCCGACCCGACGCGAAAGCAGCTGCGGGAGCGCGCCAGGCTCAAGGGACTCGACATAGACCCGGCCATCGAGGTCGAGCACGTCGAGACCGCACTGGGTCTCGTCTCCGGCGGATCGGTCGAGACCATCGTCTCCAGAGCGGTCGCGGAGTCGCCCGGGTTCCCCTCTGAGGTCCGGGTGTTCCCCATGGCCGAGCCCTTCTACGACACGATCGCCCTCATCCACCGCGAGGGCGCGCTGCTGTCGCCGGCCACGAAGCGTGTCGCCGAGCTCGCCGTGTCGATGATCTCGGGCGACTGACGACTGTCTCTCTCAGCCGGGGATGCCGTGCGGTCGCTGAGGGCCGCGCGGCATCCCCGGCTCACGCGCACTTACAGGGGCCACCGTGATGGAGAATCACGCACGGCATTCGGGGCCTCTCCGCACGCAAGCAGCCGGATGTGGCACTCAGAGCGTTCTTCGCGCTGGGATCATCGACGCCCATTGACCTGCCCCGGTCAAGGAGAGAGATGACCCAGCGGACGAGTCTTTCGCGTCCCTCACGGACGCGGAGATTCTCGAAGAAGCTCAGGCGCGGCATGGCGGCGGTCGCCGCCCTCGCGATCACGATGACGGGAGTGGCGGGGGTGACGACCACACCTCCCGCCGTAGCGGCGACCGACGCCTACGGGGTGGGAGACCTCTCGGGCGCCGTCATCGGGTGGCAGGGAAGCATGCGCACCGCAGACGGCACGTATGTGTTCTGCACCGATCCGGGCACCGACTTCCCGACGGGCGACGACCAGCGGCAGGGCTATCGCACATCCTGGAAGGGCGTCTCGGGCGACCTGCTGGCGGGGATCAACCGCGCGCTGCACGAGATCGACGACAAGAGCGACCGGGATGCCGCCGCGCTCAATTTCGTCATCAAGCACGTGTTCGACCCGGATGCCATGTACGGCACGCACCGATACCCGAACTCGGCCGCGTGGCCGAAGGGAGACCTCGGCCGTTACATCGAGTGGGTGCTGTCGACGACGTATCCGAACGCGGCGGGCGGCTGGCGCGGCGTACGCGACCGCGCGCTCGAGCTGCTGAAGACGGCGCACAGCACGAAGGCCGGCACCGGAACCGCGTCGGGCGGCTCGGGGAAGCTCGTGTTCGAGATCGACAGCAGGGACAACTACCGCGGCACCGTCGTCATGGACGGCACTGCGGGCTCGACCGGCACCATCACGCTCACCAACGGCGTCTTCGCCGACACCGGCAAGGCGACCCGCGCCGGCGCGAAGGAGGGCGTGACCTACGCCGTTCGCGCCGTGCCCCCGAGCGACGGCAAGCGCTACCGGGTGAGCGGCGAGTTCGAGTTCACGCCTCCCGGCAAGGGCGGCTACCTCGCCGAGGTCGAGCTGTGGCGCAATCCCGCGCAGCGCATGATCGCAAAGGGCCGCACGGCCGATGTGTCGCCCTTCCGCGGCACCGGCCGCGACGACGGCACCCGCACGGCGGAGTTCCGTCCCGTGCTCACAAGCCAGGCCGCGGAGTTCGCGTCGGGCCAGACGCTGCGCGACACGCTCACGTTCTCCGTCGCGGCGGATGCCGACGGGCTGCGCAACCCGTGGGCCACGATCGACGGGCGCCCTGTCGCTGTCGGCTTCTCCGTGACGGCGTACGGTCCGTACGACGCGGCCCAGGGGCAGGTCGACGACGTGCCCGACGACGCCCCGGTCGCCGGAGAGACCACCGTGCTCGTGACCGACCCCGAGAAGCCGCTCACGGCCGAGATCCGCGGGATCGAGCGCGGCGGCTACTACACGTTCGTCGCCGCATACGATCCGAAGACGACGCCGGCGGCGTCCCGTGTGTTCCTGCCGAAGGACTACGCGTGGATGCACCCGTTCGGGATGCCCGAGGAGACGACGATCGCGCCTATGCGCATCGCGCTGTCGTCGCAGGTGCAGTCGCCCGAGGTGCCGCTGAACGGCCGTGGCGACGACGCCGTCATCGTCGAGGCCGACGGTCACTGGCTGCGGGCGTCCGACGGCAATGGCGGGATCCCCATCGTGCTGACGGGGGAGTACATCCATCTGCCGGAGTCCGTCGTCGACAGCGAGCCGGTCGAGGAGCTCCCCGAAGGCGCGGTGGTGGTCGGCGCCGTCCGTCTCACCGTCACGGAGCCCGGGACCTACTACGCGAAAGACGCCGAGCAGTTCGCTGACCTCGCCGTTCCCGCCGACGCGCGCGGAAGCATGACGTGGCGGTGGGCGGTGCGCGCAGCCGAGCAGCCCCCGGCTGTCGCGGGCTTCGTCCACGAGTCGAGCGAGCTGATCGCCGAGCCGACGCAGACACAGCGCATCGCGCTTCCCGAGATCGAGACGAAGGCGCAGCCGTCTGTGACGCCCGGCGAGACGATGTCCGACGTCGCCCTCGTCTCGGGAACGCTCCCCGACGGCGGCCTCGACCTCTCTTTCGCCGCGTATGACGTGCCGTTCGGTGAGGACGGCTTGCCCGTGTGGCCGACGAGTCGGGGCGACTTCTCGGGGTTCTGCACGCCAGAGAACCTCGTGTGGGACAACCGCGGCGATCCCGAGCGCGTGACCGAGCCGGGCGAGTACCGGTCGCCCGACGTGCCCGTCGACACGTACGGCATGACGCTGTGGGTCGAGCAGGGATCGATCCCCGGGGCCGAAGGTGAGCCGCCGCGCGTCGTCGTGGAAGGCGAATGCGGCATCCCGAACGAGACGACGTTCGGGATGAAGGCGACGACTCTCGCCCAGGCCGAATCAGGCGGATCATCGGTGAACCCGGGCGAGCAGCTGTGGGACACGGTGAAGCTCGAGGGCGCTCTGCCCGCGGGCGGGTCTGTCGTGGTCGATCTCTACCAGTGGAGCGAGGACGCGGAGCCGGTGTGCACAGAAGAGACACGCGTCTGGTCGAGTGAGCCGGTCGTGCTGCGCGGGGGCATGTTCCGCGAGGGGATGACGATCGATCTGCGCGAACGGGGGCAGGCGTTCACCGTGCCGGACCTCCCCGACGGCACACGCCTGGGGTTCGTCGAGACCACTGTCGACGCTCTCGGGCGGGAGGTGTCGAAGGGCGCGTGCGGCGAGCCCGACGAGACCGTCACCGTCGCAGTGCCGGCCGTCGCGTCCGTGCACACCCTCCCCGAGACGGGCGGCGACGACGATGGCCTGCGTGCGGTGCTCATCGCGGCGGGCGGGCTGCTCGGAGCCGGCACGCTGGTGCTCGTGGGGCTCGCGATCCGCGGCCGACGCCGGGTGCCAGCGGCAGAGTGAGCGCCGCACGGTGAGCGGCCCCGGCGAGGCGAGTCACCGCCTCGCCGGGGCCCCTCGCTGGCTTCAGCGTGAGCGTGGGCGCGTGATTCTCTGTTCGCCTCTCAGCGATTGCGGCAGGGATTGAGATTCGAACATCCGTTCTCTATCCTCGAGGCATGCCTCACTCCATTCCGCACACCGAAGCCCACGCCGAGGTCACCATCTGGATGACCGACGATCTTCCGTCGCGGATGTTCTACGCGGGTCGCCGCTGGCGGGTGACCGACATGCCCACCCGGCTCCGGGACAGCGTGTGGAGTGCCTCGCCCGAGACCGGCCGCGGGTTCTACGGCTGGCGGTTCCAGGGCACCGACGAGAGCGGGCTGAGCGTCGTGTTCGACGTCTTTCCCGCCGAGGACGGATGGCATGTCCACCACGTCTGGGGTCTCTGAGCGCCTCAGGCCGTGGTCTCCGCTGACCGCTGCGGCTGAGCGAGGCGCGCGAGCTGGCCAGACCAGCGCGCCGCGTACTGCTCGATCGCCCCGTCGTCGCGGAAGGTCCTGTCATTCAGGCAGAGGCCAGGCAGGGCCAGGGCGCCGAGCTCGGTGAGCACGGGACGCAGGGTGAGGTCGGCGGCCAGCGCGTGCCGGTCGGAGGCGGCGAGCATCAGCGGCACCGCGACGACGCCGGCCAGTCCGGTCTGCCCATCGAACTGATCGAGGAACAGCTTGATCAGACCCGTGTAGGTCGCCTTGAAAGTCGGGCTCGCGAAGATCACGAGCCTCGCGGATGCCGTGCGGGCCTTCGCCTCGGCGACCGCCGGGCCTTCCCAGCCCAGCAGCTCCGGTCCCAGTTCCGACACCTCGATGACCGCGGCTTCCTCCCCGCCCGTGAGAGCGGCGGCCAGGAGCTCAGCCGCTTCGCGCGTGCGGGACGCCGGCCTCGGGTTGCCGACGACGATCACGACCTCCGTCGCCGGGTGGGCTGAGCGCTGCGTCACGGTGGTCCTCCGTCATCGCCTCGTCACGCCCGAGGGTCTCGGGGCGCCTCTCTCACGATAGGCGGCGTGTCGCTCGTGACCGCAGGATGCGGGGTCGGATGCGTCACACAGTGACATGCGAGGACGAAGGGCCCCGGCGCAGTGCCGGAGCCCTTCGTCAGTGCGACCGAGAGTCGATCAGGTGAAGACGCCCTTGACCAGGATCGGGTGATGGTCGGAGGGAAGAGGCGTCACGTAGCGGCTGCCGCTCATCTTTCCCGCGTTCTGCCATGACGTGATGACGGTGCGTCCGGCCTTGACCCACACCATGTCGACGTGAGAGCCCCACTTGATGCCGATGACCGGCTTGGTCTTCTTGTCGGGGTTGGCCGTGTTGTGGTGCTGGCGGGTCAGCGACCGGGCCTGCATGAAGGCGTCGGTCCACCCGTCGCCCTTGAGGATGCTCATCGTCTTGTCGCCCGACACGGAGAGGTTGGTGTTGAAGTCGCCGATGACGACCGTGGCGGCTCCCTTGAGCTTGGGGTTGGCGGCGGCGAGCTTCCTCATGACGGCCTTGACGTACGGCGTGATCCGATCCGCCTCGTACTGCCGCTGCTTGGTCAGGGCGCGGCTCTTGCCGACGACGAGATGCGTGTCGAACACGACGAGGTAGCGACCGGACTCGTGCTTGAGGGCGGCCCATGCGACGCCGTGGCCGGACGACGCGTACTTCGAGGCGAACCGCTTGGAGCCGGTGGTGGCGACGCCGTTCTTCATGCCGACCTTCGAGAAGGTGGAGGCGCGATAGAGGATGTCGTTCTGCCCGTTGACGGCGAACTTGTAGCCCTTGGGCGCCTTCTTGTAGCGCGAGGCCTCCTGGAGTCCGACGACGTCGGCCTTCAGTTCCTTGATGCGCGTATTGATGAGGCGGGTGCGACCGGAGATGTTGGCGCACTTCGCGGAGCAGACGTTCCAGCTCATGATCGCGTAGCGGGGCTCGCCGCCCTTCAGCTGGGCCTCATCGGCGATCGTCGTGTGCCCGACGCGCGAAGAGCCGAGGCCCCGCCCGATGTTGTTGACGGCGACGACGCGGACGAAGTAGCTCTTGCCCGGCTTGAGCTTGCGGAGCACCGCCTTCGAGCTCGTGGTGGTGACCTTCGGGGTCTTGACGTCCATCACGCCGCTATAGCTCGTCGACACGTACACCTGGTAGCTGCTCGCGCGCGCGACGTTGCCCCAGTCGACCGTGAGCGTGGCGCCGTCGGCCTTGAGGGAGGCGCCGGTGAACGAGACGAGCCCGACGCGCGCGGGCTTGGTCTTCTGCCAGGTGGCGCCCTGCGTGAGCGTCGTGGCCGAGACGCGCGGGGCGCCGCCGCCGTTGCCGACGTTGTTGGAGGGGACGACGCGGGCGGTGTACTTCGTGCCGGCCTTCAGGCCGCCGATGGTCGCCTTCGACGACGTGACGATCTTGGTCGGGGTGTCCATCTCGAAGACCGCGTCCGGGTCGGTGCTGACGAACACGCGGTAGAAGGTCGCACGTGTGACGGCGGCCCAGTCGAACGTCAGGGTGGCGCCCGATTCGGTCCAGGTGCCCCCGATCGCCTTGACGGTGCCCATGTCAGCCGGCTTCGAGGTCTGCCATGTCGTGCCGGCGGCCTTCTCTGTGGGCGGCGTGAAGTGGTTCACGCGGCTCGAGAAGCCGGAGTGGCCGACGTTGTTCACGGCGCGGACGACCACGTAGTAGCGGGTGGCGGGCTTCAGGCCGCCGATGGTCGCCTTGGACGAGGTCACGACCTTCGTCGGCTTGGCCATCGTGCGCACGGCGTCGTAGTCCGTCGAGGCGTAGACCTCGTAGCTGGTCGCGCGAGCGGCGGCGGCCCAGTCGATCGTGAGGGTCGCAGCGCCGTTGGCCCATCCCCAGCCGATGACGGAGGCCTTGTCGACGGCGGCGGGTTTCGCGGTGTACTCGGTCACCGCCGTGGCTGCGGCCAGGGCGGTGGTGGGGGCGGGGGAGGCTGCGGTGGCGGCGGACGCGGGAAGGACGAGCGTCGCGGCGAGCAGCAGCGAGAGTGCTGTTCTGATCATTTCCGGGGGATGCCGCAGAGCGGCGGGTGGGGGATGGGGGTGGTGCCTGCAGAAAGCATCGCGGCAAGAGAGGCGCAAGGCAAGAGCCGAGGGCAGGAAAAGGGGATAACCGGGGCAGATTCGGAGGCGTTTCCAGGTTACGCCTCGATCGGGGATCGATCCGGCAGGTCATGTCGGACGTCGCTCGTATCCTCGGCGGGTGGCAGAGAGGATCCAGGCGTGGTGGTCACGCCGGCAGTGGTCGAAGGGACTCGCCGAGCCCTACCCCGTGGGTGCTTACCGCGAGGCGTGGGCGGCGTACCCCGCGCTGGTGCGCCAGTACCACCCGGAGCTCAACGCCGGCATCGCACTCAGCCAGATCCCGCCCGCAGCCGACGTGCTGCTGCAGTGGGAGTGTGAGTCGGGGCACCGCTTTGTCGCGACGCCCGACGAGCAGCGCTCACGGCCCGGCCGTGAACGGCGGCGCAGCGCGTGGTGCCCGGAATGCGCGGAGCGCGCGAACCCGCGCCGCATCCTGGCCCTGCCGATGCGCGCGACCGTGGCCGAGCCGGGCGGCGCGCTCCTTCCCGAGGCGCACGCCCTCCTGCGTGCGCGGCCCGCTCGACCGCCGCAGCGGCTGTGCGCGAAGACCCCCGACCTGGCAGCCGGTGAGCCGTTCGTGTCGGACTGCGCACCGAGACCCGCTTCTGCTGTCGAGGCGCGGCTGAGAGCCGACCTCTTCGAGAGGCTGGAGCTCACCCCTGGACTCAACGCAGTGCGGGTGGCGCGCCCCTTCTTCGACCACCTCGAGGTGTGGCCGGACATCGTTCTCACCGAGCTGCGCGTCGCGATCGAGTACGACTCCATCGGTCGCCACGGACTCGAGCACGTCGGCAAGCGTGAAGAGGCCGACCGCCGCAAAGACCGCGCACTTCGCGCCGTGGGCTGGGAGGTCGTGCGGCTGCGGACGGGCCGCCTCGAGGCGATCGGCCCTTACGACCTCTCACTCAGCGGCTGGAACCGCACGGCCCTCGGCCGACTCGTCGACAGGCTGCGCGATATCCGCGGCCCCCTGCTGGTAGACGCGTACGACCGGGGGTGACGGCGGGTCACCTCTCGCAGACGATGCCGTCGTGGTCGCGGTCCTGATACCAGTCGTACTCGGGGTCGACACCGCTCCGGTAGTCGCCGTAGCCGCTGGCAATCGCCTCTTTGCAGGTGCCGAAGCGCGGGTCGGTCTTCGGCTCCGGCTTGGGCTTCGGCTTGGGCTTGGGCTTCGGCTTGGCCGGCATGTCGTGCGCCTCATCGGAGTCGATGTACTTCGCCTGAAGAGGGTGCAAACCGTCATCGCCGGCGGCGGCCCACCCCGTGCGGAGGAGGTATGCCCCCGCATCCTTGCCGTTCACGCGCGCATACCTGAGCAGATTGCCATCGGCATCGGTGTCGCTGAGGCCATCGACCGCCAGCACGGTGACCGCGCCGCCGGCGAGGAACGCGGTCAGCTTCTTCTTCGCCTGGTCGTAGCCCCACTCGCCCTTCTCGGGTATGTCGATGCCGATGAGTCGGACGGTTCCTTCACTTGTGACGATCGTGTCGCCGCTCTTCACAGACTGGACCTCGACCGGCGTCTCGGTGGGAGTGGGCGTGGGCGTCGGAGTGGGCGTTGCCGTGGGCGTCGGCGTCGGCGTCGGCGACGAGCTCGGCGTGGCGGAAGGGGTGCGCACCGCCGCCGTTGGCGTGGACGTCGCCTGCGGCGCGAACGCGACAGGCGTCTCAGCGGTCGCGGTGGTCTCGGGCGCTCGCTGGCTGTTCAGCATGGCGTTCGCCACGTTGCCGGTCAGGAGAAGCCCCACCGCGGCGATGGCCGTGACCCAGCCCGCTGCCTTTCGGCTGCGGAAGCGCAGCCAGGTCGGCCGGCTGCGGACGAGCCCGACGATGCCCGTGATCAGGACGATGAGGAAGAGCACCGCGAAGATCGGCGACAGGATGACCGCGATCGCGAGTCCCAGCAGCGCGATCAGCACCCACGCCCATGCCGGCAGCCCCTTCTTCTTCACGCGGGAGCTCTTCTTGGACGCCGGCGGCGGCGTGAGCGAGGGGCGCATGGCGACTCCAGCATCGGGCGGATCGGATGTCCCCGTCGGGTATGGCGAGGGCGGTGCCCTTCGACCCTAGATGAGAACTCTCTCATGTCAAGTAGGTCGACGGGCGGCGGCATCCCTGCACCGCGCCGTGACGCTCGCGTGCCTCAGCCGGCCGAGCGCGCGTGGGCCGCGATGCGATCGAAGACGGCGTCGAGCTCGGCGTCGACGCGCTGCTCTTCCGCGTGCGCGTCGTAGTACGCGAGGATGCGGCGGGCGCCTTCGTCGAAGGTGATCGTCGTGCGGAACTCGGGCACCAGCGCAGTGACCTTGGAGTCATCGAAGAGCATCGAGTGCGCCTTGTCGCCGATGAGCGTCCGGCCGAGGGCGGGAGCGAACGCCGCGATCGTGTCCGATGCGACGTGCACGATGTCGGGCTCCGAGACGCCTGCCGCCTGCGCGAGCCACCCGTAGATCTGGTTCCACGACGGCGCGTGCGAGCCCGTGATGGTGAACGCCTCGCCGATCGCCGCAGGATTGCCGAGCAGGCCGGTGAACGCCACCGCGAAGTCGTCGGAGTGGGTGATCGTCCACAGACTCGTCCCGTCGCCGTGGACGATCACGGGCCTGCCGGCGCGCATCCGGGCGATGTCAGTCCATCCGCCGAGAGTGGGCAGCCGCCGCTCGTCGTAGGTGTGTGACGGCCGCACGATCGTCACCGGCAGGCCGCGTTCGCGGTGCGCGGCGACCAGCACGTCTTCGCACGCGATCTTGTCGCGCGAGTACTGCCAGAACGGATTGCGCAGCGGCGTCGACTCGGTCACCGGCATCCGGCGCGGCGGCTTCTCGTAGGCCGAGGCGGAACTGATGAACACGTACTGCCCTGTGTGTCCCTCGAACAGCTCCAGGTCGGTGTGCACGTGCTCGGGCGTGAATGCCACGAAGTCGGCGACGACGTCGAACTCCGCGCCACCCAGCGCGCCACGCACCGACGCGGGGTCGCGCACGTCCGCCTCGATCAGGCGCACGCCCTCCGGAAGCGGTCGGCGTCCGGTGCCTCGATTGAGGACGGTGACGTCGTGCCCGCGCTCGACCGACCTCCGCATCTGTACCGCGGCGCAACGCGGGTCGACTGGCGCAGCACCGGCGGGACGGCACCTTCCCGATCGCCGGTCTTCCCGCGGGCACCTACCAGTTCCGGGCGGTGTCTCGGCCGTCCACCGGCCAGCGTGACTTCCGTTCTTCGTCCACCCCCTCCGAGGCGACGATGACGGTCACCGTCTACGACCCCGTGCCGCCCCCGCCGCCCGGTCCCTCAGAGGTGGAGTCGACGACCACGGTCGACATCGGAACGGTGCCGGCGAGTTTCGGTGACACGCTGTCGGCAGGGGTGTCCGTCGAAGTCGACGGCGGCATCGACGTGAGTGGCGAGGCGGTCACGGTCGAGGCAGACGGCGTCGCCGTCGGCACCGGAACGCTCGCCGATGCGGGCGGCGGTGTCTTCCCGACCGTCGCTCCGGTGACGCACGTGCCGCACGTCGGGCGGCACGAGGTCGTCGCGCGCTTCGACGGCGTGCAGGACTCCGACCCCGGCACCACCGATGTGCTGCCCTCGGCCAGCGCAGCCGAGTCGTTCACCGTGGCCCGAGCGGCGACGACCACGACGATCACGCAGGCGCCGTCGAGCGTCCGCGCCTTCGGCACGATCGACGTCGCGGCGACCTCGCGGGCGGTGACCGTGACGCGCTGGCGGACACCGGCGGCGAGCTCGGGCTGTGGGCGGCGGCGCTCCTGCTCATCCTCGGCGGCGTTGCGCTCCTCGCCGCATCCCGTCGCCGGCGGGCCGCCGCACGCCGGGCGTAGCCGATGTCGACGACAGGGGGCGGGTGGCCCAAGGGTCCCCGCCCCCTGTCGCGTATCGTGAAGGCGGATACGCGGACAGGGAGTGTCGTGAGCGAAGGTCTTCGGGAGCGCAAAGTGCGGCTCAGCCGCCGGCGGATGGAGAAGGCCGCCGTCGACCTCGCCTACGAGAACGGCATCGGCTCAGTCACCGTGGAGCAGGTCTGCGCGGCGGCTGAGGTCTCGCGCAGCACGTTCTTCAACTACTTCCCGTCGCTCGAGCAGGCCATCTTCGGCCCCCCGCTCGAGTACGACCCGGCCCTGACCGAGCGCCTGCTGCGCGAGCACGACCACGACCTCGTGGTCGCCGCGTCGCTCATCGTGACCGAGTCGGTGCGCGGGCAGGGCAACGACGAGGTCACCCGCCGCCGTCTCGCTCTCTTCGCGCGGGAGCCCGGCACCACCACGGCCGTGTCGTGGTCGAGTCACGTCAGCCGCGAGCGCCTCGTCGACGTCATCCGCGCATGGCTGAAGACGCACCCCGAGCTCGTCCGCCTCCCCGGTGACCTCGACACCGAAGCCGGGCTCATCGTCGCGATGTCGATCTCGGTCGGGGACGAGGGCATCCGCGAACTCGAAGAGATGGACGGCGACTTCGTCATCGACCCCGAGCCGTACCGCCGTGCTCGCCGCCGCCTCGCCCGTATCCTCGCCGACCCGGAGTGACGGTCAGAGGAGCTGCGTGACGCCGTGCGGCGAGTCAGTTCGGCACTGCTGCCGTCGGGCTCGGCAGCGAGTTCTCAGGCGCGCCCGCCTGCGAGTCGAGCGCGGCGGGCGACAGGACATGCTCGATGGCGAGCATCCCCGCGCCGATCACGCCCGCTTCGGGACCGACCTTCGCCGGGGCGATCGTGAGATGCTGCGTGGCGAGCGGCATCGACCGCGAGTACACGACCTCGCGCATGCCGGCGATCAGCAGCTCCGCCGACTCCGCGAGCGAGCCGCCGATGACGATCAGCGAGGGATTGATGATGCTCACGCACATGTTGAGCACCTGACCGATGTTTCGTCCCGCGTCACGGATTGCGCGCATCGCTCTCAGGTCGGCGGAGCGGACGGCGGCGAGCAGCTCCGGGGTGCCCGCCAGTTCAAGCCCCTCTGCCATGAGCGCGGCGGCGATCGCCGGTGCGCCGGCGACGGCTTCGAGACAGCCGATGTTCCCGCAGCGGCAGACGATCCGCTCGTCCTGCGAGATGGCGATATGGCCGATGTCGCCGGCGCTGCCGTCGGCTCCCCGCTGAAGGGTGCCTCCGGAGATGATGCCTGCGCCGATGCCCGTCGAGACCTTCACGAAGATCAGATCCCGACTGTCGGGCCACCCTTTCGACTGCTCGCCCAGCGCCATGACGTTCACGTCGTTGTCGACGAGCACGGGAACGTCGAAGGTCGCCCTCATGTGCGCGGGCACGTCATACCCGTCCCATCCCGGCATGATCGGAGGACTGGTGGGACGACCGGTGGCGTGTTCGACCGGGCCGGGCAGTCCGATCCCGATCGCGACCAGCTCAGCGGCCGAGCGGCCGGCCTCCTGCATGAGCTCGCGGAAGATGTCTGCCAGTCGGTCGAGTGACGAGACCGGACCGACCGCGATGTCCCACTCGAGACGGCGCTCGACGAGAAGGTCCCCGTTGAGATTGATGACGGCCGCGCTGATGTGGGTCGCGCCGAAGTCGGCGGCGGCAACGATGCGGGCGCCAGGGTTGAAGGCGACACGCGCGGGGGGTCGGCCTCCGGTGGAGACCGCACCCGATACGGGCGTGATGAGCCCCGCCTTCAGCAGTTCATCCAGGCGGGTGGCGATCGTCGCGCGGGAGATGCCCGTCAGTGCGGAGAGTTCAGACCGGGTGCGGGGAACGCCGTCTCGGAGGATCTGAAACAACTCTCCCGCACCGAATCCGCTCAGCAGCGTTCCGATCGTCGGCATCCGTCACCGTCCCTCCTGTGAGTCAGCATGCTAGCGGAACTCTGACCATTTGCTCCGCCATTAGCGAGTTTTGCGTAGTACTTGACAAAAGATGCACATGTGCTGGCATGATGATCCGCATGACAACGGAGGTCACCCAACGATCTGAGCTCAGAGTCGCCCTCATCGGTGGCGGATTCATGAGCACGGTCCACGCCCGCGCCGCGCGTGCCGCAGGTGCACGCATCGCCGGAGTGGCGACTCGGACCGCGGAAGGAGCAGAGCGCACGCGCGCTCGGCTCGAGGCAGACCGGGCGTACTCGTCTGTGGAGGCGATGCTGCGAGACGAGACGATCGACGTCGTTCACGTGTGCTCGCCGAACAACACGCACCGCGAGTACGCACTGGCGGCGATGCGTGCGGGCAAGAGCGTCATCTGCGAGAAGCCGCTGGACACGTCGGTCGCCGGCGCCAGCGAACTCGCCGACGCGGCGCTCGCCTCGGGCATCGTGGCTTCCGTGCCGTTTGTGTACCGCTTCCATCCGATGGTGCGCGAAGCCCGGTCGCGAGTGCGGCGCGGACTCACCGGACGGCTCTTCAGCATCAGCGGCGTCTACCTGCAGGACTGGCTCTCACAGATCGACGATGACGACTGGCGTGTCAGCGCCGGCAACGGCGGTCCGTCGCGGGCCTTCGCCGACATCGGCTCCCACCTGGTTGACGTGATCGAGTTCGTGTCGGATGACCGGATCGCCCGGCTCGTCGCGCGCACCCGAACCGTCCACGCCGATCGGAGCAGGAACAAGGACATCACAACCGAGGACGTCGTGACCGTGGTCTTCGAAACCGCAGCCGGAGCTCTCGGAACGCTGCACGTCAGTCAGGTGTCGGCCGGACACAAGAACCACCTCCAGTTCGAGATCGACGCGGAGCGAGAGTCGCTCATCTTCGACCAGGAGAACCCCGACGCGCTGCGCGTAGGCACCAAAGCAGGCTTCCTCAATGCGCAGCGATCCGACCAGATCAGCCCCGAAGCAGCGCGATACTCGTTGGTGCCGGCGGGCCACCCGCAGGGCTATCAGGACGCGTTCAACGCGTTCATCGCCGACACCTACACCGCGGTGCGCACAGGCGAGACCCCGGACGGACTGCCCACCTTCGCCGACGGTCACCGGGCCGCGCTGATCACCGACGCTGTGCTGCGCTCGCAGCGTTCCCGTGCGTGGGTCGAGACCGTTGCGCAGTCGGCCGCGAGGGTCGCCTGATGGCCGCCCCGCTGATCGCCTGCTCGGGCCTCGCCAAGAGATACGGCGGAATCGTCGCGATCAAGAACGCCGACATCGATCTGTTCCCCGGGGAAGTCCACGCGCTGCTGGGAGAGAACGGCGCAGGCAAGTCCACCCTCGTGAACATCCTCTCCGGTGTCGTCCAGCCCGACGCTGGCACAGTCACCGTGAACGGAAGCCAGGTGGTGATCGCTAATCCTCGGGTCGCGCGCGGCCTCGGGATCTCCACCGTCCACCAGCACCCGGTGGTCTTTCCTGACCTCACGGTCGCCGAGAACGTCATGTTCGCCGGGGAGCCGCCCCGCACCCGAGCCCGCACCCTCGACTGGCAGGCGATTCAGCAGAACGCGGTCGAGAAGATGCAGCGCCTGGGGGTCGAGCTCGACCCTCAGGAGATCGTGCAGAACCTCTCCAGCGCCGACCAGCAGCTGCTGGAGATCGTGAAGGCACTGTCCGACGAGACATCGCTGCTCATCCTGGATGAGCCGACCGCTGCCCTGTCGAAGCACGAGGTCGCTCATCTCATGGGCGTGATCGGGCGGCTCAAGGCGCGCGGCGTCGCGATCCTGTTCGTGGGTCACCGTCTCGACGAGGTCTTCGAGCTCGCCGACAGGGTCACTGTCAACCGAGACGGGCGCACCATCATCTCCGGACCCGCGAGCGATTTCACGCCCGAGTCCGCCGTGCGCCACATGGTGGGGCGAGAGCTCGAGAGCGTGTTCCCGAAGGAAGACGTCGAGATCGGGCCGGTGCATCTGGAAGTCACCGGGTTGAGCAAGCGCGGTCAGTACGACGGAGTGACCTTCGAGGTCCGAAAGGGCGAGATCCTCGGGCTTGCCGGGCTCGTCGGAGCGGGACGCACCGAGATCTGCAGAGGCATCTTCGGACTGGACCCGGCGGATGCCGGTGAGATCCGGATCGGCGGTGAGCCGGTCCGCATCACGAACCCGCGAACCGCAATGCGACACGGCGTCGCCTACGTACCCGAGGACCGGACGCGCGAAGGCGCGATCCTGAATCAGTCGATCGGCTTCAACCTGTCCCTCGCGGTGCTGCGCACGATCACGTCGCTCGGTCTGGTGAGACGGAAGGACGATGATGCGCTGTCGCGCGAGTACATCTCACGCCTCCAGGTCCGCACCAGCGGACCCACGCAGCTCATCTCGGCTCTGTCCGGCGGCAACCAGCAGAAGGTCGTGATCGGCAAGTGGCTTGCCACCAACCCGGAGATCCTCATTCTCGACGACCCGACCAAGGGCGTGGACGTCGGCGCGAAGGCAGAGGTGTACAAGATCGTGGCCAGCCTCGCGCAGCAAGGCATCGCGATCATCCTCGTGTCGAACGAGCTCGAGGAGCTGCTCGCGGTGAGCGACCGCGTCATCACCTTCTACCGAGGAACACAAGGGCAGGAATTCCGCGAGCGCCCATTCGACCCCGAAACCGTGCTCGCCTCTATGACAGGGCAGGTGCATGATGCTGCGTGAGCTGACGAAGTCGCCCGAAGCGCCGACCTGGTCCACGACCGCGCGCCGGCTGATCGCCCGTCGAGAGGTGAGCCTTCTCGCCGTCCTCGTGGCCCTCGTGGTCGTCTTCAGCGTCCTGTCGCCGCGGTTCGCTTCTCTCGCGACCGCGGGCCAGATCCTCAACAGCATGTCGATTGTCGTGATCGTCGGTGTCGGGCTGACCCTCGTGCTGATGACGCGCAACATCGACGTCTCGGTCGGGTCGATGGTGGGCCTCACCGCCTACTTCGCCGCCGACCTGGGTGCGAAGAACCCGGATATGCCGTTGCCTGCAGTGGTCCTCGCGTCCTGCGTGCTCGGGCTCCTGCTCGGCGCCTTCAACGGTCTGATCGTCGCCACCCTGGGCGTGCCCTCGATCATGGTGACGCTCGGGACTCTCTACATCTACCGCGGGATCGATTCGATCCTCGCCGGCAGCAATCAGGTGACTGCCAACACGATGCCCGAGGGTTACGACACCATCGCTTCCTGGTCGCTGCTGGGCATCCCCGGACTTGTGTTCTACGCGTTCGCGATCGCGATCGTCGCCCACTGCTTCATCCGGCACACCTTCGCGGGACGCTCCGTGCTCGCCATCGGAAGCAGCCCGGAAGCCGCCGTGAAGATGGGCCTTCCGGCGCGCCGATGGGTGTTCTTCGCCTTCGCGCTCTCGGGGCTGCTGTGCGGTCTTGCGGGCGTGCTGTGGGGCGCGCGATACGGCACCGTCGACTCCTCCGTCGCGACAGGATTCGAGATCACCGTGCTGGCGGCAGTCGTCGTCGGCGGCATCAGCGTCAATGGGGGGAACGGGTCGATCGCCGGCCTGCTGATCGGCGCCGCCATCCTGAGCGTCATCTCGACCGGTCTCGCGCTGCTCAACGTCTCGCCCTTCTGGCTGCAGGCGATCCAGGGCGCCGTGATCGTCGCCGCGATCGTCTCAGACTCCATCATCCGTACCCGGACCGAAGCGCGAGGAGCGAGCGCATGAGTGTCACCACCACCCACACCCCGCCGACACCGGTCGCCACGACTCCGCCTCCCCGCGCGCGCGTCCGCCGCAGCCTGCCGTCGTGGTTCGGCGTCTGGGAGATCTCTCTGCTCGGCCTCGTGACGGCTGTGCTTGTCGCAGCCAGCATCGCTTCCCCGTACTTCGCCACAGGGCAGAACTTCGCCATCACCGCAGCCGGGGCGATCGGACTCGCCTTGATGGTCGTCCCCATGGCGGGCCTGATGATCGCCGGCGAGATCGACCTCTCCGTCGCCTCGGTCTTCGGACTGGCGGGGGTGACGTTCGGCATGATGCTGGACGCCGGCGTTCCCCTCGCCGGAGCGCTGGTCTTCGGCCTGGTGGTCGGAGCGGCTGCCGGGTTCGTCAACGGGTGGTTGACGACGACGTTCGGTCTGCCCTCGCTGGTCGTGACCGTAGGAACGCTCGGCCTTTACCGCGGCATCGCTTACATCCTGCTGGAGAACCGCTCGATCAGCCGCATCCCTGCGGAGTGGGCGGCGTTCGCTCAGTCCAACGTCCCCGGCACCTACCTTCCGTATCCGCTGATCCTGTTCATCGTCATCGCCCTCATCGCCGGAGTCATCCTGCATCGCGGCGGCTTCGGGCGTCGCGTGTTCGCTGTCGGCTCGAGCATCGAGGCCTCCAGGTACTCGGGGATCAGGGTGCGGCTGGTCAAGCGGGCGCTGTTCACCTTCTCCGGCGCGATCTCCGCTCTCGCGGGAATGATCTATGCCGGCTACGTCGCCAGCGCGCGCGCCGACAACGGGACCGGACTCGAGCTGACGGTGATCGCGATCGTGCTGATCGGCGGCGTCAGCATGTACGGCGGTCGCGGGTCGCTGGTCGGGGTGATCCTCGCCCTGTTCCTCGTGACGGCTCTCGGCAGCTGGATGAACCTGTTCTTCGTCCCCACGAACGTACAGAACACCGTTATCGGCGCACTGATGATCGCCGCTGTCGTCGTGCCCGCCCTGATCCTGCTCGTCCGCGGAAGACGACCCCGCCTGAGCTGACGTCTGACGAAACCATCCCGAGAAAAAGGAGACTCGAAATGCGCACCAAAGTCGTTGCTGCGATCACTGCCGCCGCCCTCGCGGCTGCGCTGGCAGGATGCGCGCCAGCCGGCGATGCCGGTCCGAACGCCGCCCCCGGCGGCGAATCGGGCAAGTCGCTGGTCGACTGCCAGCTGACCATGATCCCCAAGAACACCGACAATCCGTTCTTCGCCGCCGCAGCCTACGGGGCGAATGAAGCCGCCACTGAACTCGGCGGACCTGAGGTCAACTACACCGGAACGGCCCAGCCGGACGTCCCTGGGCAGATCCAGCGAATCCAGAGTGCGACGCAGCAGAACGCCTGCGCGATCGCGGTGTCCGGCCTCGACCCGGATGCGCTCGCCCCTGCGCTGAAGCAGGCGGGCGCCGCCGGCGCGACCGTGGTCTCGTTCGATGCCGATGTCGCGAAGGACGCGCGCACCCTCTGGATCACGGGAGCCGCAGACGAGGCGCTCGGGCTGACGCAGTTCCGGCTGCTGGCCGAGGAGATGGGATACAAGGGCAAGTACGCCATCATCTCCGCGCAGAGCACCGCAGCGGGGCAGAACGCGTGGATCGCCGCTGCGGCGGAAGAGGCGAAGAAGGCGGAGTACTCCGAGATGGAGCTCGTCAAGACCGTCTATGGGAACGACGTGCCGCAGACCAGCTACGACGCAGCCGTATCGCTCTTCCAGGCCTACCCCGACCTGGACGGCATCCTCGCCATCACACCCGTCGCGCTCGCGGCAGCGGTCAAGGCGAAGGCAGACCAGAAGGTCGACCCGAGCCTCGTGATCACCGGTCTGGGCTGGCCGCCCTCGGACGGTGCGCTGCTCAAGGACGGCACACTGAAGTCGTTCGTGCTGTGGAGCCCGCGTGCCATGGGGTACGTGACGTACTACGCCGTGCAGGCCCTGCTCACGGGCGAGATCACCGGAGCCGAGGGCGACACTTTCGATGCCGGCAGCTACGGCACGTACACGGTCGGCGCGGATGGAGAGGTCGACGCGGGCGAGCCGATCGTGTTCACCGCGGAGAATGTCGATGACCAGCTGGAGAACTTCCGCACGGAGTGATCCAGACCGAACCCCCCAAGGTGCCGGCCGGGCGCTACCGGTCGACGGTCACCGGCCGGCACCCATCCTGAACACAAGGAAGTGACGATGTTCCGCTACACGTACAACACTCTCGTCTACGGCCACGAGCCGATCGAGAAGGGAATCGACCGGCTGGCCCGGTTCGGATACGACGGCGTCGAGCTCATCGGCGAACCGGCCGAAATGGACGTGTCCGCCATCCGAGACGAACTCCAGCGCCATGGCACTCGGGCGTCGTCGATCATCAGCATCTTCACGCCCGAACGCGACATCGTCAGCTCGGACCCCGCGATCCGCCGCGCCGCGATCGAATACGTACGCGGCAACGTCGATCTCGCAGCCGATCTGGGTGCAGATATCGTGACGTTCACGCCCACGGCGTGCATGAAGATCGCGCCGGAGGCTGACCTCAGCGACGAGTGGGCATGGGCCGTTGCGGCTGCGCGCGAAATCGCCCGCTATGCGGCGCAGCACGGGGTGACCATCGCGGTCGAGCCATGGAACCGGTACGAGACGTACCTGATCACGCGCGCGGCCCGAGCCGTCGAGTTCGTGCAGGAGGTGGGCGAGCCCAACATCGGGGTGATGGCCGACACCTTCCACATGAGCATCGAGGAGCCCGACATCGCCCAGGCGATCCGGACCATCGGGTCCCGTCTCGTGCATGTGCACCTCGCGGACTCCAACCGCGCAGCCCCTGGATACGGTCACCTCGACTTCAAGCCGATCGTGCAGGCGATCGCGGACGTCGGCTACACGGGCTGGATCTCGTACGAGCTGCTGCCGGCAGCCGGCGACGTGTGGGGTGTGCTCTCGGGGGCGGGAGCGCCCGAGTTCCTCGACGAGTACACCGAGGCCGCCATCACGCACACCAAGGCGATCGTGCGGGAGCTGAGGCTTTCATGACGCGCCCGCTCGGCCTCAGCACGTTCGTGCTCGCCTCGCCGTTCTCGGACTCGGCTGCGATCGAGGCTTTCGACCGCACGGCAGCGTTCGGCTATGACCTGATCGAGGTATGCATCGAGGACCCCGCCCTCGTCACGGCAGACGCACTCCTCAGCAATGCCGAACGGACCGGACTCGCCGTGGGGATCTGCGGGGCGTTCGGGCCCGACCGGGACCTCTCGCATCCCGATGCCGACGTGCGCGACCGGGGCCTGACCTATGTCAGAGACTGCATCGATCTCGCCGCGGCTGTCGGATCGCCCCACGTGGCCGGTCCGATGTATGCGCCGACCGGCCAGACACGGCTGCTCGAGAAGCCGGAACGCGAAGCGCAGCTGAACAGGGCCGCCGACATTCTCGCTCGCGCAGCCGAGTACGGAGCCGCACGCGGGGTGGCCCTCGCGATCGAACCGCTCAACCGGTTCGAGACGGACCTGGTGAACACCGTTGAGCAGGCGCTCGACCTGTGTGACCGCATCGGCGATCCGTCCGCCGGACTGCTGATCGACACATTCCACATGAACATCGAGGAAAAGCGCCTCGGTGATGCGGTGCGGCTCGCCGGCGACCGCGTGCGGCACGTCCAGGTGTCCGAGAACGATCGCGGCACTCCCGGCTCGGGTCACGTGCCGTGGGACGAGTTCTTCGATGCACTCGATGACATCGACTACCGCGGGCAGATCGTGGTCGAGTCCTTCCTTCCCACCGTGCGCGAGATCGCGCGCGCGGTGTCGCTGTGGCGTCCCGTGGCGGAGTCGATGGACGCCCTCGCCCAGGACGGCATCGCGTTCCTTCGCGAACGATTCCCGAGGAGTGCGTCATGACGACCCATCCCGTCACGCTGTTCACCGGCCAATGGGCGGATCTCAGCCTGGAAGAGGTCGCGCGCCTCGCAAGCGAGTGGGGATACGACGGCCTGGAGATCGCCTGCAGCGCCGAGCACCTCGATGTGTGGCGCGCTGCGGAGGACGATTCCTACCTGCAGAGCCGCCGCGACATCCTCGACCGCTACGGGCTGCGCACGTGGGCCCTGTCGAATCACCTGACAGGACAGGCGGTGTGCGACGACCCGATCGACTTCCGCCACCGCGCCATTCTCCGCTCCAAGGTCTGGGGCGACGGCGAGGCGGAAGGAGTGAGGCAGCGGGCTGCCGAAGAGCTCAAGCTCACCGCCGTGGTCGCCCGCAAGCTCGGTGTGGACGTCATCACGGGCTTCACCGGCTCGCGCATCTGGCCCTACGTGGCGATGTTCCCGCCGGTCGGCGCCGACGTGATCGACGCCGGATACCAGGACTTCGCCGACCGGTGGAACCCGATCCTCGACGTCTTCGACGGAGAGGGCGTTCGGTACGCGCACGAGGTGCACCCCGGCGAGATCGCCTACGACTACTGGACGTGTGTCCGGACGCTCGAAGCCATCGACCACAGAAGCGCGTTCGGCTTCAACTGGGATCCCTCCCACATGATGTGGCAGGGAGTGGACCCGGTCGCGTTCATCGTCGAGTTCGCGGATCGCATTGCGCACGTCGACTGCAAGGACACCCGCGTGCGTCCTCGTAACGGGCATGCGGGGGTGCTCGGCTCGCACCTCCCGTGGGGCGACCCGCGCCGCGGCTGGGACTTCGTGTCGACGGGTCACGGCGACGTCCCCTGGGAGGACGCGTTCCGGGCGCTGCGCGCCATCGGGTATTCCGGCCCCATCTCCGTGGAGTGGGAGGACGCCGGGATGGACCGCCACCACGGCGCGGCCGAGGCTGTGCAGTTCGTGCGCTCCCTCCTGTGGGATCTGCCCACGGCATCCTTCGACTCCGCCTTCTCCAGCAACAGGGACTCCTGATCCGAGCCTCGGACAGGTCGACGCATCAGAGGAAAAACATGACGGACAGCTATGACTACGTGATCGTGGGCGGCGGAACAGCGGGGTGCATCCTCGCCGGCCGTCTCTCCGAGGACCCGGACACCACCGTGCTCCTGCTCGAGGCGGGGCAGGACTACCGCACCGCTGAGACGCCGCAGGAGGTGCTCGACGTCCGGTCGGTGCCGATGCGAGGACATGCCGCCGAATTCGACCCGAGCCTGGACTGGGGCCTGATCGCCCGCACGAAGGACGACGCCGGCATCTCCGTCCCTCAGGGGCGGGTGATCGGCGGCGGTTCGGCGATCAACGGTGCGATCTCGCTCCGCGGCGCGACGGCCGATTATGACGAGTGGGTGGGCTTCGGGAACCCGGAGTGGAGCTGGGAGAAGTGCCTGCCCACCTTCGTGTCCATGGAGAGCGATCCGGAGCCCGGCGACTTCCACGGGCACGACGGCCCGATCCCGCTCAACCGCGCCACCGACGAGGAACTCGCCCCGATCCAAGCGGCCTTCATCGAGTCGGCTGTGGCAATCGGTGTGCCGTACGTGCGCGACCTCAATGCTCCGGATGCCCACGGCGTGGGTCCGGTGCCGATGACCCGCGTCGGCACGCGACGGGTGTCGACCGCAGAGAGCTACCTCGAGCCGGCCCGCGACCGTCGGAACCTCACCGTGCGTGGAGGCGCGCATGTCGAGAGAGTGATCTTCGAGGGGACGCGCGCGGTCGGCGTGCGGCTCACCGACGGCACCGAGATCGGCGCTGGCGAGGTCGTGCTCAGCGCCGGGGCGATCCTGTCGCCTGCACTCCTGCAGCGCTCCGGCGTCGGACCCTCGGACCTCCTCTCCTCCTTGGGCGTCGAATGCATCGCCGATCTGCCTGTGGGAGACAACCTGGGCGATCACTTCAACGTGCCGCTGATGGCCCAGCCCAAGCCCGGAGTCTGGGAGCCCGGCCAGTTCGGCCTTCAGACTGCACTGCGCTTCTCCACGCAGGCGCAGCCCGGCGCTTTGGACGGTCAGCTCACGACTTTCACGTACCTCAACACGAAGACGACGGGCGACGGCACGCGCGGCCTCGCGGGCGAGGGCGGCGCGGACGTCGACTATGTCGGCGGCATCGGGTGCGTGCTGAACAAGCCGCGCTCGCTCGGCACAGTGCGGATCACCACCACCGACGCGACGGTGCTTCCGGACGTCCGCCCGAACTACCTCGACCGCCAGGTCGACCGCGACGCCATCCGCGAGATCGTGCGACTGGCCTGGAAGGTCTTCACGACACCGCCCATGGCCGACCTCTTCCACGCGCCGATCGGGATGACTGCGGAGACTGTCGCCGACGATGAGGCGCTGGATGCCGCAATCGCAGCCAAGACAGCGTCCGGCTATCACTTCACAGGCACCTGCCTGATGGCGCCCAGGGAGAACAACGGCGTCGTGGACCAGCGCGGCCTCGTGCACGGCGTGAGCGGACTGCGCGTGGTGGACGCATCGATCATCCCCACCACGCCAGCGGCGAACACCCAGCTGACCACCATGATGGTCGCGGAGCGCATCGCGGCGATGATCCGAGCCGGAGGCGAATGATGCAGATCGGATACTCAGCGATCACGTGGGGCGGTGTCGTCGGCACTGCCGGCGGCGTGGGGAGCATCGCTGACCTCTTCTACGCGACGGACGGCGACACGCGCGAGGCCGTACGCGCGATCGCGGGGAGCGGTTACACCGGCGTGGAGGTCTTCGACGGCGACCTGCTCGCCTACGCCGATGAACCCGACCGCCTGCTCTCGGTGTTCGAGGCGACGGGCATGGAACTGGTCAGCGTCTACTCTGGCGCCAATTTCATCTACGACGACATCGCGGTCGACGAATTCGCGAAGCTGGAGCGCGCTGCGAGCCTGGCCGCGCGCTTCGGTGCGCGGCGGCTGGTGTTCGGCGGCGGTGCGAGACGTGCAGAAGGCGCTCGCGACGGCGACATCCGCGCACTGGGACGGGGCCTCGATCGTGCGGCGGAGATCGCCGCAGCACACGGCCTCGGCGCCAGTTATCACCCGCACCTCGGGACACTCGTGGAGACACCCGATGCGCTGGCGGAGCTGTTCGACTGCTGTGCCGTGCAGTTCTGCCCCGACACTGCCCATCTGGCGGCGGGAGGAGGCGACCCAGCCGAGCTCATCGCCGAGCACTCGCAACGACTCGGGCATGTCCATCTCAAGGACCTCAGCAAGGACTCGACGACGTTCCGCCCGCTCGGAGAAGGCGATCTGGACTTCGACGGCGTGCTGGCGGCCCTCGAGGCCGCGCGGTACGACGACTGGCTCATCGTCGAACTCGACGCCTACGCGGGCGACCCCGCGGACGCGGCAAGACGCAGCCGGTCGTTCCTGACGGCGCGAGGGTACTGAGCACACGGGAGACCTGACATGAGGAGGTCTTCCTATTCGCACCTCCACTTCTGCCGAACCATTCGCAAAAGATGCAGAACAGGTTTCACAACTCTTGATCACACTGTCCGACCAATCCGATGAGGGAGTTTCACCAATGGCTCAGAACATGCACGCTGTGCGCCTCCACGCACCCGACGACCTGCGACTGGACACCGTCCCCGTCCCGCGTCCCGGGCGCGGCGAGGTGCTCGTCAAGGTGTGGCGGAGTGGCATCTGCGGTACCGACCTCCACATCACCAAGGGCAGCTTCCCCGCCCCGAACCTCCCGCTCACGCTCGGTCACGAATTCTCGGGCGTCATCGCCGAGCTGGGGGAGGGAGTCGACTCGCCCGGCATCGGAGCCGGCGTCGTCGTCGACATCAATATCGCGTGCGGCCGCTGCTACTTCTGCACGAGGGGTCAGAAGCTGTTCTGCCCGCACGTCGAGCAGCTGGGCGTCCACCGTGCCGGAGGTCTCGCGGAGTACGTCGCGGTTCCCGCCTCCAACGTCTACGAACTGCCCGCCTCGCTCTCGCTCGACGACGCCGCCTATGTCGAGCCGCTCGCGTGCGCCATCCACGGTCAGGACCGAATCGGGGTCCGATCGGGCGACCGGGTGGTGATCATCGGGGGTGGACCGATGGGGCTCGCCCACATCGCCCTCGCCAAACTCGCGGGCGCGGCGTCGGTGATCGTCTCGGAGCCCGACGCTTCCCGTCGCCGGCTGGCCGGGGCGATGGGAGCCGACGTGCTGATCGACCCCTTCGAGACGCCGCTCGAGGAGGCGCTCGCGGAGCTGACCGACGGCATCGGCCCCGACCTCGTCATCGAGGCCGTGGGAAGCATCCCGACCTACGAGGCGGCGATCGCCGTTGTGCGGCGGGGCGGGCGGGTGCTCGCCTACGGCGCGGCACCGCAGACGGCGACGATGAGCCTCCGCCCGTTCGACATCTACTCCAAGGAGCTCACGATCGTCGGCTCCTACGCGGGCACCTACGACACCTGGCCGCGCGCGATCGCGCTGCTCGCAGCGGGACGGTTCACTCCCGCCACCATCGTCGACTCGATCCGGCCGCTCGACGAGGCCGTCGACGCCATCCGCGCGCTGGCGACGGACAAGTCCACCGTCAAGGTCCACATCCAGATGCCATGACGCGGCATCGCTCCACCCACCACCCATCCCGAATCACACCATTTCAAAGGAGAAAATCATGATTTCGTTCGAAGGACGCGGCAGGCGCCTCACCGGCGTCGCTGTCGCCGCGCTCGCGACCACTGCCCTTCTCGGCGGGTGCGCCGCGGGCGCACCCCAGGCAGAGGGCGATGACACCACGCTCAACGCGATATTCCTCCCCGCCGCCTGGGGCACCGTCGTCAAGGAGCAGCTCGCACCCCAGTACGAGGCCGAGACGGGCGTGAAGGTCAACGTCGAACTCATCGCCCGCGACGCGATCCACGAGAAGATGGCCACCCTCTTCGCGGGTCAGGACTCGAGCTACGACATCTTCAACCTCGACTACAACTGGATCCCGGAGTTCGGGCAGGGCGGCCATCTGGTCCCCCTCGACGACGTCGTGGAAGACCCGAGCGACTTCCTTCCGCTCAGCCTGGAGGTCGCCACCTGGGACGACCAGCTCCTGGGCATTCCGCAGACTGTGCACCCGGCCGTGCTCTGGTACAACAGCGCGCTCTACAACGACCCGGAGACCCAGGCCGCCTACCAGGAGAAGACCGGTGACGCCCTGACTGTGCCCGCGACCATGGACGAATGGTTCGAGCAGGTCAAGTTCTTCGATGGGCGGGAGTTCAACGGGCAGACCCTGTCGGGATGGGCCGCACAGGCCGCGAAGGGATTCGGCAATGTGCACACGTGGCTGAGCTTCGCCTTCAGCTACGACTGCGAGCCGTTCGACGCCGACTTCACCGAGTCGACGCTCAGCTCGCCCGAGTGCATCGAGGCGACTCAGCGGTGGGCGGACATGATGCAGTACATGCCCGCGGGAGCCAATGAGCTCACGTACGACAACGTGACGGCCGCCGCACAGCAGGGGACGATCGCGACGGCCATCCAGTGGTCGTGGGGTCAGTTCGCCACGGACGACCCGGCGACGTCGCAGACCGTCGGCCAGTGGGAGATCGCGCCCATGCCGGCCGGCCCCGGGGGCACCAGCGCGGGCCATCTCGCGGCGTGGGTCATCTCCGTCTCCAAGTACTCCACCAAGGTCGACGAGGCGAAGAAGTTCGCAGCGTGGCTGGAGACGAAGGAGAACGACGTCTTCCAGGCGAAGAACGGCGCCGGCGACCCGGTGCGCATCTCCAGCTACGAAGCCGAGGAGCTCCTCAGCGAGACCCTCCCCGACACGGACGTGCCGCGTTTCCGCCGACTTGCCACGACCCTCGAGGCCATGCAGTCCGCTCAGCCGCGACCGCGGTTCGCTGGCGAGGAGATCTGGGAGACCACGCTGAGCACCGAGCTCAGTGCGATCTCGCTCGGTGAGCGCAGCGTGGAGGACGGCCTGAAGCGCGCGGACGAGGCTCAGAACCGGAACCTGTCCGACTGATGTCCACTTCAACGCAGATCGGGGCCCGGGCGGCTGTCACGCCGCTCGGGCCCCGCCCGGGGCGTCGGCCAGGGCGTCGGCCGGTCCATGCGGGCCGCTACGCCGTCATGTTCCCCGGGCTGTTGTTCCTCGCCGCGTTCGCGATCTACCCGACGATCTACTCGCTGGTCATCTCTCTGACGAAGTGGCGTGTCACCACGGGCGAGGAGCCCCGGTTCGTCGGACTCGAGAACTACGCGACCCTTCTCGCCGATGAGGCGTTCTGGAACTCCGTTCGCGTCACCGTCGTCTTCGTCGTCTTCGCCGTGCTCATCGAGTTCCTGCTCGCATTCGGGCTCGCACTCCTGTTCTTCCGGAACTTCCCCGGCGACAAGGTGATGCGTGCGCTCATCCTCATGCCGATGCTCGTCGCGCCGGTCGCGGTCGGACTTCTCGCGCGGTTCAGCCTCGAACCCACATTCGGCATCGTGAATCAGCTGCTGCGCGCCGTGGGCCTCCCCACGACCGAATTCCTTGGAAGCCCTGCGCTCGCTCTTCCCACCCTGATCGCGATCGACGTCTGGCAGTGGACGCCATTCCTCTTCCTGATCCTGCTGGCCGCGATGCAGGGCATCCCCGAGGAGGTGATCGAGGCGTCCAAACTCGACGGCGCCTCGTGGCCGCGCATCATCTGGCACCAGTTCCTGCCGCTTCTGAAGTACCCCATCCTCGTCGGCGTCCTGCTCCGCCTGATCGATTCGTTCCGGGTGTACGACATCGTCTTCATGACCACCCGAGGCGGACCCGTGGACGCGACGTCCACGATGTCGTGGCAGATCTACGACGTCGGGTTCCGCTCATTCACGATCTCGTACGCGGCGGCCTACTCGTGGCTGCTGCTCATCCTCGTCCTGCTCGTTGTGAACACCCTGCTCCGACGTATGTCGTCAGGGACTGAGAGGTAGTCCATGAGCACCATCGCTCCCCGCCGCAGGCCGAACGGCCTGACCGCGCTGCGCGCGACGATCGCCGGAATCATCACGCTCCTGTTCATCGGCCCGATCCTTTGGATGATCACCACGGCATTCAAAACGGGCAACCAGGCCTTCTCTACGGAGATCCAGTGGTTCTTCACTCCCACGCTCTCGAACTTCGAGCGAGTGCTCCAGGGGACGAGCTTCGGGTTCGCGCTGGTCAACAGCCTTCAGGTCTCGATCATCTCCTCCGTCGTGGCGCTGCTGCTGGCCTCCGGCATCGCCTATCCCATCGCTCGGTTCGATTTCAAGGGCCGTTCGGGGCTTGCCGGAGTGATCCTGTCGCTGCGCATCGTGCCGCCCATCGTGACGATCATCCCGCTGTTCCTGCTGCTGCAGTCGGTCGGGCTCAACGGATCACTGACGGCCATCATCCTGCTGCACATCTTCATGAACCTCCCGCTCGCGGTCTGGCTGCTGCGCGGGTTCTACGAGGACGTCCCGAAGGAGCTGGAGGAGGCCGCTCAGCTGGACGGCCTCGGCCACCTGTCGACGTTCTTCCGCATCGTGCTCCCGCTCGCCGCGCCTGGGGTCGCCGCGACGGGCCTGCTCTGCTTCGTGTTCTCGTGGAACGAGTTCCTCTTCGCCAATATCCTCTCGAACGCCACGAGCCAGACGGTCACCGTCTCCCTCACGCAGTACGTGACGCCCGTCGGCACGCAATGGACTCAGATCATGGCGGCCGCGACACTTGTCGCGCTCCCCGTGTGGCTTGCAGCGCTGGCCGCTCAGAAGTACCTCGTGCGCGGGCTGACACTCGGTGCCGTCAAGTAGCGGTTCGGCGCGACTTGGCAGCTAATCCTCGCTCGCGAACCAGGGCGAGTCGGTGCTGGTCTGGGACGACGTCACGGGCGAGCCGTTGTCGGATGTCGTCGTCTGGGAGGATCGCCACGCCGAAGCCATCGTCGCCGAGCTGAGCCGCGACCTGCAGGCCATCGCAGAACGAACGGGGCTCGTTCTGGTCTCGTACTTCTCCGCCCCCAAGGTCCGGGCTCGAGAACGAGCGACTTCCGGAGATCCTTCCCAGCGATGCCCTGATCGGCCACACCGACGCGTTCGGGCGGACGGTGCCGGTCGGTGGCATGGTCGTCGATCAGCTGGCTGCGCTGCTCGCCCAGAGCGGCATTCGCCCTGGCGACCCAGCGACTTGCCGCTGCTGCGCGAGGTGCGTCGCTGCCTCCTGGTGCGACCCAGCGGGCGCACCTGGCGCGCTGTCGCCGCCGCCGGGCTGACGGTCGACATCTGGCCCTGAGCCGACCCGCTCGTGGGGTGAGATCGAGCGGGCAGCGCGTATCAGGACTGAGGCACGTGGCTCGACCGCTCTCGTACGGTGATCGTGAACAACGCGGGGATCTACCGTCGTGGCACCGTGGACGAGCTTTCGCTGGACGACGTCGATCTCCTTTACCGCATCAACCAGCGTGCCGTGATGGTCTCCGTCGCCCAGCTGATGCCGCTTCTCACCTCGGGGAGCGCGGTGGTCACGATCCTCGAGCGCACCTTTCTCGGTCGGATCGCGCAGCCGAACGAGATCACCGCGGCCGTTCTCCTGCTCGCGGGCGAAGGCGCCTCGTACATCACCGGTGCCGAGCTCGTGGTCGACGGGGGACTGTCCGTCTGACCGGCGACGTCGGTTCCAGCCCCAGATCGGACTGATTGGGGGGCGCCCGCGTCAATGACGGCGACGATCCCCCGTCGCTGAGCTGAGGGCCGCGCCCCTCACTTCGATGCCTTCTCCACTCACGGCGCGGCGGCGGTGGGTTACTGGTCACGGTGTTTGTCGTGGGCGCCACTCACCGATCCCGCGAAGAGAGAATGCTCGTCGCTGTTGTCTGGGGGTCAGATGGCCAGGGGTGGCGCCGCTGGCGTTCGAAGGCGACTGATTCAGCAGTGGACTGATTTGGATGAGGGTTGATGTCACGTACGTTTAGGTTCCTGCCTCTGGTGGTGTGCGGTGGCGCGGCTGTGCTGCTAGCGCTGGTGTTGGCTTTGTGGATGCCGCGCGGTGTGCACGCCCTGTGGGTGGGTGAGTCACTTGCCGACGGTGGGGTGCTTGCCACCGGTCAGGTGCATCTCGAGACCACTGGCGAGGTGAGCGTCGAGGTGGATGGGGAGGCGATCGACTCTGTTGCCGCTATCTGCGTGACGGACACGGTGACCATCGCGGTCCCGCTGAGCGTTC